>Ga0307479_10000018_pt1 | contig 254787 bp, 204 predicted proteins | sample atmos_gasesECM4C_FD_203743 | JGI IMG/M metagenome (GOLD analysis project Ga0307479, IMG submission 203743) | Hardwood forest soil microbial communities from Morgan-Monroe State Forest, Indiana, United States - atmos_gasesECM4C_515 | ecosystem: Environmental > Terrestrial > Soil > Temperate...
CAACCCGCTACGGTTTTTCCCGGGCAACGTCCGATCACGCATCGACAACTGTTCAGAAACATTCTTCCCCGGACCCAGGCCGTCAGCGCCTTCTGAAGAATGCCGCTAATTGGATGCCACCGGTCGTTTCTGCCATGGTTTTTGTGGCACCCACATCATATCCACGCGTTGCGCCCGCAGGCCCTGCTATTCCCGGTCTCTTTTTCGAGAAAAATCTCTACAACCGTCCTCCTCCCTTCTCGAATCCTTCTTTCTCATAGCAATCAATCTGATCAATTATTTTTTAATCGAGTCACTCGCGGTTATGGAGCGAGTGCTAGATTGACGCAAGTTTGATAGATCGAAAGATCAGCCATTGATCCGTAATTAGTCTTTCTTGCTAGCTCATATCGCTGCGGATAGATTTATTCGCACCGTTGGGAACCGAATTACGAGAGGAACCCTATGGACGCTGCATCCTTCCTGACTGAAGAAGAATTGGATGCCCTTCGCCAGTTCGATACCTGCATGGTGGCGAACGCGGTGGAAACATTCAACCTCAGATTGCGCAATACGGGATTCACTCACAACATTCAATGCATGTTCCCGGATGCGCCTCCGATGGTCGGTTACGCATTCACCGCTCGCCTTCGCAGCGGCGAACCTCCGATCGCCAGCCACACGTTTCATGACCGCGGAGACTTATGGAACCGGATTCGTGAGGGCCCATCGCCCCGCATCCTCGTTTTGCAGGACATGGATCACCCGCCTGGCCGGGGCGCCTTCGTCGGAGATATGCACGCGGCGATTCTGAAAGCGTTGGGCTGCATCGGCTACGTTACCAACGGTGCCGTGCGGGAGTTGCCATCAGTTCGAACAATGGGAGTTCAGCTATTCGCTGGTAGTGTCGCAGTCTCACATGCGTATGCGCACATTTTCGATACAGGCGCTGCGATCGAAGTTGGCGGCATGGAAGTTCGCCCCGGAGATCTGCTGCACGGCGATCGGCACGGCGTCGTCACGATCCCGGCGCAGATCGCCGCTGCCGTTCCCGATGTCGCGGCCGAACTGCAACGGGCTGAACAGCAGGTGATCGAGTTTTGCCGCTCCAGTGCTTTTTCAGTGGCTAAGCTGGGCGAGATTATGAAGAAGATCGGTTAGTAGTCAGACTGGATTTCAGTAGCGATCTGGCAATGACAGCACTAGAAAACGGCGGGAAGGCTGGTCGATGAACACGATGACTCACAGTCGAAGCAGTTCCATCGAAATGCGATGCAGGAATAGAAAGTTGCTATCAATTGCTCTGATAAGCATCACCGCCGCCATCGCCCTTGGCTTTTCCTCGTGTTCTGGAAGTGGGGACAAAGGAGTTCAGGCCAGCGGGCCGGCGACCACTGTTGGCGTCACGAAGGTCATAAAGAAATCTCTTGGCCGCAACCTCACGCTTTCTTCTGAGCTTGTGCCATTCCAGGAAATCGATGTTTACGCCAAAGAATCCGGTTACGTGAAGAAGTTGCTCGTCGATTACGGATCGCACGTGAAAGCCGGACAGGTCATGGCGATTCTTGAAATTCCCGAGTTAGAAGCGCAACTGCAAGAAGATCGCGCGGAAATCACGAACGCGACCAATCAAGTGTCGCGCGCCCAGCACGACGTCGCGCGCTATCAGGCGCAATACAAAGCGCTGCATTTGCAGTACACGCGTTTGAATGAAGTCTTCCAGAGCCAGCCCGGCATTGTGGCCCAACAGGAAGTGGATGATGCCCAAGGAAAAGATATCGCCGCTTCTTCACAAGTCGACGCGGGGCAAGCAGCTCTGGAAGCGGCGCAGAGCCAGCTGTCCGCAGCTAAGGCGAAGCTGGCACACGATCAGAGCTTGTTTGACTATTCGCGTATCACAGCGCCGTTTTCAGGTGTCGTCACCGAACGTTATGCGAATCTCGGAACTCTGGTTCAGGCCGGAACAAATTCGAGCACGCAGGCGATTCCGATCGTAAAGCTCTCGCAGGATGATTTATTCCGCCTCGTCATTCCCGTGCCGGAGTCGTATGTGCGCTTCATTCGGGTCGGCGATCCGGTAGCTGTTCGTGTGCCCTCGCTCAATCGAATCTTTCCCGGCAAGGTGGCGCGCTTCTCGGTCGACGTGCGCTCCGACACACGCACCATGCATACCGAAGTCGATGTTGCTAATCCTCAGCGAGTCCTGGTGCCCGGCCTGTATGCCGAAGCCGCGCTTCAGTTTGACAGCAAAGAAAATGTTCCCTCCGTTCCGGTGCAGGCCTTGAATCGCGAGGGAGACAAAACCAGCGTTCTCGTCGTCACTGCCGACGGAACGCTGGAGCGGCGAGCCGTCGAAGTGGGAATGCAGACGAGCAGCGACGTTGAGATCGTTTCCGGACTGAATGAAGGCGAACAGGTCGTGGTCAGTGATCGCAGCGGCCTGAAAACCGGCCAGAAAGTTCACCCTCAGACCATGGCAGTGCTTGAATACAAAGAGGGCGAGCAGCAAAAGTAGAGGCAGTGTGGAGTTCAGAAGTCGCATTCATACGAGTTTCCAGTAACTAGCAAACAAAGATTGGATCGCTCATATGCCAGGATTTTCAATTCGCAATCCGTATTTCATCATCGTGATCTGCCTGGTGCTCCTCGTCATTGGCGTAACCAGCATGGCGCGCATGCCGGTCGATTTGTTTCCGCCGATCAACTTGCCGGAGGTGGTGGTGGCAACGTTCTACTCTGGCATGCCTCCCGAGGACATCGAGACAGACATCACCGACCCGCTCGAACGTTTCTTCACACTTGCTGCCGGCGTCGATCACATGGAGTCCCGATCCCTGTTGGGAGTTAGCATCATCAAGGTCTACTTCCAGCCCGGCACCAGTCCTGATGCCGATGTCACCCAACTTTCGAATCTCGCCCTTGCCGACCTGAAGCGATTACCGCCCGGAACCCTGCCGCCCGTGGTGCTGAAGTTCGATGCATCCAGTCTGCCAGTGGCGCTAGTCACGGTGAAAGGCGAAGGTCTCAACGAAACCCAGCTTCACGACTACGCACAGTTCCAGATTCGCAATCAGATTGCGGTCGTGCCCGGCGCTGAAATCCCCGGCGTCTTCGGCGGAACCTACCGCCAGATCATGGTCTACGTCGATCCCTACAAGTTGTCGTCGCGCCAGCTCAGCCCGATGGACGTTGTAGGCGCGGTCAACAACTCCAACCTTATCCTGCCGGCCGGCGACGTGAAGATGGGCCCGTACGACTATTTCGTTTATTCCAACAGCCTGGTCGACGACATGGAGCAGCTTGGCAACCTGCCGCTCAAAGTCAATGGACATTCCTGGGTAACCGTGAATGACGTCGGCAAAGCCGAAGACTCTCACGGAATTCAGACCAACGTTGTTCGTATCGACGGCCAGCACTCAGCGTATATCCCCATCATGAAGCAGGGAGGCGACACCAACACCATCGCGGTGGTCGATAGTGTTCGCCAACTCATCAAACACCTCTACGACATTCCCAAGCAGATGGTCACCAGCATTGTGTTTGATCAATCTGTGTACGTGAAAGAGGCGATCGACACCGTGCTGCATGAAGGGTTTCTGGGTCTGATTCTCACCAGCCTGATGATCCTGATTTTCCTCGGGAGTTTTCGCGCCACATTGGCCGTGTTGCTTTCGATTCCTCTGTCGGCGCTAGCTGCGTTTGTAATCTTGGCACTCATGGGCGGGACGATTAATACCATGATCCTGGGAGGAATGGCTCTCGCGTTCTCCCGCGTCATCGACAATTCCGTAATCTCACTCGAAAACATTTATCGCCATCTGGAGATGGGGGCCGCGCCGATGATTGCCGCCGAAGTCGGCGGATCGGAAGTGAATCTGGCCGTGCTGGCCGCCACGCTGGTCGACGTAGTTGACTTTTTTCCGGTCGTATTTCTCTACGGTGTAGCCAAATTTTTGTTTTCCGCATTGGCGCTGGCGTTCTGCCTCTCGCTGCTTGCGTCCTATGTAGTCGCGATGACGGTGATTCCGTTGTTCTGTTCGCGCTTTCTCAAGGCCATGCCGCACGGCGAAGTCCACGATGAAAAGCAATATCACGAGACACGTGTCCCATCTCGCATGGAGAAGTTCAACGCCCGCTTCAACGCGATGTTCAACAAGATCCTCGACTATTACGAACGTTGGGTGCGGCGAGCGCTTGAACGCCCCGGACGTACGGTCCTTATTTTGAGTGGCGTGTTTCTCGCTAGCTTAGTGATCTATCCCTTGCTGGGATTGGCGTTCTTTCCCAAGACCGATGCCGGCCAGTTCACCATCAACATGAAGGTTCCCACTGGCACGCGCGTGGAAGTGACCGACCAGTACGTTGCCAAGGTGGAAGACCTGATCCGGAGCACGATCGACGCCAAAGACTTGAGAAGGATTGTTTCCAACATTGGCGTCGTTCCTGATTTCTCTTCACTCTACACAACCAATTCCGGCCCATACACCGCGACGGTCCAGGTGCAACTAAATGAGCCGCATCGCCGGAGTAGCTTCGATTACATGGACCAGGTGCAGGCAAAAATGGCCAGCCAGTTCCCCGACATCCGCACATTTTTCTCCAGCGGCTCTATGGTCGACGCCATCTTGAATACAGGCAAGGCTGCGCCAATTGACGTGCAGGTAAGCAGTCCGGACTTACACGAAATCTATGGCATTGCAGAAAATCTGGCCGCACAGATTCGTCAGATTCACGGTGTCGGGCAAGTCTACGTTCCGCAGGACATGAACTACCCGGCCCTGCGCCTCGACGTCGATCGCGTTCACGCCGGCGAGCTGGGGCTGAGCCAGAAAGATGTCGTCGATAACGTCATCACTGCCCTCAACTCCAATTACATGATTGCTCCCAACTATTGGGTCGATCGCAAAAGCGGCAACGATTATTACCTGACCGTGCAGTTCTTCGAGAAAGGCCAGGGCGCAATCCATAACATGGCGGACCTCGGGCAGATTCCTTTGCGCGACCCAGCCGGGGCCGGGAACATGAGCTGCGGGCCATCCGCCCCCCAGCTTGGAAGCGCGCAGCCATCATGGGCCTGCGCCGGGGCTGGCCGACCGACCACGGTGCTCAACAATGTGGTCAACGTGCAGCAGGTGCAAACTCCTACCGAAGTGGACCACTATCAAATCCAGCGCGCCGTCGACATCTACGTGACACCTGCTGGCGAAGACCTGGGCCGCGTGACCAGCGCCATTCGCGACATCCTCGCTAAGACAAGCGTTCCCGGCAACGTGCGCGTGAACCTTCGCGGCATGGTCGAAGGCATGGAAGCCTCGTTCAAGAGCTTTGCCTTCGGATTCCTGATTTCTTTTGTCCTCTTATTTCTGATCCTGACTGCTCAGTTCAAATCGTTCGTCGATCCCTTCCTGATCATGCTGGCGATTCCCATGGGATTTGTCGGCGTGCTGATCATTCTGCCGCTTACGGGCAGCACTCTAAACGTAATGTCGCTGATGGGCGTGCTGATGCTAGTCGGTATCGCCGACTCAAACAGCATCCTCATTGTGGACTTCGCTCACAACCTTGAGAAGCAGGGATTATCGGCAAAAGACGCCGTCATCACCGCATGCCGCGTTCGCCTCCGCCCAATTTTGATGACCTCGCTGGCGACGATCATCGGCATGATTCCTATGGCGCTGAAAATGGGCACCGGAGCTGAGCAATATGCGCCAATGGCGAAGGCCATCATCGGCGGCTTGACTTCGTCAGTTGTGCTGACAATCTTCATCGTGCCCGCTGCTTATTTGCTGATCTACGGTAAGCGTGGAGAGAAGAATTCCTCGAATCCGCCGGCAGAGCTGCAGGAGGCATAAGAATGAATCGGCAAGAAAAACTCCCGCGACTGATCTCGAGAGCGACGAAATATTCGCGGTTCGCCTGTCTGCTCATAGCATTTTCGATTTGCAGTACTGGGCAGGAGTCAAGCTCTACATCATTGCCTTCAGCCCCCGCTCCACAAACGTCTATGACCTCCGTGCAAACGATGCCAAAGTCTGCGCTGACGCAGACCAATCCCGGTGCACCGACGATGTTGTCCGTTCAAGACGCACAGGCCCTTGCCTTGAAGAACAATCCGCAGATTTCCGTCGCACGTCTGACCGCGCTGGCATCACAACAAGTCACCCGCGAAGTGCGATCATCACTGTGGCCGACCGCGCGTATCGATCTCACCGCAGTCGATGCCAATCCCGGCACGCGAATCACCGCCGGAGCACTCAATAATCCGACGGTCTATCAGCGTGCCGCAGCCGGTGCTAGCGTCTCCCAACTCCTAACCGATTTCGGACGCACCACCAATTTAGTTGCGAGCGCGAACCTTGCTGCTAAAGCCGAAAACCAGAATGCGTTGGCCACGAAAGAGCAGATTCTGCTCGCTGTCGATCAAACTTTTTATAACGCTTTGCAAACAGAAGCGGTGTTGACCGTGGCGCAGCAAACCGTGCAGGATCGCCAGACCGTCTCCGATCAGGTCGGCGCGCTCTTCAAAAGCAAATTGAAGTCGGAACTCGACTTCAGTTTCGCCAACGTCAATTTGGCGCAAGCAAAACTTCTGCTGCTCGACGCACAAAACAACTTGAACGCCGCGCAGGCTTCGCTCTCAGCGGTGCTTGGATTCCAGAGCCTGCAGAACTTTCAGCTGGTCGAAGACACGACCCCTGTAGCCGCACCACCGGATAACGTTGACGATTTGATCACTACTGCGTTCACGATGCGGCCCGAAATTCTAGCACTGGAATTTCAATCCGAATCGGCGCAACGATTTCACAAAGCCGAACGCGATCTTCTTCTGCCCGACATCAGTGCCCTTGGTGCTGTGGGTGACACGCCGGTTCGAAATCCGATTATTTCCAATTGGTATGGTGCTGTCGGAGTGAACGTGGACATCCCGGTCTTCAATGGCTTCCTTTATACGGCAAGGTCCAAGGAAGCGTCGCTACGAGCTCAGGCTGCCGATGAGAAGCTGCGAGACCTCCGAGACCGCATCGCGCGCGATGTGCGCACAAGCTGGTTAAACGTTAAAACGGCGTATGATCGGTTATCTGTCACACAGCAGTTGCTCGATCAAGCCAACTTGGCCTTCAGTTTGGCGCAGTCAAGATACAAACTCGGCCTGGGATCAATCGTCGAACTCAGTCAGGCGCAGTTGCAGCAGACGCAGGCACAGATCACGAACGTCGAAGCGGGCTACGACTATCGGCTCTCACTAGCTGTGCTGCAATACCAAACGAGAGGGATTTAAGGTCAGAGCGTAGAGTAGTTTGTCATCCTAAGACGGGTGCTCTTTGCCCGTCGAAAGGATCTGAGCGAGCCGCGTGATGCGTCGCGTTTTTTGCGACGCGTTAATCGCGCGCTTGACTTGCTTCCTTATTACTCAGCCAATCCCTTCACCTTCCCACGCAGCACTGTGATCGAAGCCTTGGGCAGAACGTAAGTAGTTTGTGCCGTCCCCTCGACCGTTCTGCCCACCGGAGGATTATCCGGATCAGCACGACTGTTGAGCCCGTCGTTTTTCCACACATACTGTTCGCTGCCAAACGTCACGACATTCACTGGTCCGGAGAACGATCCGTGGCGTTTACCTTCTGCATCGTCAAATGCCACGCGCACGGCATGCGAATCATTCTCGTCGCGGTTCACCAGCATGATCGACCAGTTTCCATCCGGACGATGCACCGCATACGATGTCACCAGCACATTGCCTGCACCGTCCTGAATCCCGGTCGACGACGGAAACATTTCATGCACGCCTGAACGATGCTGCACCCACTCCAGATTGATCATGTGAGCAGCGTAATAAAGCGACGTGTAACCGCGGATGTCGTACTCCTTGTCGGCGATGAAATTTGACCACGACGCCCAACCCAGGCAACTCGGTTGCAGCCCCTGTGGCTGAATCGGCGAATGATAAAATGCCGCCCCTCCGCCCTCGAAAAACGATCCGACATTATCTGCAAGCCAAAGTCCAGCAAAGATCGTGCTCATCGGTCCGGTGAGCTGCGCCGCCAAATGACTCTCCGTGACCATCAGCGGCACATCTTTGGGCACGCCATCATCGCGCCACACTTGCAAAATATGCTTCATCAACTGCGGTTCGCTGTATAGCGTCTTCCATGTGATATCGCACTCCTCAAACGGATAGTGCTCGAACGAAATGAATGCCAAATCCTTCAAATGGCCATGCGACTTGAGATACTCGACGAACCGTCCCATCCACGAAGTGCGCCCCTGCGCATCGGGCCACACGCGGATGTCTTCGTTCACGCCCTCAAAAATCGGCCCTCCCAGCTTCACCTTCGGATCGACCTTATGAATCGCATCCGCCCACTGAACATAGAGAGCGGCGTAATCCTCCGGCATCGCATGCTTGCCGTCGGGTTCCTCGCCCATTTCGATGTAGCTGATCGGATAGCCGCGCTTCTCAACGTAAGCAATCTGCGCCGCGGCATCGTCCGGAGTGCCGTAAAGCATCGTGACCGGAATCATTGCCGGCAAATTGTTCGTGATCCCACTGGTAAAAAAGAGATCGAAGCCGCTGTGCTGATAACTTCCCGTCGCGTTTACATCGTTCGCCGAGTGCCACGGATCGATCGAGGAGGAGCAATAAGTCGGTACGTCTCTGCCGGTAGCGCCTTGCGTCACGTCGCTAAATGTGCCGTTGGCATCCACGCTGCCCGCGTGAATTTCCTGAATCGCGTAGCCAACACAGTTTCTGACGTCGTTGTCACCATGTAAGTCGCACGTATTGGATGATTCCGTCATCAACACGCGCACATACTGAGTCGTGACGGGCGTATCGGAAAACTTCAGCGTTACGCTGCCGCCCTTTGCATTCTTGAAAGACCCGTTGGGAAATGTTTTCCATGTGCCATCTGGTCCGCGATCAAAATCCAGCGCACGTTGCCCATCAAAATACTGAACTTCGTAGCTCACCGCATGCGGCTCCGCCCACGCAATCTGCACCGCGCTCACGGCCTTAGGCGAGCGTAGATCAACAACCACCCACTGCGGATGCAGCGAATCATTCTCGCCCGTGAACTTGCTGGTCAGGTAAGGATTGCTTTTCCAATAAGACGGGTTCGGCCCTTGAATCGGTCGATCGCCGCTGGTCGAGAAGCCACGATGCGGCAGAGCATAGGCCAGAATGTAACGCGTCGGTTCTTTGAGTTCTGTGCTGCCGGTGAAGTATCCACTCTGGTGGGCAGCGTCGCTCCAAGTGCCGTTCTCTGTCCAGTGCCACGCGGCCATGCGCAGTTCGGTGTTGTTGCGATAGCTGATCGGCCCCCATCCAGCCGAGAGCGACTCCTGAATAATGTGCGGCATGTAAGTCTGGTCAACCCCGTTTTTTGACAAAACATCAATCGAACTGCCTAGCGAGCGATCGGGATCAAACGAATTCAGAACATGCTTCGGATTCGCATCGACGTGAACGGTTGCGACCTGTGCACCCACTTGCGCACAAGCGAATGATCCACTCAACATAATCACTGAGCAAATCAGCATGGCAATTGTGGATAAAGAGAAAAAACGGACGGCTGCGCGTTCGGAAGGCTCTCGATTGATTTGGGGATGCATGGGTCCTCTCAGAAGGACGCCATCATAAAACGTTTGAATACTCGTTTCTATTGCATATTCATCAACGTTTCACTCTGCGAAAGTGTGGAGACTGAAACACGCCATCAATAGCGGAGAATTCTACGCACAAGGGTTTTATATACACGTGCTAGTTACTAAAATTTCTGCTAGTGTCCAGCCCACGCCAGGCCATCCGCACCAGGACCCGCATCAATCAGCTTTTCTACTTTCCAGTCTGAAGTGCGAATGACGGCAACCTTGTGGCTCGCGTCGCAAGACACGTAGGCAGCATGCCCGTCGGGCTGCACCAGAACTTCCTGCGGCGCAGCGGGCACGTCGATCAACTGTGAGATCTTCATCGCGGCGAGATCCACCACGGCAACTTTATTTGCTGTACGCACAGCTACAACCAACCACTTACCGTCCGGCGTCGGCGCGGTTCCGTAGCCCGCAGCGGGTAGCGGAATCCAGTTTTTTACCTTATTACTCACTGTATCGATGACCGCCAACTGCGGCTTTGTCTGATCGGAAGTAAATGCCACCTTGCCGTCGGTCGAGAGCGCGATACGCTGAATTTCACCTGAAACTGGGATCACGGTAATCGTCTTTCTGCTCTCCATATCGAGAACAGAAACTGTCCCGGGGCCCACGTTCGACGTATAACCGCGCTTTCCATCGGGAGAAATTGCAAACATGTGCGACTCAGGCTGGCCCGTCGGAATCGATCCCACAATCTTCAGTGTTTTCGGATCGATGATCGTAATCGCCTTCTCCAGTTCCGTCGTGACGTACAGCATCCCATCTTTCGGACCAAACACGACGCAGTGCGGCCGCACACCATGACCGAAATCCACGTTGCCCACAACTTTGCGGCTCGCGATGTCGACCACAATCATGTTTTGCCCATCCGTGCCCGGCTTGCCTACGCCCGAATTCCCGTAGATTGGCACGTACGCGGTTCGTCCGTCGGGCGAAGCGGCAATCTCATGTCCGGTGATTCCGCCTTCGGGCACAGTTGCAATCTGCTGGCCTGCACGTGGATCGACGATGCCAAGAGTTTGATCTCCCTTGTTGGCGACGAGCAGCATGCCTTGTGAACTGCCGTCAGCGGACGAATTTTCGTGTGAAAGTGTCATAGCGGACATACCCAACAACAGTAGAAGCGGGATGCATTTCATTCCATTCTCCCTGCATCATCAATTGTGACAGGGAGAGTCTACTGCAATCGCGCAGCACAGGAAAATCCGACAATACATTTTGTTTGGCAATCATTGTCGGTTCCGGTTGGCGTCAATCTCTGGACTCTTAGCGATGGCCATGTCATCTTTGATGATTCTGGCATCGTTGTACCCCTGAGCATCGAGGAGAAACTAGTGTCAACCGAACAGACTAGGAGAGCCTTTCTAAAAGCATCCGCTATGGGACTAACTGCAGCGGCGACAACAGACCTAGCATCCGCATTCGCAACACACACCGTTGCCCCGGTTTCGGATGACGTTGCAGTTCGAGTAACAACCGGCAAGCTTAGGTACGCTACAGCATCCTCACTCACCTGGCGTAGTTCCGGTGCAACGGACCAGAATGTGATCACAGTTGATCCCACGAAAAAATTTCAGGAAATACTCGGTTTCGGCGCAGCTTTTACCGACGCTGCCTGCTACACGTTCAATCGCCTTGACCCTTCTATCCGCGAGCAGTTGTTTCACGAACTGTTCCATCCTTCAGAAATGGGGCTCAACGTGTGCCGCACGTGCATGGGATCGAGCGACTACTCCACGGAAATCTTCAGCTATGACGAAGGCGAGCCCGACCCTGAAATGAAACGCTTCTCCATCGCGCACGACCAAGCCTACGTTCTTCCCATGCTGAGGCAGGCACGCAAGGAAAATCCGGGTCTATTTCTGTTCTCCACACCATGGAGTCCTCCCGGATGGATGAAGGCCGGTGGCTCTATGCTCGGGGGTTGCATGCGACCGCGCTATTTAGCTCCCTATGCGCAATACTTTCTGAAGTTCCTACAGGCGTATGCGGCCGAGGGTGTGCCGATACAAGCTGTGACGGTGCAGAATGAAGTGGACACCGATCAGGATGGGAAAATGCCCGCATGCTCGTGGACACAGGAATATGAGATTCGATTTGTAAAAAACCATCTCGGTCCTTTATTTCGCAAGAATGGCCTCTCCACCAAGATTTGGATTCTCGACCACAACTACAATCTCTGGGGCCGCGCGGCAGCTGAGCTTGACGATCCCGACTTGCGCAAATACTGCGACGGCGTTGCTTTTCACGGATACGTCGGAACGCCCGACATGATGAGCAAACTTCACGAGTTTCATCCCGACGCACAGTTGTTTTGGACCGAAGGCGGACCTGATTACTCAGCTCCCGACTATCAAACCGACTGGGCGAACTGGGGAAAAACTTTCACCGCTACTATTCGCAACTGGTGTCAGTCCATCAGCGGATGGAACCTTGCGCTCGACGAAAAAGGTCGCCCCAACATCGGTCCGTTTCCTTGTGGCGGGATGGTCACGATTCATTCGCAGACGAAAGAGATCACGCGCAGCGGACAGTATTGGGCGTTCACGCATTTCTCGCGCACGGTTCGTCGTGGGGCTCGCAGATTTGATTCGTCAGGAACGATAGCAGGCGTCGATCATGTCGCATTCGAGAATGCTGATGGCCAGAAAGTGCTCGTCATCACGAATTCTGGGCCCACGAAAAACGTCATACTGAAACAGGCGGGAAAGATAGCTGACATTTCTTTGGCAGCCGATTCTATGACCACGCTGTTGTGGAGTTAGCCGCAAGTGAGTAGTCTGCAAAGCACCCCGCCGGCTACTACAGGCAAGAAAGGAGAGCCCTCCCTTATAATGACCGGGGTTTCCATGCGTTTCAGCCAGATGTGAACGCAAAGACGCCGGGCTCTCTTTTTCTATGGCAGTGGAGTTAAGTAAGACAAAACCCGGCATCGAGCTGGCAAGCCTGACCGACGTCGGTCACCAGCGCGCCAACAACGAAGATTCTTATCTTTACTGGGAGCCCGACTCCGAAAAAGAATTCCGCCGCAAAGGTCGTCTCGCGATTGTCGCCGACGGAATGGGCGGATACGAAGGCGGCCAGGAAGCCAGTCGCTTAGCGGTCGATACCGTACGCGCTGTTTACGACAGTGCTTTTGATGGCGATCCTCAGGAAACTCTGGTCGCAGCCTTCGATGCCGCTCACACCGCAATCCAACGCTATGCCATCGAGCACATCGAATTTCAGGGTATGGGAACCACCTGTACTGCTCTGTGCATTGTCGGCCACAAGCTTTACTTCGCCCATGTAGGCGACAGTCGCCTCTACCTGATTCGATCTACAACAATCTCGCGCCTCACACGCGATCACTCTTACGTAGGCCGCCTCGTCGAGAGTGGAATCGTCCGCGCCGAAGATGCAGAGTCCCATCCGCAGCGCCACATTTTGACCGCGGCACTGGGATCGGGAAAGGAAGTGGTTCCCGATCGGCCGGACGAGCCGCTGGCCTTGGAAAAAGGAGATATGCTCGTCCTTTGCACGGATGGCCTGTGGAGCCTCGTTAACGAACAGGAACTCGCGGCCACGGTGCGATCGGGAACTCCGACCGAATCCAGTACCGCTCTGGTCAATATGGCTCTGGAACGCGGCGGTCCGGACAATATTACGGTTTTGGTTTTGCGCATCTGCGACTGACTGCTCGCCTTGGCTCTTCTGTTTGTCGGGACCTGCATGTGATTGCAGGAACCGCAATTTCTGGAGAATTCTCAACCGCTAAACTGCAAAGCCTTGCATACGGTCGTCTTCCATGGCTCAGCGCTCGGCCCACAAGTCATTCTCTGGCAAGATTTTAAGTCCATTCATGCTTGCTTGCCGAATGGAATCCCATTTGCATTTACTGCTACCTTAATAATGTCTATTAGTTATATTAAGTTAGAGCAGTAACGCCCTAAAGCTGAGGACTTCCCCTGGAAAAATTAATCGCATTAACGAGAAATGGATTAAGTTTTTGTGTAATCTCTACAATTATGATTGTATTAATTACACAAATTGTATTTGGCGCTCCGGCTCCGGTGAGTTGCATCTAGGAACCAGTATTCCAAGTCGCGGCGCCGCCGCTGGACCTTTTGCTTGTTTCCCCCTTTGCAGTAGCACTGAAAAACAGAAACTGACAAAAAGGAGAGTCTGCACTTCCATGAAATCAACCAGAAACTTGTTTTTTTCCGCCCTGATACTGATGGCTATACCCGCCAGCATTTGGGCGCAAACAGAGACCGCGTCGAACGCTGTTGCTACAAGAGAACCTTCGGCTGCAGTCACTCCCTCGCCTGAGACCGAACTCCGCTCCGAACTGGAGCAGTTGAAGGAACTAGTCCGCGACCAGCAGAAGCGCATTGCGGCCCTGGAAGCGGGTGGGAAACCCGCGACAGAATCAACTGTAGCTAGTGCTCCGCCCTCGCCTGCCGTTAATCCGGAAGCTTCCAATACGGCGACTGCGTCATTGCCTCCGCATCCGCAAGATGCACCTTTAGCCCAGAACGTTCAGGCCGGAAGCTCCGACGAGCGTATTCGTAACCTCGAGCGCCAAATCAAAGGCCTGGGCCCCATCTCCTTCAGCGGCGATGTTCGCCTCCGCGCCGAAACGTATTCTGGCGGTCCCGTGGATGAATCCCTGGAGCGCGCTCGCGGCCGCTACCGGGTTCGTTTTAATGCGCTGGCCGACCTGGGTTCGCAATTCCGGGCCGGAATCACTCTGGCTTCAGGCGACATCAATGACCCCGTTTCAACCAACCAGGATATTACTGGGTTCTACACTCGCAAGACGGTTGCCCTTGACCAGGCGTTTGTGGAATTCAGGCCGAAGCAGTTTACGCCTCTGATGCTAACGGCTGGCAAATTCCGTTACCCCTGGTTCAACACCGAATTGACCTGGGATAAGGACCTGAATCCGGAAGGAGCTGCCGAGAGCCTTGGATTCAAACTCGATACGCCCGTATTGAAGCGAATTGCGTTTGTCGGTTTTCAATTGCCCTTTGCCCAAGTGGCGGGCGCATCCTCCACCGATAAACGAATTGCGCAGCAGATCACTTACGGGGGACAGGTCCAGACCGAGTGGGCGGTGGCTCCACACGTGAGATTGAGCGCTTATTCAGGCCTCTATGATTTCCGCGGCGCAGACTCCATCGCACTCGCCCTGTCACGCGCCAACACCAAGAATCCCCAAACTCCTCTGGTGGGGCTTCTTCCTCTGAATTCCAGCAATCCTGTTCAAAACTCGCTCTACACCACCACTGCGACGACCATCATCACCGTGAACGGCACAGCATTCCCGACTGGAGTCACTTCCGTCAGCAATGCACAGTTCGCCTCGAAGTTCTCGTTGTTTGACAACATCGCCAAGATTGATATCGACACTGGAAATGCTCGCTTCCCTGTGTCCTTCATCGGCGACTACGTACAGAATATGGAGGCTTGCAGTAACCTAGCCAACATCGCTTCCGCGCCTGCAAATACCGCTACCCAAACGTTCAAGCAAACCCTGAATGCTCCCTGCGATTCGCATCAGCGGCGTGGCTACTGGGCGGAGGGTAGAATCGGTCGCCTGCAGGAAAAGGGAGACTTCCAGCTCGGTTACACACGAATCTACATCGAGCGCGAGGCCGTGCTGGGCAACTTCAACTACAGCGAAATCCGCCAGGGAACCAATGTGTCTCAGCATCGCTTCGACTTCTTTTATCAATTCGATCGCAGCGTGCAGCTGGGCTTCACGGCGTTGGTCGGCCGTCCGCTGGCCTCAACCGAGCCGTGGCTCTCGCGCTTGCAGTTCGACACGATCTACATCTTTTAGCTGTCGAACTAAACGTCACACTTTCTGGAGAGCGCGCTCTTCAGAATCGCTGCCGGTCCGGTTTTGGCTTACTCTCCTTTTCCGGGCCGGCGGTGCTAACCTAACCATTAACCGAGAGCCATGCAGGCTCGCGAAGATTTATGAACTCGAGACGCAATTTTCTCAAACAAATATCCGCGGCCGCACTAGCGACAGGCGTAATTCCGCCGACGCTTTCTTGGGCAATGCCAGCGGCAATGCCGGCGCCGCAGAGCAGCACACTCGACGTTCCCGGCGAAGACGGAATGATCGTCCGCTCCTTCCGCTTCGTCGACCTGGAAACGCCGGTCGAATATCTGGACACTTGGCTCACACCAGTTCCACGTTTTTTCGTGCGCAACCACATGCATGAGCCGAGCGAGATCAACGCCGCTGATCTCGGAGCAGAGGGCTGGCAGCTTACGGTTGGCGGTGAAGTCGACAAGCCGTTCACGCTGACGCTGCCGGAACTCCCGAAACTCGAACAGCACTCCGTTGTCAACACTCTTGAGTGCGCCGGCAATGGACGCAGCTTGCATCGGCCGCAGGTTCCCGGCATTCAATGGGGCAAAGGCGCGGTGAGCACCGCAAGATTCTCCGGCCCTCGTCTGCACGACGTTCTGCAACGTGCCAGTGTCAAATCCACAGGCAAACATGTCATGTTCCGTGGACTCGACGAAGTTCCGGGTAAAGTTCCGCCATTCATTCGCAGCATTCCCATCGAAAAAGCGCTCGACTCCGACACCCTCATCGCCACGCACATGAACGGCGCGCCCCTCACCAAGCACCATGGCTTCCCTGCACGTGCACTCGTTCCCGGCTGGATCGGTGCCGCATCCTGCAAATGGCTGACAGAGATCAAGGTGCTCGACAGCGAATTCGTCGGCAACTTTATGAGCCCTGGCTACCGTCTGCCCAATCAGCCTGTGAAGCCTGGTGATACGGTCAAGCCCGAAGATACGCATCCGGTTACGGCATTGAATGTGAAGTCTGTGATCGCAGGCCCGCTCGATGGTGCTGCTGTAAAAGGCGGCAAAGTTCTCGTCCAGGGAGCCGCATGGGCTGGCGAAGCCGACGTGGTCAAGGTTGAGGTCTCAACAGACGGTGGCACGACCTGGAATCCCGCAGCCCTCGGCCACGATCAGGCACGCTATGCCTGGCGCATGTGGAGCTACAACTGGAAGGCCAAAAGCGGAGACTACACCATCCTCTCGCGCGCCACCGACAGCCTTGGCCGCATTCAACCCGACGCTCCGGTGTGGAATCCCAGCGGCTATCTTTACAATGCCGTTGATCAGGTGAAAATCCATGTCGCTTAAAAATCCCATGTGGGGACAGCCGCCCTCGGCTGTCCGGCCGGGCGAAGCCCGGCGGTTTGCGATGCTCCTGTTTTGGGTTGTGCTGATCTCGCTTCCATTCATCGCGCAAGCTCAAAAACCCACAGCAGCTAAGCCAACAGAAGACCTCCCGGCTGGCCCAATGCAAGCCAAGGCAACTACAGCCTGCACAGAATGTCATGAAGCACGCATCATCCTGCAGCAGCGTCTCAGCAAAGCGGCGTGGACGAAGGAGGTTGACAAGATGATCAAGTGGGGAGCGGTGGTCAACGCCAGCGATCACGATGCTTTGATCGATTACCTGAGCACGAACTTCAGTCCGGACCAGTCGCCCTACGAACCGCCGCGGAGTACTACGGAGAAGACCGTAGTGAAAAAGTCGAAATAGAAAACCCGACCGCAATCCGCTGTTTTTACCCAAACTCCTACTCCCTCTTGCCGGGATCATCGATGTCCTCATCGAGGAAAACTCGCTTAGGAGGTTGTCCGCCTTCCTCGACGGCATCTGCAGCGGAGGTCCGCTCCGGCCGCAACAAGGGAAACAAGATGACATCTCGAATCGTGTGTGAGTCGGTCAGCAGCATGCACAAGCGGTCAATGCCGATACCCACGCCGCCCGCTGGCGGCATCCCATACGACAAAGCGCGGATATAGTCTTCATCCATCTGGTGCGCTTCATCGTCACCTCGCTCGCGTTCCTTCAACTGCGCTTCGAAGCGCTGACGCTGGTCTTCGGGATCATTCAATTCACTGAAGCCGTTGGAAATCTCCATCTGTCCAGCATAGATTTCAAACCGCTCCGTCCATTCTGGCTCATCCGGTTTCTGTTTCGAGAGCGGCGAAACCGCAGTAGGGAACTCGTAGATAATCGTCGGCTGCATCAGATGCTCTTCGGCTACAGACTCGAATACAGCGGCAATCGCGTTGCCAATATCGTGCGTACCTAGTACTAGCCTTTCCTCGGTCGCACTCTTGATCGCTCTAAGGAACACTTCGCGGTGTAGCAAACTCTTGCGCGTTCCTAATGCCTCGTCACCGTCGAGCGACTCTCCAATTCGGCGAGCCGATTCCGCCGCGCCTTTAAGGCGTTGGATGAAGTCATGGGGGTTAGAGAATTCTGCCATATTGGGTGCGTCGCCACATCCCTCCGGCCAGAATCTAATAATCGCTTCGCGCATCGTCATGCGTTGCCAGTTTTCCCAGTCGAGTTCGTGAACTACCCCGTCTTCCAGAGTCCACTTCGACTTCGCGCTCCCATTCACCGCCTTCGCCGCCTCAGTAATCGCCTCCTGCGTCATGTCCATGATGCCCTGATAATTCGTGTAGGCCTGATACGCCTCGAGCATGGTGAACTCAGGATTCCAGCGCCACCCCAGACCCTCGTTGCGGAAGTTGCGATTGATCTCGTACACACGATCAAATCCGCCGACAACCAGCCGCTTCAAATAAAGTTCCGGTGCGATGCGCAGATATAAATCCATGTCGAGCGTGTTGTGATGCGTTACAAACGGCCGCGCCACTGCGCCGCCCGCGATCGGCTGCATCATCGGCGTTTCGACCTCGATAAAGCCATGTGAATCGAACGTTCGTCGCATCGACTGAATCAGTTTGCTGCGCTTCAGAAAGACTTCCCGCACCTCCGGATTCATGACCAGATCGACATATCGCTGGCGATAACGCAGTTCCACGTCGGTCAACCCATGCCACTTCTCTGGCAGCGGCAGTAAGTCCTTGCTCAAAAATGTGATCTCTTCGACATGAACCGTCAGTTCACCCGTGCGCGTGCGAAACAGATATCCTCTGACGCCGATGTGATCGCCAAGGTCGAGCAGTTTGTACAACTCGAATCCCTTGTCGCCGACGGCATCTTTCTTGACGTAAATCTGCAGTTTCTTCCCGTCCTGCTGCAGATGGGCGAACCCGGCCTTCCCCATCAGCCGGATCGCCATGATGCGCCCTGCGACGCGCACGTCGACGCGGCTCTTCTCCAGGTCCTCAGCGTTTTTCGCCGTGTATTCGGCCAGAATCTGCTCCAACGTGTGGGTGAATTCATACTTGCGCGGATAAGCCTGCTGCCCCAGCGCCTCAATCGCCTTCAGCTTCTCGCGCCGTAGTTCGTAAATTTGTTCGTCCAGTGCCAAAGGTGTCCTTTTCTATTGAGTAAAGGAAGGGAGATTATAAACAAAGCGTTAGAACAGACTACGGACGATCGGCCATTCAACCGCGTACTCATACGAACTCACGCAACTTTATCGACCTCTAGATTTCCGCTTTATGTAGCCTTCTCGGATTGCAAATTCTAGTGCTTGATGTAACGCCTCCACTGGCATCTCCCCCCCGCGGGCCGCTCTGCCGATCTTGTCGAACCATGTGTACTTGATCGATTTCGATTTGCCAATACCGTCATCCCAAGAGGCAATTCCGAGCCGCAGCTCGTCGTTCTTCGTACCTTTCACTGGTTCCCGATGAATCCATTTCATGAGTTTTCTCCTCTGCGCAGAGTCTCAACAGTGTGGTGATACTGTCAATACCTTCTTAGCTCGTTCGGTTCGTGACTTGCGTTTTCGCATGTACCGTGGTACACTGGTACACATGACGGATGACTCCAAGCTCGAAGTCGAACGCGTCCAGACCGGCGTGCGCATCGAAAAACGAATCCTGAAAGTCCTGAAGGCCTTTGCCGAATACCACGACATGACACTAGGTGACGTTCTCGAAGGAATCGTGCTGCACGCTTTTGATGGCAAGACGCCGTTCAGTCCGGCATCGCTCGAACGCATCCGCGAATTGAAAAAGTTTTATGAACTCGACCTCGATTCGAGCGCTAGCCACCGCTTGAAAGAAATCAAAGCGAAATCGCCGCGCAAGCGAAGCAGCAAACAGGGGCAAACCATGAAAGACAAGCCATGAAGAACAAGCTAGCGCTGTGCATCTTGAAATATTCACTGGGTATCGTGATTCTGATCGAAGCCGTTCTATTCGTTCTGCCCAGCGCAGCCCACGACTTCGCGCGCACGCACATGCCGGGCCTGGTCCGAATGATCCTGGGATGGGGCGAGATTGCAGGCTGCATTCTCCTGCTTATTCCCAAAACCACGATTCGCGGCGCGTGGTTTTTATTCCGCTGTCTTCGTATTCGCGATTCTGATTCACCTGTTGCACGGCCAATACAACGTCGGCAACGTAGTGATTTACGCCGCGGTGGCTTTGGCGATTGCCACGGTAAAAGGAGCGTAATCACGAATCGCGATGACAATGCCTCCTTTTAAAGCACTGTTGGTCGAAGGCACGTCCGGGGTCGGGAAGTCGACGCTGATCGATGCTCTCATTCGAAATCATGTTGCGACGGCAAAACCCAGAAAGATCAGAACCCTGGTTCACCTCGCGCAGTCGCACACCTACGGCCCGCTGGCCGTACTGGAGGACAACGGAACACTCACGGTCGACGAGAACATCCATCACCTGGAGCGTATTGTGAGCACGCTGGAGTGGCTTCATGCCAGCGTGCAGGAGCACACACACCCTTGGTGTTTCGTCATTATCGATGCCTTACATCTGACGCACTGCGTTCGGCCCGGAGTTGTGAAATGGGGCGATGTTGAGACATTCGATCAAAAACTCGCCGCTCTGGGATGCAAACTGCTTTTTCTTAAAGTCTCGTCCGCAACCATCTGGGAACGGGGAATCATGCCCAGGATAGATGATCAATTCATCCAGGAATATGCCCGAAAGTTCGGTTCGAGTCATGAGGCGATCCATCGCTATTTTGTCGAAGAGCAAGACATCCTTGCTGAATTCTTCACGCGGTCGGCAATGCCGAAGCTTCTGCTCGACAACGAAAACGCGGCAGAACGCACGCTAGCGGAAGCGGCCGCATTCTGGGCGGACGGGACAGAGCAAGCCACCTGAGCAGCGGAGTAATGATGACCATGGTTATGTCAATGACCAACGAAGAACTCATCCAACATTTCGAGACCGACACGCTCCCCGGCGATTCCTTCCACCACGCCGACCACGTACAGCTTGCTTTTGCCTATCTGTCGTTATATCCCGTGCTGGAAGCGCTGGGAAAATTTTCTATCACCCTCAAGCGTTATGCGGCTGCCCGCGGCAAGTCGCAGCTCTATCACGCGACGATTACTCACGCCTATTTTTTTCTCATTCGCGAACGTATGGCCCGCACTTCCCCCGCCGATTGGGACGACTTCGCCCGCCGCAATCCTGACCTCCTCACCTGGAAAGACGGAATCCTGACGCGTTACTATCAGCCCGCAACGCTGCAATCCGATCTCGCCCGGTCCGTTTTCTTGTTCCCCGATAAGTGCTGTTAAAGCTGACTTTTGCCGGCATCTTCCGTCTAACTTGCCGTGCACGCTAACGCAGCAGGCGTACCATCTCTTCTGCTCTCAATGGGAAGGCCCAATGAAACGAATGTTCATTCTCGCGCTCCTGACGCTCACCCTCGCTCAAGCCCAGGACATCCGCACCGGAGACGCTCTCCTCCGCGCCATGCACGATCGCTACAAAAATTCCTGGTACCAGACCGTTACCTTCACGCAGATGAGCACCACCTACAAACCAGACGGCACCAGCAGCGCCGAAACCTGGTACGAGGCCGCATCACTACCCGGCAAGCTGCGCATTGACATTGGGCCTTCCAGCGAGGGCAATGGCTTGGTTCTAGTTGACGGCAATGTCACCATCATCAAAAACAATCAAGTCACCGGTTCGCGCCCGCTAATCAATATGCTTCTTGTTCTCGGATTCGACGTCTACCGCCAGGATCCCGAGACCACTATCAAAGTCGTGAAAGGCGAGGGCTACGATCTGTCAAAACTGCATGAGGATACATGGGAAGGAAAACCCGCCTACGTTGTCGGCGCTGACAAAGGAGATTTTAAGTCCCGCCAGTTCTGGATCGCGAAAGACACGTTGCTCTTCGAGCGTGTGATCGAGCCTTCGCGGCAAGACCCCGCCAAACTCAACGACATCCGTTTTACTGATTACCGCCCGCTAGCCGGCACCTGGATCGCAGCCCGCGTCGAAGTCTATTCCGAAGACAAGAAAGTTTTCTCCGAGGATTACACCGACATTCAGGCTAACGTGAAGCTGGCGCCTTCGGTTTTCGATCCCCAACAGTTCGCCTCGACGCACTGGGAAAAGCAGTAACCAGGCTATTCTCCGTGTCCTTCGCGGTCTTTCTCGGCGTTTTGCGGTTCAGTCTTTAATTCTTGTCGCTAGCGACCACGATCCACGCGCCGAGATGCAATGCGTTCTTGGTGACTGCTCGCTAACAAATTAGGCTTCTTCTGCGTCCAAATCTCCGGCGACGGTGACGCTCAACACCCTGGGAGGATTTCTCATGAAATCCCGTATGCTCATTTCAATTGTTATTGTTAGCCTCTCGCTCGTAGGCGCGAACGCTATCGCACCTTCGCCGAAGCCTGCTGGAGAATATTCGCAGCATTTCGCTCCTCTTAGTCAGCTATCGATCGCTGTTGCCCAGGCCATGCCAGCCGACCAGTACTCCTTCCGTCCTCACCCCGAGTCGATGACCTTCGGCGAACTGATGCTGCACATTGCCAGCACCAACTATTCCTTCTGCGCCGGGCTGAAGGATTCCGATTCTCCCACTGCGTCTTCACCTTCTGCCACGGACAAGGACACAGTCATTAAATATCTCACCGGCTCCTTCGACTATTGCTCGCCCATCATCTCCAGCCTGACAAACGCCCAACTGAACGCGCCTCACAATTCGCCCGACGGTCGCCTCCCCGGCCGCGAGGTTCTGCTCGCCATGTATTTGCATGTCGCGCATCATCGCGGCCAAGCCGAAATCTATCTCCGCGACAAAGGGATCCGCCCGCCGAACTATAGAATCTGATCGGTCTATGTAGGGACAGCCGCCCTCGGCTGTCCGGTCGAGCATAGCTCGACGGCTCTCTTCGCCTATCGGGCCCAGGTGGTGGCGGCGACCAGAGGATTCGTATCAGGGCATGCCTTCAGGCATGCCGTACGTCGGAGGAGAGGCATTGAGAACCGATTTCAGCCCCCGCAGATGCGGCATAGGGGCAGCCACAGCAGCTAAAACCTTACCGTTTGTCACCACAGCACGGCATCGCTGAAGCGATGCCCTGAAACGAATCGTTTCTCCACCGGCGCCACCATTTGCCCGTCGCAGCTCTTGAATGCCACGCTCATCCGCGCTAGGATGGCCCTGGCTCGCGAATTGAGAAGCGAACTGTATGCCGCAAAATTACGTCCCCATCTTTATCTTCATCGCCATCGTGGGCACGCTGCTGCCCATCACCCTGCTCGCGGCCAAGCTGGTGCGCCCGGATAATCCCAGCAAAACCAAGCTCATGCCCTACGAGTGCGGCATCGATCCCGTTGACAACGCCCGCGGACGCTACACCGTCCGCTATTACATCATCGCGATCCTGTTCGTGGTCTTCGACGTGGAAACGATTTTTCTCTTTCCCTGGGCGGTGAAGTTCAAAGCCTTCGGCCTATTCGGCCTGATCGAGATGCTGATCTTCCTCGCTATCCTGATCGTCGGCTACATCTGGGTCTGGAAAAAGGGCGCTCTGGAATGGGTGTAGACCGTGACTGGGATGGGTTTAGGCCGTGGAAGAGCGGCCCTTCAGGGCCGCGTTAAGGGGGTTAGGATTTTTTGGGCTTCAGCCCTTGGCCCTTGCTTCCCGCGTTGCTGAATAAACCCAAATTCAAACATGCCCAATATTCCTTTCGACGCTACTGCCACTGAGACGTTCGCCGCCAGCCGATGGACGCAAGGCAACTTGTTCTTCCCCACCAAACTCGTCATCAGCCCGCAACGCGTCAGCCGCGTAAAGTCGCGCCTGTTCGGCTCGAACGAAGAGAGCATCGCGATGTCGAAGATCGCATCGGTGCACATCTCGACCGGCGTCTTCTGGTCGGAAATCGTCGTCGAGTCCACCGGCGGCGCCGATCCCATCGTTAGCCACGGCCACCGCAAGAAAGACGCGCAACGCATCCGCGATTTGATCGAGCAATACCAAGCGCAATCGCGTTAGACTTCTCAGCTGAGCCATTTCTATCCTTTTGTCATCCTGAGCGCAGTCGAAGGATCCCTACCCTCTTCAAATACAGTCGGCAATCCACTCGTCAGCTCGTCCCGCGTGTAGGGATTCTTCGACTCCGTGATTGCTTCGCTCCGCGAAGCAATTCACTCCGCTCAGAATGACACTCAACCAAGAGAAGCCGCGTTGACACCATCCCCTCAAGCTGATAAAAGTTAACGTTCTTCGCAAACGCCGCCCGCGCCGGAGGTTTGCCACGTTCGCGAGCTATGCCGGACGAAACTAAATCCCCCTCGTCACCGCCGCCCGACGGGGAACCGAAACCGACGGCGGACAAGCCCGCAATTCCGGGCGGTGTGAAAGCTAGTCCCTCCGGGTCGGTACAGTCAGGAACAAAAACTCCTCCCGATCAGCCCACTGCACCAGCGACTCCGCCAAAACCCGCGCCCGCCGCTGCCGGACATCCGGCACCACCCAAGCCCGCTGGACCTGTACCTGCGCCGTGGGATTCGCCCATGGTTGCGAAGTTCAAGCAGTGCTATGGCTCTGGCATTACGGCGCTCACGCATCTTGGCCAGAACTATCTGGAAGTCGACCACTCGCTGATCCCTGACATTTTGCGAATTCTCCGCGACGACGAGCAGTTCGACTACTGCGTCGACATTACAGCGGTTCACTACCCAAAGCGCGAAAAACAATTTGATGTCCTTTGGGTTCTTTATTCTTTCGCACGGAATGAACGTATTCGCGTGAAGACACAAATCGCCGACGGCGACAGCATCGCCAGTTCGGTTTCCATCTGGGCGACCGCCAACTGGCTGGAGCGTGAAGTCTTTGACATGTTCGGCATCAAATTCGATGGGCATCCGGACATGAAGCGCATTCTGCTTCCCGACGGATGGAAAGGCCATCCCTTGCGCAAGGATTACGGCATCATCCAGCAGGACAACGAATGGGTACAGATCAACCTGGGAATCGAGAGCGGCCAATGAGACAGACGAACCGCCGACGCCCGAACACTGAGAACTGGCAACTGAGAACTAAGAACTGCTTCACGTAATGACCGACCCGAACGCACTCTCGCCGCTCGATCTGGAAACGCCCGACAAGACGTTTCTTGACGCGAACGAGCTCGTCATCAACATGGGACCGCAGCATCCCGCGACCCATGGCGTGCTGCGCGTTATTCTGCGGCTCGATGGCGAAAAAGTTCTTGGCCTCGAATGCGTCATCGGATACCTGCACCGTGGCGTCGAAAAAATCGCCGAGAACCGCACCTATACGATGTTCAATCCCTACGTTGACCGCATGGATTACGTCGCCGCGGTCTCGAACGGCCTGGGATACTGCGAAGCCGTCGAAAAACTTCTCAGCGTCGAAGCTCCGCCCCGGGCGCAATACATCCGCGTTATCCTCACCGAACTGAACCGCATGGCCAGTCACCAGCTTTGGCTTGGGACGCACGCGCTCGATATCGGTGCCATCACGCCGCTCTTCTACACGTTTCGCGACCGTGAAGAAATTCTCAAAATTTTCGAAAAATATTGCGGCGCCCGCCTGACCACCCACGCCTTCCGCATTGGAGGTCTGCAATATGAGGCCTATGACGGCTTCGAACAAGACGTTAGAAATTTTGTCAAATTCGTGCGCCCAAAAATCGACGAGTACGAAGAACTGCTCACGACGAATCGCATCTGGGTCGAGCGCACGAAGGGAGTAGGGCTAATTTCTGCCAAAGATGCGATCGCGCTCGGCGTGACCGGTCCTGTACTCCGTGCCAGTGGCGTGAAGTGGGACCTGCGCAAAGCCCAGCCCTACGCCAACTACAAGAACTTCGATTTTGAAATTCCCACTGGCGTCAACGGCGACACCTACGACAGGTACATCGTGCGCATGGCCGAGTTCCGCCAATCGCTGCGCATCATCGAGCAAGCCGTCGAAGGCATTCCTGAAGGTCCAATCATGGCGAAAGTCCCGAAAGTGATGAAGCCTCCGGTAGGCGAGGTCTACCACTCGATCGAAGCCCCCAAAGGCGAGCTGGGATACTTCATCGTCAGCGATGGCTCCACGCAGCCCTACCGCATTCGCGTCCGCCCGCCGTCTTTCGTCAACCTGCAAGCGTTGGATATGATGTGCCGCGGCCAGTTGGTCGCCGACGTTATCGCCGTCATCGGTACGCTCGACATCGTTCTCGGCGAGGTGGATCGCTAGAGATGATGTGGACCGCTAGAGATTTAGTGGAAGAGCGGCGCTTTAGCGCCGCGTGAATTGGGAACAGCGAATGGGCTTTAGCCCCGGCACGAACGGGAAGGGCACGGCTTCAGCCGTGCCGTAAGACGCAAACGAAGAACATTTGCGGCTTTAGCCGCTGAGGGCAAGAACGATCACGAAATGCACGACCTGATCCAATACATCACTGGCTATCTCGATAAGAACGTGAAGGTCACTCCCGGCGCCGCGGGAAACATCTTCTGGATCACCGTCTACATTTTGCTCGTCTTCGTCGGTCTCTCGGTCGCGGTCATAGCGATGAACTGGCTCGAGCGCAAAATCCTTGCGCACATGCAGGTCCGTCTCGGCCCCATGCGCGTAGGACCACACGGCCTGCTCCAGCCCATCGCCGATGCCCTCAAGTTGCTGCTCAAAGAAGACATCATGCCGGCCGAGGCCGACGCGATTGTCTTCTGGATCGCTCCGTTTATTGTCGTGCTTGCTGCCTTCACAGTTTTCATCGTCGTTCCATTCGGCCCCGCGCACGCGATCACCGACATGAACATCGGCATCCTGTTCATGCTCGGCGTTTCATCGCTCAGCGTGCTTGGGATCGTCACCGCCGGATGGGCGTCGAACTCGCACTATCCGCTGATCGGCGCGCTGCGTTCCAGCGCGCAGATGGTGTCGTACGAAGTCGCCATGGGGCTTGCGGTCATCTCGGTCATTCTGATGACCAGCCTCAACGCTCAAGGTGTCGGCACACTGAGCATGATCGGCATCGTGCAGGCCCAACAGGCGCAAGGCACATGGTTCATCTTCAAATTCTTCCCACTCGGACTCGTCGGATTCTTCATCTTCGCCGTCGCCATGGTCGCCGAGACCAACCGCGCTCCATTCGACCTCCCGGAAGCGGAGTCTGAACTGACCGCAGGATTTCACACCGAATACAGCGGATTCCGCTGGTCTTTATTCTTCCTCGCTGAGTACTCGGCAATGATTGCGGTCTCCTCTATCGCGGTGACGCTCTGGCTCGGTGGATGGTTGCGCCCGTTTCCTAGCCTGCACGGTCCGGAGATTGCCATAGCGCATATCTGGCCGCCTTCAGACCCGGCATTGCCGAAGGGAGCGTTGGATTTTGTTTTCGCGCTCTTTCCGGGAATCAGCTTTCTGTTTCTAGGTGCGGTGTGTTTCTACAACACTGCCCGCATGCCCAAGCATCCGCTCTTTAAGATTCAGACCTTGGGCCTTGCGGGGTTCGGCGCGGTGCTCGCGCTAATCGGCTTGATCCTTTTTGTTCCTCCGGTTCGCGACCGCGTCGGCGATATTTTCTGGTTCTCGGCGAAAGTAGCTGCGTTCATGTACCTCTATATCTGGTATCGTGGCACGTTCCCGCGATATCGCTTTGATCAGCTGATGAAAGTGGGATGGAAAATTCTCCTGCCGATGGGTTTGGGATTGCTGGTCTGCAGTGGTTTTGTGGCGATGCGGTCAGAGGTGTGGCATCAAATTGTCTTGCCGCTGTCGCATTGGTTTGTGAGCTTGCTATGACGCCAGTCGCAACTCCATTTTTCTTTTACCTGCTGGCCGTGACGATGATCATCGGCGGCATCCTGGTGATTACGCGCAAGAACGCCGTGCACTCCGCGCTCGCCTTGATCACCGCACTGCTCGCCCAGGCTGGTATTTACCTGATGCTCTACGCTCCTTTCGTTGCCGGCGTGCAAATCATTCTCTATGCCGGTGGCATCATGGTGCTGTTCCTGTTCGTGATCATGCTGATCTCGATCGAGCGCACCCAGAAGGAGCGCCAATTCAATAGCCAGTGGCTGGTCGGCATCGCCGCTGCGGCCGCGCTGGGCGGACTCTTTATTTCGGTTTACACGAAAGGAAAGTCGCTCTTTCCCGAAGGCCGGCCGAGCTACGTGGAAGGGCAGAACGTGCAGGATGTCGCCGCGTTGCTCTACGATCCGCATACGGGCATGTACATGTTTTCCTTCGAGATCGCCTCACTGCTGTTGCTGGTCGCGATCATTGGAGCGGTGGTGATGGCAAAGAAGAGGATTTGAAAATGCAGCTTCTAGCTGCTAGCCCTAGCTTCTAGCAAACCGCTGATGACTAGGGATTGAGGGGATTGAGCTAGAAGCTAGTGGTTAGGAGCCAGAAGCTTTCAATGGACGTTATGCTTCACATCTCGACGCTGCACTACCTGGTTTTGGGCGCCGCCCTGTTCCTGCTTGGGGTGATCGGAGTTCTGACGCGCCGCAATGTGGTCATCGTCCTGATGTCGATTGAGCTGATCCTGAACGCGGTGAATTTGAACCTGGTGGCTCTGTCGCACTACTGGCAGGGAATGCCAGCCCGCCTGGGCGGAGGTGCGGGGGCTTTGCATGGGCAGGTCTTCGCGATTTTCGTAATCACCGATGCCGCCGCCGAAGCCGCAGTCGGTCTCGGCATCCTGATCGCCTTCTTCCGCAACAAGGAGACGGTCAATGTGGACGAAGTGAATCTGTTGAAGTGGTAAAACGCAGCTTCTAGCTGCTAGCTCTTAGCCAAACGCTAAGAGTTAGGCGCTGAGCTAGAAGCTAGAAGCCAGGAGCTAGAAGCTGATTTGCTCTTTCTCGACCATATCTACCTGATCCCGTTGCTGCCCGCCTTCGGCGCGGCCATTATGTTCTTCTTCGGCCGCAGGCTGCAGAAGTCTACGGTCAGCGCGGTGTGCGTCGGCGCCGTCGCGCTCGCTTTTCTCATGGCCTGCGGCTGCGTTTGGCAATACACCGCTTGGTCAGGCGTTCCGGAACATCCGGAAAATTATCACCAGCCCTACCAAAAAATTGTCTACACCTGGCTCGGCACCGATACCGGCCATCTGACATACACCACGCACGACGGATCGCAGGCCGGCTTCAAAGCTGACGCCGGATTTCTCCTCGACCCCCTCTCCAGCATCTGGCTCCTGTTCGTCACCGGCGTCGGCATGCTGATCCACATTTACTCCACCGGATACATGGCACATGAAGGCGGCTACTACCGCTTCTTCGGATACCTCAACCTCTTCATGTTCGCCATGCTCACGCTGATCCTCGCCAACAATTACGTACTCATGTTTGTTGGCTGGGAGGGCGTCGGCCTGTGCTCCTATCTACTCATCGGCTTCTACTTCCAGCGCAAATCTGCCAGCGACGCCGCCAACAAAGCATTCATCGTAAACCGCATCGGCGATGCCGGATTCATCCTCGGGATGTTCTTCATCGCATGGCTCTGTGGATCGTTGCGCTTCGTGGATGTGAACGCATTCAGCCACCTGGGTCATCACTCGCCCGAAACGTTGAAGTACATCACCGCCGCAACCTTGCTGCTCTTCGTTGGGGCCTGCGGCAAGTCGGCGCAACTTCCGCTCTACGTCTGGCTCCCCGACGCGATGGAAGGCCCCACACCCGTCTCTGCGCTGATCCACGCCGCGACCATGGTCACTGCCGGCGTCTACATGGTCGCGCGCTCGAACGCGTTGTTCGTGCTGGCCCCCGATTCCATGAAAGTCGTCGCAATTGTCGGCGCGCTGACTGCGATCTTCGCCGCCTCGATCGGCCTGGTGCAGAACGACATCAAGCGTGTGCTCGCGTACTCCACGGTTTCGCAACTAGGCTACATGTTCCTCGCGCTCGGCGTCGGAGCCTTCGCTGCCGGAGTCTTCCATGTTTTCACGCATGCTTTCTTTAAGGCGCTGCTCTTCCTCGGTGCAGGCTCGGTAATTCACGCCATGTCGGGCGAGCAGGACATGCGCAACATGGGCGCGCTCTCCGGCAAAATCCCCGTCACCTTCCGCACCATGTTCATCGCGACGCTGGCCATCGCCGGAATCCCCGGGCTGGCGGGCTTTTTCTCCAAAGACGAAATCCTGTGGCAGGCCTGGAAATCCAGCCCATATCTTTGGGCCATCGGCTTCATCACCGCGCTGATGACGGCCTTCTACATGTTCCGCCTGATCTACCTGACGTTCTGGAGCCCGTCGCGCATCGCCAGCCACGAAGTTGAGCACCACATCCACGAATCGCCCAAGTCGATGACCGTGCCGCTTGTGATTCTTGCATTTTTCTCGATCACGGCGGGTTGGCTGGGATGGCCTGCGAGCCTGGGAGGTTCGGACCGCTTTGAGAGATTCCTGCAGCCGGTGTTTACTAACACGATCAAAGGTGCGGAGCCCGCTGTCGCGCCCACGATGGAACCCGGCAACCACGGCACAGAGTATCTGTTGATGGGACTCTCCGTTGCGGCCGCCTTCGCTGGATGGTTCCTGGCCAGGCGCGCCTACGCCCACGCCCAGAAGAATTACACCGAACCGATCAACGCTGCCGCGCCGCCCGTCTATAACACGCTGCTCAACAAGTATTACGTCGATGAAGGCTACGACTACCTTTTCACTGGACGTCGCAAGTTAGGCAACACACGCCTCGGTGTGATGGGTATAGGCGAAGCCAGTTCGTGGTTCGACTCCCACATCATCGACGGCGCGGTCAACGCCGCCGGATGGATCACCCGCATGATCTCGATGCTCTCTAGTTGGTGGGATAAGTGGATCATCGACGGCATCGGTGTCAACGGCCCCGCGATTCTGGCACGCGTGCTGAGTTATCCCACGCGCCTGCTGGAGTGGGGATTGGTGCAGTGGTACGCACTGGTCATGACCGCGGGTTTGGTAGGTTTTGTGTTTTATTACGTGTACCACTGAAGTGCAGCTACTAGCTGCTAGCTCCTAGCTCCTAGCTTCTAGCTGAAGCGGGTAGCTAGAAGCTAGCGGCTAGAAGCTAGAAGCTCATGTATAACCACATCCTATCCATCATCCTCTTCACGCCGCTCGCCGGCGCGATCCTGCTCCTGTTCGTCCCCAAAGAGAACAAGGACGCCATCCGCTGGATCGCGAACATCTTCGCGCTCGGCGGTTTCCTGATCTCGCTGCCGCTCGTGCCCTGGTTCTGGGATTTGGTCAAGAATCAAGACCCGGCGCAATTTAAGTTCATCGAAGGCGCGGCCAACAACTGGATTCCCTCCATTGGCGCTGGCTACATGCTCGGCATCGACGGCATCTCGTTCCTGCTCATCATGCTCACTACGCTGCTGGGCTGGATCTCAATTCTCTCCTCCTGGACCGCCATCGAGAATCGCGTCAAGGAATACTACATCTGGTTTCTCGTGCTACAGACCGGCATGCTCGGCGTATTCATGGCGCTCGATTTCTTCCTCTTCTTCGTTTTCTGGGAAGCGATGCTGGTGCCAATGTATTTGCTCATCGGCATCTGGGGCGGACCGCGCAAACTCTACGCCGCCATTAAATTCTTCCTCTACACTTTGGCCGGCTCCGTTCTGATGCTGCTCGGCATTCTGTTCCTTTACTTCCATCATCACGGCGTAACACAGGTGTACACCTTCAGCCTGACTGCGCTCTACGAAACTGCGCCGCGGATCTATTTCGATTACGGGCCCTACGCCGCAACGCTGCTCTTCCTGAGCTTCTTCTTCGCTTTCGCCATCAAAGTTCCAATGTTCCCCTTCCACACCTGGCTCCCCGACGCTCACGTCGAAGCGCCGACGGCAGGCTCCGTCATTCTGGCCGGTGTCCTGCTGAAGATGGGAACCTACGGCTTCATCCGCTTCTCGCTGCCATTTTTCCCCGGCGTGATGTCGAACCCGGCCACGTTCCTGCACATGACCGTCCGCGGCTGGATGATTTTTCTCTCCATCGTTGGAATCATTTATGGCGCGCTCGTGTCGCTGATGCAGAAAGACATGAAGAAGCTGGTGGCCTACTCCTCCGTCAGCCACCTCGGTTTCTGCACCCTGGGAATCTTCGCGCTCACGCCGCTCGGCCTGAGCGGTTCTGTTCTGCAACAGATCAACCACGGCATCTCCACCGGCGCACTGTTCTTGATCGTCGGTATTCTCTACGAGCGCCGCCACACGCGCGAGATCTCCGAGTACGGCGGCATCTCTAACGTCATGCCGGTGTACGCCACGATCACATTGATCATGTTCCTGTCGTCGATGGGGCTGCCTTTGCTCAATGGCTTCGTGGGCGAGTACTACGTCATGCTGGGGACGTTCATGGCCAACTGGAGATGGGCGGCATGGGCTGTGCCCGGAGTTGTGCTCGCCGCGGCGTATCTGCTCTGGCTCTACCAGCGCGTCTTCTTCGGCACGGTAACAAATCCGAAGAACGAAAAGCTGCACGATCTGACGCCACGTGAAGTCGCGACGTTTGTTCCGCTCATTATCATGGCATTTTGGATTGGGCTTTATCCCAAACCGTTCTTCGAGATTCTCGAGCAGCCGGTGAACCACATCATCGCGACTATGCACGATCAGCAAGCCGCGGGCACGGTGAACGCTATTGTTGAGCCAACGACAGTCGCGCCTTCCGCGTTATCAGTGGACTCACCGATGTCAGCGGCGCCAATGCCGGCAGCCAGCACTAGGGTCGCCGATCGCCGAACAGTCGCGCCTCGGAAGGGGACGAACTAGTGAGCGCGGCTCACCAATTTTCGTCGACGGATTACCTGCTGGCCCTGCCCATTACTCTGCTTACACTGTTCGCCCTTGGCATTCTGCTGATCGACCTCATGCTCCCGAAGGAACAGAAGTGGGCCAACTCCATCACGGCGTTCATCGGCATCCTGTTTTCGGCAAGAGCGGTCTACAACATTCAGCACTGGCTCGCGGAGACCGGCGCCCCCGGCTCCTACGGCATGATGCGGACCATGCTGGTTGACCGCTTCGCCCTCTACTTTTTCTATTTATTCCTAGCGGCGACAGCCATCGCCATCCTCATGTCGGTGCGCTACCTCGAAACTGAACACGAAAATCACGGCGAGTATTATGCCCTCATGCTGCTCTCGGTCGTAGGGATGATGTGCATGGCTGCCGGCTCCGACATCGTTCTGATCTTCATCGGCCTCGAACTGATGGCCATCTCGACTTACGTTCTCGTCGGATTTCTCCGCCGCGACCGCCGCTCCAATGAGGCGGCACTGAAGTACTTGCTGCTCGGCGCATTTTCTTCCGGCATCTTCGCCTACGGCCTATCGTTGTTCTACGGCCTAGCCGGCAGCACGAATCTCAATGTTATCCAGCAAATGCTCGCGCGCCAAGTGCTGAGAGGCGAATACAAGCCAGTCGCTATCATCGCTCTGCTGACGACTATTACCGGCCTGCTCTTCAAGATCGCCGCTGTGCCATTCCACCAGTGGGCACCCGATGCCTACGAAGGCGCACCGACTAGCATCACCGGCTTCATGTCTGTCGCTGTCAAAGCTGCCGGATGGGCCATGCTCCTGCGCATTTTGATCCTCGGGCTCTCCCCCATGCGCTCAACGTGGCTGCCGGTTCTAGTCTTTGTTTCCATCGCCACCATGACCGGCGCCAACCTAGCTGCACTGACCCAGACCAACACCAAGCGCCTGCTGGCTTACTCCTCGATCGCCCACGTCGGATATATGTTGCTCGGCCTGGTAGCCGGCAGCGCCACCGAACTCAACATTGACGGCATCCGCGGCATCCTGATTTACCTGCTGGTTTACACCTTCATGAATCTCGGCGCATTCGGCGTGATCACCTCGCTGCGCCATAAGAAAGTCATTGGCGACGAGCTTGACGATCTCAACGGCCTCTACTCCCGCGCTCCGGTCGAAGCCGTCCTTATGCTCGTCTTCATGCTCTCGCTTGCCGGAATCCCGCCGCTCGCAGGATTCTGGGGCAAGTACTTCATCTTCCTTAGCCTGATCTCGACCGGCCACTATGCACTGGCCGCGCTGGGCGTGCTCTACTCCGTCTTTGGCCTCTACTACTATCTGAAGATCGCCAACGCCATGTTCATGCGCCAGCCGGAAAAAGGGGAAGAGAAGCTGCCCCTCAGCTACGCTATGCGCGCCGCCCTCGGCGTCACCGGCTTCGCGACGCTCTTCATCGGAATCATGCCCGAACGCTTCATCGAAATGGTGAATTGGGCGCTGGGCATCGCGCAGACCCCCAGCGTGGCGAAGCTGATTCACTAACATCCCACGACATCCGCGCGTACAATCGCTCTTGCGCCCATAAAGCTCTCTATTCCCATGCCCGACTCTCAAGGGTCAAACGGTCCGAATTCCGATAAGAAGAAAAATCCCTGGGTTCAGGTGGGACGCTACAGCGAACTCGCCCTGCTACTTCCTGCGGGTACGGTCGTGGGCTGGCTCCTCGGTTCCGCACTCGACCGGTGGCTGCACACATCCTGGATCGGCGTGGTTGGTCTTTTGGCTGGAACCAGCGGCGGGCTGATCCAAGTTATCCGCACCATCTCTCGCGACACGAAGTAAGATCTTTAGGAAACACAGGGGCTAAAGCCCATACGTGAGGTGAATTCTGACGCGGCCCTGAAAGGGCCGCTCTTTCACGGCGCTCTTCAACGGTTGCCGCGTGATGACCGACGATCACTCCAACTTTGCCGCACCGACTGCACCCTCAGGTCCATCGGATTCCTTCTATGCCGGGGCTATCACGCGAATTCGTAACTGCATGCTGATGCTGGCGATCGTGTTCTCGGCGGGGGCATGGTTGAAATTCGGCCGCTCCGCTGCCCTTGGATTCCTGCTGGGATGCATCATCGCCTATCTCAACTTCCACTGGCTCAAAAGCGGCGTCGCTGGCCTCGCCGACCGTGTCACCAACACCGGCAAACCGCAGTCCAGTAAAGGAATCGTGGCCCGCTTCCTGCTGCGCTATGTGTTGTTGGCCGGTGCCGCCTATGCTATATTGACTAGTTTTCCCACGAGCCTGAACGGTTTGTTTGCGGGCTTGTTTTTGCCCGTCGGGGCGATTGCCTGCGAGGCCGCCTATGAGGTTTACGTAGGAATCACTCGCGAGATCTAAAGATCAGGTTCTAAACATCTAGTGACTACTTTCAGGAACCGAAACGCCCATGGAACAACTGTGGTTCACCCAAATCTTGAATCATCTGTTCGCCGGGCCGGTCACCGCGCTGCTGCTGCGCATCGGCATCGCGCCAAAGCATCCTGAATCGCCCATCTCGAACTCCTTCGCGATGGAGTTGCTCGTCTTCTTCTTCCTGCTCGCGGTTTTTCTTATGGTCCGGTCGCGCCTATCGGTCGATTCCCCCGGAGGTCTACAGCACACCTTCGAAGGCATTGAAGGATTCGTGCTCGGCCAGAGTCACGAGATCATCGGCCATCACAGCGCGCCTTACACACCATTTTTTGCCATCGTCTTCATCTTTATCCTGGTCTGCAACTTGATCGGACTGATCCCCGGCTTCGAGTCACCAACCGGCGTCCCGGTCGTGCCACTGGGCTGCGCGATTTGCGCATTTCTGTACTATCACGCGCAAGGGTTCAAGCACGCCGGCGCGAAGTATCTCCTGCACTTTTTCGGACCGCCGATGGAAGGCATGCCGCTGATCGCGCGCATCCTGCTCGCGGCACTCATGCTTCCCATCGAACTGGTGAGCCACTTCGCGCGCCTGCTTTCGCTCACCGTGCGTCTCTGGGCCAACATTTTCGCCGGGGACCTGATCACGCTGGTTTTCTTTTCCATGATCCCGATCGGCGTGCCCATCATTTTCAGCGGCCTGCACATCGTCGTCGCAGTTTTGCAGGCCTACGTATTCATGTTGCTGTCGATCATTTATGTCTCCGGCGCCGTCGCGGAAGAGCACTGAAACCAGTTCTCAGTTCTCAGTTCTCAGTTGGGGCGTGCCGGGTGTAAGGATTCAGGATCGCGCTGTTTTGGTCAGGGCGCAGTTGTCAGCTCTCGCTCGGCAGGTTTTGCTGAGAACCGAGAACTGAGAACTGAGAACTGGCCGCAAGCGTGAGGGCGTCTGCAAGGTACGGCGTCAACCACCCACTGGCGGCAATTCATACAAGGAGAAACACCATGCGTCAACTCAGCCGTCTGTTCATGATCCTGTCGGCTCTCTGCTTCGCTGTGCCTGCCTTCGCACAAGGCGGCGGTATGAGCGATGCCAGCTGGGTCGCCATCACCGCCGGATTTTCTATGGCGATCGCATCTGCCATTTGCGGTCTCGCCCAGGGTAAGGCCGTCGCCTCCGCCACGGAATCCCTGGCCCGCAATCCGGCCGCTCGCCCCGGCATTCAGTTCGCTCTGATTCTGGGTCTGGTCCTGATCGAGTCCCTGGCCCTCTACACCCTGGCGATCATCTTCCTGAAAGTGAAGTAATGTCTCGAAGATGAGCTTGGTTCGATGAGCTTGATGCACGAACGGGAAGGGCACGACTTTTAGTCGTGCCCTTCGTAGCTTCAATGAAATAACGAAAGCCTCTGCCATAAAGCAGAGGCTTTTTCTTGTAGCGCCGGCTTCCCGCCGGCTGTCGCGAGTACTTCCGCCGTTGATCTAGCAAATAGCACTTAAGTACCATCCCTTCGCCTAAAGTTCTATTCAATCGTGAAGGCTATATGATTACACTTCACCGTCGGAGGAAATCATGCGGCTACTTCCGTCGGTTTTATTTGTGTTTCTGTTCACGCTGGTCACGTACTCAGTTTGCCAACAGAACGTGGCGGATGTCGTTAAGAAAAGTAGCGATGCTGTTGTTCTGATCGTTATTTCCAATTCAGCAGGAGAAGAAACTGCATTAGGCAGCGGCTTCCTTATCTCTGGTGACGGAGAGATTGTGACCAATCATCACGTCATAAAAGATGCACACTCCGCAATCGTGAAATTGTCTAATGGAGCGTTCTTTCCAGTAAGTGGAGTGCTTGCCGATGACTCAGAGAAGGACTTGGCAATCATAAAAGTCAATGGAAAGAATCTTCCTTTTCTTTCCCTCGCTGAAGTAGACAAAATTCAAGTCGGTGACCATGTAGTTGCGATTGGCAGCCCGTTGGGCTTAGAGGGTACGGTTTCTGATGGCGTTGTTAGCGCCGTTCGCGATGTCAACAGCAAGAAGTGGATTCAGACAACTGCTCCGACCTCGCACGGCAATAGTGGAGGGCCGTTGCTAGACATGAGCAACCATGTTGTCGGAGTGATAACGGCTGGCGTAAATCCTGAGTTGGGCCAAAACCTCAATTTTGCGGTTCCTTGCAACGAAGTGGCTTCGTTGGTCGTGACCGCTCATCAGCATGCAGCGCCTTTGGCTTCAGTAGCCGATAAAACGGAGTCGACACTGTCGAATGGGGCAGTGTGGACCTCTCTAACGAGTGGACGTGATATCACCATCAGACAAGATGGCGATTTCCTCTATATGGACTGGGTTAATCTTTCTCAGCAAATTAAAGATGCCGGCGGATTCAGTCGAAGCGAACTAAAGAAGGGAGCCGATGGCAAGTGGCACGGCAAGAACCACGCGCATCTTCCTTGCCAGTACACCAGAGGTTTGGGTGCGTATGCTAGGACAGTCACGAACTGGTGCACGCGTGAAGATGACATCGAAATTGACCTTTTGTCAGACAAGCGCATCGAAGGTATCTCTATCAGCTGGAAGAAATTTGATTGCAGGAAGTGTGAAGCCAAAGAGGAGGAAAGCAAATCATTCACCCTCATCCCAAAGTAAGTGAGAAGTGTGCGTTTCGCACTCGCACTAAAAATTACTCACAACTCTAAACCTTCCGCTCTCCGCCCCAATCCTGCCCCTTATTCTGTGGAGCGTGGTTCAGCGCCTCGACCAGCAGCCGCCGCAGCTTATAACGGCTCTCCAAATCCGTATTCACGATCTCGAATCCAACTTCATTCACCCGCGCTCGTCGCAAGAGCACATGCGCCTTGATCTTCGACCGCATTCCCACTGAAACTTCCAAATCGGCTTCGCTACCGATACGGAGGTTGTCTTCCTTCGTGCCCATGCCGCCGCCCAGGCTCAGCTCGCGGATCATAATCTTCGACTTTCCCCACGAACTCCCAATCGTCGCCGACACAGTCTTGGCCAGCACCAACCGTTCATAGCGCCGCTGCCGTACCCACGGACACGCTGGCGCCGTATCGAGCGGTGCAATCGCCAGTTCTGCCGCTTCCAGGCCGCTGTCCGACATAACTTGCGAACTGTAGCGCGGATCAGTCTTCGACAACGCCTGCGCCGCCGCAATCCTCAGCTCGCGGTGAAACACCCAGCCAAACGTCTTCTTCGCTTCAAGAATCTCCCGCAGCGTCGCCACCGCCTCGGCATCTTTCAATCGTCCCAGCGACTCAATTGCCTTGAGCTGCACAAAGGGCGAGCGCGAAGCTGCATCCCCCGGCCGCGCCATCGCGATCAGCGGAGGAGCCGCCGTCATGTCGCCGCTCATTCCAATCTCATCCACCGCTTCAGGCAACACTACGGGATCGAGCACTTCCGCTAATTCCAGCAGCGTACGTCCGCGATCTGCCGCCGCACCGTACGCGATCTGCCGCACCACAATATCGTGATAAAAGCGGTTCCACTCCGGCATGCGAACCGGCAGTAGTTCGAGCAGCGTGCCCACGTCGAGCCGGCTGACGATGCCCACCACGCCCGAAGCCTGCCGCGGCTGACCGGTGCGCAAAATCTCGCGCAACTGCACCAGTACCGGCGATCCCATCTGTTTCACCAGTTCGATCATGCGGTCGCATTCATCGCGGCGCATGCAACGGAAGAAGCGATCCGCCAGGTGCTCTGCGCCGGCACTGCAGGTGCGCCGCAGCACCGACAACAGATCCGCCGGAATCGCGTCCTGATGCAGCGCTTCCTCAATAAACTCCGGAAGCCGGTTTTCCACGCCTACGCGAGGCCGTAGATCGTTCATCAGCACCGGCCGCTCCACGCTCACCAGTTCCATGCCGGCACAAACTTCGTTGACGGCCGCGTAGTTCTTGGCGGCGCTCGCTTCCTGACTCAGGCGGACGAACGCCGCGCTGAGCAAACTCTGCAACTCCGGATCTTTATCGGCAATGAGCTGTTCGCTCAACTTGCGAATCGCCTGTGCCATGGGCTGCCCGCCCAGACGTGCGTAGAGATCGGCTAATTGGCTCAATCCGATCGCGGTCTTGCGCCGCGGCTCCATATCCTTCGCGCTCAGGCAGTTCGAATAGTTGTTCAGAATTTCCGATGCAGACTGCGTGTCCTCGCGCTCCAGAAGCACTTCCACGAACTGGCGCACGTTGCGCGGAGGCACGCACGGCGCTTCGTGCGACATCAGTACGCTCTTCTTGCCCGACTCGGGCACTTCCGCCCAGAACATGCGGTCGAGGATGTCGGCGTGCGACTCCACCAGAATCCCGGCCTTCGACATCTTTTCTTCCTGCAGCTTCAGGATCGAGCGCAACGAGTCCATCTGGCGGCTCATGTGCTCCATCATCTGATGCACGGCGTTGACCTTGATTTCGCCCTTCTGATACCGCTCCAGAGCGAAGCGGATGGCCATGTGTTCGGCCGCCTTCATCAGGAGCGGCGTATCTTCTTCTTGAGCGGCAGTAGCCCTCGCCGCCAGGCTTCCCAGAAGTTGCTGCAGGTTCAGCCGGGTATTGGGATCGGTCTGGGTCAGTTCTTTCTGTAGGTCTTCTTCTTTGACGCCGGGATCCTGCTGCACCTGCCCAAAGCGCGTCAGCAGCCGGATCGCCTGAATCACTTCTGCTTCCTGCAGCGGAACAATTCCGCCCGTCCATGCCGGAGCAACGCCTGCTCCTGCGCCCGCTCCACCGCCTCCAGTTCCCGGGGCGCCTGTTCCTCCTCCACCGGTGCCGCTACCGCCCATAAAATTCGGTACGCTACCCAGCGGCACCATCGGGACTCCCGGAGCTCCCTGTTCTCCGCCGCCGCGGGCATTCGCGCCTTCCGCCGCCGCAATCAATTGCAGCAGTTTCTGTGGATCATTTAACCATTGCTTGAACTCTGGACCGAGTGTCTGTGCCGCGATCTGCGCCGCGATGCTCACATCGCCGGTCAGCGGATCGGCTGCCACAAACTTCACTTCATTGATCTTGATCGTGCTACCTAGCTTGCCCGCGCCCAGCGCTTCCTTGATCTGCTTGGCCACGTCGGTGGCCTTCGATCCGCCCAGAGTGAATGCCCGCACCAGACGCGTGAAGTCTTCGACCGTGACATCTTTGGAAAAATGCAGGCTGGCCAGCCCCGCCGTGGTCAACAGAGTCGCGAAGCTGCGCTCGGCGTTTCCTGCCTCCAGCGGGATTCCATCAAGCAGAAGCTTATTGTCGGAAACTCCCAACAGGAAGCCGCTGTCGCCGGTCGTCGGCAGTCCCTGCTGCAGTTCCTTCCATGTCGTTTCAAACTGGACTTCGGTGCGCTTGTGCTCATAGCCGTACATGCGCGCGTACTTGATCAGAATGTTCAGACTATGAACAAACGCGCGCGCCGAGGCCGCACGAGCACCTTGCGATGTATTTGTGCCGGAGATAGGAAAACTCCTCAGAACCGCGACTTTACAGTTCAAGGGTAAAGCGAAAAGGTAAGGCCTCAAACGTTACGGAGGTAATGGGAACGCCCCTTAGATCAGTAGAATCTATCTCACAAATCCCATTCTAGTGCGGACGTAGTTTCCGATTTGCCCGTCATCTGTCCGTAAATTGGGGCGCTACTTATAACAAGCCCAGGTGGTCAGGATACTTGGCCTGTAGCGAACTCACCAAGGTCTCAAATTCAGGAAGGGTTCGCAGATTTTGGAGGCAATCGTCTTTTAGAAAAAACGGCCAGCATGCAAACCCAGTGTTAACGCTTCGTTCCAGCCACTCAAAAGCCACCTCAGGCCGGCCCAGCAACGAGAAGATGCATGCGATCTGATAATAGGCGTGGTGCATGTGTCCGAACGATTTTGCCGTGCTACAGGCGCGAGTCACGCACTCCAATGCCTGCTCCGTATTCCCCATCAGTGCCCAATAAACGCCTAATAGGCTGACAGTCAGGGGATCTTGCGGGGTCAACTCGGTGGCCTCATCAAGCAGCGCTTTCGCCTGAGTCCAATCGCCGATCATCAGGGAGTGCTGCGCAGCAAAATAGATAACATACTTGTTGCTCAGACTCTCACCTTGCCAGGCTTGGATTTCTTCCGCTGCGAGATCAAGTTGCCGGTTCCAGAGATACACCTGGACGATGCTGTGATTGACCGCCTTCCTTGGCTGGAACGGCCGCCCTCTTTCGTACATTTCACGAGCTCGATCCAGCAGTCCGATATGCGCCAGAATCGTGCCCAGGCGGTTGTAAGCGCGCGGCAGATTCTTCTGCAGAGCAATCGCCTTCCGCAGTTCGATGATCGCATCCAGGTGCTGGAAATTCTTTAGTGGGCTCCAAAGCAGAAAAGCATTTGCGACGTGGGCTTCGGGCAAATCATGGCTGAGCTCAAGGGCTCGAGCGCAATGAAACTCAGCTTTCTCCGACCATTTGCTGGCCGGATCAACTTCGAGATAACGAGTGGCACAGGCTAACGAAAGGGTGGCATGGGCGAGGGCGAAGGACGGATCTCGCGTCACTGCATTGCTCAGTCGCTGCACGGCCTCATCCAGCAGCGCATGATCCCCGGAAGAGCTAAGTCGGTAGCCTCGCATGAATTCTGCATAAGCCAAATGGTCTTTGCTATACCGCTGACCTGGCGTCGCCTGAGGACGCAAGGGCCGGTTCAATGCGCTCGCGATTTGCTTAGCAATTTCATCTTCCATTTCCGCCAGGCGATCGAGGTCGAGGTCGCGTTTCCATGTGAAGCCTGCGCCCTGCAAATGTGTGTCGAATATCTGCAAGGCAAGGCGCCACTGCCCCTTGGATTCTCGAATGGCACCGTGAACTACGAAACGAACACCGAGGCTTGACCCAACATCGGATGCGCTCATCTCTGCTGGTACGCTCAGCATCGACGAAGTTGGCAGAACATCCACATCCTTCAGATTTCCAAGGCGCGATACCAGTGCGTCTGCAAAACCGAGACACACACCGTTGTCGTCTGGAACATTTCCGAGCAGACACAATGGCAGTACAGCGAGGGTCGCACGTTCCTCCGGGACGGAAATGCGCTTGCGAGTGGGATCGGCTGTCGTGTTTTCGTCGCAGTCGGAACGCGAGAAGGACGCATCAATCACGCGCACGGGTCCCACGAAGCGGTACCCCTTGCCAACCACCGTTTCCAGAAAACGTGGTTTCGCTGAATTATCGCCTATGGCTGTTCTGATTTTTCGGATGAGATTGTTGATGCTGGCCTCGGTGTCTACAAAGAGGTCTGAACGCCAGAGTTTCGTTACGATATCCCTGCGCGTAACCATCTGGCCCCGGCGGCTCACTAGAAAAATCAACAACTCCATCGGCTTCTTCTCTAGCTTGACCGGCCGCCCCCGGCGTCGGAGTTCATAGCGCCCCAGGTCCAGCTCAACTTCACCGGCTTCTCGTTTTGCGCTCGGCATATAGCTGCGTTGCGTGCATTATCCCCTAAGAGTCAATAATTTACGACGACAGACGAAAGATATGGAAGCGTTATGCCATCCAGATTGCAACGATGCGTCGGTTGGAGCATTATCCTGAGCGATTGTTATCGACTTCAACTATGGAGGTGGGGTCTATGAAACGGAGCGGATATTTGAAGGCGACGCTAGTCGCGCTGCTGTGCGGTATGAGTTTGGTCTTCACTCTTACAGGGCAAACTGGTTCGGCAAAACACGCATTCACTCCCGATGCGGTTCCATACGGTCCGGTGCCGGCATTTGTACCCGCAGGCGCCCAACTGGCAGTTCTTGAGGGCGATCCGGGTGCTGCGAGCGGAGATTACACCGTGCGCTTGAAGATGCCTGATGGATATCGGATCGCGCCGCATTGGCATCCGAAGCGAGAAAACGTCACCGTCATTTCCGGGACTTTCAAAGTCGGAATGGGAGACCGCTTTGACGAAAGCAAGATGGGAGACTTCCCGGCCGGCAGTTTCGCTTATCTCGACCCGGATATGCACCATTACGCGATGGCAAGCGGAGAAGTCGTGGTGCAAGTCCATGGAGCGTCTCCGTTACAGTTCAACTATGTCAACCCTAACGACGACCCAAGCCGGAAAAAGTAGTCCGAGCTTTGTTGAGCAAGTCCGCAGGGCCTTTGAGTGGATGGTCGGCTACTCGGAAGTGATGCCAGCGTGCTCGCTGGAACCGTGCACTCCTCAAAGAAAACTGCCCTCAGCCGAAAGCCGAGGGCAGTTCCACAACAACGAAACAGGACTTTTACCAGGCCGTATTCTCGACCAGATTAAACGCGTTGACGCTGCCCAGACCGGTGGCCATATCCCATCCCGGCGTCGCGCCAAACGATGGCTGATACGCCGGCGCTCCCACCGTCGGCTTAATCACCACATAGCACGTCGCGTTCTTTCCTCCTCCACCTGAAATCGTGCAGAGAGGAACCCCGGTGTAGCCTTGTCCGGCGTTCACCAGCTTGATTGCATTCACAACGTGGGTCGTCGTGTTGATGGTGACCGTACACGTCGCCTGCGTCCCACCGCCGTATATTGTCGTGCCCGTCGGCGAAAGATACTTCGACTTATTCGCCGGAGCAGCAATTGTGCAAGTCGGCGTGCTGGTGTAGCCCGTTCCACCAGCCTTCAAAGTCAGGCTGCTGATGGCTTGGGTTCCGAGCGCACCAATAGTGTTCGCAGTCGCATGGCAATCAGCCAAAAATGCGGTGCCGTTAAACTCGCAGTCGACATCGTTATCACCCTGCGTGATGTCATAAAACGTGCAGGACGTAGCCGCTGCCGTCTGATTGATGGAGTAGCACTTCGTGTTACCGGCCGCTCCGAATTCGGTTTTGGCAATCGCATAATATGTCGGATTCGGATTGCCCGCCCGAATATTCCACTTCTCATCCACGATCGCCTGCATCGCCGCCAGCATGGGCGCCGATGCCGACGTTCCTCCAACACCAGTCCAGCCGCTCGGTGCGCCCGTGCAGGGTGTTCCGCCGTTCGTGGTGTCAGAGTAACAGATGATAATGAAGTGGCTCCACGGACTGCCGGAAGAGGCAAACAGCGAAACATCCGGAACGTCCCGCACGCCATCTGCAGGATTCCCGAAGATCCCCTGCTGCCACGTCGGTTTCGCGTAGCCAGTGCACGTCGTGTCCTCGACATACGCGAAGCTGCTGTTGCCCGCACCCTTCGCGCAATTGCTTGGACCTCCGCTTCCCCCCGCAGTGCTCTGGAAGTTCTGTCCCGTCGTACTGTTGCAGAAACCCGTCGAACCGAAGGGTGCAGTGAAGCCTTCGATGTGATACAGCAGATAGCTCGCGCACGACTCGTTCCACGGAATCTCCGGAATGTACGACTTCGCCGAACCGAACGTCGCGGTGTTCGTCGTATTCCAGTACGTGCTCAACGGTTTTCCACCTTCGTTGGCGTTGTAAACATCCTCGAAATCAGTGCCACCGACGGACACGTTGTAAATACTTTCGCCCCACCCCGTGACACCGATTCCCGGAAACGCCACTAGGTTCCCATTGGTGAAGTCGCGCGTGCAAAGCGAGGCAGCGTTATCGCCTGAGGATGCAAATACCGACACACCAGCAGCAGCCGCCGACTGGAACGCTGTATTGAACGCGGCATTCTGCGCGGCCCCGCTGATCACTTCACAGACGCCGTAGCTCATGCTGATAATCGGTGGCGGGTTTCCTGCGCTGATCAGGTTCTCAATCGCCAGCAATCCGCCGAATGTGGCCGTGTCCGCGCATGATGCCAGTTCCACATGTGACGCCGGGGCAATCGCCGTTACCATTTCTACATCCAGGTCAGCTTCAATGTCAGCAGCATTAACCCCTGGATTCGTGCAGTTTCCATTTTTGTCAGGATGCACCGTCGTCATCGTTCCACCGAACGACTTCAACCCGAACTTGTTCTGATATGTCGCCCAGTCTGTACCGAAGGAGTTCGTGTCCTCGACTACCACAACGGTCATGCCTTTGCCCGTGAGGCCTGCTTTCAACAGCGGCGTGACGTTGTAGATGGTCTGGAAGTCCGCCGGAACCAAAGCCAGGCAATTTCCGCCGCAACCGGCAAACGTGTATTGCTCTCCCTTGTACCGCTCGACCATGGCATGGGGTTTGAAGTTGTGCATCGAAACGATGCCTTCAATCGCCGGTGCCAACGCGGCCGGAATTTTGGGATCGCTCATGTTCGCGTAATGCGACTGGCCGCGCACCTCAAGCTGGTGAATCTCGGTATGGAATGCCTCTCGAATCTGTCCTGCAGTGCCCGAAAAGTCGATCACCATCCGGTTGGGATACACATAGCCCACCGTGAACCCGTGCGTCTGCAGCCAGGCCGTGACTGTGTCGATATCCTGCTGCTCCAGGCCGTATTTTTCTCCCTGCTCGTCAGCCATCATCCAGTGGCGGAAGTTAGGCGAGGATTTGTCCGTTAGCGTCTCAATGTACGCCGCAAATTCGTGCTCGACCTGCGGATCGCGCTTCAACTGCAGCAGCATGTGATCCATCAGGAAGCCGTCCGGTTCAGCGCCGCGATCGTTCTTCGCATTGGCTTCTGGACGTGTGTTACGGACGAGCCGGACCAGCTGGCTCTCATCAATGGGTTGCGTGATAAGCACATGTCTGCTCGAGGCTCCAAACACCCGCGCCGCATAGCGGGAGCTCAGAGCGACTGTAATTGCCACAACCGCCAGCAGCACACTCAGTTTTTTGATCATTAACAATCTCCTTGGTTTTCCGAGCAGGGGGAAGGCAGCGAGTATATCTCCAATTGATCCGCCAGCCTAGTGTGAACAATTTTTCACTCGGAATGAGAAGGACATTACATGAAAAGCGCGGAAACTGGCATGGCTGGCAAGCCGCGAATGATGCCGGTTTTGGGTGGCGCAGCGCTTCCAGCGCTACGGTCTAGGGGGCCTATTTTTTCAACCACGGCTTCAGCCGCCGACAAGTGGCGGAACTAGATTGTCAGCACTGGAAGCTTTGTCATCCTGAGCAAAGCGAAGGACCTATGTACTTCGCCGGCAGCAATCGATTGCGTCCGGCCAATCGCCGAGGCCATAACGAATCCGACTACGACAGCGCAAACCATGAAACCAATGATCCAGTATCGCGAGGACGAATAAACTTGAGCCCCGTTGCCTGCGATGGCTTCTGCAGCTTTATCTTCGAGCATAACCTCGTCCTGCAGAATTTTTGCGGCGGCATCGAATGCCTCGCCCCCCTCGGATTGCGCGAGCAAACTCGCCTGGTATTCGTTCTGCAATGCCAGGTTCGTGACTCGATCGTGGACTTCCAGATATTTCTTCCAGGCCGCGCGAAAATCCTGATCGAGTTGCCTTTCCTCGCTGGAGCGGATGAGTGGCTCGTATTGTTTTTCGTGCTCTTCGATGTCCATCAATGCCTGCTTCATGGGAGCTTCCCACTTCTCTTTGTGATCGACCGCCAGCAACTGGCTGAGCTCTGAACGCCGCATAGCCGAGGCGTCATACTTAAGTGCTCCAAGGACTCGCAAAGAGGGCATTTGGCGGGTGACTACCTGCACGGTGATGTCGTTCACCTTGGACAGCTGCCCCAACCCAAAAACTCCCAGCCCGATCATCAGAATTTCAACAAATCCGAAGGCAGCAGCAAGCTGCATTCCTATGTTCAAACTACGAAATCGAGCCATTGTCGCGGCCTTTCCAACCGAGAACTTCCCTGCCCAGAAGCGGATTCATGCGGAAGCAAGGACCCGCATCGCACCCGGGGATATGGGGTCCATCGGCACGATTGGCCCAGTGCATGAGGCTGTTCGCCGAGCACTGCAATCTACTGACGAGTGCAGGGTACCCATTCGTGCGGCCAGGTCGTGGGGTTCGGACACGCCCCCGGAGGCAGATCGCCTTTGTTACAATCGCCTCAATATGAGCCCCCAGCCTCCATTCACTGATGTTCCCGAAGCAATTGAAGAAATTCGCGCGGGCCGCATGATCGTGGTTGTCGACGACGAAGACCGCGAGAACGAAGGCGATCTTACGCTCGCTGCCGAGAAGGTTACGCCGGAGGCGATTAACTTCATGGCCAAGTTCGGCCGCGGTCTGGTCTGCCTGGCGATGACCGAGGAGCGTCTCGAGCATCTGCGCATCGGCCCGATGACAGCAGAAAATACGTCGCAGTACGGCACGGCATTCTGCGAAGCGATCGACGCGCGGCAGGGCGTCACGACTGGAATTTCAGCTTACGACCGGGCACGAACGATTCAGGTTGCAATCGATCCGGCGACCCGTCCGACAGATTTGGCGCGGCCGGGTCATGTCTTCCCTCTTCGCGCACGCAAGGGTGGAGTGCTGGTGCGGGCTGGCCAGACTGAGGCTGCCGTTGATCTGGCGCGGCTGGCAGGCATGGTTCCGGCGGGGATCATCTGCGAAATTATGAAAGACGATGGCAGCATGGCGCGAGTGCCGGATTTAGTCGGGTTCTGCGCCGAGCATGGCCTGAAAATGCTGACCGTCGCCGAACTCATCCGTTACAGGATGGCGCATGAGCGCTATGTACATCGCGTGGGTGAGGCGCTGGTTGACACGCGTTTCGGCGAGTTCCGCCTGATCGCTTATGAAAGCGAGGTCGACGGCGGGGAATCACATGTAGCCCTGGTTAGAGGTGACATCGAACACAGTGACGTACCGGTTCTGGTCCGGATGCACGCTCATTGCCTGATGGGAGATGTCTTCGGCGCGACCGCGTGTGAATGCCATGCCACATTGGAAGGCGCTCTGCGGCGCATTTCGCAGGAAGGCCGCGGTGCGCTGATTTACCTGCACCAGACGTCGAAAGGGTTTTTCGTAGAACGCCTCGGCGACCGCAACGCTCTCAGCTTTCACCGTGGCAGCAAACTGCCTTCGCTACTGGATAATGAGCGGCAGACTCAGCGCGAGATCGGCATCGGTGCGCAGATATTGTCCGATCTGAATCTGCACCGCATTCGTCTGCTGACCAACCGTCCGAAGAAAGTCGCAGCGCTGGAAGGGTTTGGGATTGAGATCGTCGAGCAGGTGCCTGTGGAGTTGAGTGGGGTCAAGAATTAGCGTGGCGCGGGCACTCCTGCCCGCGAACTGCCGATAGCACCAAAAAAGCAGACCTTCGCTCGTGGCCTGGATGTGAAATGTTGTATGGATTTCGTCTCCGTGGCGGGTTTTCGCGGGCAGGAGTGCCCGCGCCACACGATCGTTAGAACGGTTTGCGAACGACCACTTCGGCGTCGCGGATGAAAAACTGCGCCGAGCAACTCTCCGAGCCACAAATAACAGGCAGCAGCCCGTTGATCTGTTTGCGGGTGATCAGTCCAAGCATGCCGCAAGACGGGCACGACAACACGGCCCAGTAGGGGTCTTCCTTTTCGCCGATCTCTCCGGCGTTTTCGAGCACAAAGACGGTGCCAGGCTGCATCTGTTCCGGAATCCACTCACTCAAGAGATCCAGTTCGCCGACCATGTCTTCCTCCCGTTACCGCGTGCTCTTTGCCCTACCTTTGCACTCGTTACCTTCTGTAACCTTGCCTTATGAGGCCTTTTTAGCACGCCGCCGCCGATCGGACGACGTTACCGAAGTATTCGACTTCCCGGAGATGACCCCGGCCTTTATTTGGCGTACGGTGTCGCTCAGACATATTCCTAAAATGGGTTGGTTTGAATTCTTGAGGATGTCGACGATCTGCCTCGCCGAAGTCTCCAGATAAAGGTGTATTCCGTCGGTCAGCAGGTGATATTCGGAGTTGTGGGTGACGATTTCGGACAAACCCTTCTTGATTTCGCGATCAAGAAAGCGGAGAACCTTGCGCACGCCTTGTAGGGAGAATCCCTTACGACGGAGTTCGCAGATCACGGCCACTTCGGTGACTTGATTCATCGAATACAGCCGCCGGTGTCCTTCCCGCTGCGGCTTGACAACGCCGCGCTCGTCCCACCACTGAAGTTGGCGGGGTGTGATGCCAGTGAGGGCTATCACCTCAGACGATGTGAAGCGATCCTGCATCGGGCCTCAAATCTGTTTGAAACAATCTTTTAGCAAAATGTTTCAAACATTTTAGGCACGAGTGGTTGTGAGTCAAGTAAAGATTCGGTGACAGCGGGGTGACTAAGGGAGTTCCTGGTTGGATTACTTATTCGGAGCCGCCGCCGACAAAATGGACGACTTCGAGACGGTCACCTTCATTCAGTTGGGTATCGGCCCAGCGATCTCGTGGCACGATGTCACGATTCAGCTCGACTGCGACGCGGTCGGGCTTCATGCCCAAAGTTTCGATCAGCGCAGCGAGGGTGAAGGGAGAGGGGGAATCGAAGCTCCTCTCGTCTCCATTGATGTGAAGCTTCATGCCAGTTACTCGATCTTTTCTTTCGCCCCTTCAGGGCTTGTTTGTATTTCTGCTCTCTCACCCACGGCTTGCGCCGTGGGCTGTATCCTTTCGCCGCTCCGCAGCTAGAGGCGAGACGTTCGCAGTGCCAGGCAAAACGGTAGTAGATTTCAATATTACTAGTGTGGATTGTAACGGGGCAGGACTATTCGGCTTTGCGCAGAATAAACTTCCTGGTCGCCGTCCGCCCTTCGAAATTGGCCTGCACGAGGAGAGATGAGTCGAGCAACGCCGACTCCTCGACTTCGATCTTGATTTCTGCCGCTCCACCCGAGTCGGCGACGGCTTGCGTATAGAAAAGTGACGAACCAGGACGCGCAAAGCGGAAGGTGAGGCGCGCACCGGGTGCGGCGGTTCCTCCTTCAGTCACACGCAATTGCATGGTCAGATTGCAATCGGCATGGACCGATTCGGCATTGAGCCACTGCACATCCAACTCTTTGACCGTGGCGAGGGCTTCTGGTTCGGGCCGGTCCAGAACTGCGTCCAGCTTGCCTTCCCGGATAGCATCGAGCACTGTGCGATGCTGCTCACGCAGTTGCTGCTCTTTTTGCGTATCCCCTTGCGTAGCTCCCGATTGCCCTTCGCCAGACTTGCTGGCATAAGACGTAGCCTTTTTGCCAATGCAGCGTCCGCGCACAAAGACCTGGGTCTGCAGCAAATGCTCGCCTTCGCGCGCTTCGCTCTGCACGTGGTAGATCGTGTCACCGTGCTTGACGTCAGTATTAAAGCCAAAAATCATAGGGATTGAGAAGGCTCGTAATGGTGTTATCGGCTAAATTGCGATCAATATTTGCGATCTGGCCAAATCGATTTTTAACGGCACAAATCGCACGATTACACAATCAGGAAAATCTGCTCCTCCATTTCCACAGAATGCTTCGCTGCTCGCTTGACACTCTCGCGTGCAAGCCCATAACCTAGAATGTTTAAGCATTCACTTCGCGCGAATTATATATACCTCGTACTATGCCCGACAATTACTTCGCACGCTACCTCCCATTTTTGATCCATTTTCTGCTGGCGGGTGGTATTGCGACCGCAATTGTCGTGCTTTCCTGGCTGATCGGGGTACGTAAGCCCACCCTCGCCAAACTTTCCCCTTACGAATGCGGCATGACCCCGATCGGGGACTCGCGCGAGCGCTTCTCGGTGAAGTTCTACCTGGTGGCGATGCTGTTCATTCTGTTCGACGTAGAGGCGATTTTCATCTATCCCTGGGCGGTGATTTTGCGCCAGCTGAAAGCGAACCACGAAGGTCACTTCGGCCTTTGGGAGATGCTGGTTTACATCGGAATCTTCCTCGTCGGCTTCTTCTACGTGTGGAAGAAGGGCGTTCTGGATTGGGGTGAAACTGGCAAACGGGGGAATTTCTAGTGCCGCTCTCCCCTGTCATCACCGATGTGGAACAGTTGAAGAGCCATCCCGCCGTGGCGTGTCTTACGGGATGGAATGCTGGCGCGGTCGAGGGCGTGAAATTTGATCGCGAAGAGATGACGATCTTCGTCGAGCGCGGCAGCATTCGTGAGGCCTGCGCGCTGCTAAAAGAAGATGCAGCCTGCCCGTTTAATTTTTTATCTGATATTACATGCGTAGATTGGTATCCGGCCGAGCCTCGATTTGAAGTCGTTTACCATTTGTTGTCGATCCCGAAAAAAGAGCGTGTCCGGTTGAAGGTTCGGTTGAATAGCGCCAGCCCGGTCATCGAGTCGCTGACTTCCCTGTGGCCCGGAGCCAATTATTTTGAGCGCGAGGTCTTCGATCTGTTCGGCATTCGCTTCACCGGACATCCATATTTGCGGCGCATCCTGATGCCCGAAGACTGGGAAGGCTATCCTCTGCGCAAAGACTATCCCGTGGAGGGCTATCGCTAGAAGCTATAGCAAGAATAAATGGCCCATCTGACGCCCACTCCCGTACTTGAACCCGGCCAGGATCGAACCATGATCCTGAACATGGGGCCGCAGCATCCGTCGACGCACGGCGTGCTGCGTGTGCTGCTGGAGATCGATGGCGAGACGGTCGTGCGGTTGATGCCCGACATCGGATTCCTGCACACCGGCATTGAGAAAACTTGCGAAGCCAAGTTCTATCAGCAGGTTGTGCCGCTGACCGACCGCATCGATTATCTCTGCCCCATGACCAACAATCTCTGCTATGTGCTGGCCGTGGAGAAGTTGCTGGGGCTGGAGATTCCGCCTAAGGCGCAATGGCTGCGAGTTTTGTTGAACGAGATGACGCGCATCAACTCGCACCTGGTCTGGCTCGGCACGCACGCCATGGACATTGGCGCGATGACAGTCTTCTTGTACTGCTTCCGCGAGCGCGAAGAAATTCTGAAGATGTTTGAGATGGTCAGCGGACAGCGCATGATGACTTCCTACTTCCGCGTGGGCGGAATCGCGCTGGAACCACCGTTGGGATTTTTTGATCGCGTGCGCGATTTTGCGGGATATTTCCCGGAGAAAGTGGATGAGTACGAGAATCTGCTGACCGGAAACCCCATCTGGGGGATGCGGACCAAAGGTGTGGCTCGCATTACGGCGGAAGATGCCATTGCGCTCGGCGCCACCGGTCCGACTCTGCGCGGCAGTGGCGTGGACATTGATCTCCGCCGCGACATGCCGTATTCGAGTTACGAAAAATTTCAGTTCAAGGTGCCGGTGTCACAAGCAGGCGACGTCTTCGCGCGCTATATGTGCCGCGTGCAGGAACTGCGGGAGTCGATCGGAATCGTACGGCAAGCTCTGGATGGCATGCCGGAAGGCCCGATTAAGGCTGACGCGCCGCATGTGGTTTTACCCGACCGCGAAAAGATGAAGACGCAGATGGAATCGCTCATCTATCACTTCAAGATTATTACCGAAGGATTCGCGGTGCCGGCGGGCGAGGTATATCAGGCAGTCGAATCGCCGCGCGGCGAGATGGGCTACTACATCGTGAGCGATGGCACGGCGAAACCGTATCGCGTGCACATGCGCTCGGCTTGCTTTGCCAATCTCCAGACACTGGCGAAGATGTGCGAAGGGCGGCTGCTGGCGGATGTGGTAGCTGCGATCGGCAGCATTGACATCGTGCTGGGAGAGATCGACCGGTGAAGTTTTCTGAAGAATTCGAGACGCGGTTTGCAGGGATGATTCCTCATTATCCGACAAAGAGGTCGGCTCTCGTTCCCACGCTGCTTTATGCCCAGGACGAAGTCGGATTTCTCTCGGACGAGGTGATCACCGAAATCGCCTCCCGCCTCGATTTAACTGAACTCGAAGTGCGCAACGTGATCAGCTACTACTCGATGCTGACCACCAAACCGCGCGGCAGGTTCAACGTTCAGGTCTGCACCAACATCAGTTGCATGGTGCGCGGCGGGGAAGACATCCTGCATCATTGCGCGAAGAAGCTGGGGATCGGGCACAAGCAAACCACGCCCGATGGATTATTTACGTTGGAAGAAGTGGAATGTATCGGCGCCTGCAGTTGGGCTCCAGCCGTGCAGGTAAATTACGATTTTCACGAGAACCTGACCACCGAAAAAATGGACGGAATTCTCGACGAGTACAGGCAGAAGACAATTTCTGATTTTTGATTGCTGACTGTTGATTGAATCCCCACAGACTTGGGGATATTTCAATCAACAATCAGAAATCAACAATTCTCCATGGCAGATCTGGTCTCCCATCCCGACGAGGTAAAAGTCGTTTCCCGGCGTTTCGGTCTAGGTGCGACGAACATCGACCGCTACCTCGAACTGGACGGCTACAAGGCCGTGCAGAAGGCCCTCGACATGGAGCCGGACGCAATCATCAACGAGGTCAAGAATTCTGGCTTGCGTGGACGTGGGGGCGCGGGATTTTCGACCGGGATGAAGTGGTCGTTCGTGCCCAAGCAATCAGCCAAACCGAAATACGTGCTATGTAATGGCGATGAGAGCGAACCCGGCACGTGCAAAGACCGGCTGATTTTCGAACACGATCCACATTCCGTGATCGAGGGCGTCATGATCGCGGCATTGGCTGTCGGCGCGCAGAGTGGCTACATCTATATTCGCGGCGAATATCGATACCTGTCGATCATCATGCAGAAGGCGATTCGCGACGCCTACGCCAAGGGTTTTGTCGGCAAAAATATTTTCGGCAGCGGACGCAATCTCGACATTTACTGGCACGGTGGGGCGGGCGCCTATGAAGTGGGTGAAGAGTCGGCGCTGATGGAGTCACTCGAAGGCAAAAGAGGCATTCCGCGCATCCGTCCTCCCTTCCCGGCCGTGGTTGGTCTGTGGGGCGGGCCAACGGTTATTAACAATGCTGAAACTCTAGCCAACGTTCCCCACATTATTCTTGGTGGTGGGGATTGGTATGCCAAGTTAGGCACACCGAAAAACGGTGGCACGCGCCTGTTCTGCTTGAGCGGAAACATCGCCAAGCCGGGCGTCTACGAGTTGCCAATGGGGTATAACTTAAAGAAAATGCTTTATGACGTGGGCGGAGGCATTCCGAACGGCAGGAAGCTGAAGGCAGTCGTACCCGGCGGATCTTCATGTCCTTGTCTCACTGCTGACGAAATCGATGTTGCGATGGACTTCGATTCGGTTGCAAAAGCTGGATCGATGCTTGGCTCTGGCGGTGTAGTTGTGATCGACGATGCGCAGTGCATTGTGAAGTTCGCTTTGCGCACGATGAAATTCTACAAACATGAAAGTTGCGGATGGTGCATCCCCTGCCGCGAAGGTACGGACTGGTTAGAGAAGACGCTCACGCGTTTCCACGCCGGCGGGGGCCTGAAGAAAGACATCGACAACATGCAGTACTTGTCAGAAAACATGCTCGGTCGAACGTTCTGCCCGCTAGGCGACGCGGCTGCAATGCCGACCATCGCTTTCGTGAAGAAGTTCAGGAAAGAGTTCGAAGATCATCTGGAAGGTCGGCCGTGCCCCTACGAAAAAGAAGGCGCGGTGCAAGAGCTGCCGGTACTGACACATTGAAGATGTGCGATTCGGGTTGGATTTGATTTGATGGCTAGAACGAGTAGACCAAGTCGGTATGCGATTGCTCAGTATTGGGCGCAACACGAGCATAGGTTCGTGTGCGACCTAGGGGAACCTGAATGTTTTGCGTGTGGGTATTGGAACGAGCACTGGGATGATAAAAAGAGTCCCCGTGAACGTTGGAACCGGGCGCGTTTAGAAAGAGCGCATATCATCGCGGACTCCATTGGTGGATCATGTGAAGTGGAGAATTTCTTGTTGTTGTGCCGCCAATGCCACAGAGAAGCGCCAATGACCAACTCTCGAGAATTGATGTTGGCTTGGGCACGCAATAGAGAAGCTCACATTTCGAAGATTTTTCGCGAGTTAAGCTTTGCCCTTCCACGCGCTGGCGTTACCGAAAAGGATATAGAGAGGTTTGATGCTCTGGATCACAAGCTTTTTCGCCGCAGATTCAAGAAGCATCTCCGTCAACTTCAGTTCGATAGACATCCACACCAATTCGGACTGATGGGAGATTGCGATACTGCTGCGTGTGTTTTGAAAGATTTCATCACTCAAGAAACTAATCGAAACTAAGCAAAATGTCTGATGTCAACCTCACTGTCGACGGCAAGAAAGTCACCGCTCCCGCAGGCACGCTGCTTATTGAAGCGTGCAAGAGCGTGGGCATTGAAGTGCCTTCGTTTTGCTACTACCCCAACCTGTCTCTCTGCGGCGCTTGCCGTATGTGCGTGGTGAAAATCGAAAAGATGCCCAAGCTGCAGACCGCCTGTACTACGGTCATTGGCGAAGGCATGGTTGTCACCACCGAGAGCGAGGAAGTCAAACAGGCGCGCAAAGGGACGGTCGAGATCCTTCTCGGTAACCATCCGCTCGATTGCCCGGTTTGCGACGCCGGCGGCGAGTGTGAACTGCAGGACATGACGTTCTCCTACGGTGCCGCTGAGTCGAAGTACATGGAGGCGAAGACCCACAAAGAGGAACAACAGTGGTCGCCCGTTGTGTTCTTCGACCGCCCGCGCTGCATCCTTTGTTTTCGTTGCGTGCGCGTCTGTGGCGAGGGCATGGATGTTTGGGCACTCGGCGTGCAGAACCGCGGCGTAAGTTCAATCATCGCTCCGAATAAAGAAGATCATCTGGAGTGCGAAGAGTGCGGCATGTGCATCGACATCTGTCCGGTCGGTGCGCTCACTTCTGGCGCGTATCGCTATAAGACGAGACCGTGGGAGATGAAGCATGTCGGCACGGCCTGCACGCATTGTGGTGATGGATGCAAGACAACGCTGGGCGTACGCCGCTCCGACACTGGAATGGAGATTGTTCGCGGCGACAACCGCGACAAGAGTGGCACCAACGGCGATTTCCTGTGCATCAAAGGCCGTTATGCTTTCGACTTCGCCAGTCACGAAGACCGGCTGACGCAGCCGCTGATTCGCAAAAACGGCAAGCTGACTCCCGCGACATGGGAAGAGGCATTTGAGCTGGTCGGGAAAAAGTTCGCCGAAGTTCGCGAAAAAAATAGCGGTTCCGCCATCGGCGTGATTGGCTCGACTCGCACGACGAACGAAGAGGCGTATCTGCTTTCGAAGTTCGCCCGCACAGTGTTAAAGACGAACAACGTCGATCATCATCGCACGGCCGACTTCCCTGCCCTGGCGGCAGCTTTGCGCGGAAAGCCGGAAGCGACAGCCAGCATGGCAGATGTCTATAACGCTCCGGCGATTCTCTTGATCGGCAATGATCCGACCGAGCAGCATCCCTTGCTGGCGTGGCAAATTCGCAATAATGTGCGCCTGCACCGCGCGAAGTTGTATCTCGTCAATTCGCATCCCATCAAGCTCACGCGACAGGCCACGGTCTTCGCGCAAGTCAGCGAAGACAACGGCGAATCCGGATTTGTATCTTTCTTGTCCGGAAATAATGCAGCGCCTGATTCCCTCGGAACGAACGGCACGACTGCCGCTACGCTCGACAAGCTTCGCGAATCCATTCGCGCCGAGAAAGAACTCATCGTTATCTTCGGATCGGAAGTTCGCGGTGCAAGCATTGGGCAGCTTATCGGCGCGCTACCGCAGGCCAAGTTCATTTGCCTTGCTGATTACTCGAACTCGCGCGGTGCAGCCGATATGGGCCTGTATCCCGACCTGCTTCCGGGCTATCACCCAATCTCTGGGAACAGCGACTTTCATAAGGAGTGGGCGGACCTGCCACAAAACGACGGCCTCGACATACTCGGCATGGTTGACGCCGCCAAGAACGGCAAGCTGAAAGTGCTTTACGTGGTCGGATCGAATCCCGTCGCTTCGATGAAGATTGATCCCTTCGCTTTCTCGAAGAGCTTCGTGGTAGTGCAGGATATGTTCCTGACTGAAACCGCAATCATGGCTGACGTCGTGCTGCCCGCCGCGAATGCCTACGAAAAATCCGGCACGGTCACGAACACCTATGGTGATGTTCAGCTCGCGAAAAAAGCGGGCGAGGTCTCCGGCACGAAGAGCGATTTCGAAATGATCGTTCGCATCGCCGACGCCATGGGTCATGACGTTCACAAATTAGTGCCTTTCGGCGGCGGTACTCGTGCGGACATGGGGCAGTCGCGCGGAGCGCAGTCGGGTGAAGCCGACCGCCACGCCGTGTGGCTTGAAATGCAAGGTTTGGAGCCGAAACTCAGCCCGCTCGATCCGATGGCGATTCTCGACGAAATTCAACGACTGGTTCCCGGTTATGGCGTTTCCCGCATCAATCTGTTGGCGGGAAACAGTGAGCACACATCTCTCACCGAAAGCGGAACCGGTGTGGCGCACAAGCCGGAATCGATTTCTCCGGCCAACGATAGCCTGTTCACTTCGGGCACGCTCGGGCGCTACTCGCGCGCGTTGAAGTCAGTGATGGAAAGTCACGAAGTCAAACCGGCCGAAGTTGCTGCGGACTAGAAGTCGGACACGAACAGTAATAAACGAAGAGTAGTGAACGACCTCAAGGGTCTCGAAATTCAAAGGAAAAACGTTGCCGATCTGGATCTACATTCTGGCTTCGGTGATCAAGTCAGCGCTGGCGCTCTTTATCCTGCTGACTGCGGTCGCTTACACAGTCTGGCTCGAGCGCAAGGTTGTGGGCCACATGCAGAATCGCTGGGGCCCCACACGGGTCGGCCCGTTTGGGCTGCTGCAGCCTGCGGCCGACGGCATCAAGTTTCTGTTTAAAGAAGATTTGACGCCGCCGCACGTCTACAAACCGCTTTACATTGCGGCGCCGTTGATTGCTGTGATCTTTGCTCTGACTTCGATCGCGGTGATTCCGTTCGGCAACAGCTTCACGTTCGGGCCATTCACTCTACCGCACTTCCTGCCGTTTCACTGGGCCGACGCCGTAATTGGACCGTACAGCATTCCATTTCAGGTCACCGATGTAAATATCGGGCTGCTCCTGATTCTTGGCATTACGTCGATCGGCGTTTATGGAGTTGCGCTGGCAGGCTGGTCGTCGAACAACAAGTATTCTTTGCTTGGCGGACTACGCGCCAGCGCACAGATGGTGAGCTACGAAATTTCCCTCGGGCTCTCGCTGGTGGGCGTGCTAATTATGGCGGGAAGTTTTAGCCTGCGTGAGATTGTCGATGCGCAGGGCGGACATTTCCTAGGATTCATTCCGCGCTGGAATGTCTTTCCGCAATTCATTGGATTCTTCTGTTATCTGATGGCGGCCTACGCGGAGACGAACCGCATTCCGTTTGACTTGCCGGAAGCTGAAACCGAACTGGTGGCCGGCTATCACACCGAATACAGCGCCATGAAGTTTGCCATGTTCTTCATGGCCGAGTACGCGAACATGATTACGGTAGCGTGCCTGGCCACGTTGCTCTTTTTCGGCGGATGGCATGGGCCTGTATTTGGTCCTTCGATCCTGCAGGCGGTGCTGCCGATATTCTGGTTTGCGGCCAAAGTTTTCGTTTTTCTCTTTATATATATATGGGTACGCGGCACGCTGCCGCGTTTCCGTTATGACCAGTTGATGGCGTTCGGCTGGAAGTTTTTGCTGCCGTTGTCGCTGGTCAATCTAATCGGGACTGCGATAGCAGTGGCATGGTGAAAGAAAGTACTCAGTAACCGGTACCCGGTACTCAGTCGGAGCAATTGAGTGCTGCGGTTCGGGATTTCTGAGTACCGAGTACTGAGTACTAATTTCATGCTAAGTGTTCACCTCATTCTGTTTCTGGCGTTCGGTACCGTCGCTGTCGCGGGCGCGATCAACCTGCTGGCGCAGACGCACCCCATCAACAGCGCGCTCTCGCTGATTGCAGTGATGGCTGCCCTGGCCGGCGAGTATCTGCTGCTGGGAGCGGAATTCGTCGCCGCCGTGCAGGTCATTGTGTATGCCGGCGCGATTATGGTGTTGTTCGTCTTCACCATCATGCTTCTCAATGCCGGCGTCGAAGAGCGCACCAAGGGGAGCCGTGTCGCCGTTTTAATTGGCATACCGGGAATGTTGCTTGGAAGCATCCTGGTAGCGTGTGTTGTACTGCAGCATTCGGGAACGGAAGCAGTCGCTGTCGGCGCGCTGCCCGGATCGCCGAAGACGATTGGGCCATTGCTGTTTCATGAATTTTTGCTGCCGTTTGAAATTACTTCGATTCTGATTCTGATCGCGATCATGGGTGCGGTGGTGCTGGCCAGCAAGCCACCTACTTCTCCGGCGGGCTCACTGGCAAGGAAGGGAAACTGATGGTGCCGCTCTCGTACTATCTGGTTCTCAGTGGAATTCTGTTCGCCTGCGGCGTGACGGGGTTTCTTATCAAACGCAACATCATCACCATCTTTATGTCGATTGAGCTGATGCTCAACGGCGTGAATCTTTCGTTCGTGGCTTTTGCCGCGCACTGGCACGCGATTGGTGGAGAACTTCACGGGCTAGTACCTCTTAGCGGACAGATTTTCGTTTTCTTTGTGATGGTGGTGGCAGCGGCCGAAGCCGCCGTCGGACTCGCGATCATCATCGCGGTCTATCGTACCCGCGAAACCCTGAATGTAGACCAGGTGAATCTGCTCAAACTATGACCCAGAATCCTTATCTTTGGCTGATTCCTACTCTGCCTCTCGGTGGAGCTGCGATTAATGGATTTCTGGGCCGTCGTTCATCTAAAGGAGCAGTTACCACGATTGCGCTCGCTTTCTCTGGACTGGCGTTTGCCGTGGCGTTGTGGATTGCTGCTAGATTTTCCTCATCCGACGCACCCTACGGCTTCACTCTGGCTCACTGGATCCGCTCCGGCAGTTTCGCGGTCGATTTCGCCTTCTATCTCGATCAACTCTCGCTGGTGATGCTGCTGGTCGTCACCGGAGTCGGATTCCTCATCCACGTTTACTCCGTGGGATACATGTGGGACGACCCCAGCTATTACCGCTTCTTTACCTATCTGAACCTGTTCATGTTCTTCATGCTGACGCTGGTACTGGCCAACAATTACCTGGTCATGTTCATTGGGTGGGAGGGCGTGGGCCTGGCGTCGTATCTGCTGATCGGGTTCTGGTTCACGAAAGATTCAGCGGCATCGGCTGGCAAGAAAGCGTTCATCGTCAATCGCATCGGCGATTTCGGATTTCTCATTGCCCTGTTCCTGATCATTCAGCATTTCGGGTCACTGAATTTCACGCAGGTATTCGAGAAAGTTCAGCCGCTCGGTGTGGAAAGTTCCGGTGCTGGCCTGCTCACTGCGATCGGAATTCTGCTGATGGTCGGTGCCTGTGGCAAATCGGCTCAGATCCCGCTCTATGTCTGGCTTCCCGACGCTATGGAAGGGCCCACACCGGTTTCCGCCCTCATCCACGCTGCAACCATGGTGACCGCCGGCGTCTATATGGTCTCGCGGTCGCATGTGATCTTCGAACGTGCCCCAATGGCTCTAACGGTCGTCGCCATCATCGGCACGCTTACCGCGTTGTTCGCTGCGACCATCGGCATCACACAAACCGATATCAAAAAGGTTCTTGCCTACTCGACCGTCTCGCAACTCGGCTACATGTTCATGGCTTGCGGTGTGGGAGCATTCTCGGCCGGAATTTTCCACCTGATGACGCATGCCTTCTTCAAGGGCTTGCTCTTCCTCGGCGCAGGTTCGGTGATTCACGCCGTCGGTGGCGAGCAGGACATGCGTAAGATGGGCGGACTTCGCTCCTACATCCCATGGACATTTCTAACCATGTTGATCGCTACACTCGCGATCGCAGGAATCCCGCCACTGGCAGGATTTTGGAGCAAGGACGAAATTCTGTGGAAGGCGTTCTCAAGCGAGCATGGAAGTTGGGTATTTTGGCTCGTCGGTGTAATCACGGCGTTCATCACTTCTTTCTACATGTTCCGATTGTTGTTCATGACATTTTTCGGTGACTACCACGGCGCACACGTGGACGAGCATGGTCACGGTTCTCATGGACACGATGGCCACAGCGAACCACACGAGAGCCCGATGGTCATGCTGATTCCGTTGATGATTCTAGCCGTACTCTCGATTGTGGGCGGCTTGGTTGGGATCGGCAACCACTTTGAGCACTTCCTTTCGCCGGTGTTCGGTTCTGGAGAAGCCGCAGACGCAGCAACAGAAGCCGCCGGCCGTGGCACGGAGTTCCTGCTGATGGGAATTTCTGTCCTGGCTGCGTTTCTGGGCCTCGCTCTGGCTTGGACTCTATACGTGAGCAAGCCATACCTCCCGCAGAAAATCGCTGACGCACTGGGCAGCTTCTACAACACCGTATTGAACAAGTACTACGTGGATGAACTCTACGCGAAGATTTTCGTCAAGCCGCTAGTAGATGGATCGACGAGCATTTTGTGGCAGGGAGTTGACCGCAAGATAATCGACGATTCGATTAACGATGCTGCCGACGGTGCACGTCACGTTTCCGACGAAGTTCGTCACATGCAGTCGGGCAACTTGCGTTCCTACGCGGGCTGGATCGCCGCCGGAGCAGCCGTGGTGATTGCCTACATGATCTGGCTGGGAGTGGGGCGATGAATATCGAGAATCTCAGCCCGTACATTCTGACCTTCGTCACTTTCTTGCCGCTCGCAGGCGCTTTGCTTCTGCTGCTTTTTCCCCGGCGCGATCGCGACATCCGTATTTTTTCTCTTGTGATTTCTGTGTTGACGTTTGTTCTCTCGCTGCATCTGCCGGTGCACTTTCGTCGCGGAGATCCTAGCTTCCAGTTCTCCATCAATCATCAGTGGATCTCGTCCCCCAATATCCGCTACCACATGGGCATCGATGGCATCTCCCTGTGGCTGGTTATTCTGACCACGTTCCTGACGCCGCTGTGCGTGCTGATCTCGTGGAGGTCCGTTCATGATCGGGTGAAAGAATTTTTCATCATTCTGCTCATACTCGAGACTGCGCTGATCGGCGTCTTCACCTCGCTCGACCTGTTCCTTTTCTATTTCTTCTGGGAAGCTACGCTGATTCCGATGGCTCTGTTGATCGGAATCTTCGGCCATGAGCGCAAGGTTTACGCTGCAGTGAAATTTTTTATGTATACGATGATCGCCTCGGTGTTCATGTTAGCGGCGATCTTGTGGCTCTATGCGCACACAGGTAGCTTTGACTTTGTTGTGATTCGTGATCAGATCGCGGGCGGAACAGTGGCGAATTTTCCCGCTGCCGCGCAGTGGCTTTTCCTAGGATTCTTTATCGCTTTCGCTGTAAAGGTGCCTCTGTTTCCATTTCACACTTGGCTTCCAGATGCACACGTGGAAGCCCCCACCGCCGGCTCCGTGCTGCTGGCTGGCGTTCTGCTGAAGATGGGCACTTACGGCATGTTGCGCTTTAACCTCGGCCTGTTCCCCGATCAAGCGCACCACAACGCGCCTTGGATCATGATTCTGGCGCTGATCGGCATCATCTACGGCGCGCTGGTTGCGCTGGTTCAACCGAATATGAAGAAGCTGATCGCCTACTCGTCGGTCAGCCATCTTGGCTTTGTGGTGCTCGGCATTTTCAGCTTCACGCAGTTGGGATTGAACGGCGCGATGTTCGTCATGCTCGCCCATGGAATTTCCACGGGCGGACTCTTCATGCTGGCCGGAATTCTCCATGAACGTCGACATACATACGAAATCAGCGAGTTCGGCGGTTTGGCTTCCATCACGCCCGTTTATGCAGCCACATATCTCTTCATCGTGCTCGCCTCGGTCGGATTGCCTTTGCTCAACGGCTTCATCGGCGAATTTCTCGTGCTGAGCGGCGCATTCCAGGCGCGCGCCGTCTATGGAATTCTCGCCGCCACTGGAGTGATCTGGAGCGCATGCTATTTGTTGTGGATGTATCAACGCGTCTTTTACGGCAAGATCACGAATCCAATCAACAACTCCATGGCTGACATGATTGGTGTGGAAAAAGCCGCTGTGTGGCCCTGCGCCGTGGCAGCGCTGGTCATGGGCGTCGCGCCAATTCTATGGCTGGGCGCGATTGACCCCGCTGTATACGCCGTGCTGCATCCGGTCGCGCAGATGGTAAGCAAAGTGGTGGGCCAATGATCGTGACCTCATTCCAAACCACCTTCCAAATGATGACCGTCCCCGCCCTGCTGCAAGTCCTCCCGCAAAGCGTCGACTACGTTCGCATCTTGCCCGAACTTGTGTTGTCGGTGTTCGGCATCCTGGTCATGCTGCTTGATCCACTTGTGGATGAAGAAAAGAGCCAGAAGACCCTCGGCTTCATCGCTCTCGCCGGCACGATAGCGAGTCTCGTGGCCACGTGGTACATGGCACAATCCCCCGGCCTGGCATTTGCCAACATGGTTCGGGTCGACAGCTTCAGCGTGTTCTTCCATTTTCTTGTCATCGCCATCGCAGCAGTCGTCATCCTGAGTTCATTCGAATACATGGCGGTGCAGCGGATTCGTGCGGGGGAGTACTACGCACTCATCCTTTTCAGTGTTGTCGGCATGGGGCTGATGTCTTCGGCGGTCGAGCTAGTACTGATTTTCATCGCGCTCGAAATTTCCTCAATCTCTACCTACATTCTCGCGGGTTTCCGCCGCCAAGCCGCATCGAGCAGCGAATCATCTCTCAAGTATTTTTTGCTTGGCTCTTTCGCCACTGCATTTTTCCTCTACGGTGTCGCGCTGATGTTCGGCGCTACAGGATCCACCAATATTGATGCGATCAGTCACACACTGCAGACTGGCCCGGCGCCGGTTCTGGCTTATGTGGCTGTCGCCTTTATGCTCGTCGGGTTGGGGTTCAAAGTAGCTGCTGCCCCGCTTCACATCTGGACACCTGATGTCTATGAAGGAGCCCCGGCTCCCGTTGTCGGGTTCATGTCAACTGCACCCAAGGCCGCGGCCTTCGCGGTATTGCTGCGAGTAGTGTTCGCGATTAATGCGCCTGGCCGCTTCTGGCCGATCTGGGTGGCCGCAGCGCTATCGATGACTCTCGGCAACGTTAGTGCGCTGGTTCAGACCAATGTGAAGCGGCTGCTAGCCTATTCTTCGATCGCGCATGCTGGATATCTGCTGATGGCCTTCGCCATGACCACATCTGACGACTCGGCCATAGGCATTTCCGCCGCCATGTTCTATAGCGTGGCCTATGCCGCGATGAACGTGGGGGCGTTCGCCGTCGTCGGCCACTTTGCGAATGCCGGAGAACGTTACGTGACGCTTGAAGATTATGAGGGCCTTGGTCGCTCTTCTCCTTTGCTGGCAGCGACGTTGACGATCTTTCTGTTGTCATTGATCGGCATTCCGATGACCGGGGGCTTCTTCGCAAAATTTTATGTATTCAGCGCCGCGGCAAAGGCCAATCTCCTCTGGCTGCTGCTTATCGGCGTCGTCAATAGTGCCGTTGGAGCGTACTACTACTTGCGCATCATTGTGGTTATGTATATGCGCGAGGCGCGCAAAGAAGTACCGGTCACACCGATCTCCCTTGGCATGGGGCTCTCCCTTGCCTTGACCATCATCGCCACTCTATATCTTGGTATTCTTCCGGATCGTGTTCTCGGATATGCACGTCAATCTGCGCATGATTTACTCCCGGCATCGACGCCAGTTCCAGCCAATGCTGCTCAATACATGCCTCCAACCAACACAACACCGCAATGATCCACATTGGTTTCCGCAGACTGCAAACCCGCATTTGACAAGCACCTTGCGGTGCGTGCATTATGTGTGCACCCCAGTTCGAAGCACAGTCCTTTCCCTCTCAAGGACCTGACACCGGAGGAGCCAAAAATGTCAAAACTGATTCGTTCGCTTTGGCGGGAAGACGAAGGACAGGACATCGCAGAATACGCCGTGATGCTGGCTGTCATACTGGTTCTGGTTGTCGGGACCGTTCGTTTAATCGGGTCCAATGCCAACACCGTGTTCTCCAATGCCGCCAGTTCGATTCAGTAAGTAGCAGTCGCAAGCCAGCCGGATCCTGAACGGATTTGTGTAAGGAAGATTTGAATGACACGATTTACCCCAAGCCTCGCGTTTACGGGCTACTACTGGTTTAGAACCGTAGCGGCTGCGGCCAGCTTGGGCGAGGGATGAGACACTAAAAGTCACCCAAAGTCAGAACAAGCTCAACCGCAAGCCGCGATCAAAGATCGCGGTTTTTGTTTTTTTGGGAAACCTACAAGGAGAAACCGCGATGATCGTGAATATGTCAGAAAAGGCCACCGAACAGGAGATTGAACACGTGATCCAGCGCATCCGGGAAGCCGGGTACCAACCTCACGTCACACGCGGGACGGAGCGAACAATCGTCGCCGCTGTGGGCAGCGGACGACGCCACGAAATTGAAGCGCTTCAGGTTGCACCGGGCGTGGACAACGTGGTCGCCATCGCGCAGCCCTTCAAACTCGTGAGTAAGCAAGTAAAACCCGGGCGCTCTGTCGTAAAGATCAACGGCGTTGAAATCGGAGGTCCCGGAGTCGTGGTGATCGCCGGTCCCTGTTCGGTGGAATCGCGCGCGCAACTGTTCGATACTGCGCACGCGGTCAAACGCGCTGGGGCGTCGATGCTGCGAGGCGGGGCTTATAAGCCCCGCACTTCCCCCTATGACTTCCAAGGCCTGGGGATCGAGGCGCTCAAGATTCTGCGGGAGGCAAAGGAGCAGACCGGCTTGCCCGTTGTCACTGAGGTGATGAGCACGGAAGACATCGATATTATCTGCGAACACGTAGACATGCTTCAGGTGGGAGCGCGCAACATGCAGAACTTCGCCCTGCTACGTCGATTGGCGACGGTGAACAAGCCAATTCTTCTGAAGCGCGGCCCGTCAGCCACCGTGAAAGAGTGGCTGCTTGCGGCAGAGTATCTACTGTCCGGTGGAAATCATCAAGTTGTGCTCTGCGAGCGCGGAATCAAGACGTTCGAGACTGAGATGCGAAATACGTTCGACCTAGCTGCGATTGCATTGGCCCGTGACCTTTCCCATCTGCCGGTGATTGCCGACCCCTCACATGGCACCGGTAAGCAGAGCTTGATCGCCGCCGTTTCGCGCGCGGCGGTTGCCGTCGGCGCCGATGGCCTGATCATCGAAGTGCATCCTTGCCCGGAGCGCGCATTATCGGATGGTCCACAATCGCTGGACTTCGCGGGATTCGAGAAGGTTATGCGCGCGCTGACAGAACCGTTGCGGCCGACAGCGGCTCGGCCTGAGGCCGTACCAGCAGCGTCTTAGTCGATATGCTTTGAGCTGTAATCTGAGTTTTGGCGATCAGTGCGCTGCGGCAGACTGCTTGATCTGCATTGCGGGATCGCCGAATAGAACGAAAGTCTTGCGGACGGTAATATCGCCGATTTGCGACTTCGCTTTAAGGATAGATTCACCGAGCGCGGGCCGCGCGCTGCTAAGGACGTTCTGCACCACGTACTTGTCGAGAAGAGTTTGCGGTCCAGGCTGGTTGAGACCAGTGGAGGCAAGGGTTGCGACTGCGCCACCATTGGGAGCGAGAACAAGCGTCACACCGAGCGGCTGCGAGTAAACATCCTGGAAGAATCCGTTTAGACAGTCCATGATCAGGAATACGGGCAACTGCGTTCCGTTGCTCAGCGACGCTACCGTGTTTGTATCGAAAATGTCGGCCCCCGACCACTGCTCTTCCGAGCCGTGGCCGGTGTAGTTCACTAGTAGCTGGCCTGCATTGATGCCCTGAACAACACTCTGGCGTGCAACCGCAATTCCGACTGTACTAGTGAATACGTCGGTCGCCTGCATCGCCTTTGGCAGTTGCGCCTGCACTGACTGAGCATCTTGCGAGAAGTTCTCGGTGTCGTTTCGGTCGGCAACCATGAGCGCGTTTGAAGTCCAGGTGCCGTTGGTGGATTCACCTTCGTAGGCGACAATCTTCCCGATTACGGTCTTCGCGTCATCCAGCGATGCGACCGGCAAACGTCCCGTGGCAATCGTCGGCATACCACTGTCATTGAAGTCCGAGAACCAGTCGTCGGAAGCAGTCATTAGGCTGCCGGCCGAAATGATTTGCGTCGGGACAAGATCCAGATTCCCGAAGCCGAGATAATTTCTCGGATCGAATGAAGCGCGCCCATTTAACAACAAATAGCCGGGGGCTTTCTTCCAGTTCTGCGTCGCAGTCTGCAGGAACTGACGAATCGCGTACGGAGTCTTCTCGCCGAAGTTGTATTCGTCGTAGAGATCAGTGACCGGAATGACCGCAGACGTCTTTCCTTCTCCTTCGTGTGCGTGCACTAGTTTTGTCAACGCGTTGGCGAAGGCGCGATCTGTAACCATTGCGATGTCGGCTCCGGTCTGTGCCTGATGCCATCGCGACGGATGGTTCGGTTCGGCCGGTGCAGACGCGACACGATCGTTCCCGACAGCGAGAAGCGTATGCCGTGGAGGATTGGCTAGATTCGTAGTGGTCCACGGCACTTGAAGCGCAATCTGATATGTGCCATTGCTGGCGATGACTTGTGGTGTCAACTGAACGGGATTGCCGGGGTCGGTGATATCGAACACAAGCGGCGCGCTGGTAAAGTTAGTCACTGTGAGTTCGTCGCCAGTACGTCCAGTGAACTTCAATCCATCGGAGTCGGCCGCATATTTGTGCGGATAGGTAATGCGGATCGATTGCACGAGACTCGTGTCGTAGTCGCCGTTCTGCGCCGTGAGCGTGACGGTATTGTGCCCTTCCTGCAGCAGTCCTGACGGAAGTGTCACGCTGAATCGTCCTTGTGTCTGGCCGGTGAAGTTGACATCGCCGACGGTGGTTCCGTTCACCGCAACCTGCACATCGTGCGGGAAGGCCACGATGACTCCCTGCAGTACTACGTCAAGACGCACGGGCTGAGTCGACTTCGTATCGAGATGCGGAACGTCGAGCACCTGATCTACCGTTGCCGGAGAAACCAGCGCGCCGAAGAAGTTATCTCCAGTCTGGGTCAGAAGCGCGGCGAAGTAGATCGTGTGCTGCCGCAACTCCACCGTCGCCGAATAATTATTCGCAGGCTGAATAGATCCCTGTGAAGCCGGCAGCTGCGAAATGCGCGCACCTGGGCCGTAGCCCGCCACGAGCCAATACACACGCGTGCCGGAGTAGACCGTATCAATGCCGGTGCCGTAGAAGTTGATCGCTGCTTGCGGTCCAAAGCCGCCAGGACCGTTGTTCGCACCGGTAATCTGGATCGGCTGCTCGACGGCTTCCACGTAAAGATGCAGCAACGCGGGATCCACGTTCGGATCAAGTCCGGCCGCTACAAGCTCAGACTGCGTAACACGATACCATCCCTCGCGTTGCACCATGATCTTTACCGCTGGATGCGCAGCCAGTGTGAACTGCTTCTGAATCTGGCTTTGTGTCGGCGTGGGCGGTTGAGGCATGGTTTCTACAATATGACTCTTCTCCCCAACAGGTGCGGCTGCCGGCGGCGCCTGATTCAACTGATTAAGCATGCGCGTTTCCGCCACGGATGCTACGCTGCTCACATCTGGTCCCGCCTGCACTGAAATCGGACCATGTAGCGTGTGCGTGCCATTCACGTCGATGTCTTCCAGCCAATAAGACGCGCTTGCGCTACTCGGGGAAGAATCGATCCACGCATAACTGCGGCCAGCGTGCTTGGGCAATGCGCCACGCATCAACAATCCCGAGCCTGCGATCACAGAAGAATTCATGCGAACTCGGCTTCCATCTTGTTCACGGTACACGTTGAATCCTAGATTGTGCGCCTCGCCTCCAGTCTTCCATGTGAGAATCACCCTACTAGTGCCGTTTTGGTCGGTACCCGAGTACGCTGAGAATGATTGCAGCTTGATGCTCGTCGGAGCCGTGACAGTTTCACTCCATGTCGATGAGTTGTTCGTCAAGTTCGGATCAGTCTGGTCAGCAGTGACTGTGGCCGTATTCGAAACCACACCCGGTTGTTCTGGAATCGTGAGGATCGTAATCGTCGCCGTTACTGCATTGGCCATTGACCCTAACAGGCAAGTCACCGTTCCACCTGCTTCCGAACACGTTCCCTGCGTAGTCGTCGAGGAAAGATAGGTCAGGCTTGATGGCAGGGTGTCGGCGACCGTAACGGTCGTCGCCGTTGCCGGCCCGTTGTTCGTGACGGTCAACGTGTAGGTAAGCGGCGTTCCTTCGGTTACGGGGTTCGGCGTACCGGTTTTCGTGATTGCCATGTCCGCACTATTAGCGTTGGCAACGATCACGGTAGCGCTGCTGCTCTGAGTCGGACTCGTTACCACGTTCGTTGCGCTTGCGGTGTCGGTCTCGGTGATGCTTGTTCCAGAAGGCGTGCTGGAATTTACCTTCAGAACCAGAGTGAAGTTCGCAGTTGTGTTGGCTGCCATGCTGGCGACTGTGCAGGTGGGCGGAGCCGGAGTCGTATTGCAAGTCCAGCCCGCTGGGCCAGTGAGCGAGACCACCGTGGTATTAGCCAGGACTGGATCGGTGAACGAAACTGTGGTTGCTGCGGCCGGACCGTTGTTAGTCACGCTTTGTGTGTAAGTAACAGTGCTGCCGGCTGCAACCGATGTCGGCGTGGCTGAATTCGTCACAACCAAATCCGCCTGTGTCCCGGTTGCCACTACATCTGACGCAGTAGCGCTGTTGTTGGCAAGGTTCGGATCGGATGCAGCCGAGGTCACGCTTGCAGTTTCATTGATTGCGGTGCCCGATGCTGTTCCGGCATTCACCTTCACCACAAAGCTGATGGTAGCTGGCGCTCCGGATGCGAATGAAGGATTTGAGCAGCTGTAGGGCGCAGTAGTCGTGCATGTCCATCCAGCTGGTCCGCCTAGCGACACAAACGTTGTGTTCGCAGGCAATGTCTCGGCAAGCGTTACGGTTGTGGCTGTGCTCGGTCCATTGTTGGTCACGACCTGCGTGTAGGTGATGTTGGCGCCTGCCGCCACAGGAACCGGGCTCGGAGTATTCGTGACCGATAAATCGGCTGTGTCGGCTACCTGTACGTTTACGGTGGCGCTGTTGTTCGTATTGTTCGGGTCGCCGGTCGTCGATGTGACGGAGTCGGTTTGCGGGATCGTAGTTCCCGTAGCTACATTAGCGTTCACCTTCACCACAAAGGTGAAGTTGGCGGTGGTGTTTGCCGCCATGTTCCCGCCATCAGTGCAGGTGTATGGCGATGTGGTCGTGCACGTCCAACCGGCAGGTCCGGCAAGCGAAACAATTGTCGTGTTGGCGGGAAGCGTCTCGCTGAGCTGTGGAGCGGTCGCAGTCGCCGGACCGTTGTTGGTTACGCTCTGCGTGTATATGATGTTGTTCCCAGCCGATACTGGGTTCGGGCTGCCAGAATTCGTCACGCTTAGATCGGCTTGTGTACCTGATGCCACACCGATGGTGACTGTCGACGAATTGTTGTTCAGGTTTGTATCGCGCGATGTCGTTGCGACTGTTACCGTGTCGGTGATCGTTCCCGTCGCAGCTGCGTTTACATTGTAGACAACGGTGAATGTTCCCGAAGATCCCACAGCAACGCTGGGATTTGTACACTGCGGCGGGAACCCAGGCGTGCAGGTCCATCCCGCTGGAGGCGTGATCGACTGGAAAGTTGTATTCGCCGGCGTGTTCTCCGTAAAGGTTGCGGTGCTGCAACTGCTCGGCCCCGAGTTCGTCACAACTTGTGTGTAGGTGATGGTCCCGCCTGCCGTCACGGGGCTTGGCGTTCCGTTATTCGTCACTGCAAGATCACAGGCCACGGCCACGGGGGTTACGACCGTTGTACTGTTGTTGGCAGCATTTGGATCGCTGGTGGTCTCGCTTACCGTAGAGGTCGCGGTGATCGAGGCTGCGGTGACAGTCGAAGGAACTCCGACGACCACAATGATGTTGGCAGTATCTCCCGCGGCAAAGCTAGCTGGGCCATTACAGACTATGTTGCCTGTAGTGGCGCCGACTGCTGGCGCAGTGCAAGTCCAACCCACAGGAGCACTCACGGATTGGAATGTGGTGTTCGTCGGGATCGCTTCGGTGAAAGTCGCACCTGCAGACGCAGCAGGCCCATTGTTCGTGATGGTCTGCGTATAAGTAATGTTGTTTCCGGGAAAAACTGAATTGGGTGTGTAAGCCGTGCTTAGCGCCAAATCGGCCTGGGTCGCGCTGCCTACGATGTCGGTTGCAGTCGCGGAGCTCGCGCCGAAAGCTTGATTGGTAGCATTCACGGTCGCCGTGTCAATGATCGTTGTGCCATTGGCCGTACCCGCGTTCACTTTGTAGACGACGGTAAATGTTCCCGACGATCCTGCTGCCACACCGCCCGAATTCGAACAAGGAACCGCCGGGAAGCCGGTGCAGGTCCATCCCGCAGGCGGAGTGATCGATACAAACGTTGTATTGGTCGGCGTATTCTCGCTGAACGACGGTCCCGTGGCGGTCGCCGATCCCGTATTCGTTACGACCTGCGTGTAGGTGATGTTGTTGCCCGCTTGCACCGGATCCGGCGAGGCCGCGTTGGTCACCGTCAGTTCACCGTTGGCTGTCGTGCCCACTACTGTGCTGGCCGATGCAGTGTTATTCGAGGAATTCGGATCGGTCACCGACGAACTCACTGACACAGAGTTATTGATCACGGTTCCGTTCGTGGTTCCGGTATTGACCTTCACGACTATCGTGAACGTGCCCGCAGTCAGGCCGGCCATGTTGACGTCAGTGCAGACTACGTTGCCTGTTCCTCCGGCTCCCGAGGAACTGCAGCTCCATCCTGTTGGGGCTACGATGGACACCAAAGTCGTATTTGTCGGAATGTTCGTGACCAACATAGCGTTATCTGCCGCGCTTGGGCCGTTGTTGGTGACAATTTGCGTGTAAGTAATGTTGCTGCCCGCTGCCACCGGATCTGGCGAAGCCGAATCGGTAACGGCTAGATCCGACGCCGAGCCTACATTCGCCACGTCGGTTGCGGTGTCGTTCAATGGACTGATGTCACCTCCGCCACCGACCGCTCCGTTATTCGTAACAGTAGCTGGAGCCGATTGTGTTACGTTGACGTTTACCGTAATGGCTGCATAGCTCGCCCCGCCCGCCAACGCATCTGAGCGTGTACAACTGACAGTCTGCCCCGAAACCGAGCATGTCCAACCTGTGCCGCTCGCGCTGATTGGAGTGATCCCCAAAGGCAACGTATCGTTGATTGTCACCACACCGCTGGTAGCAACAGTGTTTACGTTTGTCGCCGTTAACGTGTAGCTGGCCGTGGTGCCGCGAGTAAAGTTGCCGCCTCCGTGGCTTTTCGCAATCGAGAGATCCGGCAGACGTGTGCACACCTCAGCAGACTGCAGCCCGGTGACCTGCGACATTGTTGCCGTCGTAGAACTCGTGCCCGCAGAACCGTTGGTCGCCCCGTAGGCGACGCCCGGGTTCAGCGTAAGTCCATCCGTACCGCCTGTTACGCTGACGCTCGCGGGAGTTCCGGAAACAAACACCACACCGCCGCCTCCACCGCCTCCAGGACCGTGGCGATTGGCCAGACTGTAGGCCTGCGATTGCCACGCGTTGCCGCCGTTTCCACCGCTCGCTTGCAGCGTCAGGCCACCTTCTCCGCCACCCGCCGCCAGGATGACGATCGTTCCGCCCGCACCGCCTCCGCCACCTGCGTCATTTGCCGTGCCGTTGTAAGCGTTGGTCCCGTTGGCTGTGATGGTTGCCGTCCCAGTGAAACTGAACGCGCGAATGAAGACGATGCCCCCGCCGGCGGAGCCACTGCTGGCCTGATTGTCGCCGTCGGAATTGTTCCGCGTCCCAGCTCCACCCCCTCCGCCCATTGCAATTCGGTCGATTGTGGCAGGAAACGCACCTCCACCTTCACCGCCACTGCTGAGATTCGTATTCCACGAATCGCCGCCGAATCCTCCCGTTCCCCCGTTCCCGCCGCCGCCGCCGCCGGCGTTTTCAGTGTTGCCGCCTTGATCGGCATCGGTCCCTCCGCCGCCGGCATTGCCCGGCGCGCCGCGCGCCATACTGCCGTCGGTTCCTGCCGTGCCGCTGGGATATCCCTCGGTCGTAGTCGTTTGCAAAAACGTTCCACCCGATTCCACCCACTCCGGCGTGCCAGCGATGCCTTCGCCTTTGGACGCATCTACGCCCGCCGCCCCTCCTGCTGCCCCGGTATAGGCGGTCGGCGATACATGCAGAAAGTCAGTTGTGGCTCCACCACCCCCACCGACCAACTGCATGCCCGCGCCACCGCGGAATCCCATACCATCAACGTGAACCGTTACACCATTCAGCGTCAGTGTGTTGGCAACATCGAGCGCGAGGATTCCGCCCGTTAGTCCATTCCATGGTGCAGCCGTCAGCGTATTGCTCAGGGTTGCCGAAGTATACTGCGGCACCAGCACGACCTGGTATGTACTCGCACCTTTTGTCGCCGAAGGCGCTGCTGTGTTGTAGCCAAAGACCAGCCCGCCGCCCACACCGGCGCCTAGGATCGGTACCGACCCACCGCTGATCGGACCTGTCGCTGTCACAAATTCGTAGTTGCCGGCATTATTGACCGTTGTAAATCCGGTTCCGGTACTGCCATTTCCATAAGCGACTGAATTCGAGTCATTGATGCTTGCATCCTGCATCTGAATGACAAGCAATTCCGTTCCGAGGGCGATTGTTCCAGTGCCGTTGACCGTGCCGAGAGGGATGGAAGTCGCGCCAGCCGACACGGACGACGCTCCCGGGTAGTACGTATTGATGACATTGGTCAGCGTTCCACCCGCGGAAAGAGCGCTGGTCCCGCACACCAGACTCACCACCGGCGCCAGAGCTACATAGGAATTGTTTCCCGTGTTCGGATCCGGCGGCGTCCCGGAATCAGTGATTGTCGCCGTGTTCGGATAAAATCCCGCCGCGGTCGTGGCAACTTTTACCGCGATCGTCGCTGTCGCTCCGCTTGCCAGAGGCGTGGGCAGAGTGCAGTTGATCGTCGTCGTGGTCGTGCAGGTGGTTCCTGCGCTCGGCGTTACCGACACCAGGGAAAGATTGGCCGAGGCAAACGTGTCCGTCAAAGTCACGTTATTGGCCGCTGACGGACCGTTATTGGTGATCGTAATGTTGTAAGTGGAATTCTGCCCCAGCGCGACCGCGCTCACACTCGTGCTCACACCGATATCGGCGCTGGTAGGATTAATGGAGACTGCCCCCAGCGACCAGTTGGAAGTCCCTCCACCGAACGCTTCTGAGATTGGCACGCTGAGCGCGCCTGTCCGAGCACTTCCAGTGGCCGTTACGTCGGTACCGCCGGTGCCTCCCGTGTTTTGATTCCATTCCGATGTCTGTGGTCCCGGCACCGCTACTGTGCGATTGCCGCCGACGGCCAGCGTATCGAGAATCATGCCGTTCACGACACTGGGCACGTCGAGTTGGGAGGCTGCTCCGTTCGCGCCGTCAGCAGAAGTGAATGTGCCAAGTGGCACCGTTTGATCCACGCCTGTGAATGTCACAACTCCGGCGGCAACGCCTTCGGTGGTAAAAGCGGGAAGGTTAAATGTAACCACGACATTGGCCGTGCCTGTGGCTGGCGCCAGCAGAGACCACTGCTCCACGCGCCGGGTGTTGCCGGCGTCGTTGTGCGCCCCGAGAAGAGTCAGAGCCGTTCCGTTCCAGGTCACGCTGGAAACGGTGGTACTCCCGTTTCTGATGTTGATGGAAACGCCGACGAGCATCAGGCGATTCGTGCCCGCCGTCGTATGGTTGATCGTCAGGCTTTGTGTGCCGATACCACCGGTCAATTCCGCTGATCCAGAAGACGCGGAATCAACTGCTACTTGCGCGTGCGTGAATGTCGCAGCGCACAGCAGAGCGCCGAGAATCATCAGTGGCACCGACGAGCACCGCGCGTTCAAGCTGGAAGCCTCAACTCTCTGTGCCAGTTTGCCCGCGAGAGACTGGGTCCGCGCCGCACAGCGCAGCGTCCAGCCCATCACGCCTTTGAATCTGGCTTGAACCAATTTTCGTCCTACCCGCACTCCGGTGAAGCATGAAGCCATAATTAGACTTTGCTAAGACAATATCGTCCCTTCGTAATTTGCTCACGATTACGGGAGTAACTTCGGAAATCCTCCGTTCCGAATTGTTAAAGACATCAGTCTCTGTCTCGCATGAAGCCTTTCGCGAAAGCAATTCGTTACTAGCGAGTCTTAAAACCATCCCTGCCTTGACGGGGCAAGGCGAAACCGATACGCTCGCTCTCCTATCCCGCATGGAAAGATCCGCAGGTAGAGAAGATTTGCGAACAATAAGGAGACACTGGATGAAGTCCATTGCAACTCGTTTCGTAGCCGTAGCCTTATTCCTCATCGCACAGCTGCATGCCCAAAATCCTGCCAATCCAAACCAGGTTGCTCTTCTTCGATGGTACGCAGCTAATCAGGCTGCAACTTTCGCAACCTGCGTCAACGCCCCGGCGCTTGCATTCGATGGGAGTCACATGTGGGTTGCTTGTACTTCTTCTGGCGAACTGATGCAACTCAATGCCAGTGACGGAGAGGTCATGCGGACGGTAACCGGGATAGTTCCACCAGTGTTGATCGCTTACGACGGTGTCAATATCTGGTCGGTTAGCGGTACCAGCGGAAATGTGACCAGGGTCGTGGCTGCCACCGGGAGAATCGCAAGCAGTTTGACAGCCGCATCCGCTACCGAAGGCCTGGCTTTCGACGGCCAATACATGTGGATTTCAAATGGCGGCATAGGGAATGGTACGGTTTCAAAGTACAGTGCCACTTCCGGCGCCCTGATAGCAACCTATTCGATTTCAAGCTGCTCTGGGCCCACTACCATGGCTTATGATGGCGCACATGTATGGGTGTCCTGCGACACGAGTGGCACGGTCGTTGAGTTGAACTCCACGGGGTCAATTTTGGCTACCGTTACAGTGGGATCGAATCCCGGCTACATGGCTTTCGATGGCACGAACATCTGGGTGAGTAACGTGAGTAGCGCGTCGATTAGTCGTATCACAGTCTCTACATTGGCGGTGAAGACAATCGCCGTAGGCCACGGGCCCCAGGGAATTGCATATGATACGAAGTATATTTGGGTGGCCAACGTTAACGACAATACTGTGACGAAGATTCTGGCAAGCTCTGGCGCAGTTGTCGGCACTTTCGCCTCACAGGTGCCACAGCCGTTCCAGGTCGCATTTGATGGCGGCAGTATTTGGGTAGGGAGCTTGGGCAGTTTCAATGTTGCCAAGTTTTAAGTTTTCAGCAGCGAGACGTGGTTTGGCTTGGTGCTAGGTCTTAGTGCGGGAAGTAGTACTCAACAGAGCTCTCTCAGCTAGTACTTGGATGCGGGCGGCGAATCTCGTCGCCCACCCACTCAAACTTCTGAACCTAGCCTGCACGATGTTTCGTCCTATCCGCACTTCCTTGGCCTGAGCAAGGCCGAGAATCTGCGCACCTGTCAGCGCCGGATCGTCTTCCTGTCCGCAATCTCCGCGCGTGATGAACACGTCTCGTTCGTGATCCGCAAAGACGATCCGATGAAGCCTGAAGCCATAATTAGACTTTGCTAAGACGATATCGTCCTTCCGTAATTTGCTCACGATTACGGGGGTAACCTCGACTATGTCTCCATCGCGGATTACCGGCGACATGCTCGCGCCACGCGCTTGAAAACGCACGGCTAATCCCTTTTCGAGCAGTTCGCGGACGACCCCTTCGAAGAGTTTCGAATCGACTCCGCCATTAATCATGAAGATTGAGGATGGTATCTACGGCGCGCTGATCGGGTTCGAATGCGTAGCGATACACGGGAACCGTGTCGACCACTTCCTGGAGGAATTGCAGCGCGGAATCGACGTACTCGTGCCGATGAAACGGCACAAAACTGCGGGCAAACAGCTCGGCTACCGCCTGGCTAGGAGAGAGCGGCGTTAGAACATTTCCGTGCCCGTGCTCCAGAATGAAAATCTGTGCCAGCGGTGCACTGTTGGGCGATGCATACATCGCTTCGCCATGCCACGGGGTGCCGTACATGCGGATTTTGTTCTTGTCACTCTTGGCCTCGTCATTCCTCGCAAAACTTTCCTTGCCATTCCGAATGGAATAATTTCTGTCATTCCGAGCGGAGCGAGGAACCTGCTGTTTTGTTTTGTCATCCTGAGCGAAGCAACCAGTCGGCGAAGCCGACTGGTTGCGTAGTCGAAGGATCCCTTTACCCTCTCCTGAACTAGAGGCCAAGCGAGGCATTTTTGTCACAAGCGAATGATCCGGCGCGTCATCCCGCCGCACAATAATCCGATCGTCGCTCAACACTTCAACATCCTCCCGCACAGTCCACAGCCGTGTAGTCGTACTCTTCCCCGCCCCGGAATGCCCAACAAAAAGATTCCCGATCCCATCCGCTCGCACAATCCCGCACCCATGCAGCTCAATCGCCTTCTCCTGCGTGAGCCGATGCATGATGAGGAGTTCGTCGAGGGGGTAATCCAGCGCTGGCACCGAATAACCTAAGGCTGCGATTGCATCTTCACTCATTTGCAGTTGTGCCCGGGAGAACTGCTCATTTATCAGAAGTCTCTTGTAGGTAAAACCTTTGATGTAGAAATCAAATTGGGCACCAAGTTCTCTTGCATACAGACGCCAAGTACAGCCCGAATCAAATTGCGGAGGCGTAGGTGAATCGGTAAGAGCCGCGACCCGTTCGATGTGAACTGTAATATCAGGAGCTGCTATTTCACTGCGGAATGGTTCCAAGGAGGAGACGAGGGCAACATCGCCATTGTCTGCTGGACCCATGACTTCAACGGATACACCCCCAATACGAAAGCCGGTGCGACAAGCCACTTCTTTGTGGCTCAAGGCCGCTCCTCCTAACGCAGCAAGTCCAGCGCTCATTTGCGCCCTCTGTTCAACTATCCGTTTGGAACTAAGACCCGACGCTATTGCAGAGGCCGATCGGAGTGCAGGTGCCAAAGCCGCTGAAATTTGAACCTCCACTTGCCGTTTTGCAGTGACCGAGCACAGCTTCCTCTGGGCGTAGACTTATCGTTTGCACCCGAGGCGGCTCATATTGCCTTTTGCAGTCGACTTGATCGAGTTTTTGGTCCATTCGGCTTTACTCCCTGCCCTGTTAGTGACTGGAGCAACTCCCGCATCCGCCTGCTACAACGGTGGAATTGTTCAAGATTGAAAAAACTTGCTGCGGTCCCGCCCAACTCTCTACATCGATTTCTTTATTTTTGATCCGTTGCGCCGATTCCATCATGGCCTCGTGTTCAAGACCGCCAGCACAGAACTCACAATCCCCGTGCGCAGGGACCTCTACTCCAATAGCTGCTGCTCGCAGGTGTGCGACGTGACAAAGAAATTCAACGGGATTTTCGCGGTCTCCGTTCTCCAATTCCCCATTTGCCGGGCACATCCCGCACAGCGACTGAATTCGACAATTCACGCATTTCGTCATGCGCGTGCGCTTGCTATTTCGTAAGTCGGCTAATGCCCCATCCCAAATCTGCTGTAGCTTGGCTTCTCTGAGACTAAAGGTATTCTGCTGCGAAATGACGCATATGCCCATCTCCCCGTAAGCATTGAGGGCAAATCCACCCATGCCACCGCCACAGAAATACAACGTGTCATTTGCTGACAAGTTCGGCAGATTCTCGAGATCGCGCTGTGCCAATTTGCGGTACTCGCTAATTGCTTTGGGCATTGCCATATCCAACGCCACAACTTCCTCAGGCATCAACCGCACTGCCAGCGGACTCTGCGAACAGTCAATTCGAGGATTGATCTGGCCATCCATCTTGAATTCCACGCCCAGCTCTTCCTCCGCGAACCTGCGCATTGCCATCACTTCATGCTTGTTGATGCTCGTCGCTACGGTCTTCAACTTCAGTGGCAAATTTCTTTCCTTCAGCAGCTTGATCCCTCGCAGGCAGCGGTCATACGAACCCGGAATCATCGTGAGCGCTTCGTATGTCTCCCGCGTGCGGCCATACAACGTGATCTCAATCGCGAATGGAGGCCACTCAGCCAGGTAATCGGCAATCTGTTCGTTGATGATGGTGCCGTTGGTGAACAGCGTGATCAGGAATCCTTTTTTCTTGGCGTAGGTGTAAATATCAAGGAAGTCTTTGCGCGCGAAGATTTCGCCGCCGGTGTAGAGAATCCAGAAGCAGCCCATCTCGACCAGTTCGTCGAGCACGCGGAAGTGCTCTTCTTTGGTCAGCTCTCGCCGCTTGGCGTCGAGATCGCCCATGGGCAAGTTGTTGTAGCAGTGCAGGCACTCCAGCGGGCAACGCCGCGTCACTTCAATCGAAACCTGCAGCGGCACACGCTCTCCGGCCTGACGCTGATGCAAATCCGCACTGAATGCGCCGTAACTTAACTGCTCCATTTGGCTCCAGTCTCGCCCCAACGGTCTGAAAGCAGCGGACGCGGTCTTTACTGTTTCAGTCCCGCGCCCGCTGCTGTCAGTCCTTCCCGCCCCACTGGTCCTTCAGCTGTAAGCATCAATCGCCGGCCATAGCCATCGACGCCGCAACCTCGACCAGACCAACTGCCTTCATCTCACCGACAAATTCCGACACATCGCGCTCGGCGCGCACGGTATCGACTTCGTATTCCCGCGCTACCGCTGTGGCCAATTCCATCACTGATTTTGGGGAGTCGAGCAGTTTCCAGATCAGCGATCCCGTACCGTTGAAGCTGTAGATCGATGCTAGGTCACCAACTTTCGCGCGCACTGGCACAATGAGCGTTTCGCCCGCAATCACCCGCGCAACCACTGATTGCGAGCGCACAAAACACTGATTCCTGGAAATGTCGGCCACGTCACTTCTCCTCGCCCCGATTTCGTAAATACGCTATTCTTCGAAACCTGGCTGCTTTCGTCCCAATTTGAGATTACGTCAAGAACCCCATGCCAAAGCAATCGCCCAGTTGGTACGGGTACTCTGTTGGTTATCAGCCGAAATGGTTCCTAAGATTGCATCAAAACAGGGGTTCCAGGGTTGACTCATTTCGCAGAGACGCATCGGGAGTAGATTTCGTCGTAGCTACAAGACGCGTGATGCCCCATCCGCGTTGCAAGTTTTCCAGTGGACAAACGAAACAAAACGCTATAAAAAGTAATGCGCCGTCGAAGCGACATTTCGACGACAAAATTCTCTCTTTGCAGAACCAACTCTCGTGCTTAACGAAGAACGACGCCGCGCCATTCTCGATCAACTCACGCATCAAGGACGAGTTTTAGTTACGGAGCTGTCACAGCAGTTCGAAACCTCGCAGGTTACGATCCGCAAGGATCTCGAAATCCTGCATTCGCGCGGCCTGATTCACCGCACCCACGGCGGCGCACTCCCTTCGCGCGAAGGGGCACTGGAAGATCCGACACTGCGCGAAAAAGAGAAGCTGCACCGCCAGGAAAAATTGCGCATCGCAGAAGCTGCCGCAGCGAAGGTTAAGGAAGGTCAGGTTGTGATTCTAGACTCCGGCACAACCACAACCGCGATTGCACGCGCCCTGCGAACGTTTCAGAATCTGACCATCATCACCAACGCCGTGAATATTGCGGCTGAGCTGGCGGGAACTGCGGTGGAAGTCATCCTCACGGGCGGCACGCTGCGCAAAAACTCCTTTTCCCTTGTCGGTCCCATCGCCGAGGAAACGCTGCGCCGGCTGAGCGCCGATTTGCTGTTTCTCGGCGTCGACGGATTCGACGTTCAATATGGATTGAGTACTCCCAATCTTCTGGAAGCGAAAGTGAACCGCGTAATGGTCGACATCGCGAAAAAAACTACCGCCGTCTGCGACTCGAGCAAATTCGGCCGCCGGAGCCTTTCGCTGATTGCGCCACTTTCGGCACTGCAGGAAGTGATCACCGATCGCGGCACACCGAAGTCAGATCTTCGCGTATTGAAGCAAGCCGGAATCGAAGTCACCGTCGTTTAACCACCCTCAGAGACCTGCCCATGCCCCGCTTTGACGTCACCATCGCCGGAGAACTGAATCTCGATCTCATCCTTTACGGCCTGCCTGAGCAGCTTCAGCCCGAACGCGAGCTGCTTGCGGATCGAATGATGCTCACTCTCGGTTCATCCTCTGCGATTGTCGCCCACAACCTGGCTGCGCTCGGCAGCCGTGTGGGATTTCAATCACGCATCGGCGACGACCCGCTTGGTCAAATCGCACTCGAACGCTTGCAGCAAGGCGGCGTCGATGTTTCGCGCGTGCGGCGCGTTTCTGGACCAACTACTACGGGGATGACCGTCATCCTGCACCACGAATTGTGGCGCAACATTCTTACGTATGCGGGAACGATCGCGGAGTTGACGTGGGACGACCTTGATCTCAACTATCTTGCCGATTCGCGACACTTCCATTTTTCGTCGTATTACCTGCATCGGGCACTGCTGCCGCGAGTGAGTGAATTATTTCAACGGATGAAGGCGAAGGGACTGACCATTTCCCTTGATACCAACGATGATCCCGACGATCGATGGGAAGGTGGTCTGCACGAAATCCTGCAATACGTCGATGTGCTTCTGCCGAACGAACGCGAGGCATGCAAAGTTGCACGAATGGAGAATGTTGAGGACTCTGTCAAGAAATTGTCGGAACTCGTGCCGTTAGTCGTCGTGAAACTCGGCAGCAAGGGATCTCTCGCGCAACGCGGTGTTGAGCGAGTGACTAGCCCTTCGCCAAAAGTCGTGCCCATCGACACGGTCGGCGCCGGCGACAGTTTCGACGCCGGCTTTCTGCATGAGTTCGTGCGTGGATCTGATCTGGCAACCTGCCTCGCGAGCGGCAATCGAGCAGGAGCACTGTCCACGACTCGCCCCGGAGGGACAGAGGCATTTCGTGACGCAGAACATCGGCAAAAGTTTTTATCAATCCACCAGTAAAAACATTACTGCAACTTCTTCGTTTCCATACAAAGCAACTGCTGACTGTATTCGATCTCTATTTCGCGCTGACTTCCAGTAGCAGGTGTTCACCGAATTCGGCCTTCAGTTTTGGAGCAGACCCGGCTGCGGCCTGCACCGTACCCATATCTTTCCCATCGACGTAATCTTTTATCTGATAAGTGCCCGGCTTCAACCCGCGAAGTTCGACTTCGCCCTTGAACGGCACATTCTCGGGCGCGAAGAATGCGTAATACATCTTTCCATCCTTCTCGATGGCATACGCTTCCGGCACGTCATAACCGTAAACATACAGATCGCGAAATTCACCCTTCGACAGCATCTTCTCGTTGTACAGCGCAATCCATTTCTTCCAGTGCGCTTCTTTCTCGCTCGTGAGATTCACTGGCTTGAACTTCGGCCCCGGATCAGGCCACACGAATTTCGTGCCCACCACCGCACCGGTTCCCACAGTCGAGGCGAAGTCGCTGCCATGCTCGCTCCAGTTGCCGTGACCAAGAGGCGTCATCTCTGAGAGTTCGACGTGATCTCCGTAAACCGCAGATTCCGGGCCAAGCAACGCCTTATACATCTTGACCCGCCGCCGCACCTGCACTCCGCCGACCGGATCGGCCGTCACCGCCTGATCCATAAATGGCAGCCACGCGAGCGATGGCGGCGTTCCGCATGGACAGGCCTGCGTCACGCTCTCTGGCTTGATCGCCCGAGTTGTCTCAAAAATTATCTTGTAGACCTCGCCCATCGCGTTAACCGACTCCTGTGGCGATTTGTGATGATGCGCCGGGTTGTAGCAAGCGGGCACGCTGTAAATATTGTCGAGCTTCGATCCATCAAATCCCCAGTCACGAATAAACTTCTCCGTGAGTTGCTTGAAGTACGCCTGCACCTCTGGCAATGACGGGTCGAGCGCCGCCAGGTCGCGCGTCATCCGCGCGTGCTTGCCGTTCTTATCGAGAATCAGCCAATCCGGATGCTCTTGTACCACTTTCGAAACGATGTATTTGTGCGACTCCCACTTCCCTTGTCCATCTTCCACGCCCAACGGCAGCCACCAGAGTTGCGCGAGGATTCCCTGCTTGTGAAAGTCATCGACCATCTGCTTGATCGAATCTCCGGGAAACGTTTCCACGCGAGGATTCCAGTCCCCGTATGTGTCAAACCAGCGATCATCGAGCGTCGCCCACTTGATACCGAGTTCTTTCAACTTCGGTACGGTCCCCAGCATTTGCGCGGGGGTGACATCGAACTCGTATCCCCAACCGCACCAGCTCACGTTGTAGGCTTCATTCGACGGCTTAGGAATCTCCCATCCTTCTTTTTGCAACACACTCGACCACAGCCGCAAAGGCTCATAGAAATCACCGTTAAAGACCGCGACAAAGCTGCGTGGTGTGGAATAAGTATCGCCGGGCTTAAGGGCAGCATGAACCGGAACGTGCAAGCTTGCATTCACGCGTCCATCTTTTTCTACCTTTACAGGAATCGACAATGTCCACGGCAGCGTTTCGACATGCCCGATTGCCTCGCCGACGGAACCGGTCCAGAACGCCACGACCGGAATCCCGCCCCCGTAGCCGCCTTTCACAGCCTCGCCCATAGCATTCGGCTGAGTTGAAGTCCGCGTCAGCTTCTGAACGTCATCCTTTCCCCAGTCGTAACTCGACCCCTGAAATGACCACATGTCGTAAGGTTCGCTTTTGGCCTCGTGATTGTTGAAGCGATGCTGCTGCATCCATGCTTCATCGATTTTAAAATCGTCACTCCCAACATTTCTGTAAGCGGAACTGACCAACGCGACATTTGGAAAGTCGTCATAAACTTCTACGATCAACTTGCGCTCGATTGGCATGCCCGCCGAAGCCAGTGGATGCGCCGGAATCTCCACCCGCTTTCCGCGACCGAGTTTGCCGCTGCCTTCCAGAACCTTGGCTTGGGCAAAATCCGGAATAAAATCTAATTCCTTCCCACCATGCACAATGGAATCGCTGCCGCCCGCGGATCCTACTTCCGGTTCGTCGAGAGTTAGGCGCTTTCCGTCTTTCAGCAGAACCGCTTGTAAGAATCCGTTGGGCAGGATCTGGAATTCAGCGGCGCTCGTTGTCAGCACAACTGGACCGCCGTCATGCACTTCAACCTTGATGTCAGAAGGTCGGGATGGCTCGGGCTTTGGCTGCGCTGGGGGTTTGGAACAACTGAGCATGAGGCAAGCCGCGCCGACCAGTATGGCAGTAAGCATCTGGAAGAACAGCCGAGGAAGGTTACGGCCAGAAGAAATTCGCTGCATATTCCCTCGCAGTCGTTATAGAACGAAAGAAAACAAAATCTTTCGTAACTATAGCAATTTATGGGAATTCTGTCACCGAATCTCAGTGAGGGAATTCTCTATCGATCCGTGCTTGGGTATGGGCATGGCGCCCACTTCACTCGCAACCCAAGCACCGGCGCTGTTAGCGACCTCGTTCATTTGATCGAGCGAAGAACCACGCAGATATTCGTGGACGAGCCCAGCGGCGAACGCATCTCCCGATCCGACGGTATCTGCCACTTTCACGCGAAATCCCCCATGTTCGCTTACTTCATCGTCTTTCAACAGCAGACTTCCACGTGCGCCCCGCGTGACGCAGACAAGCGTCAAATCATAAGCATCCATCAGGCGTTGCGCAGACGATCGCTCATCTTGGTGCGGAAGTCTGCTGAGAGCCATGACCTTCGGCAGCTCTTCGTCGTTCAGTTTGACGATGTCAGCCAACTTCATTGACTCAGCCAGAACATCTTGCGAATAGTAAGACTGTCTCAGGTTCACATCGAAAATTTTCACTGCGCGCGCCGCACTCCACAGAAATTGCTGAATCGTTGCTCGGCTGGTCTCTGATCTTTGTGCCAGGGAACCGAAGCAGACGGCATCTGCTGTTGCGGCCAGATGCTGCCAAGCCGGCGTTAACTCCAGAAAATCCCAAGCAACCGGACACGCGAACTCATAGCGCGGCATGCCCTTGTCATCGACTTCAACATGCACCGTGCCCGTCGCATGTTCGCGATCAATCTGTAAGGTTTCGGTATTGATCCCGAGTTCGTCCATGCGCCGTAGTGCTTCAACTCCGCGCGTGTCGTCGCCTATTCGGCTGGCTACAACGCCTTCATCACCCAGCAACATCGTGATGTAAGCGAAGTTCGACGGCGCTCCGCCCAGACAGGTGCGACCGGGCAGGATGTCCCACAGAACTTCGCCGATCCCCACCACTTTCTTTTTCATCGCCAACGCACGGCCTCAGCAGATTTATGACGTTGGTGAACTATAACGCACCGTCACCGTTGCTGCAGACTCAGAATCGAACGCGAAGCACACGTGCTATGCCGTTCTACTCCACGCGAATGCTTCAGTTCCGGCGCATCACTACCCAGAATCGATCCATTCCCCAGATCGATCGACTGCGTTTCGTCGCGATCGCTTCTGTGGTTGAACTTTTTCACAGCTGCAAGGAAATATTTGCTGAGCGCGGCAGGACTCGAACCTGCGACCCATGCCCGCGGCAGACCTGCTCGTGGCTATTCGATAGGATATGAGCACGTTGCGGTCAATTGCTTTGCCTCGAGGGAAAACACGATTGCCTGGATGCCCATCACTACATCTTGCCGTTCGGCGTGAAAACCAACTTTCTCAAGGACTCGAATCGAACCGACATTCTCTATGTGGGCGAAGGCACCCAAGCGAGTGATATTCAACTCAAGAAACGCCGCACGTTACCCACGCGGAGGCCACTTCCGCGGCAAGCCCTTTACCCCAATAGTGATGAGCTAAGCGGAAACCAAGGTCGATCCAACCGTACTCGGCCAACACCATCAAACCTGAATCGCCGATGGGATCGTGAGAGTGAGCGTCCAAGATGATCCACCTTGCTGAATCCGTGTGCCCGCTGATGTTCTTGGTATCTAGTTAACCTGGCTCTCGTGTCTTCTACTGACTTGTCAGGACCGGTAGGCGTAAAGCGCATGACAATCGGATCCCCGAACCAGCCAAAGGCCATTTGAGCGTCTAAGCACTCAAACGGACGAAGAACAAGCCGGTCGGTCCCGATGTGGTCTCGCATCTGCGATCTCCGTCATCTGCTCTTACGTGCCATTGGTGGCCCCAATCTAAAAAGACAGCTTAAGCGCGAACTGTATTTGCCGCGGCGGCCGCGCTGCCGTCAAGCTGCCGAACTGCGGTGTCCCCATGTTAGTGGCATTGTTGCCATTCTGCGGACCACTAAGCGCGAATAGGAAATTTGTGTGGTTTGGCAGATTAAAGAACTCGGAACGAAACTCAAGGTTCGTGTGCTCGGAAGTCCGGAAGAATTTGAAAATTGAGAAATCCCATTCCTTGTAACCGGGCGCCTCAATAGTATTACGTCCGACATCACCGAATGAACCTTGTCCAGGATTCACAAAGGCACAAGTGTTGAACCAGGCTTTTGGTGTGCGGATTTGTGCCGGCGCCTGACATCCCGGATTGCCCGCCACCGGCCCTGCTTTGGTCGGGTCGCCCATTTGGTCAGGTCTTTGAGACACGCCGCCGGCGCCACCGTCGGCATTCGCAAAGTTACCTTCACTGTCCAGCACTGTGTACCAGTTTCCGCTGGAGATCGACAAAATGTTGGCGATTTGCCAGCCGCCCAGAATCTGGTTCTCTACGCCGGTTGCTCCGCCGAGCCAACGCTTGCCATGTCCGAACGGCAGTTCGTAAATCGAGTTCAGCACGAGACGGTTTCGCACATCGAAATCTGAGTTGCCGTATTCTTGCTGAGGCTTTCGGAAGTCGCGGAAGTCACTATTGTTTTGCGTGGGACCTAGATTTGCATTGGACGCGATATCCAGAGAATGGGCGTAGGTATAGGACGCCTGGAACTGCAAGCCCTTCGAGAAGCGCTTTTCAAAGCGCGCCTGCAGCGAGTTGTAGTTTGAGCTGCCCGTCGAACGGAACCAGTCGATGCCCGTATCGAACACGGGAGCACAATTGGTAGGATCTGCCACAGAACACGGCGGCGTGGTTCCGATCAAAGTCGCGAACACTGGCCGCCGCGGCGCTGTCGGAATCGCACCATTGTCAGTTGGCTCCGCCTGATTGCCATTGAAGAACGTGTATAGCTTTGTGCCTTTCGATCCGGCATAGGTCAACGCAAACACGCTGTTGCCCGGCAGCTCGTGCTCAAAGCCAAGGTGCCACTGCTGCATGTAAGGCGTTCTCAAGTTCTTGTCGACCGAAAAGAAGATAGGAGTATTCGGATCTACAAGAGCATTCGCCGGGAACCCATTCGACAATTGCGGAATCTGTGTCACACGACAGTCTCCCGCTGCGGTGTTCGCGGTGGGCGCGCTGCAGGGCGCGATAAACGACTCGTTCGTAAAGAATGGTGGATTGAAGCCCGGGCTGGGATTTGAATATGGTCCGTTCTCTTGCCCGCCGTAGAAAATTCCGTACCCCAAACGAAGCACCGTTTTTGGCGTGAATTGCCATGCCAGACCAATCCGCGGCGCGAAGTTGTTCAGGTCGGAATTGATCAGCCCCCGGCTTCCGGTCGCGCTGATCTTTACATATTGCGAGATGAACGGTGTCAGCTGCGCCGTCTGCCCTTTGGGGACAAAAATCGTAGGATTCGTCGGATCGCTTAGATCAAAATTTCCCATGTCATTATGGCGATCCGCAACAGTTCCGAAAAGCTCGTAACGCAGGCCCAGGTTCAAGACCAGATCGGACGTGACTTTCCAGTCGTCTTGAGCGTAAAACGCGTATGTGTTGCGGAAATAGTCCACGTTATGCAGGTTATTGATGAGGCCGCCACTCGTAAGACCTGCCATGAACGACGCAAAGCCCGCTCCGCCCGATCCGATCGCGGCTGGGTTGTCGGTAAGCGTGCTGTTGAACCCCAGGGTTCCGCGCGCAGCTGCCGGTTGAAAAATCGTAAACTCTTCGCGCCGAATCTCCGTTCCGAACTTCCAGGTATTGCGTCCTTGGACCCAGGTCAGATTCTCGGATAGCGTATATGAGTTTTGTAGCTCTCTTGAGGGCAAAAACGTCGGACTACCCAAGGTAGCGACATCCGAAAAAGTTAATTGCGGCAATCCGCCGATGCCGGACTGGAAAGGAACTCCGGGAAAATTGATGCTCGGATCTCCAGAAACGTTCGTATTGGCGTTGAGCTCCAGCCGCTGCGCATTCACGCGGTTGTACCCTAAGCGAAACTCATTGATCAGCGTCGGCCGAAGTGTGTGCGTCCAACTGGTGGCGAAGCCGCGATACGAGAAGTCTTCATTACCGCTGAAGAACCCGCCACCATCGGCCAAACCACCAAATGTCCCTGGAATGAAGCTTGGTTGATGTTCGAAGCTGAAGCGGAAAAACGCACTGTCTGCCTCGGAGAATTTTTGATCAATTCGTACATCAAAGTTATTGCGCGTCTCACGTCTTATCGGGTTCGCCACAAAATTGTTGCCGCTTGACTGAATCGGACCAGCTGCCGGATAGAGCGCCGCTAATCTCAATGCCAACGGATCGAGGGAACCACCACCTGCGACCACCGGCGTCGTGGGAATCACGTTCAGCGGTTTCCCCGTCCCGTCATACTGAAATGGGACTCCACAAGCGGGTTGCGTCTGCGTTGCGGGCTGCGCCAGTTTTGCGTCAAATATCTCGCCCGCGTAGGTGTTCACGCCATTGCAGTCAGTTCCGATAACGGTCGTGTAGTCGATCAGGTCGGAAAAATCGCCGGTCCGCCACGCCGTCGGCGGAACAAACGCTGTTTGCGTCTGCGCTTGCCGTACGCGGAAACCTTCGTAGTCCACAAAGAAAAAACTGCGGTTGCGTCCATCAAACACATGCGGAATAACGATCGGCCCACCAAATGTCGCTCCAAACTGATTCTGCTTATAAGGTGGTGCCGGTGCCCCTACTGGATCGAAGTAATTGCGTGAGTCGAGTTTGTTGTTCCGCAAAAACTCCCAGGCTGACCCGTGAATCTGGTTTGCTCCGGACTTGATCACGGCATTCACGATCGCGCCGTTGCCGCGGCCAAACTCCGCGCTGTATGCATTGGTTTGTACCTTGAATTCCTGCAATGCCTCTACTGGCGGCTGGATCACAAAATTCGTTTCGTTCAGCAAGTCAGGAAGGTTGGAGTTGTTGTCCACTCCATCGAGCAGGAAGTTGTTCTGCAGCGAGCGTGCTCCGTTCGCGCTGAATCCGTATCCGCCTTCATCGCGCGCGCCCGGTTCGCTCGGTGCCGTTCCGGTGCTTAGTAATGCCAACTGCGCGAAGTTCCTTCCATTCAGAGGCAGATTGCTTACCCGAGTTCGATCCACGACCTGGCCCAGTTCTGAGGTCTCGGTTTCCAGCAACGGTGCGGCGCTACTCACTACCATGGATTCCGTGATCTGCCCAACCTGCAAAACGATGTTCAGGGCAATCCGCTGCTGGACATCGAGATCAACGGGTGCGGAGACCGCTTTCTTGAATCCTGTCTCCTGCACGGTCACGGTGTATCGCCCGATGCGCAGCGGGCTGGCCACATATTCGCCCTCTCCATTCGTCGTGGTCTCAAATGTTTGTCCGTGCTCTAAGTCTAGGACGCTGACTTTGGCATTGGCCACCACCGCCCCGCTCGTATCCTTCACCGTGCCTACAATGCTGCCGGTATCTTTTTGCGCTCTGGCCGGAATGGCCAAACCAACGAGCATGGAAAAAACCAAAACAGTCAAAAGATAGACATTCACTCTTGGCATGTGCGCTCCTCATGTCCGGTCAGACGGGCGCGATAGAATCGCGCCGATCGGCTCGAAAAAAATGCTTGGGCTGTGTTTTTGCCTAGGGCTAGACTGTTCGCGTATATTTACGAACACTTACTTTTAGTTTCGACATGGTGCGTTTGTCAAGAAAAACCTAGAATGGGAAATGCAGCCAGTGCAATAGAAAAAACAATAGTTCAAATCAGTTTTCTAGTTTTAGTTTCATGGAAAGGGCGAAAAAATGGAAAGCAATCGAAAGTCAAGCTGGTTGTTCTCGATCATAGCCGCTACTTTGTCTTGGTCCGGCGTGCTTGCAGGGCAGTCGACTGCACGCCCTCAACAGTCTCCCGATAGCCTTGAGGAAAAGACGATCGGCTTTTCAGTGAACTCGACCGACGGCACGTACACGATCTTCGATCCTGCTTCCCGAAAACCAATTCTGACTTCTCGCGTGGCCGCGCAAGTCGATCGTCATTGGCTGCGATCAAGCGACTACCCACGACACGCATTGACGCGCGAGAGCGTGGCCGATGAGCTTGGACCAGGAACTCAACTAACGATTTCGAACACAGGACTTGCTGGCCAGCCTGACCTCATCTATTCATTACAACTTCATTCCAATCCCGCGTACGTAACCATCACAATCAAGCTGCACAACAGTGGATCGAGTCCGATTACAGTTCAGTCGCTACGTTGTGTTGAAGCTATCGGTCCAACGATTGCCAACCTAGGCGGCGCTGAATCCTCTGACCGCATCCTTTCGGACAGCTTTAGCGAAGATCGTCCGGGCATCACAATTCATGACTTGGCCGACGCCACAGATGGAATGCATCGCGCCGTCGGCAGCCAATTGATTTACAACCGAGAGTCGAAGCGGAATCTCTTTCTCGGGGCGCTCACTTCCGAAAGATTTCTCACCATTCTCCGCCTGCGCGTTGATAAGGACCACATTGCTGCGTATGAAGTGGATTCGGCAGGAACTACGGAGCTAGAAAAAGAAAATTCCCTCAAGGAATCTGCGCCCGAGGATCAAATTGAGTTGAGCCTGCCCGTCGAACCTGGCGCAGACATTTTTTCAGAACGTTTGCTAATCAGCACTGGTACGGATTATCACCAGCAGCTGGAAGCCTACGGCAACCTCATTCGCCAATTGCATCATGCACGCGTGCAAGCACCGCTCATGGCAGGCTGGTGGAGTTGGACGGCATATTATTTCGGCCTGAATCAGGGCACGGCGCTCACCAACGCGAAGTGGCTCGCACAGAACTTGAAGGATATAGGCTACAACTTTTTCCACATCGATGAGGGTTATCAGTATGCACGGGGAGAATACATCACACCCGATGCCGGCTTATTTCCAGATGGCATGGCCGTTCTTGAGAGCAAAGTTCGCGCACTGGGTCTGACTCCAGGAATCTGGACTGCTCCGTTTGAGGTATCCGAGCGCTCCTGGGTCTACGAAAACCACCAAGACTGGCTTGTCCACAATGCAGCCGGTAAGCCCATTCATGCTGGGTGGGTCATCAGAGGAAAGGCTCGGTTGGATCCTCTGTACATTCTCGACTGCACCGATCCCGGCGCGCAGGACTATCTTCGCAAGACTTATACGACTCTGAGCAAGGATTGGGGTGTCCGCTACATCAAGCTGGACTTCATGGATGACAGTGCCATTGAAGGCTTCTATCACAAGCCACAAACGACCGCCCTGGAGGCGCAGCGTATCGGTCTTCAGATCATTCGCGAGGCGGTTGGCAACGACGTCTTGCTGGATAAAGATGGCAGCCCGATGCTCAATCCTGTGGGTATTGTCGATACCGGGCGCATTTCTGTCGATACCGGTCACAAGTTTGAAGCAAGCAAAGAGGCCGCTCCAGGAATTGCCGCGCGTTATTACATGAATCGCAATTTCTTTGTGGCTGACGCGGATGCTTTTACTGTCTCCCGCCAAACTGTCGATGAGCAGGAGTGGCATGGAGGCAAGCGTTCACTTAGTTTGGATGAAGCTCGTGTTTCGATAGCCTTGGCTGCGATTTCCGGAGGAATGTACGAAATCGGTGACGATCTTCCTACGCTCGGCGCCGATCCTGACCGAGTCGCGCTGGTGAAGAACGAGGATCTTTTGAACATGGCGCGCTTGGGACACGCGTCGCGGCCACTCGATCTGATGAGCTACTCACCAGAAGACGGCATGCCAAGCATCTTCTTTTTGCAGGAAAGCAAACGTCAGACAATCTTGACAGTTTTCAATTGGACTGAGAAGCCCACTGAGCACAATTTCGATTTCATCCGCGACTTAAGTTTGCAGTTGCATGGTCACAATCAGGTCTTCGATATTCTGGATTCAGCGACTTCGCCACAGAACAATCTGGATACGATTCGATTGCAGTTGCCTCCGCACTCGGTCAAAGTGCTTAAGATCATTGATACGTCCGTCTCACCAGCGGCGCCGACGGTCACCATGCACGCTCATGATCATGCCGAAGCCGGAGATGCTGTTCAGTTCTCCGCGGAAGCGGATGCTGGCGGAGTACCGGTCCTCACATATCGATGGGATTTTGGAGACGGTACTTATGGTGAAGGAGCCATTATAAGCCATACCTATACTCATCCCAGGGACTTTACGCTGCGTCTTACGGCGTATGGCCTCGATAACGTTCCCTTCGAAAAGTCTCAGCCTATGAAGATAACGGGCAAAATCGACACGCGCTTCTCTCCGGATCACAAGAGTCGTTTTTCTCAGAGGCAATGACAGCCGCAACCCGATAAGCGTTCTAACCTTTTTCTTCACTCGTGCGCGGTTTTGCTGCGGACAGCAATCAGTGAAACTTGCTCGAGATCGGGATAGTGGTCATCCTGATCTGCCTTACGTTCCACCGGAGCAATCTGCTGGATCGTAGTGCTTGCCGGCATTGTTTGACCAAAGTATTGACGGTAGACTTCGTTGAACTTTGGTAAATCAGCCAGATCGTCGAGATACACATTCGTTGATACAACCTGGCTGAATTCCATACCGGCCTCTTCAAGATTGTCGAGGAGATTGCGCATCGTTTGCCGCAGCTGGTGCGGAGTGGTCGCCGCATAGACGCCCCCGTGTGCGCCCGGAATGAAACCGCTCTTGGCGGAACAATACAAAGTATCACCGGCGAAGACACAGGGGCTCGCCGTCGGACTGGGCGGCATGTTCTTCGGCCGTACCGCTTTTCGTTGCAGGACATCGCGGACGGCTACTCCGGTGAACTCAATGTGGGCATTCCCCGGAAGGCTTGACACCTCAATTGTGGCGCGCGCCGGTGTATTGCCGAATTCGAATCTGCGGGCGTAGCGCTCATTCATGATCTTCATGGGGATTGCCGAAGTCAGATATGGGTTCACAAAAACCATGTTGCTGAGTTCCAGGCCAGCGGCCTTCACGACTGCCTGCAGTTGATCAAGCGCCAGATCAACCTGGGCGGCAGGATCATCGGGAGCCTTTCCGGTGGCGGGATCAACTCCAGCCATACTCGAAATGAAAAGACGATCATGAGTGAGGATGCCTGGTGATACAGGCTCGCCCGAGAGAATGTTGGAGGGCTGAATCGCCTTTCGCCCCTCCAGATTGCGAACCGCAACTGCGCTGATTTGAAGCGGCGGATCAGGAACAGCATAAATGCCGAGGACCGCTCGGGCAGGTGGAGTCTTCGGGAAATACTCGCGGAACACTCGATTCATTTCCGAATACAAGCTGATGTCGGTAAGGTATACCTGCACATAGACCACGTTCTCGAGAGTTAAGCCCGCCGACTTGAGGATGGCCTTTACGTTGTCGAGCGCCTGTCGAACCTGAGCATCTGCGGCCGCCGGAATCGAGCCATCTGCGCCACGCGGTCCTTGGCCTGAGACGTAGAGGTAATCGCCGGTATCGACGCCGGGCGACAGGAAGTTGTTGCTCCCGCTAGAAGCAGAGGGAGGGATCACTGCACGTACGCGCTCCTGCGCTGACAGCAGTTGCGCCAGGCTCAATAAGAGCGAGACGGCTGAAAAACGCACGAGCTTTGTCACGAACATGTGTTTCCCTTCGCTGTAACTAAGCAGCCTTCTTCTGCGCGGCGCTCAAAATAGTGCGTAGTCTTTGGCCCACAACCATTTCTTCTCCCGGTTGAATCGTCATCGAAACCAGCTCAATGTGGTCGGGTTCCTTGCGTTCTTTACGATTTGGATTTCCCTCACGTACTGCGGTCACCAAGCTGGGGTTGTCAGCCCCTAACACTTCAATGACGGGATCCCCGGCACGAAGTTCCCGTACGCAATCGAAAATAGAAAAGCCCCACGCATGCTGGTCCCATTGAATCCGTAACGTCGGGTACCGATTGCCATCATCGGGAACGTACGTGCTTGTCGTTACACCTGGTACAGTTTCGACCAGAGTTCTGATGCGATCGATTCGTTCATTCCATTCTTGGTAGAGTTTTTTCTCGTCGGTTTTCAACCAGGTTTCAAGTGCAGTCAAGCAGCCGATCACCTCTTCTTTGCCTACCTTCATTGGGCGGCAAATGGCCCCTTCACGCGGACTGCAGTTCATGAGGGCTGCTTCAATAAGATCTTTGCGGCCGAGAAGAAGGCCGCTGCACTGGGGTCCGCGAAGTCCCTTCCCGCCCGAGAAGCAGTACATATCGATCCCCATCTTCGCGTAGAGTTTCGCGTTGTCGACGGGTGGAATACCGGCGGCATCATCGAGCAAAATTGGAACCTTACGGTCCTTGGCGATCGCAACCTGGCGCTGTAGTTTTTCCCCCAGGTCGGTTGTGTAGATCATCGCTGTGTTGTCGTTGATCGCATTGGCTAGATCCTCAGGACTATAGGTAAGAACTAGCTTTGCTCCCGTAAGCCGAATCGCACTGTCAAAAGCGCTCCTGCCTCCAGCCATGATGACTTCATGTTTCATGCCAGTCGTGTCAGGCAACTGCCAAATCAGCTTGTCGTTCGTGCCAGTCATGCATCCGGCGGTCGCCGCAGCCATGGCACCTGCGGAACCGGACGTCACAATGCCGGACTCTGCGCCCGTTAACTCCGAGAGTCGGCGCCCTACGGCTCGCTGTAGCTCAAGCATGTTGACGAAATACTGGCTGGCTTCCAGTTGCGCCTCGCGAATCTCTGGGAACTCAAGAGAACCGCTCAAGTACGTCCATGTACCGCGACAATTGATGATGGTCTTTACCCCAAGCCGGGAATAGACATTCGGTTTCTCCAGGCCTATGGCCGTCGCGGCATGTGCGTAGAGGTTGCGGGCCGCAATTTGGCCCAATATTGGAGCAGCGGCTAACAACCTTACGAACGAACGCCGGCTCGAACCTTGTCCAGCCATTTCCCATCTCCTCGAGAAGCGAACTAGAGCAGACAGCGGGATGTGAGTTCAGCCCCCGGCTCGCATCTACGGGTAATGGATATAGCAGGGAAATTACGGTTTGCCAATTCTTTTCTTTCGTTTTCTTTTGTTATATGTTCAATTATTTCATTCAGTGAGTTGTGAAATCCGCCAATTGATTGGCAGGGTGTTCCTGCAATGGCGAGGATGATGAGGGCGAGATGGAGATAAAACGGTGGAGCATCGTTATATCTATCGGGTCGATTCTGCTGATTTCTGCCGGGTGTCCCGCAGTTTCCGCCCAAACACAAGCCAAGCCTGCAATGATCCCGGAATGTCGCGTTGAGACCGTTGACTATAAGGGATGGCCAGCTCAGCAGGTCTCGAACCGGTGGGTGCAGTTGATCGTTGTGCCCCAAAATGGCGGTCGTCTCATGCAGGTAAGCTTCAATGGGCATCCTTATCTCTTCGTCAACCCTAAATTTGCGGGAAAGTATCTGCCGCCGTCTCCGGATGAATGGTTCAACTATGGTGGAGACAAACTGTGGCTATTGCCCGAAGGGAACCAGGACGAAAAGCATTGGCGAGGCAACTCCGACGTGTTGGATGATGGTCAGTTCACGTTTCGAAAGCTTTCCGAAGGGCAGCAATGTGAGATCGAGCTTACAGGACCGCCCGATCCACAGACCGGAATCCAATTTGTACGCACGATTCGCCTCGATGCCAGTTCTCCACACATCGCCTTTCACGCGCTGATGAGAAACGTAAGCGGGCACAATGTCGAATGGTCGATGCAATCGGTTTCACAATATGACACAGCCGGCGCCGCCGATGTTTCACGCAGTAATCGGGATTTTTGGGGATTCACTGCGACAAACCCATCCAGCAGCTATCTGAATCACTATCATGTGCAATTTGGTCCCGCGGAAAACCCTGCTGCGAGCGTACGGGACGACGGTATTTTCAGCATTCACTATGCGCACCTGGCAGCCGAGTTGTGGGTAGACTCGACCGACGGCTGGCTCGCCGTCGTTGATGGAAGCAGCCGTTACGCCATGGCTGAGCGCTTTCTATACGAAGGAGGCAGGCCATACCCTGGAAAGGCCTCTGTCATCTTTTGGACGAATGGCCCTGAATTGCGGCTGGACCACGATGGTGTAGCAACCGTGAGCGACGGTTCACGTGGAGTATCCCCTTTTTATATGGAAGCGGAAATCAACAGTCCGATTTGCCTTCTACGTCCGGGCGAAACCTGCCAGTTGGAAACAGATTGGTTCCCCACTCGGTCAGGAGACGAATTTCACGGAGTAACGGACGCAGCCCTCGTGACCAAAGCGTTGCGCGCAACGCGCCTGCAGAATAACAAGGTCAAGCTTTCGGGCTCATTTGGAGTGTTTTTCCCGGGAAAGTTGATCGCACATTTTTACGACGAACACGGTGCGGGCACTGGAACGTTGTCGTTGGCGGAGGTGAATCCCAGTGAACTGGCTGTGCTGGATACGGAAACCACACCCGAAGGAAAGCCAGCACGTGTGTCCTTACACCTAGAAGATCAGGCCGGATTGGACCGTGGCACACTCCAGGAAGTTGTGATCAAGACAGAAGAAAGCTCGCTGAGATGAAAATGCACGTCCTGTCACTCTTCGCAATGCTTGCTGCAACGTGTACTGGATCCTTGACAGCGCAGGAACATAAATCGGCAGCCGCGGGAGTTACCGTCAACGTCGAGGATCTGCTTGCCAGTCCACCAGAAGCGAATTGGGCCTCCTACAACGGAGATTACACGGGGCGTCGCTATAGCGCTTTGCGGGAAATCAATCCGACGAATGCCCAACAACTTCGCGCCGCATGGGTTTTTCATCCGGGAAATGCACAAAATCTGGAAGTCACTCCGGTCGTAGTTCGGGGCATGATGTACGTGACATCAGCAAATGACGTGTTCGCCTTGGATGCTCGAACCGGCCGCCAGTTGTGGCATTACCATCGTCCAATCAGTTCCGGATTGCTGGATGACGCCGCAGCCCACAAAAACCGAGGCGCGGCATTATGGCAAGATTCTGTTTTTATTGAGACCGATGACGCACATCTTCTCTCGCTCGACGCACGTTCTGGAGGTTTGTTGTGGGACGTGGAATATGCCGACAAGACCAAGCACTACGGCGCAACCAGCGCCCCGCTGGTGGTAAAGGACATGGTCGTTGTCGGGACTTCTGGAGGTGATTCCGGCGTGCGAGGCTTTGTCGCCGCGTACGATGCGCGTACTGGAAAAAAGACGTGGCAGTACTGGACGATCCCGGGACCCGGCGAATTTGGTTCTTCCAGTTGGCCGGGCGATTCTTACCTGCACGGTGGCGGAACGACTTGGATGCCCGGCACGTATGACCCGGAGCTGAATACGCTGTATTGGACAACAAGTAACCCGGCACCCGATTTCGTTGGAGATTCGCGGCCGGGCGACGACCTCTATACCGCCTGCGTTCTGGCGCTTGATGCGGATAGCGGTAAGCTGAAATGGTATTTTCAATTTACGCCGCACGACCTGTACGACTACGACGCCACAGAAACTCCGGTTCTCATCGACACGAGGAACGGTGGAATCGTTCGGCACCTCTTAGTCCAGGCCAACCGGAATGGCTACTTCTATATTCTCGATCGTATCAACGGCAGATTTCTTAGGGCGACTCCCTTTGTTGAAAGATTGAATTGGGCCAAGGGTGTGGATGCATCAGGCCGGCCGATTCTTACTGATCGCATTCCTACACCCCAAGGCACGTATATCTGTCCGGGAATCGACGGTGCAACCAACTGGTTCTCGCCGTCATATAATCCCGACACCAAGCTCTTTTATATGATCGCTACGGAGAGCTGCGATCTATTCTTCGCAAAACCTCAGGAGTTTGTGCCTGGCGAGACTTTTTACAATACCGGGACCACTCTCCCTCCGGGCGAAAATCCAAAAAAGATCTTGCTGGCGCTATCTCTGGAAGATGGAAAAACACTTTGGAGCTATGCCCAGGCTGGATCGGGAAGGTCCTGGGGTGGAACGTTGACGACTGCCGGAGGATTACTGTTCTTTGGAGATGACAGCGAATCGTTCGAAGCACTCGACGCGAAGACAGGCCGGGCGCTGTGGCACTTCCAGACTGGGCAGACGATGCATGCGTCGCCAATGAGCTACGCGATTGATGGCGTGCAATATGTCGCGGTTGCGGCAGGAAGTGACGTATTCAGTTTCTCGTTACCGCATTGAATTCCGAGTGTGAATGCTAGACATTCACGATTCAAAAGTCGACATCGGAAAATATCGCTAGGAACTAGCGAAGCCCGGAGACCATTGAAAAGATTGGTGAGCGCGGCAGGATTCGAACCTGCGACCCATGCCTTAAAAGGGCATTGCTCTACCACCTGAGCTACGCGCCCGTAATCTTTTAAATTTAACACATTCAGCACGCTCTCAGCCGTTACCACAGACGCAGTTCCTGTCTTTAATTGGGGCAGTTCCGTAATACAAATGGTCGATTCTCCCGCTAAAAGAAAAAGGCCGCCCTCGCGGGCGGCCTGGAGTAAACACAATTCTTGTTCTACGGCTTGAACGCAATCACACCATATGTTCCTGCCAGGTTATTGCTCGGTCCGGCAGTGAAGTACAGCTGGTTGATTCCTCCATTGGCTCCCATGCCATCGCCGAAACCGATTCCCCACAGCTGGTCGATGACGATCGGCTTGCCTGTCTTCGCGTCTTTTACCGTGCCGACGAACTGGCCAGTGAACGGATCGAAGGCGTTGATTGTGCCGAAGTTCGTATTGTTCGAAATCAGCAGCGTGTTGCCAAATGGACCAAAGCCCTTTGGCGCTCCCGTAATGCCCCACGGCTGGTTGAGCGGCGCGCCATGAATCAGCGGCGTCCCAGGGTTGATCAAAGTGCCATCTTCACGGAACTGATCGACGAAGCCGCCGGGGCCTCCATTCGTGGCGGCAAACGTAACGTAGACGATCCCATTGATGTCCTGAATGCCGAAGGGCGCGAACCCTGCCGGCAGACTCGTATCAGTAAATGACTTCACGAAATTGAAGTTCCCGTCATAGATATCAACCTTGTTGTTCGCCTGGTCAGCAGCGTAAAGGAAGTTACCTGACGGCTTGTTGGTGATCGCCAGACCGGTGTAGGAAGATTTCTTGGACGAATTGTCCACAGCCAAAATCGCCTGGTTTGGATTGGACTGAAACGCCCATCCGCTAATCGTTCCATCCAGCGTGGCGAATAGGAAGATCGAAGCCCAGCCCTGCACTTGAAATTCGTTGGATCCGTTCCAGACGATTCCGGTGGGCAAGCCCGGACCATTGTTGCCCGTCGGCGTGCTTGGCCCATTTCCAGCGGTCGGAATCAACACTCTCAGACCCTGGGCCGTTCCAGTGTTGTCGTAGAGTGTCGACCATCCTGATGTATTGTCGCTGACCCACCATGGAGAACCGGGAGCGTGTACCAATCCCCAGGCATTGGCGATGAGAGGGTCAGCGTGGTGTGCCTTGCCGATTTGATTCGAAGCGAGATTAACGAGTTGATATTGAGCCATGGCCGCACTTGATACGAGCAAAAGCGCGAATCCCACGGCAATTGTGAGCACAGTCATGCGACGCTGCATGTGGAATCTCTCCTTGTGATGCTAGGTCAGGGCTAGGGATGGTTACAGTCGCGAACTTTCGTTCGCGATGCACATTCTCTGCCAAGCCACCCGATGCTAGCCACAAGCGGAAAGGCGATTGTCAGCACAATGTCACGAATTTGCTAATTCTTTGACTCTGCAGGGGATGCCGGTTGGGACGCTTCATGGAGCAAAGTCGTTCTTCGAATTCTGGAGCCGGTCGTTAGGCAGTCTCTGCCTGTAATTCCGTATGCGGTAGAATCATCCGTTCCCTGAGGAGCCTCATGCGCACGTGTCTGCTCTCCATCATTTCGGTGGTCTGCTGTTCTGCCATTGCACTCTGTCAACTTAGCGATGAAAAAATCATTTCCGGATTGAAAGAAGCCCTTGAAGTAAGCACCGCCAAAGCCGTGGCCCAGGCCGGCAAACACGACGGCTTCATGAAGAACGATGCCATCCGGATTCTGCTGCCGCAGAAACTTCAAGCCCTGGGCAAAGGCATGCGGATGCTCGGCATGGGAGAACAAGTCGACGACCTCGAGATCGGCATGAATCGCGCCGCCGAGCATGCCACGCCCCAGGCCAAACAGATTTTTCTGACCGCGCTCAGAAAAATGAGCTTCCAGGACGCGCGCAGAATCCTCACCGGCAATGACACCGCTGCCACCGACTACTTCCGGGCAGTGAGTTCAGACGATCTCACCACTGCGTTTACTCCGATCGTGCATCGCTCTCTGGAGCGCGTCGGCGTCGTACAGCAATATGATCACGTAATCAAAAACGCTCCCGGCGGCAGCGCAATCGCAAACGAATTCGACCTCGACAAGTATGTCGTCGAGAAAACTCTCGACGGCCTTTTCTACATGTGTTCGGCTGAAGAAGCAAAAATTCGCAGAAATCCCGCCGCGCAGACGACAGAGTTGCTAAAAGAAGTCTTCGGCGGGAAATAGAAACTCCGAGTAGTGTCTCAATCTCGCATTTTTGCGCCTTTATGTTTGCGCTCTTTGCGGCAGTTCTCCGCGACTTTTGCGGTAAAGAGCATTTGACCGCTAAGAACACTAAGATTTCGCAAAGCCCGCAAGGGTAATCCTACCCAAAAAGCAAACTGAGCAATACCAGACTCCGCCTCCTCTTGACACCCAGCAATCCTACTCCCCCACGTGCTCCGGCATGAAGATAAGCGAGAAGGAGTAAACAAGAAGTCCGGTGGCGGGTCAGCAACGGGGAGCATTTTGACAGCAGGAGTTCTTCCGACTGGCTTTAATGACTGGAAAATCAGCACAACCTGTAATGGAGCTGTACGTGCCAGTTTGCCGCAAGCCATTTCGAGTTCTTTGTCAACCTTGGTCCTGAGTAAGTTCTTGTGCCTTCTTTTAGGCAGCAACTACGACAGCAGTTAGTGACAGTCTCCAATGCAAAATAAAAAAAATGGGCCGCCTCGTGGTGGCCCATTCATTTTTCCTTGAAGTCTTAGGTCTGACGACCGAGGTCCCGACGCCGGTTCTAGTCCCCAGCCACCGGCTCTGCAACCTCCGGCTTCGGTACAGGCGCTCCGTTCGGTTTCGCCAGCGCACCCAGTGGGATGAATCCATCCTGCGATTGCACCGGCTTTTCCTTGAGCACGACCTCGCGGTATAGCGACGCCATGCGCGCGTTGTAAGCCTCATCGTTCTTCTGCGGACCGCGCGCCTCTGCTGCCGCCTTCTGCTTCGCATCCCGCGCGCGCACTTTCTCTTCGCGAGCCGTCTTGGCGATGCCAAGGTTGTCGAGATCATGCTGCAATTCCGTGGTGACCAAGTCGTCGCGCAGTCTGAGATAGTCGACGTGCTCGTCTTCCATCTTCACTTTCTTGCCGCCGGCGAAAATCTCATGCCGCCCATGCTCTTCATACCACTTAGTGAGCGTGGCAGTCATGTGCATCTTCTCGATGATGTTCCGCCATCCCACGCCTGTGTTGTAGGCGCAGAACGAAATCTCGCCTTCCTGCGTCGCGTAAGGAATGATGCACTGCTCGGTCCGCCGGAAGTCGTAGTTGAACAGGTCCTGGAACCACATGCCCGCGATGAACAGAAAGTTCCAGCGGTCGGTCGTGCGGCGTTTCATCACATCGTCGATGGTGCGATCCGGGCCGACTTTGCCGTAGTTCCTGCCCGTGATGTGATAGTTCTTGTCGAACTTCTTCAAGAGGTCCATCAGCTTGAAGTGCGTCGGCGACTGGAACGGATCGTAGTTCTTCATCAGACACAGCGCCATCCCGAGGCCGGTCAAAAACTTCCCGCGCGATGCATCGTTCACCTTGGCGATATCCTTAGCCAACTGATCTCCATGCAGGAACGCTGTGACCGGCACAGCTTCCTTGGTTTCCTTATCGATCATCACCGCCATGCCCGTCCCACAATTTGGATGACAGCCACAACTTAGTTGGCCCCAGTCGTTGTTGGCGTCTTGGGAGTGCATTAAATCGGCCCAGTCGCTGAAGGTTCCCATGAAGCTGATGGGGAACCAGTCACGCGCGGGCTCGCCGAGGCTGGTTTGGTTTTTTACGTCGTGGGCCAAGTGGCTCAGCGTGTAGCGCTGCGCCTGGCGGCGGTCGTCGGTGACGGCTTCGTCGCGTCCGGTGAAGCTCACCGGCTGGAAGCTCAGGAAGCTGATCGTTTTCGGATTGTCGAGCGCGAACTTGATGATGCGTCCGACCTGCTCGTTGTTGATGCCATTGACGATGGTCACGACCGGGACGATTTCGCATCCCGCCTTGTGCAGATTTTCGATGGCCTTCAACTTCACGTCGAACAGGTTGCCGACCATGCGGTGAGCGTTGGCGGCATTGCCGATGCCGTCGAACTGCAGATAGGCATAGCGCATGCCGGCTTCGACCGCCTGCTGCGCGAATTCAAAACTCTTGGCGAACTCAATTCCGTTGGTCGCGGCCTGTACGGAGTTGTATCCGACCTTGCGGGCGTAGCGAACCGCATCGAGGAAGTACGGCGACAACGTCGGCTCGCCACCGGAGAACTGCACGCTCATCTGACGCCGCGGCTTGATGGTGATCGCGTTGTCGAGCATGGTCTTAATTTCTTCCCACGTGAGTTCGTGGACGAAGCCGACCTGATTCGCGTCCATGAAGCAGGGATCGCACATCATGTTGCAGCGGTTGGTCAGGTCAATCGTCAGCACCGAGCCGCGGCCATATTTCACAGTGGACGATCCGTGGTGATGCAGCTTCTCGTCGTTATGCGCAGCGATGTCGCGGCCCGGGAAAACATCTTCCAGGTGCTTTGAGAACGTGGTATCCATCGACATCACGTCTTCGAAGTGACCGTGGATCGGGCAATCCTTGACCATCAGGATCTTGCCGTCGCGCTCGACGATGGTGGCCTTGATCTCGCCGACCTTTTCGTTCATCAGCACTTCGTGCGGCAAGTGGCCGTCAAGAATCTGCTGGCGAATTTCCGGAACACACTTCGGGCAGAGCGAGTCGGTCGAGCGCGGCCAGCCGAGCGGCGGCTTGGACTTCTCGTACGACTTGAGCAGCGGCTTCTCAGACCATTTCGGTGTGGGCGAAGGATTGGGCTTGATCCGGTTGAGACTGTCAAAGACAACCCATGTTGCCTTAGCGGCGGCGACTGCTGCGGCTTCTACGTACTTAATCGGCTTGCGCATGTCAGCTTTTAGCTCCTGGCTCTTAGCTTCTAGCCAAACCCTCTGGCTCTCGCTACCACAAACTTGTCATTCCGAACCGGGCAAAAGCCCGGTGAGGAACCTGCTTTTCAACCCCTACAAATTCAAATCCCACAACCCGGTGAATTGGGCCTGATGAAACATTCAACTCCCGTGAATTGAACCTGATCCGGGAAACTTCATCCCGAAACCTGGCTCGGAAAACCTGGTCCTTACTTACACGTCTGCCTGGGTTGAACTGCGTCTATCCTATTGGAACGGCAAGGACGGGCGCATCCACATCCCAACGAATGGTGCAAAATCGGGGTTTAGCGGTTGCTGGAGGGATTATACGGAGCTAAAGTGTTGAAAGCAAAGGGTACTCGCCGCATGGACTAAACGGGCTTCCCGCAATTCAGAAGATCTTGCGCTTCGGGGTACGTGGCTGGCGGCGACCCGTCCGGCATAAACGGCTCGGAGCCAAACCTATCGAGTTGTTTGAACCAGCGAACGGTGTTGAGCCTGCTCATTCGAATCTTTCAGCTTATACCAGCAATGTCACTCGAGGCAGGGCTTGGAAGAGCGCGAGGTCGGGTGACGATTCCAGTTGCCTGCGAGCTGCGCTCTCCGGCAACGGCCTTCGGCAGAGTGGAATTGTTTTCTTTTTTTCGTTTCGTAACGCGGCCCTCGAAGGGCCGCTCTTCCACGTCACTTCCACTGTCCTGTGGAGCTGCCGTTGGAAGAGCCGGGCTTTAGCCCGGCGTTAGACGTCGCCTCAAGGCTGGCTTTAGCCTCTGTGGTGAGCAAAGAAGATGCTCGCTGAGATGCCGCTCGACGAGTTGCGCGACGGTGGAGATCAGTCAGTTCGAGGCGGTGAAGAAGGCGGCTGGAGACGAGTTAAATTAAGAGTTACCTACCCTTTCGCAACGAGCACGAGTGCCGGTATTTTTCTGGGAAAGTGGCGTGGATTCCCCAAATCGGGAAACATCCTGGCTTCTGGAGCCATCCGCCGAATCATACGTCGAAGGAAGACTCGTTCCAGCCAAAAATATTTGCGATTAGCGCACGCCCTACGCCCTCTTCCTGCAACTAACCTTCAGCTGATTCATTACGAGCCGATTCTCTACTCGATCGGATCGCGGGACTAACTAAAAAGGAGCCACTATGCGGAGAAGAATTAACAATCTTTTGAAATCGGTTCTGAAGACAGCGGTTTACTTGCTGGAAGAGTCAGGGGACACCGCCAATGACGTGCGCGACCGGGTCTCCCGAGGCTTTGACCGGGCCGGCGACCGGATTTCCGATCTGGGCGAGCGGACCCGCGATCTTTATACCGGCGAAAATTATGCTATGCGGAGTGCGCTGATGTTTGGCGCGGGACTTGCCCTGGGCGTTGGAGCTGGATTGCTGTTGGCTCCCGCCAGCGGAGAAGAGACACGCGGCGCCATCGGCGATAAGGTCGAGGAGTTTCGCGGGCAAGTGCGAGACCGCTTCTCTTCGCGCAGGAGTTCCGCGACCGGAACCGAAGGCGTGTAGCTAGATTTCGTTCTCCCGGGCCGACATCAGTCCGATCGAGATGGCCAAGTCCTGCACTCTGCGCAGCTCGCCCTTCGGACCGAGTTGCCGGCCGGCTTCCTGATACCCGAGGATGGCGTAGTAAATGGCGAGATCGAAAAACTGATTGAGCTGCCGGTGAAACTCCAGTTCGCCGTGGAGTTCGATGACATTGTCAGCGAACGCCTCGCGCTGCAGGAAACGCCACAAGTGATCGCGAGTAAGCATCAATGCCCACACGAACTGATGCAGGCTGATACCCCTCGGCTGATCGCCGGAAGGCGATGGCTTTGAAGCGGGTCGCGATATCGCGCTCAGTTTTTTGCAGCAGCCACTCTCCCAGGTTGCGATACACCTCGGTTGCTGCCAGACGCAGGTCTTTGGAAGGAATCTGTTTAAAGTCGGATGTGCGTTCGGAGCTGCGAATCTGCTCGCTCAAGCCACGGGACAACGCCTCGGAGTGCTGCTCAATCAGACGTACCAATCGAATTCCCAACATCTGTTGCTCGCCTCTTTCTTGACCACCTGATAGAACGGATGCACCATGGATCGTTGAGGGATGCTTCCCGCACTATCTGTATATATCGTAACACGATATATAATGAAAGCAAGGAGCTTGTACCTTACTCGCTCTGGATGATCCTGTTTCCGGGAATTTTCTTTAGAGGTCGCATCGGAATGAAAAAAAATGACCGCCGTTTCTCTCCTGCTCCACGTAAGTGGCGAACAACACGACTATTGGGAAGCGTCGTATCGCTGGCGGCGCTCTTTGTGCTGGCAGGCACTCCGGTTCTTTCGCAGAACAGCGCGACGCAACCCGATCCTAAGGCCGTGCCAACGATCGATGGCGGCATCGGGCCGTGCTCGGCGGATTTCACGATCAACGATGCCAGCGGAGCGCCGGTCTACGCCGCGAAGGTGAAAGTCCACATCGCATACGGATTTATCAATGTTCGTAAACTTGATCTCGAACTCGGCACGAACTCCGACGGGAAGGCGCGTTTTACCGGCCTGCCAGATCGAATCAAGCATGGGATTTATTTCAAGGCGTCTGAGGGCAGTCGCACGGGCGAAGCTTTCGACGATCCTGCCAACAACTGCAAGGCACAATTCACCATCACCCTGCGGGAGCAAGACGCACCCAAGGTCGCGCCATCCTCGGATGCAAAGCAGTGATTCTCGTTGCCCGCTTGGAAAGTCTTCGTGGATCTCTGACTCGGTGGATCTCTGACTCGGCGGATCTCTGACTTGAATGATCGATAGCCGCGATGACAGTTGCTGATTTTAGGGAGTTTGAGTAGCAGGCTGGTTCGTTGAGAGTACACGCATTCCCTGAGCGTCAAACACGAACGTCTTCACTTCCGCTTCCGCACCCTGCGCGGGAACCTCTTTGCCATTCCACAGGAAAGTCACACCCGCGGCATTTCCAATCCTCGCGACGATCTCACGGCTGGCGCGCACAGAAGTGTGTGCCGGGGCGATCAGATTTTCACTGCTCACATTCTGTCCGTCGGCAGTGACTGATACCCAGGAATTCTCAGTGGCCCGGATCACGAGCGTCAGTGTAGGCGTTGGTTTTTCGGCTGGCGTTTTAGTTGCGTCCGCGACCGACCGTGTCGTGACGTCATTCTCGGTGTTGTCGGATGTGTTGGCTGCGGCTTTCGGGGTAGCCGAACCAGCGTTCGTTTGAACAGCTTGTGTTTGAGTCGCTTTTGTTGATGAATTGCCGGAAACCGGCGCAGGATTTGAACTGGCGTTAGGCGGTGCCGCAGAAGGCGCAACTGAAGTTGTCTGTCCAAGCGACGGAGACGTAACGATTGTAGGTTGCGTTGCCATCGCAGAGATCGGCGATGCTGCGTTTCCGATCGAGTGTCGCCGCCACAATACCGCAGCAAGCACAAGCACAACGACTGTCGCCGCGATCAGCCTCCACGGAATTGGGTTTTCGTGCCGATCAAGATATTTCTGGCGCGGCGGGCGAACATGCTCCGCTTTGGGTAATTGCAAGTCCGGCAGTTCTCCGCCTGCTACAGGCTTGTGCTGAACCACAGCTGGAGTTTTAACAGCTACGGGGCTCGCCGACGCCGCTGTACGTTTCTCCGGCGGGGGAGAATGTTTGACTGGAGCCGGCGGACGGGCTTGAGGCTGCCACACGGCCTGCGCTTTGACCTGCTCCTGCCGCAGGCACTCAAGATATTCGGTCACAGCTTCCTGGTCGTTGATCCCCAGATGCTTGGCGTAGGCGCGGATGAATCCCTTGTTGAACACGCCGCCGGGAAGCTGATCGAAGTGTTCTTCTTCGATCGCCTGCAGCATGCGCGAGCCGATCTTGGTGACGTTGGACGCGTCATCGAGCGAGATGCCTTTCTTCTCGCGCGCTTTACGGAATTTATCTCCGAACTGACCCACTGCATTCCTGCTCAAGCGAAGAAACCTTCGCCCGGATGCTGACGAAACAATCATAGGGCAAGCGTGCGGCAGGCGCCACAGCCATCAGTCCAAAGAAGAAGGTAACCGGGAGATGGGCTGTCAAGACATAGCCTCATAAACAAGAAAGCTGCCCCTGAAGAGCGGCTGGAATATCTCGACTCGCAGCGGACATCGGTCAAGGAGTCACGGTGAAGCTGGTGCCTCCGGGGAATTCGATGACACACAATTGTTTCTAGCGCCAGACCAGGTGTCAACGTGAAGGATTTTGCACACCAGTAAAGGAAGCGCCGCAGGCCTCATTTCAATGGTTAGAAAAAAGCCTCCTCCTACCGGAGAAGACGCCCGAGGTTGGACTAAGTCGTTTTCCTACCCTCTGACGCTGATCTTTGAGAACGACAACACGGTGCGGCTCGCCGTCGGCCGCCCCATCGAAAGCGCTGGACGGAAGGTCGTGAAGATCAGCATGCGCTTCACTTCCGGCAGCACTTCTTTCGAAGTATCGGGATCGGAGAGAATCCGATAATCCTGAATTCGTCCGTTGGCATCGACGTAGGCTTCGATGACAAGCGAGTCGGCGTTGATCGTGTCCATGCCGAACGCGCTCTGTTCCAACTGCGGTGCGGTGTTCACCATGATCAGCGGCACATCGTTATTGGCCTGCATCGTTGAAGGCGCGACAAAGTACACCATTGCAACAGCAAAAATAATGAAGGCTGAAAGGAAGCCGGCGGTAGCCGGTACCATGTGCGCCCGCAGCGAATTCTCCAGGCGCACAAAAAATCCTTCGAATGGGCCCCGCTTCGCCTGTGCGGCCTCGCGCGAAATTGCCAGCCGCAACTTCAAACCCAAATCCGCCGGAGCCTTCGGACGCCCGACGCTCATCAGCAAGCACTGCGTCTCGCGCAGCGACTGATACTGGGCGCTGCACGACGGACAAGCGGCAAGGTGGTCCTGCAGCGCGAGCATCTCCGTGCCCGTCACGACTCCATCGAGATATGGCGAGAACAAGCGCTTCGCCTGGGGGCACTGCAATCCCGCGATTCTCTTTGTGCCCTTCATCTCTTCATGTATGCGATTCATCGCATCACCTCAGCCCTTCTACCCCCTCCAGCAACCTGCGGCCGCAGACTAGTTTCTTCCGGCGCGGTCTTTTCCGGTACAGTCAGTCCCAGCTCATTTCCGACTTCGCGCACATACGGCGTCAAGCGCTGCCGCAAAGCTTCTCTGCCGCGGGTTAGGCGCGACTTCACCGTTCCCAAGGAAATCTCCAGCACCTCGGCGATTTCTTCGTATGACATCTCTTCCAGATCGCGCAGAATCAGTGTGGTGCGGTACGGCTCGGCCAGCTTTCTCAGCTCCTCTTCGACCCGCGCCTGCACTTCGTGATGCGCGACGTTGTCAAACGGAGAATCGGCGTGATCAGTCAGCGCCACCTGCATTGCATTCTCGCCCGGGCCGGGCATTTCCGACTCGGCCGGCTCGATTGAAGTCTCTTTTGCTTTGTGCCGGAACCACCAGCGACGGCGATTCGCCGCCTCATGTAGAGCGATGCGATAAATCCAGGTCTTAAGGCTCGATTCGCCGTGGAACTGCTTCATCCCGCGGAAGACTTTTAGGAAGACGTCCTGCGTAGTGTCGGCCGCGTCCGAGGGATCGTTCACGATCCGGTACACGAGCCCGTAGACCGGCTGCTGGAATTCACCGATCAGCCAGGCATAGGCCGCTTCCGAACCAGCCTTCAACTCCGCGACAATCGCAGCTTCTTCCGACCGGATTCCTATTGCACTTACCAGATCACCCAAGGTGGTTGCTCCCGCCATAGTGGCGTCCTCTTAAATTATAGGATTTTCCACCCTACCGCGAACTGAAATTTCGACTGAACGGCAGCCCGGGTGAACTGCAAGCGGAGTTCCGGGACTCACAAAACATAGACTCCGCCCGAGTGTCTGGAGTTCCCACTTGTAAGTGATTTATTTTCAGCCGAATCAGGGAGCATACCGCGAACAGGAAGTAACCTGGAACAGGTTACTGGCGATTCTGGACGTGTGGCGCCCCAATGGGTTTGGGTGCAGAACTCACTGACAACAGTTCACCCAACAACTTCGTTAGCTTTTCGAGATCGACAGGCTTCGCCAAGAAATCAACCGCGCCAAACTTCAGAGCATCTTGTTGCGTCTCCGGCTTATTAACCCCACTCACTACCACGACTGGGATATCGCGCGTTTTATCGGAATGTTTCAACCTCTTGAGGACCTCGATGCCAGATCCGCCGGGCATGTTGATGTCGAGGATGATGGCGTTTGGCTCCAGACGACGGGCAGCTATGCCTGTTTGTAGAGCATCTCTCGCAATCAGAACCTCGAAGCCTTTTTCCTGCAACGCCGTTCTTAATAATTCAATCTGGAGCGGAGAGTCATCTGCTACCAATATCTTGGGCATCGTCGCCATGCCTTAAGCTCCCGCCACCTGGCCACAGGTCGCACCTGGAACTTCCAGGTTTAGTTTCTTTGCGATTTCGGCCAATGCTGCACACAAAGCATCGCAGCCTTTGTCCAAGCCGAGTTCCGATTTTTCGAGGAAGGCAAAGGCTCCGTCCTGTTGCAGCCGGGCTGCGTTTTTTTGGGACAGCCCGGTCAGCACCACCACGGCGATGCTCGCTGTCGCCGGATCCTTCTTCAACGCCTTCAGCACGTCTGGCCCAGTCATTCCGGGTAGCAGCATGTCGAGCAGAATCAGGTCAGGATGTTTCTCCCGCGCCATCTGTAGAGCTTGGGTACCATCAGACGCGGTACACACGGCATATCCGATTCGCGTCAGAGCGCGCTCCGTGGCGAGCCGCAGAAATTTGCTGTCGTCGACCAGTAGAATCTTGGTCATAGCTAGCCTTCCCTTACTCCATCGGCAGAATTGCCGGGAAGGCCAGTGAAGATTTTGAAGATGAGATTTTTCTCAGACTGGCGGCAGGATCATTCTTTGTTTTTGCGAAATCTGCTGTCGGGGAATCCCGCCGCGCCATCGAGGAGCGCTTTCACTGCGCAGCGGCAAGCTGCGCGCAGTTCCTCTTCATGTCCTTGAGGGATGGATTTGGACAGCAACAGCATGGTTGCGCCGTGCAGTGTCGCCCACATCGCCAAGGCTAATTGCGTGTGGTCTTCCGGGCGGCCTCCCAGGCGTGCGGCTAATTGTTGCTCGACGAAACCAAAGTTCGGCCGCGATTCGCGGATCGGCTGTAGTTTGGCCCTCTTGGGCGGCGAGAGCCAGCGCGCATTCGTGTAGAACAACTCGTACTCGTGCGGCTCGTGGAGCGCAGAATCCACGTAGGCTTCCGCCATGCCTTCGACTGTGGTGCCTGCTGCAAATTGTTCCCGGATGCGGGCCGCGATCCGCAGCAGCAAGGCTCGCACCAACGCCTGACGATCTTTGAACCGGCGGTACAATGCGGGCGTGTTCGTACCGGCGGCCCAAGCGACAGCACGCATGGTTAGAGCCTTGTCGCCTCCGCGTTTCCACAACATTTGTGCAGCTTTTAGAATGCGCTCTTCGAGGTCGGGGTCGGGATGCCGGGGCATTCGCTCTTGCTTTCTTTCTGGGACATCGCCGTCGCAGAATAATAAAGTTGACTACGTACATATAACGCTGTATATCTAATCACACAAGTCCTCCCCCCATATACAGGGTCCAGGAAAGGCGGCCGGCTGGATCCACATCCAGACCGGCCTTGTTTCTATTGCTCAAATCCGCTTTATTCCGGTTGTGAAGCTCGCTCGACATAATAACGGAAAATTGAAATCTTGCGGGTGCGTGGAATTCGCTCGCGCATTCCCTAGGCTTTCGACACAGTTCGAGGATTTGTATCAGGGCATGCCTTCAGGCATGCCGCACGGCGGAGAAATTCGAGGAGGAACTTTCCCACCGCGAAAGCGGCATCAGGCTAGCCTCAGCGGGTAGAGCCTTCCGTCCTGGCAGTAGCAACGGCATCGCTAAAGCGATGCCCTGATACGAATCATTTTCTAAACTGCTGCATTCCGTTTTGGAACCTTTTAGACGACCCCACCACTAGGCTGCTTCTATCCAGCTAATGAAGCGAGTCGATCTGCCGAAAGATATTGATGTTTAAGAGCATCCCTCCTGGAGGCACAGATGACGAAGGAAGCGGCAGCTGTCGCACATGCCCAGAGTGAACCACTGGCAGAGGCTAACGGCGAAACCCGCGTGGACATGTTACAGGCCCTGGTGGACAGCATTCGGGAGTACGCCATCATCACACTCGATCCCAAAGGGCTAGTCACCACCTGGAGTCCCGCCGCGGAGCGCCTTAAGGGCTATCGCGCCGACGAAATCGTGGGCAAGCACTTCTCCATCTTCTATCCCCGTGACGATGTCGCCAGCGGCAAAACGGAGCGGGAGCTGGAAGTCGCTACTCGCGAAGGCCGGTTTGAAGATGAGGGTTGGCGCGTACGTAAGGATGGCTCGAAGTTCTGGGCCAATGTGGTACTCACGGCGCTGCGCGATTCCCAGGGCAAACTGCGCGGCTTCGGCAAAGTCACGCGCGATCTGACCGAGCGCAAGGTCGCAGAGGACCGGATTAAGAGGCAAGCCCAGGAGATTCTGGAGATGGCTACGGTTCCGGTGGTGCAGGTCTGGGAAGGCATCATTCTGGTCCCGCTGATCGGAATGCTCGACAGCGCCCGCACGCAGCAGTTAATGGAGCGATTGCTGCAACGTTTGACGGAAACCAATTCCCCGGTCGCAGTGATCGACATCACGGGCGTGCCGGCCGTTGACACCCAAACCGCTCAGCACCTCATCGAGACCATCAAAGCAGTGCGCTATATCGGTGCGGAGGTGGTTCTGACTGGGGTTCGCCCGACGATTGCGCAAACCCTGGTGCATCTTGGCATTGACCTGTCGAGCGCTATTACGCGATCGTCACTCAAGGCCGGATTACAGATGGCCTTCGACATGATCGACCTGGAAGTTGCCAGCAATGAACGAATGCGAGCAGCAGCGGCAGCACGATGAGTGAAAGCATCTCCGTATTGAAAGTGCGTGATGTTCTGCTGGTCACGATGCCGGGCGATCCTGACGATGCCACGGTCTCGGCACTGCAAACCCGGACGCTGGAGGCGATGGAACAGCATGATGTGAAGGGCCTAATTCTTGATCTCACCAAAGTTGAGATTCTCGACTCCTACTTTGCCCGGACGGTAGCCGAGACGGCCCAGATGGTTACACTGATGGGCGGAGAAACGATCATCGCCGGGATGAGGCCATCAGTCGCGATCACAGCCACGGAATTAGGGGTGACATTGGGCACGACCAAGACTGTCCTAAGCGTAGATCTCGCTTTGAATCTTGCCGAGAGGCAATCCAAAAGCAGTCCAGCCAAAAGCAAGAGGGCTGCCCGATGACGGAGCAGGAGCGGGGCGAAGTCCAGATCGAGGCAGAGAGTGACATCGCAGCCGCTCGCCGTGTGGTTCGTGAGGTCGCCACAAAGGTTGGCTTCGGCGTAACCGAAACGGTCCGCATCGTCACTGCTGCTTCCGAGTTAGGCCGCAATGTCCATAAGTATGCGGGGAAAGGAACTATGCATTGGCGACTGCTCAATAACGGAGCCAAAACCGGACTCGAGTTGCGTTTTGAAGATCAGGGGCCGGGCATCGCTGACCTCGATGAAGCGTTGAAAGAAGGCCACAGCACCGGCGGCGGCCTGGGCATGGGTCTGCCGGGGGCGAAACGCCTGATGGACGAGATGGAGATTCGCACCTGGAAAGGCGAAGGCACAACCGTAACCATTACGAAGTGGCGACGGACTTGAGCCCCATGCAGACCGTAGTCACTGCGCAGGTTTTCGTTGGCGAGGCACTGGATTGCACGGTCGCTCAACGGGCGGCGCGTCGGCTCACGCGCGAATTGGGATTTACTACTGCACACGGCGAAGAGATTGTTCTTGCCGTAGCTGAGTTGGCGTCAAATGTGGTTCGCCACGCTGGCTACGGCACTCTCATCTTCCGTCCGCTCGATAGTGGTGGGCGGATCGGAATTGAAGTGGAAGCGGAAGACCATGGTCCGGGCATAAAAGATATCGAGCAGGCCTTCACCGACGGCTATTCCAGCGCTGAAGGATTTGGATATGGCCTGGGCACGGTGAATCGTCTGATGGACGAGTTGGAGATCACCTCAACGGCCGCGCTCGGTACGCGCATTTTATGCCGCCGCTGGATTCGCTCCGAGCGGACGGCTCTCAACATCTGGGAAGTGGGCGCAGCGAGCCGTTCGCGCGGTCGTGCGCCAGAGAATGGAGATGCGTTCGTCGTTCGTGAATGGGATGGCAAGCTCGTGGCTGGAGTGATTGATGGACTGGGGCATGGTGAGCTTGCGCAACAAGCGGCGCTGGCCGCACAAATGTTTGTCCGTTCACACTACGAACTGCCTCTCGACAAGATGTTCGTCGGTGCAGGTCGCGCTTGCCGTGGCACACGCGGAGTCGTGATGGCGTTGGCACGCTTTGAATCGTCCACGAGCATGACGTTGGTCAATCTGGGCAACGTTGAAGTGCGCGCCTGGTCGGGTGAAGAGCGAATGCAGTTCATCGTGAAGCGGGGGATTCTCGGAGTGGGTGAGACTTGTGCGGTCGTGCAACACCACCGCTGGGAGCCGGGCTGGATACTCGTTCTCCATAGCGACGGACTCCACACCCATTGGCAATGGAGTGATTTTCCCGGTCTGGAACGCCAGCCCGCTCCAGTGATTGCTGACAAACTGCTAAAGGAATTGGCTAAAGAGGACGATGACGCTACGGTGATCACTGTAAAAGGTTGAAGCATGATAGTCCCCCATGAGATTCACGAGGCGCTGCATACGCAGCAGTCTCCTCCGGAAGATCCCCAAACGTTGATCGGCTTGCTGCAGACGGAACTCTCTACTACCAATCACGAAGTGATGGTCCTGACATTGGAGTTGGAACAGCGCGTCGCTGAGCGCACGGCGCAACTGTCCCTCATCAATCAGGAACTCATGAAAGAAATCGTCGAGCGGCGGCATGCAGAAGAAGAGGTCAAACGACTCAATGAAGACCTGCAGCATCGTGCTGAACTCTTACAGGCGGCAAATGAGGCACTGGAAGCCTTTTCCAGCTCTGTTTCCCACGATCTCCGGAATCCAATCTGCCATATCGTCGGCTTCGCCTCGATTCTGGAGGACGAAGCAGGCTTGGCTTTGAACGACAAAGCGCGACTGCATTTGAACAAAATTAAAATCGCAGCCAGAGGCATGTCCCACCTCGTCGACGAACTACTGCGCTTTTCACGCTTCGCCCATGGTGAGTTGCATCGCGAGTACGCCGACTTGAACGCGATAGTCGATGGCGCCGTGGCGGATTTGGAGCCCGAGATTCGAGGGCGCAACATCGTGTGGAAGCGGATGCGATTGCCCAGCGTTCCGTGCGATGTGACATTGCTGAAGCAGGTATTCGCCAATCTGCTTTCCAACGCCCTGAAATACACGCGGCGGCGTGATGTGACGGAAATCGAGATTGGCTTCCTGGTCGATGAACACGGGGAAGTGACTTATCTCGTTCGTGATAACGGTGTGGGCTTCGACCCACAACATGCCGACAAATTATTCGGCGTATTCAAGCGTCTGCATAAAAGTGAAGACTTTGAAGGAACTGGCATTGGCCTAGCAAATGTGCGCCGGATCGTTTCCCGTCATGGAGGACGCACCTGGGCCGAGGGGAAGCCCGGAGAGGGAGCCACCTTCTATTTCAGCCTGCCAGAAGATGCTGCAGTCCGAAAGACTAAATTGACGGCGTGATCGAAAGACACTCTTACCAAAAAATACTGGTTATCGCATCAAGTCTGTCATCTTGAGCGGAGCATGCCGATGAGCGAAGCGATCGGGTGTGCAGTCGAAAGCTTGCCCTGAGCGAAGTCGAAAGGATCCCTGCCCTTGCCGCCAACCCAAGCGTTAGGGGAATCTCTCCGCGCCGTAGTCCCCACGCGAATGCTCAGCATGGTCTAGAATTGGAAAGGCAGGTGTTTCCCATGCCTGACGACTCCGTAACGATCTCTCCCGGGCCGCAGTTTCGCACCGCCATGGTGCTGGCGGTTGTCGCGGATGCGCTCCAACTCTTTCTGATCCCTTTGTTTGTGGAAGGCGCGTTGTCGCCCGCCGATGATGTTCTTGATCTCGGCGTTGGAGCGATGATGATTCATCTGCTTGGCTGGCACTGGGAATTTCTGCCGTCGTTTCTCGCCAAGCTCGTGCCCGGTGTCGATCTGGTTCCCTTCTGGACGATCGCCGTTGTGAATGTGTGGCGGAAGGCGAAGCAGGAAGCTGTTGTCGACAGCACCAACGAGAAGCTTCTTCCGCACCGTTGATATCTCCACAATTTTTTTGTAGTCACCGCTAGATCCTTGGATTGGTTGGGGTTATTGTGCGCAGGTATGGGATGATCCCGGTAAAATATTGGAAGGACAGGGACTTGCGGGCAAAATATTGCGGATGTTGGACTTAGAGCGCGGGTCAGATGATCAGGGGTGTCAGTGTTTCCCGTTTTGGATATCGAATCGGCTTGGGTTGAATCCATCATTCGTTTGTCGCTCCCAGATTTTTGCAATCTGGGCTGGTGGGCCGTTTGAGCATGATTCCAATTTGGCCTTTGGTGGATTCTCAGTAAAGGTTGTTCGTCACAACAATGGGATTTTGGCTGTGGAAAGATATGGAAAACGCCTGCGGTTGAGATAACGAGCTTTTCGAGCGGCGTTTTGCCTGCCGGAGTCACGCTCACTTCGCGTCCCTGTTACGATTTGGGTTCCTGTGTGCGCAAATCCCGCAGCAACTTCTCAAACTCCCGCGCGTACGAATTGTGGGCGCTGAAGTCCGGGATGTAGAATTCGCGAATCTCGGTTGCTAGATCCCTTCCTTCGTCCGCGTCGACAATCTCCCATTCACGTATCGCTTCAAACGGGACCAAGCTTATTGGAAATAGAACACGCCGCTTCTCGTGCGCTCGCGCTTGCGGGCCTTCCTGATTTCCATCTCCACCCAGTTACTCTTGATGCTGTCTGATGACAGGATCAACAGAAGCCGCTCATGCATCCGGATCGCATCGTCAAGCTGCTGATGCAGTTTCTTCCCGCCCTGCACGTCGTGCGGAGCAAACCAGCAGCGCACGCCCTTGTTCTGCAGGTCGGCGTACAGTCGGTTGGCGAATTCCTGATCTTTGGTCGAGTAGCTAATGAAGCAGGAGGAGAACTGGGTTGCTCTTGGTGCGAGGAAATGGGGCATGGATTCGATGAATCCCTCGGGAATGCCAGCGCCACGGAGGAATCGAAGCGGAATTTTACCCTTGGATTGATAGATCGTCTGGATGTCGACTACACAACGCCCCGTGTGCTTTACGTTCTCCAGGCCTTTAGCGACGCTGAGGTCGACCTGGGAAAATGCAGTTCCGAAGACGGTTGCTTCCTCAAAGTTGGCTGCGTTAATGTTTGCCAGCCTAAATGTTGCGTCGATGAGCGAGGCGCGCCTGAGATCTGTGGAGTTGAGTGTCGCAGCTGTAAGGCTTGCGGAAAAGAGACTTGCATCGCGGAGATCGGCTTCAGAAAGATCCGCAAAACTGAGGTCGGCGCTTTCGAGGCTAGCTTTTTTTAGGTCCGCCCTAACGAATCGTGACGTCCGAAGGATCGCCCGCTTCAACTTTGCGGAGCTAAGGTTTGCTCCGGAAAAATCAGCCTGCCACAGATGAGCCAAACGGAGATCTGAGCCAGCAAGGTCAGCGCCGCGAAGATCCACCTCTCTCATCGGATTTGCCTCGCGCCACCTATTCCACGCCTTTACACCTTTCTTGAGCTTTGCGAGATGTTCTGGGTTCGCCATGAAGCCAGCCTTTCACAAAAACACGCTATTGTATGCCCGCACAACTGCTAGTGTGGCGCTAAGACCAACTTATTCGGTGCAAAAGCAAAGCGGCCCGAAACTTCCGGGCCGCTGGGCGGACGAGGCGTCCGCCCCTACATGTTCTTTTTATCTACTGCCTTACGCGGCGCTGAAGCGCCGCTCTTTCACCAGTTTCTTTTCCACCAGTTTCTTTTCGGGCCGAAAATCTGCGGGCAGGAGTGCCCGCACCACACAAACTATATTCCTTCGGAAATTCCTTCGAACTACGTTCCTTCGCTCCAGCCTGCCAGATACTCTTCCTGCTCAGGTGTGAGGCGGTCGATCTTGATGCCCATCGACTCGAGTTTCAGTTTGGCGACGCGCTTGTCGAGCTCGTCGGGGACGCGGTAAACCGTCTTCTCCAGCTTCTTGTAGTTCTTCACCATGTACTCGACCGAGAGGGACTGGTCGGCGAAGGACATATCCATCACGCTGGCGGGATGGCCCTCGGCAGCAGCCAGGTTGATGAGGCGGCCTTCGCCGAGCAGGTTGATCTTGCGTCCGTCTTTGAGCGAGTACTCGTCGACGAAGTTGCGCGTGGTGCGTTTCGACGACGACATCTTTTCGAGCGCCGGGATGTCGATTTCGACGTTGAAGTGTCCGGAGTTGGAGATGATCGCGCCGTCTTTCATCAGATCGAAGTGTTCTTTGGTGAGCACACTCTTGTTTCCGGTGACGGTGCAGAAGACGTCGCCGAGTTTGGCGGCTTCGGTCATCGACATGACGCGGAAGCCGTCCATCACGGCTTCGAGGGCTTTCGTGGGATCGACTTCGGTGATGATGACTTCAGCGCCGTTGCCTCGGGCACGGCTGGCGAGTCCGCGGCCGCACCATCCGTAACCGGCGACGACAAACTTCGATCCGGCAAGCAGGAAATTCGTGGCGCGGATGATGCCGTCGATCGTCGACTGTCCGGTGCCGTAGCGATTGTCGAACAGGTGCTTGGTGTCTGCATCATTGACGGCGACGATGGGAAACTTCAGCACGCCTTCCTTCGCCATCGCGCGCAGGCGGATGACGCCGGTGGTCGTCTCTTCTGTGCCGCCAATTACGCCCTCGAGCGCGTCGGTGCGCTTGGTGTGAAGAATCGTGACGAGGTCGGCGCCGTCGTCCATCGTGATGTGCGGCTTGTGGTCGATGGCGGCGAGGATGTGGTTGTAGTACGTGTCGTTGTCTTCACCCTTGATGGCAAACACAGGAATGTTGTGATCGCGGACGAGCGAGGCCGCGATGTCATCCTGCGTAGAAAGAGGATTCGAAGCGCAGAGCACGACTTCGGCGCCGCCATCGCGCAGGCAGATAGCGAGGTTCGCGGTCTCGGCGGTGACGTGCAGGCACGCCGAGATGCGGATGCCAGTAAGCGGCTGATTCTTAATGAACTCCTTGCGGATGATCTGCAACACTTTCATCGACTGGTTGGCCCACTCGATGCGCTTCTTGCCCAAGTCAGCGAGTTCGACGTTCTTGATATCGCAATTGATGGCGGCGGTTGACATTACTTCTCCTCTTTACTGGTTATGGCGCGCACGTGCAGCGGCGTAAAAATTTTGGTTTTGATTGCCTGAGAAAGTTGTTAGCCCACAAACATTTTACGCAGAATACACGAGTTTCGGAAACAGGTCAGGGTTCCGAATTTCTCGTTCGAGATACGGCTTTGGGACTACGACGGAGTAGCCCTTTGGTTCGGGTTCATTGCGACCTTCGCGAGCAGTTCCTTTGCGAACCTTTGCGGTTAGTTCTTGACTCTGCCCGCAAAGCCCTTAACCGCGAAGATCGCAAAGAACCGCCGCAAAGGACACGAAGAAAGCCTACTTGCGCGCGGCTACTGGCTCGCGCAGGCCGGCATCGCTGGCCAGCTTTCCTGCTTTGTCGGTTGCTTCCCAGGTGAAGTCTGGGTCGTTGCGGCCGAAGTGGCCGTAGGCTGCGGTCTTCTTAAAAATCGGGCGGCGCAGATCGAGCGATTCGATGATCCCGCGCGGCGTCAGTTTGAAGTGCGCGCGAACCAGGTCGGGAATGATCGCCGGATCAACCTTCTCTGTGCCGAATGTTTCAACGAGCACGCTGACAGGATCGGCCACGCCGATCGCGTAAGCAAGCTGCACTTCGCAGCGATCGGCAAGACCGGCGGCGACGATGTTCTTCGCGATGTGCCGCGCCATATATGCTGCGGAGCGGTCGACCTTAGTCGGATCTTTTCCGCTGAAAGCCCCGCCACCGTGGCGTCCCATGCCGCCGTAGGTGTCGACGATGATCTTGCGGCCGGTGAGTCCGGTGTCGCCCATGGGTCCGCCGATGACGAAGCGTCCGGTGGGATTGATGTGGTATTTGGTGTACTCGTCAAGCAGGTGAGCCGGGATCACGGCTTGAATGACGTGCTTCAGAATGTTCGATCGCAGCTCGTCGTTCGAGACTGTCTCGGCGTGCTGGGTGGAGATGACTACCGCGTCCACACGGAGAACTTTGCCGTTCGCGTCGTATTCGACTGTGACTTGGGATTTGCCGTCGGGGCGGAGGAACGGAAGCATTCCATTTTTGCGAACTTGCGAAAGGCGCTGTGTGAGCTTATGGGCGAGGGAGATGGGGGTTGGCATCAGGTCAGCGTTTTCATTCACCGCATAGCCGAACATCATGCCTTGATCGCCGGCGCCGCCGGTGTCGACGCCCATGGCGATGTCGCCGGACTGCTTGTTGATGCTGGAGATCACCGCACACGTGTTGGCGTCGAAGCCGTAGAGGGCGTTGTCGTATCCGATGGCGGCGACGGTGCCGCGAACGACCGTCTGGAAATCGACATAGGCTTTGGTTGTGATTTCGCCGGCGATGACCACCAGGCCGGTGGCGGTAAGGGTCTCACAAGCGACGCGGCTGGTGGAATCTTCCGCCAAGCAGGCATCCAGGATGGCGTCAGAAATCTGGTCGGCGATTTTGTCGGGATGCCCTTCGGTCACCGATTCCGAAGTAAACAAATAGCGGCTTTTAGCTGCCAAGGTTGATATCTCCTTCATTCATTTCGTATTTATTTGTTGCACGTTTCAACGTTAGGAAGCTCTGGATTCTGCAAAGAGAAAACCGGCTGCCGCAACAAATCTGGCTATGCATCGAAGTAGGCTTAAGAAAGCCTACCAGACCTATTTGCAGCCGTGCAACGATTTTGGTCTCAAGTGCTGAGGAATCAATCGAATCGGGAAAAAATCGAGGTGGATGGAGCGACCGGGTGCTTAACCGGCGGGCGCGGCGGCGGCGAATGAACAAGAGGCCGAGGTCGGTGGCACCCACCTTCCGAAAATCACGGAAGGTGGAGCAGCCTCAGTCGTGACAGTTCTGAGAATAAAAACCTAAAGGTGGGCCAGCCTGCCAACACAGAACCGTAGGGGAGGGGCAAGGAATTCATTTTCGCTGGAAGCACTTTGTTCGCCATGGAATGTCCCATCTTACTTTAGTCGCGTTAAGATCACACCGAACACGAGGTAAAGTGCACCTACGCCCATCAGCACGTACCCTTTCCAGTGGACCCAACCGATGCCCGTGGCTTTCTTTCCTGTGATCATATAGAAAACAAACAAAACGATGATCGATACGGTGAAAATCCCGCATGCTTCAGCAAGTGTTCGAAGCGATCCCATTGCTTTCTCCTGCTCAATAAGGATTTGGACAATATTCGGGACCGGGGTTCGTGGTCTTTACTGCCGATCCGGGGACAGGTCTACAAAGTTGGAAGGCTGTGCCAGGGAATGCGCACCAGTAAGCAGACCACCATGCCGAATATCCAGGCGGCGCGTCAGTGACAATGTTGGTAGAAAACATGGGTTGATTAGTACAGCTTGCTACAACCTCAAAGTCACACACCATGATGCCGCCTGCGCCGCCTATTTTGCCTTTGCTGATACAGGTCCCCGGTATCCCCTTTGCGCCGCTAAGGTTCCGCAACAGAACGGCGCCGGTCCAGAAGGGACGATCCCTGGTGTTTGCGGCGCCCAGCGAGTAATCAAACGCAAATCCGAGACCGACTTCAGTCGGTGGATTATCCAGTTCTTCACCGTTTGGAGCGATCCACACGGGGCCGTTTACACCAGCCACATAGTCGTAAATCTTGCCATTGGACCCGGTGTAGCTCCTAAACACACTGCAATCATTGTTGGGGCATTGTATTGCCGCGCCGTCTATCAATTCCTGCATTGCCATATTGCATGGCTCATCAAGTCCGTCAACGCTGCAGTGTGGTTGATCAAGGTCTCCCGGCATATATGGGTTGATAGGATTGGTATTGATTGTTGATGGTATCTTAGCGTACAACCCGCTTGGGTCCGCGAAGCTGTTCGGGTTTGTCGGATACGCGTATTGATTCCACCCCGACCCGGCAGGATCGGGCGAGAGCCAGCGTCCAACCATAGACAATTCCCGATTCGGCGTATCCCACATCGCCCCAAAGTAAAAGTTGTCGGTAAGATCGGCGAACATGTCGTACTGGGATCCCGCGGAGCCGAACGAGTAGTACTGTTCGCCATATGGGGTATAGCCCTGGTCTCGGGTGACCGTGTGATTGGATATGCTTGAGACGACTCTCGCATCGCCGATCCAATCTTTGTGCATATACCCAAATCCAGTCGTACCGTTTATAACAACAGTTCCTCCACCAGGACTAGGCCATAACGCAAAGTTTGGTGTCGTTCCGGCCATATTGACGGTGTCGCCGACTTGTGTGATCCAGCGTTCCTTCCATGCAGTACCATTGCTCTGTTCGACGATTCGTCCAAAAGCGTCATAGATGGTGCATCTGCCACTGGTGCCACAAGTGGGGGTTCCAGATGTGGTAGCCCATTTTAACTTTGAGAATTCGTTCCACCCATAAACGTAGTTGCCGTCCCCGGTGACGTTGCCGTCAGAGTCGTACGTGCAACCCGTACAGTGATTATTGGTTGCAGAGTAGCCAGGGTTCCACGTCGTACCAGTCCTGCCCGAAAGCACTGTTTTCGAGAGATTGTCGTCAATGTCAAAGCTGAACTGTTGTCCCCAGTTCCCAGAACCACAATCGAATACGGCCAATCTTGCCCAATCGTCATAGCCGTACCCTAAAGCAGATGAAGAATTTGAGTAGCAGGTACCCGAACCACCTGAGTTGAAACCGTCCGCAATTTGCAACTGCCCAAGAGTACCGTTCGCATTCCAAGTCAAAGTGCCCGTCAGATTTGCGGGCGTGTTTCCCACTTCGAATTCAAAGGTCTTCATGCGCCCGGTGTTCGAGTCGTATGTGTAAATATCCTGATCTGGTGTCGTGCCCGTTAGTTTGACATTCAGCGTATGACCGGCGGCATCAAACATTGTGCCTGGGGTCGTAGGTCCGGTGACCAGATTTGTGCTTCCATCGGCAAGAGTGTCCCACCGGCCCTCACCGTCAAGGCCCCATGTCAGCGCGTACAGAGAAGGACTGGCCAGTTGAAGAGTGTTTACGACGCCGTTCGCGTAGAAGGTCGCCGTCGAGTGATAGTACTGCCCAGAGTGCGGGGTCAATTCCCACATGTCTGTCACGCGTCCATCTTCGTCGTAGCTGAACCACTCATCGGTAATCAGAGTGCCGCTGGAGCAAGAGTCTGTGGCGGCTTCTACAATTCGACCGTAAGGATTGGTTGGTGTGCTGACTCCTGAGGGAATCGAGCCACTATAGCCAGTCGAGTTGTCATAGTAAAAATGCCGGCATGTCGTACCGTTCGCGTTCACTCCTATCACTCGGTTTAAGCTGTCATAGGCATAACAAAGCAAGTTACTATTTGGATCGCTGATTGAAGCTAAACTTCCGTTCACACCCCGATATCCTGACGGGCAAGAAGTGTTTGTGTCGTAAGTGTAAGCCCAAGTTCCACCTTCTGGCGTCACCTTCTGTGTTACGCGTCCAAGAGCATCGAACTTCTGGCTGCGCTGCTGCCCGCCGCTGCCTCCCCGCTGAATGCTCACGGATGTGTAGCGAGTGCCTTGAGAGTACGTATAAGCGTCAGTTGCGCCATTTGCCGATCCCGTATTCTGGCTGCAAGCCGTACCACTCCCCGTACTGGTTGTGCTGCCAATATTGCACACCTTAGTCACGCGGCCCAGTCCGTCGTACTCTGTCTGCACCTTTTTGGAATTCTCCCCGGTTGGTGCTGGTGTAAGCACTGCAGATCGTCATTCTGAGTGTACGTATGCGTCAGCGTCTCGTTGCTGGTCGTAGACGAGGTGTAGAGACGACCCAGTGGGTCAATGTCGGTAGTGTGAACGGTGGTGCAAGTGCTGCTGAGACCCACCGAACAAGGCTGGCTGGTATTTACCTGTCGGTAATTGCCCGACCATGCGTATGTCGCGCTAACGGTATCATAGTTCGATCCGCTCGGCGATTGCGCAGTCTGGGAGTTGATTGGCCGTCCAAAACCGTCTGTAGTGACCGTTGTACTGTTAATGGAATTGCCTGAGTTGAAAGTGAATGAATTACTTAGGGTGTCTGGCGACGTAATACTCGGATACGTCATGACGACCGTTGCGGTGTAAGGATCTATCGTTTGCAGCACGCGCCAGTACGGATCAGCCGTACCTCCGCTGCAACTGGCTCCCGTGTTGTAGCAGTAGGTGGTTGTAGCGTTATTTCTATCCGTAACCGTGCTCTTAACACCGCCGACTCCATACCAAACCACATTCACGTAATCCCCTGTGCTGATGTCCTTCACCTGCGTTGGAAAGGGAAACTGAGTACAGCTAGAGCAACCGATATAGTCACTGGAGGAGTATGCGTAGTCCGTCTCATTATTCGCCAAGTCGTAGGTCTTGCTCGGCGTGCCATTCGCGTTGTAACTGTTGCTCGTTGTCTGCCCGATGAAGGATGAACCGTTCCACAACTGCTTCGATAGCAGATTGCCGTGCGAGTCGTAGGTGTAATTCGCCTGCGCCACTGTGCTACTGTTCTGCGTCGTAACCACTTCGCCGGGTCGGTCGTTGATGTTGGAGCCGATAGACGAGATTGTCGGACTGGACGTGGTGCAACTCGCAGTGCAACTTCCGTATGTCATCGTTGTAGCGCGAACGGGGCTTGACCCTCCAAAATCATATTGCGCAGAGTAAGTCACATTTCCATAACTATCGTAATGTGTCTCAGTCGCCGCCCAGTTCGTCATGCCATTAAGCTGTCGAAAAACGATGATCTTGGTGACCGGTAAGTTCACAGTTGCCCCAACCGAAGTGGATTGAGAGCAAGAACTGAATGTGGTGTTGTAACAATAATAGTCTGTCTCAAGCAGCGTTTTACCTGATCCATTGCTCTGATACTTCAGTACTTGAGTTAAAACCTGAGCCGCAGACGACGCGCCGGTTGAGTTAAACCCTGTGAATGTATAGTCGGTCTCATTGCCGCCCGGGTCGACCATCTTATTTACAGCGTTATAGTTCGAGCCGCTGATGAGGTTATGGGTTAGAGTGTAGGTCGTTGTATCGCCGTTGCTCAGTGTTCGAGTAAGCGTTGGCGGATTCTGATATGTGCAATCGATGCCATTGCTCCCACCGCTATACGTATATCTAGCATAACCCCCTTGCGGAAACGTCACCTGGTAGATGCGCCCCGTATACTTACCGCTATGGCTTGGAGTGCCCTCATAGCTGTAGGCCAGGGAAGTGCTATCCGCTAAAGTGAAGCCTGTAGTCATTGCGGTTGTGGAGCTATTGTTCAGGTCCGTAATCCCGCTACAACCGAAGTTTGTTTCCAGCGTCAGGTTGGTTGTTGTTTGGCTGATGGTGGGCGAACCGCTGTTTACGTCTGTCCAGGAGTATGACGGGGCAGTCCCGCCGGTTGAAGTAAGAGTCTTCAACCCCATTGAGTCGGTCCAGCTGGTACTTGAACCGGAGTAGGTGATTACGTTGCCATTCCGGTCCGTCACCGACGGTGATGTTCCAAATGCCACCAAAGTGCCGTCGCGGGAATAGATCGAAGTTGCTCCAAGGCCATGGATTGTTGCCGTGTAGCCACTATTGTCGACTGTCGTATCAGTAAAAGTTTGGGTGCAATTGATATCACTGGAAATGTAGTCGTAAAATGGAAGCGGGTGAGCCGTTCCTTGGCCATCGATAATTACCCATCCGTATGCGAACAGCGCATCTGGATTACCAAAACACGTCTGAGTCTGCGTGGATGTTGAGATGGCATAGAAGCCAGAACCAAAACTTCCAAGAGCACCGTTCACGCTTGCCGAAAACGGAGCACCAGCGTTTGTGCCGATCATATTAGCCATCGTCGGCCCCCAAGTGCCGCGAAGAGCTAGGCCATTTTCCATAGACGAATTGGCAGCTATGCGGAAATTGAAAGGCATTGCGCCCGCTTTTGACATACCGGGTACATTCAGCAGGACATTGTTGTTCAAAAGATCGACAGATTCATATGTGTGAGCATCCATCGCACTAAAATTTGGGTTTCCCAACGCCACCCTGCGCAAAACTTGCGCAGCATAGCAGTAGGAGAGAAAGGAACATTTGGAACAGATACTGCGTCCTCATCTTTTTCGGCATTTGCGCACACTCCAATAATCTGCCCACTCTTGGCGGGCACGTCGGCTCACACTTCAAAGGGGAAGCAGCGAGGAAGGATTATTGACGGGAACAGAAGTCAGCCGCTCTTACAGGGCGCTTCCTATTCGCTGTTTATGGCGGCTACGTTAAACGTGCCAGGTTGTGGATGTCAATTGAAAAGTTGATGAATCTTGCCCGCTCCCACGCACCCTGCCTCACGCACGGACGGACCTTGGGGTCTGAGGTCGGGAGGGAGCATTTTGCCGTCGCCTTATACCACCTCTACCTCGGTTTGACCCTCTGCGGCTGAGACTTTAAACTTGAGTGTGAGTCTCCGCCGATCGTGAATGGCCATCCTGCTAATGGCCAGCGTGCTCCGACAAGTCTGCGGGAGGGTTTCCTGAGGCGTTTCCTGGGCTGTGGATTTCGGGCGTTGTTGGTGGCTGCCGTCATGGGGCTGACGGTAGGCGTGTGTCTTGCGGACAACAATAATCCCATCACACTTGACACCAATGAGACGCTTTTCGCCGTATTGGCGGCGATGAATACCTGCGGGTACGACGCCGACCTCAATATCTCTGACGCACAGCGGTTGAACATTCGCGCCGAGGTGCAGCGAAACCTGGAGGGATCGAACGAAGCGCAGGCAGCGATGGGCGCGATGTGCGAGTGGTACCAGGCGCACCGCAGTATCGATGCGGTTCATGACCTGTCGCAGTATGTGTCGCTGGCGCTTTATCTGCAGGGGCCGCCGCACTTCCTTCCCCGGGTAAAAGAGGATGACCTGCCTCCCGATGCTGTGCCCATTGCGGGCTTCGGAGCGCTGCTCGAGAAGTTTTACGATAAAGCGCAGCTGCATTCGATTTGGGAGCGGCATCGGGCGAACTATGCGTCGTTGGTCGAGCGGTATCACATTCCACTGGCGAAGATGGTTTTCGACAACGACATTTATTTGAGGATGCAGTCCGGCGGATACCTTGGGCGTACGTTCACGATTTATCTGGATTTTCTGGGTGATCCGAATCAGGCGAACGCACGCAACTACGGTACAGACTATTACATCGTGGTGTTCCCTTCTCCGGATCCGAGTTCGCAGTCGCCGCTGAAGATGGAGGAGATTCGGCACGCGTATTTGCACTATCAGCTCGATCCGCTGGCCGAAAAGCATTTCACCGCCATCAAGCAACTCGAACCACTGCTACAGTCGGTCAAGCGTGCGCCTCTCGAAGAGAGTTTCAGAACTGACATTTCGCTGCTGGTAACCGAGTGCCTGGTACGTGCGATCGAAATTCGCACCATTGGGACGAAGCAAACGGCTGAGGCGATGCGGCTGCAGGCAGTTGATGACGCAATAAAACAAGGATACATCCTGACGCGATATTTTTACGACGCGATGGTGAAGTTCGAAAAAGACCAGCCTGGCTTCCGAACCGCGTATTTGGACATCATCGAAGGGATCGATGTGAAGGCGGAGCAGAAGGCAGCTTCCGAAGTGCACTTCGCCGATGTCACGGCACCGGAACTGGTGCGGCTATCGCGTCTGGAAGACCGTCGGATGCTGGGTACGGCCGAGAAGCGGCTTGCGGCGGGCGATCCTAAGGGCGCACAGGAGCTGGCCCAGCAGGCACTTGATAAGAAGATTGGCGACGAGGGACGTGCGCTTTTCATTCTGGCGCAGGTTGCGGTGGCGAACAAAAATCGTGAGGCAGCGCTGGAGAATTTTCAGAAGGCGATTCAGGCAACGAAGGATCCGAAGGTATTGGGCTGGTCGCATGTGTACCTGGGCCGGATTCTCGACATGAAAGAAGATCGCGAGGCGGCGCTCAACGAATACCGAGCAGCTCTGACCGCCGGCGCAGACTTGCCGGAAGTGAAAGCAGCGGCTGAGCGCGGGTTGCAGCAGGCGTATGAGCCTCCGGCGAAGCCGCAGTGAGCAAGCTACGAACTGTGAGCCTTGACTTTCTAGCCGTTAAGCCGCCAGCTCTTGGGTTTGTTGCTTACTGCCTACAGCTTGCAGCTTTTTACTGAGGTACAATGCACGGTTGCGCAATCATTTGAGAAATTTCGAGGAGAGGGCATGAAGCGAGCAGCGATCGTAATCGCAGTGCTGGGCATGTGCGCAGTAAGTTTCGGACAGGGGAACGACAAGCCAGCGGCGCAGAATCCGCCAGCCGGACAAGCGGCTGCCCCACAGGGCAAGCGGCCGCCCGCAGCGAAGACGCAGCCGGAATTCGAGGCTTACAAAGCAGCCATGGGACAGACCGATCCTGCGGCGTTCGAAAAGGCGGTTAACGACTTTGCGGCCAAATTCCCCGACAGCGAACTGCGAGCCCTGCTTTACGATGCCGCCATGCAGCGCTATCAGCAGACGAACAATGCCAACAAAATGATAGAGATGGGACGAAAAGTCCTAGCCATTGATCCAGATGACCCGGCAGCACTGGTCGGGGTGTCACAGGCGCTGGCCGAACAGACCCATGACACTGATCTCGACAAGGATCAGAAGATCGCTGAAGCCAAGAAAGATGCGGAGCGGGCGCTGGTGACCGTCGACACGGATGTCCCCACGACCGGCAATCCCCCGGAGAAGGTTGCGGCGTTCAAGAGCTACTTGCGTTCGGAGGCTTACGTGGTTCTTGGGACCATCTCTTTCAAGGCGAACAATTGGCCCGATGCCGAGGTGAATCTGCGTAAATCCATCGAAGCCTTGCCCGATCAACCAGACACGATCGCCGTATTTCGCCTAGCGGTAGCTTTAGACATGCAAAATAAGTATCCCGAAGCTCTGAAGTATGCCAATCAGGCGGTGGACCTTACTAAGGACCACCCCGACACCGGAGCCGGCAAGGCGGCGCGCGAGGAGAAGGATCGGCTCATGAAGCTGAGCAGCGGTACGGCGCCGGGGCAGAATGCGCCGAAGTAGGATTTAACTCTGTTTGCCAGTTCAGGCGTGGCTCCGGCGAGCTACGCTCGCCCGGACAGTCGGGGAACGGCTGTCCCACATGTTTTCGTCTTCCCCCAATCATCCTCTATGAAGGAACGGGAAATCTCGGCGTTGGAGGCCGGGCTGGGATATCACTTCCGGCGGAGGGTGATGATCGAGCAGGCGGTCACGCACAGTTCGCAGGCGCGTGAGCAGGAATCGCAACAGGCGAGCGAGAGCAAATATAAAGTCAGTGACAACGAACAACTTGAGTTTCTGGGAGATGCAGTGCTCTCGCTGGTAACGAGCGAAGAACTGTTTCAGCGCTTTCCGCACTTTCGTGAGGGCGAGCTTTCGAAGCTGCGCGCGCATCTAGTGAGTGAGAAGCATCTGATCCAAGTGGCGCAGAGGCTGGAACTGGGCCATTATCTGCGACTGGGGCGTGGTGAGGAAAAAAGTGGCGGGCGAGGCAAGACAGCTCTACTAGTGGATGCGCTGGAAGCAATCCTGGCGGCGATTTATCTGGACGGCGGATTTGAAGTCGCGCGTGAATTCGTTCTGCGCAACATCGTTGGCCCTGAATTAGAACGCATGGAAAAGCAGGGCGGCACGTTGCCACTGACGGATTTTAAATCTGCATTGCAAGAAGCGGTACAGGGCCTTGGGCTGCCGCAACCGGCGTATGTGCTTGTGGAAGAAGCAGGCCCAGAACATAGCAAAACGTTCACCGTCGAGGCTCGTCTGAATACAAAGAACGGAAAAGAGCCGGAGTTTGTAGGGCGCGCGCAAGGCTCAACCAAAAAGACGGCAGAACAGGATGCAGCCCGGCAGTTGCTGACGTTCTTGGCTTCACGGTCGAAGGCGGAGACGAAAACTGCCGATGGCTCAGCCTACCCGACCCACAAGTAGAATTCATGGATTCTCCAAACCAGCCAATCGTTAGGACTCTTGGAGCAGACGTCGTCGGTTCGGTGCAATCGCTGTTGGGAACGATTGTGATTGCTGTGTTCGTAATCACATTCGTAGTGCAGGCGTTCCAGATTCCCTCCCAATCGATGGAGAACACGTTGCTAGTCGGCGATTACCTACTTGTGAACAAGCTCTGCTACGGTGGCCACGGGCTGGGCGATCATCTAATGCCCTACCAGAAGATTCAACGAGGCGACATCGTGGTGTTTCATTATCCGGTCGATCCTACGCAACATTTTGTGAAACGTGTCATCGGCTTGCCCGGGGACAAGCTGCGGTTGATCAACAAGAAAGTCTGGATCAACGGCAAGCCGCTCGACGAGCCTTACGTGCGTTATCTGGAGCCGCCGAACAACCGGTTCCGCGATAATTTCCCGCGGCTGGATATTCCCGAACCGGGCATGGAGGGAAGCTGGTGGCAACAGATGAGGAAACTGGTGGAGGATGGCCAGTTGATCGTTCCCGATGGCCATTACTTTGTAATGGGCGACAACCGCGACGACAGCCAGGACAGCCGCTATTGGGGCTTCGTGCCACGCGAAAATGTGATTGGCAGGCCGTTAGTGATTTACTGGTCGGTGCGCGACTGGGATCCGAGTCCGTCGTCTTCGTCGATGGGGAGGGTGTATCACGTGGCCTATGCAGTGACGCATATCTTTCAGATCACGCGCTGGAACCGGACACTTCGGCTGGTACACTGAAGACGCGGCTGTTTGCATAGCTCAGGGCTAAAACCCTCCTTAACTTAGGGGGGTCTATCGGAGCGGTTGAAGCCCGCTCCCTTCCACAGGAAAACACTACAGTGGCAAAGAAAGAAAACATCGAAGAAGGCGGCGCAAAGGAAGCGTCGAAAGACACACCGAAAGACGAAAAGCCAAAAGAGACAACGGTCGAATTTCTGGCTTCGCTGGCGGCTGTGCTGGTCACCGGTCTGTTCATCATTACGTTTGTCGTGCAGGCGTTTGAGATTCCATCGAGTTCGATGGAAAACACACTCTTGATCGGCGATCACGTTTTTGTGAACCGAATCCAGTTTGCGCCGAAAACTTCGTGGGTAGGGCCGCTGCTTCCATATCGCGAACCACATTTTCGCGACATTGTGGTCTTTCTGCATCCCGACCCGGAATACGCTGGAACTTATGTTGTAAAGCGAATCATGGGTGTGCCGGGCGATCACATTCATCTGCGCGACGGCGTGGTGTATCGCAATGGCGAGGCGCTGGATGAGCCTTATGTGTGGCACGATGGCGAGCGACCATCAGACTACTACCGCATGAATTTCCCGGCCGTGCCCCCGAGCGACGGCGATGGTCTTTCTCCGAATTGGATGGTCGACTTGCAGTCGAATATTCAAGGTGGCGATTTAGTCGTGCCTCCCGGACATTATTTCGCGATGGGCGATCACCGGGCCGTGAGCCTCGACAGCCGCTACTGGGGCTTCATTCCGCAGGAGAACATCATCGGCCGACCGATGTTTATTTACTGGTCGTTTGAGACGCCGGAGGGTCAGTATCGCAAGACTGAGTGGAGTGATCGGCTTCTATTCCTGGGTAAAATCGTGATTCACTTCTTCGACAAGACGCGCTGGCGCCGGACCTTGCAGGTCGTAAGATGAGCCAATCAGGAGTTTTGGTGAGGGCGTAGTGCAGCTTCTCTCCTCCAAGCAGCGAAAGATCGTGGTAGGAGCGGCTATTCTGCTCCTTCTGTTTCTCGTGCGTCCGGGTGTATCGCGACTGAAATCCCGCATCATTGTCTCAATGAGCTCGGCCATCGGACGTTCGGTCGACATCGGCTCGGTTCATTTCCGGCTGCTTCCGCGGCCCGGATTCGATTTGCAGAATCTCGTGGTCTACGACGACCCTGCATTCGGTGCCGAGCCGATGCTGCGGGCGAACGAAGTCACAGCGGTGTTGCGTCTCACATCGCTGGTGCGAGGCCGAATCGAGATTGCACGACTCGACTTGACCGAGCCCAGCCTGAATTTGGTGCATGGCGACAACGGACGCTGGAATCTGGAAGCGCTGCTCGAACGTACCGCGCATACACCGCTCGCACCCACCGCAAAACCGAAGTTGGAACCGCGCGCCGGATTTCCTTATATTGAGGCTTCTTCGGCGCGAATTAACTTCAAAAATGGGCCAGAAAAAAAGCCTTTCGCATTTACCAACGCCGACTTCTCCTTGTGGCAGGACTCCGAAAACACTTGGGGCGTACGTCTGGTTGCACAACCGGTTCGCACTGATCTGAGTCTGAACGACACCGGCCTGCTGCGTATAAGCGGTACCTGGCAGCGCGCCAACACGCTTCGCGAGACGCCGATCAACTTCAGCATCGAGTGGCGGAAGGCACAACTGGGCCAGCTTACTAAATTGTTCACACGCAACGACCAAGGCTGGCGAGGAGGTGTCGACTTCGCGTCGACCATCGTGGGCACTCCTGTGCAACTCGCCGTCAGCAGTGACGTTACCGTACAGGATTTTCGCCGGTACGATATCACGAGTGGCGAACCGTTGCGCCTTATAGCTCACTGTGACGGGCAGTACAGTTCACTCGATCACATGTTTCACGGAGTCATGTGTAACGCTCCGGTGGAAAACGGCCTGATTGCCTTGAAGGGAGAAGTGGGCCTTCCTGGCAGCCATCGTTATGGGCTGGCATTGATTGCGAACGATGTCCCGGCAGCTGCGTTGGTCGCGCTGGTACAGCGAGCAAAAAAGAATTTACCCGAAGATTTGACCGCTGTGGGGACGGTTAGCGCGAATGTCGCGATAGGCGGGAGTAATGGATCGCAGCTTCGGCTTGATGGCCAAGGTGAAATCGCCGACTTCCGTCTCGCCTCTGCGGCGAACAAAGCTGAGATCGGTCCCGAAGTAATTCCTTTCGTGTTCACCAGTGGTCATACTGGTGATTCTGCACGTGCGCAAATTCATAAAAAAAGCATGGCCTTGCGGTTTCCCGAAGGCCCGCACGTTGAACTGGGCCCGTTCGCGCTTGCGGTTGGACGTGCGAACACGCCTATCCTCCGTGGATGGATCAACCGATCCAGCTACAACTTTGCACTCTCGGGGGAAACCGAGATTAGCAAGGTTTTGCGTGTGACACGGATGCTTGGTCTGCCAGTCACAAATGCAGCAGCTCAAGGCGTGGCGCAACTCGATCTGCGAATTACAGGTGCATGGTCGGGATGGGGCTACGAGACGCATGCTGACTTTCCTCCGCCGCAAGTCACCGGCATAGCGAAGCTACGCAACGTGCAGATTTCCGTGCGTGGCACGGAAGAGCCAGTTGAGATTACGTCCGCGGAGCTTCAACTTGGGACCGACGAGGCGCTAGTTGAAAAGCTAAATGCAAGTGTCGCCGGTGCGCTGTGGAGCGGTTCGTTCGAAATGCCGCGTGGATGTGGGACTCCGGGAGCTTGCGAGGTTCACTTTAATCTGAAAGCAGATCGTATCGCGTTAGATGAATTACATGAGTGGGCAAGTCCCCGTCCGAAGGATCAGCCTTGGTATCGTGTGCTCGAAACCTCCGCGCGACCCGCACCCTCTGTGCTAATGAGTGTGAGGGCATCGGGACGCTTGGCGGCCGATCGCTTTCAGATGTACGCCATGACTGCAACTCGCGTTTCCGCAAAAGTGAACTTGGATCGCGGGAAACTGCAAGTCTCGGAGTTGAAAGCCGACCTTCTTGGGGGTAGTCACGTCGGGGCATGGCAGGCAGATTTCAGCGTGAAACCGGCAGTTTGCCGAGGCAGCGGAAGTTTAAGTGAACTGCAACTCGCACGTCTGGCCGATACAACGACAGAACCAATGATTTCGGGAGCAGCGAGCGGAACTTACCAGATATCCGGATCGTGCGGGGCGTCAGGAACATCCTTCTGGACATCGTTTTGGAAATCTGCGGAAGGCACGCTGCAGTTTAACCTACAAGATGGAGTGCTTCCGCGCATATCACTAGAAACTGCGGAACCGCTGCAATTCGCCGACCTATCAGGACAGGCACGGCTCCACGACGGCAGGTTTGAAGTGAAAGATGCAAAGCTGGACTCGACAAGCGGGAAATTTCTGTTGAGTGGGAGCGCATCCCTGCAACACGAACTCGAATTGAACCTAGTGCGAACTACTACCTCGGCGAGTGGATATGCCATTACTGGAACGTTGGCGGAACCTCGAATCGCGCCCCTGCCAGGTGCCGAGCAGGCGCGGTTGAAGCCGGAGCCTGCAAAATAGGGTTTGACTCGATAGTGCGTAACGCAGATCGATCCTAAGCGCTTGCCAGCGGAAGCCATACCTGAAAACGGGTGTCGCCTGGCTCCGATGTGACCTGAATACTGCCTTTGTGTTTTCTCACTATTCGCTGAACCGTATCTAGACCCAGGCCCGTACCCTCGCCGACTCCCTTGGTGGTGAAAAACGGTTCAAAGATATGGGGTTCGATTTCCTTGGAAATTCCCGGACCGTTGTCGCCAATCTCCACCACGACGCAACCATCATCGCGATAGGTTCGGACTCGAAGTTCGCCTTTCCCGCTCATCGCATCAATCGCATTATCGATGAGGTTTGTCCAGACCTGATTCAGTTCGCTTCCGAACGAATTCACAAGGAATGGCACCGGTTGATAGTCGCGTTGCACTGCAACGCCGCGCTTGAGTTTGTGATTCAAAATTATCAATGTCGTCTCCAGACTTTTCACGACATCGACATTTTGCACGGGCGACTGGTCCATGTAGGTGTATTCCTTGATGGCGCGGACCAGATCGGAAATGCGCGATGTGCTGCTCTCGATTTCGTTCAGCAGACTCGCAATCTCGACGACGGCGGCAATCCGCACCAGAGCGGCTCGCGCCGTGCCGCTATCGAGATGATCGAACAACGACGCCAGAGCCTCTGGGGTAATCCCCCGCTGCGCCAATTCTGCCGCCAACTGCCATAAGTCGTTGTGCCCGTGACTGCGCAATAGAGAATCAATCTGATCTTCCAGATCGCTGACCGTCAGGGCATCGGGAGGCAGCTCTTGGCTCTGCGTGAAGGATGCCTCCAGTTTCTCGATCTCTGATTTCTGTGCGGGCGTCAGTTCGCGCTTTCCCAGTTCATGACTTGCGTCTTTAATACGCTTTATCGTATCGCGCAGCTGCGCCGTAGCACGTTTCGCAGCAGAGGCAGGATTGTTCAGTTCATGCGCAAGGCCCGCTGAGAGCTTCCCCAGTCCAGCGAGCCGGTCGCGCTGTTGCTCCATACGAGTGGCTTCGCGGATGCGATCCGACATTAAGCCGACCAGACGCTTGGCTAGCTCCGGCATTTTCTGAATCAGATCTGGAAATTTTGACGCCGGAAATCGGAGGATGCGACCGTCACTCACGGCACGCCCCGTCACTCTAAACTGCGTCATGCGCGAAAATGGCAATACCCCGGTCACATCGCCGACTTTGCTCGCAATGGTAACGGTTTCGCCGTTGAAGTCACCCCGCCACTGAAAATCGCCTCCGAGAATCACGAACATGAAATCGGCGGGATCGCCCTGCTTGGCGTAAATATCACCTGCGTGGAGATTAAGTTCCTGCGATTGGCTGAGAAACCACTCGATCTGGTCTTCCGGCAAATCAGCGAATGCCGGGACATGCAGCAGTTCCGATGGAGTCGCCATTAGACTTTGCTCAAGTATTGATGAATAAACTGCACCGCCACGGATCCTTCGCCAACACCGGAAGCGACCCGCTTAACCGAGCCATGCCGCACATCTCCCACGGCAAAGATGCCAGGAATATTGGTTTCAAGGAGAAATGGGTCTCGCTCGAGAGTCCATCCTTTGGGGCGCTCTCCACTACGAATCAGATCCGGCCCGGTCAGTATGAATCCGCGATCGTCACGTTCAATCACATCTCCAAGCCAGTCTGTCTGCGGCAGAGCGCCGATGAAGATGAATATGGAGCTGGCCCGAACACGCTCAATCTTGTTGGTGTCGGAACAAAGGACCGAAACTTCTTCCAGTCGTGATTGACCATGCACTTCGGCCACGCTCGCATGGGTCCAGAGTTGAATGTTGGGAGTTTGCTGAATCTGATCGATCAGATATTGCGACATCGTGCTGGACAACGAATCCCCACGCACCAAAATGACAACGCGCTCGGCGTACTTGGCGAAGTTCATTGCCGCTTGTCCCGCGGAGTTGGCGCCTCCAACGACGTAAATTATTTCCCCTTTGCAAGACAATGCCTCTGTAGCGCCTCCGCCGTAGTAGACGCCGGCTCCCTGCAACCGGTCGACTCCCGGAGCATCAAGTCGTCGCCACTGCACGCCCGTCGCGATCATCAAAGCATGACAGGAAATCTCGCTGCCATCGGCCAATTTCAAAATGCGGTAAGAAGCTTCCGTGCGAACAGCGGTCACCTCCTGCGGCGCGAGGATCTCCACTCCAAAGCGTTGCGCTTGTACGACCGCGCGGCGAGCCAGATCTCCGCCGCTTAAACCAGTAGGGAAACCGAGATAATTCTCAATTCGCGAGCTCATGCCGGCCTGGCCGCCGGGAGCTTCGCGCTCGATCATTACAGTGTGCAATCCTTCCGAAGCTCCATAAACAGCGGCTGCCAGGCCGGCGGGTCCACCGCCCACGATGGCGAGATCATAAAAGCTAGTCTGGGCGCGAGTGCGCAAACCGACTTTTGCCGCCACCTGTGCCGGAAGGCTTTCAAGAAGCTTCGTTCCGTCCGGGAACAGCACAATCGGAAGATTGGCCGCCTCCGGACCTAATGCCTCAAGGAGGCGCTTTGTTTCGGGGTCATTCGCAGTCAACTCGACATCAATCCACTGATACGGAACATGATTGCGCGCCAGGAAATCTCGCAACTCGTAGGAGCGGGGGGACCAGCGCGTTCCCAATACTCGGATTCCCTCAAACGCAGGGCGGTACGATGCCTGCCAATCGTCAAGCAAATCATCCAATTGAGGATAGAGACGCTCCGAAGGTGGATCCCAGGGCTTCAGGAAAAAGTAATTGATGCCGGCTTCGTTGATGGCGCTGATCGCGGCATTTGTATCTGCATAAGCGGTAAGCAGCGCCCTTTTGGCATCTGGATAGATGCGCATTGCTTCCTGCAAAAACTGTATGCCATCCATGTGGGGCATACGCTGATCCGCGAGGAGCAAGGCCACACTGTCGCTCCGGACTTTTAACTGTTTCAGAATGTCCAGTGCTCGTTCGGGAGAATCACTGCCCACAATTCGATACTCGGCACCGTATTGCGAGCGCAAGTCACGCTCGATCGCGCGCAAGACATCGGAGTCGTCATCTACGCTCAGCAAGATTGGCTTCGGCATAAATTTTCCAGCATCAGTTCATCCAGTTTGTGCTTCAGGGACACTTGGAGAAAAACAGGCTGAACTGATTTGAGAAGTTGTTGGCGCGCTTGCGGTCGCCTTATTGAACAGCGATTTCCGCTTTAGCTAGAGTAACATTTTGCGTCGACTTCCGTGTTCCCCCGAAAGATAGCCAGTCTTCACTTCACTTTTCGCCTGTTGAGATTTCGTCGTGCGTGTTACGCACTTTCAGGAACGCTTCATATTCCTGTGCTATAGGTTGAGTCGGGCTGGTGTAATCCAGTCTCAGCACTTCCAATTCCTCTGGAGCACCGGGTGAGTTCGCGCATTTTAGGCATCGCAGTTTTCTTGTGCGGTAGTCTGGCTGCATCGAGCGTCCAAGCTCACGCCCAGTTGGGAACTGTTCATGATGGCACTGTTCCAACTGTCAGCGAACCAGTTCCAGGCAAACGCGTTCTCGCGGGAACAATCCTCGATCCATCGGGAGCGGCGATCATGGGTGCTCAGGTTTTGCTGCTCAATGCGGACTCCAAAGAAATTGCGCATGCCAGCACTGATAAGACAGGATCGTTCCACTTCGAAAATCTCTCTCCTGCCACCTACACTCTTCAATTTCACGCCGAGGGTTTTCGCGATCTAACTCTTAAAGCCGTCGTTTCCGAGAAATCGCAAAGCCCACTGCGTGTAACCCTGCCCATTGCGGTGAACACGGAAAATGTTACGGTCGCGACGAGCGATGCAGTTCCACAGGTCAGCACGGAACAGATGTCAAATCAGAATGCCAATACGATCAGCCGCGATGCGCTCGACCGCGTGCCAGTATTCGATCAGGACTACATCACGACGATGTCACGCTTTCTCGACGATAGTGCGACCGGAACGAATGGGGTTTCTCTGGTCGTCAATGGCATCGAGGCGAATGGGCCCGGTGTAACTGCGTCGGCAGTGCAGGAAGTTAGAATCAATCAGAATCCGTATTCTGCGCGCTTTTCGCGGCCGGGGCGGGCTCGACTGGAAATCATCACCAAAAGCGGTACGCCCGATTTTCACGGATCAGTCAATTTTCTGTTTCGTGATGCGGTCTTCGATGCGAGCCCTGCCTTTGCTCTGGTCAAACCTCCAGAGCGCCGCCAGTACTACGAGGGATCGGTGACCGGGCCCCTGACGCATTCCAAACATACCAGCTTTCTTGCAGCTCTGGACGAAGACTTGGACGACCAGGTTGGCATTGTGCCCCAGGCTGTGATTTCCAATGCGGAGGCTGCCGGTCTCAGTCCCGGCCCTCAGACCGTACCCAATCCAACGCATCATTTTTTCGGATCAGGGCGTGTATTTCACGACCTCACCAATGGAGATCAGTTCTGGATCGGGTATTCGTATGAGCATCGTTCCGTTCAGAATCAAGGTATCGGGGGATTCACGCTGGCCAGCGCTGGAACGGATTCGTCATTTCTGGAACACGAGATCAACGTCAGCTACCTTCACCAATTCTCACCCCACTGGCTGAACCAGTTGCGATTTCTGGTTGGCCATTTCGACGCGAAAGTAGAAAGCCTCAACTCAGGGGGGCAAAACGCGGTTTCCGGAGAATTCATTTCTGGCGGAGCGCAGGCTGACACCCGCCGCACTGAATATCACTTCGACGGCACGGATTTTGCCACCTACGCCAGTGGTAAGCAGCAGATCAGTTTTGGAGTTGATATTCCGGACATCAGCCGGCGCGGATTAGACGACTTCACCAATCGCGCCGGCACGTACACATTTGCTGATCTTCTATCATACGAGGCGCACAATCCGGCCACGTACCTGGTGCAGACGGGGCAGGGCCATATCGCGTTTCTGGAGAGAGTGGTCTGTGCATTCGCCGAAGACGACATTCGTTTGCGCCCTAATCTTTCGGTTTATCTGGGAGCGCGTTATTACTTCCAAAACTACTTTCACGACAAGCCACACAACTTCGCGCCACGCTTCGGCTTCGCCTGGGCTCCAACCAAAGACAGCAAGAACGTGTTACGCGGCGGTGTGGGTGTATTTTTTGATCGAACCGGACCGGGTCCGATCGGTGACTTGCTTCACTTTAATGGAGTCAATCTGCTGCGGTTCATTGTCGATAATCCGAATTACCCAGTCGATCCGCTTAAGCTCTCGCAGGCTCCTACGAGCCTCGTCACTCTTGACCCACACGCGCGAATCCCATACGTGGTGCAGTACAGTCTCGGCATTGAACATCAACTGACGCCAAAAGCGACGCTTTCTGCGACATACGTTGGTACTCGCGGCATCGATCAATTTCGCTCCATCGATGCCAATGCACCTTTGCCGCCGAGCTATCAAGCGTTTCCAAATCCGAATCTGGGGCAGGTGCGCGAGATTCAGTCCGAGGGATATCTAAAGGCCAACTCACTGGAGTTAACGTTCCGCGGAAAAGTGAATCGCTATTTCTCCGGACAAGTGCAATACACATATGGCCGAACTGACAACAATACCAGCGGCATTACGTACTTTCCTGGAAACAGCTACGATCCCACTGCCGATTGGGCGCGTTCGGACAACGACCGGCGGCACAAGTTTGATCTGCTGGCATCCTCGCAACCCACGCGCTTCTTCACGTTTGGTGTAGCTTTATCGCTCTACACCGGCAAACCAGTCAATGTCACTACCGGCGCAGACAACAACGGGGATGGCGTGATCAACGACCGTCCTCTGGGATACGGTCGCAATACGATGAATGGTCCTAGCCTCATCAACCTAGACGTGAATATCGCCCATGACTTTAAGCTAGGAAGAGCGGCAAAAGAGGCAAAGATTTTAACCGTGGCACTGAATTCTTTCAACGTTTTGAATCACACGAACTACGTGACCTATGTGGGAGTGATCACTTCTTCATCGTTCGGTCAGGGCGTAGCGGCTCAGCCGCCACGACGCACACAGCTCGATGTGCAATTCAAGTTTTGAGCAGTTCTCCTACATCATTAGGACGCCATATCTATTGGCAGCGCAAATCGGTGCGATCATTTTAAATGGTTAGCGTGATTCTTATGTCCTAAACCTACCTGAAAAAATATTTACCAAATTTTTGACATTCATACCTTGAATCTCGCGGCCCTGCCCGATTAGGATTTCGGGTTCCAAAGAGGCTCACAATCCATGAGAACTCGTGTATCTACTGGCTTTTCCGCTCAAAAGTCTCTGTTCAACTGCGCTTCCGGTTTGTTTGTGCTTGCCTTGCTACTCATATCTGGCCACCCGTTGCTAAGCCAGCAAACTCTTGGCTCGATCAATGGCACGGTGACCGATATTTCCGGCGCCGTCATTGGAGGATCTCAAGTGAAGGCCCGCGCCACCGCGACGAATCTTGAAGTGTCGGCGACCAGCGCGAACGACGGCTCGTTCAGCATCGCCGACCTGCCGATCGGGGAATACGAGGTCACATTTATTAAGGATGGATTCGAAAAGAGCGTTCACCCGCACATCCTCGTACAAGGCAATCGCACGGCGACGATCAATGCCAGACTTCACCCGGGTTCCGCATCCGAGTCGGTGACGGTTCAAGCCACGCCACTTCTAAACCAGACCGATACGACCACGGGGTATGTCCTCAACAATCTTGTGATCGACAACACGCCGCTGGGAACAGGAAGTTTTACTCAACTGGCGATTTTAAGTCCCGGTGTGAATGCCGACCTTCTGAATACGTCAGGAACAAATGCCGGATTGGGCAACCAGAGCATTTGGGCAAACGGACAGCGCGATACGAGCAACAGCTTCCTGATCAACGGCGTCAATGCCAACAATATTTTCAATGGCAAATCTTCGAGCCAGCTCACTTCAGGTCGCGTGGCGGTCAACGTTGGGCAAGGCAACAATGCTCAGACCGGCGAAATTCAGACCAGCACCTCGGTCTACGGGGCTATCGGTCAAGCGTTGCCCACTCCTCCGCCAGAAACGATTCAGGAATTGCATGTCAACTCGGCGATGTATGACGCGACGCAGGGAGCCAACAGTGGCGCACACATCGAGGTAACAACTCCGTCCGGAGCGAATACTATTCATGGCGGTGCATGGGACTACTATCAAACTGGCGGATGGAATGCGAATCCGTGGTTCAACAAGAAGGCCGGTTTTGGCACGCCGCCTCTGCACCGTCTCGTATTTGGCGGAATGATTGGCGGTCCAATCAAGAGAGACAAGGTCTTCTTCTTCGGGTCATATCAAGGACAGCGAGTGACCGATCAGTTGTTGGGGAATTCTCTGATCGCCGTTCCCGCAGCATCGAGCGGCACTGTTGGCGGCCTAGGCCTGACGAGCGATCGTTCGGCAGCTGGCCTCGCCAACTTGGTCAATGCCGATTTCCAGAATTTTACGACGGGTTCTGGGCCGCCTTGCGGAGGAGCCACTCCACGGCTATGCACAGCCAGCGATATGGATCCGGTTGCCTTGAACGTCATGAACCAGAAAGCGCCGGGCGGAAGCTTTTTGATACCTAATGCGGCCGCGGATCCAAATCAGTTACAGAATCTGCAAAGCAACTTCGCCGATGCCACTATTCAAGGGCCTCCGGCGCATTTTCGGGCCGATCAGGTGATCAGCAATCTCGATTTCAACTTCAGCGCGAAGGATCGCTTGGCGGGCAAGTACTACTATCAACGGGACCCTAACACAAATTCATTCTCCAACAGCTCAGTACTAGGCTTCCCAACAACCATGCATGCGGGGAGTCAGGTCGTTGCTGCCGACAATACGACCATCCTCAATCCCAACTTGACCTGGAATCAACGCCTAGGCTTCATCCGGGAAGTGGCCTACGCCGGCACCAATCAATTCATCACTCCCTCTAGCGAGGGAATCACCATTCCCGGTTACACGCAGTTTCCTCAGATCAACATCTCTAACGTTGATGGTCCGGGGAACTCGCTGACGATCGGTCCCTCAAATTTCGCCAATGCCGGAATTTTCCAAAACAATTTTGGGGGCGCGAGCAGTCTGGGCTGGGTGCATGGTCGTCACACCATCCAGACTGGCTTCAATTTTGACTACACCCAGCTTAACGTCATTAACAAGGATTCGAAGACAGCACGATTGAACTTTGGAAGTTTCGCAGAATTCATGCAGGGTCATCTCTGCAGCTTCCTCAATTCGTGCGGATTCTCAGCGTCGCCCTCGGAGCTATTCTCAGGGGTTTCGAATCGTCACTTTCGTTCACGGCAAGCAGGAGTGTACGTGCAAGACAATTTCCGTTGGAAGCCCAACCTGACGGTCGATGTAGGTGTGCGGTGGGATTGGGATGGTCCCCTCTATGAGAAAGACGGATTGCTCACTAACTTTTATCCGAAAAACTATCAATATGATGCTGCGTCCGACTCGTTCGGGAATGGCGGCCAAGCCATTGGCCTCGTGATCGCAGGGAACAACAAGGGGTTCGGAACAAAAGGTGTCAGTAATTCAACCCTGACCGGACGGCAGTGGGGGTTTGCGCCCAGGATCGGATTAGTGTATAGCCCAACCTTTGTAAAGAACCTTGTCATGCGTGCAGGATTTGGCATGTACTACGACCGCGGAGAATATTTCTCCGAATTTGCTCAGCCCGCCGGAGGTGGAATCAGCGGCCCCTTTGGTGTGACCATGTCCGAGCCCTTTGTTGTGCCGAACTTCAGCCCCTACGATCCAAATAATCCTGCGGCGGCCAGCTTGGCCGTTCCTTTCGGCACCAGTCCTCCGCCCCCGCCACCGAACAATTTCTCCAACGTAATAGGCCTGATTCCCAATGCTAGTCAGCTGATCGCGCAGACGACTCCCTTCTGTACGGCTACAGGACAATTCGGCTGCAGTGGCCTGTTTTTTGCAGGTTACGATCCTACGAACAAGCTGCCCTATTCTGAGAACTGGACATTCGACTTACAGTGGCAGCCGATCAATACTTGGGTGGTGACGTTGGGATATGTTGGCAACCATGGAGCCCATGAGATTATTCCGCTGCCGTTCAACCAAGCGCAGATTGCCACCCCGCAGCATCCGCTGCTCTCTGGTGGGCCCAATCAGCAAATCTATTCTTATGGCTGGCAAGTACCGAACATAGCTGCTGAAAACGTCCAAACGTTGGTTGATGGATTCAACACTGGAAACGCGGCTCTTCGCGCTCCCTTCATCGGCTACGATCCGAACTCCACTTCATATCAAGCGAGGGGAATTTCAAACTACAATGCCCTCCAGGTTGGGCTAAACAAACGCATGAGCCATGGCCTGCTGGTCACCGCGTCTTACACGTATTCGCATACTCTGGATGAGCAGAGCGGTCTCGGCTTGTTCTTTACTGGGAACGATCCGAACAACTTGAAGTCGGCGTATGGTAATTCCGACTTTGACCGCACACATGTCTTCTCGGTTAGCTATCTCTACGAATTCCCGAAGTTGGCTTTGCATACTGGCCTGCTGAACTATGTTGCGAATGGATGGGGAATTAGCGGCGTGACCACGCTACAAAGTGGCCAACCCTACAGCGTCAACGACTTCACCGGCGGGGCAGCCAGTATCTTCTGGGGTGGTGGCAACGATGCCGTCACCAACCCGATTATTCCAGTCGGAGGAGCCGGGTCGACCAGCAAACATCCGCTTCTTCAGGGAACCACTGGAATCAACGCCCTCAACCCTGTGTTAAATGTGAACGCATTCGGCCCCGCTCCGCTGCTCGCACCAGGCGATCCTACGTATGGTGTGCCGCCGTGTGACCCCACCTCTGGAGCCTGTGACTACTATGAGACGCCTTATGCCAGTGGCGGACGAAACATTTTCCGTGGACCGTTCCAGAACAGGTTCGACTTCGGCGTTTTCAAGGAATTCAAGATCAACGAACGCTTTTCGCTCAAGTACAACGCCCAGTTCTTCAACATCTTCAACCATCCAAGCTTCGATGTTCCTAGCAACAGTGTGGACTTCGTGACCCATTTTAGAAATCCTCCGATTTATGGCCCAAATGACCCCTCGCAAGGGTTTAATCCCTGTGTTGTGCTGCCAGCAGACCCCAATATTCCGAAAGGTGGAGGGGCATTCCAGTGTCCGCCGAACGGGCAACTTGGTGTGCTCCAACACACCATCGGCAGTCCGCGCTTTATTCAGATGGCGTTGCATCTGACATTTTGAGGGATCGCAGCGTTAAAATTCTGGGTTCTTGCTGGCCCATAAGCGGCACGGCTGAAGCCGTGCCTCCCCATTTTCGGTCTAGACTCTACGGCAACTCGAGAGCCGAACGAGTTGGAGTACGCTAAATAGAAACAATATGAATCGTCTGTTGAAACACACTTCGAATTCTGTTTTCGTACATATTCTCGGCCTTGCGGCATTGGAGATCAGTCTCGCTTTGGGCTGTCTCGCCCAAGCCATTGCTCCTGTTATTACCGTCGATCACGGGCCAAATGCGCCACAGCAGATTTCGAAGCCTTACGTCATTCTGGTTTCTCTCGATGGCTTCCGCTACGACTACGCGAAGAAATATCAGGCAGAGCATCTGCTGGCATTGGCAAAACAAGGCGCCAACGCGCCCGAAGGAATGCTCCCAGCATTTCCCTCCATCACATTTCCGAATCACTACACGATCGTGACGGGACTTTATCCAGAGCATCACGGCATCATTGCCAACAATTTCTATGATCCAGCGCGGAAGGAGATGTACAGCTTCCGTGATTCGAAGACCGTCGGCGATGGCACATGGTACGGCGGCACTCCACTCTGGGTTCTGGCCGAGCAGCAAGGGATGCGCTCTGCTTCTTTTTTCTGGGTTGGTTCAGAAGCAGATATTCAAGGCGTGCGCCCGACGTACTACCTGAAATACGATGCGAGTTTTCCGAATGGGAAACGCGTCGAACAGGTTCTGGCGTGGCTGCACCTTCCGCCAGAACAGCGGCCGCACTTCATCACACTTTATTTTTCCGATACCGACTCTGCCGGACACCGCTTTGGTCCCGATAGCCCGCAGGTCGCCGACGCTGTGCACGAACTCGACAGTGAAATCGGCAAGTTGATGGATGGAATCAAACAATCACAGTTAAATGTGGATTTAATCGTGCTCGCCGATCATGGCATGGCTGAAGTAAAAGGGCCGCCGATTCACCTCGATCAGTACGGACTGAAAACGTCTTCACTCGCTCAAAGCATCGGCTCGATTCTGTACTCGAAATCCGACGATGATGCGAAAAAGGTCTTTGATGACCTGCACGGCAAAAGCGACAAGTTTCTAGTCTTTCGGCGCTCGCAGGTGCCTGCTTACCTGCACTTCGATAGCAACCCGCGCGAAGGCGATCCTGTGGTGATCCCGACTGGACCTTATCTCATCGACGCGAGCGCAGACCCGCAAGCACCCGAACATTTACCGATGGGAATGCATGGCTACGACGCCACCAAAATGCCTGAGATGAAGGCGCTTTTTATCGCTGCCGGACCGGACATTCGTCCAGGAATCACGATCGAGCCCTTTGACAATGTGGATATATACCCTTTGGTGGCGAAGATCCTAGGCTTGGACATCACCAATCTGAAGACTGGTCCCATCGACGGTAAACTCAGCCCCCTCCAAGGCGTCCTTAAAAAATAAGTCCAAGAAGAAATAGTCCAAGCCGCCATATCCGAACGAAACTAAAATTGCAGGTTGGCTGCAAATTAGTCGCAACCTTCTGCGTATGTTCGGCATCCTGTAATTGCTCGTGCATCTCCGGGGATCTTAGGGGAATGGCTTACCTGCTCAGGACAATGCGCATGAGTGTCTAAGATTTAGCTGTTTTGTGCCCCGAAAATCTGTCTGAACCCGTTTCTATGTGGTTTTAGTCAATGTCGTTCCGAGCTGAACGAAAGAAAGAGGGAGCCATGAGACCTTCCAGCCTGCTTCAGCGCACAGCAACTCTGTCTGTTTTTCTTCTCTCCGCCGTTTTCGCGCAAGCACAATATCGAACTTCTATTCAAGGCGTGGTTACTGACCCCTCAGGCGCGGTGATTCCCGGCGCCACGCTCACATTGACGAATCCCGCCACAGGTGAAAAGCAGGTCAGGACCAGCAATGACGCAGGCGTCTACAATTTCAACGCCCTGGCTGTTGCGCGCTTCCGCCTGGAAGTGGAAAAGGACGGCTTTCAAAAGAAGGTCATCGACAATCTCGAACTAATTCCCGAGCAGGCAAATGCAGTCAACGTGCAGCTGGACGTGGGCGCCACATCGCAGACCGTGAATGTAGATGCCGAAGCCGCGCCGCTCCTGCAGACTGAAACTGCCTCGGTCAACGGTGTCGTGTCTTCGAATCAGATTCAACACATGCCATCATTCGGCAGAGACGTTACTAAACTGGCACTGCTCGCCCCCGGAGTTTTCGGTGAAAACACAGTCGGTGGCGGAGGTGGTACTTACAAGGACCCGGGCAATGAGACCAACTCGCCGGCGTCTTCCGGTGACCAGGGCATTTTCGCTACAGAGAATGGCGTCCAAGTGCATGCAGGTGGCGGCCAAGCTCTTAGCAATGGCATTACGATCGACGGCATCAGCACTGAAAGCGCCGTGTGGGGCGGTTCGACCGTTATCACACCATCGGAAGACTCAGTTGAAAGCTTCAAGATCATCTCTAACAGCTATGACGCCGAGAACGGTCGTTTTACTGGTGCTCAGGTTCAGATCATTTCCAAGGGGGGAACCAACCAGTATCACGGCAGCGCATTTTTTACCGCGCATCGTCCGGGCCTGAACGCCTATCAACCCTACAACAGTGGAGGTTTAAAACCCCTGAGGGATACCAGCCGGTTTAATCAGATCGGCGGAAGCATAGGTGGCCCGATTTGGAAGAACAAAATCTTTGGCTTTTTCACTTATGAAACGATTCGCGAACACACGGACAGTATTACCAATCAATGGGCTGAAACACCCGCTTTCGATGCTCTAGCGCCTTCCGGCAGCATCGCTGCCACACTAGTCAACTATCCTGGGAATAACATTCTCAACAAAGGAGTTAACACGGTCACTTGTCTGAGCGCGGGACTCGTAAAGGGACAAAACTGCGCCGAGGTCGCCGGTGGTCTAAATATTGGCATACCTCTGGATCCTGTGAAGTTTCCACGGGGTCAAATCGGATCCAGTCTGGGTTTTCCAACCGGGGGAGAGGATCCCGGCTGGACTAGCTCATCATCCCCTGGCACGGGCGGAGACGGCAGCGGTGGTCCTGCGAACTTAGGCACTTTGGCCGACATAACAAACTATATAACCAGCAGTCCAACAACCGTCGCAAACGTTCAATACAATGGACGACTCGATTATGACATCACTCCAAAAGACCGGATCGGTTTTGCCATTTACTGGGTCCCCGCTTCGACCGACTTCTTTAACGGCGCCCGAGCCCTGGACATCTTCCATCACAACCAGATCAATAACGCATTCTCCCCGATCTGGAACCACACCTTCTCTCCAACTTTTCTGAACGAACTGCGCGTGAATGCCGCCGGATGGCGCTGGAATGAACTCGCCTCGAACCCGCAATCGCCGGCAGGACTACCATCGGCTGGGTTCGACTTTGCCATTGGCACCGCTAACATCAACGGTTTTGGCCCGGGCAGCGTTGGCAGCCATCTGGATCAGTGGACCTACAGCATCAAAGACGTAGCTACGAAAATCCTCGGACGACACACAATGAAATTTGGAGCCGAACTCACGCGTCTTTATTATCTGAACGCATGTTTCGGTTGCGCCGTGCCAAATTATGGTTTCTTCAATCTTTGGGATTTCCTCAACGATGTGCCGGAACGCGAAGGTTTTGATTTCTTTGACCCTCACACTGGGAGGCCTACAGCAGAACGCCAGGACGACCGCGAAAATATCCTAGGGTTTTTCGCGCAGGATGATTTCAAGGTCCGTAGCAATTTAACTCTCAACTTGGGACTACGCTGGTCCTACTTTGGTCCGCTTTATTCGACGGAAAACAACATGTATGTTGCCGTTCCCGGCACAGGGCCGAATTTTCTGACCGGCCTCGTCGTCAAAAAGGGAAATTCCTGGAACGCGCAGAAGAACAACTTCTCACCTGAGATCGGCTTTGCCTGGAGCCCGGCGCGATACCATGACAAACTTGTGGTCCGCGGCGGCTACGGCTTGAATTACAACCAAGAAGAAATCGCGATTTCAGCCAGCATTCAAGGAAATCCAGGATTGGCGGTTGGCGAGTTCGTACAGATGCCTGCACCGGCTACAGCAAATCCCGGCATTGTCTATGGCGTCTCTTCAGATCCTCATAATGCCTTTGGCTATGGAATAAACAGTAACTTCATTTTGAACTTTGGCTCTAACGGCTTGCCTACGAATGGTGCGGTTGGCATTGTACTCTTTCCGAGGAACTTGCTGACCATGCGCGTCCATCACTATTCGCTCGACACTCAATACGACATCGGTCACAACTTTGTGGCCACATTGGGATATCAGGGCAGCCTATCGCGTGACGTCTTATTCCACCAGAACCCTTTAGCTGTTCCTGCATCACGTGGTTTTGTCGTGAACCAGAACCAAATCAACGGGGGAGACTACTGGAACGCTGACGGCAAAGGAAATTACAACGCCCTGCTTGCGGAATTGAAGCATGAGTTCTCACGCCAATTCATGGCTGACGCCCAATTCACTTGGTCCAAGAGTATGGACAATACTTCCCGCGCATATACTGAGCCCTACTACCCATTCGACCCCAACCTTAGTTACGGACGCTCTGACTATAACGTAGGCAAAGCGTTTAAGTTGTTTGGCATGTGGCAGCCTGTCTTCTTTCACGGTAATCGGAGTTGGATCGAAAAGATTGCCGGCGGTTGGTCGCTCAGCGGCATCTTCAACATTCACTCAGGATTCCCATGGAGTCCAATATTGAATACCGTGGGCGGAAGCCTTTATTGTGGAGATTGCGGATATACCACATTGTATCCGGCTGGGTACCTGGGCGGTGCCGGTACCAGGACCAGCAACGATGCGTTCAAGACTCCTGCGCAGTCGAACTTCCCACTCGTAGCCACCCAAGGCAACGCCAACGCCTATTTCTCAACACCATCCTACACAGCATACAGTTGCCCGACTTCCACCACCTGCCAATTCGGAACGGCTCGTCCTCAGACTCCTGCCCTCAAGCGCAATTCCCTCAATCTTCCGGGATTCAAATCCCTCGATCTGACGCTGGCCAAAGGCTTCAGTTTCCCAAATATGAAGGTGCTTGGCGAGAATGCGAGACTGGAATTCCGTCTTGACGTTTACAACGTTTTTAACAACTTGAACTTTAACCCTAACCATATCATCAATAACATCGGTGACTCGAATTTCGGAACGATCGTCGATACCGATGGTACTGGTGCCGCCCTTGCGTCCCGCACCGCAACGTTGGGCGCTCGATTCAGTTTCTAAAGCAGATGAAAGTGCTTGCTGCGGGATGAGTCGTTACTCATCCCGCAGATTCGTATATTGCTTGTCCTCTAGGTTAATTGCATCCTAAGTTACCGGTTGGCACCTGGAAGACGTATGTATGGTACACAAGGTCTTCGTAGATGCTGACGTTCTCATCGCAGGCAGCCGTCGACGTAGAGAACAAGACCGACATCGAACTGGATTCTCCGTTTGTCGTCCCATTGCTCTCCGAGTCCGTCCATGTCCACGTGTCCTCGACTTTCAAAGAGGCCACTAGCGGGCCCACCGAAAAGCTTATACCCACGCTGTTACTATCGCTTTGCATGGTCGTATGAGTTGTTGAAGTCGAGTCCGACTGTGTAAAGCCGAATGACGCGGCACCAGACAATTTTTCAAATTGCGTGGTAGTGCTTCCCGCATCGATGGGGACAATCCAGTAGCGGCAATCGGATCCCGCCGGGATTGGGTTTTTCGAGCAAACACTCACGCCAGATGTGTCCAGCGTCAGGGGGTCAGTGGTGCCGGAGTACGGATTCGCGGTATAGGTTGTACCGTTGAAGTTCAGCAGCGGATCTGTCTGCAGAATCGCGACAAAGTCGCTAGGTGCGCATCCACATTGATTTGCCAGCGTGCATATTGTTTGAGTCGGATGCGCGAGTTGCTGCTGATAGAGTGAGTTGTTCTTGCAGATCGCTCCGAGGCCGGGCATATATGCAGTTCCGCCGCTATCTGTGGCGATTGCTTGTGGGATCAGATCTGATACCGGAACTGTAGAAATACCCGAGGGATTCGTTTTCGAAATACTCCCAGGCTTCGGCTCCATCGTGATCGCTGGTATCAGGACCACATCGGCGACGATGGCCGAAATGCCGGGCGTGGCCTGCGAATTTGTAGTGTAGCTGACCGGAGTGACCGGATTGCTTCCATAGGAATAAACCAACACCTGTGGGTTGAGCCAGATGGCGAACTCATCAAGATTGTGATTGATGGCATTCGATTGCGTTGGGTTCCAAGTTTTATTGGAATTGTCGTTGGTCGTGACTGTCGTGGCATCGGTCCAGGTCTGAGTAAACTCGTTGCTTTCACCCGTGGTTGTTGAAAATCCGGTGCTAGCGCCACCCGATAATACGTCCGGAATTCCCGAGGAAAAAGACAGCGTCTGGGAAAATGTAAAACTGTTTCCAATTGTGGTCGAAGTGCCGTGCGTAGTGGAGTTGCCATATCCCTGATTGCTTCCGTTGCCAGGCGGAGAGTACAGAACAGATATGACTTTATATTTTGGATCGAATGTACTTGGAGTCGCGTACGTGCCACTGAGTGTCAATGTTGCAGTCAAGTGACCGCCTTCTTCAGGCTCGTAGTACGTTATCGAACAGCTTCCGGAGTAAGTTCCCGATGCGGACGGATCGAACGTTACTGGCACGGTGACGTCCGGGTTGGTGCCGTTGGTTCCGCCCGGCCAGCTACAGCTGAAAGGTCCTGACGAAGTGGGATTGCTTGGTAACTCAAGTATTTGGAAGGTACCGTTATACCAGGTAGCGTTCGCGGTTGTTGGCGAGCTAATGACAGTTCCGAAATTGTAGCTATCTTGTTGCCCGGCCATTTCTAGCGGGGTCATCACTATCAATGTTACAAGCGGTAAAACGCAAACAACAAGGGCTTTCATGACACTTCTCCTTTGTGAGGTTCTGGGGCCCCGGTGAGCGGTAAAGCGGGGGTTTGTGATTAGAATCGGAATCTAGCGAGGAACTACGGCTGCGGCATTCTGGCTGGTACTGAGTTGTGGAAAATAAAAGTTTGAGAGACTGTTACGAAAAACGGACAAGAATCACCGGGACAATTGTTCAGCTTAGCGAAAACGCGTGGAGCAAAACGCCGCAGACCAGGCTTCTTGCCAACCGGGAGCGCCTGCAGCCGGGATCGGAGATCCCTGGGGCTGAACTTCAACCGGCACTGGAATGGACGGTGCAGGCGGAGCATCAACTTGAAGATAGTTATGGTGGCCGTAGTTCCAGTTGTCCGGAATTTCAAAAGGAGCCAGAAAGTTCTCGGGTTTCGGGTCGGAAGGACCGCAATGGCCTAATGCCGCATGCCACCACGGATGTCCCACGGTGATGATTCCTCCCACAAAATTGCCTAGCGGAAATAATGCTGACAACACTTCATCTTTACTCGATGCCAGCACAGAAATTGTTCCAACTTTCGCCGCAACCGCTTGGAATTCAGTAATCAGGCAATTGTCATCGATAGCTGGGGCCATGAGTGTCGCTCGCCGAACTGGCAGACTCATGTTGGCGATCGTCTGCAAAACAACACGGGCTCCCAAACTGTGCGAAGCAAACGAAATGCTCGCGGCGGCGCCAAAATTTGCATCGATAAAGGGAGCGATCAGATTCTTGCCGGCGTCGTTCGCGACTCTCGGCTCTTCTGGATAGTCAAGACCTTGTGCCCAGATCGAATCGCCCGGCCACAAGAGACCGACAAAAACTGACGGATCGGGAAGCTGTAGCAGTCCTTCCCAGTTGGAGAGGCATGTAATTCCATCTGCGCGGTTGACGTGGAAACCGTGCGTTCCAACGAGCACGTTTCTGCCGCGAATATCGCTGAGCAACTGTCCACGAACTAGACTCTGGTAGTTGTTGATGCTCGTGCCTTCGTTAATCGCCACCGAGGCAGCCAGATCGCCACCAACTGGGTCAAGACGCACGTCGAGGAATCGTGTCATAGCAACTTATTTCTTTACCACCTGCAGCGTGTTCACAGCAGTCGCGAGTGCAGTGGAAAGATCTTTTGCGATCGGAGCCAGCGGCGTGGCCAACAAACCGACAATAATTGCCACAGCAATGTCAGGGTGCGGGTTTATCGCACTCCTTCCGACAATCGCGAGCATGATCGCAACCAGTCCAGCGATCGCCCTCGTCCAATTGCGATAAACATTGTCAGAATGCTGATAGATCTCATCGAGCATCGCAGTGACGATCAGATCGAAGCGAGCATAGACATCGCTCTGCGTCGTGGAAAGAGGGGTTCCATTCGTGATGTTGGTGGCAATCGTTTTGAGAATATCGGAGTCCACACTTGTGACCGCTGCAACATCAGCGGCATTGGCGGGGCTGAGATTCAGTTTGATTAGAGATTTTGCAATTGCCTTCTGACTGCCCAGATCAGTTCCGTTGAACCAATTCGCTTGCAGCGTCGCCACAACCTTACTTTGTGACAATGCATTCGTCTGAGTATTCGGCGTCAATGATTTGACGAGACTCCTGATCGCGCCGAAACCAATATGATTCACTCCGCCACCCAGCGCCTTGCTAGCATCCACCAATCCGAATGCTGCCGTACCCAACCCTCCGATGGCGGTGATCATTTGCGGGATATGTTGCAGATCGATCATATTCGCCTCCTCGTCAAGCACCGCTAAATTCCATGCTTCCCTCTTGATCAGTCCAGTAAAGGTCTCGCAGATCCACCGAGTAGTGATGTGTTCATATTGAAGATGTTGTGATGTCCTTCCGGACCTCCCCAGGCAAACATCATGGAGACCATAGGGAACCCGCCCGCCCGCAACGTTAGACCTGCAGCGAAACTGTGGCGCAGATGGCTGAATCCGATATCTCCACGCGTCAGAGCCACGCGCCCCTGGTCGGCCACGAACTTCAATCCAAACGGTCCCCAGATCGAGTGTTCGAAACCTCCCTGCAATAACAGAAGATTAGGTCCGCGAAACCGGTAGTCCTGATAACTGCCGAGCGTTAGCGCGCTGTTGATATCCTGCCCGCCGAGTGTCTGTTGCAGATAAAACGGCACCGCACTGTTGGCTGAGTTCATCGACTCGGAGAGCAGCAGCCGCGCGCTGATCGATCCGTTCAGGTTTCGCGAGTGCGAAACCTCCGGGCACTTTTGCCCAGAAGGCGCACACTCATTCGGACCGCTCATGTTGCTGCTTTTTGGTCCCGACTCTGTGTATCCATACAGATAAAACGTGTGATTCAGATCGACCGTCCAGCGCTCGAACGAGTTCTGCGAGTTCGACGGTGCAATGAATTCCTGAAAAGTGCCGGCGTAGTTCAGTTCGAGATGATCTCCGATCACCGGCTTGATCCGGATCCCTTCGCCCAGCTGAACAAATCCGGGCTGGCTGCTCAGCCCCGGCGCCGTGGCATTTGTATAGACAGTCTGAATCGAGGGCACCGATTGCCCACTCTCGCCCCGGATGCTTGCGAATCGGCCATTGACTTCGCCAGTCAGTGCCAGATTCAGCTTGCTGATGGCAGCCCACTCGTACACCGGCTTCGTCACATTCGCGCCGACAACAGTCTCGGCCATTCCGAATACCGATTTGTCCGCAAGCGTGGTGACGTTTCCCAGGCCGAAGTAATTCAGCTTGTTAAGAGAGATCGATTGCGCATACAGGTTGAAAACCGTGTAAGGATGAACTCTTACTTCGTGCTTCTTGGGCGGCGCAGGTTGGGCTCCGGCAGTTCCACTAGTCGGCAGGCTCACATGGATCGGCTCAACCGGAGTGTGGATAAGCTTCAAATACCCTCCAGCACGCCACGACCCGCTGGTCGCGCCCACCGCATCCACATCCCAGCTGAGCCGCCAGTTCCGCGTGTTGCGCGACGCCACGTAGGCCGCGCCGAGCCCGAATCCGTTCTGTGGAGGCAGGCTGCCCGCTGCGATATGCAACGGATGATCCGTGAACAGGGTATACGCGCAACTCCCCACACTCATGAAGTTGTGGAAAGAGCACGCCTCGCCCACTCGCTCTCCTTCACGCCGGAAGTCCGCATGCACCCAGCTCTCCTGGGCCATCGCAATCGTCGACAAAACCCACAGTGTCCCCACTACAATCCAACGCATGCACAGCCTCCTACCATCGGCTCTAGGATTTGTTCTGGCGTCCCGGCCCGCTCTTCGCCTTCTTCGCCGTCGATCTTTGCGACGCCTTCCTTGTACGCTGCCGCTCTGCCCGCTCGTCGGCGGCAGCGGCAATTTCGAGGCTACGTCTCCGCTTGGGCGCGCGTCGTGCACGCGCAGCGTCCTCATGAGCGGCATGAATGGCCTCAGTGACCTCGTGGATATACCGCGCCGCTTCCCCTTCCGTTTTGATGGCGTGAATGTAGATCTCGCTGCGATACCGCAGCGGGAGCTCGCTTTCTGCTTTCCTCAGATGTGCCACCTGGGAATTCAGCAGCGACGTCACGGGACGGTCTGGGTCGTATGCGTTTTTTGGTGGTCTAGGAACATGAATGAGCGTCATCTCGATTCTCCTTCCAGCTGGTCACCCCGTACCCCGCTAGGCATCAAAGTTCGGACAGTCGTTACGCATCGTGTCGAGCGATAACAGATTGCGCTGTGGATCCACTGCCCCACCCTTTGGTTCGATGAAGACATCAGCGCTCGTCTCACGCGGCGACCGTGGCGAATAATCTCCCAGGAAAAACTTCGTGATTGTGGCTGGGATCGACGCATGATCGAAAACGCGATCCACCACCGTATTTGGCGGAATCCACGGAGATACCAGCACCGACGGAACACGCACACCGAGCCGGTCGAACTTGAACGGCACTCCCGTCCCGGTAGCATTTCCGTCGGCAGTAAATTGGTCCGGAGTGCATGCCGGCGGCGGAACGTGGTCAAAGATGCCGCCGTGCTCGTCATAAGTGATCAGCAGCGCCGTGCTCTCCCACAAGTCCGGATTGTCTTTAATCGCCTGATAAACCGTCGCGATGAATAACTCTCCCGCCTGCACGTTGTGATCGGGATGCTGGTCGTTTGCCACTTCCTCGCCGCTGTCGGTTTCGTGATCGCTGTAGTTCGGTTCGATGAATGAATAGTCCGGCAAGTCGCCCTTTTTACAGTCGTCCAGGAATTGACTGTAAGTGCCGAACAGCTCCGGCTGATTCTGCAACAGGTTCGCAACCTCCATCGTGGAGCTCGTCGTATCGTAGTAATAAACCTTGGCAGTGTGCTTCGGAGTCGCCGCAATCAGCCGCGTATAGATGCTCTTGAACGGCTCATTCAGATAAATCGGATTTAAGTCCACTTTGCCGAACGACGTCCCATAGTGCGCAAACGCGCGATTGCAAATCGTCGGCCCCGGAATCGACGCGAACCACCGGTTGAACACCGCGAACTGCAACGCCAGTGTGGTCAGCACCGGCAGATCGCTTTGCTTGAAGTAATACATGATCTTCTGCGAGTGCCCCACGTCCCCCTGTTGGTGGAAGTAGCTCCTCACAAAGCCCTGCATGTTTGGCTGGCGGGTCGCGCTCGTGTCGCCGCCGAAAATCTGTAGGTCGACCGCCGGAAAGTGATGATCTGGATCAGGCTGCAACTGCGCCTGAAATTCGGCCAGCGCCTGCGCTGTTACGCCATTGCTGTTCGTGTCCGGGTTCTGGAATGGATTCTGAACATCGATCCCGTCGATTCGCGAGTCCACCGCCTTCAGCGAACCCAGCATGTGGTCGAATGAGCGATTCTCCATCATCAGAACAACGATGTGTTTCAGATTGTCGAGTCCGGGTGGCATGGTTCTTCCCTCATTTCATAGTGCGAATTCGGCTGTGATCGTTGCAAAATACTTCACATGTCAGAATCCGATGCCAGGGGTTCGGCCGATTCAGCTATTCCGTCTTCAAAGGAAGATGAATGCTTGTGGGACAGAGCCTAGAGGATGCGGATGGAACAAATATTGGACGAGCACTCGGCGCCCCCCGAGACTTGTCTGCAGATTTGCTACAGCGGAAAGCGAACGCATCAGACCACTATTGATTCGTCAGCCGACGGCTCGCCCTAGAACTGTAGCTGTTCAGAAAGTCTTCGACTCTCGCTTTTCGGCGATGTTGGGGGGAAGCCAGGATTCGCCGAACTAGAGTCTTCAAATGCGACGGCATTGTAACTCTGTCGATCCTCTTGTCAACGAAAAAGAATGCGAGTTACAAATGAGCAGACTAGCGACTACAGATTTGGCTCGCGGCTTCAGAGCACTGATTCGCGTTTTCAGAGAACCTTACTAAGACGCTGGATACCCTCGCTAATCTGTGTCTCAGTCATTCGCGAGTAACCGAGCATAATTCCCGTTCGCCTCGACTTTTTAATGCAATAGCCGGAGATACCGTATACACGGACGCCATGAGATGCCGCGCCTTCGATCACGGATTCTTCCATCACACGATCCTTCGGCCAAAGCACGACGTGGGCGCCCGCCCCGGCGCCAGTCACTTCGACTCGATCCCTGATATGCCGATGAATGGCATCTAGCAGAGCCCCAAGGCGAGACGCATTTTTTTGCCTTACATGGCGCAGATAGCGCTCGTATACTCCCTCCGAAATGAATGCTGCTAGTGTTTCCTGCTCAAGGGTTGCTGTGTGGCGATCACACAACCACTTCGCTGCGGAAAACGCGTCGATCAAATTTTTTGGTGCGATCAAATAGCCAATCCGCAGAGCCTCAAAAATAGTGCGGGAGAACGTTCCGATATAGATGACGCGTCCTTGCCGATCCAAGCCCTGCAAGGAGTCCAGCGATTGGCCTTCATAACGGAACTCACCATCGTAATCGTCCTCAACGATAACCGCGCTCTTACGCTTCGCCCACTCGAGCAATTCGAGACGCCGGGCCAGCGGAAGAATAGCGCCAGTCGGGAATTGGTGCGATGGCGTCACAAAAGCGACCCGCGCCCCGGGTGGCAGTTCGGCAGGATTCAAGCCATCATGATCAACGGCTACAGGCAACACGCGTGCGCCAGCAGCACGCAGAATTTCTCGCGTCCCCTGATAGCTCGGGTCTTCAATTGCAACCCGATCACCGGGCGAGATCAGGACACGAGCAATCAGATCCAGAGCTTGCTGCGAACCGTTGACCACAATCACCTGCGACGGGTCGCAAATCACTGCCCGCGACCGCCTCAAATGTGTGGTGATCGCTTCGCGCAATGCGATTTTCCCGCTGGCAGGGCCGTAATCGAACGCTGACACAGGAGCGGTGCGGGCATATCGCAGAAGGATGCGCCGCCACATCTCAAAGGGAAAGGTATCCAGGTCGCTGCGGCCATAAACAAAATCGTAGGGGAGCGAGCGTTGCGTTCGCGGAGGAAAGTGTACTCTGGACCACGCGGCAGATGCGGACAGTCCAAACCGTGACATGCGAACCCTGGCCGACTTCTCAGGCAGAGCCAACTTTCGTACAACGATGCCGCTCGCTACATACGTTCCTGAACCGGAGCGACCAACCGCATAACCTTCGCCAAGTAGTTGATCGTAAGCCAGCAGAACAACAGTTCTTGAAATTCCAAGTTGTTCAGCCAGATCGCGGGTAGAAGGAAGTTTCTCGCCGCTGGAGAAAACTCCTGACAGGATCGCTTCACGCAAGCCCAGATAGACCTGCCGGAAGAGCGGACCGCCTCGTTTCGAGAGTGGTATCACCAATGGCAAAGAAAGTGGTGCTTTAAAAATACCATACGTTACGACATAGTTGGATCTTTCCAGCAGCATGACAAAGATAGAGCGGCGTAAGCAGATGAGATCCTTCGTTGGAGTTCTGAGTGTTATGGCAATTTGCTGTCTGACACCAGCTCAGACCTTTGAGTTCCCGGTGAACAGGTCCGCCGGGGATGACATCGCTCATCTGAAGGACTTTCAGGTGATTGAATTCCGGCGTTACACGATCAAAGAAGGAGAACGCGAGCACTTCGCTCAGTATTTTGAAAGTTTTTTCCCGGAAGCATTTGAGCAGTTGGGAGCAATCGCGGCCGGTTCATTCCTGGAACGCCAAAATCATAACGGATTTACATGGATTCGAGCCTTCCACACTCTGGATGCCCGCGCTGTAGTGAATGCGTCTTTCTACTACGGGCCGCTATGGAAGGAGCACAAAAAGACCCTGAACGATCTCATGACAGATTCGGACAATGTGTTGCTCCTTCATCCTCTGAGTACTGAGCGGGGAATCATGCTTCTGCCAGCTGTGGATCCCGTCACCGAGCGCGATGGCGCGCAAGGCATCGTGGTGGCGCAGGTATTTGCGGTTAAGACGAATAGTATCGAAGCCTTTGCCAGAGAAGCTGAGCCAACATTTGCCGCCTACCGAGCCGCGGGCGCGCGTGAAGCCGGTGTGCTGGCTACATTGGATGTACCCAACAATTTCCCCCAACTTCCCATCCGCACCGACGGTCCTTATTTAGTTTGGCTCGGGATACTTGAAAGTAACCAGATGCTGGAGACTAGTTTTACTCCGGTGGTCGAGCGTTCGCTGCAGTCCCTTTTAGCGACAGGTCTGCTCAGGGGGAGGCCAGAGCTGATTGTTCTCGATCCGACGCGCCGCTCGCGCCTGCGCTGGTTACCGCAATGATGGCAATCGGTGGACTATAAACCATCCATGCGCTGCGTGGGATCGAGTTTTAGACGCAAGATTGTGAAATTGAGGGAGGAAAAATGCAGATTTGGAAGCGTATTCGGACACACCTCTTACTGAGTGGACTGATTTTCATATCGTACGCGTCACTCGTCGCAGATCAAAACAATTCAAGCGCTGCGAAGACCGCACCGCAAGCTACACCTGAGGCGCATGATGGGCAGCATGATTTCGATTTCGAGCTAGGTACATGGACGGTTCATCTGAAACGCCGACTGCATCCGTTGACCGGTTCGACTACATGGCAGGAATTCGATGGTACTACGATTACTCGGAAAGTTTGGAATGGACTTGCCAATCAGGAGGAATTCCAAACCAATGGCGCAGCCGGTCGTGTCGAGGGAATGACGCTTCGCCTATATCATCCGGATTCCCGCCAATGGTATATCTACTGGGCCACCAGCAAAGACGGCGTATTGGTTCTACCGACGATCGGGGAATTCAAGGACGGGCAGGGCGAGTTCTACGATCAGGAACATTATCAAGGCAGGACGATTCTGGTTCGCTTCATCTGGTCCCGTATCACGCCGAACTCGGCCCATTTTGAACAATCATTTTCTGACGATGGAGGAAAAACCTGGGAAGTGAACTGGATTACCGACCAGACGAGAGTCACCGAAGACACTTTCCAGAGCTTGACTGACAAAGTCAAGGCCGCTGACGCGGCAAACAGCCCGCAGACCGCGGGCCTTGATCGCGATGGCCAGCACGATTTTGATTTCGAGTTCGGTACATGGCAAGCTCACCTGAAACGGCTGGTGCATCCGCTCTCTGGCTCGGACACATGGGTCGAATATGACGGCACTTCCGTCGTGAGGAAGATTTGGGATGGCCGCGCGAATCTAGGAGAATTGGAAGTTGGCAATGCGAATTCGCGCATCGAGGGACTCACACTGCGTCTGTACCATCCGCAATCTCATCAATGGAGTCTCTATTGGGCCAACAGTAAAGATGGCAGCCTAGCTGTACCTACGATCGGTCAATTCAAGAATGGCCGCGGCGAATTCTTCGATCAGGAAGACTTTGACGGTAAATCCATATTTGTTCGATTTATCTTTTCCGATGTCACACCAACTTCATTCCGCACGGAACAGGCATTTTCCGCGGATGGCGGAAAGACATGGGAGACGAATTGGATCGGCACCTTTACTCGTCAAGCGCTATAGGCGGGCTTACTGCGTTTAGAGAGCAGGCACAAAGGACGCATGAGGCATTCTCCTGCCGTCACGCACCGATGGAGGATCACCATCCACTATTCAGCTGATTGCGCTTTGTGTGCAACAAGAGATCGGGCGATCAAGCCGAGACCACCTACCAGCAATATCAGCATGACAAGCGTTTCGAACAACGTGGCTGGCCTGAAATAGATGTGCATATTGGCGATCACGCCGGCTAGTATGAAGAGAGCCCCGCCAGCGGTGAGAATCCAGCCGATTGTACTTTTTCCGCTCCAGAACAGAAGCCCAATGCCGAGCAACATGGGAATCAGCGTGATTCCGAATGTATTCCCACCGTAGAAACTCCAATAGGAACCCACCACATTGACCTGATTCGAGATCAAATATCCACCAACGCAGGTCATGACGAATCCTATGACAAATTCTCCGATTCCACCTGGAGTACCGCCGACGTCTTTGAGAGAACGGTTTTCCATGGCATTAAGCCTCACGCCCATTCGGAAATATCCCCGCGAAATCAACCAAGCTAGTTAACCCTCGGTCGCGGCTCTGGAAAGCGCATGCAGTTCATTTGCCCGGCGGATCAGTTCGCTCCGCTCCATATCGCGATACTGCTTGGGCAACAGGCTCTTACTCGTACACTCCAGAACAGCAACAATATTCTGCAAATCAATTTCTGTCGGATAATAAGGCGGGATGAAATCCTCCAGCGCGGCTTTCAAATCTTCAGTGTCAACGACGCTCTTGTTCTTCAGGCTGCTGCGCATATGACTGCGCACTAGGACAGCTTCAATATCCGCGCCGGAAAGACTGCCAGAATGGTCTAGAAAGAACTTCTCTATATCCGCGGGGAACGAAGGCATGCTGACTTTTCTCTGCATGGCGCGTAAAAGCGCAAGACGTTCCTCAGTTGTCTCTGGGTAGAACAAAGCGATGTGCTCTTCCGCTCTGCCCTGACGCTTGAGGTCAACAGGCAGCAAGTCTGGACGGCATGTGAGCAGAAACCAGATGACCTTCCCGCGAAGCTCGGTATTGCCCATGAACTGCGCGATCTGGGCAAAAACTCGATTGCTGACACCACTGTCGCCGGAACTCGATCGGTCTCCGAGTTGAGCGTCAGCTTCGTCCACGATCACAACAATCGGGCACATTGCTTTCAGCAAGCTCAAGACTCGTTCCAGATTGCCTTCTGTGACTCCCTGCCACATGCTGCGGAAATTCTTGAGCGTAACCGCAGGAATACCGACTTCGCCTGCGAAGCAGGTTGTGATAAATGTTTTTCCAGTCCCGACCGGGCCGCAGATCACGTATCCCATTGGAAGAACATCGGTCTTTCCCGCGTGGATCGCAGCCGCCGCCTCTTGCAATTTGTTCTTTGCTTGATCGTTTCCGGCAACGAACGACAGATCGAACCGGCTCTGCACAAATTCGAGCAAACCGCCGGATTCCGCTTCGATAAGATCTTTTTTATGCTCGCTCAGAGTTTTCATGGTCAGCGGCTGGCGATTCTGTGTCGCATGAGAAATCAGACTCTGCAGCTGAACTCGCTTCAAACCTGCGCCTAGTTTCGCGAGCGATTCATCACTGACGTCAGAACCTGGCGGCAGAGGTTGGGCTTTTAGTTGCGACTGGATGAAATCGAGTCGCTCTGCGTAATCCGGAAGAGGGATCGCGATCGAAGCCACCCCGGGATGTTGCACGATCCCCTGATTCACTTCGATTTGATTCTCGGAAACAAGGCAGATTGTGACATCGGCATTCAGAAAGGCAGGATTGCGCGCCCACCGTTTGAGGATCACGAGGGAGTTGCGATCCTCCGCAGACATGCTGGAAACGTCCCCCGCAGGCACGATGGTTTCGGCAAAATCAATAACGAGCCCAATCTTTCGGCCATCCGCGATGCGCAGCCGCAAATAGTTGTCGAGCAGATTGAGCACTGCATCTGGACTGCGCGGAAGTCCGCCCTTGGCATAGCTCGTCCCATGAAAGCTATCGTAGCCCTCCAGAGCGCGACGGAAGTCGGCCTGACTGTCGGCCGATCCAAAGCTCAGACCGCCTCGGTCGTAATGCAGAACTAAATCGCGCTGGCCGAAGAGTGCATTGAACAGAAATTCCTCGACTGGAACAAAATCGACCTTGTCCGCCCGACGTAATGCAATCAGGTCGCGGACATTCCCCGTAAGCAGGAACAAAGCAAAAGACCGCGAGTAGTACTTCTCCGAGAGTTCGCGTGCCCACGCGGGAAGAGCATCCAGGTACGTCTCAGGTTTTGGCGGGGGCGCCGGCATCTAGTTCGGAATCCTCACCCGGCTTGAACCAGAAGATGTGGAAGTATCATCGAGCGACATCAGTCCATCGAGATCAGGCGACAGGTCGCTGAAAATGGCTTCGACTTGCTGCACTGTTTGTTCAGTCTGCTCGACGTCGTGTACCAGGCTGTCGAGCCGATCGCTCACCTGCTGTGGATCGCGCATGGTTACGGATTGATCCCGCACCAGCATCAACACATCTTCGACGGCGGACAATTGCGCGTCGACGACTTTGCGGTTTTCACAAATTTTATCGAACTTTTCCTGGCGCTTGGTCATGATCTCGATGCGCTTCTTGTTGATCTCCTGGACTTTCGGCGGGTCTGTGGGCATAGATTTCTGCAGGCCCGCGATCTCGCGCTTGAACTCATTTGGGTCGGTGCTCTTCATATATTGCTGCTGCTGGGCCGCTGCTACTAATAACCGCGCGTATCCGCTCAGCAAGCCCTGCAGGCGCGTATCGATTTGCTGAAGAAAGATTTGAGAAGTGGAAGAAAATTGGGCAAAGTTTGACCGTATGGCATTGCAGATCTGCACCGAGTGAACATACCGGCTCTGCATTTCTGCTGGCAAACTCCGCAGCATGTCGCTCAGCTGCTGCTGTTTATGTTTCTGCTGCTCAGCGAATTTCCATGAGCGTACGAGTCGCTGAAAACGGTCATTCTGCGGAACAATCGCCAGGTACATCAGTTCAAGTCCACCGGCAAGAATCACAGGCAGAAATGTACCGCTGATGAGCGCGAACGCTCCCGCTCCGGCTAAGGCAATCCAGTTGTATTGCAGATGGAACGCCTCTTTTACATAGCTGATCTTGTCTTGCTGGTCGGGCGGGCTGGATTGGTCCTGAGAGCCGAAAAGAGCCATCTAGACACTCACTCGCACCTGCCCATTGCCGGGGGCGCGGCGCAGGCATCCGAGAACGTAGTTTTGCAACTCATGAAATTCATTTCGCTGCTTGAGACTCAGATCGCGCGGGCGATCAAACGGCACCTGAACATCCTCGATGATCGTTCCGGGATGCGCGCACATGATAAAAATTCTGTCCGCAAGATAAATCGCTTCCTCGACGTCGTGCGTCACGAACAGAATCGTGCTGGCAGTCTCATCCCATACTTTTAGCAGCAACTGCTGCATCTCGCTTCGCGTCTGTGCGTCGAGCGCACCGAACGGCTCGTCCATCAGGATCACAGAGGGCCGAAGCGCCAGCGTACGCGCGATCGCCACTCGCTGTTGCATTCCACCCGAAAGCGTTTCAGGATAAGCTTTTTCAAAACCTGCAAGCCCCACATCCTGGATCAACTGCGCAACCGTCTCTTTCCGCTTCTCCGCCGGAACGCCGTTAATCTTCAGCCCGTAACCTATGTTATCAGCGACGCTGAGCCAGGGAAACGACGTGTACTTCTGAAAGACCATGCCCCGATCTTTGCTGGGCTTGTGAACGGGCAACTCATTGACCAGGATTTCTCCGCCATCAGGTTGGTCGAGCCCGGCAATCAGGCGCAACAATGTAGATTTGCCACATCCCGATGGACCGAGAAGCACGCGAAATTCGCCGATGTCTCGTCCTTCTTTCGAATACGCATCCTCAATTTCAAAATTGATATTCTGGAGCGCGTCAATTCGTTCTCCGGTGGAGGACGCGAAAGAGCGGTTGACGTTCTTGATCGTGATCTTCGACTTTTTAGGCTCCATGCTTGGCCGCCTTCAGGTGCGCATGTGCGCTGGGGACGGCCGCGCCCGTTCCGGAAAGCGCAGACGTAGCCTGGCGCCAAGGAAAAAGGCGATGCTCCAGAAATGTCAGAAGGAAACGGAACAGGAATGCCGCGATGCCGATAGCGATAATTCCCGCGTAGACGCGGTCGAAATCGAGAACCTTGCGTGCGGCCTCAACCATATAGCCCACACCCTTACGGGCATTCAACATCTCGGCCAGGATCACGTAGGTCCAGCCGATGTCATAGAGAATACGAAAGGAAGAAAAGATCGCAGGAAACGAAGCGCGAAACACGAGCCATAACACCTGCCGCTGATTTGCACCGAGGGTGTAGGCAGTTTCCAGCAAAGCGTTGTCGACCCGATTGACCTCTTCGACCACCACGGCTAGAAGGTAAAAGAACATTCCAAACCACAAAAAAGCGATTTTTTCGGTCTCGTCGATGCCAAATAACGCGATGAACGCGGGAAGAAATGCGGTGAGCGGCATGGCGCGCATAGGCGCGGCGATAGGGTTAATAAGCTCGAAGAGCCAGCGGTAGCTCGACATGAGAATGCCGAGCGGGATGGCGACGACCGCGCACCACAAAAACGCTTGCGCAATCCGCCACCAACTCATGAACACGTTTCCGAGCAGGTCGTAGTCCGACCAAAGCATTCCAAAAGCACGAATTACCCCAAGGGGCTTGGGAAACAAAGAAACATGCGGCCCTTGCCAATAGGGCACAAGTATCCAGAGCAATACGATGGTGCCCCAACTGATGAATGGGGCGGCCCATCGGACCCAAGGAGCTACTTCTTTGCGAATTGTGAACCAGTCGTTCATGATGGCCAATCGTCTTGCAGCGCCAACCTTCTATATCTCTAGCTCGCCGGATTCGCGTAGACCTTAATATCCGTTCGCCGATTCTTCTCGCGGCCCTCGGGAGTCGCGTTGGTTTCCATCGGTTTATCAGGGCCATTACCAGCGGTGCGCAGGCGGGCCGATGGAAAACCGTATTTCTCCATGAGGTATTTCTTCACTTCATCGGCACGCGCGTGCGAGAGCTGAATGTTGTAGGCGCGCGAGCCGGTTGAGTCCGTGTTGCCATCAATGTCTACTACCGTGTTTTCGTAGGCGCGCATGGTGCCCGCGAGTTCATCCACGATGGCGCGTGAATCGAGACTCATACTCGAAGAATTGGGATCGAAGTAGATGGAGCGATGTTGTGTCGCAATGGGAGTTGCACCCGCCGCCGGTGCCTTATATTCGATGGGCGCTTCAGTGGATGCCATGGAGAAGCTGTCGGCCAATTTCTCAACGTAGCGGCGATCCAGGCTCTCTTCCGGATTGAATGTGTGCTTGATGATGCGCAGATCGCGATACATATCCTGGGCCATCCCCAGGATGTTGTCATAGTCTGCGTTCGATCCGGCGGTTCCCATGAACGAGCGGTTGTCGGCATAATCGGCCAACTTCACACCGCCGAGCATGGTCTTCGCCAAGTCGGACGGGATATTGAAGTCCTTGACCGTCCCGATCAGGTTGTAGGCCCGCTCCGGCTGTGTCTTGATGAATTCCACGCCTTCGAGCCAGCCCTGGGCGAACTTGAGCAAGGTCTGCGGATGCTTGGCGGAGAAGCTGTCACTCACCACCAGAATGTCGGCAATAAGACGATTGGCGATTCGGGTGTCGTAGATTTTCTTCGATCCGGCTCGTTTGGCAACCGCATCGCTCATGTCTGGGTCCCAAGCTACGGCGGCGTCGACTTTTTCCTGAGCGAAGAGAGTTGCCGGCTCAATGCCATCCTTGGTGTGGACCGCCTTGTTAAAAATCTCCTGGCGCTGCTCGGTGCCGAGGCCAGAGGTCTTCAGGCCGTTGTAGAGCAGAAAATGGGACGGCGTGAACGGAGCGAAGGCCACAGTCTTGCCAGCCAGGTCTTCGATGCTGTTGATTCCCTGTTTTCCGATCACACCGTCGGCGCCGCGCGACCAGTCGACCATCAGGAACGCATGCGAGCCAAATCCTTTTTCTTTGAACTGCGCGTAATCTTTCGCGTAGACGTCGGCAGTGGTGAGCATGACGTCGACGTTGTCTGTCGCCAGCGCGGCGGCACCTTCCGTCCAATCGTCAATGATTTTGAACGAAACCTTGAGGCCCTTCTTGCCGAAGATAGAATCCGGTTGCGTGTCGAGTCCGCCATTCGCGACCAATCCGCCGGCGCAGCCGACCCACACATTGACGCGCACACGAACTTCAGCGTCACTCGATGTGGAGGAAGCGGGAATCAACAACGGCTTGGAGGCGTCCACTGTCTCGCCGCTACCGGAAGTGCTCTTTCCACCAACTCCAAATTTTCCAAGATCAATAACACCGTAACGATTGAGGCTGTAGCCGACCAGTGCCGCGCCAATGAGGAAAATCAGTATCCAACCACCTTTTTCAATTTTCATCGCCATTGTCGTTCCTCCCCTCGCCTACCCTTAATTACGCAACGCCAACAGGGTTCCTTTATGAAGTACGTTGCGGTTCTTTCGCGGCGATGGTCTTTTCCGCCGCAGATGGCGCCGTCGAGGCCTGCGCCGGCGCCAGCCCCATTTCAATCTTGAATTGCTTCACCAGTTCGCTGGCCTGCATCTTCTGCGCCTCGTCTTCGATTTTGATCTTCTGCTGATCGACGTTGCTCATCGCCATATCCATGCGAGCCTCGTTGACGGCCGTCGTCTCTTCAATCTTCCGCACCATCTCATCGTGCGTCGAACTGATCCCGGCGACCTCGAATTGCTCCATGGCATCAGCAACTTTTTTCTGCCATTGAGAACGACGATAGTCTGCGATTGCACTCAACGCCTCCTGCGTTTTCCGGTCTTTCTCGCGCATGAAGGCCTGCTTGACGGCCATGGCCTTGTCGAAGGCGGCGCGGGCCGTCGTGAGCTGACCCTGGTTTCTGGCCAGAGCGCTCTTCGTCTGTTCCAATTGAGCGGCATAGGCGCCGGCGATGTCGTCACGGTTGGCTTGAATCGCGGCCTTCACTTTCGCAGTCAGGCTGGCCATATCGTCTTTATACTTCGCCTCTTCTCTCTCGAGCAGCGTCACATTCGCCTTGACCATAGCAATGCTCTCGTTCATGCGAGGTACCTGGTCATTCATATCGCGAATATTCTGCTGCAGGATCAGTTCCGGATCTTCCGCTACCGAAATGAAGAAGCCGACGAAAGACCGTATCACTCTCGAAAAGCGCTGCCACATAAATTCCTCCTGTTCAGGATCGTTGGGCTGTCTTCGGCACGGGCGGCTGCGTTTGCACCGGACCTGTCGTGATCGGGTTTTCGCTGGCAAAATACCCGACCGCGTCGGCAATTTTTTTCTCTTCCTGCTGTTTCTTCAAGCGCCAGCCAGTGAAGCGCTCTTTTTCGCGCGAAACCTCGTCATTGTTGGATTGAATCTTGGCTCGTTGCTCGGTGACATATTTGTCAATCTGCGCCTGAATCTCGCTGTTCTCTTTGCTTTTGCGGCTCTCAAGTTCGTCGAGCGCTCGCTGCTGCACACGCTCGTAGGTGTCGAGAGCGCGATCACGCCGCACCGCATCCTGGATGACATCTTTGATATCGGTCCCGGCGGCATCGAGCGCAACCAGAACAGAAGACCTTTTGACGTCGGAAGGAAGATTGCGAATGTGCTCGCTTTCGAGCATATGCGCGACCTTCAAAATCGAATAGCCTTGCGGCGCTGGCGGAATTTCGGCAGCCTTGTAGATTTCATCAAAAGACGTAGGGTCTGAAATCGGGGTCGTGAACTTGGGCTCTGCGGCTACGCTGGAAGCTATTTCTGCAATGCTTTGTGCCGGAGTCTTTGCGGCCGTCGGGGCGGCCTTGGGCGCGCCTGCGCTCTGACCAGCGGCTTCAGCTTCATCCACCGAAACGAAATAGTTGTACCACTTCTTAGTCATCTGGCCTCCAGCGGGACAACAGGGTCAAGAGTGGTTTTCGGAGACGGTGTCGAGTACCACTATAGACAATCGTGACCCTGAAAACTACAGCCTTGCATCAGCCTAGTCAATTGTTTTCATAGGTTTTACCGACATTCCCCACACCTTGTCTAGAACCCCTCCAAGCTTCCGTTTTCGACTGCTCTTCGCGATGAATATATGCGACGCGATAAACGGCTGCAATTCAGCTAGAATGAGCGTTTCACCGTTCAAAATGAACGACTCTTTGAACCGCATCCAAAGAATTGACGATCCTTCAACTTCGGATGAGCTTGCATCGATTCTCAGCCGTGTCGTCAACGCCAAAGCCGGATATGACATTCGTCTTCTGGCACAACAGTTAGGGACAAACTATCGCTCTCTCATGTACTGGTTGAGGGGAGATCGACCGATGCCCGCCCACTTGCTGCCTCGAATCTGCGTTCTGCTCGATAACTTCGAGGGACTGGACTTCCTGGAGAGCCAGGTAGGCCGGGTTGGAATCAAGATCCCGGACCCGCGCATTCCTGTGGAGAAAGAATTGGTTGCGGTTTCACGCCTTATCAAGGAAGTCGGCGAAGCATTGGAAAGCGTCGCTGAAACTCTGGCCGACGGCGTCGTGGAAGAGCGTGAACTGAAGAATACGATTCCCAAGATTGACGCCGTGATTCAGGAATGTGCTTCGCTTCGATATCTTCTTGAAGATTTGCGCAAGAGGAGAACGAAGAAAGCTGGAACGACGCGTCCCCAACTGCGCTGAACTTAAAACGATCCCTCGAATGACAACTCCGCCATTTTCCGAGTATTGCGCACGTGTTGAACAACATCTTGCTGATCACTACGGGATCAAAGTGATCACGCGAGATATTCCAGACCCGCTCACTGGCGATCTAGATGGCCTGCAAATTCACATCGATTATTTGGCCTCCGCGGAACTGCGCTTGTTTCTGCTCGCCCACTTATTCGGCCACACAGTGCAGTGGAATGTGAACTCATCCGCATTTGAAATTGGAAAACAATATCAGCCGCCGGTGCCGGAAGATCAGTTCCCAGCGGTTCTCGCCTATGAGGGGGAAGCGGCAGCCTATGGGTTGTCCTTATTGCGTGAGGCAGGCATTACGGACGTCGATGCCTGGTTCTCCGCTTACAGCGCATGCGACCAGGCTTATCTGCTGGACTACTATCGCACTGGTGAGAAACACGATTTCCACGCTTTCTGGCGTGACGACGTTCCTCTGCTTGAAGCGAAGCCGGTCCCACCCTTTACACCGACGCGGCGAAGCTTTCGTATGGACGGAGTTGTTATTTAAGCCGGGTACGAAGAACGCTTAAAGCGTTAGCGGAGCTTGAACTGGACGCGACTGCGACCTCGGCAACACAACTTTCACTGTGCACCCACGCGCATTGGATCGATTTCCGATCTCGATTCGGCCGCCGTGGGCTTCGGCAATTTGACGCGATAAAACAAGCCCAACGCCGCTCCCGGTCGGCTTCGTCGTATAGAACGGTGTGAATACGTTCGCGGGATTCATAAGGCCGGGACCATCATCATCTATCGCTAGGATCACGTCTTCAACATCGGCATCCCAGCGCACGACGACTCTTTCTGACTCTGGGGACTGTTCTTTTCCTGACGATTTCTCCGAATGAGCAGAGGCCGGCGTCTCCAACACTGCATCGGCAGCGTTGCGCACGAGATTAATGAGCATCTGTTCTAGTTGATCGGGATCTGCCGGGAAAATCACATCAGGTCCAGGCCGCACCCGTACCTTGATTCGAGTTTCAAGGCCAGCCGCACGTGCGACGAGCGGGCCTAACGTAACCTCTCTCAGAACCGGCGCAGGCATCTGCGCCAGCTTCCGATACGCTTCCAAAAAGCGATGCAAAGAGGCCGAACGCGCCTCTATAATCTCCAGCCCACGCTCGAGGTCGCTGCGCACGTCTGCGTCCATGGGCGTAGCTGCTGCACGCGACCTGAGGCTCCCGGCGATCGACTTTATGGGCGCAAGTGAATTACTTAGTTCGTGGCCGAGAACGCGGATCAGGCGCTGCCATGCGCGTCGTTCTTCTTCCCTCAGCGCCCGGCTCACGTCCGACAGAACCACGAGAGTATGGGGCACTCCGTTTTGCCGAAATGAACTTCGCCGCAACAGCCATCGCGCCTGCGAATCGCTGAGATTCAGATCCACCAAGCTCTCGTTGTCCGCAGTCAGACATTGCTGCAGGCTGAGTTCGGCCGCTCTGCGCCCAAGCATGCGCGCTTTCGTCTGCCTGAGCAAGTGTTCCCCGGCCGGGTTCACCAAACGCAGGATCGAGGCTGGATCAAAAGCAAACAGCGGCGCATCGATTTCGTCGACCACGCGCTGCAGCAGCGCAGTGGCTTCAATCGCACGCACCTTCTGATTTGACAACATGTCGGCCAGGGCGTTGACTTCGAGGGAGAGTTCACCGAGCGCGTCTTCGGCCGTCGCATTGCGTGCTCGGAAGGAATAGTCTTCCTCGCGCAGAGACGCGATTACGTTCGCCAGAGTTTGCAGCGGGCGCGTGGTCTGCTCTTGCAGCGCCGCAGCCAGCAACCACCAGACGAGCAATTCGACACCGAACAATGTGAGCTTCGCTTCTGTGCTCCAAGGTTGCATCCACACGAGCACGGTGCCAACGACGAGGCTGGGCAGCGCGACCAGAAAAGAATAGAGGCTGATGCGATGTTCGTAGAGTAACCGGGTTCGTTTTCGGGGACGCGAACTCTGTGGGCCGATGGAGCTAGACCCCATATTTCTCCATGCGCCGGTATAGCGCGCCGCGACTCAGTCCAAGCGCCTCTGCCGCTTGGCTCACATTGCCTTGAAAACGCTGAAGTGCCTTGCGAACGAGCACAGCCTCGACGGCTTCCAGGCTGAGGTCTTCGAGATTCTGTGGTTGAGCACGAAGTGGGCTCAGCGAAAGATCAGCGGGCTGGATTTGTTCTGTCCGGCACATCAGGATCGCGCGTTCGATCGTATGTTCAAGTTCCCGCACATTGCCAGGCCATGAATATTGTTTAAGGGCCTGGATGGCTGCTGGATCAAAACTCTGCACCGGACGCCGATAGCGTGCAGCATACCGTACCAGAAAATGTGCCGCCAGCACAGGGATGTCTTCGCGACGCTCGCGCAGGGCCGGAACGTGGATTTCGACGGTATTCAGACGAAAAAGAAGATCTTCGCGGAACTGCCCCGCAGTGCAGGCGGCAGGCAGATCCGTGTTGGTAGCCGAAAGAACTCGCACATTGACCTTACGGGATCGCGACGAGCCGACTCGTTCAATTTCTCCCGACTCCAGAACGCGCAGCAGCTTGGCCTGCTGTCGAAGCGGTACATTTCCAATCTCGTCGAGGAAGATCGTCCCGCCGTCGGCTAACTCGAAACGTCCAATGCGGTCCATGCGCGCGTCGGTAAAGGCCCCTTTTACGTGGCCAAACAATTCACTTTCGAACACTCCGTCCGGAATAGCTCCCGTATTCACAGCCACGAGCGTGCGCGACGCACGCGCAGAAAGCGCGTGCAAGGTTTGCGCCACCACTTCTTTTCCGGTGCCGTGCTCGCCGGTGATCAGGACATTGGCGTCAGAAGGCCCTACGCGCGTGATCGTCTCGAGCACCGGCTGCATGGCCGGTGCTGTAGCAATGAATTCCGGTCGTCCTTCGGCGCGCAGCAGGCGATTCTCAGCTTCAAGTCGCGCTGCCTGTTGCAAAGCGCGATGCAGTTCAACCTGGGTACGCAAAATCGAGATCAGCCGCTCGTTCTCCCACGGTTTTTGAACGAAATCGCGAGCGCCACGTCGCATTGCCTCGACAGCCAGCTCTACGTTGGCCCAAGCGGTCATCACGATGACCGGAACGATGGCATCGACAGCAACGATTTGCGAAAGTAAGTCTAGCCCTTCCTGGCCAGATGTTGTGTCGCGTGTGTAGTTGAGGTCAATAAGAATCGCATCGTAAGAATTGCTGGCAAGCGCCTCTCGCACCAGAGCCGGAGAACGTACCTTGTCGACCCGATAGCCCTGCGGGTGGAGAAGTAAATCTAGGGCTTCAAGAATGTGCTCCTGATCGTCGGCAGCCAGGATCCGTAGCGGAGTTGCGGATTCGCGCCGGGTCGTTGTCCGATCCAATTCATCAGTTTTGATCGAAGTTGGCATGGGTCAAACTTAGGGCGTGTGATGGGAAACCACGCCGCTGATCGCTTCCTGAATCAGTATGCCATTATGTTCCAAAGTCGTACCGGTAGCGCGATCTAATTCCACTTTGGCTTTTTCGTAGATGGTCATAGCGCTGACCAAATCCAATTCCGCCAACGAGAGATCGCGCTGAGCGGAAAGAGTCTGGTAGCTTGAACCAGATCCCAATTCCTGCTCTTTTTTGGTGATATCGAACGTCCGCTGGGCCAAGTCTCGCGCCTTGCGGGCCGCCTCCACACGGGCTCCGGTCTGGTCGAGCGCGTACTGCGCGTTCCGCACTTCAATGCGAATCTGCTTTCTCAGTTGCTCGCGCCGCAGTTGCGCCTGCCTGTATTCGAGTTCGGAACGATACTGGTCCGCTTTTGCGACTCGATTTCGGATCGGTATGTTGAGGTTGAATCCAATGTAGTAGTCGGGCGCGGTGTTATTAAAGGCATTCTCTAGCGCACCGGCAAAGTTCGTCGGCACATTGGACGAATTTCCCACACCCACACCCTGCCCCGTATTAAAAATGGGATTCAGGGGCCCCCCCAGCCCTGTGCCGCCGTAGAAGCCAACCAGCGACAGCGTCGGCAAAAGCGCATTGGCTGCGGCTTTTCGGCTGATTTGTCGGTTTACAAGATCTACATCGGACTCGGCCAGCTCCGGTCGCCTGCTCTGCGCCTCAGAGATCAAGTCCTGAATCGGTGCGCTCGCGTGCGTCGAGACTGCTTGCATCTGGTCGGTCGGAACCACCGGAATGGATTCCAGCACGGGATCATCCAGACTCTTGGTGATCGCATTCTTCATCAATGTCTCTTGCAGTTGGAGATTGGTACGGGCTATCGTCAAATCCTGGTCGCGCCTCGATACCTCGGCCTCGGCACGCATCACGTCCATCGCTGGAATGCTCTCGAGCTGCAGCTGCTTTTTCGCGTTATCGAGGGTCTGCTGTGCGAACGCATAGGATTGCTCGTTCACTTGCGTCTGCTCATAGGCATTGACAAGGTCCCAGTAAATGTTTTCGATCTGTGTTACCGTGGCCACGACCTGGTCTTCGAAAGCAATATCGGAAATCTTTTTGTCGTTTTTCGCGATATGCAAATAACGGAGGTTCGGGCCAAAACCGAAACCCGCGAGCAGCTCTTGCTGGAAAGTAAAACGAAAAGCAGAGTTCAAAGCGGGCGATAGATTGACGAAAGGGCTGTTTGTAGTCTGCCTGTTGTTCTGGAAGGCGAAGGAAACGCTAGTGCCGCTGGCAAAAGATTGGTTGTAGCCGATGTTGACTTGCCCAGTATTGAGTTGAAGCAGCGGAACGCCATAGATGGTTTGATTGGCGAGCGGAGTTGTCTGATGCTCGGCTCCCACTGTACCAGTGATTGCCGGATCGTAAGAACTGACCGGAGTACCGATTCCCAGTGTCGATTGCACCAGGCCCGAAGCTCCGGCTCCCGCTCCGCCTGCGCCGCCGGTCGTTCCACCGGCTCCAGCGCCGGGCGCGCCTGTACCAAATCCGCCGACTCCGCCGCCCGGTGTACCTTGCACCACGCCGGCGTTAACTCCACGGAAAATGCCGCCAGCCTGCGTGCGCAGGATATCCGTATTCGCAATCGGAAGATTGTAGCGTGCAATCGCCAGGTCGAGGTTGTCTTCAAGCGCAAGGTCGATGGCATCTTTCAGCGAGAGATAGAGTTTTCCATCACGAATCAGCTGGTCGATTCGCGACGAGTTCGTCATCACTGGCTCGGGTACGGTGTCGGGAGCATAGGCGTTCAAGGGATTGGCCGAGTGCGGCATCTCAAACTGCAGCCGCGTTGCGGAAGACGCAGCCGCTCTCTGCTGCTCCGCACTAGATGATGTTTGCGCTGCCATGCCAGCAGCGCAAGCGACGCTGCACATCGCAACTATCGCAAATCTCAATCGTCTTGCACTGAATGAACTCACGATGCACTGACCTCCGTCGGCTGAGTCAGCGCAGGATTTGCCGTATCCCCGACCATCCATCCATCGCGCAGTTGAATTGTGCGACTTCCGTAAGCCGCGTTTGTCTCTGAGTGCGTGACCTGCACGATCGTCGTACCTTGCTGGTTGAGTTCGCGAAACAATTCCATAATCTCCTTTGCCTGGCCCGAATGAAGGTTTCCGGTTGGCTCGTCGGCGAGCAGCAATGGCGGTTTGTGAATGACGGCGCGAGCAATTCCTACCAACTGCTGCTGTCCCCCGGAAAGCTGGCTGGGATATAAATCTTTTTTTCCTACAATCTGAAACCGATCGAGTGTGTCAGCGACCAGACCCTGCCGTTCGCGGCGCGGAATGTCTTTGTAAGAAAGCGGCAGATCGATGTTTTCCTGCACGGTAAGGTCGTCGAGCAAGTGATAGCTCTGAAAAACCATTCCTACGTTTTTCTTCGCGAGTTCTCCGCATTGTTTGCGCTTCAGTTCATGAACCGCCTGATCACGGAACCAGTACTCTCCCTCCCAACCGTCATCGAGCAGCGCGAGTGCATTTAAGAGGGACGACTTCCCCGCGCCCGACGGTCCCATGATGGTGATGAATTCGCCTTCGCGAATTTCCAGATTGACGCGGCGCAGCACCCACGTCTGCCCGGCGGGAGTCTTGTAGCTGCGTTCGAGATGTTTCAGCTGGATCATTTTCATCTCCGATTGTCAGATTTTCATTCGTATCGAAGCGCCACCATGGGATCAACCTTGGCTGCGCGTTGCGCCGGGATGTACGCGGCAAAGAGCCCGACGGCGGCCACGGCGGCGCAGACCACTCCCATAACTACCGGATCGTGCGGTCCGATGCCGTAGAGCATCTTCTCCAAAATGGATGCCGACGCAAAAGCTGACACGGCGCCGATCGCGATGCCCGCGCCAAGCAAGATGGCGGCATCGCGCAAAACCATTCTGAGCACCAATATCCGCTGGGCCCCCAGCGCCATGCGGACGCCGATCTCGCGTGTGCGTCGTGAAACCGAATACATCATTACGCCGTACAGTCCGACGATCGTGAGAACGATCGCCAGCCCCGCAAACGTGCTCAACAGAACCATCGCAAACCGAGGCTGGGAAAGTTGGACGAACATCAGGTCATTCATCGTGCGGATTCGTGTGACCGGAATGTCCTTATCCATCTCGGAAACGACGTGCTGCACGCTGGCCGAAAGACTGGTCGGATCGAGCGAAGTACGCAGCACCGAGTACAGACAGCACCAGGTCGGAAGCTGTGCGGAGGGCACGTACATGGCAGGGTCCATTTCGCGATCCGTCGCACCCCATCGAATGTTCCCCACGACTCCGACGATTTCGCGCCAGGGCGGTCCGCCCGGTTTTCCGATCCCTGCTTCGGGCTTCAACCTCTTCCCCAGCACGTTTTCACCAGAAAAATACTTTTGGGCAAATGCCTGGTTGATGAGAATGACCTGCTCGGCATCGCTATCATCGCGCTCAGAAAAATCGCGCCCCTCGAGAACAGGAATTCGCATCGCAGTCAGGTATCCAGGTGTGATCGGCGTCAGGTGGGCAGCTTCTCTCTGGCTCTCAGGCAGTGGATGCTCCGGATTTTCAAAGCTGACGTCGATGCCGTTGTCGGACATGGGAAGTACCATGGCGCCGCCGGCAGACTGCACCCCGGGCAAGGCCCGAATCTTTTCGAAGTAATCGCGGTAGAACTGCGGGCGCGTGTCTTTATAACGCGGGTCGGGCACGTCATAGAACATCGTTGTTAGGTGGTCGGGATTGAATCCCTCGTCCGCGTGCCGCAATTTGGCGAAACTGATGATCAATAAGCCGGCTCCCGCCGTCAGCAGCAATCCCAGCGCAACCTGCCCCACGATGAGAGAGGAGCGCAGCCAGTCGCGTCCGAATATTTCGCTTCTTCCGCCTTCCTTCAACGTCAATACCAGATCGGTTCGCGAGCCGGAGAAGGCGGGAACAACTCCGAAAATAACTCCGGCAGCGAATGACAGAACCAGAGCGAAAAACAACACGCGCAAATCAACGCCTGCGTCGGCCGCGCGTGGGATACTGTCGCCGATGAGCAAGAGGATGGCCGGAGTGCAAATAAATGCAAGTCCGCAGCCAACGATTCCGCCGCTGACACTCAGGACCAGACTTTCCGCCAGCAACTGGCGCACGATTCTCTGCTTTCCCGCGCCCAGAGCCGATCGCAATGCAATTTCCCGCTGCCGCTCGCGCATGCGGGCCAGCAGCAAATTGGCGATGTTCCCGCACGCGATCAACAACACAAGCGCTACTGAACCAAACACGACGAGCAAGACCTTACGGGTATCTCCCAGTAAAGCCCGCACCTCGGGGATGGCTTGGGCAGCATTGTGCCTCGTATTCGAATTCGGATATTGTTTTGCGAGATTGGCTGCAATCAGATTCAAATCCTGATCGGCTTGCGCGACCGTGGTCCCCGGCTTCAGACGCCCAATCACATTGAGAAAGTGGGCTCCACGATTTTTCGCGATGGGATTGTGATCACCCGGAACGTCGTCAACCGCGGGAGTGGTCCAGACGCTATTCGTCAGCCGTCCCAGTGGGAAGCGAAACGACGGTGGCATGACACCGATGACGGTGTAAAGCTCACCACTCAACCGTACGGCGCGCCCGATGATCGATTTGTCGGAGCTGAATTGCGAAGCCCAAAGCGAGTGGCTGATAAGGATGACTCTCGTTCCTGATTTCTCTTCGTCAGAAGTGAATCCTCGTCCGCGTTCCGGGAGCACTCCGAGCGCCGGCACCATATCCCAGGAAACAACCTCGCCGTCAAGTTGTACCGGCCGATCGAGCCCGGTCAGTGTAAAAGCAGAGTCGTGATAAGAAACCAGATGTTCGAGCGTGTGATTCTGGGCGCGCCAGTCGAAGAAATCGGGATAAGACACATTGAAGGCTTCCGGTTCGTGAGAACTCTCCGACTGCGCCTCGATGAGGCGTTCGGGGTGATCGTACGGCAGCGGACGCAGCATGACTGCGTCGACCACGCTGAAGACGGCAGTGTTGGCGCCAATTCCGAGTGCCAGCGTGATCACCGCGATTGCAGCGAACCCTGGATTCTTGCGCAACTGCCGCAACGCATAACGAAGATCTTGAAATAAATTTTCCATAAGCCCTCACTCGTACCTTAGCGCCACCATGGGATCGACCTTCGCCGCGCGGCGTGCGGGGATGTAGCAAGCTGCGATTGCCACGAAAAGCAGCAGCACCGCGACTCCCGCGAAAGTCATTGGATCAGCCGTGCTAACGCCGTAAAGCAAGTTCGCGATGAGTCTTGTGAGCCCTAGAGCCGCACCTAATCCTGCCACTACACCAGCGACAGCCAGCTTTCCACCACTGCCTAGAATCAGCCGGAGAATGTCGAGCGGCCGTGCCCCTAGCGCCATTCGCAGGCCGATCTCAGGGACGCGTTGTGCCACAACATAAGAAATCACGCCGTAGATGCCCAGACTTGCCAGCAGCAGCGCGAGCGATGCAAACACGGCAAGCAGAATCATTGAAAACTGCCGCGACGCCAGGGATTGTGAGATGAGTGAATCCATCGTCTGCGTTCCAAAGATGACTTGCTGACTGCTCATCTCAGCGCTCGTGCGGCGTACTGCATCAGACAGCCCGGCTGGGTGATCCGCGCGGATCACAACCGAGGATCCTGACGGCGCCATCGCGATAAAATCGTTTGGCATCTGCATGCAAGGGATATACAGCTCCGAACGCAGCGTTTGACGGTCGTCTGCATCCAGCCCCCACTGTCGTACGTGTCCGACTACCCCGACAATTTCCGCCAGTTGGTTGAACTGATTGATCTGGATGCGCCTGCCGATTGGGTCCTGCTGCGGAAAATATTTCTGCACAAACACTTCATCCACTACCACTACGAGTGGGGACCGTTCGTTGTCTTGATCCGTGAAAAATCGCCCGCGCCGCAATGGAATTCCCATCGCTTGCAAATAATCGGGCTCGACAATGTAGTCGATGGCCCAGTTCATGTCGTTTTCGTTGGCTGGTTTTGGCTGACCTTCTAGTAAGAAAAGATTTTCGTCATCAAAACTGAATGGCAGAGCACCCCACACCTGAGACACTCCATGCACGCCCGGAATGGATGCCACTTTTCGATCGAACTCGCGAAACGCGGTGCGAATCGCCTCTGGCTTCGCGTTCACCATCGAGGGTGGAAGCGAAAGTCCAAACGTGAGAACGTTGTGCGGATTGAACCCAGGATCAATACTCCAGAGGCGCATCAAGCTGCGAATTGACAGGCCAGCGCCGATCAGCAGTACAACTGCGAGAGCAATCTCCGTTACGACAAAAACGCCTTGCATCCGATGCCGCGATCCTCTTGCTCCGCGACCTGCTTCCTTGAGCCTCTCGTGCAGGTTGGGCTGTGAGATCTTCAACGCCGGAGTAAGTCCGAAGAAAACGCCCGCAAGCAGCGAGATTACGGCTGCGAAGATTAAAACGTGCAGATCGAGTCCGATTTTCTCAGCACGTGGCAAAGCGTCCGGGAGCACTCCGAGTGCTGCTCGGGTTCCCCATACGGATAGCAACACGCCTAGAACACCGCCGATAAGCGCGAGGAATGTACTCTCCGTGAGTAATTGCCGTACGACACGCGACCGGCTTGCTCCCAGAGCTGCACGAACTGCGAATTCGCGCGCGCGTGCCGTAGAGCGTGCCAGCAACAGGTTCCCTACGTTGGCACACGCGATGAGCAGCACAAATCCCACAGCTGCGAGTAGTACGGTCAGAAATGACTTAACAGAGCCGACCATTTGTTGCTTGAGCGGAACCAGCTTGGCTGTAATTCCTTTGTCAGCATCCGGAAATGCTGCCGCCAGATTTCGCGTAACTGTCTCCATGTCGGCGCGAGCGTGTTCTACGCTTACTCCAGGCTTGAGGCGGCCAAGGCCATGGATTCCTAGACCCGCTCCTCGCTTCAGGAGCAGCGGGTTGTTCCATTGCCCAATCGGCACATAGACATCGCCTTCGCGAAATCCAGGAATTGTCAGATGAAAATTGGCGGGGATGACGCCGGCGATGGTGTAATTCCTAGCGTCGAGCGTGATGCTTCTTCCTAGAATGTCTGATGTAGAGCTAAACTTGCGTCGCCATAATCCGGCACTGATCAGTGCAACTGGTCCCGCGCCGGGTTCATCTTCTCCTTGGGCAAATAGGCGCCCAATTACAGGACTCACGCTCAGCACTGGAAAAAATTCAGAGGAAACAAACTCGCCATTCACCTGTTCGGCTTCACCAGCACCGGTCAGGCTGAAAGCGTAGTTGCGTGCAATCGCCATCGACGAAAATGTGTGGTTATCTTTCTGCCAGTCCCGAAAATTTGGATACGAGAGCGACCCGCCTTCAAAATTCGGCTTGTTTTCGTGCAGCGTGACCAACTGATCTGGCTTGGGGAAAGGCAGGGGACTCAACAGCACACCATTCACTACGCTGAAAATCACAGTGTTCGCACCGATTCCCAGGGCCAATGTCACAACCGCGACGGCCGTGAAACCAGGACTTTTGTGAAACTGTCTCAGCGCGTAGCGAACGTCTTGAAATAGAGTTTCCATACGTTTCACTCGTACCGCAGTGCCACCATGGGATCGACCTTCGCCGCACGCCACGCTGGAAGAATGCATGCGAAAAGGGCGACCGCAGCCAGCAATGCTGCTACTACCAGGAAAGTGAGTGGATCGCTCGGTGTAACTTCATAAATCAGGCTCGAAACGAATCGTCCCAATGCCAGTGCGGCAACCACGCCGATCGCAACTCCAAGCAGGGTCGGCTTCATACCCTCATACACAACCATTCGCAGCACATCGCCTAAACGCGCGCCGAGAGCCATGCGGATGCCGATCTCATTGAGCCGCCGTTTCACGCTGTATGACAACACGCTATAGATTCCGACTGCCGCGAGGATCAGAGCCAGTCCCGCGAAGATTCCCAGCAGCAGCATGTTGAAACGTCTTTGTGATAAGGAATTCTTCACCACATCATCCATGAGGAATATGTCGCGCAAAGGCACTCCTGGATTAATCTCGTGAATCGCACTCGACACCGAGGAAACCAAACCTGCGGGTGAGGTTGTCGAGCGGACCACAAGCGTCATCGCAAACGAACGCCAACCTCCAAGGGTTGGCATTGATAGCTGGTCGAGAGGAACATATAACGCGACCGCTGGCCGGACCTGGTCTAGCCCGTCGAGTTTCACGTCTCCAACCACTCCAACCACCTCGCGGGAGATTTCAGGAAAGAAAGTCAGCTTCAGCCGTTTTCCGATGGCATCTTCGCCGGGCCAAAACTGCCGCGCCATCGATTCACTGATCAAGATCGCTCCCGGCCTGCCCGCTACATCCATTTCGCTGAAATCGCGCCCACGCAGAATCGGGATATGAAGCGCACGCATATATCCAACGCTGATCAGGCGAACACTCACTTCAGGCTGGTCCGCCATCGCAACCTCAGGCCTGCCATCGATAGCAATCGGCTGATTGGAACCCTCCTCGTTGAGAGGAATATCGTCGACTACGCCGGCTGCATCGACTGCAGGCAGCGTTCGCACACGCTGTAACACCTGTTCGAAGAACCTTACTTGCTGGTCGGGAGCAGAAAATTGCTTCTGCGCTAGCGCGATGTTGACCGTCAATACGTTATGCGGATCGAATCCTGCATTCACTCGCTCCAACCGCTGAAAACTGCGAATCATCAGGCCAGCTCCCATCAGCAGCAGGAGTGAAAGCGCGACCTCACACACGACGAGGACGCTGCGCGTGCGGTGTCCGCCGGAATCTGTATCCGTGCGCCCAAGGCCCTGTTTGAGCGTTTCGCCCACATTGCTGTGAGCCAGGCGCAGGGCGGGGAGTAACCCAGATAACACTCCTGTTAGCAACGACACGATTGCGGTAAACGCCAGAACTCTTGCGTCGACACTCACGTCCAGCGACGACGGCACTTTGTCGGCCAGAAACGCCATGATCAACCGCACGCCGGAATGTGCATAGGTCAGGCCCAACGCACCTCCCACAAATGCTAGAAGCACGGATTCGGTGATCACTTGCCGCAGTATGCGTGTAGAAGTCGCGCCCAGCGCAGTACGGATGGCAATCTCTTTGCGTCGGCTGAAAGATTTCGCAAGAATAAGATTCGCAACGTTGACACACGCAATCAGAAGAACGCAGGACACCGCGCCGAGAAGAACCAGCATGGCAGGACGGACATCGCTGACCAGGTCCTCGTGCAGCGGCACCACGACTGCGCCCCAACCTTTGTCATCGGCAGGATAGAGTTGTTCGAGTCGACTGGAAATCGTATTCATTTCTGCCTGCGCGCGATTTAGATCAACGCCGTTCTTGAGGCGCGCAATGACTCCATAGTGATGTTCTCCACGGACAGCGCGCTCCTGATCTGTCCATGCCATGGGAGTCCACATCTCTGCGAAGTCGGGAAAGCGGAAGGACGGCGGCATGACGCCCGCCACGAGAAAGTTCTGCCCATCGATCACGATATCGTGGTCCACAACGTCGCGAGTCGAGCCGAAATGCTCCTGCCACAAGCGATAACTCAGCACCACGACGTTCGATCGTCCTGGTTGCTCCTCCTCTGGCGTGAGTGTCCTGCCGATCAGCGCTGGAACTGACAGCGTCTGAAAGAATCCGGGAGAAACAGCGGAGGCATCTACACGTTCGGGCTTGTCGCCAGTATTCAACGTGAAGCCGCGTTCGGTATAGATCCCCATCTGCTCGAAAACATCATTCTGCTGCTTCCAATCCAGGTAGTTCGCAGCAGAAACTGAAAAAGTGGAGATACCCGGAAAATTCTTGGCGGGCGGAACATGCCAAATTCGCACCAGTTTGTCCGGATCCCGAAAATTAAGCGGCCGGAGCAATACTCCGTTGACCACGCTAAAGATCGCAGTGTTCGCACCAATACCGAGCGCCAGCGTGATCACGGCAACTGCGGTAAACGCGGGATTTTTGCGAAGTTGCCTCGTAGCGTAGCGAATGTCTTGAAATAGAGTTTCCATACGTTTCATTCGTACCGCAGCGCGATCATGGGATCGACATTGGCCGCGCGGCGCGCTGGAATATAGCAGGCTGCCAGCGCAACTATGACGAGTACTGCCACAGTTCCGGCAAAAATCAACGAATCAGACGATGCGGTAACCAGCAAACTGCGCATCACTCGAGGCGCGAACAATGAAGGAAGCAAACCCACTACTACACCAGCTAGAACGAGCTTCATCCCATCGCGAATGACCATGGCCAGCACACCGCCCGGATGCGATCCGAGAGCAAGGCGGATGCCGATTTCCCTCGTACGGAGCGCCACCAATCGCGCCAGCAGCGCGTAAAGCGCGAAAGCGGTAAGCAGCAACGCGATGGCCGCGCAGGACGATGAAAGCACCGTCAGCATTCGTTCTTTCTTCAGGTCTTCTTTCACCAGCTCTGCGAACGCAATGGGAGTAGGTTCGATTACCGACGGAGCGGTGTCATGCACGGCGTTACGGATCGCTGAAGCCGCGGCAGTCAGATTGCTGCTTCTCACCGCCAGCGAAAAACTGGTCTCAGGCAGGTCTTTTGAGAAGAGTTTGTAGAGAGCGCGTTGCGGGTTCTCACGCAAAGTTTGAAAATGCACATCTCCCGCCACCCCAATGACCTGGCAAGTGTCTCCCGGATCAATTTTGGTTTTGCCGTCGAGATCCGGATTGTCACCACCTGCGTAGATCACCTTTCCCAGAGAATTCTCATCGGGAAAGAAACGGTGTGCCGCTGAAGCGCTCAACACACAAACCTGTGACCCGCTGTTCCAATCTTGTGGCAGGAATCCGCGGCCCTGCTCAATCACCGTGCCCATCGTCGCGAAGTAGTTCGGGGAAACGATTTCCGGCCATGTCTCCATATCCACATGAACACTGCCATGTCCATCGATGGAAAAGTAATGGCCTGAGCTCCACCATCCGTGCAATGGAGGCGATGACAGCAACGTTGCGGATTCCACTCCCGGAGCCGCAGCCACTTTTTCGAGGATCTGCCGCGCCTGCGCCGACGATATCGCCCGAGTGGGCTTCTCCGCTCCCAGATCGATCTCGGCAATCGTCAGTCCATCCCCACGGAATCCAGAGCCCTGCACGATCAGATTCCGAAGTGTACCCATCAGCAGCGAAGCGCACGCGAGGAGCACGATCGCCACAGCCACCTGCACCGGCACAAACCATCCACCCAAATTCTTCAGGGCAGAAGATGCATGCCTCTGCTTTAGCTGAGACTGGGGCGCTGCTCGGCCCGCATGGATGGCGGGGAATGCGCTGGCCAGCAGCGCGGAGAAAACAGTGACGCCAGCGGTAAAGGCTAGTATCACGGCGCGGGGAGTAACATCGATGGTCGGTGCTTCTCCGAAGGAGCCGATCATGGTGGCCAGTGATTTTGCTGCCCACCAGCCCACCAGAATTCCGGCGCCGAGTCCGACCACCGCGAGCACGACGGCTTCGCTCAAAATCAGTCGAAAAATTTTTGACCGCGTGGCTCCGAGGGCAAGCCTCACGGCGAGCTCCTGATAACGTCCCGAAATGCGAGCCAGCATGAGAAGCGCAATGTTCGTACAGCAAAGCAAAAGCAGGAGTCCGGCAAGAATTTCCAAAACCATCAGCGGAGATTCATATGCCATCCTTAAAAAAGATCGGCCTGAGCTGCCGCTCTCCACCCCGAGTTTGAAAGAGGCAAAGAAGCCGCTCATGAAAAGGTGCTTGCGGTCCGCCTCTTCGCGAATGGCCGCTTGCGTTGCCTGCAAATCGGCATCGGCGTGGCGCAGAGTTTCGCCCGGCTTCAGTCTTCCCATGATGGTCAGCCAGAAGCTACCGGCGTTATCGAGCATCGGTATCGGTGCGTCCAAGACCGCTTCGAAGTGGAGTGGCAACAACAAATCGGTGCGTTCGCCGGCAACAAGGCTCTCGAAACCTTTGGGCAATACGCCAATCACGGTGACAGGGTTTCCGTTGACGGTGAGCACCTGACCGAGCACCGAACTCGCACCCTGAAAATGGTCCCGCCAGTAGTCGTAGCCGAGAAGACCTTGATATCCGTTCGGGCCGCCCCCAATCGCATCGTCCGTCTCACTGAACGTGCTCCCCAGCACAGGCCGCAGCTCAAGAACGTGGAAGCCGTTGCCCGTCATCAGGGCACCCTTCACGGCCTTGACCCCTCCGTTTTCCCGAACCGCGAACGTCGATTGATCCCAGGCCAGCAGACCCGTCAAGGTGGATGAACGCTTGCGCAACGCATCGTAAAGAGGAACGGACAGTCCGAGGTCCTGGCTACCGCTACGAAACGTATAGCGAATAAGCTGTGTAGGATTAGGAACTGGCAAGTGCTCGAGGACTACAACGTAGGTTAGGGTGAACACCGCCGCATTGACTCCGATCCCCAGCGCAAACGTGAGAATCGTGACGGCTGATAGGCCGGGATTCTTGCGAAGCTGACGGAAAGCGTAGAAGAAGTCCTGCAATATTTTCGTCATAGCGTTCCTCACTCGTACCGCAACGCCACCATGGGATCGACCTTTGCTGCGCGCCGTGCCGGAACATAGGTCGCGATCGAAGCAAACGAAATCAGCAGCAATGCGGCACCCAGAAATGTCGCGGGATCAGCTGGAGAAATCCCAAAAACGAGCTGAGCCACGACCTGCCTAAGAATCCACGCACCGAACAGACCGACAACGGCGCCGACGGCGGCGATTCCTAATCCCTGTTTCATGACGATCCAGAGCACATCTTGTCGCTGTGCACCCAGAGCCATACGCACACCGATTTCACTGGTACGCTGCGCAACTGCAGCAGAACGGCATTCAACACACCGAACATGGCAGTGCTTACCCCAATGCCCAGGGCCAACGTGAGAATCGCGACGGCAGCGAAGCCCAGGCTTTTGCCCAACTGCCGCAGCGCATAGCGAAAGTCATGGGTAAATCCGTTCATGGAATCGAAAGCCTTCCTGCTCGTTGAAAGCGGTCACGATTGCTTCATTACGCGCTCACTTCCGCCATCAGCTTCTTGAGTTCTTCTTCGGCAACAACTTTGCCGTCGAATAAATGCACTTCACGCTGCGCATGCTTCGCAAAGCGTGGATCGTGCGTCACCATGCAGATCGTCGCGCCTTCGCGGTGCAGGTCGGCGAGAAGCTCCATCACGGCTTCACCGTTGCGCGAATCCAGGTTTCCGGTAGGCTCGTCAGCCAGCAGGATCGACGGCTTGCCGCCCAGCGCACGCGCCACCGCAACGCGCTGCTGTTGACCTCCGGAAAGCTGCGAGGGATAGTGCCTCACACGGTGTGCCATCCCCACACGCTCAAGCGCCTGCATAACACGGGTCTTACGTTCAGCGGAGGGCATACGCTGCCGGTAGGTCAGCGGGAGTTCGACGTTTTCATAGACCGTGAGATCGCCAATCAGATTGAAACTCTGAAAGATGAATCCGATCTCCTGATTGCGGATGCGCGCCCGTTCAGCGAAGTCGAGGTTCTCGACTGGCTTGTTGTTCAGAAGATAGCGGCCAGCTGTGGGAGTATCGAGCAAGCCGATAATCGACAACAACGTCGACTTGCCGCAGCCCGACGGCCCCGACATGGCCACGTACTCGCCCTTGCTGATCGAAAGATGCACGCCCGAGAGTGCGTGCGTCTCGATTTCATCGGTATAGAAAACCTTTGTCATGTCGGTGATTTGAATCAGCGCTTGACCTGCGTCTGTCATGAATCGTTCGCCTCGATTTCTTAGTCTTGAAATTCTGAAATCCGATGCCGAGTCGTAAGCTGTTAGTCCTGAAGCCGGATGCGGTCGGTGTTGTCCCAACGCGACATGTCGGAAAGCACAACCGTGTCGCCTTCGTGCAACCCATCTACAACCTGAATCGAATTCACGGACGCCCTGCCGACTTTCACCGGAACGCGGGTCGCGTCCTTTCCATCACCGTCGAGCTTGAAAAGACTGATCGTGCTGTTCTCCTGCCCGAATGCTGGACGGCCGACGTACAGAACGTTGTCAAGACGCTCCAGATCGATCGTGCCGTCCACGCTCAGATCGGGCCGCGCGCCTCTTGGAAGTTCGCCTGTCAGTTTGACGTCGACGGTGACTGTTCCGTTTTGTACTCCCGGATCCACGCGCTGCACCGTGCCGGCGATGAGGCCATTGTGGGTGTCAACAGAGGCTGGCTCGCCGGGCTGCACGTCACGTGCTTGCGTCTCAGCAATCTTCAGCTGGGCCATGAGGTGATTCGGCTGCACAACTTTGGCAAGCATCGCGCCGGGTAGGACGTGTTGTCCGACTTGCAGGGGTAAGTCGACCAGAACGCCATCGATCTTGGCGCGAACTTTCAGGGCATCGAGTTGCTTCTTCTTCAGCTCATACAAAACCCGCATCTGATCAACCCTCGCCTGAAGCTCGGCCAGTTGTGCATCGATGGATTTCTGGCTACTTGCCAGGCTCTGGTCCTGGAGGTCATTTCGCGTGGTCAGTTCGTCCGCCTTGCCTTTGGAGGCTTTGTAGGCCAGGCCGGAGATCACGCCTAGATCGTAAAGAGATTTGTCTGTATCCGCCTGCAATTTGGCCTGCGTGTAGTCGGCTTTGACAGTCGCAGCACCAGCTCTTTGGTTCATGAAGTCGCTTTGAAGCTTCATCTTCTGGCTCTGATAATCGGCGACCGCAGCCTTCCATTGCAGCTCCGCATCAACCGCGGCCTGCTCCACTTGAGGATTGCTCATCTCCGCCAGAATCGTGTCTGCCTTCACCGGAGGACCGCCGGGCAACACGCGAATCCGCACTACCGTTGCCTCAGTCTCGGCCGGAATCTGTAACACTGATTCCTGTGACGGCACCAGCGATCCGATTCCGCGCACTTGGCGCAGCATCGAGCCGCGCTTCACCGAATCGGTCCAAACCGTACCGCGCTCAACTGTAGGAGCGGCCGGCTTCAAGCGGTACACCACCATCGACAACGCTCCGACGACGACCACGACCACCGTGATCGTGATGATCAAGCGACGACGCTTGCGTTCTTTAAACTCGGGACGGGCGATATCCATCACAAATGAATTGGCAACTTCCTGGCCAATCTTGGAGTACGGATAAACAACTTAAAATGAAAGCGATAGAGTCAAACTCTGAGAATTGACCGAAGAATAGGATGTCCGCAGAAGGATTTGACTGTCCATTGCCGGACAGTAAGGACTTCGCGACCGGGTCGATTGATCAGAGCAGGAGGACTGGAAATGGTGCAGCGAGTGAGGAAAGCTGATGTGCCAGGAACTAGTTAATTAAGGAAGTCAATGTAAACGTTTCAGCAACAATGCGGCAATCGATTTGCTTGCGATAGCCGAGACTGGACCTTTGCACACCCTACTGTCGGATGGGGTGGTCGCTACCTTCCGCAAAGTATCGTGCAAGAAAATTGGATCCGAACATTCAATTTTTTGGAGGTGAAACCGTGCGAAATATCCTTTTCCCGCTTGCTACTGTGGGACTGCTCACGATCGCAGTGTCGTCACAGGTTCAAACCCCTTCAAAAACTCAAGATGACAGTGAACTGCGTAGGATTGAATCCGAGACTGCCAAGTTCGAACAACAAAATGACTCTTCAAGAATGGTTTTGCTGCTAGCCGATGACTGGGTTGGTCTTGGAGCGCATGTACTGACGAAGAACGACCTGCAAGCAGGCATGAAGGGCAATCTTGCGGCTCACAACGGTCCAAACCCATACACGATAGAGAAAAAGAACATCCGAGTAGATTTATTTGGAGACACAGCCGTTGTGACTTATATCAAGGAATATCGTCAGACACCAGACAGCACCAAATTCTTTGACGAAGACGACACCGACGTCTTCACACGAAGTTCAATGGGTTGGCGATTACGGTTAACCAAAATCTCGACTGCTCCAGCAAAATTGGATTGACGACATGTGAGGTCGCTAACTGTCGATAAATCCTGATTACGCTCAAAATAGCCAATCGGATAGCAGTCTGTGTGCGACAAATGTAACACTGTCCGTAAGATCGAGTCCTAACTATCACCATTTACTCTTTGCTCATGGTAAGCACGATGACTCGATCAACCTCGTTCTTGTTAGCGTCTGGCAGGATTAACACCACGCCATCGCTGCTCTGGCGAAAAACCACGTCGCCACCATCCAGGGAATGTGCTTTCACGATTTTCGCTTGCAGCGCAGACAGTGCCAGCAACTTCCCTTTCCAATGCAGCACGTGAACATAAATATCGTCGCCCTTGCGTGTGGTGACTCCCCAGTCTCCAGGCGGAATCGGCCCACCCCGCGTTCCGTAGATTGAGTCCCCGTAAAGCGACAGCCATTCCCCGACTGCGTGCAGACGCGTCACAAATTCTTCCTGAATTTCACCATTCGGCATCGGCCCAATATTCAGCAGCAGATTGGAATTGTTGCCCGCCGCCCGAACCAACATCTCTTCCACTTCCTCGGGGCTCTTGAAGGCGTGGTCGCCAATATTGAATCCCCACGAGTCGTTCAGCGTGTTGCAACTCTCCAGCGGAAGCTGCTCGGTCACGTACGTTGTGTTGAATCCGGCCGTGTTCTGACCCGGCAAATCTCTTTCAAACGTCTGCACATCTTCGCCCGGCTTCGGCGCCTGATGATGATTTGGAATGATGAGTGCTGCAGGCTGCAGCTGATGAATCAGCGAATACGTCTTCGCCAGATGCCAGTCAGCATTTGGCTTATCCCACATGCCGTCAAACCAGATTCCCCCGATCGGTCCGTAGTTGGTCAGCAACTCGCGTAATTGTCCATCCATGTAATCGTCGAGATAGGCATTCCAGTCTCCGTGGTCAGGGCGGCCGTTGTGCCATTCTCCGTTGTCGTGTTCGGTTGCGCCGCGAGGAAAATAATCCGGATTGTGCCAATCAAGCTGCGAATAATAAAAGAACAGCTTGATTCCCTGCCGGTGCGCTTCGTCCGCCAGCATTTTCAGCGGATCTTTTCCATACGGCGTGCGCTGTACAATATTCCAGTCGGAAACTTTTGAATCAAACATCGCAAAGCCGTCATGATGACGCGAAGTAATCGTGATGTACTTCATCCCGGCTGCTTTCGCCAGCGCAACCCACGTCTTGGCGTCGAACTTCTCCGGATCGAAGAACTTCGGCAGTCGGTTATATTCATTCACATTCAGTTTGCGGTTGTGAAACACCCACTCACCATCTCCCAACACGCTGTACACGCCCCAGTGAATGAACATGCCGAACTTCATGTCCTGAAATTCCTGACGAGCTTTTAGGTTTTCGGGAGTTGGCTGATAACCTTCCTGCGCCGTCACGATCGAGGCTGTCAGCCCAGTCAGCATCATCACAGCGGCGATTACCGCGAGAAGTCTGTTCTGTGTTTGGTTCATCGGAACCTGCTACGGAATATGATCTGAAAAGCGCAGCTTTAAGTTGCGCCGAAAACCTGCAAAAAAGAAAGGCCTTTAAACCCTAGGGATTTAAAGCTCGCCCTTCTTCATCTGCTGAATTGCATAATCACATGCGCGCGCCGTAAGCGCCATATAGGTCAGCGACGGATTCACACACGACGACGACACCATCGCTCCACCGTCTGTAATGAACAGATTCTTCACGTCATGTGATTGATTGAAAGCATTTAGAACGGAAGTCTTCGGGTCCCGTCCCATTCGCGCTGTGCCCATCTCGTGAATCGAAAATCCGGGCGGATCGTTGCCGATGAACGGCTCGATATAATGCGCCCCTGCAGCCGCCAGCATTTCCGCTGCCGCGACCGGCATGTCTTTCCGCAAAGCGAGCTCATTCTCGCCCCAGGCACAATGAATTTTCAGTACGGGAATACCCCACGCATCGACCTTCTCTTTGTCGATCTCAACGTAATTGTTGTGATTCGGCAGGCACTCGCCATATCCATAGAAACTGAAGCGCCACGGCCCTGGCTGGCGGATCAGCTTTTTAAACTCTGGGCCGAATCCGGTTTGCGCGATGCCACGATCCCATCCCTCGCGCTGGCCTCCGCCCTGAAAACCATACCCCCGCAGGAATCCCGGTTCTTTCTTTTTCACATTCCGAAATCGCGGCACATAAATTCCGTTGGGGCGTCTGCCCAGCATGATGCGGTCTTCATTTCCCGGAATCGTCGCGACTGCGCCGCCATTTTTTACATGATCCATCAGATTGTGCCCCAACTCTCCGCTTGAGTTGGCCAGCCCGTTGGGAAACTCAGAAGTTGACGAGTTGAAGAGAATCCGTGTTGATTCCAGTGTCGACGCATTGAGAAAAATCACCTTGGCGCGATACTCCACAGCCGCGCGTGTCTTCGTATCGATGACGCGCACGCCGCTCACGCGACGCGTTTTCGCATCGAAACTTAGGCTGTGCACTACGCTGAACGGCCGCAAGGTCATACGGCCCGTTTTTTCTGCCGCAGGCAGCGTCGCGTTTACGCTGCTAAAGTACGATCGTGTGATGCAACCTCGCTCACATGGGCCACAATAGTGACACGCGGCCCTGCCATTGTGATCTTTCGTAAGAATTGCGGCTCGACCGATCGTCAACACACGTTCGCCGTTGAAGTATTTCCCGATTGCATCCCTCACTACTTTTTCCGCGCAATTCAACTCCATCGGAGGAAGAAATTTACTGTCCGGCAACTGGGGCAATCCCAGTGCCTCGCCCGAAATCCCGACGAAGTCCTCCACGTAGTCGTACCAGGGCGCAATGTCCGCATAGCGGATCGGCCAATCGATCGCAATTCCATCGCGCAAATTGGCTTCAAAGTCCAGGTCGCTCCAGCGATACGACTGGCGACCCCACATGATGGAGCGCCCGCCGACCTGCCGCCCACGAATCCACCAGAACGGCTTGCCATCTTCAGTTGTGTACGGATGCTCTTTGTCACTGATAAAGAATTTCGACGACCACTCGTCGCACGCGTAACACAAGCTCTGAATCGGCTGATCTTCTCTTTGCCGGTGCCGGTCGCGCATGCCGCGAAACTTCATTTCCCACGCCGGAACATGCTCAACGTAATCCTGCTCGGGCACGATCGGACGACCTGCTTCGAGAACCAGCGTCTTGAGCCCTTTTTCTGTCAGCTCCTTCGCAGCCCAGCCGCCCGTAATGCCAGAGCCAATCACAATCGCGTCGAAGGTTGTTTCTTGGTTCACGGCTTCGGCGCCTCCTTCACGGGTTGTACGGCACAGCTGTCGAAATGATCAGGGATTACTTCATAATGCAATTCTTCCGTCGCGCCGGCTTCCGAGGTGTAATACGCCGTCAACGTCAGCCGCCGCAGCATGGAATAGAAATTCTCATTGGACCGGGACGACCAGTCTCCACGTGCCGGCCTGGGATTCCGTACGACCTCCGTCTCTGCGATCATCTTTTCGCCAAGCGCAGTCAGGATCTCTGCCTGCTGTGTTGCAGAACACCCAACAAAATCTTTGCCGAAGAGCGACTGCGAACGGGCATCTACATCTTCCAGGCCTTTCAAAAATCGGCTGCGTTCGCTGTCGTCGTACCACTCTGTCAGAATCAAATCGATGAACTCGCAGGCGCCCACATCGGTGGCTCCCGGAGTGTCGGTGCGCGGCAGAATCATTTCTGCCATCGCCTTCACCGTCGCCTCTTGATGCGCATTCAAGGTCCGCAGCTTTGTATCGGACCCAACTTTGGACCCAACTACGGTCCGCGCCTCGCGCAGCATTGCCAGCGCGCTCGGCGTCGCGACCGGTAGGGCCATACCCGCAGCCAGCAGCCGAATTGCTTCGCGTCGATTCATCATGAAAAATTCTTTCGTTTCGTTGACACGAGTCTCACGTTTACGATCCCGTAACTGTTTTAATCTCCGCGGCCTTCCCATCGTGATAGACGATCACCAGTGGCTTTCCGCCATTTGGGTAACGCACAGTTTTTTGATAAGAAGTGTCTCCCGCATCGGGCACGCCCATGCCGATGGCGAAATCGGCTTGCATCTCGTTCATCCCTGGCTTGACTTGATGCTGCTCGACTGCCTGCCACACGTCAGGAGGCCAATGTTTATAGAGATCACGCGGGTCTTCGATAAAAAACATTTCGTCGGAATAAATCTTGTATTCGCTTTCTGTTTCAAACCCAATCGGAACCGCGTAGCTCTTCCCTTCTTTCTCGAACACCGCCATTACTTGCTTGCGTTGGCCTGTTCCCGCGGGCGTTGCTGTAACCACATCTTTGATCGCAAGTTTCTCGATCGGAAGCAACAATCCGGCTTCATGATCAAAATCGACGTGCTTGCTTGCGGCATCGTAGCGGTAGTAGGTGTAGCGATATCCCTCTTTGACCCAAACCGGTTGCTGGGTAAGCTGTTTTGCCGATTTCAGATCATACGGATACAGTTTCTTCGGAGTGACGTAATAGTCAGGATTGGAAAACCCGGCATTCTGCGCCTGCTTCTGCTTCTCGGCTGCAACGTAGTCCTGGTGGCGCTGATAAAGAATGTAACCGGCGCGCAGAGCGGCAACCAGCATGGCCACGACCAATACCAGTTGGATCCTTTGCCTCGCCTCAGGGGTCATTACGAAAACTTTATCAGATCAGCGCTGGTAGAGGATGCTGCAACGCTGCGGTTTCCTTATTCGTTGGATTCCCGATCCAGTAAGATTGGAAAGAGGAGGACTCCGGTGCAGTCGTTGTACACTGAAATTATGCTGGTCACCGAACAAGATGTCTTGAGCGCCCTGAAGAGTTGTTACGATCCCGAGATTCCCGTCAACATTGTGGACTTGGGCCTGATCTACAAAGTTGGTTTTACGCCTGCAGAAAACGACCCTGCCAACGACAAACAAGACGTGACAGTCGACATGACGCTCACTGCACAGGGCTGTCCCGAGCACGTGAATATCAGCATGCAGGTCAAATCACGTCTCGAGCAGTTGCCGGGAGTGCGAAATGCCCTTGTGAATATTGTGTGGACGCCGCCGTGGACTCCGGAGCGCCTTAGTCCCGATGCCAGGAAGCAACTTGGAATTGAGTGAAGCGGCGTCGGACCTTGGACTTCGGACCTCAGTCCAGAGTGTGCAAGAGCCCAAGGTCTACGGTCTGACGTCTGCTATCCACCAATCTCTTCCCATGCATCAACCGCGCTTCGCCCCGCAGCGTCGGTAATTCGCCGGCCAGCACGTCCCGCCATTTCCATGATTTGCATGCCACGCTCAAAATACTCTGGCAAAGCCTGTCGCACTTTTTCGAACTTCTCGGGATACTCCGACGCCAACACTCCTAGCCCCACGCCAGTCGCGAGTACTCCAGCTGCATACCGTTTCTTCATGAACAGAATCGTTGCCGCACTGATCGAACCGACAATTGCTGCCTTTTTCCAGCTATCCATCTCGTCCTCCAGATGAGCCTCTAGTTTGCGATTGTACTTCCTCGATTTGTGAGCGCCAAACATCACGACGTTTGGTCCCCTCACGCACATGTATACTGCGTCGTTTGCTGGAGGCTCCTCATGTTCAATAACATCCGGTGGATTACTTTTGTCCTTTCCTTCAGTGTACTGGCCAGCCTTTCCGCTCAAACCAAACCACGCGCGCGCGACCTTGGCGTCCCTTTCGACGGCACTCCCGGCGCTAATAATGCAATCACTGATGTAAAGGGTGTCGAAGTGGGCCACACCACACTCATCTCCGGTGAAGGCAAACTCGTCATTGGCAAAGGTCCCGTTCGGACTGGTGTCACTGCCGTTCATCCTCGCGGCAAGAACAGCAACGATGCCGTGTTCTCCGCCTGGTTCACGCTCAACGGTAATGGCGAAATGACCGGCACCACCTGGGTAGACGATTCCGGCTTCCTAAATGGACCAGTGATGATTACGAATACGCACAGCGTGGGAGTTGTGCGTGACGCCGTCATCGCCTGGAAAGTGAAGCACGGCTCTCCCGATATGGAAGGTTATTGGTGGTCACTGCCGGTCGTCGCAGAGACCTGGGATGGCTATCTCAACGACATCAACGGATTTCACGTTACACCCGAAGACACTTTTCACGCTCTCGATTCCGCTCATTCTGGTCCAGTAGAAGAAGGCAATGTCGGCGGCGGCACAGGCATGATCTGTAACGAATTCAAGGGAGGTATCGGCACCAGTTCGCGTGTACTCGATGCCAAGGCTGGAGGCTATACCGTTGGCGTGCTTGTGCAATGTAACTATGGATCACGCGAGCAACTCCGCATCGCAGGCATTAACGTGGGCCGCGAGATCCCCGAGCACACCGTGTGGAAGGAAGATGTGGGCTCGATTATTGTCGTCGTTGCAACCGACGCTCCCCTGATCCCTACGCAGCTCAAACGTATCGCAAAGAAGGTTTCGCTCGGCCTCGGCCGCAATGGCAGCTACTCCGGGGACGGCTCTGGTGACATCTTCATTGCCTTCTCCACAGCCAATCCGGGCGCTGTCGGCACCAAGGGAATTCACCAGCTCACCATGCTTCCAAACGATTCCCTAGATCCCATCTTCCTCGCAACGGTGCAGGCTACCGAGGAGGCCGTGATCAACGCCATGGTCGCCGCCGATACCATGACCGGCATCAACAATCACACCGTCATCGCACTGCCTCACGACCGACTCCGCGAGGCCCTGAAGAAGTACAACCGGCTAGCAAAGTAAGAATCCTCTGGGATGGCCTGCATCTCGCGTTCCTGCGAAATATGCCAAGGCAATTTCGGGTTAGTCGGAGCCAAGCGCCCTCGTCCTCTGTCGATATTCGTGCGGCTCGATCCCAAAGCGCTTCAACATCGACTGCAAAGTAGTGCGCTTGATCCCCAGCCGGCTGGCCGCACCGCCTGCTCCCGATAGCACTCCGTGCGTTTCGCGCAGAACCCGCAGGATGTGTTCGCGCTCCATTCCAGCCAGCCCGTCTTCCGCAAAATCTTGTTCAGCCTCCAACTCTACAGGTGGAGGAGCCAACGTAGTGCCCTTACTCAAGATGACCATGCGCTCGATCATGTTTTCTAGCTCACGGACATTTCCCGGCCAACTCCAATTCTGCAGCACATTCATCGTTTCGCGCGGAATGATCTCGATGTGCCTTCCCATACGAGCTGCATACTTGTGAACAAAGTGAGCAACAAGCATCGGGATATCCGACCTCCGCTCGCGTAACGTTGGCAATTGAATGGGAAACACATTAAGCCGATAGAACAGATCTTCGCGAAATTTTTTGTCAGCCACATCCTTGCGCAGATCGCGGTTCGTGGCGGAGATAATTCGCACATCTACATGCAGCGTGCGTACTCCTCCCAGGCGTTCGAATTCGCGGTCCTGCAGAACCCGCAGCAGTTTTGGCTGGAGTTCCAGCGGCAATTCACCAATCTCGTCAAGGAATAAAGTTCCGCCGTCCGCCAGTTCCAGACGTCCGAGTTTCTGGCTCACAGCACTGGTGAACGCGCCTTTCTCGTGCCCAAACAGCTCGCTCTCCAGCAAACCCGAGGGCACGGCCGCACAATTCAACTTAATGAAACTTTTCTCGCGCCGGGTACCGAGCGAGTGCAGCGCCCTTGCTACCAATTCCTTGCCCGTGCCTGTCTCCCCGAGCAGCAGAACGGTGGAATCAGTGGGCGCAACCACTCGAGCTTTTTTAAGCACCTCAAGCAGCGCAGGACTCTGTCCGATGATCTCTTCGAAACCCAGTTCTGATTGAATTTCCCCTTCCAGATAGGATTTCTCACGAACAAGCCTGTCTCTTTGCTCTTCAAGGCGATCGGCAAGCTCACGAATCCGCGCGACGTCCATAAAGGAACCAGTGATCCCAACGATTTTTCCGGCAGAATCAAGCAAAGGATCGAGTGTCACCTCGAAAGCTGCGCGGTGGCCATTGCGTGCGAACGTGAGTTCGGTTCGCAGTCCTTTGCCTGTCTCGAGAACTCTGCGGTTGAGTTCATTCACCCGTGCGGCGTTTTTCATTCCCATCACATCGTCACATGTCTTCCCGATTATGTCCGAGGGCCATTCCGGTCGTGGGTTGTATACCCACGTATAGCGCAGATCTTGGTCCTGGTTGAAAACCGTAACGGGAGAATCCTTGAGCGCCACCCGGAATCGTTCCTCATTCCTGAGCACCGCATCTTCGGCTTGTTTGCGCGCGGTAATGTCGAATATTGTCGACTGAATAAGCGCTTGACTCTGACCTTCGGTTAGCAGAACGCTGTTCAGCAAGACCCACAATGAAGTCCCGTCTCGTCTCCGCAGTTCCAGCTCCCGGTTCAGGGAAGCCCCGCTCTGTTTCAACTCGCTCAGCAATACTTCCCGGTTAGCTGGATCAGGATAGCGTTCTGCTATCTGGCTGCCACGGCATTCCGCCGCATTGCCGAAACCGAACATGCGCGCCCAGGCATCGTTGCAGTCGACCACCTGACCATCAAGTGCAATAGTCGCCACGCCCGCTACTGCTTTTTCGAACAGTGTCCGATATCGTTCTTCGGAACTGCGCAGCGCCAGCTCCGCGCACCTTTGCTCGGTAATATCATGCGCCATGCCGCGAACAATTGGCGTCTCTACCCCGTCAGTGCGCAGCGTGTTGTAGTATTCCCAGGTTCTGACTTCTCCGTTTCTGGTCAGCACGCACAACAAACCTCTTTCCGGTTCACCTGTCGTCTTCAGTCTTTCGAGATATGCGTCGAACTGTTCTCGGCCCTCCGGAATAATCAGCTCCCGCATCGGAATCTTCAGCAACTCCTCGACGCTGTATCCTAGAATTCGCGCTGGAGCCGGATTCACTGTCAGGAGATTCCCTTCCAAATCATGCGTGCACACTAAGTCTTCACTGTGCTCTACCAGGTCGCGGTATCGGTTATCGCTCTCACGTAACTCATCCTCGGCTTTTTTTCGTTCGCTGACGTCGCGTGAAACACACACGATGTAGTCGCGATCCAATTTGACCAATTTCAGGCTGCACTCGACAGGAAAGGTCGATCCGTTTTTTCGCCGATGGATCGTCTCCAGCAGAAATGACCCTTCATCGCGTAATCTGCTCGCTACCTCCTCTTGCATGGACTTATCCGCTTTGGGGTTGATATCAGCCACGGTCATCGATAGCAACTCTTCGCGGAGGTAACCGAGGTTTACGCACGTTTTCAGGTTCACATCGAGGAATCTGAGTGTGACTGGATCGACTACTTCCACTGCGTCGTTGCAATGATCGATCAGTGTCCGGAACAACCGCAGCGAATACTCCGCTTGTTTCTTCTCTGTAATATCCTGCATGACGACGGCAACGCGTTCGACTCCGGCTGGACCTGAGAGGGGAAAATACGATACTGCGAAGTCACGCTCGCCCAGTGTGGGATATTTATATCGCTTTTCATAGTTGACGACCCTGCCTTGAAAACACTCATCCAATTTTGGCTTAACGGTCGTATCAAAGACCTCGGCTCCCATGATTTCCGCGAGCTGTCGTCCGATCAGTTCTTCCCTTTCGATAGCTCTGCCGTTTAGAAAGGCGTGGTTTGCGAGTACGTAGCGGTAGTCTCGATCAACCACGAGAATCATTTCCTGCAAACCTTCCAACGCCTTCTCGTACTCCTGTAGTCGCTCGTCCGCCAGCTTGTGCTCTGTAATGTCCTGGATCGTTCCGACCGCGGCCAGCGGCCGACCTTCTTTGTCGCGCTCAATGGTCGCCTGAATGTGGGCCCATCTTGTGCGTCCTTCTACGATCACTCGTTTTTCGGCGTCGAGTATCCCAGTCGTCAGAGCAGCAGCCCAGTTTTGCCGAATGCTCTCACGATCCTCAGGCTGCAGGTTTTCCATCATCCGCTGAGGAGTTACGTTGGTTCCCACGGGTAGGCCCAAAATCCGGCAGGCCTCATCGGACAGAACAAGTGTGTGTTTTCGAATGTCGTGCCGCCAACTCCCAATGTGCGCTACCGCTTGGGCACGGTTCAGGTCCGCTTCGCTATCTTTCAGCGCCTGATCAGCTCGCCAACGGCCTCGTGCTAAGGCTGAGAGAAACAGCCCAAGGATCACGAATAACGCTGGTTTGGCAAGATCTTCGGGAGAACGAACTTCAGAAGAATTCGCCGGAGAGAATATGGGATACCCACCGATAACAGTCGCCACCAATGTGGCGACAACTCCCGGCCAGAACCCTGTCAGCATCGCGACCAGAACAACGGCAGGAAAGAACAACACGTAAGGCAGGTGGGAAACTCCCAACCGCCGCAGGAAGAATTGGAGGACCGCCGCCACGGCCACTGCCAGTAGCGCAAAGCCGTAACGTGCTTGCCAGACGCGCATCCACTGCGTGCCGGCCAAGACCGGTGTCCCGCGATCGGCAGAACTCATAGCCAACCTTGAATTGCTTAGGGGGGCCCGTTCTAAAAAACTTATGCTTGTACGAGCTAGAGAGCAGTGGTTGCAGAGTCTGCCACGACAATCTTTACGTAGCGACAGCTCCTTCTCGCCTTGACTGCCAGCCCAGTCCGCCCGAGAGGGAAGGTATGGAACCAACGCATGGCAGCGCCATAGAGTAGTTCTGACTCATGGTCAATGTCAAGAATTGTAATGGGTAGCTATTGCCGCAACTGAAAAAATGATACGTCAAACTGCCCTCCGCATTTCAGGGCACGATTCACGGCACAATTCCTAAGGGTGAAAAATTCAAACTAGGACACTACTCAGCGTCCGAGTTGGGCAATTCCGCGATCGATGGTTTATTCTGAATGGTTGCTCAACACTCGCTGGTCCATGCCGTTCACCCCAGCTCAAATTCAAATAGTCCTGAGTTGAAAAGCCAGGAGCTATTAGCTAAAAGCTATCTATGAAAACCGGCATTATCGGCCTGCCCCAGGTAGGCAAGTCATCGCTGTTTCGTATTCTTACCAAGGCGCACCTCTCCGAACATGCGTTTGCCAATCCACGCGAAGCTCACGTCGGCGTCGCGAAAGTTCCCGACGAGCGCCTCGACCGTCTTGCCGCTCTCTACAATCCGAAAAAACTAACGCACACTTCTGTCGAGTATGTCGACGTAGGCGCGATCGGCCAGGACGCGCTCAAGGAAACCGCCTACCTAGGACACCTGCGACAGGTTGATGCGCTCGCCCACGTGGTGCGGGTTTTCGTGGATCCCGCTATTCCGCACGTGGGAGAAATTGATCCCTTGCGCGATATTAAGAACGTCGAGTTTGACCTCATGGTCAGCGATCTGGGCCAGATCGAGAAGCGTCTTGAGCGTCTCGAAAAAGATCTTAAAAAAATGAAGACGCCGGAACTCGAAAAAGAATTCGAGCTGTTAAAGCGTGCCAATGCGCATCTCGGCGAAGAGAAACCGCTGCGTGAGCTGCAAATGACTCCCGAGGACAAGAAGCGCATTCGCGGTTTCATGTTCTTAAGCGAGAAACCGATTTTTTACGTGCTCAACATCGGCGAATCGATGGAACTCGGAAAAGAACTCGATCAGGCCGTCAGCAAATACAAATTGACCGATATTGCAGCGCGTCCGAACTCGGCGGCGACTGCGATCTGCGGCAAGGTCGAGGCCGAACTGTCAGAAATGAGTGATGCCGACGCGGCAGAGTTTCTTTCCAGCTATGGCCTGAAAGAGAGCGGCCTGGTGCGCTTGATCCGCACGACTTATCAACTCCTCGGCCTGATTTCTTTTTTCACCGCCGGCGAAGATGAGTGCCGCGCCTGGCAAATCCCTGCGCATACGCGTGCGCAGGAAGCGGCCGGCGCCATTCATTCTGATCTCGAAAAGCATTTCATCCGCGCCGAAACCATCCGCTGGGATCAATTGCTCGAAGCTGGCTCCGAAGCCAACGCCCGCGCCAAAGGCACGCTGCGCCTTGAAGGCAAGGACTACATCGTGCAGGATGGCGATGTGATGCACATCCGGCACAGCGGCTAATGGATTTTCACCACAGAGACACAGAGTCACAGAGAAAACAATTGAATGAAATTCTCTGTGTCTCTGTGCCTCCGTGGTGAATCTGATTTTGGACTGATATCATCCCCGGAGCGAAATGCATCCGATTGCCACCAGTGTCCTCCTCGGCTTAACAGCCGCAGCCGCGAACATCTTCGGCGGAGCGATCATTGTGCAGCGGCATTGGGAGCGGCGCTATCTGCGCTACTTTGTTGCGCTGGGTGCGGGATTCATGCTGGCCACTGCACTGGTGGAAATGGTCCCGGAAAGTTTTGAGCTGCGCGGGAGATCGGCGGCGTTCCTCATTCTGCTGGGATATCTGATCATCCATTTCTTTGAGCATACCGTGACGCCGCACTTTCACTTCGGCGAAGAGACGCATCACGACGAGTTCATTCATTCGCACAAGGGATACTCCGTGCTGCTCGGGCTCATCATTCATACGTTTTTCGATGGCATTGCGATCGCATCGGGATTTCTGGTTTCGAGCTGGCTGGGCTGGCTGATTTTCTTTGCCGTCTTCCTGCACAAAATTCCTGAGGGCTTCACCGTGAGTTCGGTCATGCTGGCCAGCGGACGCAGCCGCGGCACGGCGTGGGGTGCGTCGATTGTGCTGGGTGGATCGACGCTCGCCGGAGTACTGACGATGGCGCTCTTCCGCCATCATGTCGGCGCGGGCCTGCCGCTCTCGGCGGGAGTCACGATCTATGTCGCCGCGTCGGATCTCGTGCCTGAAGTCAATAAAGAGCCGGCGATGAAGATGGCGTTGCTGGTGTTTGTGGGAGCGGGAGTTTTCTTCGTGCTGGACCACTTGTTCCATCTGCACTGATCTTTTTCTTGCCCCTCAGCGGCTAAAACCGCGTTTATTGTTGGCGTCTGATCGGCTCGACTGGAAGTCGCGCCCTTTCCGGTTTGTGCAATCCTTCGTCGTGCCTGCCTCAGAAAGCCCTGTAAAGGGAGATCAGATCGAAAAAATTTATATACCTTTAAGTTAAAATCTTTGTTTCCATGTTGTTGGCGCGAAGTGATATGCGTCTTGCCGGGTAAAATATTGAGAGGGAATGATTTAGAGTTAAAATATTGAAAATTATGGAGTTGTTACATCCGCAGGAACCTAGTATGGAAACAACTGACTGATATTGCTTCTGGCTAATCACGGAACTTACATTTTAGCATTGGTGTGTCGGATGGGCCGTGGTTGAGCGTGCGTATGAGATTGCGAGGGCGTCACTTAAAAATATTTTGAGGGGGCTTGACAGCGACGGACTGATGAGAGCCTCCCTAGGCACCGGCAATGCTACTTGATTGAGTTCTGGTTCCGGCTCAAAAATCGGAAAGCCGCTGATCTATTTGGAATGAAGGTGCGGCGATGGCACTCGTGGGGGATGTACCTCACGCGAAACTCCTAGAAGAAACAGCATCACCATTCATACGGCCTAAAAAGCATAACGGCTTCTAGGTGCAAACTAGAAGACGTGGGTGGTGTCCTAGTTTGACAAACAGAAGCCTTAAACCGCGAAGTACGCAAAGAAAATCCGCGAAGCTCGCTAAGAAAGCAAGATTGAATTAGGGCACTACTAAGCCGTTCAATTCCAGCGTGGTGCGTAACCTTTTCACAGTCTACTTTCAAATCTTTTTGAAAAGACGGCACAATCGTGGTCACAACCGCTCTTTCCCTCCTTCGGAGCTTGTTCATTTACCACTTTTGACCCACGGCTGACGCCGTGGGCTGCAATCTGTCGCCGCTTCGCGGCTGGAAACATCGTGCGGTCCACTTTTCCATGCGCCTTTAAGTTGCGACACAGACTCTAAAGCCCGCCTCTTTTGCGGGGGCCTTGGCGGCACGGCTGGAAGCCGTGCCCTTCCCGGTTTTTCCGCTACCGGCAAAGTGCATAGGTCCTTCGCTTCGCTCAGGATGACAAGCCTGTTTTTGGCGTCTAATCCACCGTGTGCTTCGCGGTGTACCCGTCGCGGGCGAAGATTTCGATCTTCACATCCTTGCCCTTCTGGTCTTTCACTTTGAGTTGGCCGCCGTCGGGAGCCACGACCTGTACTTTCAGCTTGCGGTAGGTGCCGTCGAGTTTGTTGTTAGTGGGGTGGTAGGAAATCGAATACTCATTGCGAATGTCGGTAGAGATGTCGCCGAACAGTTCCGGCAACTCGCCTTCAAAGCGCGGGAAGTAGGCGCGGCCTCCGGTCATCGCCGCGAAAGTGCGCATCTCGTTGTCGCCCTGCAGATAATCCATGTTTCCTACAGGAATGCCCATGCCGTGCGCTCCACGGCAACCGCCCGGATGCGTTTCACAATACTCGCGGACAATGAATCCCACGCTGATGGGGAAGATGGTCACATCTTTCGTGTCTTTGATCTTCTTCATCATCTTGTCGAGCGTGATTTTGCTGAAGGTATCGACCCCGGTCGTCACCAGAATGACGTATTTCTTACCCTCTACGCGGTCGAGGCGGTCGAGCGTGTCATAGAGGGCATCGAAAACGTTGGTCTCGGAAAATCCGGGGATACGCAGCTGGTTCAGCGCACCGTAGACGGCTTTCTTATCCTGCGTAAAATCAACGAGGATATGCGGCTGCATGTCGAAATACGCCACCGCGACCCAATCGTCCTTCTTTAGAGTGTTGGCAAATGAGTACGAAGCCTGCAGCGCCTGGATCATGAAAACGTAATTCGTCGCGGCAAACTCGACCAGCAGCACCGCCGTGATGGGCGCCTGCGAGACGTTGAAGTTGGCGACCTGCTGTGGAACGCCGTCTTCCATGACCCGGAAGTTGTCTTTCTTCAGGCCCGGCACAAACTGGCCGTCTTTGGTCGTGACCAGCACGTCTACGTTCACCAGCGGGACATTTACTTTGAGCGAATAGTCGGGGTTATCCTCGATCTTCTTCGGCGCGGGCGGCGGTGGAGGCGCGGTATCTTCGGCCTTCTTTTTCGGGATCGCGTAGGGACCAACGCTGTCAGTTGGACCACCGGCTTCGGCAGGAACTTCCTGTATGGGCTTACCGTTGCTCTGGGTTTGGGATGGCGTCTGGGAAGACTGCGTCGATGGCGTTTGGCTCTGCTGGTCTTGATTCTGCGCGTATCCTGGCAAGGAATTACCGACCAGAATCAGGCAGAGGACGGGCGTCAGGCCTTGTTTCAGCCACGCCAACGTAATGCGCGTTGTTATGCACGTCCGGGTAGTGTATTTGTGTTTGAACGACAACATTTCTGGAACCCCGAAATACAGCTCTATGCTAGTATAGACGCAAGGATTCGCGATTGGGATGTTTTGCCCGGTTTTGATCCCCCTTCCGTGCAACGAGTTTCAGTTCGGTCGAGTCTAATCCGGTAGAAGGACCTGTTGGCAGTCCTTTCGGGGCTTTACATGAAAAGAGTTTTTCCGGCGGTTCTCGCCTTTGCTATATCCCTATCCACCCTCCTGATTGCACAAAACCTGATCGCGCAACAAACGACCGCTCAACAAACGATGGCGCCAAAGACGACTGCGGCGCAGAATCCTCTGCTCAGCGTGTCGGCACAGAGCGCTACATCGCAAGCGATAATGCCCGTCAGCCAGATTCACCCGGGAATGCGCGGCGTGGCTTATACGGTGTTTGAAGGCGTGAAGCCGGAACCGATGGACGTGGAAGTCCTCGGCGTTCTGCACAACGCCAATGGACCCAAAGGCGACGTGATTTTGATTCGCCTGCATGGATCGAAGGTCGAGTACACAGGTGTGGTTGCCGGAATGAGCGGCAGCCCGGTTTATCTTGATGGCAAGCTGGCCGGAGCGTTGGCCTTCCGTATCGGAGAATTTTCGAAAGAGCCGATTGCCGGCGTGACTCCGATCGCCGAGATGCTTGAGATCAACGCGCTCGACAAATCGCCTGCGGAAGAAACGGCGGCGACAAAGGCTGCGATTTCAAATGCGGCGGGAAAGACAGCGGCTCCGGGTGATGCGGTTACGTTTTCTGGCTCTACTCAGGATTTCGCCAACGTTCTTAAGCCGATCGAAACGCCACTCGTATTTAACGGATTCTCCGAAGAAGCTGTGCGCACTTTCGCACCGGAATTTGCCTCGGCAGGAATCGTGCCTGTCATGGGCGCCGGCTCTGTCACTGACGAGAAGCAGCCCGATCCACTCGAACCTGGATCAGCCGTAAGCGCAATTCTGGTTCGCGGTGATATGGATATCGCCGCCACCTGCACCGTTACCTACATGGATCCGCAGCATCTGCTGGCCTGCGGGCATCCGTTGCTGCAGTTCGGGGCGGTCGATCTGCCGATGAACAAGGCGCAGGTACTGGCCACGTTGCCATCGCCGCTCAACGCCTTCAAGATCGTCAACACCACGGAAGAAGCCGGAGTCTTCGTGCAGGATCGCCACACGGGCATCCTGGGCGTGTTCAATAAAGAGCCGGACATGATTCCGGTCACGCTGAACATTCATGGGGGAGCAGGAACTAAGCAATTCCATTATGAGGTACTCAACAATCCGCGCCTGAGTCCCGTGGCGATCATGGCGACTGTCTACAACGCGTTGCATGGCGTAAACGAATACGGCGAAGAAATTACCTACCGGCTGAGCGGGAGCGTCAACGTCAAGGGCTTTCCGGAAGTCCTGCTGAAGAACATGTTCACTCCGAGCGAAAACGGACAGCCTGCCGCGATGGCTGCCGCGCTATCACTCGGCGAGCGCTTCGGGCGCATCTATGACAATCCTTACAGCGCTCCGGCGGTGGAGAGTGTGAAGCTTGATTTCGATCTGGTCCGCGAACGCCGCTGGGCGCGGCTGGAATCTGCGCGCACCGATGTAACCGAAGCTCGCCCCGGCGATGAGATCACCGTCGAAACTGTGCTCGCCCCTTACCGCGGAGAGCGCAGCGTACGGCAGATTCCGGTGAAAATTCCAACGTCTGCGAGCAAGGGAACATTGCGAATTCTGGTTAGCGACGGCGAGACACTGGACCGCGTCAGCCGGATGAATCCGGCATTCGCCCGCAAGCTCGACCTCGCGTCAACGATTGCGCTACTCAATAAAGAGCACGCCAACAACCGCATCTACGTTTCGCTGCTTGAAGCCGATCCCGAAGCGCGCATCGCCGATAAAGTCATGCCCACATTGCCGATTTCAGTGATGAACGTAATGGATGGCATGCGTGGCAATCAGGAAATGATTGTTAGCGGCGAATCGAACGTCGATGAAACCGCTACACCTCCGCTGGACTACGTGGTCAACGGCGCACAGTTGTTGACAGTCACAGTGAAGTAAATATCTGGCACCAACCTGTGTGGCACGGGCACGCCCGCGCCACACCTATCCCAGTGCAGCATCGAGCGTCTTTAACAACGATCTGCGCGTGAAGGGTTTTTCCAACAGCCGGATGCCGACGTCAATTCCCTGGTTTGCCACCAACTCTCCGGTATATCCGGACATATAAACCACCTTCATCCCTGGATGCTTGTCGATCAGGCGCAGCGCCAGTTCGGGACCGCTCATGCCTTTCATTACCACGTCGGTGAGAGTAATGGCGACGTCGCCATTATTTTTTTCAATCGCCTCCAGCGCAGCCGTGCCATTGGCTGCGTCCATCACCTTGTAACCGTGCTCTTCCAGCATCTTCCGCATCAGCTGGCGCATGACCGGCTCGTCTTCGGCCAACAGAATAGTGGTCCCATCCCGCCTCGGAGGCAATGCGTCGGCTGGCGTGGCGTCGGATGCCTTCCCCAGCTTGGCGTCGGCGCAGGGCAGGTAAATCTTGAACGTCGTCCCGCGGTCGAGCTCGCTATAGACCCAGATATGCCCGCCGCTCTGTTTGACAATGCCATATACCGTCGCCAGGCCGAGCCCGGTTCCCTTGCCTATATCTTTGGTAGTAAAGAAGGGTTCAAAGATGCGCGACCGCGTCTCCTCACTCATGCCAATTCCATTGTCGCTGATGGCCAGCATCACATAACGGCCGGCGGTCATCGGCGGATGCTCGCGCGCAAACACTTCGTCGAATTCGATTGCACTCGTCTCGATGATCAATTTCCCGCCGTGCGGCATGGCATCGCGCGCGTTGACGGCGAGGTTGACCACAATCTGATCGAGATGCCCCGGATCAGCCTCTACAATGGCCGTGGCTGACCCGGGCAACAGGGTGATCTCAACATCATCTCCCATCAGCGGACGCAGCAGCTTGGTCATGTCCTTGAGCCGCTCGTTCAAATCGAGCACCTGAACCTGCGTCTGCTGGACGTGCTGCCGCCGGCTGAAAGCCAGCAATTGCCGGGTCAGGCTGGCTCCCCGATTCGCGGCCTCGCGGATGTTATCGACATACTCGCTCGTTTCGGGGTCGACGTTGCTGCGCAGCATCTCTGTACACGCTGTGATAATCCCAAGAAGGTTATTGAAGTCGTGGGCTACTCCTCCTGCCAGACGGCTTATCGCTTCAAACTTCTGCAGCTGCTGGATCTCTTTTTCCAGACGGCTTCGTTGGCGGCGATGTTCTACCTCCAGCAGTTCCCTTTGAACGGCCGGGATCAATCGTTTCAGATTGTCCTTCAGGAGATAGTCTTGCGCGCCTTGTTTCAAAGCCGCAACCGCTGCGTCTTCGCCGATCGTGCCGGAAACGAAAATAAACGGCGCTTCCGAACTGGTTTCGCGCAGGAGTTTCAGTGCCTTCATGCCGGAGAAGTACGGCAGGGAATAATCGCAGATTACGATGTCCCACTTCCCTTGATTGAGAGCAATCCGCATCGCTTCTTCGGAGTCGACTCTCAGTGAGGTTGGCTCGTAGCCTCCCCGGCGGAGTTCGCGGGCCAAGAGGACGGCATCGTCCTCCGAGTCTTCGACCATGAGTACGCGAATCGGTACACCCATCAGGAACTCCTTAGCACTGGGGGCGGCTCGTTCAGAATGAGCCAGTACAGCCCCAGCTGCCGGACTGCTTCGATAAACTGCCCGAAATCGACCGGTTTGCGAACGTAACTGTTTGCACCCAAACTATAGCCTTCAATCAAGTCCTGCTGTTCTTTGGAGGAGGTAAGAATCACCACCGGCAGCAGACGCGTTCGTTCGTCGGCACGCAGGCGTTGCAGAACCTGCAAGCCGTCGATTTTGGGCAGTTTCAGATCCAGAAGAATCAGATGCGGCATTGAGGCGAGGTCGCGTTCGGCATGAGCTCCGGTTCCAAATAAATAATCCAATGCCTCCACTCCGTCTCTTGCAATCACGACTTCGTTGTGAATATTGTTTCTTTTTAGCGCTCTCAGAGTCAGCGCTTCGTCGTCGGCGTTGTCTTCCACGAGCATGATCTGGGGATCTGCCATTGAAATTGCCTCCTATGGAGCGGCTTGCATCGGTGTCTTCGCCCGGAGCACAAAATAAAACGTGGCCCCTTTGCCAACGGCCGATTCAGCCCAGATTCGGCCTCCATGTTTGCGAACGATCCGTTGAACCGTCGCCAGCCCAACTCCGGTTCCCGGGTAGTCTCGATCGGAATGCAACCTCTGAAATACGCCAAACAGCTTGTCTGCGTAGCGCATGTCAAAACCAGCGCCATTGTCCCGCACAAAAAAAACACTTTCTGAATTACCGTTTGTGACACCGAGCTCAATATGCGAGACCTGACATTTCGATGTAAATTTCCAGGCATTCCCTAGCAGGTTTTCCAGCATCGCCCGCAGAAGGTGTCGATCGCCTGTTGCTTTTAGCCCCGGCTCGATGTCAATCGTTGCACTGCGCTCTGGCTCTATGGTTCTTAGCTGAGACATAATCTCTTCGGCGAGCACGCTCAAATTCACGTCATCTTCCTCGGCTTCAGACCGGGCGATTCGAGCCAGCTTCAGCATGTCGTCAATGAGGTGTCCCATGCGAAGCGTGGCCGCTCGTACGCGCTCCAGATGCGATTGTCCCTCTAGGTCTATTTTGTCGCGATACTCCTCGAGCAGGGCCAAACTGAATCCGTCAATCGCCCGCAACGGCGCCCGCAAGTCGTGGGATACTGAATAGCTGAAACTTTCCAGCTCTTTATTCATTGTGCCAAGCTCGGCGTTACGCACTTCAAGTTCTTCATTCAGCCGGCGAATGTTATCGTGTGCTCGCTTACGCTCCGTTACGTCACGAATCGCACTGGAAATTAGCACGCCCTCCTCGGTTTCTAGTGGGCTCAGACTTATCTCTACCGGAAACTCTGTGCCGTCCTTACGCAGACCGTACAACTCCGAGCCCGCTCCCATCTCCCGCACTCTTGGGTGAGCGGAGAAGGCGGTACGGTGCCCGGGATGTTTAGCCCGAAACCGCTCCGGTACCAGCATCTCGATCTCCTTGCCGAGCAATTCTTCCCGACCGTAGCTAAACATCTTCTGCACCTGCGCGTTGACTAGTACGATCCTTCCTTCTGCATTCACAACTACCATGGCATCGGGCGCAGCTTCCAATAGTCCCCTAAACTTCGCTTCCGCCCGCTTACGTTCGGTGATGTCGCGGATAGCGCTGGAAATTAATGTTCCTTCTTCGGTCTCGAGCGGACTGAGACTGATTTCCACCGGAAACTCCGATCCGTCCTTGCGCAAGCCGTATAACTCAAAGCCGGCTCCCATCTCTCGCACTCTGGGGTGGGCGGAGAAGGCGGTTCGGTGGCCCGGATGCTTTGCCCGAAACCGCTCCGGCACCAGCATCTCGATCTCCTTGCCCTGCAATTCTTCCCGACCATAGCCGAACAGCTTTTCCACCTGCGCGTTGACCAAGACAATCTTGCCCTCCCCATTCACTACGACCACTGCATCCGGCGCTGCTTCCAACAAATCGCGGAACTTTGACTCCGCCTTCTTGCGCTCCGTAATGTCCCGGATGGCACTAGAAATCAGCGTTCCCTCCTCGGTCTCGAGCGGACTGAGACTGATTTCCACCGGGAACTCCGAGCCGTCCTTACGCAGACCATACAACTCAAAGCCGGCTCCCATCTCTCTCACTCTCGGGTGGGCGGAGAAGGCGGTTCGGTGGCCCGGATGCTTTGCCCGAAACCGCTCCGGCACCAGCATCTCGATCTCCTTGCCCTGCAATTCTTCCCGACCATAGCCGAACAGCTTTTCCACCTGTGCGTTGACCAGAACGATCTTGCCTCGTGCATTCACTACGACCACGGCATCCGGCGCTGCTTCCAACAGACTCCGGAACTTCGACTCCGCCTTCTTGCGTTCCGTAATGTCCCGGATGGCGCTGGAAATCAACGTTCCTTCTTCGGTCTCTAGCGGGCTGAGACTGATTTCCACCGGGAACTCCGAGCCGTCCTTACGCAGACCGTACAACTCAAAGCCAGCACCCATCTCCCGCACTCTCGGGTGGGAAGAGAAAGCTATGCGGTGCCCCGGATGTTTTGCCCGAAACCGCTCCGGTACCAGCATCTCGATCTCCTTTCCGAGCAATTCTTCCCGACCGTAGCCGAACAGCTTTTCCACTTGTGCATTGACCAGAACAACCTTACCCTCAGCATCCACTACGACCATTGCATCCGGCGCGGCTTCCAACAGACCCCGGAATTTCGCCTCCGCCCGCCCGAGAGCAAACTCGGCAAGCTGGCTTTTGTTCATCTGCCGGTAAAGCATCAGAATGGCGATTAAGACCAGGAAGCCTGCCATGAGGTTTCCAGCCACGATCGCAATCCTGGTGCGAGCGGCGCTCTGGTTCTCGGCAGCTGACCTTTGCTCCAGGAGTGCATTCTCGACCTGCTCGATTTGGCTGATCGAATCTTGCAGCTTCGAGAGCAAAACGTCATTTGCCGTTGCGAAGACTGCATCAGCGCGGTTCTCACGCTTTCGGGCTTCAACCTGCTTCTCGATTTCCGACTTAATGTCGTGAAACAGCACGCGAAGTTGACGAAAAGATTCCTGCTGGCGAGGGTTATCTGAAGTCAGATCCTGAATTTGATCGAGGGCTCGATCCGCTCCGGAAATATGTGCGCGATAAGAGACCTCGTCGCTCGCGTTGCCATTGAGCAGAAACGTTCGTTGGTTTATTTTCGCCGTCAACAACTCGGTGCGGAATGCCGCCAGAGTTCCCAGCACGATATAGGTATGCGAAACCCAGTGCTCCGTGTTTGTATGTTGCAGGTTTTCTCGATAGGACAGCATGCCTACAGAAAATAAAGCGGCAAAGGCCGCCACCACCGCTAGCTTAAATCGTGGCCCAAGAGTTTTTATGGTTGGCCCAACTGCCGGAGCCGATTCCATAAGTCCTCTAAATTTCTCGGCGCGCTTTCGCCTTTTGGTTTCTGCTTTCAGCTCTTCCAGACTCGGCAGTGCTAGTGCTTGCGGCACGAGTTTAACCAGCAGTATGGCCGTGGGTACTGATGCCAAAGCGGTGATGGCCTTTACAGCTCCGGAAAGCCAATAGCTGGCATGCCAAAGCGTCCATATCTCCATGGCGTGAGTGAAGCCGCAGGCGATGATGAAGATCCCAAATAATAGAAACATCCAGTTGAACGGCAGATCATGCTTGCGGCGGATGAAGTAAATCAGAGTGATCGGAATCGACAGATAGGAAAGGAAGATCAGTGCGTCCGAGACAATGTGTAGCCAGATCAGTCCCGTGTTCCACATGTAGCAGTAACCGTGGGGCATGAAATCCTGGTTCCCACTGTACCGTCCCCACAATGCCACACCAGCGACCGTTGCAGTGATTAGACCAACCGCAGACAGCAAGACGGTTGGCTTGAAAGCGCCGACCGGCCGAGGGCCGAGGTCAGGCGTTGGAGTTGCCATAAGAATCTCCAATGGTGCAGAAGACGTCGGCGGAAACTCCCTCGTCTTTCCCACTACCGGCGAGGATTCACACTTCTACGCCGTCTTCTCTATTGATGGACAGGCGAATCATAATGAGTGCGCGCTAAGCCGGACAAGGAATATCCGGAGTTTGACGTGCAGTACGTTGGTATGTGTGTTCCGAAACGGGATTTGGGAAGGACACGGCTTGGGTTCAGCCTGCTCTGAGTGAGCATAGCGAGATGAACGGTATCGCCAAAACCACTAAAATGCGGCCTTAGCCTCTGATGAAAATGCAAGTCCCTTCCCAAAGAGAAGCTTGGCTTTGCGAAAGCTTAGCGTTCTTTGCGGTCAAATGCTCTTTACCGCAAAGATCGCGAAGAACTGCCGCAAAGATCGCAGAGGAAATTTCGCACCAAAAGGCAAGCGGAAACATTACTAATTGCCAACTCAGCCGTACGACTGAAGTTATGCCTTCCCAAAAACCCACGAATCATATTTTCACAGCCTGATATCAACTGGTGCCGTTAGCCATCGCCGTTAGAACTGCAGCAGCGCCGCTTTCTCCATGTGACGGAAACCATGCGTGGCTACCACCGCAATCAGCATTTGCGTTCCGTTGTAGCCCACATGCACGAGGAAGCTGGCTGCCACCGACTTCGTTACCGCCCGAATTACGCCGCAGACGACGCCAACCAGAAAAATCACCAGACCTGCGGCCCAGGCCCAGCCGTATTGCTGTAAGTGAAGCAGGCCGAAAGGCAACGCTGTCAGCAGAACTCCCCACATCATTCCGAGTCGCCGTTCCAGCACCGGATACATAAATCCGCGAAAGAACACCTCTTCCATCAGCGGCCCGACGGTCACGGCAAGCAGTGCGAGGAGGTAGGCATCGCGCGGGCGGTCGAATAGATGATCGAAGGGCGTGTCTTTGGGCATGGGCAATACCAATTGCAGCAGACTGAGCACGAACAGCATGATTGCGCCCAGAGCCAGCGCCGCCAATCCCCACTGCGTCTCCGGCCAGTTCCAACGGATAGCCTGCCAGAAGGAAACATGATATTTGCCTTCGACCAATGCAAACATGCAAACCGCGATCGGAATGTAGATCAAAAACTGTGAGACGAGCAAAACGATAGGTTTTTGCGCCACATCGGCCAGGCTGGCCTCAGGATAAATAAGCAGCTTCGCTCCAACGAGCACCGTGAGCTGTAAGACCAGCACGCTGACAAAGCCCAGCCCTGCAATCAACAGCACATCCCAGCCACTCCAGACGGGATCGCGAGGCGGAGGAGGAGTCAGGTCCGCACTGACAAACGAATCCGCGACGATCGGCGCATCTGGCCGAGGCTGGTCGCTCACCAACGGTTGTAGTTGCATTGCCTGTTGGTCAGGTTGCGATTCAAACTGCGTATCAGATCGTGGATTATCGAAGGACAGAGATCGTTCCCTTCCGATATGAATTTGATTTACGATTGCCAATTTTCAATTGGCGGTTTTTCACTGCCCGCAACTGTCATTTGACTTCGAGTTGAGTGGACCTATCAATCACCAATCGGAATCGAAAAATCCTTCAACTGAGAACTGACAACTGGTTTCTGCGCACTGGGGACTGCTTTCGCAAAATATCCCGCCAGTGCTTGCCCGGTATATGACTTCTTCACCTTCGCTACCTGCTCGGGCGTACCCTGCGCTACGATGCGCCCACCGTCTTCACCGCCTTCTGGGCCGAGGTCGATGAGCCAGTCGGCGTTGCGGATCACATCCAGATTGTGTTCGATGATGATGATCGAGTTCCCCAGATCGGTTAGACGATGCAGCACATCAAGAAGTTTCTTGACGTCGTCGAAGTGCAGCCCGGTCGTCGGTTCGTCAAGCAGATAGAGCGTCTTGCCCGTTTGCCGCTTGCTCAGCTCGCGCGCCAATTTGATGCGCTGGGCTTCTCCGCCAGAGAGCGTGACCGCCGATTGGCCCAGATGAATGTATCCCAGACCGACGTCAACCAAGGTTTGCAGCTTGGGCTTAACTTGCGGAATGTTTTCGAGAATCGGCAATGCATCTGAAACCGGCATTTCGAGCAGGTCGGCGATCGAATATCCGTTGTACTTCACCGCCAGCGTTTCTAAGTTGTAACGCCGCCCACCGCAGACTTCACACAACACGTAGACGTCGGGCAGAAAATTCATCTCGATGCGCCGCTGTCCTTCTCCCTGGCACGCTTCGCAGCGCCCACCGGTCACGTTGAAGGAAAAGCGTCCAGCCTTGTAGCCACGCTCGCGGGACTCCGGCAGCATGGCGTATAAGTCGCGAATGGCGGTGAATACGCCCGTATAAGTTGCAGGATTCGAACGCGGAGTCCGGCCGATGGGCGACTGGTCGATGCGAATGACTTTGTCGATATTCTCAGCGCCCGAAATCGCCTTGTGCTCACCCGCCTTCTCGCGTGAGCGGTAAAGTTGCCGCGCCAACGCGCGGTAAAGGATGTCATTCACCAAAGTGGACTTGCCCGACCCGGAAACTCCGGTCACGACCGTCATTACTCCGAGTGGGAACGTAACGTCGAGATTCTTGAGATTGTTTTCTTTTGCACCGAGAATTGTCAGCGCAGCGCCGTTGGCGTGCCGCCGTTCGGGACGCATCGCAATCTGCGTCCTGCCTGAAATATAGGCGCCAGTCAGGGAATTCGGCTCGCGCATAATTTCTGTCGGAGTGCCGTACGCGACCAGATCTCCGCCGTGGCGGCCGGCGCCAGGGCCGAGGTCGACTACATAATCCGCCCGCCGGATCGTTTCCTCGTCATGTTCGACAACCAGCACGGTGTTGCCCAGGTCGCGCAGATTTTCGAGCGCGTTTAGCAAGCGCCCGTTATCGCGATGATGCAGTCCGATTGAAGGCTCATCCAGCACATACAGCACGCCACGGAGCTTTGACCCAATCTGCGTCGCCAGCCGGATGCGCTGCCCTTCGCCGCCCGATAAAGTCGCAGCCGAGCGATCAAGCGAGATGTATCCCAGACCCACGGCGTTCAAGAACTGTAGGCGCTCCACGACTTCATGCATGACGCGGCCGGCGATTGCCGCCTCACGTCCGGCGAGCTTAATTCCCTGCGCGACTTCGAGCCCCCGCGCCACCGGCATGGCCGTGAAGTCGGCAACTGACATGCCATTGACTTTTACCGCCAAACTTTCCGGTCGCAGCCGTTTTCCATGACATGTTGGACACTCGGTCGCTGACATATGATCCATCAGCCAGTCGCGGTAGCCCTCGGAAGTCGACTCTTCCAAATTTTGTTTCAAATATCCGAAGATCCCATGAAAACCCGTTTTCCCGCCGCGCCCCTGCTCACCGTTGAGCAGAAAATCCTGCGTCTTCTCAGGCAGTTTTTCAAATGGCGTGCTCAAGTCAATCCCATACGCCGCCGCCACAATCTGCAATTGATGAATCAGATTCTGCGATGCCGATCCCGGCCCCAACCCGCCGTCGAGCAGCGGTTTCGACCAATCGTTAATCACCTTCGCCGGATCGAAGTCATATTTGCTGCCCAGGCCGTGGCACTCCGGGCACGCTCCATACAGGCTGTTAAACGAAAATGACCGCGGCTCCAGTTGCGGCACGTTGATGCCGCAATCCGGGCAGGCCAGCTTTTCGGAATAAAGCTGCTCGTCTCCGCCGACGACCGCAACCTGCACCAGCCCACCGGCGAGTTTCATCGCCAGGCCGACCGACATTTCGAGGCGATGCTCGATCCCGGGTTTTACCAACAAACGGTCGATCACGACTTCAATCGTGTGATTTTTTCGCTTATCGAGATTAATGACAGAGTCGTCGTCAAGGTTCACCAGTTCGCCGTCGATACGCGCCCGGGTGTAGCCGTGCTTGACCAGCGTCTCCATTTCCTTTTTGAACTCGCCCTTTCGCCCACGGACGATGGGCGCCATCACCATCACGCGGTCTTCGGGCGTCAGCGCCATGACCCGTTGCACGATCTGGTCGGCCGATTGGCGGCTGATCGCACGTCCGCATTTCGGGCAATGCGGCACCCCAATAGAGGCGAACAACAAGCGAAGATAATCGTAGATTTCGGTGATCGTACCTACGGTCGAACGCGGGCTGCGGCTCGTGGTTTTCTGCTCGATCGAGATGGATGGGCTAAGTCCATCGATTCCATCGACATCCGGGCGCTCCATCTGATCCAGAAACTGCCGCGCGTAGGCAGATAAAGTCTCCACATAGCGGCGCTGGCCCTCGGCATAAATCGTGTCGAAGGCAAGCGACGACTTGCCTGACCCGCTCAGCCCGGTCACAACCGTGAGGGTGTTCCGTGGAATTTCCACACTGATGTTCTTGAGATTATGCTGCCGGGCGCCCCGGACGGAAATCTTGGTAATCGCCATTATGTGACTGGCCTTAAAACCCGCGCCCGACTGCCCCTTCGTAATGTCGACAGGTCACACAGATATGTCTGAAAGTAGGAGTGCGCAGCTCTACTCCGTATCTTAGTCGTCACTAGCGCGGAGCGTCAATGCGGTTAGATTTGAGAATCGCTCTGCGCGGTGACGAAATTGCAGGTAGAACGGTTTTTCAGGCCGCGCATCTGATCAAGGCCGTATCGATCGGACTGCATAAAGCATCTAGTTAATTGGGTCGAATTAAATAAAGGTTGGTTGATCGTGATTTCGCTCTTTATGCCTCTCATTCTCTGCTTCACTGTTCTTGCCTCGGTCAGCGCCGGCGTCCTCGCCGCCTATGCGGTCGTTTTCGGCATCCTCTCCACCTTCGGTCGCCCTATGCGGCCTGAACCTGTTCGCCCGCGGTTGGTTCTGGTTCCCACGCAGAACCACGCCAGCGGCGACTAGATCGATACTCATCGAGGGGTCTCGGGGCAGCAGTAGCGCGAGGATAATAATCTCTAGAACTCTTTAGGTACAAATCCGCTCCCGCAGTCCTCAAAGCCCTATGGTAGACTTCGCAGTAATGACGGACGTTTTCCTGAAAGCATCGATCGAGGAAGCAAGAGCCGGGCTCGTGGGCGGGGGGATCCCGATTGGCTCAGTTCTGGTTATAGAGGGATCCATTGTAGGCCGTGGTTATAACAAGCGCGTCCAAAAGAATAGCTCTATTCTACACGCTGAAATGGATTGCTTGGCGAATGCAGGGAGGCTTCAGCCGCACGAATATAGACGCTCTATCCTATATACGACGCTATCCCCATGCGACATGTGCGCGGGAGCGGTTTTATTGTACAAAATCCCTAAAGTCGTAATTGGCGAAAATCGCACTTTTCGTGGCCCCGAGCCCTACCTTGCATCTCGCGGCGTAATGCTTGAGATTGTCGACGATGAAGAGTGTCTTCGCCTAATGGAAGACTTCATTAAACAACATCCTGCACTTTGGAACGAAGATATCGGAGTATCGATGTTGAAAAAGTAAGTCGCGTGTGAGAGACTTCCAGCTCGTTTCATCCTTGACCACATCGTTCCCCGGGTCAATCTGTTTTCTCAAGAAGCGAAAAAGTTCTCCGAGCGAGGCAGAGGATGCTTAAGAAATTACCTCGTTTGTTTATCGGATCGTCATCGGAAGGAAAAGGGGTCGCCGAAGCCGTAGGGGAACTTCTCCAGGACGACGCTGATGTTCTAGTCTGGCCGGACGCGTTCCAGCTAGGCGAGACTTTTACGGGTTCGTTGTTCGAGCAGCTCGACAGATCGGATTTTGCAGTGCTCGTAATGACTCCGGATGATGTTACCGAGAGTAGAAATATGAAGGGCCGGTCGCCTCGGGACAATGTAGTTTTCGAATTGGGTCTCTTCATTGGTAGAATCGGACTAAATCGTTGTTATGGTATTCACTCCTCGGGTGTTAAGATCCCTTCCGATCTGTGGGGTGTCACCACTGGAACCTATCGCTCTAAACACTCGCAAGGCCTTGTAGCGGCTCTTCGTCCAGTATGCAATAAAATCCGGAGTAGGATCGAAGAACTTGGCCTTCGCTCTTCGGCGAATCAGAACTTGGCCGATTTCTGCTCTTGTATCTCCGGATTTTGGTGGGAATACATAACTCCAGTTCGCAAATCTGCTCTTGGATTTCTCGAAATAATGCCGGAAGGTGTTATTGGAGAGATACGGATCAAAGGTCTGGCCCATCGCCCGGACGGCACACGTGTCGCCGACTGGTGGACGGAGGCTTGCGGCATTAACCTGCTTGAAAAGAAGCTATTGTATATCTGGAAGGGCCGGTATTTAGATCGTCCTAAGAGCGAGTTCGAAGGTTTTGGCGATTTTTCGTTTAGTGAGGCGAGAGATTTATTCGTACGTGGTCACGGTATCTTCGCCGAGTTGGAAACGACAAATTTACTGCAAACAAGGAAGAGGGCTGTCAAGATCGCTCGCTGCACCCCCGATGAGGTAGAAACCATGCAGTCCGGTGAAAAAACGCGGATAACTAAACTCATCAAAAAAAGACTCAAGAGCAGATAGAAATCCTGCGACAGAGATCCCGTCCGTTCTGATAAACCCATCGTTCTTGCGTCCGTGGTTCCTTCTCCCTTCGCAAAGTGCCCGAAGAGTGAGGCACCCACTGTGTTCGGGTACCCAGAGAAATCACAAGCTTGCAACGCACCCGACCACCATGCTCTCCAAAGCTTGAAAATTGTCTTGACATTTTCGTATCTCATCTTTATATTACCTATCGGTTATGGAACCAAACAGTTATACACAGCTTGACCGCCTCGATGCCACCTTCGCAGCCCTAGCCGATCCAACGCGGCGTGCAATTCTAGCCCGACTGGCTACGGGAGAGGCTTCGGTGGCTGAGTTGGCTGCTCCCTTCGACATGACTCAGCCGGCGATTTCGAAGCACTTGCGCGTGCTGGAGCGGGCCGGGCTAATTTCCCGTGGACGCGACGCGCAGCGCCGTCCGCGTCGCCTCGAAGCCCAGCCGCTGGCCCAGGCGAGCGAGTGGCTGGAGCGTTACCGCGAATTCTGGGAAGGCCGTTTCCAGCACCTCGATGCTCTGCTAGACGAAATGCAGGGAAAGATTCATCCGCGCAAGAAAAATGCCGTGGCACTCAAATCAACTTCGAACCGACGAGGAGATCAGAAATGAACGCCCTACCTATGCAACCTTCCAAGACATTGCAGGTCGCCGCACGCGGCGACCGCGAGATCGTCATGACCCGTGTCTTCAATGCTCCGCGCACCCTCGTATGGGATGCCTTCACCAAACCCGAGTTGCTCAAGCGCTGGCTCTTCGGGCCTCCGGGATGGACCTTCGCAGTGTGCGAGGTCACGCAGAAAGTGGGTGAACGCTATCGCTACGTATGGCGCGGTCCGGATGGAACGGAAATGGGTATGGGCGGCGTGATTCGCGAGTTCACTCCACCGGAGCGCATGGTCGGGACTGAAAAGTTTGACGACGCATGGTATCCCGGAGAAGCACTGGTAACGATCGAATTGACGGAGCAAGGAGGCAAGACGCTTCTGACGCAGACGCTACGGTATGAGTCGCGCGAAGCGCGTGACACCGTTCTCAAGTCTCCGATGGAGAGTGGAATCACGATGAGCTACGACCGGCTGGAGGAGCTGCTCAAGGCGGTTTTCGGCGAAGATTCGCATATGAACTGATCTGTGCTTGCTCAGTTCGATGTTGGCGGCGTGCGCCGCTTACCAGGAGGGTCGACACTAGTGACGATGTTTCATCAGCGAATAGGTTTGCGTTTCAGAATACTCGTCGGCGTCGCGCTAACTGTGGCGTTGTTGTTCTGGCTTGCCTGGAGGCTCCCTGCGACAGCTCGTATGCAGCGAACCTTCGGGGCCCCTTCAACGCGAGTATGGGCAGTGTGGACGGATGCGGATTTGATGAAGAACTGGTGGGGGCCTAGAAACTTCACCGCGCCCTTCATCAAAAATGACTTCCGCGTGGGTGGGACCTACCTTTGGTCGATGAAATCCTCAAAAGGAGAGATGTTCTGGAACACAGGAGTTTTCAAGGAAATCACTCCGAACCGGCGGATCATCTCCACCATTTCGTTTTCCGACGCGAACGGGAGGGCAATTCCCGGCTCGCAAGCGCCAGTTCCGGGCCGATGGCCGGATGAAATTACAGTAGTCGTCGAGTTCACTGAGTTGAACGGCAAAACCAGCGTTGCCGTAACGGAAGTGGGCATACCATTTATCGTAATGCCCCTATCCAAGATTGCCTGGGCGGAGCAGTTCGATAAGATCCAGGCTCTGCTCGCACAAAAAGAATCTCAGTAGATCAGCTTTAGCGAAGCTACGAGCGGCTGGTGGCAATACTAACCAAAAGTACCGGTGTATAGGGTGTCGATTCCCGCCCCGCCCACTCGATTTACCTGCGGAGGAAACAATGATAGCGACAACAGAAAAACCCGGCTGCGCTGCGGTCAATGGTCTCAACATGTATTACGAAATCCACAGCGCAGGAGAGCCGCTCATCCTGCTGCACGGTGGGCTGTTGTCGACAGCCGTATTCGATCATCTTGTGCCGTTGTTCGCGAAGACACGGCAAGTGATTACCGTCGATCTACAGGCGCACGGGCGGACTGCTGACATCAACCGCCCCATCACCTACGAAGCGATGGCCGATGACATCGCAGAGCTGATGAAGTATCTGCACGTCGAGAAGGCCGACATCCTGGGCTACTCGCTGGGAGCCGGTACGGCGTTGCAAACCGCCATTCGGCATCCTGCGCTCGTGAGGAAATTGGTGATCGTCTCGACAGTCTTCAAGCGCAACGGATGGTACCCAGAAATTCTCGCTCAAATGGATCAGATGGGACCGGCAACCGCCGAGATGATGAAACCTTCTCCGCTTTACAAACTGTATACCAGCATTGCGCCGCGGCCTGACGATTGGACAATGCTGGTGACTAAGGTCGCCGATCTGCTCAGGAAAGACTACGACTGGTCGAAAGATGTGGCCGCGATCAAATCGCCGACCATGCTCGTATTCGGCGATGCAGATGCGATCCGGCCCGCACATATTGTCGAGTTTTTTGGACTGTTCGGCGGCGGAAAGAAAGATGCAGGCTGGGATGGATCAGGCATGTCGAACGCGCGGCTCGCCATTTTGCCGGGAGTAACGCATTACAACACGCTGGAGTCGCCGTTGCTTTCGCAGGTGGTTGGGCCATTTCTGGATATACCCGTCGGGGTAAAGTAAGTGTGGAACTAGCATTGTCGGCAAACAATCCTAGTTTTGAACTGGCGGAGGGCTGGGCGCTTTCTAGGGATTCTTTTGCGTACTTCGCGCACCCTTGGCGATCTTTGCGGTTGTCTTTACCGCTAAGTTCGCAAAGAACAGCCGCAAAGAACGCAAAGTAAGAACTCTGCTGACTAAAACTGGTTCTTCCTAGCCTTTAAAACCACGTATTCCCCCCGGTGCTTACGTGGACTTCCGTTGTATCCCTAGTTTTTCCTAGCCCACATCTCGCAAAATACGCGAGATATAGGCCACCCGTTTTATTGCGTTGTCATCCTGAGCGGCGTTCTTTTGCCGCGAAGGATCTATGCACTCGTTGACAGCATCGGCGCTGCTGGCAAATGCATAGGTCCTTCGCTTCGCTCAGGATGACAAAGTATCCAGTGCTGACAGCCTAATAAAAACAGATACTTCCGCCACTTGTCGGCAGCTGATGCCGCGATTGAAAATAGACTCTCTCAATCGCAGCGCTGGAAGCGCTGCCCACCCAAAACCAGATTTAACCATAGATGCGACTTTGCGTATGGCGGCGGCCCGTCAGTAGATCACTTTCAGCGAAAATTGAATCTGCCGCGAATTTCCCGCGGTCTTGCTGATGATGCCAAACCCGCTGCCGCGCACGATGTTCGACGGTAGACCAAAATTGACGCTGTTGAACAGGTTGAAGAATTCCGCACGGAACTCGACTGTGCCCAATTCTCCGTTCCCGCGATGCCCGAAGGGAGTATCTTTGATCATCGCGAAATCGAAATCGTGGAAGTCTGGACCGCGGAAGGTGTCGCGTCCGAGCGTGCCGAAACGCCCTTGGTTGAGGCCGGTGCCACCCGGAAGATTGATGGGAACAAAAAAGAATGTTGAGTTTTCATTCCCCGCCGGGTCGTTGCCTCGGCCGAAATAATCGGCGCGCACCGGGCGGCTGGTCGAGAAGTGTGGCATCGTCACCAGATCCGGCCGATCGCCTCCTCCCGAGCCGGCACCCGTCTGCTGGATTCCGGAAAACACCGTGAATGGCGATCCCGTGGTCAGCGTGGTGATGTTCAGAAACTGCCAGCCCTTCGTCAGCGTTCCGCCCAGCGGCCGCAGGAATGCGACTTTCTCGAGGGGCAGCAACTGAATCACACTCACGTTGAAGACATGCGTCACGTCAAACGTCGAGGGCCCCTTCTCCGCCGATGGATCCCACGGATTCTGCGGCACCGTCTGCAGGACCGTACCGGTCGAGCCGAACAATCCGCCGAGCACCGCACTGGTATCGTCGATTGATTTGGAAAACGTATAGCTCGCCTGTAGCCCCAAGCCGTAGCGCGCGGAGTTCTTTGTCAGGCTCGTTTGCAATGCGTGGTAGCTGGAGTGCGAGCCGCTGGTCATCAGTGACTCTTGGGCATATCCTCCACTCGGAGTACACACCGAGCTGAATTGCGTGAAGGGCGCAAAACCCTGGCAGGCGTCGCCATAACTGTTGGGCCAGTACACGCGGGCGAGATGAATGCCAGCAGTCGCCACGTACGAGGCGCTGAACTTCACGTCGCCGAAATCGTGATCGACTCCGGCGGTCCAGCTGGCGACATAGCCATTGCCGAAATTCTTGGCGATGCCAGTGATCTGCAGCAACTGCACATTGCCCGGCGTGAGCGCATCGAGATCCGTCTGAAAGCGTGCCAGGTCAATGACGGTATTCGCCGGCACATCCTGAGTGCGGCCCATCGCAAAAATTGGCTGCCCTTGAATGTTGTAAGGCGTCGGCAGATTCAACGGCACGAACGTATTCTGAAAAGCAACCCGATTGTTGGGCTGGGCAAAATTGGACACGCTGAATACGTACGGAATCGACGCGGTGAGAAAATTGTCCTGCCACAAATTCGGCAGCAGCGTGTTGATCGCGCCGCCGGCGTGCAAGACGGTGTGCTTGGTGACTCCATAGTCGAGCGACAGGCGTGGACCCCAGCCATTCCAGTCCTGATCATAGGGCGGTTGCGGATTAATCAGCACCTGCTGCGTGGAGCTGCGATCCAGGTACGACACCGGTTTTCCGTTGGCTCCAAGAAAGACCGGGAGGGACGTCCGCTTGGTCGCCTCATGAATACGGCTGTTGACTTCGTAACGTAAGCCGTAGCTGACGGTGAGTTGTGGAGTCGGTTTCCATGCGTCCTCAAAATAGAAATTGTAGGCCTCGCGGCGCACGCCCGCTTCATCGAACTTGTCGCCGACCGGGGTAATGTTGGCCGCTGCGGTAATGCTGTAAGAAGACGGTGTGCTGGTCAGCAATGCGGTCAGCGAATCGGGCAACTGAGCGCCAGCCCCGTAGTTATGTTTGCCGCTCGCCGAGGTGATGCTCTGGCCATCGCCGCAACAGTACGCTGGGCTTCCTCCGAATTCGTAGATGCCATTGGGATTCGGTCCGAAAATGGTGGAGTCGCGGTTCACACGAATCTCTGCGCCCCATTTGAAGGCGTGCGAGCCGCGGGTGAAAGACACGTCCTGCTTGAACTGAAAAACATTTCCATAAGCGCCAAAAATCGATCCGGCAGGCTGGTTGTAAGACTGGTAGAGGCCATCCCCGAAAGTAATCCCCGGTTGCGTGTGGTTCGGCGTAGGGAAGAACGGCGTGCTGCGAATCAGGCTGAGCGCGGTTTCCGAAATCAGATGCGCGGAGATCGTTCGGGCGTATTTCAGTCCCGCATTGCGCTGATGGTCAAAAAACTGAATACCGAAGCTGGGATTGATCGCGGTCTGGTCGGGATTCGTCAACGGCCCGGTTACCTGATTCAGGCTGAAACGGCCTATGAGCGAAGCCTTGTTGGAAATCTGATGATCAATGCGAATGGAGAACTGATCTGTCGTCGTTGCCACTTTCGATGAGGTCGCATAGGTGCGGGCGCCGAAGGGACCGTTCGGTTCGTTCGGCATAGGATAGCCATTGAGCACTTGCGCCACGTCGGGGCTGATTGACTTGACCGTTAGCGTGTCGCCGGGAAACGTCGTTGTGTCGATTCCCCGCCGCTCGTCGGCCGTTGGCACCGGCATCACTTGTGTCGTGCCCAGTACCTGCCGGAATCCCTGATATTCGCCGAAATAAAATGTGCGCTTGCGGCCATCATAGATTCCCGGCAAGATCACAGGACCGCCGTTAGTGAAGCCGAATTCGTTTCGCACAAATGGAGGGATGCGCCGGCCGTTGGTGGTGATATCGAAATAGTTGCGCGCGTCGAATGCCGCATTGCGGACGAATTCGAAGACGCTGCCGTGAATTTGGTCTACACCCGATTTCGTGACGACATTTGTGTAGCCTGCAGCACCGTGGCCGATGTCAGCCGGCATCACTCCCGAACTGGAATGCACTTCCTCGATGGCATCGACGTTGAAGGTGTTGAATGTTGCTCCTCCGAGTTCCGCGTCGGTTGTGTCGAAACCGTCTATGGCGAAAACTGTGGCCACGCCGCGCTGGCCGTTCACCGCGAATTGCTGCGTGAAGTTGGCGGCTCCGTTAGTGTCGGTCATGGTGCCGGCGGCAAGTAGAAGCAACTTGCTGAAGTCGCGCACATTGAGCGGGAGACTGGAAACTTCTGTGCCGGAAAGATGCTGGCCGCCACTAGCCTGCGTCGTGGCTGCTTCGGGCGACGCTGCTTCATTCGAAGTCACAACATGAAGCGTCTGGCCCGAGTCAGGCAACTGTAGTGTCATGTTCAGCGCGCCCGCGTCTTGCACAATCACAGGCGTGGGCGACTTCCATTCTTTGCCAGCATTCTGGACAGAAACTTCGTAGCTGCCGGCAGCGATCTCAGTGAAGACGAACTTTCCGGCGGCACCCGTCGTTGCGAAGTATTCGTTATTACCGGTGGCGGCGCGCAATTTGACGACAGCAGCGCTTACTGGTTTGCCAACTGCATCGGTCAGCACCCCGCTCCAGGATGCTCCAGAGAGTGCATTTGCCGCCAATGCCAACGTTAGCACGGCGACCAAGCAGACAAGTTGAATACATCCCCGGGGACGATTGAGCATTGGAACGGGCATTATAACGAGCACGCCAGGATCGGACAGCTAGACTTTTGTATAGATGTCTAACGATGAATCGCGTAAGCGAAGCACGCCTGCGCAAGCATGTCTAATTACGACCGTCCCTCGTGCTACCATTTCTCAGAAGCCTCCCTCCGCGACCTATGTACCGCACCCCTTCTATCTCGCGATGGATCGTTTCCGCGCTGCTATTGAATTTGTTCGTTTGCGTCGCTCGCGCCGCCGAGCCGCCATGGCTGGAAGTGCATTCCACTCATTTCACCGTCATCACCGACGCGGGTGAGAAAAAAGGCCGCGAAGTTGCACTGCGCTTTGAGCAGATGCGCGCTGTGTTCGCCAGCCTGTTGAGCAAGGATCATCTTAACCAGCCGGTGCCGCTCACCATCCTCGCGCTCAAGAATGACAAGTCGTATTATCAGCTTGCGCCATTGCGGCAAGGCCAGCCGATCGACGTACCCGGATTTTTCCTTTCCGGCGAAGATCAGGATTTCATCGCGCTGAATCTTTTCGAAGAGGAATCCTGGCGGGCTGTCGCCCGTGATTTCGCCCACATGCTGCTTAACTTCAACTATCCCCCAGCGCAGGGATGGTTCGACGAAGGTCTCGCCGAATATTTCAGCTCTATCCGCGTCGACGACAAGCAGATTGAAATCGGTGGTGATCCTGAGCTGGGACCTGCGACGGCGCAGGACATGCTCGGCAATCAGCGCGACACGCATCCTGCAAAGTCGCTGACGGAACTGCTGGGCGCGCAGGTCTGGATTTCGCTTCCTGACTTGTTCAGCATGAAGCATGACTCGTCGTTTTCTAATCAAAGCGGGCTCAACGAGGGAACGCATCACACGATGTATTACGCCGAGTCGTGGATGGTGATGCATTACCTGCTTCACGAGAAAAGACTGCCCGACACCGGAACGTATTTCGACCTCGTCTTGAATCAGCACACTCCGGTGGAAGAAGCGATCCAAAAGGCTTATGGCATGTCATCGGCGCAGTTGGAAGATGCGGTGAAAACTTATTTTCATTCGCAGAAGCAGCTTTTCGCTGCGCTTGATGCTGTGCGCCCACCCGCTGGAAGTGGCGCCAGCACACTGAGTGCTGCGCAGCCTTACCAGTTCCCTACTCCTGTCGCAGCCGACGATTCAGTGATACCGACAAAGCCATTTCCCGAGGCAGACGCGCGAGCACTGTATGCCGGGATTCAAATCCGCATCCCAGAACGCCGCGACTTTGGATTGCAGGAATTGAAAAAGCTAGCCACGACTCCCACTGCGTCCGACATTAAGGCCGAAGCCAAAGCCGATTCGAAAAAAGAATCCAAGAAAGATGAGGACGAGAATCCCACGTTACTGCCCACCGACGCGGTCGGCAATGAACTGGCTCACCGCGCACTGGCTTGGGATCACATCGAGCACGGAGAATTCGACGACGCAATCACGGAACTCGGCGAGGCGGCCGCGCTCAATCAGCGCGATCTGTGGGTGCGATACTACTTATCCTTTTTGAAATACCGCATGGCACAGGCCAAACACGGTGACATTCAGGGTCTGGCGAACATGATGCTCGATCTCAGAGCTGTGCTGGAGTGGTATCCGGAAATGGCCGGCGCGTACGATCTGCTCGCTCTTGGCCGCAACGAAGGTGGTGGTTCTGCGGCGGCCATGCAGGCGGAACGGGCTGCGATCATGCTAAGTCCACGTAACCAGCACTACGCCTACCATCTGGCACTGATCTACATTGCGGGCAAAAAATGGGACGCGGCTCAGGCCAAGCTTGAACAGCTAAAGAGCAGCAACGACCCACAGATCGCCGCGCTCGCACGCGAGCGACTGGAGCAGGCGACCAGCGAACGCAGGTATGGCATCGCGGGCGCTGCAGCGATGCAACCGAAACTCGCGCCACAGAAGTCTCCTTTTGACGTGCTGGAAGAAGACGCTGCCAAACGTGCCGCCGATGAAAAGGCTGCGCAAGCCAACGGCCCGGCGGATCAGCGTCTCACCAAATTTTTCAAAGGACGCCTGATCGCCGTCGATTGTTCGCAAGCGCCCTCGGCGACCCTGACGGTAGTCACAGAGGGCATCGCCTTGAAACTTCGTGCCGCTGACTACAAATCATTGCTACTCATCGGCGCAGATGAGTTCTCCTGCTCGTGGCACGATCGGCAAGTCACCGCAAACTATAAGCCCGGCGGATTGTCAGATGGAGACTTGGTATCGCTGGAAGTGCGGTAACCGGATATCAGCTAACTGTGAAATTTGAGATCGGCCTAGACACTTCGTCAGCGAAAGCATCTAACTTTGGCTTATGCTGCTAATCTGAAAGGTAAGCATCTTCCCTCAAATGCATATAAAAAATACTTTCTTCGTGATCGTCAGTTTGTATCTCCTGCTTTTCATACCTCACCTGGCACAATGCCAATCTTCGACAGAGCATATCGAGGTCGACACCAACGCTCCAGGCACACCATTTCCGCATTTTTGGGAGCAGATGTTCGGTTCTGGGCGCGCCATTCTTTCGCTGCGCGAAAGCTATCGCGATGATCTCCGCGCTGTGAAGGCGGTTACGGATTTCCGCTACGTGCGCTTCCACGCCATTCTTCACGATGAGGTTGGCGTCTACAACGAGGATGAGCATGGCAATCCGGTCTACAACTTTGCATACGTTGATCAAATCTACGACGGGCTGTTACAAAACGGGGTGCGGCCGCTTGTCGAGATCAGCTTCATGCCCAAGAAATTGGCTTTCAATCCTGACGCGCTGCATCCCTTCTGGTACAAGCAGAATGTATCGCCACCGAAAAGCTTGGAAAGATGGGATGACCTGATGACCCACTTCGCCAAGCATCTGGTGGAGCGCTACGGAATCGACGAAGTCTCGCAGTGGTATTTCGAAGTGTGGAATGAGCCGAACATCGACTTCTGGAATGGAATTCCGCGCCAGCGAAGCTATTTCGAACTTTATGATCACACAGCGCGCGATCTGAAGTCGGTGAGTCCGCGGTTGCGTGTAGGAGGGCCTGCAACCGCAGCGGCTGCCTGGGTGAAAGATTTCTTGGAATACACTGCCAAAAACCATGTGCCGGTCGATTTTGTTTCCACCCATGCATACGCTGATGACACGGTAGAGGATCTTTTTGGCACGGATGAGAATATCCCGATGGATGATCGCGTGTGCCGCGCGGTGGTCAAAGTGCGCAAGGAGATCGACGCGTCGCCGACTCCGCACCTGCCCCTGTTTTGGACGGAGTGGAATGTCCAGGGCATGATGGAGGCCCGCGACACAATCTTTGTCGGTCCAGCGCTGGCCAACACGGTGCGCGAGTGTGACGGAAATGTTGACATGATGTCGTTCTGGACGTTCTCCGACGTATTCGAAGAGGGCGGCCCCATTCCGCGACCGTTCGTCGGAATGTTCGGCTTACGGGCTAAGGGCGGAATTAACAAGCCTAGCTACTACGCTTTCAGCTTGCTCCATCGCTTAGGCAGCGAACGGCTGAAGAGCACCTCGAATGATGTCATCGTGACTAAATCTGCCGATGGACATATAGTCATCGCAGCCTGGAATTTGGTGGATCCAGATCAACATGGTGTCATGCGGACCATGGAATTTGAATTTCACAGTCTACCAACCGCGGCTCACGTCACACTACGCCGCATAGATAACGATCATGGCAACGTATTGAAAGAGTACGTAGCAATGGGAAGCCCACTAGATCCGACTGCAAAGCAAGTGACACAGCTAAATCACATGACCGAATTACCGCCTCCGGAACCAGCTCAAATCAAAAACAATCATCTAGACTTGCAACTTGCCCCGAATACCCTAGCGTTGATTGAAATTGGTCGGTAGTTGGTGCAGTTCGACAAAATGATTCGTATCAGGGCATCGCTTCAAGCGATGCCGTAGCTGCTCTGCCAAACGGAAGGCTTTAGCCGCTGAGGCTGGCTCGGTGCCGCTTGCGCGGGGGGGGAAGTTGCTCCTCGATTTCTCCGATGTGCGGCATCCTCAAACAGCGCAACCACTGATTGGCCTGTGATGAAATCGACTATTCCCTTTAGACTTGTTCGGAAGCCGTCGTGAGTAACCCGGCCGTACCGATGGACCGCAAATAACAAACCCTCCCGCTGGGAGACGGGAGGGTTTGGGGGATGGCACCGAATGGTTCGTTAGGCGCGAACAACGTTGGCTGCCTGGAAGCCTTTGGGGCCTTTCAGCAAGTCAAACTCCACGGTTTCACCCTCGTTTAGCGTGCGGTAACCGTTCTCCTGGATGGCAGAGAAGTGCACGAATACATCTTCCCCCGTGGAGCGCTGGATAAATCCGTACCCCTTCGCCCCGTTGAACCACTTGACTGTTCCTTTCTCTCTCACGGAAAAAACTCCTTTCGCCTCTTTAAAGATTGTTCCCCGGATCCTCCGATCATTTCGCCCCGGTTGACCGAAGCCCCCTCAAAGAAACCGGTAGAACTTTTTTGGTTGCGTCTACGACCTGCAGAAGAAGTGTTCCCCAAAAAGGAAAAGACTCCTCAGTCCCGATGCCACGTTTTCCCGCGGCGGGAACCTCTGGAGCCCGACAATTTGGCGCGTTTCTACCACAGCCTACAACGTAACCCTTGCTGGTCTCACCACCGGACCATAGCCCGGTATTGAGCCACAGATCATAAGCACTATTAAAACGATTCGCAACCTAAATTTGAAGGAAAACGAAAATATGACTAGCGGTCAATCGAATAACTTTAACAAGGTTAAGAAATTAGAATGGTAACTACTACAGAAACTTTCGTCTCCCCACGTCGTCCGGTTGCGACACAAACCTCTGATAGGATTAACTTTCCGTGTCCAACCCAACTACTCCGACACTTGGTAAAAGCGGGCCTGCAACCGGAAATTCCACGCAGGCTGCACCACGGCGGCCACCGGGTTTAGTTCTTTCTACCATCAAATATTTGATGCGTACTGATGTGCATACTTTTGCATTTTCAGTCGCAGCTAATGCGATCCTTTCGTTCTTCCCTTTCGTTGTCCTCATGATGACGCTGATCCGCCGCGTCTTTCATTCTCGTGTCATGGCCGACTTAGTGATCGATCTTCTACGCGACTATCTTCCCGCCGGGCAGGACTTCGTCATCCGCAATCTCAACGCGATGGTGGATGCAAAGCACAGGGTACAGGTCGTCTCGCTGGTTATTCTGTTGGTGACTTCTTCAGGAATTTTCTTGCCGCTCGAAGTCGCGCTCAATCGAGTCTGGCGCTTTGAGAATAATCGCTCGTATTTAGGCAATCAGTTGATGTCCTTCGGTCTAGCCTTCGCCAGTGGCGCGCTGGCTCTGCTTTCGATTGCGCTGTCTGCCGGCCCGGTCGCGTTCATGGAACTTCTGCTGCGCGGCCACGGTACCGGCTTTGTGCGACTCGTGGGATTTCTGGTGATGAAGATCTTCGCGATCGCCGCCAGTATCGCGATCTTCTTCCTGATCTACTGGCTGCTGCCCAACGGCAAAGTTCCAGCACGGACGGTACTTCCCGCCGCTATCATCATGGGACTACTCTCAGAAGCCCTTAAATACGCTTATATCCTCGCCTTGCCCTGGCTGAATTTTCAGGAAGTGTATGGTCCATTCGCTCTGTCAGTGAGTTTGATGTTCTGGGCGTTTTTGTCGGGGTTGTTGCTGCTAGCGGGCGCAAATCTATCAGCGGAAGAGTACTTACAGCATTCGCTGTAACGGCTTTATTGTGGACGCAAACTTCACGACTAATCATCATCCGGCGGGGTGAGCGGACGTTGATCGTTGAGAAAAAACTCTGCGGAAACGTTGGTTGGAACCTGGAATTTCAGTGGCGCCTGGATCCGGCCGCCATGTCGACGATCTACCCCTACCTATATATTGCGCAGAACTTCGGTTCGGCGAACCGCATGTTTCAGACCACCCGGGGACCGAGCGCGCCAGATTGAACTAACGGTTGATCGGGACATTTGTAAACGCCACTCCGCGCTTGCGATTGATACGGCAGATAATGTTCTCCAGCATCTTGGGCAGCAGGTTCATTCCGCGTACCGGCATCAGAGAATTTTTCTCGATATAGTCTTCCGCGCCTTCTTCAATCAGTTTCTGCCGGTTCTTTTCCGTGAGGCTGCTGAGCACTACAACCGGAATCTCGGCCGTACTTGGGTCGTGCTTTAGATGCTTCAATACATCTGGTCCACTCATCTTGGGCAGGATCATGTCGAGCAGAATGATGTCGGGCTTGTGCTCTTGTGCCAATTTCAACGCCGACTCGCCATCTTCCGCGCAAATCACTTCATACCCTGCCCGGTGGAGTGCCGATTCATTCTCCATTCGGATCGGCTTGCTGTCCTCGACTAAGAGAATTCTCACGTTGATCTTCCCTCACTGCCCTCAAAATCGGCAGGTTGGGATCGCAGCTTTAGGCTACTTCAGCGCAAGAAAAAGCCGCCTGCATAGCTTGGAGGCGGCAATCCTTGATCGACTCTGTTTGCTTCTTCTTTACTTCCCTTCACCCTTTTTCTGCTCTCCGATCGAGAGCAACTCGACCTCAAAAATAAGTGTGGAACCGGGCTCAATGCCGGGGCGTCCAGCATCGCCATACGCCAGGTCTGACGGGATAAACAATTGCCACTTTGATCCTACAGGCATCAATTGCAGTGCCTCGGTCCAGCCCTTGATTACGCCGTTCACTGGAAACGACGTCGGCTCATTTCGCTTATAAGAGCTGTCGAACTCCGTGCCATTAATCAGCGTCCCGCGATAGTTGCAGGTGACCGTATCGCTCGCCGTAGGCTTCGGCCCATTGCCCGCGGTTAGAATCTTGTACTGCAATCCGCTTGGCAGCGTAACAACATCGTCCTTTGTCTTATTGGCAGCCAGAAACGCTTCGCCGTCCTTGTGATTCTTCTCACCCAATTCCTGCGCTTTGGCTTGCATCTTTTGTTTAATTTCGTTCTGCAACTGCCCCATGGTGGTACGCACTTCATCGTCGGTCATGGCCGTCTTGCCGCCGGACTGCGCGTCCTTAAGCCCCCGCGCTACCAGCGCCGGATCAAGCGTTAACCCATTCCGGTGTAAACCGGTGCCGAGGTTCATTCCCATAGCGTAGCTTTGTTTGTCCTTCTCAGTCTTGAGCACAACAGGTGCAGCAGCGGTTTTAGCAGCGCCTGTGGTGGTCTTTTTTGCGGTTGTCGCGCTGGATGAACTTTTCGCTGGAGAAGCGCTCTGGCTGGATGTTGTCTTCCCAGCAGCCGTTGGCGTGGAAGCCGGGGTCTGCTGCGCGGCAGCGATACCTAGCAGCGCCACTCCAGATGTGAGTACTTGAAATACGAGGGCAAGAGATTTTTGCATAGGCATGTATTGTCCCATTCAGCAGGGGAGATGGGCAAACAGTGGCTAGGGGGCAGGGATCAGTGACCAGTGGCAAAGGGTTGATAGAAACATAAAGTCAGCGTTACTGCTTTGATCACTGACAACAGACGCCTGACCACTGGCCACTGATTCTCAGTTTTTCGCTTGCGCCCCTAGCGCCGCGAATTCGCGCCGGGCTTCCTGGGCAGGAATGAAATCTGCGTCGGCATTCTTCCAAATGTCGAGAAGCTGCTGATAACTTTTCGTGGCCGCTGCTTTGTCGAACTGCGACTGCGCCCTAGCTGTGCCGAGTAGACACAACGGATAAACAGGGGCTTGGGTTAGACCGCTTCCTCCGATTCCTCCCTCTCCCAGAGCGAGGCCGTGATAGCGGACTCCCGGCTCGAAATCGCTGACGGCTTGCCGCCAGTTTTTTGTTTCCAACGACGCTCTGCCCGAAAGGTGGGGAGCCTTGGATGCCAGCGGGTAAGGCACCACCGACGACAGTAGTCCGGCGACTTGCTCCGGGTGGTGCTGGCTCAAAGCTGACGCAGCTTTCACTTCGGGAACATAGATTTCTGTAATCAAGGTGTTGGTCGGCGCCTCCGTGGCCGCCTTTTCGACTTCTTTCAACGCCAGGCCCGCTTCCCCGCAAAGCGCCAGCGCGACTGTGGCATTGGGAATGGTAGCCATGGAATGATCGACGGCCAGCCCCTTGTGCGCCGCATCGCGCGCCTGGTTGCAACTCCCTACCAAGGAGTCAATCACGGCCTTGAGCGCGTAAAGCCCTCCGGCGGAATCATTAAGATGTTGTTGTTCTGCTCTTTTAGCAGCCTGTTCCAGATGCTGATCGGCTTCGTGCATCTTGCCCAGATACAGGTAGACTGTGCCTGCGGCGCCCTCCACGATAAAACCATCGGGACGGGCGGCTGTCCGCTGCAGATGCTTCTCCCAATCGCGCCCTTCGAGAAAATCGAGGAGCATGGCGTTTTCCTGATAACTGGCATCGTCCTCGCCGCCTTGCGCGAGACCTTCATTGAGATAGCGCCCAGCCTCCTGCAAGCGATCGATGCCCAATAGCACCCCGGCGGCGTTTTGAGCGGCTACGTTGTCCCACTTGGCAATCTCCCAGGTCTTCTTGAAGTCCTCACCGCCCTGTTCCAGGTCGCCAATGTTCGCGTAAGCACTTGCGAGATTGTTCCAGGCGGCCGGATCGCGTGGATAAGTCGCGACGAACAGCTTGTAGGATTCGATCGCCTTGGGCATGTCGTACTGCTGAAGCGCATACTGAGCCTCGATGTACATACGTTCGCGTTCGGTCACCCGTTCGCGCAGCTCGTAAGCCTTTTTAAGATATTCAACCGCTTTACCGATTGCGCCCACGTTGCCGTAGGAGACACCCAGGCGGGCCCACGCCATGGCGAACGTTGGATCGAGTTGGATGGCCTGTTGATAGAACGAAGCGGCTTGCGGAAAGTCGCGTCCCACGCGGTGTTCATCTTCGCCGAGCGAGAAAGCATGAAACGCCTGCAGCGAAGCAGTGGTCACGTTGGTATAGGGCGTGGTCAACTTCTGGATCGAGGCGATCGACTCGCCCAGGCGGGCCCGCACCGCTGTGGCTGCCTTGGAAACGGCCTGTAGAACCGCCGTCTTATCGGGAGCCGTCTCCTGCTCGCGGGCAAACACCTCACCGGTAGCCACATTCACGGCGTTGATCTCGATCACATACGACGATCCTAGGTTCGCGATTGACCCCGCCAGGTACGCTTTCACTCCCAGCCGCTGCCCCAACTGCTGCGCCAGCTCTGGCGTGATTCTCTGGTCTTTCGCCTGTCCCAGATATTGCAGGTTGCTATGTAGTTCTGCATCGCTGACCAGCTGCAGTAGCGGCGACTGCTCCAGCTGAATAGCAAGAGCTTCTTTTAAGGTCGAGTCGAAAACTGCGTCGCCCGTCTGATTGGTGAAGTCGGCAAGAATCAACTGATCCTTGTCGGTGAGCTGCACGGTTGTGTGCTTGCGCGAGTAGTATGCACCTGCAATTACCGCCAGAGTCAGCACCACGGCGGCGGGGACCATCCACTTGACCCAGGCTCGCGACGAATCGACTTCTTGCGCGGCGGCAATACTTCCCGATCCCGATGTCACCACCCGTGCCGACCCACTAGTCCGAGTCGCTGCCAAAGGCACCGACGATTGTGCAGCGGACAATGGAGCCCCGGACGCCTCGTCCGGGGAACGTTGCGCCGGCGAACTCACCGACGAGCTTCGGCCCGAATCCAGATCCCGCTTCAGTCGCAACAACTCCGACTTGATGTCGACCGCATGCTGGTATCGCAAGTCGCGCTCTTTTTCCAGCGCGCGGTTGATCACGTCTTCCAGCTTCGCCGGTAGTTTCGGATTCAACCGCACAGGAGCCACCGGTGCCCGGTTCAGAATCTCATCGAAAATAACTCCCGAAGTTTCGCCGCGAAACGGAATCGCCCCCGTCGCCATTTCATAGAGCACGATGCCAAACGAAAAAAGGTCCGTGCGGGAATCGAGCGGCTTGCCCCGCACCTGCTCCGGCGACATATACGCCACTGTCCCGAGCGCCGACCCCGGGCTGGTCAAATGCTGGGCGCTGTCGCCTTCGGTCTTGGTCGCCTCGGACGGATCGAGAGCCCGATGCTCCAACGATACCTTCGCTAGTCCAAAATCGAGAATCTTCGCCGCCCCGCGCCGCGTCACAAAAATATTCGCCGGCTTAATGTCACGATGCACAATGCCTTTGGAGTGGGCGGCATCGAGCGCATCGGCGATGTCGATCGCGATCCCAAGCAGTTTCTCGATCTCGAGCGGGCGATCACCGATCAGGTGCTTCAGCGTCTCGCCTTCGAGATATTCCATGACGATGAAGGCTTGGCTGCCTTCTTCGCCGATGTCGTAAATCGTGCAGATATTGGGATGATTCAGCGCCGACGCCGCTTGCGCCTCACGCCGGAAGCGGCTCAGCGCGCCGGCATCGCGGGTTACATCTTCTGGAAGGAACTTCAGGGCAACGAAGCGTCGCAGGCGCGTGTCTTCGGCTTTGTAGACAACTCCCATCCCTCCGCCGCCGAGCTTTTCGATCACTCTGTAGTGAGAGATGTTCTGACCGATCATGTTGTCCGAAGTGGCGTAGTCCGCACGGTCAAGCTCTTACAAATTCCGGGTGAGCCATCTTAGGAGTGAGGGGTAAATAAAGTCAACGAAAGAGTGGGGTATTACGCATTGAAGGACCACGCCAGAGAGGGTGTGCGGCAGAGCTAATACGCCTTCTTATTCAGTTTTCGAGTGTTTGGTTTTGATGTGCTCATCAAACTGGGATTGTAAAGATTTTTGATACTCTGCACGACTTGGTCGATGGCTCGTGCCATGCGCTTTGAAGACAACACCAGCACAAGCTGTACAACTAGCTTCAACGGGGATATCGTTCAGCCATTTTGTGACGCGAATTACCGGTTTCTTCATCGGGGGTTTGTCTTCCTAGATTTCTTCTTGTCAGACTCCTTCTCATTGCGAACAAATGAGAGGCCGCGCTTCAGTTCTTCAGTAAGATCCGTAGTGTCGGTAGCGACATGCACTGGCTTTCCCGATTCCTTTCCTAGCCATGCGTTCAGTTCTTCTGGCGTAGTTTCCACGTAGCGACCCTGCTTGCGTACTGGCATTCCATCGGCTGCCCATCTCTGAACAACGGCAGGAGGCTCTCCCAGGAAAGCCGCGATCTGCTGCCAGCCTTTCAGAATTCCGATCTGCGTCTGTGGTGACGCGCGTTTCTTCGCACGTTTCGGCATAGTTTCAGACGAACAACTGCCCTGTTCATGTTTACCGGCTACACAGCTTTCGGTGCAACCCGCGGAACCCGCCGTGGTTTTGATGAACCACAACACATGTTGGGCTCTCGACTGACCTCGTCGCGGAAACGATCAGAAGGTGAAACGACCACCGATTGTCGGAGCAAAGTTGTTATTGGAGTTATAGGGGACGCCGGGACCATGGGGAATGGCGATGGCCAGACCGCCGCTCACCCAGGAATACGCAATTCCGGCAAAACCGTCGAAACGCTTGGTGAAGTGATGATCCACATAGAGCGACCCCTCGTTGAGGGTGCCCGCGCAGGAGGCGCGGAAACCGGCTGAGGCCGAGCAGGCCGGCGGACTACGGAAGTCGTTCTGCCGCTGTTGATACCAGGAAAAAGTGATGTCGGTTTTGCTGCGGTAGGTGTACTTCACGCCCGTCCACCAGATGTTCACCAACTTCTCAGAATCAAGATTCTTGTCTTCGACCCCGCTCATGTTATAACCGCCCTGGTCCGAGGCGCCAACGCCCAACGGGTTCTTCGGGTTGTTCTGCCAGATGTATTCGTAGCCGGCAAAAAATTTGAACGGGTCCCATGCATACTTTGCCGCGAACATAATCGCGTAGTTGTCGGTCACGATGCCATAGACGGTATCGTTCGGGTCGATCAGATTGGTCCCGGTGATCTGGTTTGTATTGATGCTGTCGGTGGTCGACTGATATGGCGCCGCCAAACTTTGAGGCCCCAGCAAGGGGTTCAACACGCTGATCGCCTGGTTGTAATGTTGGGGGACGATGTCGGCGGAGAACTTGCCGACGCTTCCACCGAGGTCGAATCCATAGGCGTTGTTATGCGCCTGTTCCGGTGTGCAGGTAGTGGCAGTCCAGCCTGCGGTGGCCGAGTAGCAGCCGGCAGAACCATCGGCGAATTTATACATCGCGCCGAAATGGACCGGGCCAACAGTGAGGCGATACTTCACGGCGTCATCCCAACGGCTGTTTTCGGTGTCGCCGCCGCCGGCCATTGTGCCGTTGTACCCGATGTACGAAAAAGCATAGCTGCCGCCGGCCGGATCGTATAGGAGCATAGCATCGGTACCGAGAGAGCGCTGACGACCGAAGGTCAATGTCCCGAAATGCGCTGACGATATACCGGCATATATTTCGTCATTGAAGGGCTGGCCCGCGCGCGCGCCGTCGATGGCGTACGAATAGCTGCTCCTGGGAAGTCCGTTGTTGATGATGTCAGTCTTTGATGCGTTGGCGAGCAGGCCTGACTGCGGATTAATGCCCGTGGAAGCGTTGAACACAACCGACCAGCCAGGCAGAAACTCTTCCTTGCCCCTGATGCCAAGACCCGTCTGCTGCAGGTTGTTCGGTGCGACGAGAAACCGATGTTGAAAGCCGTTTCGGTTCACCAGAGATGCGCCTTCATAGTTGTAGCCGTTTTCCGGTAAGCCGTGGCTGACCCAGCCGACGCCGATATCATACGCACCGTACACCGTGATGCCGTGCCAGGTCAGCGTGCAATCGGTGGTGGCGAACTCGTGGCCGCTCGCGCAGGGATCGGGGGTCGTCGCTCCCGTTTGGGCCCACGCCGGAAATACCCCCATCGCAAGCCACAAAAGGAGCAAGCAGGCAGAAAACAGGGAGATAGTACGCATCCAGCCTCCAAACATCTGCTAGGAAGATTTAAGGAACTTGAAAGTGTACAGAGTGCATCTTTACAATGTCAAAGTATACACAGATATATACACTTTAATGCGTTTGTGTTGATTCCCAACACAATCCGCGTGCGGTTGCTTGACCCTCTCCAGAGATGACTGTACGATTTCGTCGCAACAGCAATGACAGGCAGAGGAAAATCCGGGCAGGAGACTGCAGAGCTGCTGAAGCTGCGCGACGCGGCGTTACAGCTAGGAATCAGTTTTCCCACCATCAAGCAATGGATCTACAAGAAGAAAATCCGCAGCATCCGCACAGCCGGAGGACATCACCGCATCCCGCTCAGCGAAGTCGACCGTCTGCTTTTCAGAACCCGCGCGAAAACCGCGAATGAAGCCAGGCTGGTCCTGCGCCGCATCAGCGGCCGCAACCAGCTCGTAGGCCGCATCGTCGCCGTCCGTATTAGTGGCCTCATGGCGGAAGTGGAAATTTCGATCGGCGGCCAGCACATCACCTCGATCATCACCTCGCGCTCCGCGCGTGAAATGCAGCTGAAGGCCGGCCAGACCGCCGCCGCCCTGATCAAATCTACCGAAGTAATGATCCTGCGGGTTTGACTTTCAACCGGCAGCCGAAGAAACGATCCCGCTCCCACCAAAAATTCACAGGCCAATGTGACATCCGTCACAGCTTCCCTTGATTCGCCGGAGTAAGTTGACTCTGTTTTCCGGTGTTGTTGCGTCCCCCTCCGAGCAGAAAATTTGCACCCCGAGGTCTCCCTATGCGTGGGAGCGGTTGGACGCGTCTGCTCGCGATTTCGCTCGTCTTTCTGCCGCCGCCGCTGGCGCTCAGCCAGTCGGATCGTCTCCATCTCCCCTCGGACTTCACAATGCCGATTTCTCCGCGAATTGCGCTGCCGCCAGATCCCAATCCGCCAACTGCCCTCCCTCGCCCATCACCGGTGCCAACTCCGATCGGCTTCCCCCAACTCGCTCGCGCTGCGGGGACAATTTTTTCCGGCACCGTCACCGCCATCACACGTCGGCCTGCAAACCGCGGTCAGGCGATTGAGACCGTAGCCATCACTTTTCATGTGGAACAGTCCATTCGCGGAGCGACGCCCGGCGAGGACTTAACCATCTCGCAATGGATGGGCATGTGGTCGAGCGGGCAGCGCTATCGCGTCGGCGAGCGCGTTCTGCTCTTTCTATATCCTCCCAGCAAGTTAGGGCTTACCAGCCTGGTCGGGGGAGGGTTGGGCCGCTTTGCGGTCGATCCCGCAGGCCGTGTGTTGCTGAACGCGCAACATCTGTCCGCCTTCCGAAGCGATCCCATGCTGAGCGGGAAGTCACACATTCGTGTCAGCGATTTCACCTCGGCGGTGCATCGGGTCAGCGAGAAGACTAATGAGGAGGAATCGCAGTGAGCAGATTCATTCTCAAAGATGCAGCAATACCGAACCACACGGCGCGCAATGGCCGCTCGATTATTTTCAGGCTGGCCCTGTCGATTGGCATCATCGTCTTTTTCGCGTTGATTTCCCGTGCCGGTGGCCCCAGGAGCATCGCCGGCACCAGCTATTTCGACGCCACCGTGACTGGCCAGCCTCTGATCTGGCCGCAGGGACAGATTACCTACTACACCGATCAAGGCGACCTCAGCCCGATTCTGCCTAACGCCACGGCCAACAGCTTTGTGGCCGACGCCTTCAGCCAATGGACCACCATCCCGACTGCTGCTCTCTCCGCTACCAGCGGTGGTCAGCTCACCGAAAACGTGAGCGGCGCAAACGTCACTGTCAATTCTGATGGCACCATTTCCATGCCTGCCGACATTCAACCGTCGGCTGCCGGCACTCCGGTCGGCATCGTCTACGACTACGACGGCACGGTCACCGACGCTCTGCTGGGTGCAGGCGCAAGCAATGCGAGCCAGTGCTTCTACAACGCAGCTTATGGAGGCAACGACAATTTCGGCCCACTTGGCACCTTCCAGCACGCTCTGATCGTGATCAACGGACAGTGCGCGCTCGAATCCTCGCAGCTGGTCGACGTCGAATACCGCCTGGTACGCGTCATCGGAAACATAGCTGGACTGGACTGGTCGCAGGCGAATACCAACGTTCTCACCGGCAATCCTCCTCCTACTGCCGCCGACTACGCTGGTTTTCCCGTAATGCACTACACCGACCCGACGAGTTGTGTGCCCATCACCAACTGTTACACGAACCCCTATCAGCCCACCGCGGATGATGTCGCGGCTCTTTCACGCCTCTATCCGGTCACGGCGCAGAATCTCCCGAATTTCCCCGGCAAGCAGGTTTTCTCCACCTCGACGGCGCGTATTCACGGTTCGGTTTGGTTCACCGACGCGACGGGAAATCCCACGCAACCCATGCAGGGCGTGAACGTCGTGGCCCGCTGGATCGATCCCAGCACGAATCAGCCGTCGCGCCAATACGTTGCATCGTCAGTCTCCGGATTCCGCTTCACCGGCAACGCGGGCAATCCCATCACCGGACTCGATGATGTATTGGGAAATCCCTTTAGCGAGTGGGGATCAACGAGTCCCACCATGGAAGGCTTCTTCGACCTCGGTGGATTGCAACTGCCCAACGGAGGTAGCGCGCAATATCAGTTGACCGTGGAGCCGATTGACCTAACGTGGTCGGTCGGCGTAGGTCCGTACGCGCCATTCCAGGTCGCGCCTTCCGGATCCTTCAAGCCTATGGCGATTACGCTTGTTGCAGGTCAAGATGTACATCAGGACATCCTCATGCAGAGCAGTGCGCAGCCGGTGCCCTCGTGGGCGGCTTCGGAAACCTGGGCGTCTCCGGCGCCGGTTCCAACTGGCGGCGCATGGCAGGGATCGCTGAGCGGCTACGGCGATGACGCCTACTTCCTGCTTCCCGTGCAAAACAACCGCACATTGTCGGTCGCAGTGACGGCACTCGACGAAACCGGAAAAGCCAGCGAGTCGAAGGCCCAGCCAGTGATCGGTATGTGGGCCGCCTCCGATCCGCAAGGCACCGCGGCCCCGGCGTTCACGCCGTCGCCGTTCAACACGCTGAACTTCGGTATGACCCGGCTCGACGCGCAGTTCTCCGCCTCGACGAACTTCCTCATCGGCATCGCCGACTTGCGCGGCGACGGGCGTCCGGACTATCACTACGCGGCGCAAGTACTGTATGCCGATTCTGTTTCTCCGCAACGCGTCGGCGTCAATGGCGGTGCTGTGATTGTGTCAGGCACAGGATTTTCTCCGGGACTCACACCATCCGTGGGCGGCGCGCAAGCCACAGCGCTCGCCGTGAGCGCGGGACAGATGATTCTTGCGGCTCCTCCGCAAGGAGATGGACTGCAGAACATCACCATCGCAAATTCGACAACCGGCGCTTCCAGCACAATGTCTAACGCTCTTCTCTACGGCGCAGCGGCCACGGACAACATTGTCCTCGTCAGCGGACTGAATTCGAACACGCCCGTCGGGGTGCAGGCCGGAAATCCGGTCGTTGTACAGGTGCTCGCAGCCGACGGGGTCACTCCGGTCAGCGGAGCAACGGTAGGTTGGAGCACCACCAACGGCCTTCAGCTTTCTGCATGCAACGCTTCTTCTGCATGCGCGGTTGCGACCAATCAGAGCGGATTGGCCTTGACCTGGCTCACACCCTCTGTAGTCGGCACCGCGAATGTAACCGCGATTCTGGCTCCGGGCGTGTACCGCCCCGCGAAATCAGTAAGCGTGTCGCTCAACGCGACCGAGTCCGCCTCCGATATTGGCGTGCTGACACCGTTTTTCTGGGTCGCCAAAGGCGCGAGTGTCAACGTGCCCCGGACGGCACGACTCCTCAGTAACGGCGTGCCGAAAAACAAGGCGAATGTGAACTTTACCGTAGTAGCGGGCTCCGGCACGCTCAGCGCCGCGAGCGCGCAAACCAACTCCAGCGGCTACGCCACGGTGACGCTCTCGTTGACGCAAGTCTCCAGCCTGGTGCAGGTCAGCGCCTGCGCGGCACCCACCAATGCTCCGTGCCAAACGTTCTACGCGACACCGGTCGCAGTCTCGGCGTTGAACTTGCAGCCCGTCGCCGGTGCAGGCCAAGTTTCAACCGGGCAGCTGTTTCAGCCGGTGACCGTGCGAGTAACCGATTCTTCGTCGCCACCGAATCCTGTGCTGGGCGCAACCGTAACTTTTCAAACCACAATCATGCGTCCCGGTGGCATAGTCGGCAGCGGAGGCAGTGGCGAAAACAATTCCAGCAATCCCGCGATGCCCGTAATTTTGGAAGTGAACCGGATCAGCGTTTCTAGTGACATCAACGGGCTGGCGGGCATTGTCCCATCGAGCGGTGGCTTTAGCGGGCCGCTCGAAGTTGACGTGGGAGTAACCGCCGGAACTGGAGCTTCACTCGACTATCCCCTGCAGGTGGTTGCGCCGCTGATCACAGGTAATGGGGAAACGTTTTTCCCGCCGATCGCACGACCAGTAGGGATAAGGGTAGAAAGGTAAAGTGAGGATGTATCAGGACACTGACTCAGAATGCGCTACTTGTAGGAAGGATCGTACTACGATCCACGTTTTTCATCGTAGCCGGCCACCGCTGCCTCGATACGGGAGGAATTGTGTTCCCGATCTAGTCTCTATGATGCGGTTTGCAAGCACCTCGATCGCGCGCTGAATTACCTATTCCCCAAATCTCTAGTCCTCTCCCCTCTGCTTGCTCCTCATCAAGAGCCTGCGTAGACTCTTGCAAGATAGATCGATGACATTGTCAAATGACCGCCGCTGGTGAATCCTTTCCCCTGACTCGCCTCTCCGTTCTCGCCGCCGCGCGCAGCCAGGATGGCGTCGAGCGAGCTCGCGCCTTGGATACTCTCTTCGCCGCTTATTGGAAGCCAGTTTACAAATACATTCGATTGAAATTCTCGCAATCACCGCAAGATGCGCAGGACCTCACGCAGGGATTTTTTGCCGAGCTGCTCGAGCGCGGACTTCTGTCACGCTTCGATCCCGCCAAGAGCCGGCTGCGCACCTATCTCCGCCTTTGCGTGGACAGCTTCGCGCTTAACGAAATGAAGGCGGCTTCATGCAAGAAACGCGGTGGCGAAATTGCGCACGTCGCACTGGATTTTTCCGCCGCTGAGGACGAACTGCGCGCCCAAGCCATCGATCCGGCTTCAATTGTTTCTCCCAAATCTCTCGAGGACTTTTTCGAGAAGGAGTGGATTCGCAGCCTGTTTTCTTCTGCGGTTGAAGAGCTCCGCGACGTTTGTAAAGCGCGAGAAAAACAGAAAGCATTTCAGCTTTTTGAGGCCTACGATCTCAGCGAAGAAAATGTTTCGTACGCCGAACTAGCCGCGAGCTTTTCGTTGCCCCTCACCGAGGTGAACAACCAACTTGCCTGGGCGCGCCGCGAATTTCGCCGCATCGCATTGGAGCGTTTGCACGCCATTTGCGACAGCGAGGAAGAGTTCGCCCGTGAAGCAAAAATGCTTTTTGGCATATCTACGAAATGACATTTCTGAGCGATAAAGCTCTCGAGCGCCTCCATGGCTCCGAAGCTCCGGATCTTTTCGGCACGCGCTACACGCTGCGCGAACTCATCGCGCGCGGCGGCATGGGAGCGGTATACGCCGTTGAAGACGAAAAACTTTCTCGCCGCGTCGCACTTAAAGTTCTCGAGATGCCGGATGCAAATGGGGAGCTCACCAACCGACTCATGCGCGAAGCGCGGATCCTCGCGCAGCTCGAACATCCCGGCATCGTTCCCGTGCACGATGTTGGCACGCTACCAGACGGTCGCGTCTATTACACGATGAAGTTCGTTCGAGGACTTCGCCTTGATAAATATGTCGCGCAACTCGATTCTCTGTCGCAGCGGCTGCGTCTGTTCCTGCGCGTCTGTGACGCGGTTGCGTTTGCCCACGCGCGTGGAGTTCTCCATCGCGATTTGAAACCAGCGAACATCATGATCGGTTCTTTCGGTGAGGTTCTTGTAATGGATTGGGGCCTCGCCAAGATTTTGCAGGAGCATGGCGCCACTGCGGACGAGACGATTCTCATTTCCAGCCAAAAGGCTGAATCAGAGAAGGATTCGACACAATCTACAGTCATCACAGGCCGCGGCACCGTCATGGGGACGCCCGGCTATATGTCTCCCGAGCAAGCGCGCGGCAACACAGAAGAAATAGACGTGCGCAGTGACATTTTTTCACTCGGCGCACTCTTGAAATTTATCATTGTCGGCGGCGCCCAACCGAAATCTCCCATACTACCTCGGCCGCTGTTGGCCATTTGTGTCAAGGCTTCGGCAGAAAGCCCAAATGCGCGTTACGCCAATGTTTCTGAAATTGCCGCCGACGTTTCTCTCTACATGGACGGGCTGCCGGTCAGCGTCTATTCGGAAAACTTCTTAGAGCGTTTCGGACGCTTGTACAAGCGCCATGAGGTCGCTATTTTATTGATTACAGCTTACTTAGTCATGCGGGCCCTGGTGCTGTTCTTTTTCCACCGATAGGTTTAAAGGAATTCTGTTGGCTGTTGTAAAGAACGGTAGAGCGGGAGAAAATGCAGGCCCCGATGGAGGATTCTTCGATGAACAAGATTTTGATAGGCCTACTGCTGGGAGCGCTGCTCGGAGCAATCGACGGTGCAACGGCGTGGTTCACCCCGGCAGTCCGCACGATGATTGTCGGAATTGTTTTCGGGTCGACCATTAAAGGATTAATCGCTGGAGTTGCCGCAGGGATCTTCGCGCGCAAAGTAAATTCTGTGCCGCTGGGAATCCTCTTTGGGCTTGGTGTTGGATTTCTGCTCGCGTTTCTCGTGGCCCTGAAGCAGCACGGTTATTACTTTGAGATCATTCTGCCCGGAAGTATTGTGGGAATCATCGTCGGGTGGGCCACGCAGCGGTACGGCCATGCAGCTACGGCTGTGCAGAGAGGTTAAGGCTGACGGATTTTCAGAGGCAACTCACTACTCAATCTAGGAGGGGAATATGGGACGTGTAATACATTTTGAAATTCCGGCGAACGACCCCAATCGCGCGGCGGCGTTCTATCAAAAAGTGTTCGGGTGGAAATTCGACAAGTGGGACGGCCCAATGGAGTACTGGATGGTGAACACGGGGACGGAAGGAGCGCCAGGAATTAACGGCGGAATGCTGAAGCGGGGAAACGTAACCACGACGACGAATACCGTCGGTGTGGACTCCGTGGACGCGTCCGTCGCAGCGGTGACGAAGGCGGGCGGAAAGTTGATCATGCCGAAGATGCCGATTCCCGGCGTAGGGTATTTCGCTTACTGCGAAGACACTGAGGGAAATCTTTTCGGCGTGATGCAAGCGGACACAAACGCAAAATGAAAAGAGCAGAGATTTTAGGTCGCCTCTATAGCGGTGAATGGAGGTGACGACGAGCACGCCCGGCTGTTCCTGCAACGTGCTCGTAGAGTTAGCTTCACGATCAGGAGGAGGTGTTGAAGGGCTCATTGCTTAGAACCCTTACTACTTGGTGTCGCTCGACGCCGCTGGAATGAACTGGAAAATCTTGTCCGTCACCAGTGTTCCGTCCGGAAGCTTCTCTGTTGTCGCATAGACGATGTCTCCATCATTGAGTGTGACTTTTTCGGGTGCGACTACCGTGACCGGGACATTTGCAGGCACGGAGATTGTCTTGAAGCCGTCCTGATACTGGACCACCAGAGTGGTGCCGTTGCCTTTCTCTACCGTGCCGTTCGTCATTCGTGAGTGCGATACAGCAGGACGAGAGACGGAGCCATTTGTCATTCTGCTGTGAGTTGTTGCACCCGGAGGGTCTGTCAGAACACTACCTTCTGCTGCTCCACTCAGTTCCGGGGGAAATATGAAGATCTGTTTCGCCACTTCCTTTCCATCCGCCTGCTCGGTCGAGGCAACACCGATATAAGACGCGGGCGTGACATGGCTCAAATCCGACGGCATCTGTTTATAAGTTGTGAGCGGCTGCTTGACATCAACGTGGACCACGCCGGAAGGCGTCTGAACGTCGAGTGAGCTGCCTGTAAATGACTGGACTTTTCCAATAACCCCGGAGATTGGAGGGGCAACTTGTTGCGCCTCGGTCGCACCGATGCCGAGCGTAACGACGAGAAGGGCTAAGCCGAAACGTTGCACCAGCCCCCGGAGCGCTGACTTGGGCTCCTGGGGAGCGGAATCAGCTCGGTACGTTCGTGAGATTTTCATTTTTCTCTCCTTAATGATTATTTGCCCAAAGCTGGGCTTGACTCATGTGATTTTCCTTTTGCTCGTGATTAGTCTCGCGAGCCTATGCGGCTCATAGATTCCCTAGAACCTCGCGCTCAGCCTTTTAAGGGCGTGTTTGCGAGGATCTCCACTTTGTCCACCTGGGGAGAAACTGCAAATAGTTCGTTGGCCCGCGCTCCCAATGCCTTCGCGATCTCGCCAGTCAAGTGGGCATTGCGGCCCGCTTCATTTGCAAAAGTGTCGAAGATCCCGAACTTCCGCGGCCCGAGCTTGATCGCATACCATTTCAAGGTCCCCTTTTCATTCAGCGCCAGTGGCTGAGCTGACTTTAGAAATGCCTCGGCATCAGCCTCCTTGCCTGCGCGCGCTTCAAGCGTGACTAACAATCCGATCGCTTCCATTGACTCTTCCCTCCTGTGTTGAATCTGGTCGATTGACCGACCTTTGCTCGCAACTGTGAGTAAACTGCAGATCGGAAACGGACTTGTGTGGATTTCTGCTGGGAATGGTCGAAATCCTGCTAAATTCGTGCTCCAGTTTGGCATGGGAAAATCACCCGAGAGTTTGACCGAGCTACGAAGTGGCCGAGCCCGAATTGTTGGCGAGGACAGAGCGCTGAGGCGGATGCAAGAAGCTAGGGAGCGATGACTGATTAGTTACGAATTCCGGACAGGGCTAGAGGTTAACAAGGAAGTGAACTACAAGCTGTGAGACTGAAGTTTTGGCGGCTAACGACTAATCACCAGGAGTGGCGTATCTTCGGAATCGGCTTCCGACGCGCCAGTCGCATCGGAGCCGACCAGTTCCTGGCGATACTCTGTCGGGCTGACTCCCCAGACATCACGAAAGGCCTGTGCAAAGTGCTGCTGGGTCTTGAAGCCACAAGCAACGGCCACATCCAATACTCGCGCATCGGGAGCACGCAACATCCCTTTAGCACGATCAAGCCTTTGGCGCAGAACAAATTGATGCGGGGTTTCGCCGGTTGACTTGCGGAACATCCGCGCGAAATGAGCTGTGCTCAATCCGACCGATTGCGCCATTTCATCGAGACTCAAGTCGTCTTCCATCTTCGCGTGGATCAACTCCTTAATCCTTCGCAACCGCGCTGAGCCAAGTCCGCCTCGGTATATCCGCACAGGACGGTGCCTTACTGCATGACCGTTGACCAGCGTTATGGCCATCGCCTGTTCGATAGAATCCAGAAACAGCCGCCCGCTCGGAAAGCCAGCAACCATCTCCGCATGAACGGCCGCAACCATTGCACTTAGGCGCGGGTCCGCAAACTTGCGTGAAGCGCGCAGTTCTACCTCGCCGTAAGCTCCGTCAGAGCAGGCCATCAGGGCCGCGTCGGAAATACCGAGCTGCAGATGCGATACGTTCATGAGTCCAACCCACTCACCCACATGACGATCGCACAGTGCTAAGTCGCCCGCCGTGTAGTCGAACTTTTCCAGCGCACAACGCTTCGGGCCCCACTCAATTGAGCCAGGCCGCAACATCATTGCGAAAGCCTGATCATGCCTTATCCAATGACGCGGCTCTGTCTCAGGGTCGGGGGAAAAGCGTTCAACTTTCATTCTTTTGCTCCATGCCTCGCGTTCTGAATAACGTCACGGACCGAGGCGATTCAATTAGACCTGGTTTCGGCGATGCATGTTTTATGTATGTTTGCCATTTCAGTTGCGTCCGTGCATCGGCAAAGACTGCCTATTCCTTGACCTCGAAGATGACTTCGAGCTCTATCGGCATCCCAAGGGGCAGACTCGCGACACCGATAACGAGCCGAACCGGTATTTTCTCGCTGCCAAATACATCGCGAAAAAGATCCGAGACAGCGTCCGCCACCCGGGGTTGATCAAAAAAATCTCCGGAGGTAGCGATGAACACGCCGATTCGCACGACGCGCAACACTTTGTCGAGCGATCCCAGGTGCCCTTTTGCAGCGGCCAGAGCGCTGAGGGCTGCGGTGTAGGCGGCATCCCGTCCAGTCTTGACGTCGAGTTCTTTGCCCAGGCGGCCGAGATACTTCGGCTTGTGATCGACAACCGGAAGCATGCCGCTAAGAAAGAGCAAGTTCCCGGTCTGCACGGCCTCAACGTAGGTGCCAAGGGGCGTAGGGGCAGCCGGAAGCTGAATGCCGAGCTCCTGTAGCCGGCGTTCAGCGCCGCCCGGCTGCGTGCTCTTTGCCCTCACCACCGGCCTGCGTGCGCACCGCCGTCCACGTGCAGCACCTCCCCGGTTACGTTGCGAGCTTCCGTCAGGTAGACGACCGCGTCGGCGATTTCCTTTGCATCGGAAATTGTGCCCATCGGCGAGAGGGTTCTGAGGAAGTCTTTGGGATTGTTTTTGTGCAGAGGCGTATCGACAACGCCGGGAGCGACCGCATTAAAGCGAATGTTGCTTTTTGCATACTCACTCGCGAGGCTCACCGTGATCGCGTTCAGGCCGCCCTTAGTGATCATCGGAATCGATGCTGGAACATCAGCGATTGGGTTCCTGGCTAGTGCGGCCGTGATGCTCGTCACGCTGCCGCCTGTGCCTTGTGACAACATCCGTTTTACGGCAAGTTGGGTGATATAGATGAAGCCTTCCAGGTTTGTGGAGACCAGGCTGCGAAACTCCTCCGCTGTGTAGTCCGTGAAGGGCTTAGCTGAGAAGATGCCGGCATTGTTTACCACGTGATTGATTGAGCCGAACTTTCTGATCGCCGTCTGGACGACCTTCTCCGCTGTGGATGCCTGGCCAATGTCTCCATCAACGAGGGCGAGGTTTGGAGACGGTTCGAAACCGGCCTTCGAGACGCTGCGCGAGGTTCCAACGACGTTATAGCCGCGTTTCAGAAGTAACTGTACAACGGCTGCGCCAATACCTTGCGAGGCGCCTGTCACGATGACTGTCTTGTTGTTTGCCATACTTCACTCAAGCTCCCGGAGCCTCCATGCTTGGGACTCCATATCTTGGCCTCGTAACTCATCTGTCAAAAACCGAGGAATGAGCCACGTGGAAATGAATGTTTTCTTCGTCCATTCTGCGAGACCAAACCGCTTACATGAATAGAGTTGGGAAGTGACATTCCGTTGCGTCGTATGTTCCAATCAGACTGATAGGGAGCGCCTATCAGATGGAACTACGACATCTGCGCTATTTCACCGCGGTCGTAGAGTGCAAAGGGTACCGGGAGGCATCACGCCGGCTGCATATTGCACAACCTTCAATCAGTCAGGCTGTATCCGATCTGGAGGACGAACTTGGGCTGAAACTCTTTTCGCGAACCGGTCGCAACGCGCGTTTGAGGCCGGAAGGCGAGATATTTTATGCGGACGCCGTTCGTATCCTTCAGCAGGCGGAGACTGCCATTCTCACTGCCAAGCGGGCGGCCCAAGGCAAAGTTGGGAGGCTTTCGATCGGTTTTATCGGTTCGGCAACGCTCTCTTTCCTGCCTGACCTCATTCGCAGATACAAACTGGAGTATCCGAACGTAAAGCTCGCACTCCATGATCTCTATCCTGTCGAACTGGACAAGGCATGTGACAGAGGCGAGATCGATATCGCTATCACGCGTACCCTCTCGCTTGAGCGCAGCAGGAATCGACAATCGAGAGTATTGCTGCGTGACCCCCTGGTTGCGGTCCTCCCTCGATCACGAAAGTTGAAAAGCAAAAAGATTCGGCTTGCCGACCTTGCCAATGAACAATTCATACTTTTTCACCGGCAAGGAGCACCTGGTGTTTTCGACACAATCGTTGGAGCGTGCCGATCTCAAGGATTTTCTCCGCGGGTTGAGAACGAGCCGAATTCGATGCAGACGATCCTCTCGTTGGTTGAGGCGGAGGAAGGCATAGCTATCGTACCTGCCTCTACGAGCAATCTCCGGTCGAATGGTGTGCAGTTCGTTCGGCTTGTACCGGATCTGTATCTCGACCTGATCGTAGCGTGGCGACTAGGGGAGCCCTCCATCGTATTGCGCACATTTCTCGACTTCCTAAGTGCCAATGCGGATGCGATTCGCGCAAAGGCCGAAACTGCTCTGTCCTCCATCGCCCGGATCAAGTCATAGCACTCTCAGCGGCGAGCAAAAGGTCGTGTCTCAGCGAAGCTAAAGTGGGCCAGACACCTTTAATTACGATTTCCGAGAAAGTGGCCTATCCGCTACTGGCACCGAGTTTTCAAGGCTCTTGGCATCAAAGCGTTTGCGAGGATCGGTTGCTGACTCGCAACCGCGGTGATGGGAACACTGCAGTGTTCATGGTTGGCGCTGCAACAGAGAGATGGTTCCCGGAGTCGGTAGCAGGTGCTCACGTCCACGTTGCGTCTATGAGTAGGCTATTCCGCAAGGAACGCACCGGTACCGATCCGGAATTCTGTGAGGGGTTTGAGATTATTCTTGTAACCGCGGGTAACTGCGTATTCCTTCCCACCTTTAACGCGGAGAGCATACTTTCCTGTCGAGTACGGCTTGATCTCTACCACAAACGAGGTATTCACGAGCACAGATCGATGGATCCGAATGAATCCGTATGGCTTCAGCTTCTCTGCCACCACCGAGATTGACTCGCGCAGCAGATAGGAGTCCGATTCCCGCTGCAGCAACACATAATTGCCCTCAGCTTGAACTGCGACCACATCGCCAGGATTGATGAAGAGAATCCTTCCTTCAGATTTGATTGCTATCCTCGGGTGCTGCGGACGAGCCAGCTTCTGCAACTGCGGCAAAGCCTCAATCAGTTTCGCGGCGTGCTCGCCCTTTGCTCTCCGAGAGGCTCGGTCCAAGGCTTCGCTTATGCTTTCGTTCGAGAAAGGCTTTAGCACGTAGTCCACGGTGTGCTTCTCGAAAGCTGTGATCGCGTGTTCAACGTGTGCCGTTGCAAACACGATGGACGGCAACGGAAGGTTTCGTTTCATAAGCTGATCTACCAGTTCAGTGCCCGACAGGTCCAGCATATTGATGTCGAGAAGCAAAACATCGTAAGAGTCCGTCGCCAGTTTATCGAGCGCTTCGATCGCATCGTTGGCCGAATCGAAATGCTCCACGTCGCTCCTTGCCGACAGGATATTTGCCAGAGCCGTTTGGGCCAGGCGCTCATCATCCACGATCAGCACTCGCATGGTTTCCCCTCACCATCCATCTGTGTTCCATCAGGCGTAAAATGTCTCGGCGCTGAACCTGGACTGCCCCGCTCCATTTCGTATCAGGACACAATTTCGGCTTATTTCTGATCAACCGTTGCAAAGAACTTCCGCATATCGTCAAGCAGGAGATCAGGTTGTTCCAGAGCAGCGAAGTGCCCGCCCTTCGGCATTTCAGTTTCTTGTACTACGTTGTATGTTTGAGTAATCCAGCGAAACGGAGGGACAGCTACCTCCCTCGGAAAATCCGCGTACGCCATGGGAGTCTCCAGGCGTGGCGGCGGCACCATTTCCTCTCTGGTGAGCCGGTTCTCACGATAGATTCGCATGGCGGAACCCACCGTGTCTGTAACCCAGTAGAGAGTGACATCGGTCAGAAATGTGTCGCGGTCCACGGCTGTAAGAAAATCGCCCTTGTTGTCCGTAAGCAGTTGAAATTTACCTATCATCCAAGCCAACCACCCAACCGGAGAGTCGGTCAGGGCATAGGCAAGAGTCTGCGGTTCAGCGGCCTGGAGGAAAAAAAAACTGCTCTCTTCACGGTCAAAGTACGAATACCGCTTCCGCTCCGCATCGCTCATTTTCGCAACTGCTTCCGGGTTCGGCGGTGGCACGAAAATAAGGTTCAGATGCAGCCCGATCACGTGTGTGGGCGCTTGGTAAGCCATGGCTTGGGCTACTGTCGAACCCCAGTCGCCGCCCTGGATACCGTACTTGGAATAGCCCAAACGATCCATCAGAACGATCAGAGCCTTCGCCATACGCTGTGGGCCCCAACCCCGAGTTGTGGTGGGTCCGGAAAATCCAAATCCAGGAAGCGAAGGAATGATGACGTCAAATGCTGGGCTATTTTTGTCTTTGGGATCGGTGAGCGGCTCGATCAGCGCGAGGAATTCAAGAATCGAGCCCGGCCAACCGTGAATCAACATCAGCGGTATCGAGTCAGGGCGGGGCGAGCGCTGATGGATAAAATAAATCTGCTGTCCATCAATTTCCGTGGTGAACTGGTCAAAGCGGTTGATCTTGGCTTCTTGCGTACGCCAGTCGTAGCCGTTCTGCCAATACTCCGCGAGTTCCCGGACCTTTTTGATATCGGCACCGTACTCCCAGGTAGTGCCCGGAATTTGATCGGGCCATTTGGTTTCCGCCAAACGGTGCCGAAGATCAATCAGTACCTGGTCGGGGACATGCATTTTGAATGGCCGGATGGTTGCTGCTGTGGGCGCTGGATCAGCCTTCGAATTCGGCGTTTGCGCATGCCCCGGAACAATCGACGAGAGCAGAAATATAGCCGCGCAAACCACTGAGCTTGGGAGCCGCCACGTTTCCCCCTTTCGAGCGCCGAGCCAATCGCGCTGCGTAACGATTTTGTGATCCTGCAATAAATTGCTGGCTGTCACGATTCGTCCCTCGATCTGCTCCTGTGCATTTAACTGAGTGGAGCCGGCGATCCATCCGACCACGCGCCTGTAAGCATCATGAATGTATTGATCGGTTCCGGGTCGTTTTTGCCCCGTGGATCGATAACAATGGGAGAGTTATCCATGTTCGCGCCCCAATCCGCAGGGTTGATCTGCGGGGTGTAAAACATCATATGAGCCATGTTGTGGGCCCCATCCTGGGTGATGGCTTTATCGGTGAGGTAGGCCTGCTTCGACATCATGTAGCACATTGCGCCCGACTCCAGAGCCGGCAGTTCCTTCTTTTCCACCGCCGTCTTCATGCCGTCTTTGATTTCGGCCTTCGATTTTCCCGCCAACGCTAGTTTGGTTCGCATATAAGTGATGGGCAGGATGGTTCGCGCGGCCTGCGGGTTGTAGCAAATCGGGCTGCGATTCTTAGGGTTCCAAAACTCCAGACTGTCGAATGGGCTCGTCCACGCCCGTTCGACGATGCAGACAAACCCATTTTTGCCTTGGGCTGCGGTTTCAAAACCGTGCGGTCCCAAGATCACGACGGTTGCATCACCGGAGACGGACGGAGGAGCCGCGGTCCGTGCCAGAGCAATCTCAGCGTTTCGATCCGCGATCAGGTACTGATCCAGCGGAGCCATGCTGGGATATGGATCCTTCTTGTCTTGCCCCTGCACGTACCCAGGCGTCACAATGGCAAAAATCAGGGCGAATATCAGAAGAGCACCTGCGGTAAATCGCTTTCGGTTCATCGTTTCTCCTAAAACAGACTTGACCGTATCTTCATCGGCACTGACAAGGAACATCGGTGAGCGGTAACCCGGCTCCCCGAGTGGGATTGGCTTGCGCGATTGCGAGCATTTACCTTGGCGGCTGATACGGCGTCACATCCCGTTGCTTATTGCAGACGGAAAGGTATCTTTCCCGCCGAAATAGCACTCTATTGCCTCCACCTTCCCGTCTTTGAGCCGGAAATACTCCACATTCCGGAATGATTTACCGTTTTTCGTGTGGCAAAGATACTTCGCAAATGCCTCGTTGCCACTTCCGGCCACCCGCTCCAGGTCAAATCGTTCGATGAAATTAACCTGTGTATCCCAGCATTGCGTTTTGAAAGTGTTCTTACTGATGTGGTCATCGCCGGCCGCGCTCGTGAAGGTAAAATTGTCTGCCATCATGGCGTTAAATTGATCCAAGTCCTTCTTCTCCCAGGCCTTATACCACTTCCGGATGATTTCTTCGGCTGTCGTGCTCTGCCCGGTTCCTGTGCGCGCGCTTGCCGTCACCGAGAATGCCGCCGCTCCAACCAGTGCGCAAGCTCCCGCTTCGAGCGCCTTCCGCCGTGATACTCCGATCCTTGTCATGTCCATCCTCCTTTTCCAGCTCCTGAGTTAGTGGCCTCTGGGGCCGTCCTGAGTGCTATCATTCGCCGCAGTTACTTGCCGAGAAACTCCAGCAGCGCGCGGTTGAATTCTGCCGACTTCTCGATCTGCGGGACGTGGCCGCACTGTTCAAACACCACCAGCTTGGCTCCCCTGATGCCGTCGCGAAGCTTCTCGCCGCTGGCCAACGGGATCAACTCATCCTGACGTCCCCACATCACCAACGTTGGTACATGAATGGAGGCCAGCTTCGCATCTTCAAACTGGGGTGTGGCAAATCCCGCCACTGCACGCTGGATCGTATATCCATCGTTGTTGCGCATGCGGTCGGTAAAGACCTGCTGCACATCACCATCAGAAATCATTTTCTTGTTATAGAAAACGGACTCTATAAGCGTGCGCGTTGCTGCCATGGAGGAAGGATTCAACTCCGGTATAGGTCGCAGCCAGGCCAGTCCCGCGGCATCCACCAGCACCAGTTTTTCCACCATGCTTGGGTGCTGTATGGCAAAGTCTAGCGCGATCCAGCCTCCAAAAGAGTTCCCGACCAGCGTGGCCTTTCCAATGTTTTGCGTCTGCATGAATGCGTAGAGAAAATCCACAAAAGTGGCGATTTTGTAATCCAAGAGTGGCTTGTCGGAATGGCCAAAGCCAATCTGGTCGATCGCATAGACGTGATACCCGGCGGCAAGTGCGCCGAAATTTCCCATCCACGATTCCTTGACGCCACCCATTCCGTGCAACAGGATTACCGCCGGTCCCTGACCGGCTTCGAAGTAGCGGATATTTTGATCGAAAACTACCGCGGTTTTTTCCTGCGGAAGGGACCGATCTTGCGGCAATGCAAAAGCTATGGGTACGATCAGCAAACTCACGATCATCAATGTGAGAATGCCATTCACAATGCGCATACTCTGTCGTTTAGGTTCTTGAACTTCGACTTGAGTTGCCGCACTGCTTGACCGGGCGTCGGCAAAAGTCGTCTTTATCCATGTCCTAAGATTCATGTCCGTTTCCTTTTCCGGCAAGAAATGGCGAGCAATTCCATCGCTCTTGATGGACGACGTGGCTGGTCTCGGGTTTATGCGCGTGCACGTCATCACGAATCGCAAGTCAGCGGGAAAGTTCCTTCTGATCTGTTTCCGCGCCTTCCCACGCCTCGTGGGTTAGAACGCATTTCCAGAATGAACATCAGTGTCCAGCCGGGAGATCATGCGTGCCGTCCGACCACTTGGCGACCGGAACCAGGAATATGGTGAGTGGGTCCGGAGCGTTGTCCAATCTCAGAATGGGGGCGCCGGGCAGATCTGCGCCCCAAATTGCAGCGTCTGTTTGCGGAACGAAAAACATGAGGTGGGGATGCCAGTGCCCGTTGCTATCGCCCAAGGATTGTTGCTTTGACATCATGTAGCACATCGCGCCGGATTCCGGGATCGGTAATTCCTTTTTATCGAAAGCGGCTTTGATATTGTCGAACATCTGGGCTTTGGCTTGTCCGGCCAACACCAACTCGGTCTTCTTGATAGTCAGTGGAAGGTAGGATCGTACGGCCGGCGGGTTTAAGCAGATCGGAGCACGCAGCTTGGGATTCCAAAAGCCAGGATCGTCGATTCCGGCGGTCCACGATCGTTCCACCATGCACACGAAACCGTTCTTACCTTTGATTCCGGTTTCGTAACCATGCCCTCCGAGGACCAGAACTTCGGCATCGCGTGAGATGGATTCCGGGGCCGCGCTCCTCGCCAGAGCTATCTCGGCATTCCGATCCGAGATCAAGTATTGCTCAAGTGGGGCCATGCTGGGATAAGGAGTTTTGGCGTCCCGCGCTTGCACTTGCCATGTTGCGCCGAGGAACACAACCAGCGCGAAGCTTCTTAGTGTGATCGTTTTGAGAATTTTTCGCTTCATTGATTTCTCCCGAGACAGTTGATTCCTTTGGATTCGAGCGTTAGATGACCGCATGTACTCTCCACGCATCCCGACGCCAGCAATCGCCGGTGCCGAGGAACCAA
>Ga0307479_10000019_pt1 | contig 247444 bp, 141 predicted proteins | sample atmos_gasesECM4C_FD_203743 | JGI IMG/M metagenome (GOLD analysis project Ga0307479, IMG submission 203743) | Hardwood forest soil microbial communities from Morgan-Monroe State Forest, Indiana, United States - atmos_gasesECM4C_515 | ecosystem: Environmental > Terrestrial > Soil > Temperate...
AGGAGCGGCAACGCCGCAGACGGCCCCGCGCCGCCGGCCGCACGGCCAGGGTGGCCATGCGGCATGTCCCTGAGGCCACAACCCGCAGGGCGTAGCGCGGTGTGCGGGATTTTTCAGCAGCCTGCTAAGGCTGGCGCTCGGCTTCGCCGGTCATGGGCACGAAGCGGACCGGCAGGACCTTCTCCTGCTTGACGGTGCCGTCGAGGTTCTTGGTCAGCACGATGAGGTTCTGATCGAAGCCGCCGATCGGGACCACCATGCGGCCGCCGGGCTTGAGCTGGGCGATCAGCGGCGGCGGCACCGCTTGCGGCGCGGCGGTGAGCAGGATGCCGTCGAATGGCGCCGCCTCGGGCCAGCCGCGGTAGCCGTCGCCGACGCGCACCTGGACGTTGTCGTAACCCAGCCGGGCGAGCGTCTCGCGTGCCCGCGCCCCCAGCTGCGGAACGATCTCGATGCTGTAGACCTGCCCGGCGACGCGCGACAGCACCGCCGCCTGGTAGCCCGAGCCGGTGCCGATCTCGAGCACCCGCGACCCCGGCGCCAGGTCGAGCAGAGCGGTCATCAGCGCCACGATGTAGGGCTGCGAGATGGTCTGGCCGCCGCCGATGGGCAGCGGGTGGTCCTCGTACGCCTGGCCGCGCTCGGAGCCCGGCACGAAGAGGTGGCGGGGCACCTCCTCCATGGCCGCCAGCACCGTCGGCGAGGTCACGCCGCGCGACTTGATCTGCTGCTCGACCATCTGCGAGCGCAGCCGGCGCTGCGCCGGTCGATCGACTCGATCGACGGCATGGTCCGGCTGCTTCGAGGTCACGGCCATGGCTTGGGCGACGCCTCCAAAGCTGGGCGCTGAAGTCCCCTGGCTCTGCAGGGCAGCCAGGGCCACCAGGACGCAACCGACCGCCGCCGGGTACCGCCCGCGCGAATGTCGCAGCCAGCGCGCGGTCAGCGCCGCCAGCGCGACGGTCGCCGGCCGCTCGCGACGCGGCCGATCAGTGGCCATCCTGCACCTGGCCGGTCATGGGAGAGACCCGGACCGGAGCCACGGTACGCTTCTCGATCCCCTGGGGCGTCTTGGTGATGACCAGCAGGTCCTGGACGCCGCCGCCGACCGGCGCCACCATCTTACCGCCCATCCGCAGCTGCTCGATGAGCGGCGCGGGGATGCGCGGCGCCGCCGCCGACAGCAGGATGGCGTTGAAGGGCGCCTTCTCCGGCAGCCCGCGGTAGCCGTCGCCGGCCCACACCTCGACGTTGTGATAGCCCATCACCGACAGCGCCTTCTGGGCCTGGCTCGCGGCGATCGGATCGATCTCGATCGAGTACACCCGGCGGGCGATGCGCGACAGCACCGCGGCGTGATAACCGGTCCCGGTGCCGACCTCGAGCACCGTGTCGCCGTGCTTGAGATCGAGCAGCGAGGTCATCAGCGCCACCACGTACGGCTGGTAGATCGTGCGGCTGGGTCCCACCTGCAGGGCGCGGTCGGCATAGGCCTCGGCGCGCATCCGCTCGGGCAGGAAGAGGTGCCGCGGCACCTGGTCCATCGCCTCGAGCACCTCGGGCTGGCTGATGCCGCGCTGCCGCAGCTGCAGGTCCACCATGCCGTGCCGCTGCACGCGGTAGGAGTCCATCAAGATCATGCCCGGCCCAGGCGGACGCATGGGCGGCGGCCCCGGCGGTCTCCTCGGCGTCGGCACCACGAACCCGGGAGGCGGCGGCGGCACCTGCCGGATGGCGGCGAGCCCCGGAGCCGGCACCGGGCCGCCGCGGCCCGGCGGCGGTTGCCGGTGCCGGTCCATCCATACCGGGCGGACCGCCGGCGGTTGCCGGCGCACCGCGCCCACCCACGCCGGACGGCCCCAGCGGTACGCCCGGCCGTCGCCGCCGGCGGCGCCGTGAGCGGTCGCCAGGCGGGCGGTCCCGCCGGCCAGCGCCAGCCCGAGGGCCAGCCCGGCCGCGCCCAGCCATCGTGGCAGACGGGGCCGCCGCGGCGCTCCGGCGCTCCGCTCGCCGCGGCTCCCGCCCAAGCCTGCCGCCGGCTTCACCGCGCCGCCTCCACGGCCGCCAAGGCGCCGCGGTCAGCGGCGCCGCCACCATCCTGGGCGCGCCGGTAGACCACCTTGCCGTCAACCAGCGTCAGGTCCACTGCCGCCTTCGGGATCTCGGCCGCCGGCACCGTCATCGGATCGCTGCCGAAGACCACGAGGTCGGCGCGCTTGCCGACCGCGAGCGATCCCACCTCCGAGTCCAGGAACAGCGACCAGGCGGCGTCGAGGGTGAAACCGCGCAGCGCCTCCTCACGGCTCAGGCGCTCGCCCGGCAGCCAGCCGCCGGGCGGCTGACCCGCCAGGTCCTGCCGGGTGACCGCCGCGTAGAGGCCCAGGCGTGGGTCGGCCGACTCGACCGGGAAGTCGCTTCCGAGCGCCAGGCGGCCGCCGGCGTTCAGCACCTTGCGCCAGGCATAGGCGCCCGCCAGGCGCGCCTCCCCCAGGCGGTCCTTGGCCCAGGGCATGTCGGAGGTGGCATGGGTCGGTTGCATCGAGGCGATGATGCCGAGCCTCGCCAGGCGCTGGATGTCCTGCGGCCGCAGCACCTGCGCGTGCTCGAGCCGGAAGCGCAGCTCCGGGCGCGGCCCGCCGAGCGCCCGTTCCATGGCGTCGAGCGCCACCATGTTGCCGCGGTCGCCGATGGCATGAATCGCCACCTGGAAGCCGTGGGCCGCCGCCTGCCGCGCCACCGCCTCGAGGTGGTCGCCGGTCGTCACCAGCAGACCGACGTTGCCGGGATCGTCGCTGTACGGAGCGAGCAGCGCGGCACCGCGGCTGCCCAGGGCGCCGTCGGCATACATCTTGACGCCGCGCACGGTGACCCGCGCCGCGGGATCGATCTCGGGGCCGCGCGCGAACCAGCGCGCCAGCAGCTGCGGATCGTCGGCGACGAAGAGCGCGGCGCGCAAGGGCAGGCGGCCGGCGCGGCGCAGCGCGCTGTACGCCTCGTAGTCGAGCTGTCCGATTCCCATGTCGGTGACGGTGGTCAGGCCCAACGCCACGCAGTGGCGGGCCGCGGCAGCCAGCTGGCGCTCGCGGTCGGCGAGCGTGGCCGGGGGCAGGCCGTGGCGGTCCATGGCGCGGTCGACGAGCACGCCGGTCGGCTGCCCCGCCGCGCCGCGCAGCAGGCGCCCGCCCGGCGGGTCGGGGGTCGCGGCGTCGATGCCCAGCGCGGCCATGGCGCGAGCGTTGAGCAGCGCCGCGTGGCCGTCGACGCGGGTCAGCCAGACGGGGTGATCGGGCACCGCCTGTGACAGCGCGTGGTGGTCGGGGAAGCGCTGGCCGGGCCAGCGGTTCTGGTCCCAGCCGCGGCCGAAGATCCAGGCGCCGGGCGGGCGAGCGCCGGAGGCGGCAGCCAGGCGGACCCGCCGGATGACCTCCTCGTAGCTCGCCGCGCCGCCGAGATCGACCTGGTCGAGGGCTGCCCCCAACCCGGTGAGGTGCGAGTGGGCGTCGATCAGCCCCGGGGTGACGGCGCGGCCGGCGAGCTCGATCACCTGGGTGGCCGGGCCGCGCAGGGCGAGGGCGCCGGCATCCTCCCCCAGGTAGACGATGCGGCCGCCGCGCACCGCGATGCTGCCGGTGATGCTCCCCGGCGGCGCCACCGGATACAGGACCCCGTGCACCAGGATGAGGTCGGCGCCGTCCTCCGAATGGGATGGGTGAGGCATGGCGAGCAGTGCCGCGGCCAAGGCGAACCCGAGGGAAAGCTTTGAAATCATTTCAATTTACCCCGGTCGAGATCGCCCATTCTGCCAGCCCCAGACTGCAAAGTCCAAGCCACTGCGCCAATCGCTGCAACGCCGCCGAACACGGCCATCGCCGCCTCTTGGCGCGGCCCGCGGCCCAGGCACCCCCCGCGACGGAGGCGACCGCCGGCGGCAGGCCGGCCGCGAAGTCCGCTACACTGCCGCCCATGCCTCCCGATGCGCTTCCCTCCTTGGACGAGATGGTGACGCGGCTCGAGCGGGCGCTGGCGACCTCGCCCGCCGATTCGACCGAGCTGGTCTGGATCGAGGCGCAGCGGTCGCAGGTCGGTTCGGGCCGCGGGCGGCGCGAGGCCGCTCGTCCATCCGCGCCAGCCGCGCCAGCCGCGCCATCCGCGCCAGCCGCGCCGGCGGGCCGGGGTGGATCCGCGGATGCCGGCGCGCCAGCCGGCCCGTGGCGCGAGCGCAGCCTGCTGGTCCGCGTCCGGCAGAGCGGCCGCTCGGGTCTCCACCGCACCGCCGGCGTCGAGCCGTCCGACCTCGAAAATGCGGTGCGCGAGGCGTTGGCCCAGGCACGCCTCGCCCCGCCGACCGCCGGCGAACCGCTGGCCAGCGCCGGCGAACGGCGAGGCGAACCCGGCGGCGCACGCGGCGCCGGCGCGGCGCCGGCCGCCGGCACGGGCCAAGGCGGCGCCGGCCAGGGCGACCCGCTTCACGACCCCGAGCTTGCCGCGCTCGAGCCGGAGCGGGTGAGGGCGATGCTCGATGGGGTTGCCGAGCGTGGCGAGACGCTGCGGCTCGCCTGGTTGGAGGGCCTGGTGGCGATCGTCAACAGTTCCGGCCTGCGCCGCTCGACGCGGGTCACGGCCGCGAGCTTCGAGACCCGCTGTGGCCGCGGCCCTGGCAGCGGCGCCGGCACCGGCGCCGCCCGGCGCTTCGACGGCCTGTACCTGCAGGACACGCTCGACCGTGCCCGGGCCCGCCACGCCGGCGACGGGGCCGCCGCCGGCACGGCCGGCGCCCCGGCGGCGGCGGATCTGATGATGGTCCTTTCCGAGCAGAGCGTCGCCGCGCTGCTCGACCTGTTCAACCGTCATGGCCTGACGGCCGCGGCGCAACGCGACGCCGGTTCCTGCCTGCGCGGCAAGCTCGGCGAGCCGCTCCTGGCATCGTGCCTGAGCCTGCGCGACGACGGCACCGACCCGCGAACGCTGCCCTTTCCGTTCGACCTTGCCGGCTGGCCCAAGCGCCGGGTGGACCTGGTCGTGGACGGCGTCTTCGCCACGCCGGCGGTCGACGTCAGCCTCGCCCAGGAGATCGGGCGCTCCCCCACCCCGCACGCCATGGCGCCCGACGAATCGATCGCCGCCAACCTCATCCTGCTGCCGGGCGACCGGGCGCCGCTGCCCCAGGACGAGCTGCTGCGGCAGGCGGAAGGCGGGATCTGGGTCGGAGCCCTGGCCGGGCTCGAGTGCTACGACCCCGGCCGCCTGCGCTTCCGCGCCACGGCCAAGGGGGTCCGCCGCATCGCCGGCGGCGCCCTGGGACCGCCGCTGCCCGACCTCGTGTGGGAAGACGATCTGCCGGCCGCTCTCTCACGCGCTCAGGCGGTGGGCGACCATCCTGTGACCATCGTCACCGGAGACATGCTCTTCGGCGCCACCGCGGCCCCGCTGCTGGCCCTCCGCGGCGCTCCCGATCTTCAACTCGGGACTGCTACTTCCTAGTTTTCACCGCCTCCGGGGACCCGTGCCATGAAACAGGGGACGCCCCCTCCCCTTCGCTTCGGCAATCGGTTTCGTTCTAGACCGCGGCAGGCAGTCGTCGCAGCAGCACGAGCGTCTGGTCGTCGCCCTGCGGCAGCCCGGCCGAGAAGGCGCCGGTCGCCGACTGCACCGCTTCGAGCACCTCGGCCAGCGGCCGTTCGCTGTGCTCGCGCAGCAGCGCCAGCAGCCTGGCGGTGCCGAACTCCTCGTCCGCCGCCGACTCCGCCTCGGTGATACCGTCGCTGTAGATGCACAGCAGGTCGCCCGGCTCGAGCGTGACCTCGCGGGACATGAAACGGCTGCCGGCCAGCACCCCGATCGGCAAACCGGAGGCGCCCAGCTCCTCGAGGTCCGAGGCAGCCTGCAGGCGGTGGCGCAGCAGCATCGCCGGGTTGTGGCCCGCGTTGAGGTAGGTGAGGCGGCCGCTCGACGGCTCGAGCTCCGCCAGCATCAAGGTGATGAACTTGTTCGCGGCGCTCGATTCGAAGACGTGACGATTGAGCATCTCGAGCAGCGACGGCCCGATGCCCACCTGGTCGGCCAGCAGGTGCAGCGCCGAATGCAGGGTTGACACCATCAGAGCGGCCGGCATGCCCTTGCCCGAAACGTCGCCCAGCACCATCGCGAGGTGCCCGTCCTGGCGCTGGAAGAGATCGTAGTAGTCGCCGCCGATCTGGCGGGCCGGGCGGTTCCAGCCCACCAGCTCGTAGCCGGGCACCTGCGGCGCCCCGCGCGGCAGGATGCGGCGCTGGATGTCGGCGGCGAGCTGCATCTCGCGCTCCAGACGCTCTTTCTCCAGCGCCTGGAGGTGCAGGCGGGCGTTCTCGAGGGCGATCGCCGCCTGGTTCGCGAACAGCCCGAGCGTCCGGCGGTCGGAGACCGCGAACGGGCCCACCCCGCGGCGGCTCTCCTTGTCGCCCACCGCCAGCAGCCCGCGCGGGCTGCCGTCGGTCTCGATCGGCGCCCCCAGCAGGTGGCGCGCCCCGGGCAGCAGCTGGCGCGGCGCCGGGCCGTCGCCGGCCAGGAAGGCGCACAGGCGCTCGTAGTCCGGCCCGGCGCTGTCGAGCCAAGGCGCGGCGTCGCCGCCGAACGTCCGCTCCAGCCGGTAGCGGCTGCCTTCCAGGATGTAGAGCGCGCCGCGGCGCGCGTCGAGCAGCGACACGGCGCGCAGCAGGATCTCCTCCGAGAGCTTCTCCAGGTCGAGGGTGGCGGCGACCGCCAGGCCGACGTCGTAGAGCGACTCGAGCTCCACCACGCGGTAGTTGACCTGGAACTGCTGCTCCTTGATCTCCTGGCGCAGCCGCAGGATCTTGAGCGACGCCATGAGCAGCAACGGCAGCGGGCCGCTGTCGAACGCGCCCGGCGGGCGCGGCGAGAACAGCAGTGAGCCGCCGGGGAACGGCAGCAAGCCCATGCCCGCGCTGTCGGTGGCGGCCGCCGCCGCGGCGGCGGCCGGAGACAGAACCTCGAGCGACGGCGGCAGGCCGGCTGCCTCCGCCGGCCCCGTCAGGCCCGGCGCCGGCGAGACCAGCTCGAGCTCGAGCCGGCCCTCGCGCTCGAGGTAGACGGCGGCGAAGGCGGCGCCGTGCGCGTGCCGCCAGTGGTCCAGCAGCCGCTCGAGCAGCGCTCGGTCGGCCGATTCGTCCAGGCACAGCGCCAGCAGCTCCTGCCAGGCTTCCGGCGGCAGCGATACGGCGCCTGCGCTCGCCGAAGCCACCTCAACCTCGGGGCCCGCTGAGACCGGCAAGGGCATGCTCCTCGTTGTCGAAAATGGGCGCGTACTGGGCCAGCCCCATGATGTGGAAGGTCTTGTCGATGGTCGGCGTCAGGCAGCAGAATCCCAGCTTGCCATTGATCTCGATCATCTTCTCGATGATCTCGATGAGGATGGAGATGCCGATCGAGTTGACGATCTTGGTGCCCGCCAGGTTGAGCAGCAGCACCTTGAATCCCTCGTCGAGCAGCTTGTAGGCGGCGCGGGCGATCTCCTCCCCACCCTGGTTGTTGATGTATCCCTCGGTATAGATCACGGCCAGGCCGTCGCGGCGATCGACGGTCAGGTTCAGGCTATCGGTCATCGAGGTCCCCGCTTTCATCGCAGCTTGCTCATCACGACGATCGTACCTTCGGCCCCGGAGCGGATCTCCACCTCATCCATCAGGCCGCGGATGATTTTCAGGCCCCAGCCGCGCTTCCTGCTTGCCTTCAGCTTATCCTCGATCCTGGGTTCGTCCATATGCTCGGGCACGAAGCCCACGCCGGTGTCCCGGACCGTGATGCGCAGCTTCTCCGGGATCTTCTCCCCGAGCACCTCGAAGGTGACGTACACCTCGCGCTCGCTCGCATGGCTGTGCTCGATCGCGTTGATGCAGGCCTCGACGACCGCCATCCGGACCTCGTCGATTCTATCCGGACTCATCTTCATCGATTCGGCCACCGCGGTCGCGGTCTTGCTGGCCTCGATCTCGATCTCGGGCACCATCGGCAGAGCCAGCGTGACTTCTCTCAGCACAGCGTCACCAGCCATGTCCGTGCGATCGCGGGGGAGGGGAGGGACGTTTTTCAGAACGTCAAATAGAGCTGTAGGGCGTAGACCACGACAGGGTGCACCAGACCGTGCGCCAGCAGCCAGCCAAAGCTGGCCAAGGTCGCCGCGGACAGTAGCACTTTCACCGGCACCTGGGGGACGGCGACGACGTACTTGCGGACCAGATCGGGCATCGGATTCTCCTCATCCTCACACCCCTGTCACCGCAAGGCCGCTGCCAGCTCCTGGCGAGATCCGGACACCAGCCCTAACTCTCTACATGTCAATGTGTTGACAGCTCGACCCGGAAGCCGGGCCGCATCCTGCCCCGGGGCGCCTGGGGCAAATTGCCCCGGCTGGCACGCCGCCCGATTGCCGTCGCCGGCGGCAGAGGTGTTTTCGCCCCCTCAGGGTCTCGCCTTGGGGAGAATTGTCGCGTGCGAGTCAAAATGTCGCATGGCGCTCGCACGACATCGCGAAGACCAGGTCGGCACCTCGCAAACGAGGCCCGCGGGGGGCACCGTCGCCAGGCGCCGACACTTCCCACGGGTCGCCCCGGGCCCCCGGCCAGGGCCTGCTCCAGGCTCAGAACCCCTTGCGCTGCAAGGTCTTGCGGTCGATGCCCAGGATCCTTGCCGCCTCGCTCTTGTTGCCGCCGGCCAGCTTGAGCACCCGCCCGATGTGGCGCCGCTCCATCCCGGACAGGTCGAGAGGCTCCGGCGACTGCAGCGCCGGCGCGCCCAGGAGCGAGCGCACCAGCTCGGCGTCGATCTCGCGCTCGGCCAGCGACACCGCCCCCTCGACCAGGTGCTGGAGCTCGCGCACGTTGCCCGGGAAGTCGTGGGCGATGAGCAGGGCCAGCGCCTCGGAGCGGAACTGCGGCACCGGGATCCCCTCGTCGCGGCAGAACTCCTCGACGAAGGTGCGCACCAGGTGGGGGATGTCCTGGCGCCGCTCGCGCAGCGGCGGCAGCTCCACCTCGACTCCCTTCAACCGGTAGTAGAGGTCCTCGCGGAAGCGCCCGGCGGCGACCAGCGCCTCGATGTCCTGGTGGGTCGCGGCGACCAGCCGCACGTCGACCGGAATCGGCCGCCGGCCGCCCACCCGCACCACCTCCCGCTCCTGCAGGGCGCGCAGCAGCTTGACCTGCAGCGAGACCTGCATGTCGCCGATCTCGTCCAGCAGCAGGGTGCCGTGATCGGCCAGCTCGAACTTGCCCGGCCGGGCCTGCACCCCGGTCGCCACGCCGCCCTCGATCCCGAACAGCTCGCTTTCGAGCAGCGACTCCGGGAGCGCCGCGCAGTTGACGGCGATCAACGACCCCTCGCGGCCCGACTGCACGTGCAGGAGCTTGGCGATCAGCTCCTTGCCGGTGCCGCTCTCGCCGCGCACCAGGACGTTGACGCCGCGCGGCGCCACCCGCTCGACGATCTCGAGCACCCGCCGCATCGGCGGCGCGTAGGCGACGATGCGGCGGCCCGCCACCTCGCCAGCCAGCCGCCCCTTGAGCGCCTTGTTCTCCTCTTCCAGGCGTTCGCGCTGGGTCTCCAGGCGCTCCACCTGGCGGGCGGCGTCCAGCGCCACGCCGGCCAGGGCGGCCACCGATTCGAGGAAGCGGCGGTCGTCGACGGTGAAGGAGACGTCGGCGTCGCCGCGCACCTCCTTGTCGAGCACCGCGAGATAGCCCAGGTAGACGCCGCGATAGGCCAGCGGCGTCGCCAGCAGGTGTTGGTACCTGCGCCCGGCGAGGTCGCCGCCGGCGCGCGCCAGCTGGCGCCCCTCGGCCAGCAGCTCCCGCCACAGCGGTGCGGCGAGCAGCGCGGCGCCGTCCGGTGTGCGGTCCGCCCAGCCGACCACCGCCACGCCGTGCGCGCCGCCGTAGGCGTCGCGGGTCACCGCCACCGCCGCCGCCGGATCGAGCACCGCGCAGACCCGGCCCAGAAGCTCCTCGACCAGCTCCTGCTCGGCGCGCTGGGCGTGCAGCGCCAGGGCGAGGTCGTACAGGGTCTCGAGCTGCAGGATGCGGCGCTTCTCGGCCAGGGTGGAGCTGGAATCGGGGCGCATCGAATTCTACCGCGCGGCGCGGCGCGGGCCCGGGGCCGCGACGGCGGCCGGGCGCGCCGGCTTGCGCTCCCGGGCGCGGCGGCCGGGAGACGATGCCGGCGTTTCCCGGCCGCCGTCTCGCGGCGCGCCCGCGGGCGGCGCCGGCCGCGCCGGCAGCACCTTGGAGAGGTAGCTGCCGGTGAAGCTGTGCGGTGCCGCCGCCACCCGTTCGGGCGTGCCGACCGCCAGCAGCTCGCCGCCCTTGGCGCCACCCTCCGGCCCCAGGTCGATGACCCAGTCGGCGGTCTTGATGACGTCGAGGTTGTGCTCGATGACGATCACGGTGTTGCCCAGCTCGACCAGCCGGTGGAGCAGCGCCAGGAGCTTGCCGACGTCGTCGAAGTGAAGCCCGGTGGTGGGCTCGTCGAGCAGGTAGAGCGTGCGGCCCGTCGAGCGCTTGCACAGCTCGCGCGCCAGCTTGACCCGCTGCGCCTCGCCGCCCGAGAGCGTGGTCGCCGACTGGCCCAGCCGGATGTAGCCGAGGCCGACCTCGCACAGGGTGGCGAGGATGCGCTCGATGGCCGGGATGTTGCGGAACATCTCGTGCGCCTGCTCGACCGGCAGGTCCAGGATCTCGGCGATGTTCAACCCCTTGTAGCGCACCGCCAGGGTCTCGCGGTCATAGCGCTTGCCGCCGCAGACCTCGCAGGTGACGTAGATGTCGGGCAGGAAGTGCATCTCGATCTTGATCTGGCCGTCGCCCTTGCAGGCCTCGCACCGCCCACCCGGCACGTTGAAGCTGAAACGCCCCGGCTGGTAGCCGCGCATGCGCGCCTCGGGAGTCATCGCCATCAGGTTGCGGATCGGGTTGAAGACGTTGGTGTAGGTCGCCGGGTTCGAGCGCGGGGTGCGGCCGATCGGGCTCTGATCGATGGCGATCACCTTGTCGAGCTGCTCGAGGCCGAGGATGCGGGCGTGCTCGCCCGGGCGGTCGCCGGCGCGGTAGAAATGGCGCGCCAGGGCCTTGTACAGGATGTCGTTGACCAGGGTGCTCTTGCCCGAGCCGGAGACGCCGGTGACCACGGTGAGGACGCCGAGCGGAAACGCGACGTCGAGGTTCTTGAGGTTGTTCTGCCGCGCCCCCTCGATCACCAGCGGCTTGCCGCGGCCCTTGCGGCGGGTCGCCGGCACCGCCACCTGCAGCTCGCGCCGCAGGTACTTGCCGGTGAGCGAGGCCGGGGCGGCGGTGACGTCCGCGGCGGTGCCCTGCGCCACCAGCTCGCCGCCGTGCACGCCGGCGCCCGGCCCCAGATCGATCACCCAGTCGGCGGCGCGGATGGTTTCCTCGTCGTGCTCGACGACCAGCACCGAGTTGCCGAGGTCGCGCATGCCCTTGAGCGTCGCCAGCAGGCGGGCGTTGTCGCGCTGGTGCAGCCCGATCGAGGGCTCGTCGAGCACGTAGAGCACGCCCATCAGCTTGCTGCCGATCTGGGTGGCGAGCCGGATGCGCTGGCTCTCGCCTCCCGACAGGGTGGCCGAGGAGCGGTCGAGGGTGAGGTAGCCGACCCCGACGTCGTCGAGGAAGCTCAGGCGGTCGCCGATCTCCTGGACCACCTTGTCGGCGATCGCCCGCTCGCGCCGGTCGAGGTCGAGCCGCGTCATCCAGGCGCGCAGGGCTTCGACCGAGAGGCGCGACAGCTGGTCGATCGAGAAGCCCGCCAGCTTGACCGCCAGAGCCTCGGGGCGCAGGCGGCGCCCGCCGCAGGCCGGGCAGATGCGCACCGACATGTACTTCTCGATCTCGGTGCGGATGGCCGTCGAGTCGGTCTCCTTGTAGCGGCGGTCGAGCATCGGCACCACGCCCTCGAACGAGCCGGTCCACTTGTAGCTCGACTTCTTGCCGTCCAGCTTGAAGGTGATCTCCTGGTCGCCGCTGCCGTACAGGATGACGTCGCGGGCGGCCGCCGGCAGGCGCCGCCAGGGCGTGGTGAGGGCGAAGTCCATCGACTTGGCGAGGGTCGCCACCATCTTCATCCGCCAGGACTTGGAACCCTCGGGCCAGGGCGCGATGGCGCCGGCGTCGATCGAGCGGTCGGGATCGGGGACGATCTTTTCCGGATCGACGCCCATCAGGGTGCCGAGGCCGGAGCAGGTCTGGCAGGCGCCGTAGGGGCTGTTGAAGGAGAACAGGCGCGGGGTGATCTCGGTCAGTCCCGTGCCGCATTCGGCGCAGGAGTAGTTCTGCGACAGGGTCTCTTCGGCGGCGCCCTCGGGAGCGAGCACCACCAGGCCGCCCGCCACCCGCAGGGCGGTCTCGATGGAGTCGGCGAGGCGCTTCTCGATGCCGGGCTTGACGACCAGGCGATCGACGACGATGTCGATGCTGTGCTTCTTCTGCTTGTCGAGGTTGGGCAACTCTCCGGATAGCTCGGTCAACACGCCGTCGACGCGGGCGCGCTGGAAGCCCTCGCGGGACATCTGCGCCAGCTGCTTGCGGTACTCGCCCTTCTTGCCGCGCACGTAGGGCGCGTAGAGCACCAGGCGGCTGGCGGGGGGCAGCTCCATCACCCGGTCCACCATCTGCTGCACCGTCTGCGGGCGGATGCGCTGGCCGCAGCTCGGGCAGTGGGGCACGCCGATGCTGGCGTAGAGCAGCCGCATGTAGTCGTGGATCTCGGTGACCGTCCCGACCGTCGAGCGCGGGTTCTTCGAGACCGACTTCTGCTCGATCGAGATGGCCGGCGACAGGCCCTCGATCGAGTCCACGTCCGGCTTCTCCATCTGCTGCAGGAACTGGCGGGCGTAGGACGACAGCGACTCGACGTAGCGGCGCTGGCCTTCGGCGAACAGCGTGTCGAAGGCGAGGGAGGACTTGCCGGACCCCGAGACGCCGGTGATGACCACCAGGCGGTTCCTGGGGATCTCCAGGTTGAGGTTCTTGAGGTTGTGCTCGCGTGCGCCGCGGACCGAGATGACGTCCATGAAGTCGCTCACTCTACCAGAGCCGTTCTACCAGATCCGTGACTGGGGCCGATGAAGCCGAACCGTGTTTCAAGGGAAGGCGCGGGAACAGGGTGCCAGGTCCGGGCGCCTGCGGTCAGAACCCTCCGCGCCGGCGGAAACTTCCCGGACGCCTCCGAGGACGCCTCCGAGGGGCGACCCCACGGCCGGGCCGGGAGAGGCAACCCCCTGGACCGCGACGCAAGGGGGCCGAGGGGATCTTGCCGAGGTCGAGGGTTCTTGCCTTGCCCCCTTTGAGTCGCGGTCCAGGGGGCTGCCTCTCCGGCCCTCCGTTCCCCAGCTGCGGCAATGAATTCTCTGCGGCCGGCGGTTCCGTTTGGATGGGGGCCTGAGGACCTACCCGAGAGCACGGCGGTGACAGCTCCTTCCACCAGAACGATATGCTCTGCCAGCATGGTAGATTGGATGTGGCTTACGAAGGAGATTGGCGATGAAGGCGACTTTGCGGATTGGCTACGGTTGGTTGGCGGCTGGTTTCGTCCTGGCTCTCTGTCTATCGGCCGTGCCGGCGCTGGCGGCAGGTCCGGCCCAGATCCGGCTCAGCGAACGCTTGGGGTTGAGGTCGATGGTTCCGCAGTCGGGGCCTGACTGCACGGGCGGGATCATCTACGACGACGGCAGCTTCGAGGACGCCACCGCCGTGCCGGTCGCCAACGGCATCCAGATCATGAGCTTCGACCTGCCGGCCAACGCCACCGGCGTGCAGCAGGTCTGCGTGGCTTTGACGCGGCTGTCCAACTCCGCTTCGCCGGACCTTGCGTTCAACGTCGTGTTCTACGCCGCGGACGGTCCGTCGGGCCTCCCAGGCACGATGCTCGCCAGCGTGCCGGGGACGGCGACGGCGGTGCCGATCACCAACGGCGCGACGGTCAACACCCAGTTCTATGCCGTCAGCATCGGCTCGGCGCTGACGCTGCCGGCGGCGCGGACGATCTACGCCGGTCTCGAGTTCGACGGCACCCAGGGTTTCTTCGTCGCCATCGACGGCAGCGCCGCCACCCCGGTGCGCCCCGCGTACGTCAGCAAGGACGGCGGTCTCTCCTGGCTGGCCGAGTCGAGCGTGGACACCAACCCCATGAACCCCTACCACGCCTTCGGCATCCGCGTCGATCCGATCCTCGCCCAGACCAATTGCGTCCCCACCACCACGGCGCTCTGCCTGCAAGGGAGCCGGTTCAAGGTCGAGGCCACCTTCCAGGCACCCGACGGCACCGCCGGCTCGGCCCAGACCGTGCAGCTGACCCCGGACACCGGCTACCTGTGGTTTTTCGCCGCCTCGAACGTCGAAGCCGTGGTGAAGGTCCTGGATGGCTGCGCCCTGAACCAGCACTTCTGGGTCTTCGCCGGCGGCCTCACCAACGTGCAGACCGTGATCAAGGTGACCGACACCCAGACCGGCGCCGTCAAGACCTACACCAACCCCCAGAATAAGCCCTTCCAGCCCGTGCAGGACACCAGCGCCTTGCCATGTCCCTGAGGCATCGCTCGGGCAGCGTCGTGCTCGAAGCGAAAAGGCGCGGTGAGAGACCCTTCTCAAGGTCAGGCTCGGGAGGTTTCGTGCTATGCGGCCTTTCCGCAGCTCGGCGCCTGCGGTACGGGCATGAGTCACGCGTTGTTGCCGGAGGACGCGATGCTGATCTTCGTGGAAGCGGTGCTGGCGGCCGAGGCGCTGAGTATCCTCCTGTTGTTATTCGGCCCCCTACTCATCCCGCTGTCAAGAGGCAGTTCGAAGCAATAGGCCAACTGATGATTCTAATTTCGGCCGGGCCCATTATGTCGCTAGGCTAGACTTTCGCCTTGCCCAGTGGGCTTTCCGGGCCCCGACCCTACGGCGTTCGAAACACCACGACGCTCTCGCGCGACGGATTCCGCCCATGTTTACCCATCTGCTGCGCACTGTTGCCCCGATATCGCGCGACGAGTAGCTTCTCGCACTCTAAGCCAGCCTGCTCGCCGACCTCGCCGGTGAGCTCGTCGACGCTGATTGGATGGCCTCCGTACTGAGCGTTTCCGACCACAAACGCGATGCGAGCCCCAGGTTTGCATACCCGACGGACCTCTCGAAGCGCCAGATACAGGTCGAGGAAATAACCCTCGAGCATTCTAATCAGGCGAGGCGACTCATCTTGTTCTCGCAGCTTCGCGACCGCCCAAGCAAGAGTCTTCGGTTGAGTGTACCCACCAGCGTCTGGTCGTTCGGGGTGAGCTTCCGGGTGAGAGTGGATGCTCTGGTAGCGTAACTTGCGGGTCTGTTCCCAATTCAGAAAGCCGAACATCAGCTCCACACCGAAAACCCTCGTGTAGTCGTGGCGGTTTGGATACGGCGGCGAGGTGATAACCGCAGAGTAGGTCGAGTCGTTGTCAGGCAGCGACCGCGCGTCAATCTCCTGAGCCCGCCAGGACCTCCTGCGAGGCAGTCTGGCTGTGTCTAGGTCATCAAGCATCAGGCGAATGTGCCCTGAAAAGGCCGCACAGAGGGTGGAGGCGGATCTTCTCCGATCAGTCCATCTCAACCACCCACCCGTGGCAATCGCCCGGCTGTACTCGGGGATGGTCGCGAGCAGGGCAAGCTTGAAGAAGTTGCGCTCGGCCTTCGTGGCCTCTAGCCCAGCAACTGCCCAACTCAATGCGTCGAATGTCCCCAAGAGCTGTCCGGGGAGAGCTGCACGAACTAGCTCCGGATAGTCCCGCTTTGCGCCATTCCAGCAAGCCGGCTCAATGCTACCTTTGAGCTGCAACCAGAGGTGTCTGAGCCTCGGCAGGTCGTAGGTGCCAATTTTCACACGCGACGCAAGAACAGCTAGAGGAGAGATGTCGTACCCGGTGGCGGGAATGCCCTTCTCTTTCGCAGCGAGTGGTGTCGTCCCAGCGCCGGCGAATGGATCGAGAATCCGATCTGTCTTGGAAAGACCCCACTCCTCGATCAAGGCGTGAACCAGTTCGCTCGTGAAGCTATGCGGAAAGATGCACCACCGGTGAATGGGCTTTCCTGCGAGCGCCTTCGGCGTCACCCACTGCCGCCACTTATTCCGGTCTTCGACTTCAAAGCGTCTCATGCAAACGGAGCGCCTTACTCATGGCCTATCGACTGAAAGGCGGGGCGTGGAAACTCGATTTTCACCGGCTGTCGGTAGATCGGGTGGGAAAGCAGCAGTTCCCCCTTGTCTAGCCGTGTTAGATGAGCCTTTACGCCTTGGGCAATGAAGCGATAGGCAGCGTCAGCCAACTCAGACGAGTCACTACGCCCAATGACCTTAGTGGCGCAGTTGCCCACTACCTGCGCGTGGACCTCGCTCATGAATTGCTCCGCGGAGATCAGTACGACGCCTAAAGAACGTCCCCGCGCAGCTATGTCGAGGACGTACTCGAGAATCGAGGACGTCTCGCCCTGGCTGCGGCGACCGGGAGCATACTTGTTTAGCTCGTCAACAAAGATGATAACCTTCTTCGGAAGGTCGGCCCGTTCGTCAATCGTGGCCTCAGCGTACATCCCATACACTTCCTGGATGATGTGCCCGAAAACCAAAGCTCGCTCCTCGTCGGTAAGCTTAGCGATGTCGACTACGGTAGTCTGGCCTCCCTGAATTTTGCGGATCTCCTCTCCCAAGTTCACCGCACGACGAGCGGTGCGCTGCTCGACGAACACACCTGACTGCCTGTTGCGGACAACTCGACGCAGGATGCGGACGAATCGTCCCACGGAAGAAGCCCGAACTTCGCCCACCGTCTGAGGTATGCCTTTGTCCATCAGAGGAGGTCCGTTGAGCAGGCTGTTCCACGTCGTGGCGCTTCGCCACTTGGGCTCCAGGTTCGAGACACCGTGCTGGATTTCTCCAATAAGTGCCCCGAGAGTGTCCCACGGGTCCGGGACACGAATCAGGAGCCCCAAGCCAGGGCCGGGGTTGACCCGATTGCCGACGACATCCTCCAAGCCGTATGCATAGGTCTGGAACTGATCGGGCGGTTCGCCAAAGCAATTCGGCAAGCCTGTCGTCTGCGTGTCCTTCCCCCACGGCAGCAGATAACGCACGTTCTCGAAGGGCCGCGGCTTCACGCCTAGCTCGTCCCAGATCTCATGCTCCTCAGGCCTCATTCCCTTTCTTGGTTTGTCAATAACCAGCAGGTCGTTCTGCTTTACGTTGAGCAGGACAACGGCGATGTCCCTGGCGCCAGAAATTTGAAGGATCGCCTGGATGAGGAACATCGCGTAGGACGTTTTCGTGGCCAGCCCCGAAATTCCTGCGATGTTGACATGAGCGCCCTCCGGACCGAGAACGTACCGAGAGTCGAGGTAGACGCGAGCGCGGGTCCCGTTAGACATCCGGATTAGGCCCGCGGGGATACGCTTCTCTTCTGGCATTTTGTCGATACCCAAAGCGACGTGTATGCCCTCTTCGTCAGCAAAGCGCACGGGCGCTTCGCTCTGCACTGGCATGTAGATGCCCATGGGATAGGTCTGCGAGGGGTCGAAGTTAGCGAGGACGTTCACCTCGGCCACGTTAGCTCCCTGGCGTGGTGTTTGAGGACTCGCCTCCGTGCTACCAAAATCGCTCGAGATGTAGTTCGACAGATGAGAAGGTGCATCAGTAACCTGCTTGACGTTGGTCACCAAACCAAACGTACGCGTATCGCCTATCTGATCGGCTTCGACAATGTCAAACGGATTGACGATCTGGTCCGCAGCGAGCCAGAAAGAGAATTGCTCGGACGAATTCGGATCCCGTTCGGTCGCCGAAGCCTTGCCAATGATTTCCCGATCCTCCCGCCTCGGACTAGCCATGACGTCGTCAGCTACCATTAGCAGTCTCCTTGCGAAGTCGCATCACAGCTCCACCCGCCTGCGTCGGCCATCTGATCCCTGCCTTGAGCGCCTCGGTCGACACGAAGCCTGTTTTCACGGCCTGTTCCGCCAGGTAGATGGCATAAAGATGAGCGTGCCAGCGGATATCCTTCCCGTGGGGAGTGACCTGCCGCTCGGCGACAACGGCGCCGGAAATCTCGTCAACGACATCCGACAGCACCGCGTTGCCCGTCGGATTCGGTAGCTCGATCTTGACGACGCCCATGAGCGGGTAGTCCAGGTAGCGCTGTTCGCGGAGCCGGACGTACCAAACGACCACCTTACCCGACCGGGCCGAGAAAGCACACGTCCTCGCGGAGAACGGCAGGTTCGCTAGAAGCTCATACAGGTTGATTACCTGCCCGCCACGGGCACCAGGGAGTTTGAAGAGGGGTTCGCGGCTAAAGGACTTCGTCACACCCATGAACTGGGGCACATCCCTCCATGAATATAGGTCTTTCCCCAGGCTGCCGTCGAGGACCAGCCACTGACCGGCGCCTCGCTCGAGGTCGCGGCCCAACCGCTCCTCTTCACCGGCCATGATGTGGTGGGCCTTATGCGCCGCCCGCGAGCGAGGTTCCTTTCCCGGAGAACTCTTCTCCGTTTCTCCATCCTCCTCCATGGTGTCGTGAAATCCAAATCTTGGGCCCGCTTTCAGCACAAGAGCCTCAACCTTGTCACCGAAGGATACCGCCTTCTTGTCGAGCATCAGAATGATCTTGTTGACGGAGCGCGCCACCTTTACTTGTCCATCGTCTTGCCGGAACACTGCGGCGGCGCCCACCTGGGCCACATGGACCGGTGTGCGGCGACGCCCCTCGACGGCATCCCCGAGAAAGAAGGTCCGGGCGGAGCCGTCCAGAAAGAACCGTAGCAGGTGCTTCTGAGTCCGGTGGAGTGCCTGCACGACGACATAAGGCTTTCGATTCGGGGCCTCCAAGAGGACATCCATCGCCTTGTCGTCATCCCCGCCGCGAAGGCGGTCGATGACCTCAGCGTGGTCGGGGCGCATAAGATCCTCAAGGGCTTGTCCCGTGGCCGGTAGAACATTCGCCTCCTCGGCGATGGCTTCTAGCGCCGGCCGAAGACCTTCGAATGGATTGCTCAATGTCGGGCATCCTCCAGCGAATGCTCGATCTCAGCCAAATCTTCATCTGACAACTTCCACAAGCGTGCCGCCAAGCGATTGATCTCCTCTTCGATGTTCCCAACCGAAGCCACACCATCGCCCGCCGTCACTTTGTGGGCCGCCTGGGCAAGCTCGGCAAGACGCATATGCAGTTGGCTGGTGTTGGAAAACTTTGGGACGGCCACATTCTCCAAGATGTGCGTGTTCATCTGGATCTGAATGGCGTATGCGGAGATGGCTTGGCGTACAGGAGCAGAGTTTAGTGCCGCGCAAAGGTAAAACGCCTCGGTCGCCGAGTCGACCGCGACCATCATGAGCTTGTGATCGGGAACGATGGGCCGCTTGTCAAGCGGTCCCACCGCCGCCGCAGTGAAAACCGATGCCTGCTCTCGCCAAACGACTTTCCAGTGAGAAAAGGTGAATGGGCTGACGTTGAACATCGACCAGTACGGATCGGTGTCTCTGAAATACCGGCGGAAGGCTGGTCGAGCTGTAAGGAGTCTTTCGAATCGCGCAAGGTATGAATGCGCCTTCGGGTACTCCCGCTCCATGATCTCAACGGCGACACCGCGCCGCGTCTCGGGATCCTGCGCCATCAAAATATGTGCGGACGGAGCTGCGCTCCAGCGACCGACATCGCGCCCTCGTAGCAACGGATAGAGAAGTTCCGTTTCAACCGCGGCCTGTGTACGGGGGACCACCTTCCTTGCGCCTTCTGTAATGTTGGCGACGATCACCAGGCCGCCCGGTCTTTGGCCGACGACCTCAACCCAGTAGATGCCATTAGCACCTCCGGTGTTGGACCCCTCGTGCGCCTTGTACACCGACGTCCCCAACACGTTGCGCAGAGCTTTGAGCACTCTCTTGGGGGCGGTTATCCAGGGAGAGGTGAGGTCGCTCTTATCCACCGGTTCCGCATGCCATGCACGGAACGTGATCTTCGCGCTGGTTACTTCCTCGTAGGGGGTATCAAAGCCGATGGCGCTCCCGCGGCCTGTGCTACGCTTCTTCCAGTACTGATAGGGCAGCGGGTAGCGAACGCGTCGACCCTTTATGAAGACCGCGACAGCAGTCCGGTTCGTTGCACCTTCAAACGGCTTGAGCTCTACCATGTCCTCGACAACAAGAGGCGCGAATGGCTTGCTCTCGGGAAGCAGGAAGCGCCTAAACCCCTGGCCCGCGCCAGATGTCTTGAAGAGGTTCTGTGGCAGGACGAAGCCGAGCCTTCCGCCTTGCTTGAGATAGCGATCAATAGAGACGTACGTCATCAGCATTGAAATGTCCTTCTTCCCTTTGCCAAGAATCGTGTCCATGCCGCCGTGCGGGAACAAACCGTACTCCTCCCAAAGCGGCTTCGTCTGCATTCGGTAATCGTCCGGCAGACTCTCCCAGTTTACCCAAGGAGGATTGCCGACAACGAAATCGCAAGGCTCGACGAACAGCGGCGCAAAGGCGTTCTTGATGATCCTTGCCCACACACCGTTCAACCCCAGACCATGAAGAACTCTTAGCTGTTCAAATAGCTCAACGCTCTCCGCTTCAGCGTCAGCCATCTCCCTATCCGAAAGCTGGGCAGCATCTGTCAGGCGCTGTAAGAATGCATTCTTGCTGAGGCGGGCCTCCACGCATTCGTCGAGCGAGTTCGCCAAAGCATCCATGCGCTCGCGCTCCGCGAAGATCGCAGGCACCCGGAATTCGCCGACAGACGTCTTCAGTGGGTATACACTTCCCGAGAACAGATCCGACCCTCGAGAGGGAGTCAGAACCGAATCGGCTTGATAGACGGGGAGATCAATGTCTCCAGGCCGTGATTTGAGAAGGTCCCCGAGCGCCAGTAGGTAATTGGTACGCGATGCAATGACCGCGAGTGGGTTTAAATCGAATCCAATAACATTGCTGAGAATTGCCCCGAGAGTTTCAGCCGGCTTCAACCCGCGCTTGGCCATCCCTTCCTTAATGTACTTGATGAGAATGACGAGAAAAGTCCCGGACCCACATGCAGGATCCAGGACACGCTTGAAGGGATCACCAAGATCTGAGCGTCCCAGGGTCTGGATAATGAGACGCTCGGCCAGCCAGTCTGGCGTGTAATACTCGCCTAGGTCATGGCGGATCTCACGCGGTAACAAATAATGGTAGAGTTTCTTCAATAGGTCCCGGGCATTCTCGGGGGCAAGCTCAAGCGTGCCTGGGTCATACTCGGCTAGTCGCTGCACGAGCTTACTCGTTGCCTCCTCGATGTCATCGTCCCAGGCGGCTACGTACCATCCAAAGAAATCACCCTCCAGGAAGTTCCGGATGCCGTATTCACGGAACAGGCCACCGCGCTCGAGGTCAGCGAAGGCTCGGCGCAGCTCCTCGCCTGTCTTGGTGGCAAGGCCAGAAAGGGGGGATGTCGCATTTCCTGCGAACCGAGCAGCAGCGAGAGAAGCAACTAGCTTGATGAGGAGCGCGTAGTAGGTGTGAAGCGCGAAGAAGACCCTCGGCGCCTCCGCATACCTGGGATCAAGTCCCATGCCCTTGACGAAGCTCCGAAATTCTACCTTGCTCTCGATTCGCTCGGCCCACTCCTTGTAGTCGGTGGCTTCGCTGAAGAAGAGCCGCCACTGCTCAAAGAGCTTAACCACGAGAGGATGCTTGCTGGCGTGCAGGGCCGTGTAAAGCGCACGAACCGCACGCTGAGCACGGAGAGTCCGGGGACCGAAATCCTCCACGAGGTTCTCCGGCACGAGCGCAGCACCTGCTGAGAGCGAGAAGAGGAGGCGCAGGAAGCGTTCAGTGGAGGCAGTAGTCACTGGGGCAGGATCGTCTACCGACCACCCCTCGCCGACGCGACGCACGAAGATGAAGTAGGTTCCGTCCGTTGCAACACCGGCTAGACGCTGAGCCTCGCGACGTTCACGCCTTGCCACGTCGAGGATGTAGTCTTTCACCTGGTCGATCACAAGTTGGTTTGAGCGACCTTCGTTGGACTCGCGGATTACTCCCGGACGCTTGTACTCCAGCACGAGCAGGTTGTAGACAGAATCCACACGTCCCCGCGCCACAGAGAACTCGTCGCGGGGGACGATCGTTAATCCAGCCCGGGCAGCTGTTTCTTCGAGAAGCCGAGCAGCCTCTCGGCGGAAGTCGGCTTCGGTGCCCCCATGTGCAGCGATTCGGAGCAGTTCGGTAGCGACGCCCCGAGCTGCTTCAGCGGCGATACGCTCGACCTCAGCGCTCATTCTTGGGCTTCCGTCGCGGACTCTTTTGCGTCGTGGGTTGCCCCCGCAGCATTGCTCTCCTCAGGAGGAATGGCTTGGGGCGCCGATGGGAGTTCTGTCACTGATTCACCGGGCTGAGCTGAAGGTCACGCTCGGTGCTTGAGCGAACTGTTCGCGCGTAAGGCCCATACCGCTCGCGGAGGCGCTTCAGGAGCAGAATGGCGTCCTGTTGTGCCCTCAGGGATCGCATAGGCAGCGCACTTGAGCCACTATGGTAGATGAGATATTCAGCGCCGCCAAGAAGCTGGCTTGACCAGGGCCGCGGCCCGCGCGGCGCCCAGCCAAGTCGCCGGAGTTTAGTTTACATGCTCTTCTAGCGTCGGCTGGTAACGGCAGGGTCTTTGACGCCTGGTACCACACTCGGTTCCGGCCGCCGCCTCAAGGTATTCGCCAGAGCTGCCATGCCGAACGCGCCTGGCGAGTAGTCCGGCGCGGCCCCCACGACGCTCGCTCCAAGCTTCTTCGCCAGGGCATCCATGTTCTTGGCCATCAACCCTCCTCGATCGGCGAGCATATCTCTAGATTGTCGCTATCGATCTCCCTCCGACGCTTTTGCCGCCTCTCTCGTCGCGGTAAGGTCCCTCAGGTCACCCGACCTTGTCCGAGACGAAATCAATACTGTCACCGGCCTGTACGGGAGACTGCGCCGCGGGCAGCCGGTCGTGCCGATTCCCGCCCTCAGAAATCCACGTAGCCGTTGGCGGTCCGCACCTTGCAGCCGGGTTCCGACACCTGGACCTTGACGGTGTGCCAGGAGCCGTCGCTCTTGAGGTTGCTCGGGTAGTAGCCGATCGCGAACTGCTCCCTCAGCTCCTGCATGATGCCGCGGAAGACGGGCTCGATCTCGGCAGTGCGGTCGACCCTCTGGATGCGGCCGCCGCTCTCCTCGACCGCCCGCTCGAGGTCGCGGTAGTCCTTGTCGTTCTCGGCGTGCCCGCGCCAGGAGCTGGTGTAGGACTTGTGCTTGCCGCCGCCGTCGAGCTGGATCCAGTAGATCAGCGATTGGCTGGTGCGCGCCTTGCGCAGCACGTCGGTCATCGACAGCACGCTGTTGACGTCCGCGCCGTCGGACAGCAGCACCACCACCCGCCGCCCCTGGCGGCCTTCGAGCAGTTTGAGCGACATGTACAGGAAGTCGTTGACCGCGGTGCCGCCGCGCGCCTCGACGCCGGCCAGCGACTGCTCGAGGTCGGAGTGATCGGCGGTGAAGTCGGTGACCCGCAACAGCTGGTCCGAGAACAGCGCCAGCATCGCCTGGTCGAGCGGCCGCATGCCGCCGATGAACGCCCGCGCGCCGCTTTCGGCCGCGGCCAGCAGCTCGCCCCGCATGCTCTCGCTCGAATCGAGCAGCAGCACGGCGGTGATCGGCAGCTCGCCCTTGTCGAAGGCGACGATCTTCTGCTCCTGGCCGTTGTCCAGGACCCGGAAGTGCTGCTGCTCGAGGCCGAGAGTGCGGGCGCCGCGCTGCATCACGGTGATGAACAGCTGTTGCAGCCGCACGTTCATCTGCTCGTCGATGCGCACCGGCAGGGTGACCACCCGGTCGGCCGCGCTGGCGCCCGAGGCGCCGTACACGACGGCGCGGAACTCGCGCTCGCGGTTGTCCTCGCCGACCTCGGCCACGACCCGGAAGGGAGGCCGCCGCACCAACCCGACCGCCTTGCCGTTGACCAGGAACTCGACGCGATCGACGGCCTCGTTGCCCGCCACCTGCACCTCGAAGATCACCTGCCCGAACACCGGTTGCTGCGGCGCCGGCGCCAGGATCTTGACCCGCACCGCCGCCGCGGCCGGCAGCGCCGCCAGCAGCAGCACCACCAACCAGCAGCTGGCGGCCCGCTCGCCGCCGGCTCGCCCGGCGCCCGCCCGCTCGCCGCCACAGCGCGGCTTCATCGACCTGGCGGCCCGCTCGCCACCAACCCACCCGCCTCCGGCCCGCCCGCCGCCACACCGCCGCTTCATGGCCGCTGCTCCCGGATATTGGGCGCCTGGCCGGGCGGCGCCGCCGCGGCCTCGGCGGGCGCTGCCGCGGTTTTCGCCAGCGCCTCGGCCAGCACCCGCATGCGCGAGCTGGCGTTCTGCTCGAAGAAGCTGCGCGATACGGCCACGCTGTCGGCGGTCGTATTGTTGTAGCGGAAGCGCGCGCCTTCCTCGACCGTCCCCACCTCGAGCGCCGGGATCTCCTCGACCAGCTGCCGTCCTTCCCGGATCTTGCCCTGCCGATCGAGCAGCGCCGCCAGCTGCACCCGCAGGCGGATGCTCGTCGGGAACCTCTCCAGGCCGGCGCGCAGCACCTGTTCCGCCCGCGCGAAGGCCTCCTGCCGCTCCTCGATACGCGCCAGCTCCTGGATGGCGACGGGTTTGACCCAGGAGTCTGAAGCCTCGGCGATCAGCCCCTCGAGCAGCGTCGCCGCCTCCGCCGCCTTGTGCAAGCGGCCGAGATTGACCGCCAGCCGCAGGCGGGCTTCGGCATTCTTGGGATCGATCGCCAAGACCTTGCGCAGCCATTCGGCGGCCGCCTGGTACTGCTCGAACTTCTCGTAGGTGACGCCGAGCCGCAGGGCCGGGACGACGTTGTGCGGGTCGAGGGCGGCAGCCTCGGTGTACAGCGTCGCCGCCGTCTGGTGCTGCGAGCCGCGTTGCAGCAGCTCGGCCAGGGTGGTCAGCAGGTGGCTGGCCACCAGGGCGGCGCCCTGGCTGCCCGATTGCTGGCGGTAGAGGATCGCCAGGTCGTGGACCATGGCCCGGGAATGGTTCTCGACCAGGGCGTGGCCCTTGGCGTTCTCGTTCGAGTACAGCTGAAAGACCTCGAAATGCAGCCGGGCGATCGGCAGCAGCACCTCGAGATCCGCGCCCGCCACCTGGTCGATGACCTTTTCCTCGGCCCGCAGCAGGCGCTTGGCCGAGGTCGGGTCCTTGTCGTTGACCACCGCCGTCTCGAGCGCGGCGAGCTCGCTCCAGGCCTTTTCGGCCTTGCCCTCCGCCCAGTGCACCAGCACCTGCCGGTAGAGCGCCTGCACCCGCTCCGGCTTCGGCTTTTCGCCCGGCGCCAGGGGCGCCACCGGCGCCGCCGGCGGCGCCAGCCCGGGACGGTCTCGGGGACCGCCGGGAATTCCGAAGCCGGCCCCGGGACGGCGCCCACCCTGCGGCGGCACCGCACCGGGCGCCCACGGGTCGGCGGTGTTGAAGAGGACGCCCGCCCACGGGTCGTCGGCGGCCGGCGGCGCCGGTGCCGGCGGCGGCAGCGCCGGGGAGGGTACCGTCGGCAAATTGGTGGAGGTCGCCACCCCCGAGGCGCTCGACGATTGCTGCATGCTCTTGGGCACCACGGTCGTCGAGTCGGCAGCGGCGCTCGCCGCCGCCGCCAGGCCGAGTGCTCCTGCCAGGCCGAGCGCGGCAGGCAACCGCGCGGCAAGGAGCCCGTAGCGCGGCGGGCAACCGCGGCGCGGCGGGCAACCCGGACCTTTCCCACGAGCGCCGGGCGAAGCCCCGGCTGCCGGACGTCTCGATGAGCTACAGCTCATGGGCCAACCCTCCTTCGTGGCAGCAAGAACCTACCAGCCGGCTCTCCCGCCGGCCAGCCGCGGACAGCTCAACTTGCAGAAAGCTCTTGCGGCAACACGAGAAACCTCTACCCGATGCCACCGTATCACCAATCGAAATGAAGAATCAAGCAGCACGTCTCTCAATTGCCAAAACGAGAGCTGAAATTTCATCCACTGCTCTCGTTTTGAAGCAGCAGCGCGACGACCGAGAGTGCAAGAGCGGAACCCATGCCGGGTCCCGGCGCCGGCCGGCCGCAGGCTTCGGCGCCGGGGAGTGAGAGGAGAGCGGGAAGCAGCAGCGGGTTGTGCCGCCCGGGGGGCCGGACCGCCGCCCGGGGCCGCGCCTCGCCACCCGGCCGCACCGGTATAGCCGGGCGGCGGGGCGGCGAGGTCCGACGTCAGTGATGCTTGTGGCCGTGGCCGCCTTGCGGCTCGGCGAGCACCGACTCCAGGTTCCGCATCGCTTCCGCCGTGAAGAGATACCGCGTCCATACCTGTGGTTGTGCGGCGCCGGCGCTCGCGGCGTCCAGCAACTCGAGATCGCCGCCGCGCACCGCGGCCGGGCTGGCGTCCGCGGTGCCGAAGATCGCCCCCGACAGGTCGCCCTCGGGGATGGAGGCGCCGAACTGCGCGTTGATCGCGGCGATGAAGGCGTTGGCGACGTAGGCGTAGCCGAAGCGGGTCGGGTGCACGCCGTCGTAGGAGAAGACGCCGCCGGTCAGGAAGCTGGCGTTGAAGGGAATGCCGCCAACCTCGATGCCGGTCGAGGCCAGCTGCTTGAGCAGCGAATTGACGTCCACGTAGGCGGCCCCTATCTGCTGGGCGGTCGCCTGGATGACCGCATTGAACTGCGCGACGCGGGCGTCGATCGTGGCCGCATCCGCGGCCAGCAGGACGTCGGAGGCGGGCAGCGGCAGGCCGGTGCCGATGGGCTGCGGGATGCCCAGCCCCTTGGCGAGGTCCGCGCTGGCGGACAGCAGCACGTGGTCGCCGGGACCGAGCAGGCCCTTGGGGCCGATCAGCGGCACCGTGCCGCCGTTGAAGATCACCGGCTGGTTGGTCGTGGGATTGACCAGGATCGGCGGGATGGTGGTGACGAAGGGGATGCTGGTGACGTCAGGGATGTTGGCCAGCGCCATCTTGGCGTGGGTCATCGTGGTGATCGCGCCGACGATCGTCGTGTAATCGGCCTGGAAATTCGCGAGCGGGGTCAGGAGCGCCACGTTGCCGCTGGTCGCCGCGCCCAGCGCGTCGTTGTTGCCGATCCACAGGGTGACGAAGCTGGGCTTCGAGCCGATCACCTCCGCGAGCTGCGTGCCGAAGCCGCGGAGGATGAGGTCGTGGAGGCCCGGATGGCCGGTCCCCGGGACGTCGCTCGAGACCGTGATCATCGAGTGCAGGGTCTCGCCGGGAACCGCGAGGTTGTTGTAGAGACGCGGCAGGTTGATGTTTTCGGGACTCCCCTGGCCCGCCGCGGGCAGGATCACGGCCGGGAAGAGGCCGTGCAGCTGCAGGATGCCGGGGATGCCGGGCGGCGACACCAGCGGCTGCTCGAAATCGGCGGCGCCGGCGGTCGCCTGGGCGGCGATGATCGACGGATAGCTGTGCTTCTGGGAGATGTCGATCAGGCTGGCGCTCTGGAAGCCGGCGGTCAGGCTGTCGCCGGCGGAGACGTAGTTGGAGAAGTCGGCGGAACCGGTATCGACGGCGAACGCCGCCGCCGGAACCAGCAGAACGAGCGCCAGGAGGAGGACGAGGGTTCTTGCGCGGTACATGAGCATTTTCTCCTCGCGAACAGTGCTACTGGTGGAAGCCGATGGTCAAGCTGACCAGCAGGGCCTTGGTGCTGTAGGTCCCGAAGAACGGTCCCTGCGGGTCGTCGGCGAACGACTTGGCGCGCGTACGGTCGGCGAAGAACAGGTACATGACCCCCAGATCGACGTCGATGGGGTTGCCGCGGAAGCCGATGCCGGCGGTGACGCCGTTGCGGTTGGCGTCGGGCAGCAGCGGATTGACCACCTCCTCGGGCTGCGGCGTCTGGTCCCAGACGTAGCCGAGCCGCCACTGCCAGGTGGGGCTGGAAGCCCAGTTGAGGCCGGCGCGCACGGCATACGAATTCTTCCACCGCTGGATGATGTCGCTGTTCGGCAGCTGGCCGTTGGGGAAGGTGATCGGCACGTCCACCAGCTTGCTCCAGCCCCAGTAGTTGCCGTCGAGCTCGACGGTCAGGTCCGGCATCGCCTTGAAGGCGAAGCCGAGGTTCGCGAAATCGGGGTACTTGATCTGGGTCTTGACCGGGATGCTGGTGTTGTACGGCAGCTGCAGCGCGAGGACCTGGTCGAAGAACGGGTCGCCGCTGCTGCGCGGGAAGAGGATGGCGTCGCCGGTGTAGTTGACGGTGATCGCGCTGCGATAGGAGCCGCCCCACGAGAGCCAGGGGGTCGGCTTGTTCAAGAACCCGACGTCGAAGCCATAGCCGTTGTCGTACTTGCTCTTTAGCTTGATCTTGGCGGCGTTGACCGTGGTGAAAGTGAAGGGATCGTTGGCGGGCACGTCACGCTCGAGCTGGACCTCGCTGAGGCGAGCGATGAAGCCGGCGCCGATCCCCAGCTCGGGGGTCACCTGCCAGGCGACGGTCGGATTGATGTCGATGTCTTTGATCGAGGCCAGGGTGGAAAGGTAGCGGCCCGCGAAGGTGTCGGGGTTCTGCCACCGGGTCTGGAGGCCGAACGGGGATTCGATGCCGATGCCCAGCTTGAGCTGCGGCGTGATCGGCTGCACCCAGTAAGCGTGCGGCGGGAACGCGTGCAGCTTCTGCTGCGAGGCGGTGTAGCCATCGCCGGGGAACGGGTTGGCGCCCTTGAACTTCGCGCTGGTGAACGTGATGTAGGTGGCGCCGACCGAGCCCGACGCCTTGTCGAAGAACGCCATGCCTCCCGGGTTGTAATAGATGACGGCGGGATCGTCCGACTGGGCGGCCACGGCGTCGGCCATGCCGGTCGCCTTGGCGCTCTGTTCGGAGATGCTGAACCCTGCCGCGAACACCGGGCGGAGTGGGGTGGCCGCCAGCGCGGCCAGCAGGGCCAGCGCGCCGATGCCCAATGTTCTAGAGATCAAAGCTCCTCGCCTGCGCATCCCTTGGATCCTCCTTGCAATCGCAGCAGTTGATGGCATCCGCCCACCCGCAGGGCGCCGGCTTGTGAGATGGTGGAGGTCGGCGGAGGTCCCTCCCGGAAGGCCGAGCTCGGGCGGCATACGTGCAAATCTATCGCGAACGTTAGTCGCAAGCGCCCGGGGTGTCAAACCCTCGCGGCGCACCCGCCCCGCGGCGGCCGCCTTCGCCTGCGTGCACTGCGTCGAAAATCCAGTGTCCCAGCCGGCGGATGGGATGCGGGATTTTCGACTCAGTGCACTAGAGTACGCAGCGGGAGGATTGCCCATGGAGTTCGAGAACGAGGTCCACGAAGAGACCTTCAACCGCCTCAAGGAGAACCTGGAGGAGCTCTTCGACGAGCCCTACCACGACCCCGACAACGACCACTTCTACGTGCGCTACGGGACCACGGTGCTCGAGATCTCGGTCCAACCCTACGGCGGCGAAGAGGCCATCGTCGTGATCATGTCCTACTGCGTGCAGGAGGTGGAGCTGGCCGAGGACCTGCTGCTCGGCCTGCTCGAGCTCAACCACCAGCTGCCGCTGGGCTCCTTTTCCCTGGTCGGCAACGACATCTTCTTCTCGCACTCGCTGTTCGGCAAGAGCCTCGAGCCGCGCGACCTGCTGCGCGCGATCACCGCGGTGGCCACGGTGGCGGACGACTACGACGACCGGATCGTCGCCAAGTACGGCGGGCAGACCGCCCTCGAACGCATCCAGGACACCGGCGGCCGGCGGCGCCGGCAGGGGCTGGGGGAAGACTGAGGACGACTGGCTAGTGTCCCGAGTCAGAAGTTCGCGCCATTAGTCGGCGAGTCATCCGTGCCCCTGGCCAGGCGCGCCGACGCAGGCATAGCCCGGACTATGTCGAGGAGGCGCAACGCCGCCAGGGACGCGGAGGGCCGCCGAATAATGATGCGAACTTCTGACTCGGGACACTAGCGCCGCCGGTGCGCAAGCATCTCGTCGACGCTGAAGCGGCCCGAGCCGTGCGCGGCGATGTAAAGGAAAACGAAGCAATAGATGACCGCCGGCTCGCCGTGATTGACGATCGGCCAGAAGCCGCCGGGCGCGTGCGCCATGAAGTAAGCGACCGCCATCTCGCCGCTGGCGATGAAGGCCGCGATCGCGCCGAACAATCCGATCGCGATCAGGGCGCCGCCCAAAAGCTCGATCCAGCCGGCCGCCATCATCAGCGGCGGCAGGCTGCCGCCGCCGTGACCGCCCGGGAAGCCGAAGATTTTTTGCGCGCCGTGACAGGCGAACAGGAAGCCGGCGACGACGCGGAGCAGGGCATAGATCGGTTGCTCATACTTTTGCAGCCATCTCATCACGAGGCTCCTTTGCGCAATGCCGCCAGCCGAGGCCGGGGGCGGGGTCGGTCGGCGCCCCGCAAATGAGGACCACGACGCATCGTCGCAGGTCGCCGACACTTCCTACGGGTCGGTCGGCGCCCCGCAAATGAGGACCACGAGGCATCGTCGCAGGTCGCCGACACTTCCTACGGGTCGGAACGCCGGCAAAATCTAGCACAGGCCGCCGCGGCGGCCGATGGGGCTCCGAGGGCCGCCGAATCTCGATGCGCGGCACCGATTGGGCGCTAGAATCCGCGCCGACCGGTCGGCGCCCCGCAACTGAGGGCCGGGGGGCACCGTCGCAGGTCGCCGGCACTTCCTACGGGTCGAGACGCCACCGAGATGGTCACCGAGATCAGCGCCACGTCCAGCCGTGAGCCGCCCTCCTTCGTCGTCCTGGGGAGCTGCATCGTGGACTTCTGCGTCCGCGTGGCGCGCCTGCCGGCGCGCGGGGAGACGGTGCTGGCGAGCGGCTTGACGCGGAGCCTCGGCGGCAAGGGGGCGAACCAGGCTACGGCGCTGCGGCGGCTGGGCGGAGAGGTGGCGATCGTCGCCGCCATCGGCGTGGACGACTTCGGCGAGGACTTCCTCGCCCTCTTTCGCCAGGAGGGCATCGAGAGCGGATTCGTCCATCGCGAAGCCTCGGCGCCGACCGGGGTGGCCTTTCCGATGGTCCTCCCTGGCGGCGGCAACGCCATCGTGGCGGCGCCAGGAGCGTCGATGCTGCTGCCGGTGGCGGCGGTCGAAGCGGCGGCGCCGCGGATCCGGCAGGCCGCGGCGCTGCTGCTGCAGCTCGAGGTGCCGGCGGCCGCCGCGGCGGCCGCGATGACGGTGGCACGCGAGGCCGGGGTGGCGGTGTTCCTGAACCCGGCGCCTTACGTCGAGGAGGCCCCGCGCCTGGCGAGCGCCGCCGACGTGCTGATTCCCAACGAGGTGGAGGCCGCCGCCCTCGCCGGCATGCCCGTCGACACGCCGGAGGACGCGCTGCGTGCGGCCGACCGGCTACGCGCGCTGGGGCCGGAGACGGTGGTGGTGACCCTGGGAGAGAAGGGCGCCGCCCTGAGCGCTCCCGGCGTGCGGCGATACCGGCCTGCCTACCGGATGGCGGCGGTGGATTCGACCGGCGCCGGCGACGCGTTCTGCGCCGGCCTCGCCGCCTCGCGCTGCCGCGGCGCCGGCTGGTCCGACGCCTTGGACTTCGGCTGCGCCTGCGGCGCGCTGGCCTGCCGCGGCGAGGGCGTCATTCCCTGGCTGCCCACGGCGGCCGAGGTGCGGCGCTTTGCCGCGGCCGGTGAGAGCGGCTGAGCCTGGCTGAGGCCGGCTGAGCCCGGCCTGGGCGCCGCGCCTTGTGCTCGGCAGCGGCAGTCTCGTTGCACGGCCGGCCGCTCCCGCCCCGCGTCAACGCAGGAAGAGGTCGGGCAGCAGCGGCGCGCCGGGGTGGATCGCGTAGCGGTCGAAGTCCGTGACTCCCTCGGCCGCCAGCACCTCGTCGTCGAGGAAGAAGTTGCCGGTCGTGGCGCGGCTGTCGCGGGTGAGGATGGCGTGCGCGGCGTCGGCGACGATCTCGGGCTTGCGGCAGTTGTCGGCCGGCACCATGCCGCCGAGCATCGCCAGGGCGGCGGTGAGGATGACGGTGCGCGGCCAGAGGGCGTTGACGGCGATGCCGTCGGCGCGCAGCTCCTCGGCGAGGCCGAGGACGCAGAGGCTCATGCCGAACTTCGACAGGCTGTAGGCGAGGTGGGGAGCGAACCACCTGGGCGCCAGGTCGAGAGGCGGCGAGAGCGTGAGAATGTGGGGATTGGCCGCCTGGCGAAGGTGGGGGATGGCTGCCTGGGAGCAGGCGAAGGTGGCGCGGGCATTGACGCTCCACATCAGGTCGAAGCGCTTCATCGGCGTCGCCAGGGTGCCGGTGAGGTTGATGGCGCTGGCGTTGTTGACCAGGACGTCGAGGCCGCCGAAGTGCGCCGCGGCCTCCGCGACGGCGCTCGCCACGCGGGCTTCGTCGCGCACGTCGACCACCAGCGGCAGGGCCTTGCCGCCCGCCGCCTCGATCTCGGCCGCGGCCGTGTAGATCGTCCCCGGCAGCTTGGGGTGGGGCTCGGCGGTCTTCGCCGCGATGGCGACGTTGGCGCCGTCGGTGGCGGCCCGCAGCGCGATGGCCTTGCCGATGCCGCGGCTGGCGCCGGTGATGAACAGGGTCTTGCCTTTGAGGTCGGCCATGGGTGTCGGCGCCTCCATGAGCGCGGTAGGGCGGTCCACGCCACCCGGTTCCCGGGAGCAACGGATTCTATACGAGGCATACGAGGCGCGACCCTGCCGCTTTCGCAGAGTCCTTGACCGCCGCGCGATGCATTCATATGATGAAGTCTTGAATGCAGGGAGGAGAGCCTTGAGACACCTGACGATCCGCAACCTACCTCCCGAGGTCGCAGAGGCCCTCGAAAAAGAGAGAGACCGCTCGCGGACCTCGCTGAACCAGACCGTGATCGACCTCCTCGGTCGTGCCCTGGGAGTTCGCCGCCGGAGCGACGAGAGCAATGGCCTGGCTGCGCTGGCCGGCACCTGGACCAAAGAGGAGCACGAGCAGTTCGAGGCAGCCGTGGCGTCGACGGAGCAGATCGACGAGGAGCTGTGGCGATGAAGAGTCGGTCGGCGCCCCGCAAATGAGAACCGCGGCGCATCGTCGCAGGTCGCCGACACTTTCTACAGGTCGCTTCTGCCTCGACACGTCCGCTTACAGCTACTTCAAGCGCGGCCATCCGCCCGTCGTCGCCCTCATCGACCAAGCGGCCTGGATTGGCGTGCCATCCATCGTCATCGGGGAGCTCTGGGTCGGGTTCCTGCTGGGGCAGCGGCCGGATCGGAACCAGGAGGACCTGGCCGAGTTCCTGCGCCAGCCAGTCGTGGAGGAGCTGCCCGTGGACGGCGAGATCGGTCAGATCTATGCGGAAATGGTGGTCGCTCTGCGCAAGAGCGGTACCCCTGTCCCTTCAAACGACATCTGGGTCGCCGCCACGTCCGCCCGCGCGGGTGCGACCGTCCTGACCTACGACTCGCACTTCGCTGCCATCAAGAGAGCCAGCGCGCTCGTCCTCCAAAGCACGTAGAGCCCCAGCTGCTCCCCGCGGACCTGATTCAGAGCGCCGAGGTGCCCGGGGGCACCAGCTGGTCGATGCGCTCGGCCTCCTGGGGAGTGATGGCGACGTCGAGGGCGCCGAGGCTGTCCTCGAGCTGCTCCATGGTGCGCGGGCCGATGATCGCGCTGTGCACGGCCGGGTTGCGCAGCACCCAGGCGTTGGCGAGCTGGGCGAGAGTGACGCCGTGGGCGGCGGCGAGCGGCAGGAGCTGCTCGACGATCCCGAGGCGGCGCTCGAACTTGGGGTTGGTGATGTCGCCGATCCAGGTCTCGGCCCGCGGGGTGTCCTTGGGGTTGGCGGCGCCGCGCCGGTACTTGCCCGAGAGCCAGCCGCCTTCGAGCGGGCTCCAGACCAGGTTGCCGATGCCGAACCGCTCGGTCATCGGGAAGTGCTCGGCCTCCATCACCCGGCGGAGGATGCTGTAAGGGGGCTGCAGGGCGGCGAATCGCTCCCAGCCGTGGCGGTCCGCCAGCCACAGCGCCTCGACGATCTCCCACGCCGCGAAGCGCTTGTCCCACACGCCGGGGCCGGAATAGTGATTGGTCGAAAGGCCCAGGTAACGGACCTTGCCGTGCCGCACCAGGTCGTTGAGCGCCGAGAGGGTCTCGGCGAGCGGGGTGGTGGGGTCCGGCCGATGGATCTGGTAGAGGTCGATGACGTCGGTGCCGAGGCGGCGCAGGCTGTTGTCGACCTGCTCCTGGATCGCCTTGCGCGACAGGCCGCGCTCGTTGGGGCCGGGACCCATGGGCGCGAAGACCTTGGTCGCCAGCACCACCCGGTGGCGGCGGCCGGCCAGGGCCTTGCCGACGATGACCTCCGATTCGCCGTCCGAGTAGCCGTTGGCGGTGTCCACGAAGTTGATGCCGGCGTCGAGCGCGCGATGGATGATGCGCACGCACTCGGCATGGTCGCGGTTGCCCCAGGCGCCGAACATCATGGCGCCGAGGCAGAGAGGGGAGACCTTCAGGCCGGTGCCGCCGAAGTTCCGGTAGTCCATGGAGCGGAAGCGTAGCGTTCGCCAGCCGGTTGCTCAAGCCGGGCGGTGCTGACGTGAGGGGGAGGGGGGCGCGATGGTCCCTACGGCGGGAATGCGTCGTTGTCGCTGCCGCCGCAGTAGTTGCCGGCGGGGTTGTGGTAGGTCTTGACGTTGCCGCTCGCGGTGTCGGTGACGGTGATGTCGTATTCGAGATTCGACAGCGCGGCGTAGAAGAAGGCGATCCGGTTGGGGAAGTCCACCACCTTGACCAGCAGCTCGACGTCGCCGGGGGAGCTGAAGGTGAACTGGCCCGAGGCATCGCTCCGTGCGCGGGCCTTGCCCGGCCCGGACGCGCCGTTGAACTGGTTCAGCCAGTGGACATCCACCGCCAGCCGCCCGGACAGCAGGCAGAGGCTGCCGCCGCAGGACCGGCGCGCCTCGGCACCGGCGTCCGGCGCGCCCGGCGCGGGGCCGGCGCCGGTGGATGACAGGACCGGCGCGCCGGCGGACGGCTGCCGCGCCGCGGCGGCGGCGAAGGCCGACGGGTCGAAGCCGCCGCAGTCGCCGGGAGTGTTGGTGTAGGTCTTGATGCGCCCGGTGTGGGTGTCGGCGACGGTGATGGTGAAGTGCAGGGTGGTGAGCTCGCCGTAGAAGACCTCGAAGACGCCGCCGAAGTCGAGGATCTTGACCGCCAGCTCGTAGTTCGACGGATCGGTGAAGTAGAAATAGCCGGCGGCGTCGCTGCCGGCGACGGCGTGGGCCACGCCGACGCTGCCGTCGTACTGGTTCATCCAGGTCACCTGCACCTGGAAGCGCTTCTGGCCCAGGCACAGCGCGAAGTCGCCGCCGGCACAGCTCCCGGTGGCTCCGGGGGCGATGAAGGGTTGGAGCTGGCGGAAGCTCGAGGCGAGGGCGCCGTCGAACGGGCGCGTCCCCGGGTTGCAGAAATCGCCGAAGCCGCAGCCCGCGAAGAGCTGCCCCACCGCCAGGCCGTTGGCGAGCAGCGCTGCCGAGCCCGAGCTTCCCGGCGAGGCGGCGCCGAGCACCAGGTCCGAGTAGATGAAGCGCGACGGCGGGAAGTTGTCGCTGCAGTCGCTGGGCCGCGAGTCGGCCACGGTCACCGAATACATCTGCGGCTTGCCGCCGGGATGCGACAGCCGGTAGAGCAGCGTGCCGTCCGGCGCGGAATGGGGCTCGGCGTCCCAACCGAGGAAGGTGCGCCCCCCGGGAAGGCTGGACAGCCGCAGCAGCGTGAAGTCGGCCTCGGTGTCGGCGCGCCCGGTCACCAGCAGGGTGGCGCCGTTGCTCGCCGGGAGGCTGCCGAGCGATGGCGGCGTGCCGTTGCAGCTTGGCGTGTAGTCGTCGAAAGTGGCCTGCAGGGTCGAAGCGACCGCCTGCGTCGAGATGCAGTGATGGGCGGTGAGGAGGTACGGGGTGCCGTCGCTCAGGGTGTCGTTGAGCAGCTGTCCGGTGCACAGGAAGCCCGCGAAGCCCTCGACGAACTCGAGGTGGGCGATCGCATGGCGCGCGACGTCGTAGCCCGCGAAGTCGGCGCTCGAGAAGCAGCTGGCGTCCACCTGGCAGCTGTTGTCCTTGGCCACCCCGGCCGCCGCGGCCTCGCCACGGGCCGGGACCAGCTCGAGCACGGCGTCGATGGTGAAACCCGGCGAATCCTCCGAGGGAGCGCCGGAAGCGCCGGGGGCGCCCTGGACGCCCGGCGCGGCGAGCCCGGCGGTGGGAGCCTCGACGTCGAGCGCCACTTCCTCGCCCTCGACGATCGGCGTCCACAGGCTGCGGTCGGGCGTCATCAGCTCCTCGCCGAACGGCCCCACGGTCCGGCCGGCGCCGTGCACCCACAGGCGCGCTCCGGCCGGCAGCGTCACCCGCGAGAGATGAAGCCGCAGGCGGGAGGCGCCGCCGACGCGCACCCTGCCGCCCCAGGCGTACGACGTGAAGGAGGTCTGGGCGAGGACGCCGCCGTCGCGCGCGACGACCGTCGGCAGTGCCGGCGCCGGCAGCCCGGCGGCGGCTCCGGAGAGGGCGAGGCCGACCCGGCGCGGCACGGGCAGCATGCGGGCGAAGCCGTTCTGCAGCGGCTGGCGGTGCGCGGCGTTCCAGGCGGCGAGCGCCGCCAGCCGCTCGGGCTCCTGGACGGCGGCCGGGCCGAGCTCCGCCAGGGGCGCCACCCCGAAGCGCTCGGCGACGTGCGGCGCGGCCGCGGCGGCGGCGCGCCACGCATCCTCGGCGGCAGGGTCGGGCGGCGCGGCGTGGGCGCCGGCATGCTGGGCCGACGCGGCAGCAGCGCCCAGCAGCCAAACGGTCAAAGCGAGGTAGTACGGCGGCAGGTGGCTGCTCCGGGACTCTCTCACGTCGGATCCTCCGCAACTGCTGAGCAGAGCATACCAGGCACACCGGCGTTGCCGCGCGACGGCGCGAGGACTACCCGGCGGCGATCGGCTACGCGGTCCGCGACAACTGCCCCAGGTAGGCGGCGACGGCGCGGGCGAGACGGCGGATGCCGGCCTCGATCCGCTCGCCGGGCAGGGCGGTGAAGCAGAGGCGGAAGCAGTGCGCGGCATGCCTGGCGCCGCCGACCGCGAAGGCGACGCCCGGCGAGAAGGCGACGCTCTCGTTGGCCAGGGCAAGCTCGAGCAGATCGGTCGCGTCGGCTGAGGCGGGCAGCTCGACCCAGATGAACATGCCGCCGGCAGGGCGACTCCAGCGCACCTCCGGCGGGAAGCTGGCCGCGAGGGCGGCGAGCATGGCGTCGCGCCGCCGCGCGTATTCGCGGCACAGCCGCTCGAGATGCGCGGCGAACCCGCCGCGGTCGAGATACGCCGAGATCAGGTGGTGGCTGAAGGAAGGCGTGTCGAGGTCGGTCGCATGCTTCAAGGCGGAGAGACGGGGGACGAGATCCTCGGGCACGACGATCCAGCCGGCGCGCAGTCCCGGCGCGAGGATCTTCGAGAAAGAGCCGAGGTAGAGCACCCACCGGTCGTCGAGGGCGCGCAGCGGCGGCGGCGGAACCTCGCCGTAGTCGAGGAACCCGTAGGCGTCGTCCTCGAGGATGGGCAGCCGGAAGGAGCGAGCGAGCTCGACCAGCTCCCGCCGCCGCTCCGGGGCAAGGCTCACCCCGAGCGGGTTGTGGCAGCTGGGAATGGCATAGAGGAACGCCGGCCTGGCGCCGCCCGCCAGCAGCCGGCCGGCGGCGGCGACGTCGAGACCGTGGGCGGCTCCGGTGGGGAGGGTGACGATGCTGGGCGCCAGCAGCTTGACCGCCATCTGGGCGCCGTCGTAGACCGTCTCCTCGAGCATCACCTCGCCGCCAGGGTCCAGGAACAGGCGCGCCAGCAGGTCCATCGCCTGCTGCGAGCCGGAGGTCAGGAAGACCTGCTCCGGCCGGCAATCGATGCCGCGCATGGCCATGAGGTCGACGATCTGCCGCTTGAGCGGTGCGTGGGGAACGGCGTACTGGAGAGCGCCGGGATCGGCGGGCAGCACGCGCGCGCTCGCCAGCGCGAGCTCCCGGACGGGGAACAGCTCGGCGGCCGGAAGGCCCACCGCAAACGAGATCACCCCGGGCCGCGAGGCCCTGGCCATCAGGTCGCGCAGGCCCGACTGGGTCATCGCCGCCATGCGGCGGGCGAACCGGAAGCCGCTGTCCTCCGCCGGCAGGCGGTCTCGCGACGTTTCGACCACGCGTCTTTCCTCGGGCTCGCGGCGGCTCTCGCGCGCTGGCGTCCTGCCCGCGACAGGTAGAGCCGCCGGGCAGTGTATCGCGTGGCCGCGCGGTGGAGGTTGCGCGGCGTCGCCGCGCCGGGCCATGGCATCGGGATGCGCTGCCGCCGCGGCCGGCGGCGGGCCCGGCGTGGGCCGGTGACTTTCGGTAGACCCAGCCCAGCAGTCCGCGCCGCATCGCAGCGGCGCGGCGAAATATCCGCGAGCGTCCCGGATCTCGCTCCGGTCCGCACTGAGTATGTAGTCGATGCGAGCCTGACAGTGGAAGTGCGCCACGAAAATCAGGCTAGACGCCAGCTGGTGAGCATTGACGAAACCTGATCGATTCTAACTTAAACTCGGGAAGGCGTCATTTTTATGTTTGAGCAGTTGAACCTCGGCCGCGCGACGGCGTTCGTGGTGTTCGCCGCGGCGGCCGCGGCGTCAGGACCGGCGGCCGCGGTGTCCGGACCGGCGGCCTCGACGCCGGCCGCGCAGCCGGCGCCGGCGGCACCGGCGGGACCGCCGGTGACCTCGTCGCCCTGCCGGCTGCCGGGCGTCGCGGCCCCGGCGCGCTGCGGCAGCCTCGAGGTGTACGAGGACCGCGCGGCGCGGACCGGACGCAAAATCCCGCTGCACTTCGCGGTGCTGCCGGCAAGGAGCGCCAGGCCGGCGGCGGATCCGCTGTTCATCATCGTCGGCGGCCCAGGCCAGGGGGCGGTGTCGCTGGCCGCTCCTCTTGCCAAGATTTTCGACCCGGTGCTGGCCGATCGTGATGTCGTGCTGGTCGACCAGCGCGGCACCGGCGCCTCGCATCCACTCGATTGCAAGCTGCCCGGCAGCGACGACGATCCGCAGGGCTACTTCGGCGACATGCTGCCGCTCGCGGCGGTCGAGAGCTGCCGCGCCCGGCTCGACGCCGATCCGGCGCTCTACACCACGCCGATCGCGATGGACGATCTCGACGACGTGCGCGCCGCCCTGGGCTACGATCGGATCAATCTCTACGGCAGCTCGTACGGCACGCGGGCGGTGCTGGTGTACATGCGCCGGCACCCCGAGCGCGTGCGCAGCGCGACGCTGCGCGGCGTCGTTCCGACCTATATGAAGACGCCGCTCTACTATGCCCGCGACACGCAGCGGGCGATGGGGCTGCTGTTCAAGGAGTGCAAGGCCGATCCGTCCTGCCACGCGGCCTACCCGGACCTCGAGGCGCGGTGGGACGCCGTCGAGGAGCGCCTGGCGCAGCATCCGGCCGAGACCGACGTCGATTTCGAGCCCGCGGCCGGCGTCCACCGGCAGGTCCACATCGTGCTTTCGCGCGACGAATTCAACGAGGCGATCCGCTTCCGGCTCTACAGCGAGGAGTCGAACCAGATCCCGCGCTTCATCGCCCGCGCCTCGGCCGGCGATTTCGCGGACATCGCCAAGCTCGCCCTGCGCCAGCGCCGGCTCGCCGCCCTGGGCGGCCTGCTGAGCGTCGGCATGTACCTGTCGGTGACCTGCAGCGAGGACGTCGCCTTCATCGATCCGGCCGAGGCCAGGCGGCTCGCCACCGGGACCTTCCTCGGCACCTACCGGGTGGATCAGCAGGTCAAGGCCTGCAGCGCCTGGCCGCGCGGCAAGCTGCCCGCCGACTATCTCGAAGACGTGCGCTCGAACGTCCCGACCCTGCTCATCTCGGGGGTCCGCGATCCGGTGGCGCCGCCGATCTGGGCCGAGCAGGTGGCCCGCCACCTGACGCAGGTCACGCACCTGGTCCTGCCGGCCGGTTTTCACGGGCTGCCGGATGCGTGCACCACCAAGCTCATGAACAGCTTCGTCATCCAGGGCGGCCCCAAGGGGCTCGACACCTCGTGCGTGCAGCAGATGCGGGCGCCGGCCTTCCTGATGCCGGACGCCCAGCCGCGGATCGCGCAGCACGAGGCAGCAGCGCCGGCCGCGGCTGCGGCGCCGGCGCCGGCGCTGGCTCCGCCGGCAAAGGCTCCGGCCCCGCCAGCGGGCACCGCGGCTCCGGCAGGCTCCACGCCGCCGGTGGGCTCCACGCCGCCGTCAGGCTCCGCGCTGCCGGCAGGCTCCACGCCGCGGGCGGGCTCGAATGGTGACGCCGAGGCCCCGGCGGAGGGCCTTTGGGAGGGCACGCTGGTCTACAAGCCCGGCGAGATGGAGGTCGACGTCGTCGTCGAGCTGGCCCGCGCCGCCGGCGGCAAATGGGTTGGCACCATCGACGTGCCCAACCAGAACATGAAGTTCTTCCCGCTGGTGAACATCCGCGCCGAGGGCGACAGCGTCTCGTGGCAGCTGAATCGTTTCTCGGACAAGGCGGACGTGATGGTCGAAACGCCGTTCACCGGCAAGATCGCGGCCGGCGGCGCCACGATGAGCGGCGACTTTTTCGAGGGCGGCAGGAACCACGTGCAGCTCGTCCTGCGGCGCATCGGGGACGCGGGAAGCCCGCGCCAGGAGCCGCCGCAGGCGCCGCTCACCCTCCTCTCCGAAAACTCCGCGGAGCTCAAGGCTGCCTTCAACCGCGACGCCGGCAAGGTGCGGCTGGTGATGCTGCTGTCGCCGACGTGAGGGGTCTGTGCCATGAGCGCCCGGGTGGTGCAAAGACACGTCGTGAAGCAGATCCCCGATGACCGGCTGGCGGTCTACGTGGTGTGGGGCCCGATGCTCGGCGAGGAGAACGAGGCGGATGCCAGGGAGGCGACGCGCCACCTCCCCGATCGCCGGGTCACCGACTTCTGGACCCCGACCCATACCCTGGCCACCGCGCTGGCGACGCCGCTGGGGCTCGACGGCGGCAAGGCCTGGGACACCTTCCTGGTGTTCGCGCCGGGGGTGCGGTGGGGCGACACGCCGCCGGCGCCCGACTACTACATGCACGTGAACAAGCCGCTGCCGGCGGAGCGGCGGTTGAATGGAGACAAGCTTGCCGAGCAGGTCCGCAGGCTGCTCGCGGGTCCGGCGAAATAGTGTCCGCGAGCGACGAATCCGCGGCATGCCCTGAGGCATCGTCGATCGTTCGCCTCTTCGCGGCGCAGGCGGCGGCGCACCCCGGGGCCACGGCCGTCGAGCTCGGCGAGCGCAGCCTCACCTACGCCGAGCTCGCGGCGCGCGCCAACCGGCTGGCATGCTTCCTGGCCGGGCGCGGCGTCGGTCCGGAAGCGCTGGTGGGCGTGCTGCTCCCGCGCTCGCTCGACCTGGTGGCCGCCATCCTGGGGGTGCTCGAGGCGGGGGCCGCCTACCTGCCGCTGGACCCGGCCTATCCCGCCGATCGCCTCGCCTACATCTGGCAGGACGCGTGCGCGGGCCGCACGCCCGGCACGCGCGCCCTGGTGCTCGGCAGCGCCGGCCTCGGCGGCTGCCTGCCTCCCGGCACCGAGCTGATCGACCCGGCGCAGCTCGACGCGGCGGCCGCGGCTCCCGGCGCCGCCGCCAAGGCGAGCCCGGCGCTGCCCGACAACCTCGCCTACGTGATCTACACCTCGGGATCGACGGGGCGGCCCAAGGGGGTCGCGGTCCCTCACCGCGGCCTGCTCAACACCGTCCGCGCCGCCGTCGAGCGGTTCGGCACCGGTCCCGGCAGCCGCGTGCTGCAGCTCGCCTCGATGAGCTTCGACGCCTCGGTGCTCGAGATGTGGATGGCGCTCGCGGCGGGCGGCACCCTGGTGCTGACGCCGCGCGAGACCCTGCTTTCGGGCGAGGCGCTGGGCGGCGAGCTGGCCAGGCGCGAGATCACCGCCATGGCCATCCCGCCGTCGCTGCTCGAACGGGTGGAGGGCAGCGATTTCCCGCGCCTGGCGACCATCGTGGTGGGCGCGGAGGCGTGCTCGGCGGCGACCGCCCGCCGGTGGTCGGCGGGACGGACGCTGTGGAACGCCTACGCGCCGACCGAGGCGACCATCTTCGCCACCCTCTTCGCGTGCGGCGCGGAGCAGGACACGGCGCCGCCGCTGGGGCGCGCGATCGCCGGCATGCAGTGCCGGCTGCTGGGGCCCGACCTGTCGCCGGCCGCACCGGGAGAGACCGGCGAGATCTTCCTTGGCGGCGCCGGCGTGGTCCGCGGCTACCTGGGCCGCCCCGACCTCACCGCCGAGCGCTTCCTGCCCGATCCCGACTCGGCGCGGGGCGAACGGCTCTACCGGACGGGCGACCTGGGGCGGCTGCTGCCGTCCGGCGATCTCGAGTTCCTGGGGCGCGCCGACCACCAGGTCAAGGTGCGCGGCCTGCGTGTCGAGCTGGGCGAGATCGAGGCGGTGCTGGCCGCCCATCCGGCCGTGCGCAGCGCGGTGGTCGTGACGCGCGAGGACCCTGCCGGGGGCGCCGGGGCGGCTGCCGGCGACCGCCGGCGGCTGGTCGCCTACCTGGTGCCGCGGAGCGGCGCGGCGCCCGGCGAGACCGCGCCCGCCGAGCTGCGCTCCTTCCTGGCGCGGCAGCTGCCCGACTACATGATCCCTTCTGCCTTCGTGCGGCTCGACGCCCTGCCGACCACCCCGACCGGCAAGATCGACCGCCAGGCGCTGCCGGCCCCCGGCCGCGTGCGCCCCGGCGGCGAGGCCGGGTACGTCGCGCCGGCCGGCCCGCTGGAAGCGGCGCTGGCACGCATCTGGGGCGAGGTGCTGGGGCTCGACCTGGTGGGAGCGCGGGACAACCTCTTCGAGCTCGGCGGCCATTCGCTGATCGCCTCGCAGATCGTCAGCCGGGTGCGCGCCGAGCTGGGCCTGGAGCTGCCGCTGCTCGAGGTCTTCACCAGCCCCACCGTGGCGGGGCTCGCCGAGCGCCTCGCCGCGCTGCAGGCGCCGCCGGGGCCGGGGGCGCCGGCCGCGACCGGCGCGGGCGCCGCCGGGGCGGCGGGCGCGGGCGCGGCGGGCGCGGGCGGGGGGCCGGCCGGCGCGGGTGCAGGCGCGGCAAGCTTGCCGCGCCTGTTGCAGATATCGCGCGCCGACCGCGATGCCCCGCTGCCGCTCTCCTATGCCCAGGAGCGGGTCTGGTTCCTCGACCAGCTGGCGCCGGGGTCGATCGCCTACAACTTCCAGTTCACCGTCCGCTGGCGCGGCCCGCTCGCCCCGGGGGCGCTGCGGCGGGCGCTGCTCGAGGTGGTGCGCCGCCACGAGGTGCTGCGCACCAGCTTCCCGGCGGCAGCCGGCCGGCCGCGGCAGCAGATCCATGCGGCGTGGCCGGCGGGCCGCGTGGCGCTGCCCGTGGTTGACCTCTCGGTGTTCGCCGGCGGCGAGGCGGAGCGGATCGCCGAGAGCTGGGTGCGGGCGGCGATCCGCCGCGGCTTCGATGTCACGCGGGTGCCGCTGGTGCGCTGGCTGCTGCTGCGGCTGGCGCCCCAGGATCACCTGCTGCTCCACGTCGAGCACCACTTCGTGCACGACGGCTGGTCGCTCGCGGTGCTCCTGGGGGAGGTCAAGGAGCTCTACGGCGCCTTCGCCGCCGGCCGGCCGTCGCCGCTGCCCGAGCTGTCGATCCAGTACGCGGACTTCGCGGTCTGGCAGCGGCGCTGGCTCGAGGCCGGGGCGCTCGACGAGCAACTGGCCTACTGGCGGGCGCGGCTCGCGGACGTGCCCCAGCTCGAGCTGCCGGCCGATCACCCGCGGCCCAAGGCGGCGAGCTTCCGCGGCGGCGCGCTGCGGGTGGACATGCCGCACGAGCTCTACGAGGCGGTCCGCGCCTATGGCCGCCGCGCCGGCTTCACCCTGTTCATGAGCATGCTGGCGGCCTTCTATGCCTTGCTCTACCGCTACACCGGTCAGGAGGACGTGGCGGTCGGCAGCGGCCTCGCCAACCGCCGGCTGCGCGAGAGCGAGAGCCTGATCGGGATGGTCGTCAACACGGTCGTGCTGCGCACCGCCTTTGCCGCCGCCCAGGGCTTCCGCGGCCTGCTCGCCGCGGTCCGCGCGACGACGCTCGAGGCCCACGAGTACCAGGACCTGCCGTTCGAGAAGCTGGTCGAGGTGCTGCAGCCCGACCGCGAGCTGTCGCGCAACCCGCTGTTCCAGGTCCTGTTCAGCTTCCACGACGCGCCCGTCCCCGACCTCGAGCTGCCGGGCGGCCTGTCGGGCGACCTCTTCGAGCGCCACAACGGTTCGGCCAAGTCGGATCTGAACGTGGTCGCCAAGCCGCGCGCCGAGCAGCGCGCAAGCCTCGCGCCCGCCGCGGCCGGCGACGAGCTGACCATGGTCTGGGAGTACAGCGGCGATCTCTACGACGCCCCGACCATCGCCCGCATGTGGGGCCACTTCCAGGTCCTGCTGGCGGGCGCGCTGGCGGACGGTGCGGCTCGCCTGGGGGACCTGCCGCTGCTCGCGGCCGCCGAGATCGCGCAGCTGGCCGCGTGGAATCGACCCGTAGGAAGTGTCGGTGCCCTGCGACGGAGCCTCCGGGAACCTAATTTGCGGGGCACCGACCGGGGCGCCGACCGGGTCGGCGAGGAGCCGGCGGCGACCGCGCCCGCTGGCGAGGCGCACGCCGCGGTGGCTCCGGCCGCGGCGGCCGACGTGGTGCGGCGGTTCGCGGCGCACGCGGCGCGCCGGCCGCGGGCCACGGCGGTCGCCTGGGATGGCGGCGAGATGAGCTACGGCGAGCTGGAGCGGCGCTCGCGCCGGCTCGCCGCCGAGCTGCGCGCCCGCGGCGTCGGTCCCGAGACCGTGGTGGCCATCTGCGCCGAACGCTCGCCGGAGACCGTGGTCGCGGCGCTGGCGGTGCTGCGGGCCGGCGGCGCCTACCTGCCGCTCGACCCGGGCTACCCGCGCGAGCGGCTCGCCTTCATGCTGGCCGACGCCGGCGCGGCGATGGTGATCGCGCGGCCCGACCTGATCGCGGCGCTGCCGGACGGGGCGCCGCCGGTGCTGGCGCTCGACGTTGCCGCGGCGGCGGACCCGGCGGATGCGGCGGATGCGATGGATGTGATGGACGGCGGCGGGCGGGAGGCCGCGGCAGCCAGTCTCGCCTACGTGATCTACACGTCCGGCTCGACCGGCCGGCCGAAGGGAGTCGAGATCCACCGCGCCGGCCTCGCCAGCCTCGTCGACTGGCACCTGGCGGCCTACCGCGTCGGCGCGGACGACCGCGCGACGCTGCTCGCCGGCCCCGCCTTCGACGCCGCCGTCTGGGAGCTGTGGCCCTATCTCGCCGCCGGCGCGAGCCTGCACGTCCCGCCGCCCGCGGTGCGCGCCTCGCCGGAGCGGCTGCTCGGCTGGCTCGCGCAACGCGAGATCACCCTCTGCTTCCTGCCGACGCCGCTGGCCGCGGCGCTGCTCGCCGAGATCGAGCGCCGGCCGCCGCGCCTCGCGCTGCGCGCCCTGCTGACCGGCGGCGACCGGCTGCAGCGCGCCCCGGCAGGGGAGCTGCCCTTCACGCTGTGGAACCACTACGGCCCCACGGAGAGCACGGTGGTCGCCACCGCCGCGCCGGTCGGCGCGGGCCTCGCCGGACCGCCGCCGATCGGGCGGCCGATCGCCGGCACGCGCATCCACCTGCTGGACCGCGACGGCGGCAGGATGCCGGTGGGCGTGCCCGGCGAGCTGGCGATCGCCGGCGCCGGCCTGGCCCGTGGCTACCGCGAGCGGCCCGACCTGACGGCCGAGCGGTTCGTGCCGGACCCCTGGGGCGGTCCCGGCGAGCGGCTGTACCGCACCGGCGACCTCGTTCGCCTGACCGCGGCGGGCGAGCTCGAGTTCCTGGGCCGCCGCGACCGCCAGGTCAAGATCCGCGGCTTCCGCATCGAGCTGGGGGAGATCGAGGCGGCGTTGCGCGAGCACCCCGCCGTGCGTGAGGCGGTGGTGGCCGTCCGCCCCGCCGCGGGCGCGGCCGGCGGCGAGGCGCGGCTGGTGGCCTACCTGGTGACCGCGCCGGAGGTCGGCACCCAATCCGTCCAGCAACTGCTCGCGTCCCGCCTGCCCGACCACATGGTGCCGGCGGCCTTCGTGCGGCTGCCGGCGCTGCCGCTGACGCGCAACGGCAAGGTCGACCTCGCGGCCCTGCCGGACCCGCGGCCCGAGGCGGACGGCGGTCGCGACGATCGCGGGGAGGCGCCGGCGAGCGCGCTCGAGGAGCTGCTGCTCGGGATCTGGTCGGACCTTCTGGGGCGCGGCGATTTCGGGGTGCACGAAAACTTCTTCCGTCTGGGCGGCCATTCCCTGCTGGCGACCCAGCTGCTGTCGCGGGTCCGCGACGCCGTGCTGCTGGAGGTGCCGCTCGCCACCCTGTTCACGGCCCCGACCGTTGCCGGGCTGGCCGGCGCCATCGAGACGCTGCTGCGCACCGCGGGCGCGGCGGCGGACCAGGCGCCGGCCGCGGCGGGCGCCGCCGGCACGGCCGGCATCCAGCCGCGCGGCGAGGAAGGCCCGGCGGCGGTCGGCTCCCCGGTCGGTGCCCCGCAAATTAGGTTCCCGGAGGCTCCGTCGCAGGGCACCGACACTTCCTACGGGTCGCTGTCCTTCGCCCAGGAGCGGCTGTGGTTCCTCGAACAGCTCGCGCCGGGCAGCTCCGCCTACAACATCGGGCGCGCCTACGCGCTGGCGGGAGACCTCTCGCTCCCGGCGCTGGCGGGTGCCTTGGGCGAGATCGTCCGGCGTCACCAGACGCTGCGCACCCGCTTCATCGCCGTGGACGACAGGCCGGTGCAGGCGGTCGAGCCCGCGGGCCCCTGGCACCTGCCGCTGTGCGACCTTGCCGCCCTGCCCGCCGCGGCGCGGGAAGCCGAGGCGGAGAGGCTGGCCGGCGCCCTGGTCCGCCGCGCCTTCGACCTGTCCCGCGGGCGGCTGCTGCGCACCGTCCTCCTGCGCCGCGGCGCCGCGGCGCACCTGTTCGTCGTCGTCATGCACCACATCGTCTCCGACGGCTGGTCGCTGGCGCTCTTCACCGGCGAGCTGGCGGCGCTGTACACGGCATTCGCGGCCCGCGGCGCGGCGCCCGCCACGCCCGTCCTGCCGGAGCTGCCGGTGCAGTACGCCGACTACGCGGTCTGGCAGCGCCGGCGCCTGGACGGCGAGGGCCTCGCGGGCCAGCTGCTGGGGTACTGGCGGCAGCAGCTCGCCGGCTCCCCGCCGGCGCTCGAGCTGCCCACCGACCGCCCGCGCCCGCCGGTCCAGTCCTTCCTCGGCGACGTGCGGCAGCTGGTCCTGCCGGCCGCCGCCGCCGCCGAGCTGCGGGCCTTCGCCTGGCGCCAGGGCGCCACTCCCTTCATGGTGTTGCTGGCGGTGCTCACCGCGGTGCTCGGCCGCCACAGCGGGCAGAGCGACGTCGCGGTGGGCTCGCCGATCGCCGGCCGCAACCGCAGCGAGATCGAGCGCCTGATCGGCTTCTTCGTCAACACCCTGGTGCTGCGCAGCCGGTGGAGCGGCGATCCGGCGCTGGGCGACCTGGTGGCGCTGGCGCGGCAGGCGACGCTTGCCGGGCACGCCCACCAGGAGCTGCCGTTCGAGCGGCTGGTCGCCGAGCTGTCGCCGGACCGCAACCTGGGGCAGACGCCGCTCTTCCAGGTGCTCTTCAACCTGCAGCACCAGGCGCCCGACCCACGGCTTCAGGGCCTGCGGCTGACGCCGTTCGAGGTGCCGCGCCGCGAGTCGCGCTTCGACCTCGAGGTCGAAGTGGCCGACGGCGCGGCGCCGGTCTGCCGCTTCCGCTACGACAGCGACCTGTTCGACGGCGCGACGGTGGCGCGGCTGGCCGGCCACTTCCAGAACCTGCTCGCGGCGCTGCTCGCCGATCCCGGCAGGCGGCTGTCGGCGGCGCCCCTGCTGTCGGCGGGCGAGCGCCACCAGCTGCTGCTCGGCTGGAACGACACCGCGGCCGCCGGGCCGCCGGCGCCGGCAACGCTGGCCGAGCTGTTCGCGGCGCAGGCGCTGCGCACGCCGCAGGCGGTGGCGCTCCTTGCCGGCGGCGGTGAGCTGACCTACGCCGAGCTCGACCGGCGAGCCGAACGGCTGGCGCGGCGCCTGCGCGCCGCCGGCGCCGGTCCCGAGGTGCCGGTGGGCGTGCTGCTCGAGCGCACGCCGCGGCTGGTCGAGGGCCTGCTGGCCATCCTCAAGGCCGGCGGCGCCTACCTGCCTCTCGATCCGCTCTATCCGCCGCGGCGCATCGCCTACATGCTGGAGGACGCGCGGGCGCCGCTGCTGCTCACCGAGCGGCGTCTGCTGGCCCGCCTGCCGGGAGCCCTGGCGCCGGACGGGGTGCGCGTCCTCGACCTGGCCGGCGCCGAGGACGAGGATGCAGGTGTGCGGCTGCGGGAAGCGTCGGAAAGGCTGGCCGCGGCGGCGGCGCCGGGAGCGGCGGCGGGGCCCGGCAACCTGGCCTACGTGATCTATACCTCCGGCTCGACCGGCCGGCCCAAGGGGGTGGCGATCGAGCACCGCAGCGCCGCGGCCCTGGTGGCCTGGGCCCGCCGGACGTTCTCGGCCGCCGACCTCGCGGGGGTCTTCGCCGCCACCTCGATCTGCTTCGACCTCTCGGTGTTCGAGCTATTCGTGCCTCTCTGCTGCGGCGGCACGGTGATCCTGGGCGACGACGCCCTGGCGCTGGCCTCGCCGCCGCCCGGTGCGGCCGTGACGCTCGTCAACACGGTCCCCTCGGCGATGGCGGAGCTGCTGCGCCTGGGAGCCGTCCCGCCGTCGGTGCGCACCATCAACCTGGCCGGCGAGCCGCTGTCGTCCCGGCTGGTCGCGGAGATCCACGCCCAGACCTCGGCGCTGCGTGTCTTCGACCTCTACGGCCCGTCGGAGGACACCACCTATTCGACCTGCGCGCGGCGCCGCGGCGAGGAGCCGCCGACGATCGGCAGGCCGCTCGACGGCACGCGCGTCCACCTGCTCGACCCGCGCCTGCTGCCGGTGCCGGTCGGCGTGACGGGAGAGCTGTGCATCGCCGGGGCCGGCCTGGCGCGCGGCTATCTGCACCGCCCCGAGCTGACCGCCGAGAGGTTCGTGCCCGACCCGTTCGCCGCACTCGCCACGCTTGCCGCCCCGGCCGGCGGCGCCGCGCCGGGCGGGGCGCGCATGTATCGCACCGGCGACCTGGCGCGGACGCTGCCGGACGGGCGCCTGCAGTTCCTGGGACGCCGCGACCACCAGGTCAAGGTGCGCGGCTTCCGCATCGAGCTGGGCGAGATCGAGACGCTGCTCGCCCGGCATCCGGCGCTGCGCGAGGCGGCGGTGGCGGCCCGCGAGGAGGCCGCCGGTGCGGGCACGCGGCTGGTGGCCTACGTCGTGCCGGTGGCCGCGGCGGGCGCCGAGGCGGCGGGAGCCGACGCCGCGGGCGCCGGCGCCGCGGGCGCGTGCCGGCCGGAGGAGCTGAGCGGCTGGCTGGCGCAGCGCGTGCCGGCCTTCATGGTGCCCGCGGCATGGGTGGTCCTGCCCGGCGGGCTGCCGCGCACTCCCAACGGCAAGGTCGACCGGCGCGCCCTGCCGGCACCCGCCGCCGCGCCGGGGCGGCGGCAGGCGGGCACCGCGGAGGACGCGGACCCGCACGGCTACGAGGCGCCCCGGACCACGACGGAGCGGATGCTGGCGGCGGTATGGGCCGAGGTGCTGGGCATCGACCGGGTGGGTGCGCACGACGACTTCTTCCGCCTTGGCGGCCATTCCCTGCTGGCGACGCGAGTGATCGCGCGCCTGCGGCGCGAGCTCGACGTCGACCTGCCGCTGCGCAGCATGTTCCAGACGCCGACGCTCGCCGGGCTGGCGGCGACGGTCGAGGCGCTGCAGCGGGAAAGGGAGCGCCGGGAAGCCGGTGAAGGGCTGCCCGGGCGCCGGCTGCCGATCGCGGCCGTGGAGGCGGGCGAGAGCCTTGCCGCCGGCGGCGGCGGTGCGGTCCGGCCGCGCCTGGTGCCGCTGGCCCGTGGAGAAAGCCGCCGGCAGCGCTCGGCGCTCGACCGCCCGGGAGAGCCGTGACGAAGTCCGGGCTTGCCGAGCCAGGTCTGGAGGAGCCGCCGGCGATCACCGGCCCCCGTCAGCCGGCGCCGGCGGCAGAGGCGGCGCCGGCGGCGGGCGACGAGGTCTTCGTCTACCCCGCGGCCTTCGCCCAGGAACGCCTCTGGTTCTTGGACCAGCTCGAGCCGGGCAGCCCGCTCTACAACATGCCGCTGGCGCTGCTGCTGCGCGGCCGGCTGGATCCGGCGGCGCTCGGCTCGGCCCTGGCCGCGATCGCGCGCCGCCACGAGACGCTGCGCACCGTCTTCGCGGTGGCCGGCGGCTCGCCGGTGCAGGTGATCACCCCGGCCGAGGCGGCCGCCCCGCCGCCGCTGCCGCGGATCGATCTGGCGGCGCTGCCGCCGCCGGCGCGGCAGCGCGAAGGCGAGCGGCTGGCGGCGGCCGAGGCGGCGCGGCCGTTCGATCTCGCCGCCGGACCGCTGTGGCGGGCCGTCCTGCTGCGCCTGGGTGCGGCGGACCACCTGCTGCTCGTCACCCTGCACCACATCGTCGCCGACGGCTGGTCGCTGGTGGTTCTCGGCAAGGAGCTCGGCGCCTTCTACGCCTTCCACGCCTTCCATGCCGCCCGCCGGACCGGCGGCGCGGCCGGCCTGCCGCCGCCGCTGCCGCCGCCGCTGCCGCTGCAATACGCCGACTTCGCGATGTGGCAGCGCGAGTGGCTGGCCGGGGAGGAGGTCGCCGCGGAGCTCGGCTACTGGCGGCAGCGGCTGGCCGGCATGCCGCCGCAGGCCGCGGTGCCGCTGGGGCGCCCGCGGCAGCACGCGGGCAACCATCGCAGCCGGCGCGGGGCGACGCGCGCGCAGGCGCTGCCGGCGGCCGGCCGCGACGCGTTCTACGCCCTGGCGCAGCGGGCCTCGGCCACCCGCTTCATGGCCCTGCTCGCCGCCTTCGCGGCGCTCCTCCACCGCTACACCGGCGAGGTGGACCTGGTCGTCGGCACGCCGGTGGCCGGACGCGGCGAGGCCGCGACCGAGGAGCTGATCGGGCTGTTCGTCAACCTGCTGCCCCTGCGGCTGGACCTGGCGGGCGATCCGTCGCCGCGGCAGCTGTTGGGGCGGGTGCGCGACGCCTGCCTCGGCGCCTTCGACCACCAGGAGGTTCCCTTCGAGTGGCTGGTCAGGGAGCTGCATCCCGAGCGCAGCCTGAGCCACGACCCGCTGGTGCAGGTGATCTTCGGGCTCGACCAGGGCCTCTCGGTGCGGGCGATGGACCTGCCCGGGCTGAGGCTCGAGCCGCACGAGGGCTATCCGAGGGGGCTGAGCGGGCCGAGCGGTCCGGGCGCGCCGGGGGACGGCAAGCTCGCCAAGTTCGATCTGGGGCTGCTGATCGAGGAGACGGCAGCCGGCCTGGTGGCGCGGCTCGACTTCCGGCTCGACTTGCTCGAGCCGTGCGATGCCGTCCGCCTGGCGGAGTCGCTCGGCGTGCTGCTCGCGAGCGCCGCCGCGGCGCCCGACCGGCCGCTCGCCGATCTGCCGCTGCTGCCGGCGGCGGCGCTCCACCAGGCGCTGCGGGAATGGAACGACACCGCCGGCGGCTACCCGCGCACGAGCACGATCGCGGAGCTGTTCGCGGCGCAGGCCCACCTCGCCCCCGGAGCGGTGGCGCTGGCGGCGGGCGAGGAATCGGTGACCTACGGCGAGCTCGAGGCGCGGGCCAACCGGCTGGCGCACCTGCTGCGCGGGCTGGGGGTCGGTCCCGAGGTGCCGGTCGGCCTGGCGCTCAACCGCTCGACCCAGGCGGTGGTGGCGATCCTGGGCATCCTCAAGGCGGGAGGCGCCTACGTGCCGCTCGACCCCGCCTATCCCATGGAGCGGCTGGCCTTCATGATGGCCGATGCGGCGGCGCCGGTCGTCGTCACCGAGGCCCGCCACGCCGCGGCGCTGGCCGAGGCCGCGGCGCGCGGCGGCCGGCTGGTGCGCATCGTGGAGCTGGACACCGCGGCGGCGGCGCTGGCGGTCCAGAGCGATGCCGCGCCGGCGCTGCCGAACGGGGCGGGCGCGGACGGCCTGGCCTACATCATGTACACCTCGGGCTCGACCGGCCTGCCCAAGGGCGTGGCGGTCTGCCAGCGGGCGGTGGTGCGGCTGGTGCGCGGCAACCACTTCGCCGAGCTCGGCGCCGCCTCCTGCGGGGTGGGCGGGCCCGCCGCCGGCCTGGGGGCGCCCGGCGGCGCGGGCGAGACGCTGCTGCAGTTCGCGCCGATCGCCTTCGACGCTTCGACCTTCGAGCTGTGGGGGAGCCTGCTCAACGGCGGCCGGCTGGTGATCTTCCCCGACTACGCCCCGTCGCTGCGCGAGCTCGGAGAGGCGGTGACGCGGCAGCAGGTGACCACGCTGTGGCTGACCGCCGGGCTGTTCCACCAGATGGTCGAGGGCGAGCTCGGCAGCCTGCGGGGCGTCCGCCAGCTGCTCGCCGGCGGCGACGTGCTGATGGTGCCGCAGGTCGAGCGGGCGCTGGCGGCGCTCCCCGAGCTGACGCTGATCAACGGTTACGGTCCGACCGAGAACGTCACCTTCACCTGCTGCCGCCGGCTGCGCGGCGCGCGGCGGCTGGGCGCGTCGGTGCCGATCGGACGGCCGATCGCCAACACCCGCGTCCACCTGCTGGACCGGCAGCTGCGGCCGGTCCCGGCCGGCGTCGCCGGCGAGCTGTGCGCCGGCGGCGACGGGCTGGCGCGCGGCTACTTCAACCGGCCTGACCTGACCGCGGAACGTTTCGTGCCCGACCCGCTCGCCGGCGAGCCGGGAGCCCGGCTCTACCGCACCGGGGACCTGGCGCGGCACCTGCCGGACGGCGATCTCGAGTTCCTGGGCCGCCTCGACAAGCAGGTCAAGATCCGCGGCTTCCGTGTCGAGCCGGGGGAGATCGAGCACCACCTGCTCGCGCACCCCGCCGTGCGGCAGGCGGCGGTGGTGGTGCACGAACCCGCTCCCGGCGACCGCCGGCTGGCCGCCTTCTTCGTGCCGCGCCCGGACGTCGCCGCGGCCGCCGCCGCCGCGGAGCTGCCCGGGTGGCTGCGCGAGCGGCTGCCGGCGCCGATGCGGCCGTCGGCGTACGTGCCGCTGCCGGCCCTGCCGCTCGATCCGAACGGCAAGATCGACCGCCGCGCCCTGGCCGCGCGGCTGGACGCGGGCGGCTGCGGCGCGCCGGGCTGGGGTGCGGATGCCGGCGAGGCGGTGGTGGCATGGCGTCAGAGCCAGCCGGGCCAGCCGAGCCATGCGAGCCGGCCGAGCCAGCCGGTCGAAGAGCTGCTGGGCGAGATCTGGTGTGACCTGCTGCGCCTGCCGGCGGTCGCGGCGCACGAGAGCTTCTTCGACCTGGGGGGGCATTCGCTGCTCGCCACCCGGGTGGTGTCGCGGGTGCGCGAGGTGTTTGGCGTCGAGGTGCCGCTGCGCGCGCTGTTCGAGGCCCCGACCCTGGGCGAGCTCGCGGCGCGCGTGGCGGCGGCCGGCAAGCCGGCCGGTGGTGCGGCGGCCGCGGGGGCAGGGGAGACCGCCCCGCCCATGGCCCGCCTGCCGCGCGATCTGCCGCTGCCCGCCTCCTTCGCCCAGGAGCGGCTCTGGTTCCTCGACCAGCTGGAGGGCGGCGGCGCCGCGGGCGGCTCCTACAACGTGCCGCTGGCGCTCGAGCTCGCCGGCCATCTCGAGCCGCGGGCGCTGGCCGCCGCCTGGCGCGCGGTGGCGCGGCGGCACGAGGCGCTGCGCACCTGCTTCGCCGACGCGCATCCCGAGATCGCTCCGGTGGTGCAGGTGATCGCGGCGGCGGCGGCGGCGCCGCTGCCGGCCGTCGATCTGCGCCACCTCGCCGCCGCGGGCGGCCGCGTCCGCCGGGAGGCGCGCCGCCTGGCGCTCGCGGCGGCGCTGCGGCCGTTCGACCTGCGGCGCCCGCCGCTGCTGCGTGCCCTGCTGCTGCGCCTGCCGGCGCCGGCGCGGGGCGAGGCGCCGGATGCGCGGGGCGACGCGGCGGATGCGCGGCCCGACGGGGCGGCCGGCCCGGCCGCGGCTAGCGCGGCCGGGGAGGCGGCCGAGCCGCTGCACTGGCTGGTCGTCTGCCTGCACCACATCGTCTGCGACGGCTGGTCGCTGGGCATCCTGCTGCGCGAGCTGGCGGCCCTCTACGGCGCGGCCCTGGCCGGCCGGCCGGCGCCGCTGGCGCCGCTGGCGGTGCAGTACGCCGACTTCGCCGTCTGGCAGCGCGCCTGGCTGGCCGGCGAGGTGCTCGCCGAGCAGCTGGCGTACTGGCGGCGGCGGCTGGCCGGCGCCCCGGCGCTGCTGGCGCTGCCCACCGACCGGCCGCGCCCGGCGGTGCAGAGCTTCCGCGGCGTGCAGCGCATCCAGACACTGGCGGCGCCGCTCGCCGGCCGCCTGCGCGAGCTGGGCCGCCGCCAGGGCACCACGCTGTTCATGACCCTGCTCGCCGCCTGGGGCGCGCAGCTGGCCCGCTTGACCGGCGGCGAGGACGTGCCGGTCGGCTCGCCGATCGCCAACCGCAACCGCCTCGAGATCGAGCCGCTGATCGGCTTCTTCGCCAACACCCTGGTGCTGCGGCTGGACCTCGCCGGCGATCCCACGTGCGGGGAGCTGCTGGGGCGGGTGCGCGAGCTGACGCTGGATGCCTACGGCCACCAGGACCTGCCGTTCGAGAAGCTGGTCGAAGAGCTGCGGCCGGAGCGCGCCCTGTCGCATTCGCCGCTGTTCCAGGCGATGTTCGTGCTGCAGCGCCAGGAAGAGCTGGCGCTCGACCTGCCGGGCATCGCGGCCGCCCCGCTGCGGCTCGCCGCGGAGACCGCGAAGTTCGACCTGGGGCTGGCCGCGGCGGCTGGCAGGGAGATCTCGCTGAGCCTCGAGGTCAACCGGGACCTCTTCGACGCGGCGACGGCGACGCGCCTGCTGTCCGGGCTGGCGGCGCTGCTCGAGGAGCTGGCGGCCGGCGGTGCCGCCGGCCGCCGCGCCGGCGAGCTGTCGCTGCTCGGCGCCGGCGAGCGCCACCAGGTCCTGGTCGAGTGGAACGATACCGGTGCCGGACCCGGCGGCGCGCAGCCGGTGGATCTCGCGCTGCACCAGCTCGTCGAGCTGCAGGCGCGGCGGACGCCGGAGGCGGTGGCGGTCCTCGATGGTCCTGCCCCGATCCACCTCACCTACGGCGAGCTCGAGCGGCGGGCCGATCGCCTGGCCCATCGGCTGGCCGGCCTGGGCGTCGGTCCGGAGGTGCGGGTGGGCATCGCCATGGAGCGCACCGCCGAGATGGTGGTGGGCCTGCTGGCCATCCTCAAGGCCGGCGGCGCCTACGTCCCGCTCGACCCCGGCTATCCGCGCGAGCGCCTGGCCTTCATCCTCGCCGACGCGCAGCAGGGGATCGCCGAGCCGGTGCTGCTCACCACGGAGAGCCTGCGCGCCCGCCTGCCCGAGGTCCGCGGCCGGGTCCTGTGCGTCGCACCCGACGGGCACCCTGAGCTGGACGGGCGCGGCGAACCGGATGGAGGCCGCGAGCTGGATGGGAACCCCGGCCTGATTGGGGGCCCCGGCCAGGATGGGCAGTTGGACATGGGCGGGCGCGGCGACGGCCCGCCGTCGAGGCCGGTGCCGCCTGGGGGCCTGGCCTACGTCATCTACACCTCGGGTTCGACCGGGCGCCCCAAGGGGGTGGCCATCACCCACCGCAGCGCCGTCGCGCTGCTGCGCTGGGCCGGCGAGCTGTTCTCGCCGGCCCAGCTGGCCGGCGTCCTGGCCTCGACCTCGATCACCTTCGATCTTTCGGTGTTCGAGCTGTTCCTGCCGCTTTCGCGCGGCGGCACGGTGATCGTCGCCGGCAACGCCCTGGCGCTCCCCACCCTGCCGGCGCGGGACGCCGTGACGCTGATCAATACGGTGCCCTCGGCGATGGCCGAGCTGCTGCGCCTGGGCGGCGTCCCCGCCGCGGCGGCGACGGTGAACCTGGCGGGCGAGCCGCTCAAGCGGGCGCTGACCGACAGGATCCACGGCGAGCTCGGCGGCGTCAGGCGGGTCCACAACCTCTACGGCCCCTCGGAGGACACGACCTACTCGACCTGGGTACGGGTGGCGGCCGGCGCCGGCAGCGAGCCGACCATCGGCCGGCCGGTCGCCGGCACCCGCGCCCACGTGCTCGACCGGCGCCTGCAACCGCTGCCGGTCGGCGTTCCCGGCGAGCTGTGCCTGGGCGGGGCCGGCCTCGCCCGCGGCTACCTCGCGCGTCCCGAGCTGACGGCGCGGAGCTTCGTGCCCGACCCCTGCGGCGGGTTCGGCGAGCGGCTCTACCGCACCGGCGACCTGGTGCGGCAGCTCCCCGACGGCGAGCTGGACTTCCTGGGGCGCCTGGACCACCAGGTCAAGCTGCGCGGCTTCCGCATCGAGCTGGGCGAGATCGAGGCGGCGCTGCTCGCCCACCCGCAGGTGCGTGAAGCGGTGGTGGTGGCGCGCGAAGACACCCCGGGGCGGCGGCGGCTGGTCGCCTACGCGGCGATCTCCGGCATCTCCGGCGGCGCCGCCGCGGCAGCCGGCGGCGAGCGCCCCACCGCGGCGGCGCTCACGGCCCACCTGCGGCAACGGCTGCCGGACCACATGGTGCCCGAGGCGTGCGTGCTGCTCGACGCCCTGCCGCTGACCGCCAACGGCAAGGTGGACCGCCGCGCCCTGCCGGCCCCGGAGCGGCGGCGGGCCGGCGACGCCCCGGCGTTCACCGCTCCCCGCGACCCGGTCGAGGAATTGGTGGCGGGCATATGGTCGGAGGTGCTGGGCGTCGAGCCGATCGGGATCGACGACCGCTTCTTCGATCTCGGCGGCCACTCGCTGCTCGCCACGCAAGTGATCTCGCGGGTGCGCCACGCCTGCGGCGTCGAGATGCCGCTGCGTTCACTGTTCGAGGCCCCCGCCCTCGCCGACTTCGCGGTCCGGGTGGCGGCGGCCATCCGGCGCGCGCCGGCGGCGGGAGAGGGGCGTGCCGCTCCGCCCATCGAGCGCGCGGTGCGCCGCCGGCCGCCGCCCCTTAAGCTGCCGGCGTCCTTCGGCCAGGAGCGGCTCTGGTTCCTCGACCGGCTGGGCGCCGGCGGCGCCGCCTACAACCTGCCCTCCGTCCTGCGGCTCCGCGGCGAGCCGGCGGTGCCGGCGGTGCCGGCCCTGGCCGCCGCCCTGGCCGAGCTGGTGCGCCGTCACGAGAGCCTGCGCACCACCTTCGCCGCCGCCGGCGACGAGGTGATGCAGGTCATCGCGCCGGCGGGGCCGGTGCCGCTGCCCGTCGTGGGGCTCGCGGCGCTGCCCGCGGGAGCGCGCGCGGCGGCGCGGCGGCGCCTCGCCGCGGCCTGCGCGCGCCGGCCCTTCGACCTCGAGCGCGGGCCGCTGCTGCGCGCCACGCTCCTGCGGCTCGCCGCCGGCGAGCACATCCTGGTGCTCGTCCTCCACCACATCGTGTCGGACGGCTGGTCGCAGGGAGTCCTGCTCGGCGAGCTGGCGGCGCTCTACTCGGCGTTCGCCGCCGGGAACCAGCCCGCGCTTCCCGGGCTGCCCATCCAGTACGCCGACTTCGCGGCGTGGCAGCGCGGCTGGCTGCGCGGCGAGACCCTGGAGGCGCAGCTCGCCTTCTGGCGCCGGCAGCTGGCGGGCGCGCCGGCGCTGCTCGAAATGCCGCTCGACCGGCCGCGGCCCGCGGTGCAGAGCTTCCGCGGCGCGCAGCGCGCGGCCGAGCTGCCGCCGGCCCTGAGCGGCGAGCTGCGCGCTCTCGGACGGCGGCAGGGCGCGACGCTGTTCATGACCCTGCTCGCCGCGTTCTCGACGCTTTTGGGCCGCTGCGCCGGCAGCGAGGACGTCCTCGTCGGCACGCCGATCGCCAACCGCAACCGGGTGGAGACCGAGGGCCTGATCGGCTTCTTCGTCAACACCCTGGTGCTGCGGATCGGCCTCGCCGGCGATCCCACGGGCAGCGAGCTGCTGGCGCGGGTGCGGGAGGCGACGCTCGCCGCCTACGCCCACCAGGACGTGCCGTTCGAGAAGCTGGTCGAGGAGCTGCGGCCGCGGCGCAACCTCTCCCATGCGCCCATCTTCCAGGTGGTGCTGATGCTGCAGAGCCAGCGCCCGGCCGCCGGCGGCGCGCCCCCAGCCGGTTCCCCCCCTGTCGCCGGCGCCTCGGCCCCGACGGTGGCGGCGGCCCCGGCGGCCGGCCTCGAGCCGGCCGGCGAGGAGCTGGACCACGGCACGGCGAAGTTCGACCTCAACCTGGTTTTCGCGGAAGAGGCGGGCGCGGCGGGAGGCGGCCGGCTGCGCGCGGTGCTCGAGTACTGCCGCGACCTGTTCTTCGCCGCCACCGCCGAGCGGCTGCTCGGGCAGTTCGCGGCGCTCGCCGCCGGGCTTGCCGCGGAGCCCGGCCGGCGCCTGTCGGAGCTGCCGCTGCTCACCGCGGCGGAGCGCCAGGAGCTGGTCGTCGAATGGAACGACAGCGCCGCCGGTTCCGCGGCTGAGCAATGCCTGCACGAGCCGTTCGCGGCGCAGGCGGCGCGGGCACCGTCGGCGCCGGCCCTGGTGTTCGGCGGCGAGAGCTGGAGCTACGGCGAGCTGGACCGGTTTAGCAACCGCCTGGCGCGGCAGCTGGTCCGCACCGGCGTCGGACCCGGCAAGCTGGTGGGCATCCTGCTCGAGCGGCGCTGCGAGATGGTGGGGGCGGTGCTGGCGGTGCACAAGGCCGGCGGCGCCTACGTGCCGATCGAGGTGCGCTGGCCGCCGGACCGCCTGCACTGGATCCTGGCCAGCAGCGGCATCGCCTGCCTGGTGACCGAAGCCGCCCAGCTGCCGCTGCTCGCCGAGCTGCCGGTGCTGCCGGCGCTGGCGCACGTCGTCGCGGTCGACGAGGTGGCGGGAGCACCGGACCGAACCCAGGCTCCGGCAACTGCCGGCGCGGGTACGTCCGCCGCGGGTGCGTCCGCCGCGGTCCCTGCTCCCTGGACGCTGGGATCGGCTGCCGACTTCGCGGCGCTGCCGGCCACGCCGCTGCCGCGGCGCGCCGGGCCGGACGACCTCGCCTACATCATCTTCACCTCGGGCTCGACCGGCCGGCCCAAGGGCGTCATGGTGCGCCACCGGCCGGCCCTCAACCTGATCCAGTGGGTCAACGAAACGTTCGAGATCGGTCCGGCGGACCGGCTGCTGTTCCTGACCGCCCTGTCCTTCGACCTGTCGGTCTACGACGTCTTCGGCATCCTGGCCGCCGGCGGCAGCCTGCGCATCGCGCGCAGCGAGGAGGTGCGCGATCCCGAGACGCTGGTGCGCATCCTCCGCACCGAACCGATCACGTTCTGGGACTCGGCGCCGGCGGCGCTGCAGCAGCTCGTGCCTTACCTGCCGGCGGCGCGGCCGGCGCCCGCGGCACCCGCGGCAGCGGCGGACCCGGAGCTGCCCGGGCGGCAAGAGCAACCCGGAGCGCTGCGGCTGGTGTTCCTTTCCGGGGACTGGATCCCGGTGACGCTGCCCGACCGTCTGCGCGAGGCCTTCCCGCGGGCGCGGGTGATCGGGTTGGGCGGGGCCACCGAGGCGACGGTGTGGTCCAACTGGTTCCCGATCGCGGCGGTCGATCCGGCGTGGACCAGCATCCCCTACGGCCGGCCAATCCGCAACGCCCGCTATTTCGTGCTCGACGGCGCCGGCAACCCGTGCCCGATCGGCGTGCCGGGCGACCTCTATATCGCCGGGGACTGCCTGTCGGCAGGCTACTTCGGCGCTCCAGAGCTGACCGCGCGGTCCTACCGGCCGGATGCGCTGAGCGGCGGGGTGGGCGAGCGCCTGTACGCGACCGGCGACCGGGCGCGCTTTGGCGCCGACGGCAACATCGAGTTCCTGGGGCGCGTGGATTCGCAGGTCAAGGTGCGCGGCTTCCGCATCGAGCTGGGGGAGATCGAGTCGGTGCTGGCCGCCCACGAGGCGGTGCGCGAGGCGGTGGTGCTGGTGCGCGAGGACACGCCGGGAGACCGCCGGCTGGTGGCCTACGTGATCCCGGCGGGCGAGGCGCCGCCGGCGCGCGAGCTGCGGCGCTTCGCGCAGCGCAAGCTGCCGGAGTACATGCTGCCGTCGGCGTTCGTGCTCCGCGACCGCTGGCCGGTCTCGGCCAACGGCAAGCTCGACCGGAAGGCCCTGCCGCCGCCGGAGGCGGCGCCGGGGGGCGGCAGCGGCGCGGCAGAGCCGGCGGGCGCGGTGGGCGGAGGGGCGCCGGCCGGCGCGGCGGCGACCGCGGGAGCGGCGGGTGCGTGGGCGGCGGACGCGGCGGGTGGGTGGACGGCGGGTGCGGCGGCGGTGGCGGGCGCACGAGCGGCGGCGGCGGGCGCCGGGGCGGCGACGGCCGCGGCAGAAGCCCTGGTGCCGCCGCGCACGGCGATGGAGCGGGCGATCGCGGCGGTCTGGCGCGAGGTGATCGGTCTCGCCGACGTGGGGGTGCACGACAACTTCTTCGAGGTGGGCGGCCACTCGCTGCTGATGGCGCGGGTCCAGGCGCGGCTGGAGGAGGCGCTGGGGCGCAGCGTGCCGCTGATCGACCTGTTCCAGCATCCGACGATCGCCGCCCTCGCCACCCATCTGAGCGGCGCCGGCCTGGCGGCGGACATGGCGGGCGCCGCGGCCGCGCCGGACGGGCCGTCCGAGCCCGCGGGCCGGCCCGCGGCGGCGGGCTCGGCGGCGGTTGCGGTGATCGGCCTCGCCGGCCGCTTCCCGGGGGCGGGAGACGCCGCGGAGTTCTGGCGCAACCTGCGCGACGGCGTCGAATCGATCCGGTTCTTCTCGGATGCGGAGCTGCTGGCGGCGGGCTTCCCGGCGGCGCTGCTCGGCGATCCGCGGCTGGTCAGGGCGCGCGGCATGCTGGCGGGCGCCGACCAGTTCGATGCCGCGTTCTTCGGCTACTCGCCGCGGGAGGCGCAGGTCATCGATCCGCAGCAGCGGCTGTTCCTCGAGTGCGCCTGGGAGGCGCTCGAGGACGCCGGCCACGACGCCGGCCGCGGCGGCGCCCGGATCGGGGTCTTCGGCGGCGCGACCGAGAACACCTACGTCCTGCACCTGCTGACCGACCCCGCGGTGCTGGCGGCCGTCGGGCGGCACCAGATCGCGATCGCCAACAACCCGGATTTCCTGTGCGCCCGGGTGTCCTACAAGCTCAACCTGACCGGCCCGAGCGCCGCGGTGCAGAGCGCCTGCTCGACGTCGCTGGTGGCGGTGCACATGGCGTGCACGGCGCTGCTGCGCGGCGACTGCGACCTGGCGCTCGCCGGCGGCGTCTCGGTGCAGGCGCGGGAGGTCAGCGGCTACCTGTACGAGGAAGGCGGGATCTCCTCGCCCGACGGCCACACGCGCGCCTTCGACGAGGCGGCCCGCGGCGTGGTCGGGGGCAGCGGCGCCGGGGTGGTGGTGCTGCGGCGGCTGGACGCGGCGCTCGCCGCCGGCGATACGGTGCGGGCCGTGATCCTCGGCTCGGCCGTCAACAACGACGGCAACCTCAAGGTCGGCTTCACCGCGCCGAGCGTCGAGGGCCAGGCGGCGGTGATCCGCGAGGCGCTGGCGGCGGCCGGGGTCGAGCCCTCGACGATCGGTTACGTGGAGGCGCACGGCACCGGCACCGAGCTGGGCGATCCGGTCGAGATCGCCGGCCTGGCCCGGGCCTTCGGCGCCACCGAGGAGGCGGGGCGCTGCGCGCTGGGCTCGGTCAAGACCAACATCGGCCACCTCGACGCGGCGGCGGGCGTCGCCGGGCTGATCAAGACGGTGCTGGCGCTCGAGCACCGGCTGATTCCGCCAAGCCTGCATTTCACCCGGCCGAGCCCGAAGATCCGCTTCGCCGGCACGCCGTTCCACGTCAACGCCCGGCTGGCGGAGTGGCCGGCCGATGGCCAGCCGCGGCGGGCCGGGGTCAGCTCCTTCGGCATGGGCGGCACCAACGCCCACGTCGTCATGGAGGAGGCGCCGCCGGCGGCGCCGGCGGCCCCGTCGCGGCCGGCGCAGCTGCTGGTGGTGTCGGCCCGCACGCCGGAGGCGCTCGAGCAAGCCAGCCGGCGCCTGGCCGAGCACCTCGAGCGGCGCCCGGACCTCGAGCTCGCCGACGTCGCCCGCACCTTGCAGGTCGGACGGCGTGCCTTCCGCTGCCGGCGGATCGTGGTCTGCACCAGCCATGGCGAGGCGGCGGCGGCGCTGCGCGGGAGCCGCTCGGCGTCGCCGTCGCTGTCGCTGTCGCCGGCGGCGAGCGGCACCGCGCCGGACGCCGGCACGGTCGGGCCGGTGGTCTTCCTGTTCCCCGGCCAGGGCACGCAGTACCCCGGCATGGCGGCGGAGCTCTACGCCGGGGAGCCGGACTTCCGCGCCGCGCTCGACGAGTGCAGCGACCTGCTGGCGCCGCACCTCGGCTGCGACCTGCGCGATCTGCTGTACCCGCGGGAGGGTGGCTGGCAAGAGAGCGGACGAGACCCCAAGGGAGCCGCGGGGCTCGACGAGGCCGGGGGCGGGACGGCGCGCGCGGTGGCGGGGAGGCTGGGCCGAGCGCGGAGCGGAACGGCGCGCGAGGCGGCGGCGAGGCTCGAGCGGACCGAGATCGCGCAACCGGCGCTGTTCGCGGTCGAGTACGCCCTGGCCCGGCTGTACATGGCGTGGGGCATCCGGCCGCAGGCGATGCTGGGGCACAGCGTCGGCGAGCTGGTGGCGGCCTGCCTGGCCGGGGTGTTCACGCTGCCCGCGGCGCTCGGCCTGGTGGCGGCGCGCGGCCGCCTGATGCAGCAGCTCCCGGCCGGGGCGATGCTCGCCGTCGAGCTGCCCGAAGCTGCGGTCGTGCCGCTGCTCGGCGATGGCGCCGGCCTCCTCGACCTGGCGGCGGTCAACAGCCCGCACTCGTGCGTCGTCTCGGGAGCCACGGCGGCGGTCGCCGCGCTGCGCCGGCGGCTCGAGGAGCAGGGAGTTTCCTGCCGGCGGCTGCACACCTCGCACGCCTTCCACTCGGCGATGATGGATCCCATCCTGGCGGCGTTCGGCGAGCAGGTGGCCGCGGTCGAGCGGCAGCCGCCGCGGCTCGCCTGGCTGTCGAACGTGACCGGCGGCTGGATCACGCCCGCGGAGGCGGTCGCCCCCGCCTACTGGGCGCGCCACCTGCGCCAGACGGTGCGTTTCGCGGACGCCCTCGGGGCGCTGCGGGGCCCCGCTGAGGGCGGCGGGAGCGGCGAGAGCAGCGAGGGAGGCGAGGGCGAGGAGCGCGCTCGTGGTGGCCGCCGCCGCAGCCAGGAACCGATCCTGCTCGAGGTGGGTCCCGGCCGCACGCTGACGACGCTGGCGCGGCAGCAGGCGGGCGAGGGCTGGGGCAGGACCGCCATCGCGTCGCTGCCGCGGGCCGGCGACGGCGGGTCCGATCTCGCCGCCGCGCTCGGCGCGCTGGGCCGCCTGTGGCTGGCCGGCGTCGAGGTCGATTGGGACGGTTTCGGCGCCCACGAGCGGCGCCGGCGGGTGCCGCTGCCCACCTACCCGTTCGAGCGGCGCAGATTCTGGCTCGATGGCCTGGCGCGGCCGCGAACGGCCATTGCCGACGATGCGGCGACGACGGCGAGCGGCTGGCAGGCGGTGGCCGCGGCGGGAGCAGAGCCGGCGGCAGCGGCCGGAACGGCATCGGAAAACAAAATGGTATCGGAACCTGCGGCGGCCGGCTTCGTCGCCCCCCGCAACGAGGTGGAGCAGGGCATCGCCGAGATCTGGCGCGAGCTGCTGGGTGTCGAGCGGGTGGGCGTGGACGACGACTTCTTCGCCCTCGGCGGCAGCTCGCTGATGGCGGTGCAGTTCGGCGCCCGGCTGCGGCGGCGCTTCGGCGTCGAGGGCGCCTCGCTGCTGCTCGAGGCGCCGACGCTCGGCGAGCTGGCCGCGATGGTGGCGGCGCAGGCAGGCGCTGCGGCCACGGGGACCGCGGCGGAGGGGGTCGCAGCCGAGGGCGCCACGGCGGCGGCTGCCGCGGCGCCTCCCAGCTGCCTGGTGCGGCTGCAGGCCGGCGGCGCCCGGCGTCCGCTCTTCCTGGTCCACCAGGTGGGCGGCAACGTCTTCAGCTTCCGCGCTCTCGCCCGCGGGCTCGGCCGCGAGCTGCCGGTCTACGGCCTGCGCTCGCGCGGGCTCGAAGCGGGCGAGCAGCCGCTCGCCTCGGTCGAGGAGATGGCCGAGCTGTACCTGGGCCTGCTGCGCGGCGTGCAGCCCCGCGGCCCCTACCGGATCGGCGGCGCCTCGATGGGCGGCATGGTCGCCTGGGAGATGGCGCAACGCCTGCAAGGCGACGGCGAGGCCGTCGAGCTACTGGCGCTGATGGACACGCCCTGCGGCGAGCAGATGCCCGCGCGGCCGGCCGCGGACTGGGAATTCGTCGGCGCCGTGCTCGCCGGCCGCATCCAGCTGACGCCGGCCGAGCTCATGCCGCTGCCGCTCGACGCGCAGCTCGAGTACGCGCTCGACAAGGGGCGGCGCGCGGGGGCCGGCGACGACCTGACGGTCGAGTCGGCGCGCCGCCTGGTGGCGGTGCTGAAGGCCAACGTCGGCGCCCTCTTCGGCTACGCGCCGCGGCCCTACCCGGGACGGCTGCTCTATTTCCGCGCCCGCGAGCGCCGCGCCGTCGATCCGCCGCGGCCCGAGCTGCCCTGGATCGAGCTGGCGGCGGCAGGCACCGAGGTCGTCCTGGTGCCGGGAGACCACGAGACCATGCACGCGCCGCCGCAGGTGAGCGCGATGGTGGAACGCCTGGCGGCCCTGCTCTGATCGCCGCCGATGGCCGGGCGACCGCCACCGATCAGTGCAGGGCCGTCGCCGGCGCCCACGGACGTGTGAGAGAGTCAGCGCCGCGAACCGACCTCGATGAGGAGATCCGGATGACGATTCGCCAGCTGTATCGGTCGCTCGCCCTGGCGGGCGCCCTGGGCGCCGCGGTCGCTGCCGCCGGAGCCGGCACCGGCAGGGCCACCGCCGCCACAGGTGCCGGCAGGACCACCGCCGCCGGTGCCGAGGCAGGAGCCGCGGCCCTGCGCGAGCGGGTGCGTGCGTATCGCCTGCACCATGAAAAGGAGATCGTCCAGGAGCTGGCGACGTTCTCGTCGCTGCGCAACGTCGCCCGCGACCGCGCGGACATCGTCGCCAACGCCGACGCGCTGGCCGCCATGCTGAAGCGGCGCGGCCTCACCGCCCGCAAGCTGGAAGCCGCGGGCTCGCCGCCGGCTGTCTACGCCGAGCTGTCCACCCCCGGAGCGCGGCGCACCGTGGTCTTCTACGCCCACTACGACGGTCAGCCGGCCGACGCCGCCGACTGGCATGGCGATCCCTGGAAGCCCGTGCTGCGCACCGGCCCGCTGCCCGCCGGCAAGGAGGTGGACCTGGCGAGCGCGCCGTCGCCGCTGCCCGCCGAATGGCGGCTCTTCGCGCGCGCGGCGAGCGACGACAAGGGGCCGATCGTGGGCATGCTCACCGCCCTCGACGCGCTGCGCGCCGCGGGCATCGCGCCGTCGGTGAACCTCAAGTTCTTCTTCGAGGGCGAGGAGGAGGCGGGATCGCCGCACCTGGGGGCGATCCTCCGGCAGTACCGCGAGCTGTTGGCGGCCGACGCCTGGGTGCTGTGCGATGGGCCGGAGCACCAGAGCCGGCGGTTCCAGGTGGTCTTCGGAGCGCGCGGCTACACTGGGCTGCAAATGACCTTATATGGGCCGTCGCGCCCGTTGCACAGCGGCCACTACGGCAACTGGGCGCCCAATCCTGCCGCGCTGCTGGCGCAGGTGCTGGCGAGCATGCGCGGACCCGACGGCGAGATCCTGATCCAGGGCTTCGCGCAGGACGTCAGGCCGCTCAGCGCGAGCGAGCACCGCGCCGCGGCAGCGCTGCCGCCGGTCGAGGACGACCTGCGGCGCGAGCTGGCGATCGGCTGGACCGAGGGCAAGGGGGAGCGGCTGCAGGAGCTGGTGATGCGCCCGGCCCTCAACGTGATCGGCCTGCGCTCGGCGCAGGTGGGTCCGCAGGCGCACAATGCCATCCCCACCGAGGCGACCGTGGCGATCGACTTCCGGCTGGTGCCCGACCAGACCCCTGAGCGGGTGCACGCGCAGGTCGAGGAGCACCTGCGCCACCTCGGCTTCTTCATCGTGCACGGCGAGCCGGACGCGGCAGCGCGGCTGGCGCATGGCAAGGTGGCGCGCCTCGAGTGGGTCGAGGGCTATCCGGGGGCGCGGACGGCCATGGACCTGCCGGCGTCGCGCGCCGTGGTCGAGGCGGTCGAGGAGGGGCTCGGCAAGCCGGTGCTGCAAGTGCCGATGCTCGGCGGCAGCATCCCGATCTATCTTTTCGGCGAGATCATGAAGGCGCCGGTCATCGCCGTGCCGACCGTCAACTACGACAACAGCCAGCACGCCGCCGACGAGAACCTGCGCCTGCAGAACCTGTGGGACGGCATCGAGGTCTTCGCCGCGCTCTTCGCCCGGCTCGACAAGGACTGGAAGTGAGCGCCGGAAGGCACGCCGGTCACGGTCTACCGCACGCCGCCGGTGCCCTTCAGGTTGGAGTGAAACGGGCCGCCGCGGACCGTCACCACACCCGGCAGCGCTTCTCCGGCGCCATCGGGGTCCCGGCCTTGCAGCTGAACGCCTGCTGGAACTCGGGCATGTTGACGACGGTGCCATCGACCCGGTAGCGGCCGGGGGAGTGCGGGTTGGTGAGCACGTGCCGGCGCTCGGCCTCGGGCGTCGTGTTGACGCACCAGACCTGGGCGAAACCGACGAAGAACCGCTGCTCCGGCGTCAGGCCGTCGATCGACTGGCGCGTCTTGCCGTCCTGGCTCGCCTCGAAGGCCATGTAGGCGAGGCGCAGGCCGCCGTTGTCGGCGGTGTTCTCGCCCAGGGTCAGGCGGCCGTTGAGGGTGAGGCCGCCGGCCGCCGGAAAGGCCGAATACTCGTCGGCGACACACGCGGTGCGCTGCTTGAACTCCGCCTGGTCGGCAGGAGTCCACCAATCGACGAGGTTGCCGTGGCCGTCGAACTGGCTGCCGCGATCGTCGAAGCCGTGCGTGAGCTCGTGGCCGATGGCCGCGCCGATGGCGCCGTAGTTCGCGGCGTCGTCGCGCTTGGGATCGTAGAAAGGCGGCTGCAGGATTCCGGCCGGGAAGTTGATGTCGTTGAGCTCCGCCCGGTAGTAGGCATTGACGGTGGGCGGAGTCATGATCCAGTCGCGGCGGTCCACCGGCTTGCCGATCTTCGCCAGGCGCCGCGCGAGCTCGAACGCCTCGGCGCGCTCGATGTTGCCGACCAGGTCGCCGCGCACGACCGCCAGGCTGCCGTAGTCGCGCCAGGTGTCGGGATAGCCGACCTTGTTGGCCACCGCCGCCAGCTTTTCCTCGGCGCGCTGCTTGGTCTCGCGGCCCATCCAGGTCAGGCCGTCGATGTCCCTGGCCATCGCCTTCTCGATCTCGGCCACCAGCGCCTGCGTCCGGCGCTTCGCGTCAGGGTCGAACCACGCGGCGACGTACTGCCGGCCCAGCGCCTGGCCCAGCGCGCCGTCGGTCTCCTCGACGCAGCGGTCCCACCGCGGCCGCGGCCGCTGCGCCCCGCCCAGGGTCTTGTCGAAGAAGTCGAAGCTCTCGGCGGCAAAGGCGCGCGGCAGCCAGGGCGCCGCGGCGTGCAGCACCTGCCAGCGCAGGTAGGTCTGCCACTGCGCGACGCTGGCGTGATGCAACAGGTCCTCGACGCCGCGCAGGAAATCGGGCTCGGCGACGTTGAGGCTGCCGACCGGCGGCGCGCCCACCGCGGCCAGGTATGCATCCCACGAGAACGACGGGGTCAGCGCCTGGAGCTGCTGGCGAGTGAGCTTGTGGTAGACCTTGGCGGGATCGCGCCGGCTCACCCGGTCGAGGGTGGCCTTCGCCAGCGCGGTCTCGATCTCGAGCACGGCGGCGGCGTCGGCAGCCGCCCGCTCGGCCGGTTCGCCGAGGAGCGCGAACATGCGTTGCAGGTGCTTGGAGTAGGCGGCACGCTGCTCGGCCGACTTGGCGTCCGCCGCCAGGTAGTAGTCGCGGTCGGGGAGCGCCAGCCCGCCCGCCTCGAGGACGGCGATGACCGAGGTCGCGTCCTCGTAGTCCTGGCCGGATTGGATGCGGAACAGGACGTTGACGCCAACCTGCCGGAGGTGCGCCGCCAGGGCGGGAAGCTCGGCGGGAGAGGCCAGCGCCGCGATGTGGTCCAGGTCGGGCTGGATCGAGGCGAGGCCGCGTTTTTCGACGCCGTCCTCGTCCATGCAGGTGGCATAGAAGGCGCCGACCTTCCGCTGCTCGCCGATGGGGTCGGGGCGGTCCGCGGCGTCGGCTTCCAGGATGTCGCGCAGCTTGGCGCGATTCTGCTTGGTCAGCTCGGAAAAGCGGCTCCACGCCGGCTGGTCCGCCGGCACGGGGTTCTGCGCCATCCACCCGCCGCACGCGTAGCGATAGAAGTCCACGCAGGGATCGGCCGGCGGTGCCAGGGGCTCGCGGCTCACCCCTACCGCGGCCGCGGCGGGCTTGGCCGGCCCGGCGCCCGCCGCCGGCCGGGCCGGCTCGGCAGGCCCGGCTGCCACGGCCGGCTCGGCGACCATGGCGGCGGCGCAGCACGTTGCGAGGACGAGGGTCACGGAGATGGGGCCGGCGAGTCTGATCATGATTTCGAGGTTCCTCTCGTCCCGCGGACGCTTGGGCGATGGTTGCGGCCTGGCGATCAATTGCCTATTCTACTTACGCTTCTCAGGTCCATGGCCAGTGTCCCGTCTCAGAAGTTCGCGTCATTAGTCGCCGAGCAATCCGGCCACCTGGCCAGGCGCGCCGACGCAGGCATAGTCGGACCTATGTCGAGGAGGCGCAACGCCGCCAGGGGGCCGGAGGGCCGGCGAATGATGATGCGAACTTCTGAGACGGGACACTAGGAAGGAGCCCGCGTGTCGGTAGACAGCTCGGCGGCCGCCGGCGGCTGGCGGCGGCGCAGCGAGAACGCGCTGGTCGGCTGGGTGCTGGTGGCCGGGCTGGCGGGGATTGCCACGGCGATGCTGGCGCTGGCCGCCGGCCGCGGGGCGGCGGCATGGCCGGCGTGGCTCTTCGTCGTCCTGGGCCTCTCGGCGGTCGGGGCTCACGGCGCCTGGGTGTTCCGGTTCTTCCAGCGGTTGGAGCGCCGGCTGCCGGTGGAGGAGGAGCGGTTCCAGCGCCTGGACGCGACCCTCGGCGCGACCTGCCTGCAGCTGGGCGCCGGCGACCTGGTGCGGGCGGCGGCGGCGAGCCGCGGCCTGCCGGCGCAGGTGGCGGGCGCCTTCGCCGCCTCGTCCGAGGCGCTGTCGCGCCTGGCGCAGCAGATCCAGGACAGCTCCGTCGAGGTGGCCTCCGCGGCGGACGCGGTGAACCGCATCGCCTCGGAGCTGGCGGCCGGTTCCTCCGAGCAGGCGGCGTCGGTGGTGGAGATCACCGCCGCCATGGAGGAGCTGGCGCGCACCGCGTCGCACATCGCCGTCAGCGCGTCGCGCCAGGCCGAGCTGGCGACCCTGGCGGAGGAGAGCGGCGATGCCGGCGCCGCGGCGGTGGACGAAGCGGTGGCGGGGGTCGAGGAGGTCAAGAAGCGGATCAGCGCCATCGCCAGCCGGGCCGACGCGCTGGGCACCCGCTCGAAGGAGATCTACCGGGTGCTCGACCTGATCACGGAGATCGCGCAGGAGACCCACATCCTGTCGCTCAACGCGGCCATCGAGGCGGTGGCGGCGGGCCCGGAAGGCCGGCGCTTCTCGGTGGTGGCCGAAGAGGTGCGCCGCCTCGCCCAGCGCTCGCAGGACTCGGTCGAATCGGTGCGCAACCTGCTCGACGAGTTCGCCGGATCGATCCGCGCCACCATCGTCGCCACCGAGGAGGGGAGCAAGGAGGCGGTCCGGGTGCTCGAACGCTCGCGCGCCGCGGCGGCGGCCATCGCCGAGCTGCGCCACGCCTCCGGCGACACGGCGCGGGTGGCAAGACAGATCTCCCTCGCCACCCAGCAGCAGAACGCCGCCTCCGACGAGGTGGTGATGACGCTGCGCGAGGTGAGCCTGGTAGTGCAGCGCATGACCGGCGGCCTCAAGGACCTGTCGGCCACCGCCGACCGGCTCAACGCCCTGGCCCTCGAGATCCAGCTGCTGGCGCAGTCGTTCCATCTCGACTCGGCGCGCTCGCTCAAGCACCTGGTCGAGACCTGGGCGGCGCGCGCCGCGGCGATGCCGGTGGAGGCGCGGCAGCAGCTGCTCGACGAGCTGGTGCGCGAGACGCAGTTCGCCGACCTGGCGTACTGGGTGGACGAGCGCGGCTACATGAGCGCCCTGGCCGTCAATCCGGCGACGATCGGCGCCCGGCCGGCACTCGAGCTGGCACAGCTCCAGGACGTAGACATGCGGCGGCGCCCCTGGTTCCGCAATGCCGAGCGCGAGCGCCGCACCGGCATCACCGCGCCCTACCAATCGATCCTCACCGGCGAGCACTGCTTCACCGTCTGCGCCTGCCTCGATCGCCAGGACGGCGGCTTCGGCGGCGTGCTGGCGGTCGACGTCAACGTCACCGGCTGGACGCGGATCTAAGGATGGCCGTCTCCGAGCCACCCCTGGCGCCGCCGGCCGATCCGCCGGGCAGGGACGGGCCGCCGGGCAGGATGCAGGCGACCCATCTCCTGGTGCGGGCCGGCGAATACGTCTGCGCCCTGCCGCTGCACGCGGTGCGGCAGGTGCTGCGGTCGCTGCCGCTGCATCCGTTGCCAGGCTCGGCGCCTGAGCTGCGCGGGCTCGCCGAGTTCGCCGGCGATCCGCTGCCGGTGCTCGACCTGGCGCGGCTGGCCAGGGCGCCGCAGGGCGCCAACCCGACCTTTCCGGTGACCGTGGTCGCCTGGGCCGGTCCGCCCGGCGCGCGCGAGCTGGTGGGATTGGCCGCCGATGCGGCGCTCGACGTCGCCTACCTGCCGGCGGCGGCGATCGTGGCGGCGGCCGGAGGGCCCGGCGGCCCGGGAGCGCCGGGCGCCGGCGGCGACGGCGGCTTGATCGCCGGCGACGCGTGGCTTGCCGGCCAGCTGGTCCGGGTGATCGACCTGCAGCAATTGGGGCAGGGCTCTTGAGCGAAGGCTTCCTGGTGCTGCGCCGAGGCGGCGCCAGCTGGGCGGTGGCGCGGCCGGCGGTGCAGGGCGTGGCGCGCCGCGGCGCCGGCTTCGAGGTGCAGGTGGCGGCGGGCGCCCTCGGCGCCGACGAGGTGGTGGGGGTGGCGGCGGACCTGCGCTTCCTGCCGGCGGGCGGCGTGCTGCGCCGCTTCTGGCCCGAAGCGGCGCTCGGCCTGGCGATTCACGACGCGCTGCCGGTGGTCCTGATCGACCCGCTCGCGCCGCCGCGGTCGCTGCTCGCCCGGGCCTCGCGCGAAGACGGCGTGGCGCAGATGGGAGACGCTGAAGATGGCAACTGAGGCGGTCGCCGCGCCGGCTGCGGAGAGTGCGGCGGGCACGCGCAGCCCGGCGAACCAACGAGCCGTTGCCGGCCTGGCGCTGGCGGTCGCCACGGCGGTGGCAGGGTATCTCCTGCTGGTGGTGGCCGACGAACAGGGCGCGCCGGGCTGGCTGCAGGACTTCTACCTGGTCGCGGCGCTGACCGGGATCTGGCTGTACGTCGCCTTCGTGTACCGGCCGCAGCTGGGTCTTTGGGACCGTGTCGGCTCGCTCGAGCGACGCAACCGCGCGGTCGAGGAGGACCTGACGCTGGCGCTCGACCTGCTGCGCAGCGGCGACCTGGTCAACTCCCAGGGGCGCTCCGAATCGTTGCCGCCCCAGCTGCGCGTCGCCTTCGGCGGCGCCACCGCCGCCCTCGACGTGCTGGCGCAGCAGATCCAGGAGAGCTCGATCGAGGTGGCCGGCGCCGCCAACTCGGTCAACCAGATCGCCTCGGACCTGGCCTCGGGCTCGTCGGAGCAGGCGGCCTCGGTGGTGGAGATCACCGCCGCGATGGAGGAGCTGGCGCGCACCGCGTCGCAGATCGCCGAGAACGCCGCCAGCCAGGCCGATCTCACCGGCAAGGCCGAGGAGAGCGGCGACAAGGGCGCCGCCGCGGTGGAGGAGGCGGTCGCCGGCATCGAGGAGGCCAAGAAGCGGATCAGCGGCATCGCCAACCGTGCGGACACCCTGGGCGCGCGCTCCAAGGAGATCTACCGCGTTCTCGACCTGATCACCGACATCGCCCACGAAACCCACATCCTGTCGCTCAACGCGGCCATCGAGGCGGCGGCCGCCGGCGATCACCACCGGCGGTTCTCGGTGGTGGCCGACGAGGTCCGGCGGCTGGCGCAGCGCTCGCAGGAATCGGTGGAGTCGGTGCGTTACCTGCTCGAGGAGTTCGCCGGTTCGATCCGCGCCACGGTGGTGGCCACCGAGGAAGGCAACGCCGAGGCGTCCGGCGTGCTGGCGCGGGCGCGGGCGGCGGCCTCGTCGATCGAGCAGCTGCGGGGAGCTTCCGGCGACACCGCGCGCGTGGCGCGCGAGATCTCGCTCGCCACCCAGCAGCAGAACGCCGCGTCCGACGAGGTGGTGCTGACCCTCAAGGAGGTGAGCCAGGTGGTGCAGCGGATGGCCGACGGGCTCAAGCAGTTCTCCGACACCGCGGAGCGGCTGAACCGGTTGGGCCTGGCCATCCAGATGCTCGCGCAGTCGTTCCACCTCGAATCGCCGCATTCGCTCAAGCACCTGGCCGAGACCTGGGCGGGGCAGGTGCGGCGGCGGCTCGGCAACTGGGACGCCATCGAGCGGCTGCTGAGTGAGCTGATCGACCAGCAGCCCTACATCGAGTGCCTCTATTTCTACGACGGCAGGGGCGGCCAGGTGGCCCTGAGCGTCAACCGCCAGCTCATCGGCGAGCGCGAGGTGCCGATCGGGGTGAGGGCCGGCGAAGGCTTCAGCGATCGCCCGTGGTTCAAGGCGGCGGTGCGCGAGGAACGCACCGTGCTGACGCCGCTGTTCGACTCGCTGATCTCGGGGCAGCAGATCTTCACCGCCGCCACCCCCCTTTACGAGCGCGGCCAGCTCAGCGGCGTGCTGGGCTTGGACGTCAACGTCGATAGCTGGACCAAGATATGAGTTACCTCCGCCTGCGGCGGCACAGAGCCGTGAGACAAATGCCGCTCTAAGAGCTGACCGCCGCACCGCTGGATCGCCATGCCGCCGCTGCCGCCGATGGAAGACGAGTTCGCCGACCTGGTGCCGCTGTTCGTCGAGGAGTCGCGCGAACGCCTCGACAGGCTGGCTCTCTGCCTGCCGCGCCTCGCCGAGGATCCCCAGGCGGCGGTCGAGGCCCGGCGCGAGCTGCACACGCTGAAGGGCGCCGGCCGGATGATGCGGCTCGGCGCCTTCGCGGAGCTCTGCCATGCGGCCGAAGAGCTGCTGCACGGCGCCCGCCCGGGAGCGCCAGCGACCGCGGGCCTGGTTCCGCTGCTGATGCGCGTGCTCGACCGCCTCAGCGGCATGGTCGACCTGGTGCAGCGCGGCAGCGGCGATCCGCCTGCCGAGGACGAGCTGCTGGCGCTGCTGGCGGTGGCGCTTCCGGGCGGCGCCGGCGGCCCGGCTGCCGCGCCCGGCGCCATCGGCGGTCCGGTGGAGCCGCCCGCGGCCGGGCGGCCGGCGCCTGCCGCGGCCGAGAACGCGGTTGCGCCTGCGGCCCCTGCGGCCCCTGCGGCCCCTGCCGGTTCACCGCCATCGCCGCGGAGCGGCGGCGGCGACTTCCGGGTCGATTCCCAGGCCTTGGACACGGTGGCCGAGCGCGCCACCGAGATGCGCATCATGGCGCTCGGCTCGCGGCCGGTCGCGGTCCGCCTCAACGAGCTGGCGCGGCTGGCCGAGGAAGGGGTGCGCGACTCTCAGCCGGGGCAGGTGCTGAGCGTCCTCGCCGCGATGCTGCGCCGCACGGCCATCGACGTCGAAGGCGGACAGCGGCGGCTGCTGCACGCCGCCGAGGAGCACCTCGACCGCGTGCTGAAGCTGCAGCTGCAGCCGTTGCGCGGTTCGCTGCTGGCGCTCGCCCGCTACGCTCGCGAGATCGGGCGCTCGCTCAAACGCGAGGTCGAGGTGGTGGTGGAGGGAGAGGAGACGCGGCTGGACCGGCGCATCGCCCACGAGCTCGAGGAGGCGCTGCTCCACCTGGTGCACAACGCAGTCGATCATGGCATCGAGTCGGCCGAGGTGCGCGAGGGCCGCGGCAAACCGCGCGCCGGGCGCATCCGCCTCAGCGCCGGCGCCACGGGCTCCCGGGTGCGGCTGGAGATCGCCGACGACGGCGGCGGCATCGATGCCAAGCGGGTGCGCCAGCAGGCGGTGCAGGCGGGATTGCTGGATGCCGCGGCGGCTGCCGCGCTGGACCAGGGCGAGGTCCTGCGGCTGCTCTTCGCGCCCGGGTTCTCGACGCGCAAGAAGGTGTCGGCGACCTCGGGCCGCGGCGTCGGCCTGGACGTGGTGGCAACAGCGGTCAACCGCGCCGGCGGCGAGGTCTTCGTCGTCTCCGAGCCGCGGCGCGGCACGACGGTGGCGGTCGAGGTGCCGGTGGCGCGGCGCGGCGAGCACGTGCTGCTGCTCGCGGTCGGCCCGCTGCGCCTGGCGCTGCCGTCGGCGGTGGTGCGGCGGGCCACCCGCCTCGACGCCGAGTCGGTCCTGGAGCGCGACGGGCGCACCTACGCGCGGCGGCGCGATCGCGAGGCCGGTGCGGCAGCGGACGGCGGCGCGGCGTCTGGGAGCGCGGCGTCTGGGGGCGCGGCGGCTGGCGGCGCGGCGGCCGGCGGCGCGGCGGCTGGCGGCGCGTCCTCCGTGGACGCCCGGGCGGACGCGAGGCATATCATGCGGCCCGACGACGGCGACCGGCTGCTGGCTTTCGTGCCGCTGGCGCGCCTGTATGGGCAGACGCCGGCGGCCAACCAGGTGCTGCTCGAAGGCCTGGTCTCGGGCCAGCCGCTCGCCCTGGTGGTCGACGACGTGCTGGGCGAGGAGGAGGTGCTGGTGCGGCCAATCACACGCAAGGCGGCGACCGACCGCCTGCTGGAAGGGGTGGCGCTGCTCGCCTCCGGCCAACCGGTCGGCGTGCTGTCGCCTGCCGTCCTGGCGCAGCGCGAGCTGCTTCAGGTCTTGCCCGCGGTCGCCGCGCGCTCCGTGCGGCAGCGGGTGCGGGTGCTGCTGGTCGAGGACTCGCTGGTCACCCGCGAGATGGAGCGCCGGCTGCTCGAGGACGCCGGCTTCGAGGTGGCCGCCGCCGCGGACGCCGCGGAGGCGCTCTCCCGCCTCGCCGAGCGGGCGTTCGACTGCGTCGTGACCGACATCGAAATGGGGGACATGGACGGGTTCGAGCTCACCAGCCAGCTGCGCGCCATGGAGCACTTCGCTCACCTGCCCATCGTCGTGGTCTCGACCCGCGACCGTCCCGAAGACCGCTTGCGCGGACTCAAGGCGGGCGCCGACGCCTATCTCACCAAGCAAAGCCTCGATGCCGGCGAGCTGGTACAGTTGGTGCGGCGCCTGAGCGCCCGCAACTGACCCGGTGGAGAAGGTCCTCTGATCCACGTGCTGCTCGTCGACGACTCGCCTTCGGTGCGGGCCGTGCTGCGGCGCTTCTTCAGCCGCACCGCCGACATCAAGGTCGTTGCCGAAAGCTCGGATGGTGCCCAGGCGGTGCAGGCGGTGCTCGACCACCTGCCGCACGTGGTGGTGATGGACCTGCAGATGCCGGTGATGGACGGCTACGGCGCGATCGAGCGCATCATGACGCTGCGCCCGACGCCGATCCTGGTGCTCTCCTCTCGTGCCAACCGCAACCAGATGCAGACCGCCTTCGAGGCGATCCGCCGCGGCGCCATCGAGGTGCTGCCGAAGCCCGAGGACACCGGCAGCTGGGAGGTCCTGGCCGAGAGCCTGCCGCAGGCGGTGCGGGTGGTGGCGGCGGCGCGCCCGCGAGCGTTGGCGCCGCCCGGACTGCCGCCCCGCGGCAGCAGCCGCGGCCGCGGCGCCGGCAGCGGCGGTGCGGGCGCCGGCCGCGCTGGGGGAGCCGGCGGCGCCGCGGGCGCCGACCGTGCCGCGGGCGCCGACCGTGCCACGGGTGCCGGGCGCGCCGAGGGTGCCGGGCGTGCCGCTGGTGTCGGGCGTGCCGGCCGCGCCGAGGGTGCCGACCGTGCCGACCGAGGCATGGGCGGCGGCCTGCGCTGGGTGGCCATCGGCGCTTCGACCGGCGGCCCGGCCGCGCTCCGCGAGCTGCTCGAGGAGGTGCCGGCGGCGCCGCCGGTGAGCTTCCTGGTCGTGCAGCACATCGCCGTCGGCTTCGAGGCGGCGATGGCCGACTGGCTGAACAAGGAGCTGCCGCTCGACGTGCGCCTGGCCCGTGACGCCGAGTCGCCGCGCCAGGGTGCCGTCCGGCTGGCTCCAGCCGGCGCCCACCTGCGCCTGGGCGCCGGCGGCGTGCTGCGCCTCGACGCCGCCACGCCGGCCCGGCGCGGCCACCGCCCGTCGGTCGACGAGCTCTTCCTGTCGTGCGCCGAGAGCTTCCCGCGCCAGTCCGCGGGGGTGCTGCTCACCGGCATGGGCACCGACGGCGTCGAGGGCCTGGCGGCGCTCCGCGGCGCCGGCGCGCTCACCATGGTGCAGGACGAGGCGAGCTCGGTCGTCTTCGGCATGCCGCGCGTGGCGCTCGAGCGCGGTGCGGCGGAGCTGGCCCTGGCGCCCCGCGAGCTGGCGCGCACCCTGGCGCGCCACTGGCAGGGGCGGGGCGAGGGCCGCTGAGCGGCGCGATGACCGGCAAGCAAGCCGCGGTCGCGCAGCTTGCGGCCCTGGTCGCCGAGAGCACCGGCAACCTGGTGCCGCCGGCGCGGCTCGGCTTCCTCGGCGAGGTGGCCGAGCGGCGGGCGCACGCGGCGGGTCTCGCCTCGACCGCCGAGTACGTGCGCGCCCTGTCCGCGGGCGAGCTGCCGCGGGAGTGGGAGAGCCTCATCCCGCTGGTCACCATCAAGGAGTCCTACTTCTTTCGCGCGCCGCAGCAGTTCGAGGCCATCGAGCAGCAGGTGCTGCCGCGCCTGCTGCGCGCCCGCGCCGGCAGCCGCCGGTTGCGGATCTGGTCGGCGGCGTGCGCCCGCGGCGAGGAGCCGGCGACGCTCGCCATGCTGCTGGCGACCCAGCCGCTGCTGGACGGCTGGGACTGGAGCATCGTCGCCACCGATCTCGACGAGGAGGCGCTGGCGGGCGCCCGCCGGGGCCTTTACGGCGAGCGCGCCGTGTCGATGGTGCCGGCGCCGCTTCTGGCGCGCTGCTTCACCCGCCGCGGCAAGCTCTTCGAGCTGGCGCCCGAGCTGCGCTCCCGGATCGACTACCGTCCCCTGAACCTCGCCCAGCCGCCGTTCGCCCTGCCGGCCGACGAGTACGACCTCATCCTGCTGCGCAACGTGCTCATCTATTTCGGCCGGCAGCTGCAGAGCTGGGTGATGGCGCACGTGACGCAGCAGCTGAGCCGCAAGGGGGCGCTGTTCCTGGGCGCCTCCGAGACCCTGTGGCAGATCCAGGACGAGCTGGAGGCCGTCGATCTCGGCACCTGCTACTGCTACCGGCACCGCCGCGCCCGGGCCGGCGCGGCGGCGGCGCCGGCGTCTACTTCGGCGGCGGCGTTGGGGACCGGACCGGAGCCGGCCACCGGGCCGGCGCGCTCCGCCTCGCGGCAGCAGCGGGCGCCGGCGCCCGGCTCGGCCGGTGCCGCCAGCTCCCGGCCCGCCGTGGCCGGCAGCTCCCGGCCCGCCGTGGCCGCCACGGTCGCCACCGTTGCGACCGCCGTCGCCGCCGGGGCGGCACGGGAGCAGGGGCCGGTGCCTGGGGTCTCGGCGGCCGCTGTGCGGCCGCGGAGCGCTCTCGAGCTGCTGCTCGCCGCCGCCCACGAGCTGGCGGCCAACCGGCCCGAGGCTGCCCGTCTGGCGGTGGACGAATCCCTCGCCGCCGACCCCTCCGAGCCTGCCGGGCACCTGCTCGACGGCTTTCTCCACGATCTCGCCGGCGGCGCCGAGGAGGCGTCGGCCTCCTATCGCGCCGCTCTGTACCTCGACCCCTCCCTGTTCCAGGCCCGCCTGCTGCTGGCCGACTGCCTGCTGCGCCTCGGCCAGCGCGGCCGCGCCGAGCACCAGTATCGCGAGGTCCTGGCGGCCCTGGCCGCCGGCCGCGAGCGTGCGATCGACATTTTCGACGGCCTGTCGCTGCCCGACCGCGCCCGCGCCCAGCGCCGCTGCCGCCAGGCGCTGCAGCACGGCTGAGCGGGGGATGGGGAAGGGCGGACGGCGGAGCGGCCGGGGCAAGCGGGGGCGGCGGGTGGCCGCCAGCCTTGCGGAAAGCCGGCAGGAGCACTAGCCTTTGAGCAGAGGCGGCAGGAGGAGACCGCCTTTCTTCATGGCCGCTCAAGACCGCGTTCGCGCAGCCGCCGTTGCCGGGCTCTTCTACCCTGACGATCCAGTCGCTCTCCGCTCGCGCGTCGAAGCCCTGCTGGCGGCGGCGCCAGGCCCTGCCGCGACAGCCGCGGGCCGGCCGGCCGCGACACCGAAAGTGCCAAAGGCGCCGAAAGCGCTCATCGCGCCCCACGCCGGCTATGCGTATTCGGGTCCGATCGCCGCCAGCGCCTTTTCCGCATTGGCCGGCGCGGCCGGCGGCCCGCGCCGCGTGGTGCTCCTGGGGCCCTCGCACCGGGTGCCGCTGCGCGGTCTCGGGCTGCCGGGAGCGGAGAGCTTCGCGACGCCGCTCGGACGGGTGCAGCTCGATCTCGACGCCATGGCGGCGGTCGCGCGCCTGCCGCAGGTGGCGCTACGCCCCGACGCCCACGAGGGCGAGCATTCGCTGGAGGTCGAGCTGCCCTTCCTGCAGGTGGTGTTGGGTACCTTCCAGCTGCTGCCGCTGGTGGTCGGGGACGCCGGCGGCGAGGAGGTCGCCGAGGTGCTCGAACAGGTGTGGGGCGATGAGGACACGGTCCTGGTCATCAGCTCGGACCTGTCGCACTACCTGCCCGCCGCGGCCGCCGAGCAGGCAGACCGCGCGACGGCCTCCCAGATCCTCGCGCTCGCCGGCCCGCTCACCTCGCGGCAGGCCTGTGGCGCGGTGCCGATCAACGGCCTGCTCGCCGCGGCGCGGCGCCACGGCCTGATGCCGCGCCAGCTCGACCTCCGCCATTCCGGAGACACCTCCGGCGACCGCAGCCGCGTGGTCGGCTACGGCGCCTGGGCCTTCGACGCCGATGCCGGCTGAGCCCACCGCGCCCGCCACCGCGTCCGCTGCCGCTGCCGCTGCCGGCAGCGGACAAGGGCGCTTGCTGTTGGCGCTTGCCCGGGAGGCGATCGCGGCCGTGCTGTATGTCCCCTGGCAGGCGGTGCGGGTGCCGGCGGCGGAGCTTGCCGCTCCCTGGCTGCGCGCCCCCGGAGCCTGTTTCGTCACTTTGACCCAGGACGGCAGGCTGCGCGGTTGCATCGGCTCGGTGCGGGCCCGCCGGCCGCTGGCCGATGACGTCTGCGCCAACGCCCGCGCCGCCGCCCTGTCCGACCCCCGCTTCCCGCCGCTCACCGCCGTCGAGCTGCCGGCGACGCGGATCGAGGTGTCGCTGCTGTCGGCCCCGACGCCGCTGCCGGCGGCCAGCGAGGAGGAGGCCCTGGCCACCCTGCGCCCGGGCATCGACGGCGTCATCCTGGAGCTAGGCGGAGAGAGCCACGCCACCTTTCTGCCGCAGGTCTGGGATAACCTCCCCTCGCCGCGGGACTTCCTGGCCCATCTGAAGCACAAGGCCGGCTTGCCGGTGGATTTCTGGTCGCCGGACCTGCGTCTGCAGCGCTACACGGTCATCAAGTGGTCCGAGCCGGGACCGCCCGCGGACCTTCCGACCTGACAGGATGTCGCCGCACCCGTCACCGCAGCCGCCTGGCCGGCTGAATCCGTAGGAGGAGGAGCCATGCAAGAGCGCACACTTGGGAAGAGCGGTCTGGAGGTTTCGGCCATCGGGCTCGGCTGCATGGGGATGAGCTATGGCTATGGCCCCGCCGGCGACAAGCAGGAGATGATCTCGCTGCTGCGCGCGGCAGTCGAACGCGGCGTCACGTTCTTCGATACCGCCGAGGCATACGGGCCGTTCATCAACGAAGAGCTGGTCGGCGAGGCGCTTGCTCCTTTCCGCGGCCAGGTGGCGATCGCCACCAAGTTCGGGTTCAAGATCGATCCCGGGGCCGAGCGCGGCCTGGGCGGGGTCGACAGCCGGCCGGAGCACATCAGGGAAGTCGCCGCGGCGTCGCTCAAGCGCCTGAGGGTCGATGCGATCGATCTGTTCTACCAGCACCGTGTCGATCCGAACGTGCCCATTGAAGACGTGGCGGGAGCCGTGAAGGACCTGATCCAGCAAGGCAAGGTGAAGCACTTCGGCCTGTCCGAGGCGGGGGTGCAAACGATCCGTCGCGCCCACGCGGTTCAGCCCGTGACCGCACTGCAGAGCGAGTACTCGTTGTGGTGGCGAGAGCCCGAGGTGGAGGTGCTGCCGGCGCTCGCGGAGCTGGGGATCGGATTCGTGCCGTTCAGCCCTTTGGGCAGGGGCTTCCTCACCGGCAAGATCGACGAGAACACGAAGTTCGACAGCGCCGATTTCCGCAACCTCGTGCCTCGTTTCACCCCGGAAGCGCGGAAGGCGAACCAGGCCCTGGTCGACCTGCTTGGCAGGTTCGCGGCACAGAAGCAGGCGACCCCGGCGCAGATCGCGCTCGCCTGGTTGCTGGCGCAGCAGCCTTGGATCGTGCCGATCCCGGGCACGACCAAGCTGCATCGTCTCGAGGAGAACATCGGTGCCGCCGCGGTGGAGCTCACGCCCGCCGATCGCCGCGAGATCGAGGTTGCCGCCGCGAAGATCGCGGTGCAGGGGGCTCGCTACCCGGAACATTTGCAGCAAATGGTCGGCCGCTGAGCCCGCGTTACACCGAGCCGTTCGCTGCAGGAGGTCCAGGATGGAGATCAAGAGAATCGGGTCGCAATCTTCCGCCAAGGGACCGGCGGAATGGTTCACCGGCACCGTGAGGATCGATCCGCTGTTCCAGGCGCCCGATCCGGCACGGGTTCAAGGTGCCAGCGTGACCTTCGAGCCGGGTGCGCGGACCGCATGGCACACGCATCCGCTCGGCCAGACCCTCATCGTCACGGCTGGCTGCGGCTGGGCCCAGCGCGAAGGGGGACCTGTCGAGGAGATCCGGCCCGGCGACGTGGTCTGGTTCCCGCCCGGCGAGAAGCACTGGCATGGCGCTGCCCCGGCCACGGCCATGACGCACGTCGCCATTCAGGAAAAGCTCGACGGGAAGGTCGTCGACTGGCTGGAGCAGGTCACCGACGAGCAATACCGCAGGTGATCGAGCCGGCGACGCTCTCTCCCGCGGCGCCGCGGCACCTGGGCACGGCGGCCGGCCCCTGGCCTACGCCGGCGGCGGGTCCGGCTTCTGGCGTTCACTGGACGCCGGCGCGCACTGGCGGGCGCTCGACGACGGTCTGGAGGCGCAGGCGGCCACCCACCTCGCCCTGGGGTCCGACGGCACCTCGACGTTCCTCTATGCCAGCGTCACGACACCCTATTCGCCCGGCTCGGGCAACCTCTTCACCCGCCGCGTGCCCAGGACCGGCAGCGACACCGGCGGGGGCGGCAGCCTGGCGGGAGATGGCTGGAAGCAGGTGGGCACCGCCGACGCCTTCGTGTTCGGCGTCGATCCCCAGGACCCCGAGACCCTCTATGGCGCCGTCGCGGCGCTGCCGTACTCCCGCCTCGGCAAGAGCCGCGACGGCGGGGTTTCCTGGACCTCGCTGCCCTACCCGGGCCTGTACGGCCCCGACCTCGTCACCGTCGATCCCCGGAACCCGCGCGTGGTCTATGCCGGCGGCATGGAGCGCACCGGCACCGACTCGGATTGCAAGGTTTTGCGCAGCACCACCGGCGGCCACACCTGGCGGTGCATGACCGGCGCCTTCGAGATGGATGGGCTCGTCATCGATCCAGCGCGGCCGGCGACCGTCTATCTGCTCGCCGGCATCGTCTTCAAGAGCCAGGACCACGGCGCGACCTGGACGAGCGCCGCGCGCGGGCTGCCCCAGGGCCTGTTCGCGACCAGCCTCGCGCTCGATCCCACGGATCCGCGGCAGCTGTACCTCGGCGTGGGTGGCGAGACAGCGGTGTATCGCAGCATCGACGGTGCGCGGACCTGGAGCCCGAGCGGCAGCGGGGTGCCCTCGCCGATCACCTCGTTGGTGGTGGATCCCCGAACGCCCTCGACGCTCTATGCCGGCGTCCGCCAGGTCGGCGCCTTCGTCAGCACCGACCGGGGGGCCACCTAGGAACCTTGTCCGGCGGCCTGCCGGCGGCGCTCTTCACCGGCGAGATCCTGCTCGACCCGCTGCCGCCGACGATGCTCTACGCCGTCACCACCGCCGGCGTGTACGCTCTCGACCTGCGCCGCGGTCCCTTGTAACCAAGGTGTTCCCGGCTACCTTTAGCGGCCGCGCGCGGCTGTGCTCGACCGATCGTTGGTAGGCTACAATAGGCCCCCGAGCATCCAGCCGCCCAGGATGGAGCAAGGCCGTGGCGTTGCCCAAAGTCAAAGAACAGATTCTGAACGACCTCGAGCGCCTCTCGCCCGAGAAGCAAAGGCGCGCCGCCGAGCTTGTCCACGAGCTCGTCTCCGTCCTGCCCAAAGGTGCATCCGTCGACGACCTGCTTAGCGTTTCCGGCACGCTGAATGACGGGGCTGCCCGCGAGATGATCCAGGCCATAGAAGAGGGCTGCGAGCGGGTAGACCTCGATGAATGGTAGGTACCTTCTCGACTCCAACGTCGCCATCCTGATTCTCAATCAAGAAGTGGACCTGGAAGCCCGCCGTGGCGCTGGCGTCGAAGCGTTTCTCTGCTTGACGGTTGTCGGCGAATTGCTCTTTGGAGCCGAAAAATCTCGCGAGACTGCCGCAAACCGTGCCAAGGTAGATCGCTTGATTGAGCTATGCCCATTAGCTCCACAGGATCTCGCTACAGCACGTCGATATGCTGCGCTCAAGGCCGCACTCCAAGAGAGAGGCCGCTTGATCCCGGAAAACGATCTCTGGATTGCGGCCTGTGCGCTCCAACATGGCTTGGTGCTCGCAACTCGCGACCACCACTTTGAGCGGGTCGGAGATCTTCGAGTCGAAACCTGGTAAGACGCAGAGGGTGCCGAAGAGAGGCGCCGCTACCGTGCCGATCAGCAGGCGAGAGCTTCTGCAGGCTGTCGGGAGGGGCGCCGCCACCGCGCTGGCGGCCGGCGCCACCGCCGCGGTAGCCCGCGCCGCGGCAGCTCGCGCCGGGGCCGCGCCGGACTGGGCGAGGCTGCGCTCGCGGCTGGCCGGCACGCTGATCCTGCCAGGCGAGGCCGGGTACGAGGCGGCACGGCGCTCCTTCAATCCGCTCTTCGACGGGCGGCGGCCGGCGGCGGTGGCGCGCTGCGCCGGGCCCGAGGACGTCCAGCGCTGCGTGGCGGCGGCCGCCGCCTGGGGGTTGCCGATCGCCGCCCGCGGCGGCGGCCACAGCTATGCCGGCTACTCGACGCCGGAGCACGGGCTGGTGGTCGATATGTCCGCCATGGCAGGAGTGGAGGTCCGCCCGGACGGCACGGCGGCGGTGGGCGCCGGCGCCCGGCTGATCGACGTCTACGCCGCGCTGGCCCGCGCCGGACGCTGCCTGCCCGCGGGCTCCTGCCCGACGGTCGGCATCGCCGGGCTGACCCTGGGGGGCGGCGTCGGCGTGCTGGCGAGGAAGCTGGGCCTGACCTGCGACCGGCTGACCGCGGCGCGGGTGGTGACCGCCGACGCCCTGATGCGCACCGCCTCGGCCGCTGCCGAGCCGGACCTCTTCTGGGCGCTGCGCGGCGGCGGCGGCGGCAACCTGGGGATCGTGACCACCTTCCTCTTCGCCACCGCGCCGGCGCCGGACCTGACCGTGTTCTCGCTGCGGTTTCCCGCCGGCGCCGTGGCCGGCGTGCTCGGCGGCTGGCAGGCGTGGGCGCCGGCGGTCCCCGACGAGCTGTGGTCGAGCTGCATCGTCTCGGCCGGCGAACCGCCGGCGTGCCGCGTCGGCGGCTGCTTCGCCGGCAGTGCCGCGGCGCTCGCACCGCTGCTCGACGAGCTGGTGCGCCGGGCGGGAGCGAGGCCGCTGGGCCGCGCCACGCGGGAGCTGGGCTACCTCGACGCCATGCGCTATTTCGGCGGCTGCTCGCGGCGCACCGTCGCCGAGTGCCGGCTGCGGGGCGACGGCTCGGGGCAGCTCGCCCGCGAGGCGTTCGCCGCCTCCTCGCGGATCATGGCCAGGCCGGTCGCCGATCCCGGGAGGGTGGCGTCGCTGCTGCACCGTCCGCCGGGCGTCGACGCGCTGTTCGACGCGCTGGGGGGCGCGGTCGGCCGGGTGGCCGCGGGCGCCACGGCGTTTCCGCACCGCGCGGCGATCGCCACCGTGCAGATCTACGCCTCCGCCGAGGGCGGGCACGCACGGCGCGCGGCGCAAGAGGTGGCGGAGGTGGCCGGCGGCCTGGGGAATCTGCTGGGAAGCGGCGCCTACGTCAACTACATCGACCCGGACCTGCCGGGTTGGGCCAATGCCTACTACGGGCCCAACCTCGGCAGGCTGCGCCAGGTCGCCCGCCGCTACGACCCCCGGGGCGTCTTCGCCTTCCCCCAGGGGATCAGCCGCGCGTAGCGGCGGCCCTCGCGGCGGCGGCCGTCGCCGCGGCGGCCTTCAGCGCCCGCAGATCGGGAGCCCTGGTGCCCCCGCCCCGCTCGCGTCACTCCGGCTGCCAGTGCGGCACCCGCCCCGGGGTCCAGGGGGCGCCGGCTGACTCGAGCTGATCCTCGAGGTGCTTGAGATCGACCTCCACCAGCTGGCGCAGGCTTTCGAGGACCGGACCGAACTCCTGGGCGGCGATGCGGTAGGCATCCTCCTGGGTGTGCGTCGGCGCGGACATGTTGCCCCACTCGATGCTGGTCTGCAGGCGCTGCAGGATGGCCGGCGGCGCCGGCTCGTTGTGCTCGGCGATCACCTTGTCGCCGCTGATCTTCTCGTAGAGGTCCTTGAGCCGGCGGCGCAGCTGCTGGGCATCGGCGACCATCTTGGCGTCCGCGTTCGGCGTGTCCAGCAGCGCCTTGTCGATCAGGTCGAGCCGGTGCTCGGACTCCTCGGCCGACTTGACGGCGCCGAGCACCGCGCGCTGCAGGCGTCCCACCTTGCGCTCGAACGCCAGCCGCGCGGCGCGGTCGTTGGCCGGCACGTCCTGGTACTCGACCGGCTCGACGGCGAAGGGCTGCGGCTGGCCGAGCGGCGTCAGCACGCCGTCCACCCGCTGCGCGATCGACACCCTGTAGGTCCCCGGCGCCACCATCGGGCCCTTGAGCGGACCCGGATCGTCTCCCGCCGCCGGGCGCGAGGGTGTGCCCGCCGGGACCGACGCCGGGAAGCGCAGGTCCCAGGCGACGCGGTGCATGCCGGCGGTGACCGGCCCGGTGCCGTGGCGGATGACGTGGCCATCCTCGTCGGTCACCGTCCACTCGATGACCGGCGGCACCTCGCGGTCCTCGGCGCGCAGCTCCTCCCAGCTCGGGTAGAAGACGTCCTTGCCGGCTTTCGCCGCTTTCTCCTCGGCCTCGTGGCGGCGCTCCTTGCGGTCCTTGATCTCGTCCTTGATGTAGTAGGTGAAGACCGCACCGTACGGCGGATTGGGCGCGGCATAGAAGGAATGCCCCAGGAAGCCCTTGCCGTAGCCGCCGAGCGGCGTGGTCTCGACGAACATCGGCGCCTTCTTGACCGGGAAGAGCACCGCCGGCTGCTCGAGCACCTTGGCGTCGACGAGGCGCAGCGGCGAATAGTCGTCGAGAATGTAGAAGCCGCGCCCGTAGCTCGCCAGCACCAGGTCGTTCTCGCGGCGCTGGATGACGATGTCGCGCACCGCGATCGTCGGCATGTCGCCTTTGAGCTGGATCCATTTCTTGCCGCCGTCGAGGGTGAAGTAGACGCCGAGCTCGGTGCCGGCGAACAGCAGGTCGCGGTCGACGTGGTCCTCGGCGAAGCCCCAGACGGAGCCGCGCGCCGGTAGGTTGCCGGCGATCGAGGTCCAGCTGGCGCCGCGGTCCGTGCTCTTCGCCAGGTAGGGCTTGAAGTCGCCCATCTTGTGATTTTCCCAGGCGGCATAGACGGTCCCGGCATCATGCCGCGAGGCCGTGAGGTTGGAAACGTAGGCGTTCTCCGGCACTCCCGGGAAGCGCTCGTACTTGCGCCAGTGAGCGCCGCCGTCGTCCGATACCTGGATGAGGCCGTCGTCGGTGCCGACATAGATCAGGCCTTCCTTCTTGGGCGACTCGGCGAGCGACACGATGTTGCCGTAAAAGGAGGTCGAGGCGTTCTTGGCCACGCTGTCGACGCCCCAGACGCGGCCCATCACCTTGAGCTTGTTGCGGTCCACCTGGCGCGTCAGGTCCGGGCTGACCGTCCGCCACGAGTCGCCGCGGTCGTCGCTGCGGAAAAGGCGGTTGGAGGCCATGTAGAGCCGGGTGTGGGAGAACGGGCTGATGATGAGCGGCGAGTCCCAGTTGAAGCGCAGCGCCGGCTCTCCGGCCCCGGGCTGCGGCTGGACGTCCACCACGATGCCGGTGCGGCGGTCGTGGCGCACGACGCCGCCGTACTGCGACTGCACGTAGAGGGTGTTGGGGTCCTCGGGGTCGGCCTTGGTGACGAAGCCGTCGCCGCCGTTGGTCGCCACCCACTCGCGGTTGGTGATGCCGTTGACGGTGAAGGTGCGGCTGGGGCCGGCGACGCTGCCGTTGTCCTGGGCGCCGCCGTAGACGTCGTAGAACGGCAGGGCGTAGTCGACGTCGGCGCGGTAGAGCTGCGCCAGCGGCAGGTTCTCCTGCCAGTGCCAGGTGGCCGCGCGGTCCCAGGTCTCGTAGACCCCGCCGTCGCAGGTGGCGCGCAGGTGGTCGGTGTTGGCGGGATCGATCCACAGGGCGTGGTTGTCGACGTGCTTGGCCGACTCGCCGAGCTGGCGGAAGGTCTTGCCGCCGTCGTCGCTCACCTTGTTGAAGGTGTCCAGCAGGTAGACGCGGTCGGCGACCTTGGGATCGACGACGACGTGCTGGTAGTACTGCGGGCTGCTGGCGATGGTCGCGCTCCGCTTCTCCCAGTTGATGCCGCCGTCCGCCGAGCGGAAGAAACCCGAGGCGCCGCGCGCCGCCTCGATCGTGGCGTAGACGACTTCGGGATCGGACGGCGCCACCGCCAGCCCGATGCGCCCCATCTCCTCCTTGGGCAGGCCGTTGGCCAGCTTCTGCCAGCTGGCGCCGCCGTCGCGCGACTTGTGGATCGCCGACTCGGGGCCGCCGTCGATCAGGGTCCAGACGTGCCGCCGGCGCTGGTAGGAGGCGGCGTAGAGCACGTCGGGGTTGCGAGGGTCCATCACCAGGTCGGTGACCCCGGTGTCGTCGCTGATCGTCAGCACCCGCTTCCAGGTCTTGCCGCCGTCGGTGGTCTTGTACAGGCCGCGGTCGCCGTCGGCAGCCCACAGCGGACCCTGGGCCGCGACGTAGACGACCTCGGAGTTGCGCGGATCGACGAGGATGCGGGCGATGTGCTCCGAGCTCTTGAGGCCGAGGTTCTGCCAGTGATGGCCGCCGTCGACCGATTTGTAGACGCCGTCGCCGTAGGAGACGCTGCGCTGGCTGTTGTTCTCGCCGGTGCCCACCCAGATCACCAGCGAATCGTTGGGGTCCACCGTGACGCAGCCCAGCGAGTAGGAGCCCTCGCCGTCGAAGATCGGCTCGAAGGTGGTGCCGGCGTTGACGGTTTTCCAAAGGCCGCCCGAGGCGGCCGCCACGTAGTAGGTGCTGGGGTGACGGGGATCGACCGCGAGGTCGGCCACGCGGCCCGAGATGAACGCGGGGCCGATGCCGCGCAGCTTGAGCCCGTCGAAGGTGGCGGCCGACAGCGGCTCCTTCTTCTTGTCGCCCCTATCTCCCTTGTCGTTCCTGTCGCCCTGGCCGGCTCTGTCGCTCGTCGCGTCCTGGTCGGCGCGGTCGTCCTGGCTGTAGCCGGCCGCGCGCGCGGTCCGGACCGGGCCGGCGAGAGGCAGGCAGAGCAGCAGCGCCACCATCAAGGCAGTTCGTTTCACGGGTGCTCCCTCCAAGAAAGCCCGGCGGCCGTTGTCGGTGCCAGGGCGCCAGATTGGCCAGCTCGGCGTGTGCAGGCCAGAAGATAGTCCATGGCGGGCCAAGAAGGAATCGTTGGCCGGAGCGAAGGGGTGGGGCCTGCCACGGGGTGTCCGGAGGACGTGAACCAGGAAGACTATCGGTGGCGGCGCCTGAAGACGGCGTAGGCGGGCAGGCCCAGCGCCACGAGCCCCAGGCCCCACAGAGATTCGGCCGGCCGCTGGTAGAGCGTGTTGCCGATCAGCAGCAGGCAGGCGAGCACGAAGACCGCGGGCACCACGGGGTAGCCCCAGGTGCGGTACGGGAGGTCGCGGTCCGGCTGGCGCCGGCGCAGGACGAAGACCGCCGAGGCGGCGGCGGCGTGGAACACGACCGACGCGAACACCACGTAGGTGTAGAGCTGCTCGTAGGTCCCCGAGACGGTGAGGATGATGGTCCAAAGGATCTGCGCCCACAGGCTCGCGGTCGGCGTGCGGTAGCGCGGATGGATGGTGGCGAGCGCCGGGAAGAACACTCCGTCCGCGGCCATCGGCTGATAGATACGGGAGCTGTAGAGAATGGTTGCAGACAGGCAGCCGAAGGTCGAGATCAGCACCGCCAGCGACACCAGGCGTGACGCGGCAGGTCCGAAGAGGACCGCGGCGGCGGCCTCGCCCACCCGGTCGCTCGCCGCCATGGCTTGCACCGGGAGCGCCCGCGAATAGGCGAGGTCGAGCAGCACGTAGAGGCCGGTGACCGCGGCGGTGCCGTAGATCAGGCCGCGCGGCAGGTTGCGTCCGGGGTTGCGGACCTCTCCCGCCGAGCAGGTGAGCGCATACCAGCCGTCGTACGTCCAGAGCACGGCGATCATCGCCACGCCGAAGGCGCTGATCAGCGCCCCCGGCGCCGTCGTCAACGGCATGGCCGCCGGCAGCGGCGCGGTCAACGCGCCGTGGACCGGCGCGCGGACCAGCAGGCCGAGCACGCCGAAGACCGCGATCGAGCCGATCTTGAGGACGGTGAAGGCGTTCTGCACGCCGGCGCCCTCGCGCAGGCCGAAGTGGTTGACGGCGGTCAGCAGCAGGATCGCCAGCAGCGCCGCCACCTGGCCGCCCGAGAGCCGCCAGGTCCAGCCGCCGATCGGCACCGCCAGCAGCAGGTGGCGGGTGGAGAAGAAGGGAAGGAAGCTCCCGAGGTACTCGCCGAAGGCGACGCCGAGCGCCGCGATGCCGCCGGACATGATGACCAGGAAGGCCGTCCAGCCGTAGAGGAACCCCCAGACGGGCCCGTAGACCTCCTTGAGGTACTGGTACAGGCCGCCGGCCTGGGGGTACATCACCCCGAGCTCGGCGAACGTCAGCGCTCCGGCCAGCACCAGCAGGCCGCCCACCGCCCACACCAGGAGCATCAGGCCGGCGTGCGGCAGCACCTTCGCCATGTCGCCCGGGGTGAGGTAGATGCCGGTGCCGACGACCGAGCCGATGGTCAGCAGCACGCAGTCCCAAATCCCCAGGCCCCGCAACAGGCTCGGCCCCGGGCGCGGGGAGGCGCTGTCGGACTCGGGGGGCCCGGGGGGCGCGGGCCCCGAACGCTCCGCGGCTGCCGCCGCCGGGGTGGTCATTGCCGGTATCTTGTGCCGAAGCGCCCGGCAAACGCCAGCTCAGTAGTAAGCCAGGCCCCGCGGGCTCCGCGGACCGCCAGCCGGGCTGGATCAGGCCGTCGGCACGGCGGCGCGGGCGAGGCGGCCGTCGAGGTCGAGCTCGGCGGCCACGCCCTTCATCGCGTCGAGGACGTTGCCGACGTGCTGCCAGAGGTCGAGCTCGCCGCCGAAGCAGGCGCGGCTGAAGTCGGCTGTCGCCTGGGCGACATGCTCGCGGTCCACCCCGGCGGCGAAGGCGCGCTCCTTCCAGCGCTTCTGGATCGACTTGAGCTCGACCTCGCGCAGGTCCTTGCTGGGTCGCACCAGGGCGGCGGCGATCACCAGGCCGGTGACCTCGTCGCAGGCGAGCAGGGCGAAGTCGATGGGGCGCTCGCGCTCGACGCCGGTGCCCTCGGTGTTGTGGGAAAGGATGGCGCGGACCACGTTGTCACTGGCGCCGTGGTCGCGCAGGATGGGCGCTCCGGCCGCCGGGTGCTGGTCGAGGGTGGGATGGATCTCCCAGTCGAAGTCGTGGAGCAGGCCCGCCAGGCCCCACTCCTCGACGTCAGCGGCATCGGCGGCACCGGCGCCATGGGCGCCATGGGCCCCAAGCCGGGACGCATAGCCGCGCATGGCGGCCTCGACCGCCAGCATGTGCCGGCGCAGCCCCGGCGACTCGACGTTTTTGACCACCAGATCCCAGGCCTGTTGCCGCTCCATGCCGCCTCCCTCCGTGACCGGTGTGCGCTCCGGCGCGCCGCCCCCGGCGGCCGCTACGGCCGCGCGGGGCCGCGCGGGCCGCGCGGGACACTAGGATAAGGCGGATGGCGAGAATGTCCAGCCGCGACGACGGCCGCGGACGGCGGCCCGGCGCCCCCGGCCGCCGCGAGGGCGGGGGCCGCCGCGGGCGCGGGCCGGGGGAGGTGTCGCTCGAGCGGGCGCTCTCGAAGCTCGGCCTGGCGACGCGCTCGGCGGCGCGGGCGCTGGTGCGGGAGGGGCGCGTGGCCGTGGATGGGCGCATCGTCGCCGAGCCGCTGGCGGCGGTGGTCCCCGAGCGGGTTCGGATCGCCATCGACGGCCGGGAAGCCTCGCCGCCGGCGCCGTTCACCGTGATGCTCCACAAGCCGCGCGGCGTCGTCACCACCCGCTCGGATCCGCAGGGCAGGCCCACCGTCTACGGCTGCCTGGCGGCGCCGGCCGGCGGCCTGCCGGGCGTTCACCTGGTGCCCGCCGGGCGCCTGGATGCCGCCACCTCGGGACTGCTGCTGATGACCAACGACACCCGCCTCGCCGACTGGGTGACCGACCCGGCGCACGCGGTGCCGCGGGTCTACCTGGTGACCGTGCGCGGCGAGCTGACGCCGGAGCGGGCGTCGCGGCTGACCGCGGGCGTCGAGGAATCGGGCGAGCGCCTGGCCGCGAGCGGCGCGACGGTGCGCAAGCGCTCGCGGCGCGAGACCCACCTGGTGCTCGAGCTGACGGAGGGCAAGAACCGCGAGGTGCGGCGGCTGCTGGCGGCGCTCGGCCACGAGGTGACGGCGCTCAAGCGGGTGGCCTTCGGCGGCCTGGCGCTGGGCAGGCTGGCGCCCGGCGCCTGGCGGGTGGTCGCCGCCGCCGAGCTGCGCGCCGCCTTCCCGGGAGCGCCGGTGCGGTAGAGTCGGACGCCGTGCGCAAGATAACCCTGATCACCACCGGCGGCACCATCGAGAAGATCTACGACGAGCAGCGGGGGGAGCTGGTCAACCGGCGCTCGATCGTGCGGCGCATGCTCTCCGAGATGCGGCTGGAGGACACCGAGGTCAACGTCTTCGAGCTGATGAGCAAGGACAGCCTGGACATGACCGAGGCCGACCGCCTGCGCATCGTCGAGGCGGTGAGGGCCAGCGGGCCGAGCGGCGAAGGCGACGTGACCGGCATCGTGGTCCTGCACGGCACCGATACGCTGGCCGCGACCGGCGAGAAGCTGTTCGCCGAGGTCCCGGCGCCGCGGGTGCCCATCGTCCTCACCGGCGCCATGCGGCCGTTCGACATGAAGCAGTCGGATGCGCTGCAGAACCTCACCGAGGCCCTGTTCGCGGCCGGCGTCCTGGCGCCGGGGGTCTACTGCGTCGCCCACGGCCGCGTGCTGCCCTTCCCGGGGGTGCACAAGGACCGCGAACGGGGAACCTTCACGCGGGACTGACCGGCGCGCCCGCCAGTGTCCCGCACGAATGAACCGTGCGGGGCACTGCTGCGCGTTTCAAGAAAATGGCAGGCGCGGCGGTCCCTGGGGAGCCGCGTCGTACACCAACCGGACCGCGGCGCCCGGCGGCGCGGCGACGATCCTGGCGTTGGCGTCCAGCCGGTGGCGCTCGGCGCGGCCCGGCCCCAGGATGTGCAGCACCTCGGCGCCGGCGGCGGTCGCGGAGTCGGCGATCAACCGCCGGTGGCAGCGCCAGGGCACCGCTTCGGCGCAGAGGATGACGGTCCGCGACCGTGCCGCCAGGCGCAGCAGCCGGTCGAGGGCGGCGGCGAACGGCGCCGAGCCCATGTGGTCGGCGTAGCCGCGAAAGGCCGCCACCCGCCAGGCGGTGTGCGGCGAGTCCGGCAGCGGCTGCCGCCGGCCGCCGAGGTCGGCCTCGTGGACGTACGCGATGCCGGCGGCGGCGAGGCTGGCTGCCAAGGCGTCGCGCGAGAACTGCGGGTGCCGCCGCGAGCCCGGGAAGCGGCGCACGTCGACCAGCGTCTCGATGCGGTGCCCGGCCAGCAGGCCGATCAGCTCGTCGATGGCGCGCGTCGAGTGCCCGATGGTGAAAAGAGCGGCCGCCATTTGTTTACTATAGACGCGCACGGCTGCCTGCCGCCTGCAGCCTGCCGCTGGGCGGCGGCGGGAGGGCGGGCGGCCCGGGGGTGCGCTTGCTGATCAGGGTCGTCACGTACAACATCCACCGCGCGATCGGCGTGGACCGCCGCTTCCGGCCCGAGCGCATCGTCCGCATCCTGCACCATCACAACCCGGACGTGGTGCTGCTGCAGGAGGTTGACGAGGGGGTGCCGCGGTCGCGCGAGCTGAACATGGCGCGCGAGCTGGCCGCCGAGCTCGGATACGCCCACTTCGCGATGGGTCACAACGTCAGCCTGCGCAAGGGCCGTTACGGCAATGCCACCCTCAGCCGCTGGCCGATCCTGCGCGAGCGCAACATCGACCTGTCGACCGAGAGCAGCTGGATCCGCCGCGGCTGCCAGCACACCAGCATCGCCCTGCACCCGGGGTGGCCGGCGTTCGAGGTCTTCAACCTTCACCTCGGCCTCTCGGCGCGCGAGCGCGACCGCCAGGTGGCGCAGCTCACCCGGTCGTCCGAGTTCGCATCGCTGGGCCCCGAGGTCCCGTGCCTGGTGGCGGGAGACTTCAACGACTGGCGGTCGCTGCTGCGCCCGGTGTTCACCAACGGCCTCGGCTTTCACTGCGCCACGGACAGCCGCGGCAGCCGGCAGCGGCCGCTGCCCACCTACCCGGCCTTCTCCCCTCGCGGCGGGCTCGACCGCATCTACTACCGCGGACCGCTGCGCCTGCTCGGCGTCAGGCGCTGCCGCCTGCAGGTGGCGCGGGTCGCCAGCGACCACCGGCCGGTGATCGCCGAGTTCCAGGTCGCCGGCGCTTGAAAAGCTCCCGCCGGGGGGTATGCTTGACAGCCTGCCATGCCGCGTCCCGCCGTTCTCGTCGTCGATCCGCTGGCCTCCCGGCGCCGGGAGCTCTCGCGCGGCCTGACCTCGCTCGGCTACGAGGTGATCCCGGCGGTCGACGAGCAGCAGGGCCGGCGCTTCGCGGCGGAGCTGGCGCCGGCGGTGGTGGTGGCGCCGCTCGGGTTCGACCTGGCAGGCGGCGAGGGCGCCGCTCGGATAGGCGGCGAGGGCGCCGCCGCGGCGGCGGGTGAAGGCGCCGCCGGCAACGGCCGCGGCCGGATGCTGCTGCTGCTCGGTGAACGCGAGGAGGAGGGGCAGGACCTGCCGCAGGAGGTCGCCTACCTGGCGACCGGCGGCCTGGCGGCCGGGGAGCTGGTGCGGCGCGTCCACGTCCTGCTGCTGGGGCGCGAGGTCGGGGTCGAGGCCGACTCGCGTCTCGAATCCCTGGTCGGCGACCTGTCGCTGACCCCTTTGCTCGAGCTGCTGCGGGCGCTGCAGCGGTCCGAGGTCTCGGGGCGGCTGGTGCATGCCGCGGGGGAGGTGACGCTGGTCGGCGGCCAGGTGGTGGCGGCCGCGGCCGGGGCGACGCGCGGCCTCAAGGCCTTCTGCCGCCTCAGCCATCTCGACTCCGGGGCGGTGCGCGTGGTGCCGGCGGCCGCCGACGACGAGGCGGCCCTGGGCCGCGCCGGCCAGGAGCGCGAGATCCGGGAGGACATGAAATCGCTGATCATCCGGGCGCTCGAGGACCGGGTGCACGAGGCGCCGGACCCGCGCGCCAAGGTGCGGCTCGAGATCGGCCCCGATTTCTTCGAGCGCAGCTTCACCCCGCACCAGAAGGAGGTGCTGGCGGCCATCCCGGCGGCGGGCACCGTCGGCCGCCTGGTCGATGCGCTGCCGGCGACCGACGGGGAGGTGCTGCGGGCCCTGGGGCAGCTGGTGCCGATGGGGGTCGTCGAGGTCGAAGAGCCGGAGGCGGTGGTCCGGGTGGTGACCGACTCCACCTCGGACCTGCCGGCCGAGCTGGCGCGCGCCCATGGCATCCACGTGGTGCCGCTGCTGGTGATCTTCGGCGACCGCATCTACCACGACGGCATCGATCTCGGACCGCGCGAGTTCTACGAGCGGCTGGAGGCGGGGCCGGCCTCGCCGCGCACCAACCCGCCGCCGCGCAACGACTTCCTGAAGCTCTACCGCGAGTCGGCGGCGCGGCAGGACCTGTTCTCGATCCACCTGTCCGAGAAGCTGTCGCAGACGGTGGTCAACGCCCGGGCGGTGGCGGTGGAGGCACGGCCGGCGCTGGCGGCGCTGCGGCCGGCCGCGGTGGGCCGTCCGTTCGCCATCGAGGTGGCCGACAGCGGCAGCATCAGCCTGGGGCTCGGTCTGCAGGCGCTGTTCGCGGCCCGCATGGCGCAGCGCGGGCTGGACCTGGCCGGCATCCGGCGCCGCATCGAAGCGATGCGCGGCCGCATGCACGTGCTCTTCGTGGTCGACACGCTCGAGTACCTGGCGCGGGGCGGCCGCATCGGCAAGGCGCGGGCGGTCGTCGGCAGGGTCCTCGGCGTCAAGCCCATCCTCGGCGTCGCCGATGGCGAGGTGGTGGCGGTGGACCGCGTGCGCGGCGGGCGCGCCGCCCATCCGCGGCTGATCGAGCTGTTCGCGCTGCGCGTCGATCCGCGGCGCCCGGTGGTGGTGGCGATCGGCCATTCCAAGGCGCCGATCTGGGCCGACCGGCTGCGCGCCCTGCTCGAGGAACGGTTCGTCGCCGCCGAGCTGATGGTGACCGAGATCGGGCCGGTGGTGGGCACCCATGCGGGCCCCGGCACGGTCGGCGCGGCGCTGTTCCAGCCGACCGACGAGGAGCTGCCGCTGATCGCGCCGCTGGCCGCGCCCGGCTGATCGCTCTAAACTGTCGCGACAGAGGGGGAGGCGCGATGTCCGACGACCGGAAATACCGGCAGAGAGGCTACCAGGACACCGGCGAGCGCCGCTCGTCGCAGGGACCGCGCGGCCCGCAGGCGCCGCGTCCCAAGCCCGAGGGGCCGCGCGGGCGCGGGCTGGGCGCTCCGACGGAGAACGTCTTCCGCTGTGCCGCCTGCGGCGCCAAGCGGCTGGTGTCCGCCGAAGCCGGCCACCCGGACTTCCTGGCGGTGGACGCCACCTGCGCCCGCTGCGGCGCCGACCTCCACACCTGCACCAACTGCGTGAGCTTCGACACCGGCAGCCGCTGGGAGTGCCGGCGCCACGAGGAGCTGCCGGCGCGGATCGCCAAGAAGAGCGCCCGCAACGAGTGCCCGCTGTTCGTCCCCAGGCTGGCGCAGGAGTTCGGCGCCGACCGCGAGCGCCCGTCCTCGCCGGACGGCCCCTCCGGCCCCGCCGATGCGCGGGCGGCGTTCGACGCCCTGTTCAAGGTCTGAGAGGCCGCGGCCCGCCGCGCGCCGCCCGCATGATCCAGGTCGACGACAGCTTCGCCATCCCGGAGGAGGAGCTGAGCTTCGCCACCTCGCGCAGCAGCGGCCCCGGCGGCCAGAACGTCAACAAGCTCGAGACCCGCGTCACGGTGCGCCTCGACCTCGCCTCGCCCAGCCTCGACGAGGAGCGGCGTGCCCGCATCCGCGAGCGGCTGGGCACCCGCATCTCGCGCGCCGGGATCCTGGCGGTGACGTCCCAGCGCCACCGCACCCAGGCCGCCAACCGCGAAGCGGCGGTGGCCCGGCTGGTCGAGCTGCTGCGCGATGCCCTGGCCGAGCAGGCGCCGCGCCGCCCCACCCGTCCGGGCCGCGCCGCCCGCGCCCGCCGCCTGGACGCGAAGCGCCGACAGGCCCGGCGCAAGCGCGACCGGGCGGCGCCGGCGGCGGGGGAGTAGCGCGCCTGGCCAGGTGGCTGGATGGCTCGCCGGCTGACGCGGCTTCAGGGACGGGACACCCTAGTCGATCTTGATCTGGCGCGGGTCGATGGCCGGCTCCCGGTAGTGCAGCTGCAGGCCCTCGAGCGTTTCCACCAGCACCGTGGCGACGACGAGGTTGCGGTACCACTTCTTGTTGGCCGGCACCACGAACCAGGGGGCATGGTCGGTCGAGGTGCGGCTGATCGCGTCTTCATAGGCCGCCATGTAGTCGTCCCAGCGCTTGCGGTCCTCGAGGTCCGCGGCGCTCCACTTCCAGCGCTTCTCGGGATTGGCCAGGCGCTCCTCGAGGCGCTGGCGCTGCTCGTCGCGGTCGATGTACAGGAAGAACTTGACGACCGTGGTGCCGCTGTCGACCAGCAGCCGCTCGAAGTCGTTGATCGGTCCATAGCGGGCCTTCCAGACCTTGGCCGGCACCAGCTGGTGAACGCGCTCGACGAGCACCGACTCGTAGTGGCTGCGGTTGAAGATCGCCAGCTCGCCGGAGCCCGGCACCCTGGCGTGGACGCGCCAGAGGAAGTCGTGATCCAGCTCCTCCTGGGTCGGCGCCTTGAATGCGGTGACCCTGACACCGAGCGGATTGACCCCCTGGAAGACGTGGGAAACCGTGCCGTCCTTGCCGCTCGTGTCCATGCCCTGCAGCACCACCAGCACCTTGCGGTCGTGCTCCGCCCAGAGTAGGTTCTGCAGCGCATGAAGACGCTGGTTGAGGTCCGTGAAGACCTTGCCGGTCTTGCGCTTGCCGCCGGGAAAACCGGCGGTCGAGCCGGCGTCGACCTGGCCGATACGGAACTTGCTGCCCGGCTCGACGCGATGGTGCTTGATCATGGGCCGGCCTCCCTGGTCCTGAAGCTGGCAAGCTAGCACAGTGCCGCGTTGCGGCAGGGCCAGGTAAGCGCGCCGCACCCCGGTCTGTTATAAGGGATGCCTGGCCGCGGGCAGCGTCCCTGCAGCCATGAGGTCGGCCCGGCAATACCGGCCTGGCCGTTCCCTGTTATCATAGGTGATGTTCCCGCCAGCCTCGGGCACGGACCTCGTGTGTCCGCCGCCGGTATGGCCCATCCGGGGCCAGGCTGCTCGAGACCGTCCCACGGAGATAAACACAGTGCCCGAAGCAACAACCGCACCACCGCGCCGCGTCAACTGGCTCAACGTTTCGTTCCTGATGGGCACCCTGCTCATCGCTGCCGTCGGTACCCCCTGGTACCTGGCAACGCGCGGGCTGGGCTGGCCCGAGGGCATCACCTTCTTCGCCCTGTGGCTGGCGGTGGGCGTGTCGGTGACCGGCGGCTACCATCGCCTGTTCGCCCACAAGACCTACCAGGCCTCCTGGCCGGTGCGCCTCTTCTACGTTGTCTTCGGCGCCGCCGCGCTCGAGAACTCGGTCCTCAACTGGACCGCCGACCACCGCATCCACCATTCCGAGGTGGACCAGGAGCGCGACCCCTACAACATCCAGAAGGGCTTCTGGTGGGCGCACATGGGCTGGATCTTCTTCGAGAACGAGACGCCGCCAGTGACGGTGGTCCGTGACCTGCTCGACGACCCGCTGGTGCGCTGGCAGGCGCGCTGGTACGCCCTCATCGGCCTCAGCATCTCCTTCGGCATCCCGCTGATCGTCGGGCTGGCCACCGGCCGCGTGCTCGGCTGCCTGCTGATCGGCGGCGTGCTGCGGGTGGTGGTGAGCCACCACGGCACCTTCTTCATCAACAGCCTCTGTCACATGGTCGGCCGGCAGCCCTACAGCCGCGAGCACAGCGCCCGCGACAGCTCGGTCATGGCGGTGCTCGCCTTCGGCGAGGGCTACCACAACTTCCACCACAGCTTCCCCTTCGACTACCGCAACGGCGTCAAGACCTGGCATTTCGACCCCGCCAAGTGGGCCATCTACGGGTTGTCCACCATCGGGCTCGCCCGCGATCTGCGCCGGGCCTCCGACGCGGTCATCCTCAAGGCTCGCATCGACGTCCAGTTCGAGCGCGCCAAGGAGCGGCTGGAGCGCCTGACCGGCAACCGGCGAGTGCTGGCGGAGGCCCGCGAGAGCGTCGAGCAGCGGCTGCACGAGACCTACGCGAGGCTGCAGGCGGCGTTGCGCGACCTGGTGGCCATGCAGCGCCAGCGGCGGCCGGTTGCCGCCAAGGGCGAGGGTCTTGCCGCCGCCACCGCCGGCGCCAGCCCGGGCGGTGCCGCACCGCTGGCTGCGGGCATCGCGACCGCCGCGGGCGCCGCGGGCCAGCCGGGCGAGCCCGGCGAGACGCTCGAGAGCCGGCTGGGAGCGATCCACCACGCTCTCGAGCAGGCGCTGTCGGACTGGAAGCTGGCGTTGCGGCAGATGAAGCAGCTGCCGGCCGCCGCCGCCGCCGCTTGACTCTGCCTGGACCTCACCCGCCCGCTTGGGCAAGGCCGGTGACCGCCGCGGCGCTGACGCGCCAGGGGTCGCCGGCCGTTGCCTCGACCCGTAACCGACAAGAGACGAAGAGGACATCCCATCCCATGAGCACTTCTGCGTCGCGATACCACGCGGTCAGCCCCCCCGCACTCCGCAAGAACGCCGCCGCCGCTGGCTCGACCACCCCATCCGCCGCGCCGCGGCGGGCGCTCGCGGCTGCCGCCCTGCTGCTGGCAGGCTCGCTGGCCGCGGCGGGCCCCGCCGGCGCCCAGGGCGCCCGCGTCGGACCCTCGCCGGCAGGTCCGCCGGCTCAAGGCTCGGTGCCGCCGCCGACCACGCAGGTGCTGGCGGACGAGCTGCAGGATACGGCCGTGTCGTTGCGCGACGGCGCGCTCAAGGGGACCAAGGCCTGGGGCCTCCTCTCCTCGCTGACCACCGAGGTCGGGCCGCGCTCCGCCGGCTCGCGCGGCGACCGCTTGGCAGTGGCCTGGGCGGTGCGCACGCTGAAGAGCCTGGGTTTCAGCAACGTGCATACCGAAAGGGTCACGGTGCCGCGCTGGGAACGCGGCGCCGAGGCGGGTGAGATCACCGCGCCCTACCCGCAGCGGGTGGCGCTGACCGCCCTGGGCGACAGCGTGGGCACGCCCGCCGCGGGCATCGAGGCGCCGGTCGTCGAGGTCGCGGACCTGCAGGCGCTCGACAAGCTCGGCGCCGCCAAGGTCACGGGCAAGATCGTCTTCTTCAACACGCCGACCGACCGCACCCGCGACGGCTCCGGCTACGGCAAGGCGGTCCCCGTCCGCACCCAGGGTCCGTCGCGCGCCGCCAAGCTCGGCGCGGTGGCCGTCGTCATCCGCTCGATTGGCACCGACTCGAACCGCCTGCCGCACACCGGCGGCCTGCGCTACGAGACCGGCGTCCGGCGGGTCCCGGCGGCGGCGCTCTCCAATCCGGACGCCGACCTGCTGGCAGCCGAGCTCGCCTTAGGCCAGCCGGTCCGCCTGCGCCTGCGCCTGGGAGCCCGCGCCCTGCCCCCCGCCGAGTCGGCGAACGTGATCGGCGAGATCCCCGGACGCGAGAAGCCGGAGGAGATCGTCCTGCTCGGCGCGCACCTCGACTCCTGGGACCTCGGCACCGGCGCCATCGACGACGGCGCCGGCTGCGCCATCGTCATCGAGGCGGCGCGGCGGATCGGCGAGCTGAAGACCAAGCCCCGCCGCACCCTGCGCGTGGTGCTCTTCGCCAACGAGGAGCTGGGGTTGTCGGGGGCGGAGGCCTACGCCAAGGCGCACGCCCAGGAGCTGCCGCGGCACGTGCTGGCTCTCGAATCCGATCTCGGCGCCGGCCGCATCTGGCGGCTCGAGTCGCGGGTGGCGATCGAATCCATGGGCTGGGTGCGGGAGATGGATCGCCTGATCTTCCCGATCGGCGCCGGCTCTGGCACCAACGAGGGCGAGGGTGGCCCGGACCTGGGGCCGCTGCAGAAGGCCGGCGTGCCGAGCCTGACGCTGATGCAGGACGCCACCGGCTACTTCGACTTCCACCATACCGCCAACGACACGCTCGACAAGGCCAACGCCAGGGACCTCGACTACAACGTCGCCGCCTGGGCGGCCGTGGTCTACGCGGCGGCCGAGCTGCCCGGCGACTTCGGCCGGGTGATACGGCCCGAGCAGCCGGGCCACTAGAAAAGACGGCTGGCCGCGGCGAAGGGGAGAGGCGTCTCAGGGCGTCTCGGCGCCGGCGGCCGGCGGGGGGCCGGGAGGGGGGGATGCCCGCGCCGGATCGGCGCGGCAGCGCAGCAGCAGCTCCTCGGCGAGCAGCTGGTAGGCCGAGGCGCCGGTCGCCGCGGGATCGAACTGGAAGATCGTCTGGCCGGCCCGGGGCGCCTCCGCCAGCCGGGTGTTGATGCGGATCTCGATGGCGAAGACCAGGCTGCCGAGCTCGCCGCGGATCTGGTCGATGGTCTCGCGGGTGGCGCGGGTGCGATAGTCCACCATGGTCAGCAGCACACCCAGCGGGCGGGTGCGCACCGCGGCGTCCCAGGCGATGCGCTGCGCCGCCGCGACCAGGTTCTGGATGCCGGCGGCGGCCAGGAACTGCGGCACCACCGGCACCAGGAAGGCGTCGGAGGCGACGACCGCGTTGATCGGCAGCAGCGACAGCGACGACGGACAATCGAGGAAGATGAAGTCGTAGGCCCTGGCGATCGGCGCCAGCGCGGCGCGCAGCCGCCCCTCCCGGCTGCGCAAGCCGGCCAGCTCGGCATCGGCCTGCATCAGGTCGACGGACGCGGTCACCAGCTCCAGGCCGGCGATGGCGGTCGGGCGCACCGCCTGCTCGATCGCCAGGCCCCTGGCCAGCACATCGGCCACCGAGGGCGCGAGTGCCGCGCGCTCGATGCCCAGCGACAGCGAGGCCGAGGCCTGGCTGTCGAGGTCGATCAGCAGCACGCGCTTGCCCCGGCGGGCGAGGGCAGCAGACAGGTTGACCGCGGTGGTCGTCTTGCCGACGCCACCCTTGCGACTGATCAGGGCGATGATCACTGGCCGGGGAATCTACCTCACCGCGGCGGTCGATGAGTAGCCCAGCGCGGACCTGGAGCGGGCACCGGCCGCCGGAGCCCAGCCGGCGCCTGTCGTGCCTCAACGCCGCGGTGGCGGCGGCAGCGCGGGGCCGGCCGCCGGCGGCGGCGGCGAGGCCGCGGGGGGTGTGGCCGGCGCGGGAGCGGCAGGCAGGGGGGCAGCCGGCGGGGAGGCAGCCGGTCCGGGCAGCGGTTCCGGCGCGGCGGGTGCGGCGGGCGCGGTGGGCGCGGCGGCGGCACGAGCTGGAGCGAGATCGGCGAGATCAGGGCGAGCGGCGCGCAACCGCGCGAACAGGTTCTCGAGGTTGACCCCGGTCAGCGATTCGACGACCGGCGGCAGCTGGGAGAGGACCTTGGCGACCTCGCTGGTGACCTTGGAGGCGCCGAGGTCGCCGTTGCCGCCGGTCGAAACCATGGTGATGCGGTCGATCCGCGACAGCGGCTCGGCGACGGCGCGCGCGATCTCGGGCAGGACCGGAGCGAGGATCTGCAGCACCGCCGCCTCGCCGTAGTTGCGCCACGCCTCGGCCTTCTTCTCCATGGCGAGCGCCTCGGCGAGCCCCTGCGCCTGGCGGATCTGGGCTTCGGCAAGGCCGCGCGCGCGCTCGGCCTCGGCCTGTGCCAGGCCCGTCGCCCGGGTCACCTCCGCCGCCGCCAGGCCCTTCGCCTTTTCGCCCTCGGCGACGGTGGCGAGGCGGGAGCGCTCGGCCTCTGCCGCGGTCTCGACGCGCTGGCGCTCGGCGGCAGCCAGGGTCTCGATCTCGTAGCGCTTGGCGTCGGCCTGGCGCTTGACGGTGGCGTCGAGCTCGCGCTCGCGGCGCTTGATCTCCTGCTCCTCGATCTGGATCTGCATCGTCTTTTTCTGCAGGTCGTACGCCATCTCGGCGTCGGCGCGCTTGCGGTTGGCGATCGCCTGCTGGTCGGCGATGGCCTGCGCCGCCTGGGAGTTGGCGATCTCCGCCGCCCGCCGCGCCGAGGCGTCGGCCTCCTGCTGGCGGCGGCTGCGGTCGGCGTTGGCCTCGGCGACGGCGGCGTCGCGCTTGGCCTCGGCCTCCTGGGCCAGGCGCTGCGCCTCCGCCTGGCGCTCGCGGGTCTCGCGCTCGGCGTCGGCCTGGGCGATGGCGGACTCCTTGGCGGCCACCGCCTCGGCCACCGAGGCGGTGCGCTTGACCTCGGCGATGCGCGGCTTGCCCAGCGCTTCGAGATAGCCGTGCTTGTCGCGGATGTCGCGGATGGTGAAGGAGTCGATGCCCAGGCCCATGTTGCCGAGATCGCCGGCCGAGATCTCCTGCACCTTCTGCGCGAACTCGTCGCGGCTCATGTAGATCTTCTCGACGGTCAGGGTGCCGAGGATGCCGCGCAGGTGCCCCTGCACCGTCTCCAGGGCGATCTTGGCGATCTCCTCCGGCCGCTTGCCGAGGAAGCGCTCGGCGGCGGCGTGCAGGGACGCGTCGTCCTTCTTGATCTTGATCTGGGCCACGCCGTCGACCGCGATCGGCACTCCCTGCGCCGTGTAGACCTCGGGCGTCGTGACCTCCAGGGTCATGACCTCGAGCGACAGGCGGTTCCAGGTGTGGAACAGCGGCACCACCATGCCGGCGCCGCCGGTGATGAAGGTCACCCCGCCGCGGCCGGAGACGACGATCACCTCGTTGGCGCCTGCCTTCTTGAGGAACGCGAGGTAGGTGATCACGTAGCCGACCCCCACCGCCGCCAGGACCGCCACCGCGCCCAGCACCAGCACCGAGCCCATACCGAAGCTGCTCATGATCTCGTTCTCCCTGCAATCTGTCGGGCGGCTTGCGTCCGCAGTGACGGGACCTAGGGTTTGGGGTCCACCGGCGGAACCGCCGGAGCGTCGGGCCCGGCGGCCCCGGGGGGATCGGTGGGCCCGGCGGACCTGCCCGGGTCCGGGCCGGCCCTGACCAGCAGGGTCGTGCCCGCGGCCACGACGCTGACCATGGCGCCGCGCGCCACGGCCGCGCCGTCCACCTCGCGCGCCGGTGCGGCATAGCGCTGCCCGCCTGCCATCGCCATCGCCTCGCCGACGCCGCCGGCCGGGATCGGCACCGTGATCTCGGCGAGGGTGCCCGGGAGGCCGTCGAGGTGGATGACGCTCGAAGCCCGCGAGCCGCTGGCCAGGCGCCAGCCGGCGTAGGTGATGCCGTAGGCGGTGAGCAAGGCGGCCGGCACGGCCATCGCCAGGCTGGCGCCGTCGCCGGCGTCGAGAGCGAACTTGGCGATCAGCCCGTAGCCGCCGATGGCGGCGACCAGCGTCGCCAGCGCCAGGGGCGAGAAGAAGGGGAAGTGGAAGCCGGCGGCCGCGGGCGCCGTGGCATGCACCGCGCCGTGGCCACCGCCGCCGACTCCATAGGCCGTGTCGCTCGCGGCGTGGCCGGCGTGGCCGACGTAGCCTCCCGTGATCCCGCCGTCGCCGCCGGCGGCCCCAGCCCCGGCGTCGTGGCTGCTGAAATCCGCGGCGTGCCCGAGGAAGGCCGCCAGCACCACGTACAGGCAGCCCAGGCCCGCGAACGCCATGTAGACCAACGTCAACAATCGCGCCTCCGCCGGCCGCGCCGGCTCGCCGTGACGATTCTTGCAGCGATTCTATGCCTTGGCAGGCGCTTCTCGTAGCGGCAGGTCCCACCGGCCCCACCGCCGGGGCGGATCGCGGTGCCCGATGCCGGCCTCGCCCGCGGCACCGGTGGCGGGGGTGGACGCGGCCGTCACGGCGCGTAGTGCACCAGGCCGGGCCTGCCGGGCGAGGCCGTGTTCCGGGGTGCCTGACGGCGCCGTGCGACAATGCGTTCGCCATGGCAGAGGTACCGCCTTCCACCGTGTCTCCCCCGCGGTTGTCCGGCGATTCCCGGATCGCGGGGAGCACGGGGGCGCCCGCGGCCGGCGCCCAGGGCGGCCCGGGCGGGGCGGCGCTCTCCGCACGGGCCGCCCGTCCGTCGCTTGCCGCGCGCGTGCCGCGGGGAGAAGCCGGGGGCGGGCTGCGGGCGGTCGAGCCGGAGGAGATCCTGGACCGCTTCGTCGAGTGGACCGCGGATGCCGGTTTCATGCTCTACCGCGCCCAGGAGGAAGCGCTGCTCGAGATCGCGGCCGGGCGGCACGTGATCCTCAACACCCCGACCGGCTCGGGGAAGTCGCTGGTCGCCCTGGGGCTGCACTTCAAGGCGCTCTGCGAGGGGCGGACGTCCTTCTACACCAGTCCCATCAAGGCGCTGGCCAGCGAGAAGTTCTTCTCCCTGTGCGACGACTTCGGCGCCGAGAACGTCGGCATGCTGACCGGCGACGCCGCGATCAACCCGCGGGCGCCGATCGTCTGCTGCACCGCCGAGGTGCTGGCCAACATGGCGCTGCGCCGCGGCGAGGAGCTGGATGCGCCCTACGTGGTGATGGACGAGTTCCACTATTACTCCGACCCCGAGCGCGGCGTCGCCTGGCAGATCCCGCTGCTGACCCTGCCGCGGACCCGGTTCCTGCTGATGTCGGCGACGCTCGGCGACATGAGCGCGATCGCCGAGAAGCTGCAGGCGCAGACCGGCGTCGAGGCGGCGCTGGTGACCTCGGCCGAGCGGCCGGTGCCGCTCGACTACGAGTACCGCGAGACGCCGCTGCACCTGACCATCGACGACCTGCTGGCGGCGGCCAAGGCGCCGATCTACGTCGTCAACTTCACCCAGCGCGAGTGTGCCGAGCTGGCGCAGTCGCTGACCAGCCTGAAGATCGCCGGGCGCGAGGAGCGCGACCGCATCAAGGACGCGATCGGCGGCGCTCGCCTCGACACGCCCTACGGCAAGGAGTTCCGGCGCTTCCTGTCGTTCGGCATCGGCGTCCACCACGCCGGGTTGCTGCCGAAGTACCGGCTGCTGGTCGAGCAGCTGTCGCAGCAGGGGTTGCTGCGGGTCATCTGCGGCACCGACACCCTGGGCGTCGGCGTCAACATCCCGATCCGCACCGTGCTCTTCTCCCGCCTCGCCAAGTTCGACGGCAGGAAGGTCGCCATGCTCTCGGTGCGCGACTTCCAGCAGATCGCCGGCCGCGCCGGGCGCAAGGGGTTCGACGTGCAGGGGAGCGTGGTGGCGCAGGCGCCCGAGCACATCATCGAGAAGCGCCAGGCCGAGCGGCGGGTCGAAGAGGGCAAGAAGCGGCGCAAGCCGCCGGGGGCGGCCGCGGTGAAGGGCGAGGTGTCCTGGAGCCGCGAGACCTTCGACAAGCTGATCGCGCGCCCGCCCGAGACCCTCAAGTCGCGCTTCCGCGTCACCCACGGCATGGTGCTCAACCTGCTGCAGCGCGACGCCGAGCGCGACGACGCCTCGCGGCGCAACTTCGACAGCCTGCGCGAGCTGATCGCACGCTGTCACGAGGACGAGGCGAGCAAGCGACGGCTGCTGCAGCAGGCGGCGATCCTGGTGCGCTCGCTCTATCGCGCCGGCGTCATCCACATGGTGCGCGACGCGGTGGGGCGCTACCTGTGGGTGGTGGTGGACGCCGAGCTGCAATGGGACTTCTCGCTCCACCAGGCGCTGTCCCTGTTCCTGATCGAAGCGCTGGGGCAGCTCGACCCGCAGGCCGAAAGCTACGCCGCCGACGTGGTCAGCCTGGTCGAAGCGGTGCTCGAAGACCCCGAGGTGGTGCTGCGGCGGCAGGTGGACAAGCTCAAGCAGGAGCTGGTCGCGCGGCTCAAGGCCGACGGGGTGCCCTACGAGGAGCGGATGGAGCGCCTCGAGGAGGTCGGGCCGCCGCGGCCGCCGCAGCTGCTGGTGGACTTCCTGCATGGCGCCTTCCACCGCTTCCGCGGCGACCATCCCTGGGTCGGCGGGCGCGACATCCGCCCCAAGCTGATCGGCCGCGAGATGCTGCTCGACTACGCGAGCTTCGGCGACTTCGTCAAGCGCTATCACCTCGAGCGCAGCGAGGGCGTGCTGCTGCGCTACCTCTCCCAGCTCTACAAGACACTCAAGCAGAGCGTGCCCGAGGCGGCGCGGAGCGAAGCGGTGTACGACGCCCTGGGCTTCTTCCGCGCCCTGATCGAGCGCACCGACACCAGCCTGCTCGAAGAGTGGGAGGAGCTGCTGCACCCCGAGCTGCGGCGCGAGCGCGCGCGGGAGCACGAGGCGGCGGAGGCGCTGTGGATCCGCGAGCTGGTCGCCGACCCCAAGGCATTTGGGGCGCGCGTCCGGGCCGAGATGCACCTCCTGGTGCGGACGCTGGCGGCGCGCGACTGGGAGGCGGCGGCCGAGTCGGTGGCGGCCGGCGGCGAAGCAGCGGCGGCGGGTGGCGAAGCGGTGGCGGCCGGTGGCGGGCAGGTCTGGGACGCCGAGCGCTTCGAGGAAGAGATGGCGCCGTTCTTCGCCGAGTACGGCGAGCTGCTCTTCACGCCCGAGGCCCGGCGCCACCAGTTCACCCACGTCGAGCGCACCGGCGACCGCACCTGGGAGGTGCGCCAGACGCTCCTCGATCCGCAGGGCGACAACCTGTGGGCGATCGCCGGCACGATCGACCTGCGCGATCCGCACGCCCTGGAGGGGCCGCTGGTCCGGCTGCACGGCATCGGACCTTCGGTCTGACTGCCGGAAATACGGTGACATTCGGCCACCGGTCCATCCGGCGGCCAGGCCCTGGTTACAGGCGAGTGGCTAGCGGGACACCAGATTCGGCCCCAAGGCGTTCAATTGCGACACGGCACCGCTGGGAGGAGCGGCGCATTGCCTTCGGAGACGACGGATGCGGTCGTGCCGATGCTTTCGGTCAGGGGATCATCCCACCTGCCGGTATTCCAGTTTGGGCGCTGGTTCATCCAGCGCTCGTAACCGGAGCTCTCGTCGCCGACTCGCACGAGCCATACCGTCTCGCGATTCATCGCACTGGCGGTGCAGGCCTCGGGGTTGCCGCCATCCGGGCAATCGATACCTGCCCAGTATCCCTGGAGCAGGAAGAGGGAAGCCGGCTGGGAGCCGCTGAGCTTGCCGGCCTTGTAACCCTCCTGGATCCACGACAGCGGCAGCGCGATGTCATCAGGGACCTGGTCCGGGCCAGGCAAGATGCCGACCTTGCGCAGCAGTGTCACCGCTTTGGACCTCGATGCACTGTTGGAGATGTCGAAGGGTCCGAGAGTGGTCTCGATGTCCTGGACGCCGGGAACGAGATCGGTGTGGACCGCGGCGCCGGCGATGCAGGTGAAGTGTTGTTCATCCGTCGTGTTCAGCATGAACGTGCCCGTGCTGAAGCGGCCATCGAAGAGCACGATGCCCAGGCCGCCGTCTCGCCGGGTCCAGAAGCGGCCGTGAGTCGCGTCGAGCATCTCCCACAGCAACATGAGGCGGGTGCCGTCGATGCACCATAGCTCCTGCGGGACCCCTGCTTGGTTCTTGACGAAAACCAGATAGGTGTCGCAGGGGACTGGTGCCGGCAGGATCTTGGCCGAGGCGACCCAGTCCCCGCTCACGGCGACGTGCTTCCAGACTGCCTTGCCCGAGACCTTGGCCGACGGGTCCCAGCTGGTTACCAATACGTTGTGAATCTGATCCCGGCTCGTCTGCGTTTGACCGATTGGAGCCTCACCCGGCACGCAGCGTCCCTGCACGAAGAAGCATCGCAGATCCGGCAGTGGCCTCGCCCCGGCAGCGTCCGCCACGATGGGCTCGGAGCCGGCCGCGAAGGGACCGGCAAGGAATGCCAAGGCCAAAGCCAGGAACGCTGTTCTCCGCATGGCTGGCCACCTCTTTCGAGCGGCCGGGGAGCATCAGCGGTCTGATCACGCCCTGGCGCGTTCATCCGTTGCTGATTTCGGTCGCTCGTTGGTCAAACTACAAACTCTCATAGGTGTTGTCAAGATCCAGTTGCGGGAATTGTGATAGGCCTCTTGCCGCCAGCCCGGCGGCTGCCGCCACCGAAGATGGGCGCCTAGCCGAGCCGGCGTGACACCTGCCGGCGCGGGCGGTCAGGGGCGCGCTTGCAGCTCTGCGGCCGGCGTGCCCTTGATGGCGGCGTCGAGGAGCTCGATCATGTGCAGCACCGGCACTCGTCTGCCCGCGCGCTTCAGGCCGCTGGCGAGCTGCATCAGGCAGCCGGGGTTGGCGGAGACCACGAGGTCGGGATGGGTCGAGAGGCAGTTGCTCACCTTGCGGTCGCCCAGCTCCGCCGCCGCCTCGGGCTGCACCAGGTTGTAGATGCCGGCCGAGCCGCAGCAGAGCGCGGCGTCGGGGATCTCCACCAGCTCGAGCCCGGGAATGGTGCGGAGCATCTGGCGCGGCTCGGCGTGCACCCCCTGGGCGTGCTGCAGGTGGCAGGCATCGTGGTAGGCGACGCGCAGGGGCAGGGGATGCCGCACGGCGCGCGGCGCGAGCTCCGCCAGCACCTCGGAGATGTCCTTGCACCTGGCGGCGAAGGCCCGCGCGCGTTCGGCGTAGCGCGGATCGTCGCGCAGCAGGTGGCCGTATTCCTTCATCGAGGAGCCGCAGCCGGCGGCGTTGGTGACGATCGTGTCCACGCCGGCCAGCTCGAAGACGTCGACGAGCCGGCGCGCGAAGGCGCGGGCCCTCTCCTCGAGGCCGGCATGGACCATGAGCGCGCCGCAGCAGCCCTGCTCGCGCGGGATGATCACCTCGCAGCCCTCGGCGGCCAGCACGCGCACCGTGGCCGCATTGACCTCCGAGAACAGCACCCGCTGCACGCATCCGGTCAGCAGGCCGACGCGCTTGCGCATCGCGCCCTGCGCCGGGACGCGCTCGGGCGGCCGGCGGGCGCCCAGCTCGTGCAGCGAGAGCGCCGGCAGCAGGGCCTCCATCGCGCGCAGCTTGCGGGGAAGCAGCTTCACCAGCCGCGCGCCTCGCACCAGCGCGCGCAGCCCGGAAGCCTGGTACGCCCAGGCCGGCAGCAGGGCGGCCCGCAACCGTCCGGGATACGGGAACAGGCTGAAGATCAGTCCGCGGTGGAGGGTGTCGCCGGCCGAGCGCCGGTAGCGTCGCTGGATCTGGGCGCGCGTGGCCTCGATCAGCTGATCGTATCTGACCCCCGAAGGGCAGGCCGTCATGCAGGCCATGCAGCCCAGACAGCGGTCGAAATGCCGGGCGAAGCTGTCGGTGAGATTGGCCTTGCCTTCGGCGCCGATCTTCATCAGGTGGATGCGGCCGCGCGGCGAATCCATCTCTTCGCCCCAGAGCGCGTAGGTGGGGCAGGTCGGCAGGCAGAAGCCGCAATGCACGCATTTCTTGTACAGCTCCGCCGCCGGCGGGTGGTGATCGTCGAAAGCCAGGACGGCGGACGCCCGGGGGGTGCCGTCGGTGCCGTCGGTGCCGTCGGTGGCGTCGGTGACCTTGGTGACCTCGGGCACGGCCATCAGATCCCCCCGAGGAAGCGGCCCGGGCTCAACGTCCCGTCCGGATCGAAGCGCTGCTTGATGCGCACCATGAGCGGCTGTGCGTCGCCGGCGGATCCCCAGACGTCGAGGCCGCGCTTGACCGCGAGCGGGCAGCCGAGCGCGACGATCGTGCCGCCAGGCTTCGTGTCGCCGGCGCCGGCCAGCTCCTCGCGCAGCGCCAGGAGCGTGGCGCGCAACGCCGGCTCGTCGCCGTCGAAGCGCACGTAGCCGGTGCCGACACCCTGCATCACCAGCTGCCAGGCGAGCGACCGCGCCGCGGCCGAACGCTCGATCGACGCACACACTGAGGCGATGCGCGCCGGCAGCACGCCGAGCTTGGCCACCAACCGCCGGGGAGCCGGGGCGGCGCTGTCCCCCTTGGCGGCCCAGAGGGCCTGGTGCGAGGCCCAGACGCCCGGCGGCGCGTCGGCGGGGGCCGACGCGGGAGCGGCCCGCTGCCGCACCTGATCGACCTGGTCGACCTGGGCCTGGATGCCGGCCGCCGTGCCGTCGAAGCGGACGTCCAGGTGGGCGCCGGCGGGCGCCGCGCGCAGCTGCAAGCCGATGGGCGTCAACCTGGAAGCCAGGATCGCGAGCAGCAGCTGCTCGAGTGCCGCGGGCGTGCCGCTGAAGGTCAGGCTGCGCGTCTCCCTGGGCAGGGGGTGGAGGCGGAAGATCGCCTGCACGATCACCCCCAGCGTGCCCAGCGCACCGGTGAAGAGCTTGGCCAGGTCGTAGCCGGCGACGTTCTTGACCACCTTGCCGCCGCTTTTGGCCAGCGTCCCGTCGGGCAGCGCGACGGTGATGCCGATGATGAGGTCGCGCAGCGAGCCGTAGCGGAGACGCAGCGTGCCGCTGTCGTTGGTCGAGAGGATGCCGCCGAGGGTCGCCCGTTCCGGCCACAGGGGATCGAGGGCGAGGTGCTGGCCGTGCTCGGCGAGAGCCTGCTGCAGGTCGGCGACGCGGCATCCGGCCTCGGCGATGACCGTCATGTCGGCCCAGGCATGCTCGCCGACGCGATCGAGACGCGCCGTCGAGAGCAGCAGATCGCAGGCGGCGGGTGGATTGCCCCAGCCCAGCTTCGTGCCGCCGCCCCGCGGCGTCACCTTGAGGCCCTCGCCGCGGGCCCAGCGCAGGCAGCGCGCGAGGTCCTCGGCGGTGCCGGGCTCGGCGATCATCCGCGGCGTGACGCCGTCGACGGCATCGGCCGCGGTGGCGGCACGCAAATGCTCCGGCCCCAGGACCGCCGCCAGCTCCGACCAAGAGACCTGCTGCACCGCCGCCGGCATCACCATCTCTACCGCACTAAAGCGATCGCCGAAGCGAAGGGGAGGGGGTGGGTGGCAGCTGTTTCATGGCATGGGTCGTCGCAGGGCACGGTATCTAGAACCGTTGTGCCACGCCCGCGATCTCGAGCGGATGCGGCTCGTAGACACCTGGCCTCTCGCCGCACAGGCGCGGCCGGGGAAAGACCTTGTCGGGATTGGACAGGTGCTCGGGATCGAAGGCGCAGCGCACGAGCTGCATGGTTTCGAGGTCGGGCTCGGCGAACATCTCGGACATGAACATCTTCTTCTCCTCGCCGACGCCGTGCTCGCCGGTGATGGAGCCGCCGGCCCTGATGCACAGGCGCAGGATCTCGCCGGCCAGCGCCTCGGCCAGCTTGTCCTGCCCGGGCACCGCGTCGTCGTAGAGGACGAGGGGATGCAGGTTGCCGTCGCCGGCGTGGAAGACGTTGGCGACGCGCAGGCCCATCTCGGAGCTGAGCCGGCTGATCTCGCTCATGACGAAGGGCAGCGCCGTCCGCGGGATCACGCCATCCTGCACGATGTAGGCGGGCGAGATGCGTCCCACGGCGGCGAAGGCGGCCTTCCGTCCCGTCCAGACGCGGGCGCGCTCGGCGTCCGATTGCGCGACGCGGATCTCCCAGGCGCCGCACCCGGTACACGCCGCGGCCACCTCTTCCATCAGGGTCTCGACCTCGGGCGCGGGGCCGTCGAGCTCGACCAGGAGCAGCCCGCCGCAATCCGGATAGTTGGCGTGCACCGCGGCCTCGGCGGCTTGAATCGCCAGGTTGTCCATCATCTCGATGGCCGCCGGCAGCATCCCCGCGGCAATGATGGCGGAGACGGCCGCGCCCGCTTCATTGGTGGAATTGAAGGCCGCCAAGAGCACCTGGACGACCTCCGGTTTCTTCATGATGCGGAGGATGACCTTGGTGGCGATGCCGAGCGTGCCTTCCGAGCCGACGAAGACGCCGCAGAGGTCGTAGCCGGGACGATCCACGGCGGCGTCGCCGAAGTGTGCCAGGGAGCCGTCGGGCAGCACCACCTCGAGACCCATGACGTGCGTGGTGGTGAAGCCGTACTTCAGGCAGTGAGCGCCGCCCGAGTTCTCCGCGACGTTGCCGCCGATCGAGCAGACCTGCTGCGACGACGGATCGGGCGCGTAGAAGTAGCCGTCCGGCGCCACGCGCGCGGTGACGTTGAGGTTCATCACGCCGGGTTCCACGACCACCCGCTGGTTGGGCAGGTCCACCTCCAGGATGCGGTTCATGCGCGAGAGGGCGATGACGATGCCGTTGGCTGCCGGCAGCGCCCCGCCGCTCAGCCCGGTGCCGGAGCCGCGGGCCACGAACGGGATCTTCTCGCGATGGCACACCCGCACGATCGCCTGCACCTCCTCGGTCGAGGTCGGCAGCAGCACCGCCAGGGGCAGCACCCGGAACACGGTCAGGCCGTCGCACTCGTAAGTGCTGAGCTGCTCGGGCTCGGTGATCAGGTCCGGCGCGCCGACGATGGCGCGAAACTCGTCGAGGATCCTGCCTTCCATGCGGGTGCGCCCTTCCTGCCCCTCATCGCGCTTGCCCGGCATAGGGCCCCGAGGCGGGACGATCAGCAAGACCCTACGCCAGGGCCGGTACGGGGTCAAGACGCGCGGAGGCGTCAGGGACGGGGGAGGCCGTCGGGCCGGTAGGGGTCCGGCGCGAAGCCGTCCTTGAATCCGCGCGAGCGCTCGCGCCGCGCGAGCGGATCGCTCGGGCGCGGCTGCGGCAGCAGCCCGAGCCGCACCAGCGCCGGCCGGTACTCGTAGCGGATCTCCAGGCACGCCGCGGCGGAGCGCTCGGAGTTGAAGCGCACGCGCCTGACCTCGTGGTCGACCTCGCGCCCGATGCCCGTCGCGGCGTAGTCATCGGAAGGCTGGCTTTCGGGCTCGTTCGACCCAAGGCTCCCGCCGGCGCGCGCATCTTCGCGACCGGGCTCGGCGGGCATCGGCGCGGGCGCCGCCTGTGCCGCGCCGGGCACGCCTCCTTCGGCTCGGTCCTCGGGGACCGCCGTCACCTTGTGCTTGCGCAAGGGCATCGGCCGTGCGGTTTCGGGCAGGCGCTCCCGAAACACCACTGCCGTGATCACGCCCAGGTTGTCGGTCTTCCCGAGCCACGCTCCGTAAGAGCTCTTCTCGGTCGTGAAGTAGAACCGGCGAGCGAGCTCCGAGCTCGTCTGCCAGCCGTCGAGGACGATCGACTCGTAGGGGCCGAGGATCCACTTCGTGGCCGCCTGCGCCGTGGTCGTCTTCGCGTCGATCGAGTTGAGCCCGTCGACGGAGAGTGCGATCGCCACTCGCCGTCCGGTGTTGTTGGCGAGCCGCAGCGAGTACTCGCGGCCCGGAAAAGCCTCGACGTAATGGCGCTCGTTGCCATGGAGCTCGGCGAGCGGGCGGCCGTCGACCAGCACTTCGAGCGTGTAAGGACCTTGCGTCACCGCCAGCGCAGGCACCGCGCCGGCGAGCGGCAGCGCCAGCAGGGCCAGCGTCATAGCGGCTTTGAAATGGCGTGCGGCGCGAGCGGCGAGAGGTGCGTCCATGGGTGTCTCCTTTGTGTCCTACATCTATGGACACCCTGGCCGCGGGAAAAGCAACCGGCCGCGCGGTGGATGAGCGGTTCTAGCGCGCGCCGGCCGAGATCCTGGACATGACCAGGGACAGCGCGCCGGCGCCGATCGTCTTGACCAGGGCCGAGTGCTGGGCGTAGAAGCTCGCCGTCGCATCGAGGATCGAGGGATTGTTGTTCTGCGCGTGTTGCGCCAAGGCCTGCACCGCCTCGGGGGTGACCTGTTGCGCCTGCTCGGGCGTGACATTTCCTCCCGAGAGCAGCGAGGCGATGCCGCCGCCGCCGAGGGCTTGCAGCGCCTGGGAGGCTCCGCCCGGCCCGATCGAGGAGACGAGCTGGTTCAGCAAGCCCGCCTTCTGATCGCCGGTCGAGGCTGAGAACAGGCTCGCAACCATCTGCGGGAAGGGCGGTGTCTGCTCGGAGCGGAAAGCGTGCGCCAGGCCGTCGGCGAGCGCTCCCTGGGGGACCGCCTGAGCCACCCGGTCGAACGCCCCGTGGATCTCGGATGCCGATCCGCTGCCTCCTGCCGCCTGCCCCAGCAGGCCGCCCAGCTCGTCCATGAAACCCATGGCTCCCCTTTCATGCATCTCGGTCCGCGGCACGCCGCAGCGCCGTGAGCTTGCACTCTTGTCACGCAGGCATTGCGCGATGGCTCACTCTAGCATGCGCCGGGGGCCGGGAGGCGTCGCGGGAGGTTTGGCGGCTTGGCGCCGACGTAGGCGTCGCCGGCACTGCTGTTGAGCGCCGCCCGCTCGCGCCTTATGCCTCTTCGGGGTATTGGTGAGGAATTAGGGGCACGCGCGGGTAAGCATCGACTCTACTGCAACCTTCGCGGAAGCCAGCAGTTGCGGCGGCACATCGGCCTCATCTCCTAACCCATTCCGGACGCCCGCCCTTGCGGCCCGACGCCTTCACCGAAACCGAGCTTTCGGGGCTCTCGGTCGAGCCTCCGGCCTAGCCAGTTTGCCGGCGCGCGGCGGTCACGGAAACGCCATCGACGCGCGAAATCGCCGCAGCGGCAGGACCTTGGCCGATTCGGAGAGGAACGCCTCGACAACCCGGCTGGTATCGTCCTGCGTCGTCCATTGCGCGATCTCCTCCTTCGACATCTCGCCTTCGAGCCGCACCGTCAGTCCGTAGAGGATGTCGAGGCGGTGCTCAGCTTGGAGGCGCTGGGCGATCGGGCACTCGCTGTGGATGACCCACCAAAGCCCGTCTCCCAAGTGCATCAGGTCCAGGGGGTAGATCCGGCAACAGAGCGGCCGCTGCGCATAGATCCTACATTGGTTCGTGGCGGGGTCGAAGCACGAGCACCAGCCTTCGGCGGTGCGGCTAAGGTACTGAACGCCGCGCGACGTCACCAGGAGCCTGCCGCCCACCTTTTCGACACCCTGTGCCTCGTCGCCCAACAGATATACGAGGCCTACGTGCTCTTCACACTTGCGACACGTCCTGCACTCGGGCTGGGAGGAGAGAGGCTCGAGAAAGTCATAAAGCCGTGCGAACTCAGACATAAGCTCCTTCTCTAGGAGGAACGACCCGTGGATAGGATCGCCTCGACTTTTGCCTTCAAGGCGCGATCCTTGTCCTCCTCCTGCGCAAACACCCAAAGATAGGCATTTCTCTCCGCCTCGCGCAGAAACTGAAAGTCGCCGGCATGATCTGGGTGATCGGTGAGCAACTCGCCGGTCCCGTCCATTGAAAGGTGACCCGTGTCCAGCCAGTCCCTGGGCTCGGGCGGTGAATCGGCCCAGAACGAGCGGTCGAAATGTACCAGCACCCGCGGCGCCCGTTCTTCGTCGAGCCCGTAGGTCAAGGCCTCCAGCCCTACGCGAACCGCATTTGGCGCCGCCTCGACCTGCGCCTTCTGCCACCTCCCAACCAGCGCGTACGGACGTATTGAGCGAATCCGCCGCGCCATGAAACGGCAGCCGGGATGCTCGGCGGCGCCGATCGACTCAAGGAGTTGGTCGTCTTCCATCATTGCGATCTTTGAGCACTCGCCGCCAGCCTTGTCGCCAAGGCTGCGCACCCAGGCGGTCAAGGCCCAGTTGGCCATGGCGTCGAAGGCGACTGTCTTAGGATTCCTGAACATCGTGGAGGTGATCTGCCGCTTGCTGAACAGAAGGCTGGCAGCGTAGGACGCGCCGTCGTGCGTTAGAGACAGTAGAGGATCGGTCTTGCCGTTTTCCGGGATGCTGACGCGGAGGTTGCTCAGGAAACCGCGCACGTTGACCGATACCTGCCGGAGACCGGAGAAGTAGGAATCCCGCGCGTAGTGATCCAGCCGATCGAGGTCGAGCAGGCCGGACACCAACTCCTTGACCACGTAGAGGGCGTCGCGATGAGCATGGCGGCAGTTGTCGAGATACCGCTCGTCGCTGGTCATCAGGTAGCAGACCGCGTCGATGCAAAGCGACTCGTAGGTGGCGAGGTGCTCTTTCAACTCGCCCAGGGTGCGGACCCTTCGACCATAGCGCTGGGCCGCGGTCTCGCGCCAGGTCTCGGCAACGATGCCGGTGCCGAGGAGAAGTGACGCACCTCGATGCTCGTGCACCGTGTCCCGCACGCCGGCGCTCTCGAGGCCCGCGATGAACGCGTCGTTGTGCTCCAGCACGTGACTGAACGGGCCGTGGCCGATGTCGTGGAACAAGAGAGCCAGGTAGAACTCCTCCCGCAGGCCGGTCTTTTCGAGCCATTTCTTCAGCGACAGGGTGATGTCGCGACCCTTCGAAGCTGGGATCTTGACCTTGATGAGGGTTTCGGCGATGCGCCCTAGCCACCAGCAGCCGATCGAATGCGCAAACCGGGTGTGAGTGGCGGAAGGGAACACCAGCCAGGCAAATCCCGCCTGCCGAAGGAAGGCGAGACGTGAAAACTCGGCGGTTCGCACCAGGTCGCGAGGGTCAAGCGGATCCTCCTTGGCAGGCTCCGGGAATTTCGCGGACGGGAGCCCGCGCTCGAAGATGATGGTCTCGTATAGGGGGTCGTAAAATTCGAGTCGCTCGTCCGGCATCCGCACCTCGGTCTTAGTTGTTCCCGGCCTTCTCGATCCAGTCTACGATCTCATCGTAGTGCCTAACGAGAGCCGAGTCCGGCGTCTCGATGGCGGCGACGGTTTCTTCCAACGCGAGCTCCGCCGAGTACGGCACGGTGACATCGAACTTCCGCCCTGGGCCCAGGAGCGATTCGAGAGACGCGAGGCGCGGCGCGACCGCCGGGTCGTCCGGCACCTGGGACAGCACCAACAGTGTGTTCGGCGGTTTTCGCATGCTCACGAGGATGTCGAGCAGGAGGCGCAGGCCGTCCATGTTCTGGCGGTTCGGCCGCAGTACGCAGACCAGGCTTTGGGCCCTCCTGAGAGGAGCCGCGGCCAGCTCGGCGAAGCCGGAGCGGCTGTCCAGGAGCACGTAGTGGGGTAGGTACAGATCTTCGAGTTGGGAGATGATCTCTCCGAGCAGCATCGGCATGTCCCGTGCATTTTCCACGATCTTGTTGACCTTGGAAACCTCGGAAACTGCCGGCACCAGCAGCAGCTTGCCGTCGGGATGAGGGCGCGGCAGCTTTGCGGTCAGGTCCATGACCGCGTTGACCACGCTCGGAAGCCCCGCGCTCAACAGGGTGTCGAGAAGAGAGTAGGTGATCTTGGAGGCCTCGAGGCCGAAGATGGTGTGCAGGCCGCCGGCCTCGATGTCAAAATCGATGCAGACGACCCGCTTACCGCGGGTCGCCAGCAGGGCCGCCACGTTCGCGAGGGCGAGGGAGCGACCGACACCGCCCTTGTAAGAATAAAAGGAAATGGTCTGCGACATGCGCTCTCCTTGCTCAACGAGGATCTCGCGGTTTCCTCGGTTGGCTGGTTTCCTGCCGACCCGCCTTCCGCACCAGGGCGTCTGCGAAATCGGACTCCTCCTTGCGGTCTGCTCGGAGGACGATGGCCTCGACCACGGCGTCGACCACGGCATCGTTGGCGAGGGCGTCCTTGATCGCGCTGCGCAGGTCGTTCTCGCGCAGCGTCACGCTGTTCACCACACCTTCCTGCGCATAGCGCACCATCCCGAGGATGGCATCCTGCGAGTAACAAACCAGGGGCCGGCCGTGATCCCAAAGGCCGGTCGTCTCGTCGATCCATTCCTTGGTGACACCGCCCCAAAGGGTAACCCCGGCATCAATGAAATCCTCGGTCACCACGTTCGGGTCATTCGCCTTCGCGAGGGCGAAGAGCGCCAGGAAACCTCCGATATACCGGCGGTCGTCGTAATACATGTTCCCGGCCCCGGCCGGCATCGGCAGAGAATGAAAAAAGTCGGTTTGCAGGGACGAGGCATGGGAATGGTCGGTCATTCTTTTGACCGCGGCTGATAGAGCTGCGGCGCAGCACGGGGGGTAGGGTTCCGGAGTGTCCTTCAACAGGAGGTAGATCAGCTCGAGAGCGTAGAGCACGCCGACGACCTGGTTCATGGTCTTGGCAGCGTCCATCCAAAACGTCTTGAGCGCCGGGTCATACTGGTTGACCACCCACTTCGGGACGTTGGCGACCAAGCGCCGGATCTGTTCCGACCGATCGGGGCCGAGAGCCTTGGCGATGAAGCCGTGGGAGTGCGCCTTGTGCAGCGCCAACGCGGCGACATTGGTGAAGAACAGGTTGGCATATCGGCCCGGCGGGTCCGTCAACTTGAGAATGCCCTGCCAGCGGGCGCCGTCTGAATCGTCGGTCGCCGCGGCGAGCAGAAAATCGACAGCGGAGCAGGCGGTTGCCGCCACGCTCGTGGCCAAGGCGCGAGGCATCTGCCGCTTCCTGATCTCCGTGAGCTGCGAGAAGTTCCCGAGCAGGCGCAGCACGGCGGCCGCGGAGTCCACGTAGTCCACTGGCTGCTCGACGTAGGGGTAGGGCGTCGCTTGAAAGCCGCGAAACGCGGGCGCCCCCTCCCTTGATTCCACCGCGGTCTCCGGTTTCGGGGGCGGCGTGATCTGCGCCAGCAGGTGCTGCATGTAAGCCTCGATCTCGTCGTATTTCATCGGCGGGTCGTCAAATGCCTTGGGAACCAGGAGGAAAGGCTCGATCAGGGTGTTCAGGGCATCGACGTCCTTCAGGAATCCGACATCCTGCTCGTTGTCGGTGAAATGGGCGATTTCGGTCTCGGACCGTGGCGTCCGGCGCTCGAGCAAGGACGCCCAGGCCTTCTTGATCACATTGACTGCTATACGATCGAGATGATCCTTGGGCATCACCACCTCCAAGTCGCCCACGGTAGGCCGGGGCGCACATAGGTACAAATCCCCCTTGATCGTATACTGCCTAAGCAGATCCGACAAATAGACAATGCGCTATACGTATGGGAAGGCATGAGATCCCTGCCTTCCGGCCTCCGGCTGGGCGCCCTGCAGCAGGAAAGCTCAGGGCCGTGCTACCCACCCGGTGAGGCGATCGCGCCGGAATGCTGTCTCTCCCCGGGCCTGGTACTGGAAGCCGGAGTACTCGAACTGCTTGATTCTCGCACCGGTCACCATGTCATTCCTCCGCTCCAGCGTGATCAGATGGAAGCCGCGCAGCGAGTCCTCCGGTCGCGACGCGGACCGCAGGGTTGCCGTCGAAGGCGAGGCGAATAGCGCTTGGCGCGATGAAAGTAGTGTGTAGGTGTGGACGTTGGTTATTGGGGTGTGGATGTGCCCGAAGAGCACAATGCAATCGCCGAATCTCTCCAGCTGGGATAGAAGGTACTCACCGCCATTGCCGTGCAGCGTGGGGTCTCCCATACCTGCCCACGGACTATGATGTAACAGAACGAGGTGCACGAGGTCCCTATATCCTGTCTCCCGCTGCCGGATGGCATCCAGCCGGCTCGCGATCTGGTTCACGACTGTCTGCGAAACCTGCGCGTTCGCAGGGTCCTCAGGGCCGAGCCGCGTCACCGTATTAATCCCCAATAAGCTTACGCCCAATGCTGCAAAGGCCTGCGAATGGAACCAGCTGGTCGGCTGGGTATCCGCGTCGAATTCCACCCGTGCATTCCAATCGCCTCGTCCGGTGAATGCTGAGCACGCCTCTTGGAATGGCACCAGTCCGAAGCGGTCCAGGCCGCGCATGCGGCTCTCGGCCACCGTACGCGGATTTCGGCTCTTTCCCCCGAGCGCAAACGGTGAAGAGAAGGAATACTCAATCAGGTGAGAGCTGGCCATCGGCAGGCAGACGTCGTGATTGCCGGGAACCACGAAGCAGCCCTCGCGGGAAACCCCCAGGCGGCTCCGCAGCTTCTCCAGCAAGCCGAAGCCGGCTCGGAACTCGGCCGGTTCGCCATGCTCGGCGACGTCGCCAGTGACCGCAAGCAGATGTGGTGCGACGGCCTTGCCGTTGGGCGCTGTCGGCAGTGCTTGAAAGACTTCATTCACCAGCTGGTCGCCGGCCGCCTGCAAGTCCCCGCCCCCGCCAACCCAGGGAGCGCCAACCTGGAGGTCACTCAGGTGGAGCAGCAGCAGCTCCTCGTCAGGACCGAGACTGGTTGCCGCGAAACCCCGAGCATCCTGTACTGCGCGAACCAGATCAAGCCGCGCTCGCGCGCATTCGGAGATGTCGTCGAGCAATCTCAGGCTGACCCCGCCCACGATCTGTTTGCGGCTGATCAGGTCCCGGTAGATGGGCATAGTGAGGTTGTCCCAGTGTGAGCTGACTAAAAAAATCGGCAGCTGCGGGTTCCTCTCATGGATGAGGTCGAGGACATTGATGCCGGACGCGATCTCAAACGGATCCGCCCTTCCCAACGGATCGAGGTAGATGTCGACCAGACCTACCTGCGCCTGCTCGCAGAGGGTGGCTATCTGATCGGCCTGCAGCGGCATTGCGGCCACTTGGAGGTCAAAGGACGCCTCAGCGAGGCTGCCGTGCGCGAGGCGGAGATATTGGTCTCGGCGGCCAGGGTAGTCGTCATCGATTACCAATGCTCGGAACGGCATGGCAGTCTCCTGTGCTTACTGAGCTGCCGCGAGACCGAGCAGAGTCGGCAGGCGCACACGGCTGACGAACTCCGGGCCCTGGGCGCCTTTGCGCAGCTCCGTTGTCACCTTGCCGCCCAGGTACTCGAGGATGCTCTGGCTCAGAGACGGACGGCCGGTCGCAGCGTGCTCCTCACAGAGATTACGGATCTCGATCTCGATCGCCTGCCCGACGACGGAGCACGACCATCGCACCGTCGCTGCCGTCTCAGGGAACGGCGCTACCTCATGCCTCAGCGCATTGTCGAACAGCTCGAAGATGCAGTCCTCGATCGGCAGCAGCCGAAGCGCTCGCACCTTGCCGACGACCTTGTCCTCGAAGTTCCTTTCACCCTCGCGCTCGATGACCTCTCTTGCCGCGCTGCCAGCGCGCCCGTTACGCTGCAAAATCTCCATGAGCAGCGGTTCGATCTGGCCGACGTTGACACTGAAGGACTCCAGGATCTGCCGGTAAATCCCGCCATCGCTCGCATCTGCACCGTAGACTACCAGGCGAAGCTGCGCCCAGGCTTGTTCGGAGTTGCCGTGGGTTTCGCGCAGTGCTTGGGATGAAAGGCTGAGCAATCGTGTCCAGGTAGCGATCTGATTCTTCGTACCGTTTCGAGGGATCCAGGCTTCCATCGCCTTCAGTCTCTTCAGATAATCGATCAATAGTTCGACCACAGAGAGGACACTCTGGATCGAGCTAGCGCTGCGCGGCGCTTCCAGGGCTCGGTGCAGGCTGGCCGCATGGGCCATTCCATCTCTAGAACCGACATTCAAGAAGATCTCGCGCAGCATTTTCGGCGCATCGTCGCGGGCGCCGCCAAGCATCGAAAGAAATGCGGCGATTGCCGGCATCCGTCGCAGCTGATCTTGGCGGCTCGCCATCATACCCAGGGCCAACGCCAGGTCGAATTCAGGGCGGCCGGGCGCGGCAAGGTGCTTCTCGATGTCTGGTGCCAGGCTCCGAAGGATGGTATCGTCTGCGGTAGCGAGGACGAGCGCGCCAAAGGCGGTCGCTGGCGCGGGCTGGCTGCTGTCGAAGAGTGCGTCGAGCAGTGCCCGGTAGATGATCACCCGCCGGTCGAGCTCGGTGTCGTGGCGCATCAGGAGGGCCTGCCCGATCAACACATAGAGCCGTGCCGCAAGGAGCGATGCCTCGCTGGCACCATCGCTCGGGCTCGCCGCCGTCCGCTTGATCTCTTCAAGCGTAAGCCGCACCTTTTCGTGCATGCCGGTAATAGTCACGGCCTCGAGCAGGATCGAAGCCAGAGCCGCGGCCTCGAACACCTGCACCCTGCCCTCCCCCGCCACTTCGATGTCGTGCCCGAAGCCAACGGGGATGGGGCGTGGCAACTTGACAGCAGGCAGGCCAGCAAGAGGCGAGGCCTTGGAGAGGGTTCTCACCCGCATGATCTCAATCCATTCGGCGAGGCGGCGCCGGGTGATCTGCATCCGTTCCGGGACCTTGTCTCGGGTGTTCGTGACCATCTCGAGTGCCTCGCAGAGTGGACAACCTGCCGAAGACCAGGGGCCAGGAGAGGGCGAAAGCGAGTCCACATCGAATCGCCAGAGACGAGCGTGACGCCGGTGCCAGCCGCGGCGGAAAGAGATGATGTCGGTTGGCAGTCGAGTACGGTCGAGAAGCGCTAGAGTGTTCACCTCATCAGCGCCTATCTCACGTATCGTATTGATCAACTCGATGAACGTCCTCGCCTCGCGGAAATTGGTGTCGAGAAGCAACACTCGAATATGGACCGGGCCTCCGGCCAAGCGCCTCTCAGTCTGGATCCTCTCCCGCGCCGCCTCCAGCGCGATCGGCGAGAGGCGCAGACGCATGGCGCTGCGCTGCCGCTGCACGAGAGGTAGGTAGACGGTCTTGGCCTGCAGCCAAGGCAACTCTTCGAAGGCCCGGTTCAGGATCAGGTTGGTGCCCTCGTTGGGCACGCAGGCTAGCAGGTGACAGCGGTTGAAGGCGGCGCTCCCCTGGTACCCGTCGGCGAGGCGCTGGAGGTGTCCGCGGAGGAAGGTCCAGACCATGCCGCGGAGATTGACGCGGCCGCCGCGGATCGCCGTGAGTAGATCGATTCCGACGAAGTCGTGATTGCTGCCGTGGTGCCAGTGACCCAAGCGCAGCAGGCCGCGGCTCTGCCAGAAACCATAAGATTCGCCGACCGATACCCCCTGCGGCCTATCCGGCGAGACGCCGTACAGCGAACCGCCGTTCTCGCAGCGATACGCGCGCCAATAACGGGTGCCACCGGGTCCCACAACGGGTGTATCGGTGATCCGCTTTAGTTCATTGCCTGCTGCTGGCGATCGCAATGCAGAGGCCGCCAGGCTGGTCGACCCATTGACCCATGAAATCAGTGACAGCGCCACTTCGCCTGCCGCCTTTACTGCAGGTAACCGTGGATGCTGAAGCAGATGCGCGATGATGGGGTTGGGATGCCGCTCTCCCACCTCTGCAAGGCTGCGCCGCCGCCGCAGGCTGCTCCAGGACATAAGTACGCTGCCTAGGAGTACCGACGGACGCACACCCCGCCGCCGTGGATAGTAGTCGGTATTATTGCTATACAGGAAACTGTTGACCAAAGGATCAATGAGGTGATCGACGGGTGCTGGCGCCTCCCCCGGTGAGCAATAGGACAGAAAGCGGCTGAGGGCTCGTCGGCAGACCCAGCGACATAATTTAACATTGAGCACCTGGGTGAAGTCCAGGTGCACATCGAGGTTGAATTCTTGATCGGAAGGTCGAGTCCGCGACCAGCGGATGGGGCCAGGTAGAATCAGGTGCCATTCAGCGTCGTGCCTCTGCACGGCGGCCCAAAAAAGGGTTCCGTCGAGATGCCGTAGCGCGGAGATGACATGGGGCAGGCTGAGCCCAGTGCCCGGCGGCGTGCTCAGAACCGCCGATCTCACTGGGCGGAGGCGCGTCCCCGACCCTGTACGGTAGGCAACGAGGTCCACGGCCACCAGGGTGTACGAGACAACGGAAACCCGCTGCAGCTGCGGCACCCCTTCGAGGGCCATGCCCTTGAGCGTCGACGCGGTCATCAGCGCTGTGGCGATATCCTGATCAGCGATGATCACGTGGGCGATGCCATCTCTTCCAATCCTCTGCAGGGAGATCCGTATGTCATTCCGCCGCAAACTGCGCGCCGGCCGCCAGAGCACGCACGAGTACGGGTTGCCGGTGCCTCCAAACCGCAGCACTCGGCGCTGCTCGCCGTCCACGACGCGCCACCGAGTCTGCTCCTCGTCGATCACCTGGAACTCGACCCGCCGCCACGAATCCCCGGCAGACGCACGGTCGGTCCAGGCGCCCAGCGTAGAATCAGCCGCCGCTGCCGCTCCCGACGAGAGCACCGCCGCTGCCCATGGCGAATGCAGCGACTTGGGCTCGCGGGTGGACGCACGGATGAGAATATGAGTACCGCGCACGGGATAGTTCGAGCTCACGCTCTCTGAGATCTTCGAATCCCTTTTAGCCCCGCTTCCCGGCTCGGGCAGTGGCAGTGGGCACTCCGCTCCCGCCCATTCGAGTTTGTCGAGGGCCCGGAAGAGGCCATGGCCGCCGCTGAGGAGGGTGGTCACATGCTGTAGGCCTGGAAGCGGTGAGCGATGGCCCCGCTCCCGCTCGGCTCGCCCACCATGAATCGAGAAACCCTTGCCAAGTGCCAGCCTTTCGAAGAATGCCTTCAAAGGATGCATCCGTTCGCCCGGCCGCCTCCGGTGAGGGAGAACACGGGCGAGATGAGTCGATAGCCCGATGCCAGCGTCGGCGACGAAGAGTTCCATGAAGCCCCCTTGCGCTACCTTGGCAGCATCCTCAATGCGGGGGCAGTCCTGGCTCTCGGCCTGATGCAGCTTGATTAAGTTGCGCCATAGGTGACCAGCGCGCAGGTCTTGAAGCCCAAGCCGGAAACGAGCATACACCGCGACCAGATGGGTCGGGTCCGCCGCATCGTAGGCGTGCTCTCTCACGTTCTCTAGCAACTCGATAAGGATCTGACGCAGGTCTTCGACGAAGACAGCGGGGCTCAGCTCGCGAGCTCCAAGCGCCGATGCCGAGGTGGTGGGATCTGAATAGACGTCATGGTCGAAATGCCGCTTGAGGCCACCACTCTCGGCCTCGTCGATAAGATTGTCCGCTAGCTTGCTGACCGCTTCGTCATCCTTCATCTCCCTCATGTCGAAGAGATGCGCGTGGATGGCCGGGACCACTGGGATGGGCAGCGTCTGGCTGCGGGAGAATAGGCGGCTGCGCAGCGCCGCCAAGTCGTCAACGTCGTCGCCGCCGAGGCGAATCTTGGTGCCGCGTGCCATCACCTCGTCAGGTCCGGGTCGTACACCAGCAAAGAGAGCAAGAAAGCCGTCGCGCTCCAAGAACATCAAGAAGTCCGCGAGATCCGGATCGTGGTTCGCGTCGGCGCTGGGGTCGGCCAGTGCGATCACGACCCGGCCCCCGGCCTGGCGCCACTGCTCGACCGTGATCGCCAGCCCGAGCAGAGGGTTTGGGTCCGCCCAGCTGGTCTGGCGAAAATCCAACGTCAGCTCGCGGCCGGCCGGCTGAGCCAACTTCTCCTGGACCTCTCCGAACCTCTCCGCCCAGGCTCTGTCGCGGAGGCGTTTGCCCACGACGAGGGCAAGGTTCCCCCCGTCTGCTTTAAGGAGCAGCACCTGGAACGGTGGATCGGTGTCGGTTTGTGCTGGCACGGTCGCTGGAAGGCCCAACTACGATGTAGTAGAGAATTGTATCAGCAAACCATGAGAGCTTAATGTACATTTAAAAATATAGTGAATAAATGTGCTGGGCGAGTCCAACTGTGCGAAGCTTGGGTCCCCCGAGAGCCTTTGTGCACCTTGCTTCTTGACCGGAGATCAGCAGGTCCAGGAGCAACTCGATGCCGTGCCTACATCCGCTTCACGGTGCTCAGCGCCGTTCGGCGGCCTTGGGACGCGGGCTCGAGGGGCTCGGCTCGGCCGGCTCGGTGGCCGCGGTGGCGCGGGGACGCGAGGCGTCGGGCGGCAGCGCCGGCGGTGGGGCGGTCTCGGACGGCGCGAAGATGGACAGCGGCGCCGCCACCAGGGCGGTGCGCCGGGGGCCGGCGGGCTGCGTGGAGGCGGCGGCCTGGGCGCCGGCGCCTGGGACGCTGCCGGTGGTCGTTGCCGGGACGCTGCCGGCGGCCGTTGCCGGGGCGCTGCCGGTGGTCGTGACCTGGGCGCTGCCGGCGGTCGCGCCGACGGCGCGCAACTCGGCTTCCAGGCCGGCTTCGCTGACGTAGGGGAGCTGGCGGTGCTGGTATTTCTCCGCCTGCGCGATGAGGCGATTGAGCAGGCGGGAGTAGCGCCAGTCGTAGACCAGGCGCTTGATCTCGGGATAGAAGAAGGCGGCGGCCGCCAGCACGAAGGCGAAGGCATCCTCGAAGATCGGGATGAACGGCGCCTTGACGATCAGGCCGCCGACCGTCAGCCCGGCCAGGCCCAGCGCCAGCCGCGAAAGCGGGTCGCCCTGGCGCCACAGGCCATAGCCCGCAAGCTCGAGGCGCGTCTGGGCCGCCGCGGCCCGCGCGTACTGGGGCAGGGCGGTGTCGAGCACCTCGCCCTCGAGCTCGTGCCAGTAGGCGGGCGTGCCCCCGGCCTCGTCATGGCAGGGCTTGATCTCGTTCAGCTTCTGGCGCGCGATGGCGGAGAGGCTCGCCGCCACGTCGGCGTCGTCCGCCGGCAAGCTGCGGCGGCGATGCTCGCAATCCTGGAGCACCGTGAACAGCACGGGTCCGAAGTCGTATTCACGTCCGGCAAGGTTGAGCATGGCTCCATTTCCTGTCTCACCTGTCCTGCACCTGTTTGGCGCGTCGGCCGCTCAGTTGGGGTTTGGCGGCTTGGCGGCCGGCGTCGGGGTCTCGGTCTCGCGGCCTTCCTGGTAGCGCAGCACCCCCAGCTGCTCCAGCAACCGGTTGCCGTCGATGATGATATTGCCGTTCGGCAGCTTGGGGATCTGGCGGATCTCCTTCTTCTGCAGCGCCTCGATCAGCTGCAGGTTGACGTAGGCGTCGCCGGCGCTGCTGTTGAGCGCCGCGCGTTCGCGGCGGATGCCCTCGGCAGTGGCGCTGCGCTCGGCCAGGGTGGCCTGGGCCTCCTGCTGGCGCTTGATCAGGTACGCGTCGGCCTGCCGCTTGGCCTGCTCGAAGCCGCCCTGGGCGGCGGTGAGCTTTTGGGTGAGCTCGGCGATCCTGCCCTGCAGGTTGGCCTGGTTGGCCTCCTCGGTGGCGTGGATCTCGGCCTCCAGCTTCTCGGCCTGTTTCTCGGCTTCCTTGCGCGCATTGATCAGCCGCTGGTACTCGTGCTTGAAGGAGAAGTCGCCGAGCAACACCGACTCCGCGATCACGCCGTAGGGCCGCAGCCGGTCCGCCATCAGGCGGGTGGCGTCGTTGGCGGCGGCGAAACGCATCCTGGGGTTGTAGAACTCCTCGGAGTCGAGGCGATTGAGCACGTCGCGCACGTAGGTGCGCGCCAGCGGCCGCACCAGGCGGAGCTCGACCTCGTCGCTGCTCGGCGCCACGTTCTTCCAGATCGCGCCGATCTGGCCGGGATCGATCCGCCACCGCACCGTGACGTCGGTGTCGATGTCGTTGCCGTCGCGCGTCTTGAAACGCAGGTCGTCCTTCTCGCGGCGGTTGCCGGAGCTGGTGTCGGCGTTCATGATCAGGCTGCGCTGCGAGATGTCGTAGGTGTTCCAATCGTTGATGAACGGCAGGAAGAAATAGGTGGCGCCCGCCGGCTTGATGTCGAGCGAGCGGGTGACCTTGTTGAAGACCACGCCGACCTCGGTGGGGCCGGTGTGATGCGGCGTGCAGGCCGAGAGGGCGAGCGCCGGGAGGACCAGCAAGATTAGGGCGCACAGGAAGCGTCGCATGACTTTCGTTTCTCCGCGTTGGGTCGCAGCTCGGGGATCGAACGTCCGTTTCAATGGCTGTTCACGATCTTCGAGAAATCGGTGGGGTCCTCCGAGATGTAGATCGGTCCCTTGATGCTGTTGAGCAGGGCGAGGCCGCGCCGCAGCCGCAACAGCTTGTCCGAGCCCGCTCCTTCCATGGCGCGGTTGATCGCCTCGGTGCCGGAGGCTTCGGCGCTGCGCACCAGCAGGTCGGCCTCGGCGCGCCTCTGGCGCTCGTAGAGCTCTTTCTTGGCATTGATCTCGGTGATCTGCGCGTCGAACTCGGCCGACTTGATGCCGATCAGGTTCTGGCCCTCGGTGGTCACCTGGTTGAGCCGTGTCTGCACCTCGGCCTGGCGGGCCAGGGCGCGGTTGGTGAGCACCGACTGGTCCTGGATCTTCTTCTGCTCGGTGAGCGCCTGGAAGGTCGCCGGGTAGTCGTACTGGCGGATCAGCACGTCGGCCAGGGAAAGGCCGTTGTCGGCGAAGCGCCGGGCCAGCTCGGCCTTGAGCCCGGCCACCCGCTGCAGCCGCTCGCCGCCGTAGAACTGCTCCGCCAGCAGCTCGCCCAGGAACTGCTTGACCAGCGGATCGGTGAAGCGCACCACCACCGCCTCCTCGTAGGCGTTGCCGAAGCCGAACCGGGAGACGACCAGGAAGGGATCCTTGATGCGGTAGAGCACCGAGACGTCGACGTCGACGGGATAGCCGTCGATGGTCGGGACCCTGATGGCGGCGCCCTTCAGGTGGCCGGCGCCGGACTCCTGCGGGTTGTTGGTGAACTCGACGACCTGCAGGTCGTGCGGGAAGGTGCGGATCTGCTCGTAGCCGCTGATCTCGCGGCGGTAGCCCGGCCCCACCAGCTCCTTCTGCAGCCCCTTGCTGGGGCCGAAGGCGACCTGGCGCATGCCGATCCGGTCGGGCGGCACGTAGGTCAGCAGGCAGGCGCGGGCGAACAGCAGCGGCACCACGACCGTCGCGAGCGGCAGGGCGACCCGGCGCAGCCGGCCGCGCAGCAGCTGCAGCAGGGGAGATTGGATGCGAAAGCGAGGCGCAGCAGGATTGGGCATGTGAGATTCCAGTCTGGCGGCCGCGGACGCGGCCTGTCGAAGGGGGGTTGCACTCTCCTTATACACCCGGCGTAAGTAAAGCGCAAGCGCCGACTATCCGCCGGCCCCACCTCCGCGCCTAGGCAGGTCTCGATGTGCCGGCAGCGTCCCCCTCGAGGCGCGCGGCGAGGGAGCGGATGGTCGGGAAGCGGAAGAGCTCGGTCACCGGCACGTCGCGGCCGAGGGCGTCCTGCAGGCGCCCCTGCACCTGGGCCATCAGCAGGGAGTGCCCGCCGAGCTCGAAGAAGTTGTCCTCGATGCCGAAGCCGGTTCGCTGCAGGAGCTCCTGCCAGAGGGCGGCGATCAGGTGCTCGAGCTCGGTGCGCGGCGGTTGCTCGGCGCCGCCCGCGGCCGGCAGCGCGCGGCCGGACGCCAGCAGCGCGCCGCGGTCGATCTTGCCGTGGGCGGTCAGCGGGAGGCTGTCCAGGAACACGACCTCGGCGGGGATCATGTAGGCGGGTAGCTGGCGTGCCAGCGCCTCGCGCAGCTCGCCCGCGCTGCCCGGCGCGGCGCTGTCGCGGACGACGTAGGCCACCAGGCGGCGCTCGGCGGCGGATCGGTCGGGAAGCCCGGGGGCGCCGGCCGGGTCGGCAGGGCCGCCGTCGAGCGCCAGGACTGCCGCCTGCGCGACCCCCGGCAGGCGGCGCAGCGCCTCTTCGATCTCGCCCAGCTCGACGCGGAAGCCCCGGATCTTGACCTGGCCGTCGATCCGCCCCAGGAAGTGCAGCAAGCCATCGCTGCCGAGACGCACGAGATCGCCGGTGCGGTAGAGCCGCTCTCCCGGCGCCGCCGCGAAGGGATCGGGCACGAAGCGCTCGGCGGTGAGATCCGGGCGGCGGAAGTAGCCGCGCGCCAGGCCGTCGCCGCCGATCAGGAGCTCGCCCGGCACGCCCGCCGGCGCCGGCTGGCCATCGCGGCCGGCGACCTGGATCGAGGTGTTGGCGATCGGCCGCCCGATCGGCACCGGCGCGCCGGCATCCTCGGGCCGGCACATGCGGTGGCAGGAGGCAAAGGTGGTGCTCTCGGTCGGGCCGTAACCGTTGACCAGCACGCCTCCGGCGAGCCGCTCGAGCACCTTCTGCACGTGCGCCGGCGAGAGCACGTCGCCGCCGGCGAGGAGCTGGCGCACTCCGTCCAGGGCGGCGGGGGCGGCATCGACCACCAGGTTGAAGAGCCCCGCCGTCAGCCAGAGGGCGGTGACGCCCTGCTCGCGGAGGGCCTGCTCGATCTCGGCAGGCGCGACCGGCCCGGGCCGGAAGATCGCCAGCCGGCCGCCGTTGAGCAGCGCACCCCAGATCTCGAAGGTCGCGACGTCGAACGCGACCGAAACGAGCTGCAAGAAGACCTCTTCGGGGCCGAACCTCACGTAGTCGGTGTCGCGCACCAGCCGCACGACCCCGCGGTGCGGCACCGCCACGCCCTTGGGCTCGCCGGTCGAGCCGGAGGTGAACATCACGTAGGCGAGGCTCTCCGGGTCGCCGCGGAACGGTGGCGGCGCCGACGCGGTCACGGCGGTGACGCCCACCTCGCCGTCCAGGCAGATCACCTGCGTGCCCGCGGCCGGCCGGGATGGGGGCAGGTTGCCGCGCAGCGCCTCGCGAGTCAGCACCACCCGGGTGCCGCTCCGGTCCAGGAGAAGGGCCAGGCGCTCGGGCGGATACGCCACGTCCAGCGGCAGGTAGGCGGCGCCGCTCTCGAGCACCCCGAGCAGCGCCACCACCAGCTCGAGCGACCGCTCGAGATAGACGCCGACCAGCGCTTCCGGCCCGACGCCGAGCTGCAGCAGGCGGCGCGCCAGCCGGCCGGCCTGGCGGCCGAGCTCGCCATAGGTCAGGCACTCGCCGCCCAGGGCGAGCGCCACCGCGTGCGGCCGGCGCGCTGCTTGCTCGGCCGCCAGCTCGTGCACCGTGCGCTCGCGCGGATAGGGCGTGGCGGCGCCCCTGCCGGCGGCGAGCAGCTCGCGCCGCTCCTCGGCCCCGAGCAGCGGCAGCTGCGAGAGGCGCGCGCCCGGCGGCGCCGCCGCCAGCGCCGCGAGCAGGTTGGCGGCATGGCCGAGCAGCCGCTCGGCGGTCGGGGCGTCGAAGAGGTCGGAGCTGTATTCGGCGCGCAGCACGAGCGCCGCGCCGGTCTTGACCAGGGTGAGGGTGAGGTCGAACTTGGTGGTGGGGGTCGCGACCGCGAAAGGAGCGGCCAGCAACGGTGCGGGGAGCGCGGGCGGCGCCTCTTCGAGCGCCACCATGACCTGGAAGAGCGGCGAGTGGCCGAGGTGGCGTTCCGGGCGCAGATCCTCGACCAGCCGCTCGAAGGGCAGGTCCTGGTGGGCGTAGGCGTCGAGCGCAAGCTCGCGCAGGCGGGCGAGGAGAGTGGCCGCCTCCGGGTCTCCGGCGAGGTCGGCGCGCAGCACCAGCATGTTGACAAAGAACCCGATCAGCCCCTCGAGCTCGCCGCGGCCGCGGTTGGCGATCGGCGTCCCCACCAGGAGGTCGGACTGCCCCGTGTAGCGGTAGAGCAGGAGGTCGCAGGCCGCGAGCAGCGCCATGAACAGCGTCACGCCCTGGCGCCCGGCGAGGGCGGCGAGCGCGGCGGCCGCGGCCGGCGGCAGCGGCCTGGCCGCCAGGGCGCCGCGGAAGCTCTGCATCGCCGGGCGGGGCCGGTCGGCCGGCAGCTCGAGCAGCTCCGGGGCGCCGGCGAGCCGGGCGCGCCAGAACTCGAGCTGCGGCCGCAGGACCGGCCGCTTGAGCCAGCCGCGCTGCCAGGCCGCGAAGTCGCCGTACTGGATGGGCAGCGCCGGCAAGGCGGGCCGGCAGCCGGCGGCGAGCGCGGCATGGAGCGCGCCGAGCTCGCGCTCGAGGACCGCCATCGACCAGCCGTCGGCGGCGACGTGATGGAGGCTGAGCAGCAGCAGGTGCTCGCGCTCTCGCGGGCGCACCAGCGCGGCGCGCAGCGGCCCGCCGGCGCCGAGGTCGAAGGGCCGCCGGAAGAGCCCGGCCGCGATGCGGCGCGCCTCGCCCTCGCGCACCGCCGGCGGCAGCCCCACGAGATCGACCGCGGGCAGGGGCACCGCGGCCGCGGCGTCGACCGACTGCACCGGCTCTCCGGCCACCCTGAGATAGCGCGTCCGCAGCACCTCGTGCCGCTCGACCAGGGCGGCGAGCGCCGTGGCGAGGGCCGCCGGCCGCATGGCGGCATCGAGCCGGTAGAGGCGCGAGATGTTGTAGGTCGAGCTGGCCGGCGCCAGCTGCTGCAGGAACCAGAGCCGCTGCTGGGCGAAAGACAGCGGCAGCGGGCGGTCGCGCCGCACCGGCCGGAGCGGCGGAGCGGCGGCGCGCTGCCTGCCGCCGGGGCGGGCCGCGAGGGCGCCGATGCGCGCCGCCAGCGCCGCCACGGCCGGTGCCTCGAAGAAGGTGCGCAGCGAGACCTCGACGCCGAACGCCGCGGCGATGCGCGAGGCGACGCGGGTGGCGAGCAGCGAATGGCCGCCCAGGGCGAAGAAGTCGTCCCGGATCCCGACGCGCTCGACCCCCAGCACCTCGGCCCAGAAGCCGGCGAGGATCTCTTCGGCCGGATCGCGCGGCGCGGCGAAGGGACCCGCCGGCTCGCCGGCGCCGGGGGCGGGCAGCGCGGGCAGGGCGGCGCGGTCGACCTTGCCGTTGGGCGTCAGCGGCAGCGCCTGAAGCTCGACGAAGACGGCCGGCACCATGTACTCCGGCAACCGGCTCCGCAGCTCGCGGGCCAGCGCACCGGTCGGTCCCTGGGTCACGGCTGCACGCTGGGCGCCCGCCGCCGCGCCGGCGCCCGCGGCCGGCACGACGTAGGCCACCAGCCGCGCCGCGGCGGGCGGGGTGCGCAAGACGACGACGCAGGCTGCCGCGACCGCGGGCAGCCGCAGCAGGGCGGCCTCGACTTCCTCCGGCTCGACGCGGAAGCCGCGGATCTTGACCTGGCGGTCGATGCGGCCGAGGAAGTCGAGCGTGCCGCCGGCGCGCCAGCGCACCCGGTCGCCGGTGCGATACAGGCGCTCGCCCGGCGCGCCGAAGGGGTCCGGGATGAAGCGCTCGGCGGTCAGCTCGGCCTGCCCGCGATAGCCGAGCGCCAGCCCGTCGCCGCCGATGAGCAGCTCGCCCGGGAAGCCGATCGCCTGCGGCCGGAGCTCGGGGTCGACGACGTAGGCGCGCGCGTTGCCGATCGGGCGGCCGATCGGCACGGGTTCCAGCCGCCGTCCGGGCGGCAGCCGCAGCGGCTGGCAGCAGGTGAACGTCGTCCCTTCGGTCGGGCCGTAGCCGTTGATCAGGGTGAGCCCGGGCAGCGCGGCGAGCAGGCGCGCGACGTGCTCCGGCGCCAGCACGTCGCCGCCGGCGAGCAGCTGGCGTAAGTGCCGCAGCCCGGCAAGGTTGCCGTCCACCATCTCGTGGAAGAGGCCGGCGGTGAGCCACAGCGTGGTCACGCCGTGGCGCCGGAGGGTCTCGCCGAGCGCGCCGAGCGTCGGGGTCTCGGGCGGGGGCACCACCAGGCGGCCGCCGTTGAGCAGCGGCCCCCAGAGCTCGAAGGTCGAGGCGTCGAAGGAGAGCGGCGCGAGCTGCAGGAAGACCTCTTGCGGGCCGCAGCGCGCGCAGCCGCTGCCGCGGACCAGCCGCACGACGTTGGCGTGCGTCACCTCCACTCCCTTGGGCCGCCCGGTGGAGCCCGAGGTGTACATCACGTAGGCGAGGTCGCCGGCGCCGGGCAGCGCGGGAGGCGCGGCCGCCGCCGCCAAGGCGCCGCCGAACGCCGCCGCCGGCACCCCCGCGCCCGCCAGGCGCGCCAGCAGCCTCTCCTCGCCCAGGACCAGCCGCGCGCCGCTCGCGCGGAGCATCCATTCCAAGCGTTCGGCGGGATGGGTGGCGTCGAGCGGCAGGTACGCCGCGCCAGCCGCGAGGATGCCCAGGATTTGCTCGATCGCGGCGAGCGAGCGCTCGCCGGCAAGCGCCACCAGGTCGCCGCGGCCGAGGCCCAGGCGGCGCAACCGGTGGGCGGCGCGGCCGGCGCGGCGCGCCAGCTCGCCGTAGCTCAGCGCCTGGTCGTCGCCGGCGAGCGCGATCGCGTCCGGGGCGCGCTCGGCCTGGTCCATGAACAGCTCGGGAATCGAAGCCGCGCTCGGGAAGGCGGCCCGGGTGTCGTTCCAGTCGCGGAGGACGGCGGCGCGCTCGGCCGCGTCCAGCAGCGCCAGCTCGGCCACGGCGAGAGTGGGGTCCGCGATCGCGCCGGCGAGCAGCCTCGCGAAACACGCCGCCAGGCGCTGGATCGTCGCGGCGTCGAAAAGATCGCGGTTGTACTCCCAGCGCACGGTGGCCGAGAGGTCCTCGTCGGATGCGGCCCGTCCCGCCCGTTGCTCGGCGCGCGGCACGACGATCAGGTTGAGGTCCAGCTTGGCGGTGCGGTTGACGCGCAGCTCGGGGCTCATCTCGAGATCGGCAAAGCGCGCGTCGGGGACCGGCGCGTCGTGGAAGTTGAACATGATCTGGAAGATCGGGTTGCGTCCCAGCCGGCGCGGCACCCGCAGGCGCTCGACCAGGCGCTCGAACGGCAGGTCCTGCCGGGCATAGAGCTCGAGCGCGGCCTCGCGCACCCGCTCGAGCAGCGCCGCGAACCCCGGCCGGCCCGAGAGGTCGGCGCGCAGCACCAGGCTGTTGACCATCATGCCGATCATCGCTTCGAGCTCGCGCGTGCGGCGGTTGGCGTTGCTGGTGCCGATGACCAGGTCGGCCTCCCCGGTGGCGCGGTGCAGCAAACCGAGAAAGCCGGCGAGCATCGTCATGTAGAGCGTGAAGCCCGAGCCGCGGCCGAAGCGGCGCAGCGCCTGGTAGAGCTCGGGGGCCAGCGCCTGGACATGGACGTCGCCGCGGAACGAGCCCCCCGGCGGGCGGGGATGGTCCGCCGCGATCTCGGCCGCCTCCGGGCTGCCGGCGAGCTTGCGCTCGAAGAAGGCGAGCAGGCGCTCGAGCGCCTCGCCGGCGAGCCAGCCGCGCTGCCAGACCGCGTAATCGGCGTACTGCGCCGCGAGCGCGGGCAGCGGCGAGGGCGCGCCGCGCGCGAAGGCCTCGTACAGCGCTTCGAGCTCGCGCAGCAGCACGGCGAGCGACCAGCCGTCGTGCACCAGGTGGTGCTCGACCTGGACGAGCGCATGCCGTCCGGCGTCCAGGCGCAGCAGGCGCCAGCGGATGAGCGGCAGGCGCGCGACGTCGAAGGGCCGCGCCACCAGCTCCGCAATCAGGCCCTCGGCAACGTCGCGGCGCCGCGCGGCGGGCAGGAAGCCCAGGTCGAGCAGCGGCAGCGGCACCGGCCGGGGCGCATGGATCATCTGGATGGGCACGCCGCCCGCCGCCGGAAACGAGGTGCGCAGCACCTCGTGGCGGCGCACGATCTCGGAGAGAGCGCGCCGCAGGGGCCCCGGGCGGAGCGGGCCGCGCAGCCAGGTCGCGACCTGGAAGTTGTAGGCCAGGTTGCCGCCCGGCTCGAGCTGGTCGAGCAGCCAGACGCGCTCCTGCGCGAAGGAGAGCGGCAGCGGCCGGCCGTCGCGCGGCGCCGGCAGCAGCGGCGGCGGCGCCGGCAGGCCGTCACCCGGCTCGCCCTGGCGCGCCCCTTCCAGCAACGGCGCCAGCTCCGCCGCCCGCGGCCGGCGGAACAGCTCGACCACCGGCACCTCTTTTCCCGTCCGCTCGCGCAGCCGCGCCTGCGCCTGCGCCACCAGCAGCGAGTGGCCGCCGAGATCGAAGAAGCTGTCCTTCGCCCCCACCCGGTCGAGTCTCAGCAACTCGCCCCAGACCGCGGTGATCGCCTGCTCGGCGGCGCCGTTCGGCGCCACGAACTCCTGCTCGAGCGGCGGCCGCTCGCGGCCCGGCGCCGGCAGCGCGCGCCGGTCGATCTTGCCGTGGGCGCCGAGCGGCAGGGCGTCCAGGGCCACGAACGCCGAGGGGATCATGTGCTCGGGCAGCCGCTCGCCGAGGAAGCGCTTCCACTCCTCGACCGCCGGCAGCGGCGCCGCCGGCGCCGGCAGGTAGTAGGCCACGAGGCGGGCGGCACCGCCGGGGCCGTCGTCGCGCGCCGCCACCACCGCCTCGGCGATGCCGGGGAAGCGCCGCATCGCCGCCTCGATCTCGCCCAGCTCGATGCGGAAGCCGCGCACCTTGACCTGGTGGTCGAGGCGGCCAAGGTACTCGATCGCGCCGTCGCCGCGATGGCGCGCGAGGTCGCCGGTGCGATACAGGCGGCCGCCCGGCTCGTCGGTCCAGGGGTCGGGCACGAACTGCTCGGCGGTGAGCTCCGGCCGCCCGAGGTAGCCGCGTGCCAGCCCGGCGCCGCCGATCAGCAGCTCGCCCGAGGCGCCGGCGCCGGCGAGGCGGAGGTCGCCGTCGTGGACGTGGAGGCGCAGGTTGGCGATCGGCCGGCCGATCGGCACGGCGCGGTCGGCGTCCCGGCGCGTGCAGGGCCACGAGCTCACCTCGACCGCGGCCTCGGTCGGGCCGTAGAGGTTGCGCAGCGGCACCGCCGGCGCGCCGTCCGGTCCGGCCGCCCCGAACCGCGCCAGGAAGCGCGCCACGAGGTCGCCGGTCAGGGCTTCGCCGCTCGCCATCACCCGCCGCAGCGAGCGGCAGGAGTCGCGGCCCTGCCCGTCGAGGCTGTCGAGGAAGGGGCCGAGCATCGAGGGCACGAAGTGGATGGTGGTGATCCGCCGCTCGCGGATGACCTCGACCAGGTAGGCGTTGTCGCGATGGCCCTCGGGGCGCGCCATAACCAGCTCGGCGCCGGCGACGAGCGGCCCGAAGATCTCCCACACCGAGACGTCGAAGGTGAAGGGCGTCTTCTGCAACACCCGGTCGCCGGCTTCCAGGGGGCAGGTCCGCTGGCCCCAGAGCAGCCGGTTGGCGATCGCGGCGTGGCTGTTGAGCACGCCCTTGGGCCAGCCGGTCGAGCCCGAGGTGTAGATGAGGTACGCCGCGTTCGCCGGCACGGTCACGCAGGGAGGGTTCGCCTCCTCGCCCTCTCCGCCCTCCCAATCGCCGCCGCCGCCGTCGGCGAGAGCGAGGACCCTTGCCGGGCCCGCAGGCAGCTTGGCGCGCCATTTCTCCTGCGCCAGCACGAGCCTGGCTCCCGAGTCGGCGAGCAGGAAGGCGAGGCGCTCGCGCGGATAGGTCGGATCGAGCGGCAGGTAGGCGCCCCCCGCCTTGAGGATGCCGAGCAGGGCGACGATCATCGCCGGCGAGCGCTCCATGGCGACGGCGACGATCGCTTCAGGCCCGACCCCCAGGCGGCGGAGAGCGTGGGCCAGGCGGTTGGCGCGGGCGTTGAGCTCGCCGTAGGTCAGGCCCTCGGGGCCAGGCGCCGTCGCCGGCATCGCCCGCGTCGCCCGCGGGCAGGGGGAGGCGAGCGCCGGCGCGGCGGGCGAACGGTCCGCCTGGGCCTCGAAGAGCAGCTGCAGGTTGGCGTCCCTGCCCGCGCCGCCGGTCCGCGGCCAGCACGTCGCGGTGTCGTTCCATTCCCGCACCCTTTGATGGAGGAAGGCCGCGTCCGGCAGGCGCCGGCGCGGCGACGGCTCGATGGCTCTTGTTACCATACGTAACATCCCGGTGAGCTAGCGGTCATCAGGCCAGAACCCTGGCAGGAGGCTGGACGCGGATGCCCGAACCGATGCACCAGGTGGCGCTCGTCAACATGCCCTTCGGCGCGATCGACATCCCCTCGATCGCCCTCACCCAGCTGGACGCGGTGGTCAAGGACCGGCTGGCCGGGAGGGTCGAGAGCCGGGTCTTCCATCTCAACCTCGACTTCGTCCCCTTCTTCGGGCTCGAGCTCTGCTCGATCGTCGCCGAATCCGTGCAGGCCAACACCTCGGGCCTCGGCGACTGGGTATTCAAGCGCGCGGCGTTCCCCGAGATGCCCGACGATCCCGAGCAGTACCTGCTGCGCCACTTCGCGGCCGATCGCGCCCACCTCGAGCTGTTCCGCGGCCAGCTCGCCGCCAAGCGCGAGACGGTCGGAGAGTTCCTCGACCAGCTCGTCGACCGCTACGGCCTCGATCGCTTCGACGTCGTCGGCTTCACCTCGATGTTCTGCCAGAACGTGGCGGTCTTCGCCCTGGCGCGCCGGCTCAAGCAACGCAACCCCGGCATCGTCGTGGTCATGGGCGGCGCCAACTGCGAGTCGTCGATGGGGGCGGTCATCGCGCGCCGCGTCGAATGGGTCGATTTCGTCTTCTCCGGTCCGGCGCTCGCCAGCTTCCCGCGCTTCCTCGACCTGCTGCTGACGGGCCGGCGCGACGACTGCCACGGCATCCGCGGCGTGTTCTCGCGGCGCAAGCTGGCGCTCGCGGTCGCCGGCGGCGAGCGCGAGATCGGCGACGAGCTCGACATCGACCGCGACGTGCCGCTCGACTACGACGGCTACCTTGCCGAGCTCGACGAGAAGCTCCCGGGCCTGCCGATCGAGCCCAAGATCCCGTTCGAGACCTCGCGCGGCTGCTGGTGGGGCGAGCGCTCGCACTGCACCTTCTGCGGCTTGAACGGCGGCACCATGAGCTACCGCGCGATGCGCGCCGAGAAGGCCCTGGCGCTGCTGCACGGGCTGTTCGACCGCTATGCCTCCCGGGCCTCGGAGTTCCGCTCGGTCGACAACATCCTGCCGCGCGAGTACCTGACCGACGTCCTGCCGCACCTCGAGGCTCCCGACCACGTGTCGCTGTTCTACGAGGTCAAGGCCGACCTCAAGGAGCGGGAGATGGCGGTCCTGGCCCGCGCCCGGGTGACCAAGATCCAGCCCGGCATCGAGGCGCTGGCCACCTCGACGCTCAAGCTGATGCGCAAGGGCACCACCTCGTTCCAGAACCTCCGGTTCCTCAAGCACTGCCTGCGCCACGGCGTCGAGGCGGCGTGGAACCTGCTGGTGGGCTTCCCCAACGAGCCCGAGGAGGTGTACGCCAAGTACTGCGCCGACCTGCCGCGGCTGGTGCACCTGCCGCCGCCGAGCGGCTCCTTCCCGGTGCGTTTCGACCGCTTCAGCCCCTACCACTCGGCGGCCAGGGAGCACGGCCTCGAGCTCCGGCCCTGCGACTTCTACGAGATGGTCTATCCCTGGAGCCGCGAGGACCTCGCCGCCATGTGCTACTTCTTCGTCGACCAGCGCTTCGACGCCGACTACCGTCGCAACACGGCGAAGTGGCTCGGCCGGCTGCGCCAGGGGATCGATCACTGGCGGACGCGCTGGGAGCAGCGCGACGGCCGGCTCAAGCCGGAGCTCTCGATCCGGCAGCGGGGCGGCGAGCGGGTGGTCTACGACTCGCGCTCCGGCAGCGCCGTCGAGCACCGCGTGGGCGCGGTCGGCCTGCGCCTGCTGGAAGCCCTCGGCCAGCAACAGCGTCCGGCGCAGCTTCAGGAGCGGCTCGCGCCCGTGCCGGCAGCCGAGATCGAGCGCGCGCTCGCCGCGCTCGCGGAGCGCGGGCTGCTCTTCGAGGAGAACGGCATGCTGATGAGCCTGGTCGTCGACGACCCGAGCGAGCTGCCCATCGCGCCGCCGGCCGCGGCGGTTCTCGAGCTCCGCGCGTAGCCCGCGATCGTTGCTCGCGTGCACTCGTTTCATGGCTCCTGGTCCTCGGACAGCAGCGCCCCGAACGCCGTCTTGCCGGTGACCGGCCGGGCCGCGAGCCGCGCGTCCACCCGCACGCCGGCCCAGCGCAGGCGGTCGAAGTCGAAGGTGCGTGCCGCCTGGGTGAGGCAGACCAGCAGGTCGGGCCGCAGCCTCCCGGAAAAGACCTGGCGGCCGGCGACCTTGACGGTGACGTCCTTGCCCCAGTCGATCATGCCGTCGCCGATCCAGACGGTGAGCTCGCCGACGTGGCGGCGCTCGACGGCCAGGGTCTGGCCGGCGATCTCGCCGCGCAGCCAGCCGAGCAGCGCCCCGGCCGCGCGGCCGAACGCCTGGTCGTCGCTCTCGCGGGGCTGCCTGGCATAGGCGGGAGGCTCGGCGCCCCAGTGGCCGCCCAGCCAGCTGCCGGCCTCGAGCCAGTAGGCGTGCCCCTGGGAGAGGTGGCGGAAGTTGTGCTCGACCACCGGCGGCGCATGCTCGCGGCGGGCGGAGAGCAGTGCGAGCAGCGCCGCCCGCGGCGGCTCGGCGCCGCCGTGACCGCGGCCGGGAACCTCGACGTTGCGCAGCGGCAGGGACATGCCGCGGGTCCACGCCACCAGCCTGCGGTTCATCTCGGCGATGCCGCCGACCGGCTCGAGCGTGCGGGCGCCGAGCACGGCGAGCGTGTCCTCGGCCCCCCAGATGTTGAGCACCGGCAGGTGGGCGAAGTTGGGAAGCATCGTCCGCCAGAGCCCATCGTCCGCCGGCGGCACGCAGAACGCGCTCGAGAGGGCCACCGCGCCGGCGAGCTGGTCGGAGTGCAGGCAGGCGACCGCCCAGGCGGCATAGCCGCCGAGCGAGTAGCCGAGCGCGTAGACGCGGTCGCTGTCGACGTGCACCGCCTGGCGCACGGCGAGCAGGATGGCCAGGTGGTCGACGGTGAAAGGCGGCGGCGCGTCGAGCGAGGTCTGATGGTAGCCGGTCGGGGCGGCGACCACGAAGTCCTCGACCTTGCCGCCGAGCAGCCGCTCGACGAAAGCGATGAACCGGGGCCCGCTGCCGCCGCTCGGATGGAGCGCGTAGATCAGCGGCCAGGGGCGGCCGGGGTCATAGCCGCGCGGCAGGCGCAGCGCCACCTCGCGCTCCTGGCCGAACCCGACCGCGACGCGCAGCCGCGGCGCGCCGGCGGCGGACGAGGCCTGAAGCGCCGGCGGCGCTAGCATGGCGGGCATGGCGGGCACGCTGTAGAGGTTCAGCCGGTGGAGCCACTCGGGCAACCGCTGCCTGGCGTAGGCGGGGTCGGCCTCGATGCTTGCCGCGAGCGCGGCGCGCCGGCCGGGGTCGGCGGTCGCGAAGAAGGCCTTGAGGTTGGCGAGGATGGCAGCCTCGTCCGCCGCCGCGGGCAGCGCCCGCAGCGCCGGCAGCAGGGCGAGCGCCAGACCCAGCCTCAGCCTCAGCCCGACGGCGAGGAGCCGCGGCGCCCGCCCGCTGGCCGGCCGCCGCCCCGGCGCCGGCACCGGCGACGCGCCGAGCATCATCGCACGGTCTCCGCGTGCCGGGCGGCGGGCGAGGCGATCGCCGCCACCACCATGACGCCGAGCGGCAGCTCGGCAGCGGGCAGGCGCGCGGCGAGGTAGCGTCGCAGGTCGGCCTCCAGCTCCTCGGCCCAGAGCGGGCGGCAGGGCTGGTTGGCGGGGACGGCGTCCGCCTCCTCGCCGGGTCCGGGTTGCCGGCTGCCGCCGGCTTCCTCGCCGCGACGCCGCAGCACCGCATCGAGCTCCGCCGGCCCCGAGCGGCCCAAGCGCAGCTCGACGCTGTAGGGCAGGTCGCGCTCCACGGCCCAGAGGTCCTCGGGCTCGATGCCGGAGGCGCCAGCGGCGCGGTCGCGCTCGAGGGCGTCCTGCAGGCCGGCCACCGTCTCGGCGCCGCCGGCCCCGCCGCGGAGCAGCGCGAGCGCGCGCACCGCGCCGGCCGTCCGCGCGTTGGGCACTCCCGCCACCCCGAGCGCTGCGGGTGAGCCGGTGGCGAGCAGACGGCGCAGCGCCAGGGGCGTCAAGCGCTCCTGGCGCCAGTCGAGCCAGCGCGCCGGCGGCGTCGGCGGGGGGGCGCCGCCGGCCGCCTGCAGCACCACGTCGTAGCGGAAGCGGGTCAGCTCGTTGCGCGCCCGGCCGCGCTTGAGCTGAGCGGTGGCGGCGGCGATCGCCGGCTGGGCGTGCGCCAGGGCGGTGAAGAAGGCGGGGTCCACGAGCAGCTCGCGCTCGCGCGCCAGCCGCGCCGCGAGCTGCTCGCGAAGCTCGGACAGCGGCGTGGCGCCGTCGGCCTGCGCCAGCAGCACCGAGGCGTGGAAGGCGGCGAGCAGCGGCAGGCTGCGGACGTCGCCGACGAAGATGCGCGCCCCGGGCGCCGCCGCGCGCAGGACGCCGGCAAGCACGCGGCCGAGGTAGGCGAGGTCGGGGAAGTACTGCACGATCGAGTTGAGGACGACGGTGTCGAAGAACCGCTCGGGAAGCCCGGCGAGATCGTCCGCCGTCCGGCGCAGCAGGGTCACCGGCGGCTCCGTGCCGGCGAGCGCGCGGCGGGCGCAGTCGAGCGCCGCGGCGGAGAAATCGCTTCCCCAGCAGGCGGCGCAGCCGGGTGCGAGCCGCGCCAGCAGCAAGCCGGTGCCGCAGCCGATCTCGAGCAGGCGGCGGGGCGCGAGCTCGACGACCCGCTCGACCGTCGCCTGCAGCCACTCGCGCATCTCCCGCTCGGCGATCGGCTTGCCGGTGTAGCTGCTGATCCAGCCGGCAAGGTTCTCGGGCGCTTCGGAACCGCCGGCGGCGGCCTCCGGGGGCATGCCGCGGGCGATGGGGGGCGAACCGCCGGCGGCGGCCTCGGTAAGCGAGCGTTGCCAGGTGTCGCTCCACAGCGTGCGCCAGCGCTCGAGGTGCGCCGCCTGCTCGGCCGCGGAGGCCGCGAGGGCGCGGCCGGGCTCGACCCAGGCGATGCCGCCGGCGACGCGCGCGTCGCGCACCGCCGGGTGCTCGCGCAGCGCCGTCTCGACGGCGCCGGCGCCGTCCGCGGGCGGTGCCGTGCTGGCCGCGGCCGCGGGCGGTGCCGGGGCCGCGGCGGCCTCAGGCACCGACGGCGCCCTCCGCAACCTCCGGGGCAGCCTCCGGGGCCACCGGCGGCGCGGGCGCCGGCGCCGGCCGCGCCTTGACCTCCGCGTCCGGGAGGTCGCGCTCGACGAACCGCACCCGCGGGTTGGCGAAGCCCCAAACCGCGATGAGCAGCGGGAAGATCGCCAGCACCAGGAACATGAGCGCGATGCCGCGCCCGGGGCCGGTGCCGATCCAGCGGCCGAGGCCCGCCGCCAGCAGCCCGCCCGGCACCATCAGCGGCTGGAAGACCCGGTCGGTGAGCGGGCCGGCCGAGAAGTCGCCGATCGGCGTGGTGAACTGGGCGATCATGCGGCGCACGGCGAAGACCCGTCCCTGGAGATCGGGCGGCACCTTCGACTGCCAGATCGCCTGGCTGCTGCCGTTGATGATCGGGATGGTGAAGAAGAACATGGCCACGCCGAGCGAGACCAGCGGGATCGAGGGGCGGGCGGCGATGACCACGAAGCAGAGGGTCATCGCCGCGGCGGAGCCCAGGATGCCGTTGATGCGCGGCCGGGGGCCGCCGCTCGCGGTCATGTACAGGCCGCCGAGCAGCATGCCGACGCCGGTCATCGACATCACCAGCCCGGTCCCGGCCGGCGAGGCGAAGCCGCGCGCCATCGGCAGCACGGCGACGCTGCACATGCTGGTCACGAGATTGACCGCGGCGAAGAAGGTCAGCAGCGCCAGCAATCCCTGGCGCTGGCGGATGAACTGCCAGCCGACCCCCGCCTCGCGCCACAGCGATTTCCTGGGCTTGCCCTCGGCGCTGGCCTGCGGGTTGGGGATGGTCACCAGCAGCAGCGAGCCGATGGCGAAGAGGAAGCTCGCGACGTCGATCAGCAGCAGGTTCCAGATGCTGATCAGCGCCAGCAGCAGCCCGGCGAGCGGCGGCGCGGCGATGGTGGTGATGGCGTTGGCGGTGTCGAGCATGCCGGCGGCGCGGCCGAGCTTGGCCTTCTCCACCAGCATGGTGATGGCGGCCGCCAGCGCCGGCCACTGGAAGGTGTTGAAGATCGAGTTGCAGGCGACGACGAGGTAGATGTGCCAGACCTCCAAGCGGCCGGCCCACAGCAGGGCGAACAGCGCCAGCGAGCAGAGCGCCGAGCCGACGTTGGTCAGGATCAGCATGGTGCGCCGGTCGGTGCGATCGACGAGCGCGCCGGCGAGCGGCGCGATGAGCACTCCCGGCAGGCCGGCGCACACCACGGTCAAGGTGAACCGGGTCACCGAGTGCGTGTGATCGAGCACCCAGATGCCCATGGCGAAGCTGGTGAGCCCCGAGCCGAGCAGCGAGACGAGCTGCCCGACCCACATGGTGGTGAAAGACTTCATGCCGTTGCCGTTGCCGACTGCTGACATTCGCTGGTCTCCTCGGGTTTGGACGCGCCGGCGCGCGCCGACGGATGGTTGGCTGCGAACCAGCGCAGCGCCGCGAGCGACCGCTCGGCCAGCGCGGTGATGGTCTCGACGCGGTGGACGTTCTTGCTGCGCTCCCACCGGATCAGCATCTGGTCGTTCTGGATGTAGACGCCGACCGCCAGCGGCCGCAGCCGCCGGCTCCGCCGGTCCAGGCCATAGCCGCCGAAGCCGGTGACCTTGGCGAGGGCGGCGAGCTCCTGGGCGTGGTCGTCGCCGAAGAAGTTGAAGAAGAGCCCGGGCTGCGGCATGGCGCGCGCCCGCGCCAGGAAGTCCTGGTCGCGGCTGAGGTAGCGCAGGATGCCGTAGCCGATGCCGCCGTTGGGGATGGCGCGGAGCTGGGCGTTGACGGCGCGCACGGCGGCGCCCCGGTCGTCGCCGGGGGGCAGCTCGAGGAAGGCGGGATAGATGGTGTTGAGCCAGCCCGCGGTGCGCGTCAGGTCGACGTCGTCGTAGAGCGCCTCGCGGCCGTGCCCGAGCAGGTCGATGAGCAGCTTGCGCGAGCCGGTCCAGGGGACGAAGGCGAGCAGCACCGAGGTGAGCAGGAAGGCGTCGATCTGGACGCCCCAGGCGCGCTGCGCTTCGTGCAGCAGCGCCCGCGTCTCGGCGACGGTCAGCTCGACGCGCACGCTGTGCGAGGAGTCCATGCTGTTGGCGCCGCCGGGGAAGTCGAGCGGCAGCGCCGGCGCCGTCAGCCGCGCTTCCGAGAACCAGTACTCGCGCTCGGCTTTCATGTCCAGCGAGTGGGCACGCTCGGCCAGGCGATCGGCCCACTGGCGCGCCGCGGTGGTCTTGGGCTGCAGCCGGATCGGCTGGCCGGCGGCCGCCTGCCGGTAGGCCAGGTCGAGGTCGTCGAGCAGCACCTGCCACGAGGCGACGTCGGCGGCGAAGAAGTGCCCGAGCAGGACGAGCGACAGCTCGCCGCGGCGGCGGATGGCGAAGGCCTTGAACAGCGGTCCGCGCGCCAGGTCGAAGGTGGTGATCACGGCGGTCAGCAGGACGTCCCGCGCGCGCTCCCAGGCGGCCTCCGGGACCGCCGAGAAGTCGCCGCCGGCCCACGGCAGCCGCGACCGCGGTCCCGGCGGCGGGTCGGTCGTCAGCCGGCGGCCGCTCCCGTCCTCGACCAGGCGCAGGCGCAGGTTGTCGTGGTGCACGAGCAGGGCGCGGAAGGCGGCGCGCAGTGCCGCGAGGTCGAGCGGCGCGCCGCCGCCGCTCTTGGCGGTCAGGATCGCGCCCAGGCAGTGATAGTGCGGCCGCGTGTGCCGCAGCTCGAGGAAGTGGAGCTGGGCCGGGGTGAAGGGGATGGCGCCGGTGATCGCGCCTTGCTCGGCGAGGACGTGGGCGGTGCCCGCCACCCTGGCCAGCGCGGCGACGGTGCGGTGCTGGAAGAGCTGCCGGGTGGTGATCCCGAGCCCGGCCTTGTTGGCTTTCGAGACCACCCGGATGACCAGCAGCGAGTCGCCGCCGAGGGCGAAGAAATCGTCCTCGGCGCCGACCCGGTCGAGCCCCAGCGCCTCGGCCCAGAGCGCGGCCAGGGCCTCCTCGACGCGCCCGCCGGGCGCCACGTAGGGCCGGTCGGCGGCGGCGCGGTCGAGAGCGGGGGCGGGCAGCGCACGCCGGTCGATCTTGCCGTTCGGGGTCAGCGGCATCGCGGCGAGCGTCACGAAGAGGGCCGGCACCATGTACTCGGGCAGCCGCTCGCGCAGCAGCCGGCGGAGCTCCTCGGGCCCCGGCGCGGGAACCGTCGGGTCGGCGCCCTGGCCGGATGGGCGGCGATCGTCCCTGGGGGTCACGTAGGCGACCAGGCGCCTGGCGCCCGGCGTGTCCTCGCGCGCCAGCACGACGGCGTGGGCGATCCCGGGGTGCCGCGCCAGCACCGCCTCGATCTCCCCCAGCTCGATGCGGAAGCCGCGCACCTTGACCTGGTGGTCGATGCGCCCGAGGAACTCGACGGTGCCGTCCGGCAGATGGCGCGCGAGGTCGCCGGTCTTGTAGAGGCGCCCCCCGGGCGTCGCGGCGAAGGGGTCCGGGACGAAGCGCTCGGCGGTGAGGTCGGCCCGGCCGCGGTAGCCGCGGGCGAGCCCGAGGCCGCCGATGTGGAGCTCGCCGGGGACGCCGGCCGGCACCGGCCGCAGGCGCCGCGACAGCAGGTAGACCTGGGTGTTGGCGAGCGGCCGGCCGAGGCTGATCCTGCCGCCGCGCTCGACGCGGTGGAGCATCGACCAGATCGTCGCCTCGGTCGGACCGTAGACGTTCCACAGCTCGCGTGCGCCGGCGAGCAGCCGGCCGGCCAGGTCGGGCGGCAGCGCCTCGCCGCCGCACAGGATCACGAGCCCGGGATCGCCCTGCCAGCCGGCCTCGAGCAGCAGGCGCCAGGTGGCCGGCGTCGCCTGCATGACGGTGGGGCGCGTCAGCCGCAGGCGCTCGGCCAGCAGCTCGCCGGCCTGCGCCACTTCGCGCGCCGGCAGCACGACGCGGGCGCCGGCGAGCAGCGGCAGGTACAGCTCGAGGCCCGCGATGTCGAACGACAGCGTGGTGACGGCGAGCAGCACGTCGCTCGCCGCGATGCCCGGGGTGCGCGCCATCGCGGCCAGGAAGTTGGCCAGCGCCTGGTGCGTGATCTCGACCCCCTTGGGCCGGCCGGTCGAGCCCGAGGTGTAGATGACGTAGGCGAGGTTCCGCGGTCCCACCCCGCTGTCCGGGGGGCCGGCGTGCGGCGGCGCCGGCGGGCCGTCCGTGACCGCGGACCCGCCGCGGTCGAGAGCCAGCACGCGGGCGCCGCCCCGCGGCAGCCGCTCGGCCAGCCGCTCGTCGGCGAGCAGCACTGGCAGGCGCGAGGCCTCGACCATGTAGGCCAGCCGCTCCCTGGGGTAGTCCGGGTCGAGCGGCACGTAGGCGCCGCCGGCCGCGAGGATGCCGAGCAGGCCGACGATCATCGCCGGCGAGCGCTCCGCCGCGAGCCCGACCAGGGTCTCGGGGCCGACCGCGAGCCGGCGCAGCTCCCAGGCCAGGCGGCGGGCCCGGGCCGCGAGCTCGCCGTAGGTCAGCAGCTCGCCCTCGTGCTCGACCGCGACCGCGTGCGGCGTCCGCGCCGCCTGCTCGGCGACGAGCTCGTGCAGGCAGCGGTCGGGCGCCGGCGCGGCGGTCGCGTTCCAGTCCACGAGCAGCTGCCGCGCCTCGCCCGGCGCCAGCCAGGGCAGCTCGGAGAGCGGCAGCTCGGGCGCGGCGGCGACGCCGGCGGCAAGGGTGCGGAAGTGGTCGAGCAGGCGCCGGACGGTCGCGGCGTCGAACAGGTCGGTGTTGTATTCGAGGTAGGCCGCGAGACCGTCGCCGCCCTCGACCGCATAGAGGGTGAGGTCGAAGCGGGAGGTCGCGTTGTCGATCGCCAGCGAGGTGATGGCGAGGCCCGGGATCGCCAGCTCGCCCCCGGGAGCGTTGAGCAGGATCAGCAGGGCCTGGAAGATCGGCGTGCGGGCGAGGTCGCGCTGCGGGCTGATCTCGTCGACCAGCTTCTCGAAGGGCAGGTCCTGGTGGGCATAGGCGCCGAGCGCCACCTCGCGCTCGCGCCGCACCAGCGCGCGCCACGAGGGGTCGCCGGACAGGTCGGTGCGCAGGGCCAGGGTGTTGGCGAAGAACCCGAGCAGGCGCTCGAGCTCCGGGCGCGTGCGGTTGGCGATGAGCGTGCCGACGGTCAGGTCCTCCTGGCCGGTGTAGTGATGCAGGAGGGCCTTCCAGGCCGCCGACAGGCTGACGAACAGGGTTCCGCCCTCGGCGCGTCCGACGGCGGCCAGCGACTCGACCAGCGCGCGCGGCAGCACGACGCCGGCGCTGGCGCCGTTGGCGGTGCGCAGCGGCGGGCGCGGCCGGTCGGTCACTAGGTCGAGCGGCGGCGCGCCGGCGAGGCGCTCGCGCCAGTAGGCGAGCTGGCGTTCGAGCGTCTCGCCGGCGAGCCAGGCGCGCTGCCAGAGCGCGAAGTCGAGGTACTGGATGGGCAGCTCGGGGAGCGGCGGGGGCGAGAGCGGGGAGGTGGCGGAGAGGCCGGCGTAGAGCGCCGCCAGCTCTTCGAGGAAGATGCCGCGCGACCAGCCGTCGTAGACGATGTGGTGCACGTCGACGAAGAAGAGGTGCTCGGACGGCCCGGTGCGGAAGAGCAGGGAGCGCAGCAGCGGACCCGCCGCCAGGTCGAAGGGCCGGCGGGCGTCGGCCACGGCGGCGCGCCGCGCTGCCGGCTCGCGCGCGGCCTCCGGCAGGCCGGTCAGATCGGCCAGCGGCAGCTCGACCCGCGGCCGCTCGGCCACCAGCTGCATCGGCACGCCGTCGATCGCCTTGAACGTGGTGCGCAGCACCTCGTGGCGGTTGGCGATGGCGGCGAGCGTCCGCCGCAGCCGCCCGGCCCGAAGCGGGCCGCGGATGCGGAAGCCCTGGGGGATGTTGTACTCCGGGCTCTCGGGGTCGTACTGGTTGAGGAACCAGAGCCGCTGCTGGGCGAAGGAGAGCGGGAAGAGGCCCCGGGCGCGGCTCGCCCGCGGGATGGCCGGCTGGCGCGGCGCCTCCCGCCGCTGCCGCAGCCGCTCGAAGAGCTGCTCCCGCTTGTCGGGCGGCAGCTCCGCGATCCGCCTCGCCGTCTCCTGCCGGTCGAACGCCTCGCTCATCGGTCCCCCGCGCGGGCCTCAGCCTCGAGCTCCGCCAGCAGCGCGGCCAGCACCGCGCCGTCGGCCTGCTCCAGCTCGCGCCGCACGATCGCCTCGCTCAAGCCCGCCACGGTCGGCGCCGCGAAGATCTCGCGCAGCCCCAGCTCGACGCCGTAGAGCGCCTCGAGGCGCGAGACCACCTGGGTGGCCATCAGGGAGTGGCCGCCGCGATCGAAGAAGTTGTCGTGCACCGAGAGGCCGTCCATCCCCAGCACCTCGGACCAGACCGCGGCCACCTGCCGCTCGACCGGCGTGCGCGGCGCGATCCGCTCGCCGGCCGCCGCGGGTCCGGGAACCGGCGGCGGCAGCGCCCGGCGGTCGATCTTGCCGTTGGGCGTCAGCGGCAGCTCGGGCAGGAGGACGAAGAGCGACGGCACCATGTACTCCGGCAGCTCCTCGCGCAGGGCCGCGCGCAGCGCGCCGGCGCCCGCGGCGTGCCCGGCTGCCGCCACGTAGGCCACCAGCTGGGCGTTGCCCGGGCTCTCCTCGCGCACCACGACCACCGCCTGGCGCACCGCCGGATGGCGAGCGAGCGCCGCCTCGACCTCGCCCGGCTCGACGCGATAGCCGCGCACCTTGACCTGGTGGTCGGCGCGCCCCAGGAACTCGATCTCGCCGCGCGGCAGCCGGCGCGCCAGGTCGCCGCTGCGGTAGAGGCGGGCGCCGGGGGCGCCGAAGGGGTCGGGCACGAAGGCCGCCGCCGTCAGCTCGGGGCGGTGGGCGTAGCCGCGCGCCAGGCCGGCGCCGCCGATGTGGATCTCGCCGGTCGCGCCGAGCGGCACCGGTTCGAGGCCGCCGTCGAGCAGGTGGAGGGCGGTGTTCGCGATCGGGCGGCCGATCGGGACGGTGCCGGCTGCGGGGAGCGCCGGCAGCGCCGCCGCCTGTACCCGGCAGAGCGCCGACCAGATGGTGGTCTCGGTCGGTCCGTAAAGGTTCCAGAGGGCGCCGACCCGGGCGGCGAGCTGGCCCGCGAGGTCGGCCGGCAGGGCTTCGCCGCCGGCCAGCGCCGCCAGACGCGGCTCGCCCGCCCAGCCCGCGGCGAGCAGCATCCTCCAGGTGGCCGGCGTCGCCTGCATCGCCGTCGCTCCCGAGGCGCGCAGCAGCGCCGCGAGCCGCTTGCCGTCGGCCGCCTCGGCGCGGCCGGCGAGGACGATGCGCGCGCCGACGGCGAGCGGCAGGTACAGCTCCAGGCCGGCGATGTCGAAGGCGACGGTGGTGACGGCGAGCAGCGCGTCGGCGGCCGTCAGCCCCAGCTCATCCGCCATCGCGAGCAGGAAGTTGGCGAGGCTGCCGTGGCTGACCTCGACCCCCTTGGGCCTGCCGGTCGAACCGGAGGTATAGAGGACGTAGGCGACGTCCAGCGAGCCGGCCAGCGGCGGCGGGTCGCCGGTGGTCTCGGCCTGAAGCTCTTCCTGCAGCAGCTCGTCGTCCAACTCGAGCAGCGCGCAGCCGGCGCCGGCCGAGGCGGGCGACAGCCCGCCGGATGCGAAAGCGGGCGGCAGCCCGCCGGATGCCGAGGCGGGCGGCAGCCCGCCGTGTACGACGCCGGGCGACAGCCCGCCGGATGCTCTTTCGCCGAGCAGCAGGCGGATGCCGGAGTCGGCGGCGATGAAGGCCAGCCGCTCGGCCGGGTAGGAAGGGTCGAGCGGCACGTAGCCGGCCCCCGACTTGAGCACCGCGAGCAGCGCGGCGACCAGCGCCGGACCGCGCTCGAGGCAGATCCCGACCAGGGTGCCCGGACCGGCCCCCTGGCGGCGCAGGCGGTGTGCCAGGCGGTTGGCGCGGGCGTTGAGCTCGCCGTAGCTCAGCGCCTCGCCGGCGTGCTCGAGGGCGAGCGCCGCGGGGTTGGCCGCGGCCCGCGCCTCGAACAGGAGGTGCGCGGTCGCCGCCTCCGGGATCGCCGTGGCGGTGTCGTTGCAGCCGGCCAGCAGCTGGTGGCGCTCGGCGGGCGAGAGGATGGGCAGCGCCGCGAGCGGCGCCGCGGGAGCCGCGGCGGCGGCGGCGACGAGGCTCCGGAGGTGCCCCGCCAGGCGCGCGATGGTGGGCGGGTCGAAGAGGCCGGTCTTGTACTCGAAGAACGCCTCCATGGCGTCGTCGCGCAGGGAGACCGCGAGCGACAGGTCGAGCAGCGAGGAGCGCTGCGGCACCGGCATGGTCGCGATGCCGGCGGCGCCCGGCGCCAGGCTGGCCGCCGTCTCCAGGCGGTGGAGGACGAAGAGGACCTGGAAGACCGGGTTGTGCGCCAGGTGCCGCTCGGGGCGCAGCTCGCCGACCAGCAGCTCGAAGGGAAGGTCGCCGTGGGTGTAGGCGTCGAGCGCGATCTCCCGGACCTCGCCGAGCAGGCGCGCGAAGCTCTTGGCGCCGTCGACCCGCACCCGGTGCACCAGGACGTTCGCGAGGTAGCCGATCAGCCCTTCGAGCTCGGGCCGGCCGCGGCCCGCGATCGGCCAGCCGACGACGACGTCGTCCTGTCCCGACCAGCGGGAGAGCAGGGCGTCCCAGGCGGCGAGCAGGGTCATGAACAGGGTGGCGCCGGCATCACGACCGAGGGCGGAGATGGCGGTCAGCGCGCCGTCGCCGGTCGCGATCGCGAAGCGGTGGCGCTCGCCGCGCCAGCTCTCCATCGCCGGGCGCGGCCGATCGGTGGGCAGGGCGATGGCGGGCGGCGCGCCGGCGAGGTGGCGCCGCCAGTAGTCGAGCTGCGCGGCGAGCGCCGCGCCGGCGAGCCAGGTGCGCTGCCAGACGGCGAAGTCGGCGTACTGCACCGGCAGCGGCGGCAGCGGCTCGGGCTCGCCGCGCGCCAGGGCGCCATAGAGGGTGAGCAGCTCGCGCAGCAGGATGCCGCTCGAGGTTCCGTCCGAGACGATGTGATGGAGGCAGAGCAGCAGCGCGTGGTCGGACCCGCCCAGCCGGTAGAGCGTCGCTCGTGCCAGCGGCGTGCGGCCGAGCGCGAACGGCCGCGCGAGGTCGGCGGCGAGCAGGTCGCCGAGCAGCGCCTCGGCGCGCGGGGCGCGCGCCAGGTCGACCAGGACCAGCGGCAGCAGGCCGCGTGGCGAAGGCGGCGCGATCCGCTGCACCGCCTGGCCCGCCGCCACCTCGAACGAGGTGCGCAGGACCTCGTGGCGGCGGGCGATCGCGTCCAGCGCTCGGCCGAGCACGGCGACGTCGAGCGGCCCGCGCCAGCGCAGCGCGTCGGCGAGATTGTTGGCGGCGCTGCCCGGGGCGAGCTGATCGACCACCCAGAGGCGCTGCTGGGCGAACGAGCAGGGCAGGGGGCCATCGCGCGGCACCGGCACGATGGGCGGCGGCGGCTCGAGCCCGCCTTTGGCGCGGCGCGCCGCCGCCGCCTCCCGCGCCATCCCGGCCGGCGTCGGATGCTCGAACAGGGTGCGCAGCGGCAGCTCGACGCCGAGTGCCTCGCGCAGGCGCGCGATCACCCGCGTGGCGAGCAGCGAATGGCCGCCCAGGTCGAAGAAGTTGGCGTCGAGGTCGGCGACCTCCCGCCCCAGCACCTGCTCCCAGACCGCGGCCACGACGCCGGCGAGCGGCGAGCCGTCGCCGGCTTCGGCGGCGGTCGCGCCGGGCGCGGCCGAAGGCGCGCCCGCCTCGCGGCGCGGGTCGATGCGGAGCAGGGCGCGGCGGTCCACCTTGCCGTTGCTGGTCAGCGGCAGGGTGGCGAGGATCACCAGCCTGGACGGCACCATGTACTCGGGCAGTGTCGCGCGCAGGAAGGCCTGCAGCTCCGCGGCGCCCGGAGCCAGCGCCGCGTCCGGCAACTCGGCGCCGCGGCGCTGGCTCCTCGCGGCGCTGGCGACGTAACCCACCAGCCGCCGGCCGGCGGGGCCGTCGTCGCGCGCCAGCACGACGCACTCTTGCACCGCCGGGTGGCGCGCCAGCACGGCCTCGACCTCGCCCGGCTCGATGCGGTAGCCGCGCACCTTGACCTGGTCGTCCGAGCGCCCCAGGCACTCCAGCTCGCCGCTGGGGAGGAAGCGCCCGCGGTCCCCCTGCCGGTAGAGACGGCCGCCCGCGCCGCAGGCGGCGAAGGGGTCGGGCAGGAAGCTGGCGGCGGTGCGCTCGGGTTGGCCGAGGTAGCCGCGCGAGACGTTGGCGCCGCCGATGTAGACGTCGCCCGGCACGCCGATCGGCACCGGCTCGAAGCGCGCGTCGAGGACGTAGACGCGGCAGTTCTCGATCGGCCGGCCGACCGGGATGCGGCAGCCCGCGCGGGCCCTGGCGAGCGAGGCCGGGCCGGACAGGTGGATGAGCGCGGTCACCGTGCACTCGGTCGAGGCATAGGAGTTGGCGAAGCGCGGGCGCCGGACATGCCGGCCATGCCGGCGATCAAGCTCGTCGTCGCTCGCGCCGCCGGTCAGCGTCAGCCACTCGGCCAGCCGCTCGGGGTGGGCCTGCTCGGTGCCGATCACCACCAGGCGCAACGACTCGGGCGGCCGGCGGCCGAGCCGGTAGAGCTCGCTCACCCACTCGTGCCAGTAGGCGGTGGGCAGGTTGAGGACGGTGACGCGATGGCGCGTGGCGAGCGCCTCGAGCTCGGCGAAGGCCGGGAAGAGGCCGGGCAGCCGCGGCACCACGGCCCCGCCCGAGATCCAGGTCGGGAACACCTCTTCGGAGGTGATGTCGAAGCTGAGCGAGGTGAACTGGAGCACCCGGTCATCGCCGCCGAGCTGGTAATGCGACGCGCACTCCGTGGCATGGTTGGCCAGCGCGCGGTGGGGCACGCCGACGCCCTTGGGACGGCCGGTCGAGCCCGAGGTGTAGACCACGTAGGCGAGCCCTTCGGGTTCGATCTCCCAGTCGGGATCGCCGCTCGCCTCGCTGGCCGAGAGCGCCGCGGCGTCGTCTAAGCTCAGGATCGCGAGATCGGGGGCCGCTGCGTCAGCCAACCGCGCGGCGGCCTCGCCGGCGGTGAGCGCGAGCGCCATCCGCGTGTCGGCGAGCATCAGCGCCAGGCGCTCGCGCGGGTAGCCGGGATCGAGCGGCACGTAGGCGGCTCCCGCCTTGAGCACCGCGAGCAGCCCGACCGCCATCTCGAGCGAGCGCTCGAGGCAGAGCCCGATCGGCGTGTCCGGCCCGGCCCCGCGACGGCGCAGGGCGCGGGCCAGCCGGTTGGCGCGCGCATCGAGCTCGCCGTAGGTCAGGACCCGATCGGCGAAGAGCACCGCCGGGGCGTCCGGGGTGCGCCGGGCCTGCGCCGCGATCAGCGCCGGGACCGCCGGCCGCGGACCGTGGCCATGGGGGTTCCAGGCCAGCAGCAGCTGGTGCCGCTCGGCGGCGCCGAGCAGCGGCAGCTCGGCGACGCCGCGCCCGGGATCGGCGGCGATGCCGGCCAGCAACGTCAGCAGGTGCCCGCTCATGCGGGCGATCGTCGGGGCCTCGAAGAGGTCGGTGGCGTACTCGAGATAGCCCGCGATCTCGCCGCCGGTCTCGATCAACTCGAGCGTCAGGTCGAGCTTCGAGAGGCCGCGCTCGACGTCGAGCGCGCCGACCGCGAGGCCGGACAGCGAGAGCGCCGCCGGCGGCAGGTTCTGCAGGTTGAGCATGACCTGGTAGAGAGGATGGTGGGCGAGATGGCGCTCCGGCTGCATCGCCTCGACCAGGCAGTCGAAGGGCAGCTCCTGGTGCCCGTAGGCCGCCACCGTCGCCGCGCGCACCCGCGCCAGGAGCTGGCGGAAGCCGGGATTGCCGCCGACCGCCGCGGTGAGCGCCAGGGTGTTGGCGAAGGTGCCGACGACCGCCTCGATCTCGGGGCGCCCGCGGCCGGCGACGGTGGTGCCCACCAGGAACTCGCTCTGGCCGGTGGTACGGCAGAGCAGCGTCTCGAAGGCGGCGAGCAGGGTCATGAACAGCGTGGCCCCGGCGTCGCGGGCCAGGGCGCGCAGCTCGCCGGCCAGCGCCGCGGGAACGCCGAGGCGGACGATCGTGCCGCGGGAGGATGCCCGCGCCGGGCGCGGCCGGTCCGCCGGCAGCTCGAGGACGGTGGCGGTGTCGCCGATCTGCCCGCGCCACCAGTCCAGCTCGGCGCGCAGCCAGGAGGGGGTGGCCAGGCGCTCGCGCTGCCAGACGGCGAAGTCGGGATACTGCAGGCCGGGCTCGGGCAGCGGCGAGGGGAGCCCGGCGGCAAAGGCCGGATAGAGCACGCTCAGCTCGCCGAGCAGCAGGCCGAGGGACCACCCGTCGCCGACGATGTGGTGCAGGGTCAGGAGCAGCACGTGCTCCTCGCGGCCGAGCCGCACCAGGCTGGCGCGGAGCAGCGGCCCGCGCGCCAGATCGAAGGCCCGCGCCGCCTCGCGCCGCGCCAGCACGGCGGCCTGCGCGCGGCGCGCGGCGGCGGGAAGGCCGCGGAGGTCGATCGACGGCAGGGAGCGCCGCGCCGCCTCGGCCGCCGGCGCCGCGACCAGCTGCCGCGGCTCGTCGAGCGGCGGCGCGGCCGGGAAGATGGTGCGCAACGCCTCGTGGCGGCGCGTGATTTCGGCCAGCGCGCGGCCCAGCGCGACGGTCGCCAGCCGTCCGGCGAGGGTGAAGGCGCGGAAGACGTTGCTGGCCGGGCTCCCGGGATCGAGACGGTCGAGGAACCAGAGGCGGCGCTGCGCGAAGGAGAGCGGGAAGGTGCGGCCGGCGCGCGCCCGGCGCCTCGCCTCGCGCTCGAGCAGCGCCAGCTTCTCCTGGCGCGACGCCGGCTGCCGCGGCGCGAGCGAGGCGGTCACGGGCGCGGCTCCTCGGCCATCTCGGCGAGCAGCGCGTCGAGCTCGCGATCGCCGAGCCGGGCCAGCGCCGCGGCCGCGCCGGCCGCGAGATCCACCGCCGGGGCGATCGGCTCGACCAGCTCGGCGGCGGGCGCGGCGGCATCGACCGCGGCCGCGAGATCGGCGAGGACGGTGTGCTCGAACAGGTCCCCCAGCGGCAGCTCGACGCCGAGCTCCTGGCGCAGGCGCGAGAGCACGCGGGTCGCGGCCAGCGAGTGGCCGCCCAAGGCGAAGAAGTCGTCGTCGATCCCCACCTCCGCGAGGCCCAGCACCCGGCACCAGATGGCCGCGACCGCCGCTTCCGAGGCGGTGCGCGGCGCCCGGCGCTCGCCGGAGCGGCCCGCCGCGCCGGGCGCCGGCGCCGGCGCGGCGGCCAGCGCAAGGCGATCGATCTTGCCGGTGGCGGTTCGAGGCAGCGCCTCGAGCAGGGTCCAGCCCGCCGGCACCATGTGGGCCGGCAGGTTCGCCAGCAGGTGCCGGCGCAGCTCGGCGACCAGGTCGCCGGCCGCCGGCGCGCCGGCGCGCGGCACCACGCAGGCCGCCAGCCGCAGCCCGACCGCGCCGTCCGTCTCCGGCCGCGCGACGACCGCGGCCCCGGCCACCGCCGGATGGGCGGCGAGCGCCGCCTCGACCTCGCCCGGCTCGACGCGGAAGCCGCGGACCTTGACCTGGTGATCGAAGCGGCCCATGAAGTCGAGCGTGCCGTCCGGCAGCCAGCGCGCCCGGTCGCCGGTGCGGTAGAGCCGGCCGCCGGGCTCGTGCCCCGCCGCGCCGGCGAACGGATCGGGCGCGAAGCGCTCCGCCGTCAGGTCGGGGCGGCCAAGGTAGCCGGCCGCCAGGCCGTCGCCGCCGATGAGCAGCTCCCCGGGCACGCCGGCGGGCAGCAGCCCGAGCCCGGCATCGCAGACGAAGACGCGGGTGTTGGCGATCGGGCGCCCGATCGGCAGGGGAGCGGCGGCGGGCGCCGCCGCGCCCTCCGGCTCCACGGCCGCCCTCCTGGCACCGCCGCCCGCGAGCCGGAAGGTGGTGGTGAACGTCGTCCCCTCGGTCGGGCCGTAGGCGTTCGACAGGTCGAGGTCGGGGCAGGCTGCCAGCGCGCGCCGGGCGTGGACCGGCGAGACCACGTCGCCGCCGGTCACCAGCTGGCGGAGCGGCGCCAGCCCGGCGAGGTTGTCCTCCACCATCCGATGGAAGAGCGCGCTGGTGAGCCAGGCGGTGGTCACCCCCTGGCGCGCGATGAAATCGCCCAGCCCCTCGAGCGAGGGACTCCCGGGCGGGAAGAGCGCCAGCCGGCCACCGTGCAGCAGCGCCCCCCACAGCTCGAAGGTCGAGGCGTCGAAGGAGATCGGGGCCGCCTGCAGGAACACCTCCCGTGGGCCGAACCGGACGTAGGCGGTCTCCTCGACCAGGCGCACGACGTTGCGGTGGGTCACCGCCACGCCCTTGGGCCGCCCGGTCGAGCCCGAGGTGTACATGACATAGGCGAGGTCTCCGGCGGCTGGCTCGGCTGGCTCAGCTGGCTCGGGCGTCAGCGCGGCGGCGGGCGGGCAGCGCGCCCAGTCGCGCGGCAGCACGACGGTCGCGAACCCCTCCCGCGGCGGTTGCGGCAGGCACGGCAGCAGGTGCTCCTGGGCGACGAGCAGGCGCGACCCGCTGTCGGCGAGCATCCAGGCGAGCCTGCTCGCCGGGTAGCCGGGATCGAGCGGCACGTAGGCGGCGCCGCACTTCAGGATGGCGAGGATGGCCGGCACCAGGTCGAGCGAGCGCTCGACCGCGAGCGCCACGAAGCCGCCGGGGCCGGCGCCCAGGGAGCGCAGGTGATGCGCCAGGCGGTTGGCCCGCGCCTCGAGCTCGCCGTAGCTCAGGCCAGAGACGCCGCAGACGACCGCGATGCGGTCCGGCGCCGCGGCCGCGCCGGCCGCGAACAGCGCCGGCAGCGAGGCGGCGCGCGGGTAGTCGCTGGCGCTGTCGTTCCAGCCCGAGAGCAGCTCGGCGCGCTCGGCCGCCGACAGCAACGGCAGGTCGGCAACGCCGCGAGCGGGATCGGCGAGCGCGGCGGCGAGCAGCTGCTGGTAGTGCGCCGCCATGCGCAGCACGGTCGCGGTGTCGAAGAGGTCGGTGTTGTATTCCCAGTGCAGCAGGGCGCGGCGCTGTCCCGCCCGCACCTCCTGCCCGGCGCGCTGCTCGATGCGCGGCACCACGATCAGGTTCATGTCCATCTTCGCGGTGTGATTGCTGCGCACCTCCGGGAAGGCGTCGAGGCCGGCGATGCGGAAGTCGGGCACCGGCGCGTCATGAAAGTTGAAGAGGATCTGGAACAGCGGGTTGCGGCCCGGCCGCCGCTCGACCCGCAGCTCCTGCACCAGGCGCTCGAAGGGCATGTCCTGGTGGGCATAGAGCTCGAGCGCCAGCTCGCGCACCCGACCGAGCAGGCCGCGCCAACCCGGCCGGCCGCCGAGGTCGGCGCGCAGCACCAGCGTGTTGACCACCATGCCGAGCATGCCCTCGAGCTCGGGCGCCCGGCGGTTGGCGTTGCTGGTGCCGATCACCAGGTCCTCCTCGCCGGTGTAGCGGTGGAGCAGGACGAGGAAGCCGGCGAGCATCGTCATGTAGAGGGTGAAGCCCTCGCGCCGGCCGAAGCGGCGCAGCGCCTCGTAGAGCGCGGGCTCGACCTCGGGCAGCCTGAAGTCGCCGCGCAGCGAGCCCTGGGGGGGGCGGGGCCGGTCGGTGGCCAGCTCGAGCGGCGGCGCGCAGCCGGCGAGCTTACCCTGCCAGAAGGCGAGCAGGCGCGCCATCACCGGCCCCTCCATCCACCGCCGCTGCCAGAGCGCGAAATCGGCATACTGCACCGGCGGCTCGGGGAGCGGCGACGGCTCGCCGCGCCGGAACGCCTCGTAGAGCGCCTTGATCTCGCCCAGCAGCACGGCGAGCGACCAGCCGTCGTGGACGAAGTGGTGCTCGACCTGCACCAGCTGGTGCTCCAAGGCGCCGAGCCGCAGCAGGCGCCAGCGGATGAGCGGGCCGCGGGCGAGCACGAACGGCGTCGCCAGCAGCTGCTCGACCAGCCGCGCGGCGCGGCCTGCCCGCTCGCCCGCGGGCAGGCCGCCCAAGTCGATCAGCGGCAGGCGCAGCGGGGTCGCGGGATGGGTGGGATGGACGAGCTGCACCGGCCGGCCGTCGACCGCCGGGAAGCTGGTGCGCAGCACCTCGTGGCGGCGCACGATCTCGCCCAGCGCGCGCTCGAGCACCGGCACCGCGAGGGGACCGCCGAAATTGATGGTGAGCTGGAAGTTGTAGGCCAGGTTGCCGCCGGGCTGCAGCTGGTCGAGCAGCCACACCCGCTCCTGCGCATAGGAGAGCGGCGGCAGCTCCGAGGGGCCGTCGCCCGCCGAGGACGCCGCCCGGCGCCGCAGCGGCGGCAGCTCGGGCAGGTCGGAGGCCAGCGTGCCGCGCTCGGCCTGCTCGACCAGGATCGCCAGCTCCCCGACCGTCGGCCGGCGGAAGAACTCGACCACCGGCACCTCGACCGCGAGCGCCTGGCGGATGCGCGAGAGCAGCCTGGCGACCAGCAGCGAGTGGCCGCCCAGGGAGAAGAAGCTGGCGTCGAGATCCACCCGCTCGAGCCCCAGCAGCTCGCACCAGAGGCCCGCCAGCAGCTCCTCGAGCGGCGTGCGCGGGCGCCGGTCCCGGTCCCGACCGTCCCCTGGCGGCGGCGAATCCGGCCCGGCGGGCGCGGTCGCCGCCAGGGCCGCCAGGGCGGCGCGATCGAGCTTGCCATGCGCCGTCAGCGGCAGCGCCTCGAGGACCGTCACCGACGACGGCACCATGTGCTCGGGGAGGCCGCGGGCAAGCGCCGCCCGCAGGCCCACGGCTGAGAGCGGCGCGAGCGGCGGCGCGCCGGGCGCGGGCACCACGAACGCCGCCAGGCGCCGGTCGCCGTCGGCGCCCTCGGCGCCATCGGAGCCCGCGGCGAGGACCGCCGCCGCCTCGCGCACGCCGGGCAGGCGGCGCAGCGCCGCCTCCACCTCGCCCAGCTCGACGCGGAAGCCGCGCACCTTGACCTGGCCGTCGATCCGGCCGCGGAAGGCCAGCTCGCCGCCGGTCACCAGGCGGGCGAGGTCGCCGGTGCGATAGAGGCGCTGGCCGGTGGCGAAGGGATCGGGACGGAAGCGGTCGGCGGTGAGGCCGGGACGGCCGAGATAGCCGCGCGCCAGGCCCGCGCCGCCGAGCCACAGCTCGCCGTCGAGCCCGGCCGGCAGCGGCTCGAGCCCGGGCCCCAACACGTAGGCGCTGGTGTTGGCGGTGGGGCGGCCGATGGGCACCCAGCCCTCGCCTTCGGCCGGCGCCGGCAGGGTGAGGTCGGCCTGGGTGGCCACCACGGTGGCCTCGGTCGGACCGTAGGTGTTGAGCAGGCGCACGCCGGGTCCCACCCGCGAGCGCCAGGCGGCGAGGGCGGCGGGCCGCGCCTCCTCGCCGCCGATGACGACCAGGCGCACGCTGGGCGGCAGCGCCAGGCCCTCGCGGTCGAGCGCCGCCGCGAGCTCGTGCCAGTAGGCGGTGGGGAGGTCGAGCACCGTCAGCCGCAGCCGCTCGACCTCGTCGAGGAAGCGGCCGAACGAACCGAGCATGCCGGCGTCGCGCAGCACCAGTGTCGCGCCGTGCGCCAGGCAGGGATAGATCTCCTCGGCGCTGGCGTCGAAGCTGACCGCGGCGAACTGCAGCACGCGGTCGCCGGCAACGATGGCCAGCCGCTCGCCGGCCGCCGCCACGAAGCCCGCCAGGGCGGCGTGATCGACGACCACCCCCTTGGGCGTTCCGGTCGAGCCCGAGGTGTAGATCACGTAGGCGGCCGCCGCCGGCAAGGCGCGGGCGCCGGGGGCGGCGCCGACGGGTGCGGCGCCGACTGCCGCCGCCGGCGCCACAGGCGGCGATTGGGCGTCCTTGCCCGCCTCGGGCTGGTCGAGCAGCACGGCCGCCGGCCCCGGCGGCAGGCGTGCCGCCAGCGCCGAGGTGGTCACGACCAGGCGCACCGCCGCGTCCGCCGCCAGCAACGCCAGGCGCTCGGCGGGGTAGGCGGGATCGAGCGGCAGGTAGGCGGCGCCCGCCTTCCAGACCGCGAGCAGCGCGGTCACCAGCCCGGGCGTACGCTCCAGGCAGACGCCGACCACCTCCTCGGGCCCGACCCCGAGCCGGCGCAGACGGCCGGCGAGGCGCTCGGCGCCGGCGTCGAGCTCGCCATAGGTCAGGCGCTCCGCGCCATGCTCGACGGCGGCCGCCCGCGGGCCGGCTGCCGCCTGCCGCTCGATCCGGCCGAGCACGCCGCCTGCCTCCGACGATTCGGGCGATGCCGACGGTGCCGGCGGTGCCGAAGCCGCCGCCGCGGCGGCAGCGGCCAAGGCAGGCGGGCCGCCGCGGGCGGCGGCGAGCAGCTCCTGCCGCTCCTCGCTCGAGAGCAGCGGGATCTCGCCCAGGCGCGATTGCGGGCGCGCCGCGGCACCGGCGAGCAGCCGCGCCAGCAACTCGAGCAGGCGCCGCGCCGCGGCGGGGGTCAAGCGGTCGCGATGGAAGGCCAGCCCCAGCGTGATCTGCTCGCCGCGGGTCCTGACGTAGAGGGCGAGCGGGTAGTGGGTCGCTTCCCTGGCATGGGCGAAGCGCACCGCGAGCCGCGGGGGGGCCGCCGGCGGTCCGCCCGCGTCGCCCGCGGCGGGCGCGCCGCCCGCAGCGGGGGCGCCGACCTCAGCCAGGCCGGCCAGCGGGTCGGCGGGGAAGTTCTGGAAGGTGACCAGGCTGGACAGGGCCTGCCGCTCGCGCGGCACGCCGGCCCAGCCCAGGATCTGCTCGAGCGGCAGATGCTCGAAGCGGCGCTGCTCGACCTGCCGCTCCTGCAGCACAGTCAGCCAGGGGATCAGCTCCTGGGAAGGCTCGACGGCGACGCGAGTGGGGAGCGTGTTGACGAACAGCCCGACCATGCCCTCGACCCCCGGCAGGTCCGGCGGGCGCCCCGAGACGACGCTGCCGAAGAGCAGCTCCCGCCGCGCCGTGGTGCGGGCGAGGAGCAGCGCCCAGGCGCCCTGGAAGAAGGTGTTCATGGTCAGCCGATGGCGGTGGCCGGCCGCGGCCAGGCCGTGCGTGGTCGCGGGCGGCAACTCGGCCAACTCCACGCCGACGGTCCAGCCGCCGTCGTCGCCCGGGTCCGCGCCGGCGGGCTCCGGGGGCGCTCCGGGAGCATCGCGGCGGTCGAAGGGGAGAGGGCTCTCGTCGGGCAGCCCCGCCAGCTCGCGCCGCCAGAATTCCTCGGCGCCGGCCGCCTGCCAGCGCTGCCACCAGGCGATGAAATCGCGGAACGGGGGCGCCGGCGGCAGCTCCGGGGCGCGGCCCGCGAGCAGCGCCTCGTAGCAGGCGCGCACCTCGCCGAGCACCAGCTGAAGCGACCAGCCGTCGAGGATCAGGTGGTGGAAGCTCCACAGGAACCTGGCGCTCCCCTGCTCCCAGTGGACGTAGGCGGCGCGCAGCAGCGGCGCCTGGTCGAGCGCGAAGCCGCGGGCGTGGTCCTCGCGCAGCAGCGTCGCGAGGCGCCGCTCGCGCTCGGCCGGCGGCAGGCCGCGCCAGTCGAGCTCCTGCCAGGGCAGCTCGACCGCGCCGCGCACCACCTGCAGGGGCTGCGCGCGGCGCTTCCAGACGAACTGGGTGCGCAGGGCGGGATGGCGGGCCACGACCCGGCGCCACGCTTCCCGCCAGGCTGCGGCGTCGAGCTGGCCGGTCAATTCGAGGACGATCTGGTCGCAGTAGAAGCGGGTGTGGTCCGGCGCGAGCAGCGCGACCACCAGCAGTCCGCGCTGCGACGGCGAGAGCGGATAGATGTCGGCGACGTTGCCGGCGGCGGCCATCTTCAAGTCATACCTTGGTGAGGGGTCAGCTCCTCGAGCAGGTCGTCGAGGTCCTCGGCGCTGAGGCCGGCGAGCGGGAAGTCGGAGGCTGGCGCGGGCGCGGCCGCGGGCGGCGGCGCCGTCGCCGCCGTCGCGCCGGTCGCCTCCGTCGCCTCTGTCGCGCCAATCGCAGCCAGGGTGGCCACCAGCGCCAGGGCGGCCACCGTCGGGTGGCGGAAGAGATGGCGCGGCTCGAGCTCGATGCCGTGGCGGCGGCAGCGCGCCACCACCTGGATGGCGCGGATCGAGTCGCCCCCGAGGTCGAAGAAGTCGTCGTGGATGCCCACCCGGGAGAGCCGCAGCACCTCGCTCCAGACCTCCGCCAGGGCCGCTTCCGTAGCGTCGCGCGGCGGCGCGAAGGCGGCCGCGAGAGCGGGACGCGCCGGCTCCGGCGCGGGCAGCGCGCGCCGGTCCACCTTGCCGGTCGCGGTCAGGGGGAGGGCCGGGAGACAGACCCAGGCCGCCGGCACCATGTAGTCCGGCAGGCGCTGGCGCAGGGCCTCGTGCAGCGTGGCGACGGACAGGCTGGAAGGCGCGACATAGGCCACCAGGCGGCCGCCGCCGCCGCCGGGCTCGCCGCCGGTGCCCCTGGCTCCGGAAGCTCCGGACGCTCCCGAGGTGCCGGAGGAGCCGGGCTCGCCTTGCTCGCCGGCAGCCTGAAGCAGCACGGCAGCCGCCTCGACCCCGGGACAGGCCGCGAGGGCCGACTCGATCTCGCCCAGATCGATGCGAAAGCCGCGCACCTTGACCTGGTGGTCGCGGCGGCCGAGCAGCTCGAGCGAGCCGTCGGGCAGCAGGCGGGCGACGTCGCCGGTGCGGTGGATGCGCTCGCCAGGCGTCACGGCGCAGGGATCGGGGACGAAGCGCTCGGCGGTCAGGTCCGGCAAGCCGAGATAGCCGCGCGCCAGGCCGCCGCCGCCCAGGCAGATCTCGCCGGGCACGCCGATCGGCACCTCGCGCAGCGCCGCGTCGAGCAGCGACGCCCAGCTGCCGGCGATGGCGCGGCCGATCGCGGGGGCGTCGCGCGAGCCGCCGGCGGGCGGCGCGACCCGCGAGCAGGTCGAGAAGGTGGTGTCCTCGGAGGGGCCGTAGAGGTTGTAGAGCCGCGGCGCGCCGGCCAGCGCGTGGATGCGCTCCGCCAGGGCGCGCGACAGCGGCTCGCCGGCCAGGGTCACGGTGCGCACCGAACGCGGCAGCGGGCCGCCACGCAGCAGCTCGGCCATCAGCGTCGGCACGGTGTCGACCAGCGTCACCTCGCCGGCCGCCGGGAGGTCGGGCAGGGCGAGGACATGCTCGGCAAGGATCACCGTGCCGCCCCAGGCCAGCGGCACGAAGATCTCGAACACCGAGAGGTCGAAGGCGATCGAGGTCGAGGCGAGCACGCCGGCCAGCTCCTCGCGGCTGAACGCCTGCCGTGCCCAGTGGGCGAGCTGTACGGCGCCGTGGTGCGCGATGGCCACCGCCTTCGGCCGGCCGGTCGAGCCCGAGGTATAGATGAGATAGGCGAGGTTGGCCGGTAGTGGCGGCGGCGCGAGGCTCTCCTTGCCGCCGGTCTCCTCCTCGCTCTCGCCGAGCAGCACGCGGGCGCCGGCGCTCCCGAGCTCCGCCGCCCGCGCCGCGAGGTGAGGCTCGGCGACGACCACCTTCGCGGCGCTGTCGGCGGCGAGGAAGGCGAGGCGCTCGGCGGGATAGGCGGGGTCGAGCGGCACGTAGAAGCCCCCCGCCTCGAGCGTCGCGAGCATGGCCACGATCAGGGTGGCGGAGCGCTCCAGGAACAGGCCGACGCCGACCTCGGGCCCGACGCCCCGAGCGCGCAGCCGGAGCGCCAGGCGGCTCGCGCGCCGCGCGAGCTCGGCGTAGCGCAGGCGCTCGTGGCCGGCGACGAGCGCCAGCGCCGCCGGCGTGCGCGCTGCCTGGGCCGCGAAGAGCTGATGCAGGCAGCCGGCCGGCGGCGCCGCCCCGAGCCCCAGGGCGCGCCACTCGGCGAGCTGGGCGCGCTCGGCCGCGGTGAGCAGCGGCAGCGTCGAGAGCGGGCGGGCGGGATCTTCGATCGCGGCCGCGAGCAGGGTTTCGAGATGGCCGACCAGGCGCCGCATGGTGGCGCCGAAGAAGAGGTCGGTCGAGTAGCCGACGTGCGCGGCGAGCGCTCCCTCTTGCGACGCTTCCAGCTCGAGCACGAGGTCGAACTTGGCGGTGCCGTTGGGCAGCGGCGCGATCGCCGCCGCGAGTCCCGGGCCGAAGTCGAGCCGCGGCTCGGCCTGCTGCTGCATCGCCAGCATGACCTGGAAAAGCGGCGTCCTCGACGGGTCGCGTTCGGGGGCGAGCGCCTCGACCAGCCGCTCGAACGGCAGGTCCTGGTGCGCCAGGGCGTCGATCGCCGACTCGCGCATGCGGCCGGCGAGGCGGGCGAAATCGGGATCGCCGGCGCAATCGCAGCGCAGCACCACTGTGTTGACGAAGAAGCCGATCAGCCTCTCGAGCTGCGGCCGGTTGCGGTTGGCGACCGGGATGCCGAGCAAGAAGTCGTCCTGGCCGCTGTAGCGCTCGAGCAGCGCGGCGAAGCCCGCGGACACGATCACGAAGAGGGTCACCCGCTGCTGCCGCGCGAGGCGGGCGAGACCCGCCGCGAGCCGATCGCCGAGCGCCACCGGCAGCCGCTCGCCGCGATGGCTCATGAGCGGCGGTCGCGGGCGGTCGCCGGGCAGGTCGAGCACCGGCGAGCAGCCGTCCAGGCACTCGCGCCAGGCGGCGAGGTGCTGCTCGATGACCTCGGGCGAGAGCCAGCGGCGCTGCCAGGCCGCGAAGTCGGCGTACTGCAGCGGCGGCGCGCCGAGCGGCGACGGATCGCCGCGCACGCCGGCGTGGTAGAGCGCCGCCATCTCCTCGCCGAAGATGCCGAGCGACCGGCCGTCGAAGGCGATGTGGTGGACGTTGGCCAGCAGCTCGTGATCGCCGGCGCCGCGGCGCAGCAGCAGGGCGCGCAGCGGCGTCGAGGACTCCAGGTCGACGGGGCGCACCGCCTCGGCCGCGCGCAGGGCCGCGGCGGCGGCCAGCCGCGGGGACGGCGCCAGGCGCGAGAGATCAACCAGGGGCAGCGGCGCGGCGGGCCGGCCGGGCGGCGGCGAGACGACCGCCACCGGCCCGCCGGCCGCGAGCTCGAAGCGGGTGCGCAGGACCTCGTGGCGCCGCACCACCTCGGCGAGCGCCGCGGCCAGCGCCGCCGTGCCGCGCGGCGGCAGCGGCCCGCGCAGGCGCAGGGCGAATGGGATGTTGTACAGCGGCGAGCCCGGCAGCAGGCGGTCCGCCAGCCAGACCCGCTCCTGGGCCAGAGAGAGGGGCAGGCAGTTGCCCTGGCGCTCGGCCGGAGCCAGAAGAGGCGTGGCCATGCACGTCAGCTCGCGTCACCGTCGGCCGCGCGCGCGGCGAGAAAGCCGGAGAAATCGGTGGCGATGACGCGGGTGCCACGCACGCGGTCGTACAGCGAGGCGTCGAGGTTGCGGACCACCGCCAGCCGTTGCAGCCACCGATCGCGGCCGTCGAAATAGGCCTTGAAGCTCGAGCGCGCGTGGACAGCGCGGCGATTGTCGATCACCAGCAGGCTGCCGGGCTCGATCGTCACCTCGCGCTTGACGTCGTTGACCAGCTCGCGGACCACCTCCAGGGCGCGGCGCGCCGCCGGCGTCTGGCCGGCCATCAGGTCGAGGTCGTAGCGCAGGTAGGGATCGAGACGGTCGCCGTAGAGCACCGAGACCAGCGGGCCGGCCCCGCGCTGCTGCCCGGTGTTGCCGAAGGAGTAGTCGACGCCGGTGCGGAAGAGGTTGGAAAACAGCGCGTCCTTGTCGGCGGGCGCCAGCAGATGGAAGAAGCGGCGCACGCTGGCGAAGATCGTCCGCGCCTCGCGCTCCGGATCCTGGCGCAGGCCATAGAGCAGGACGTAGTCCGGCATGAAGGGATGGAAGGCGATCTCGGTATGGAAGTCGAGCAGGATCGAGGAGCTCTCCGACGACAGCTTGTCGGCGTTGACCGCGGTCGGAAAGACGTCCTGAAAGATGCTGCCCTGCTTCTCCTGCAGGTACCCGACCGGCTCGCCGAGCGCCGCCGCCGTCGCGCACAGCCACAGCTCGCTCGCGTGCGTCGCCTTGCGCACCCGCTCGCCCGAGCGCGAGGGCGTCGGCGGGATCTCCGGGTCCGGCGGGAAGCCGCGCAGCAGCAGGGCGCCGTCGATGTTGCCGCGGTGGGCGAACTCGACCAGCGCGCGCCGCAACCGCTGCGGCAGCTCGTGGAAGGCGAGCTTGGCCTCGAAGGCGAAGGCCTCGAACTCGGCATGGGGATCGACCGTCACCGCGGCCAGCAGGTGGCGGGCCCGCCCGCGGGCCTCCTCGTCGAGGTCGATCACCGTGCCGGGCGCCGGCCGCCCGGCCTGCGCGAGACCATGGGCGACCAGCTCGTGGGCGGTCTGCTCGCGGGCCGGGAAGCCTGGCGACGCCGCGGCGCGCCGGCCGGACAGCCAGGAGAGCAGGCCGGCCAGCAGCGCGCGATTGTCGTTGTAGGAAATGAAGGGCTCGGCGAAGAGATCGGAATCGCCGGCCGCCACCACCCGCCCGCGGCCGATCTCGGCCGCGGCGAGAAGCGGCGCGCCGTCCCCGGCGGTGACGATCGCGGCGGCGCGGCGGTCGAGCAGCGCGAGCGTGCAGCCGGCGCCGTAGGAGATCTTGCGCACCAGCTCGGTCGCGGGATGGCGGACGATGCCGGCGGTCTCGAACACCGGCAGCCGGAGCGGCCCGCGCACTCCCTCGGCGGGCACCGTCGCGACGTCATGATTGAAGCGCAGGCCGAAGGGGCGCAGCAGCGCGTTGACGTTCGATCCCCAGGAATCGATCTCGAACTCGCCCAGCACCAGCAGGCCGAGGCCGTCCTCGACCGCGGCCTGGATGGCGGCGATCTCGGCATCCGCGAAGATCGCCTCGCCGCCCACGCCCAGGTGCTGGTGGCCGGAGAGGCAGCAGTGATTGATCAATAAAAGGTCGGCGTCCGCCAGCCGCTCGCGGGTGAGCGGTCCCGCGGTGAGGCGCTCGACGGTGCCGCCGAAAAGCGCTCGCACCAGCTCCGCCAGGTGAGCGTACGAGTAGTAGCGCGGCGCCTCGTTGGTGCGCCGGCTGAGCTGCAGCGCGCAGGCTGGATCGATCGTCCAGGTCTGATTGTGGCTCTCGTCGTAGAGGAGTCGCATTTGCGTGAGGACATGCGCGCAAGGCCAGACGAGACCGTGCTGGCGATCGACCCGGCCACCGGCGGCAGCTGCGCTTCAATTGGCGACGTGCTTGGCGGCATGGGAAGCGGGACAGGCCTACTCGGCGCGTAGCGAGATGGTGGGATCGACGCGGGTCGCGCGCCGGGCCGGCGCATAGATCGAGACCAGCGCCACCAGCGCGAGCAGCAGCGGGGTGGCGAGAAACGCCACCGGGTCCGTCGGGCTGGTGCCGATCAGCAGGCTGCCGGCCAGCCGGCTGCTCCCGAGCGCCAGGGCGAGGCCGGCGGCCAGGCCGAGCCCGACCTGCCACATGCCCTGTGCCACCACCATGCCGAGCACCTTGCCGCGTTGCGCTCCGAGCGCCATGCGGATGCCGATGTCACGGGCGCGCTGCGCCACCGAGAACGCCATCACGCCGTAGATCCCGATCGCCGACAGCAGCAGCGCCAGGGCTCCGAACAGCACCAGCAGCGAGGCGCCGAGGCGCGGCGCCCAGAGCGAGGTGTCGAGCTGTTCGGCCAGCGTGCCGGCGCCCACCAGCGGCATGCCCGGAGCGAGCTCACGCACCTGCCGCTCGACGCTGGGCAGCACCGCCGCGGGGTCGCCGGCCGCCCGCGCCAGCAGGGTCACGGAGGCGGAGTACTGCTGCGCCAGCGACAGGTAGACGTAGGGCTGCGGATCCTCCGAGAGGGAGTTGTACTTGGCGTCGCGCGCCACGCCCACCACCTCGACGGGGGGACTGCCATGGAAGTGGAAGTGCTGTCCCACCGGCTGCTGGCGGGGCCAGAACTTCTCCGCCAGCGTGCGGTTGACGACCGCCACCAGCGGCGCGCCCTTGCGGTCGGCGTCGGTGAAGCCGCGGCCGGCGAAGAGCGGCAGGCCGGTGGTGCGGAAGAGCCCGGGATCGACCGCGTCGACCTGCACCAGCAGGCCGCTTTCGGGGTTTTCGCGCCCCTCGACGAAAATCGAGAGGGTGAGCGAAGGCTGCAGCGGTCCGGCCTCGGCGAGGGTGACCGCCTCGACTCCGGGCAGCGTCGCGACGCGCTCGCGGATCGCCCGGTAGAGCTCCCGGCCGTGCTCCTTGTCGAGGCCGTAGAGACCGACGTCGAAGGAGAACGAGAGCAGGCGGCGGGTGTCGTAGCCGGGGTCGATGCGCCGTGCGGCTTCGAGGCTGCGCAGGAACAGGCCGGCGGCGATGAGCGCCACCAGCGACAGCGCCACCTCGGCAACCACCAGCGCGCCGCGCAGTCCCAGTCCGTGCCGCGCCGGCGGCGGGGAGGCGGCCTGGGTCTTGAGCGCGGTCACCAGCTGCGGGCGCGTGGTCTGCAGCGCCGGCGCCAGGCCGAAGAGCAGGCCGGTCGCGACCGTCACCGCGAGCGCGAAGGCGAGCACGCGCCCGTCGATGCCGAGATCGAGGGCCACCGGGGTGGGGAGAGTCGGCAAGAAGGCGGCGATGGCATGGTGCGCCCAGGCGACCAGCACCATGCTGACCACGCCGCCCAGCAGCGCCAGCACCAGGCTCTCGGTGAGCAGCTGGCGCACCAGCCGGCCGCGCCGCGCTCCCTGCGCCAGACGCACCGCGATCTCGCGCTGGCGCGCCATGCCGCGCGCCAGCAGCAGGTTGGCGACGTTGGCGCAGGCGATCAGCAGCACCAGGGCGACGACGCCCAGCAGCACGAGCGAGGCTTCCGTCAGCCCGGCGCGCTGCCCGGGGGGCAGGGTGGCCTGGGACAGCGGCACCAGATCGACGGTGCGGCCCTTGTTTTCCTTGGGATACTCCTGCTCGAGCTGGTGGGCGAGGGCGCTCGTCTCGGCACGGGCCGCGGCGACGGTGACCCCCGGGCGGAGGCGGCCGATGGCGGTGATGAACAGGCCGCGCCGCGTCTCGTACCAGTTGATCGCCGGATCGGGCGTGATCTGCTTGTTCATCGTCATCGGCACCCAGAGCGCGGGCTGCACGCCGAGGTCGCCGCCGTAGAAGCCCGCCGGCGCCACCCCGACGACGGTGTAGGCGTGGCCGTTGATGGTGATGGTGCGGCCGACGGCCGCGGGATTGGCCCCGAGCTGCTGGCGCCAGAAGTGATCCGATGCCACCGCCACCGGGTGCGCCCCCAGCTTCGTTCCTTCCTCGGCGGTGAAGGTGCGGCCTCGGGCAGCCCGCACCCCCAGCAGGTCGAAGTAATTGTCCGACACCAGCTGCGCCGGCAGGAGCGAAGCGTCGCCGCCGGTCGCGACGCTGATCTGCACCGAGTCGTAGCCGAGGATGCCGCTGAACGAGCGCGCCAGCCGGCGGTAGTCCTTCCAGTTGAGGTGCGAGAGCATCGGCACCAGCGCTCCCGGGTTGCGGGCATCCAGGGTGTAGAGCTTCACCAGGCGGCCGGGGTCGGCGACCGGCAGCGAGCGCAGCAGCAGGACGTTGACCAGGCTGAAGATGGTGGTGTTGGCGCCGATGCCGAGCCCCAGCGACAGCGCCGCCACCAGGGTGAATCCGGGCCGCTTGACGAGCATCCGGATCGCGTAACGCAAGTCGGCGAGCAGATTTTCCATGGTCGTCTCCCTTGTGGCGCGTCTCCCCTGGCGCCCGGCCGGCCAGGACCTTGGTCACGTATCTTAGTGCGTCCCCATCCAGAGCTCGAATGCGCATCCTGGTGCAGGGCAGCGCGCCGCTCCGACGGCGCGAGAGGGGGCAGGGGCAGGACGAGAGCGTGTAACGCCACCGCGGCTCCCTCCGCCTAATCGAGCCAGTCTGTCGCAGCGGCCGTGGGATCGCCGGCGGATCGCAGGTCCGATCGCCCCCGGCCGCCGATGGCCGGCGCCACGGATGGCGCCGGCGCACCACCGAGCAAGAAAAAAAGAGGAGAGCCATGAACCGCAAGATATTTTCCATCGCGCTGCTCGCCTTCGTGGCGCTGGCGCGCATGGGTTCGGCGCTGGCGCAGTGCGCCATCCAGGAAACTCCGGCGGCGACCCTGTTGCTGCCTTATTTCGAGGTGGACCTGAGCACCGGCTACGGCAAGAACACCCAGGTCACCGTCGGCAATGCGTTCTACAACCCCGTGCTGGTCGAGGCGGTGGTGTGGAGCGACCTGGGCGTGCCGATCTTCAGCTTCGACATCTACCTGAACGGCTACCAGGACGTGCAGCTCGACCTGCGCACCATCCTCGAGTACGGCACCCTTCCCCAGACCGCGCCGCCGTCAGGCTCCTATCCCTCGTGCCAGGGGTTCTTGCCCCCGGCGCAGATCTCGTGGTCCAACCTGGCCATTTACCAGGCGGCGCTGACCGGCCAGCAGGCACAGCCCGGCCCCGGTCCTGGCTACTTCTGCGCCGGCCGCAACCTGGGCGACACCATCGCCCGCGGCTACGTGACGTTCGACACCGCCAACAGCTGCACCCTCAGGGTTCCTTCCGACGTTGGTTTCTTCGCCGCCGGCGGCCAGGGCGATTACTCGAACAACAACACGCTGTACGGTGACTTTGCCTACGTCAACAACAGCACCAGCCAGGCCGAGGGGCACCCGCTCGTGCACATGGTGGCGGACGCCAGCGCGACGCAGCTCTCGGTCGCCGGCTACTACACTTTCTACGGCAAGTTCGACAGCTGGACCGCGGTCGACAACCGCGAGCCTCTCGCCACCGAGTTCGCCGCGCGCTACGTGCCCGCCGGCACCGACCTCATCGTCTGGCGCGACTCGAAGGTGAACCAGGGCTGGTTCAACTGCAACTCGCTGCCGACCTGGTACCCGCTCGGCCAGGAGGGCCTGTGGGACATGGCCGACAGCGGCACCTACTCCTCGCTCAACAACCTCAAGCCGTTCGGCGCGGTGGCGCAGCGAGTCCACGTCGGCGGCTCCTCCCTGCCCGTGCCCTACAGCTCGGGCTGGCTGTACATGGACCTCAACACCTATGTCGCGGCGGCCGGGAACAACCCGCCGGTGGACGACTCCGTGTCGCAGGCGTGGGTGTTGACCTCCTCGACCCTCAACGGCGACGCCACCATCGGCAATCCGGCGATCCGTTACGACAGCGCCTGCCGCCCGCGGCACTACGGGCCGTAGGATCGCTTGCAGTCATAAGCAGTCAGTGGCAGTCAGTCGACCAAGCACTCCCTTGTGCGCCGCGGCCGGCGAAACCGGCCGCGGCGTTTTTCCATTCACACGGTGAGATCGAACGTCAGAGGAGAGTGCAGAGGCGCTGCAGAGGCGGCGCTCGCGGTGCCGCCGGTCGCGCGTTGGCGACGCCGCCTCCTGGCCGGTCAGCGCGGATCCCGGGCCCTCAACCAGGCGAGATCGCGGCTCATCGTCACGTCGAGCGCGTCAACCGCGGCCAGCTCGGCGGCGCGCTGCCGCTCGCGGGTGCGGGCGCCGCGGTAGGTGGCGGCGAGGAGGTCGCCGAGGTCGCCGGCGGCGAGGCGCAGGCGGGTGCGGGCGGTCGAGCGGCCGGCGAGCTCGAAGCCGGCTGCGAGCGCGGCGAGCGCGGGTTGCAGGCGGTCGCGCAGCCGCCCCTCGCCCAGAACGGCGGCGCGCAGCTCGACGAGGTCGTCGGGGGCGGGGACGGCGAGCAGGAGGAAGCCCGGGGCGGTGGGCGAGACGCCGGCCGCGGCGGTGGCTGCCGCACGGGCTGCTGCCGAGCCGGCCGCGGCGGCGGCCGAGCGGGCTGCTGCCGGGTCGGCTGCGGCGGCGGCCGAGCGGGCTGCCGACGGCCCGGCGAGCACGCGGCGCAGCTCGTTAGGATTGAGGCGCGAGGTCAACGACAGCGCCAGCCGGAACGAGCCGGCGGGGTAGGGAAGGGCGCGGTCGGCGTTGGCGACGATCCAGGTCGCGCCGGGGTGGCGGCGTGCGGCGAGGTCGACGGCTGGCGCCGAGATGTCGAGGCCGTGGGCCTCGATCTCCCGCTTGCGCGCCAGGGAGCCGAGGTAGAAACCCTCACCGCAGCCGAGGTCGAGGACGGCGGCGCGCGGCGGCAGGCGAAGGGCGTCGAAGGCGGCGAGGAGGTGGGGGATGAGCCAGTCGCCGAGGCCGCGGTCGAAGAGCCGGCGGCGGGCCGCCAGCGCGGCGGCCGAGTCGCCCGGCCGGCGCGAGCGCCGCTCCTGCGGTTGCAGCAGGTTGCAATAGCCGCTGCGGGCAAGGTCGAAGCGATGGCCGCGCGGGCAGGCGAGGGCGCGCCCGTTCCGGGCAAGCGGGGCGCCGCAGCCGCGGACCGGACAGAGGAGGGTGACGGCGCTCAAGCCCGCTCAACCCGGGCTGACCGCGTGGCCCGCGCGCAGGAAGATCGGCCAGCGCACCGGGCGCGGCTGGGACGGGTCGCCCCAGGCGGCGGTGAGCTCGTCCTGCAGCATCTTGATCGGATCGCGGCCGGTCGCCCGGCGGTAGCGCTGGCAGGCCGACCAGGTCGCGACGTAGCGCAGCAGCCGGTCCAGGTCCCACCGCGCCTCGTTCTCGAGCCGCGGCGTGGGCACCTCCGCGAACGGGAAGGGCAGGGTGCGGTACTCCTCGTCCACCCAGCGGCGCTCGGGCGGCCAGTACGGCCCGACGATCTCCCTCGCCAGGCGGTCGAGCACCCGGTCGAAGGCCGGGTCGACGCGGGCGAGGTTGTAGGTGTAGACGGCGACCGCTCCCCCCGGCGCGAGCACCCGCAGCGCCTCGGCGTAGAAACAGTCGAAGTCGAACCAGTGGACGGCCTGGGCGGCGCTGACGAGGTCGGCGGTGCCGCTCGCGACGCCGGTCGCCTCGGCGCGCGCCACCCGGTACTCGATGCGGGGGTGCCGCGGGGCCATGGCGAGCTGCTCGCTGCTGGCGTCGATTGCCACCACGCGGTCGAAGCGCTCGGCGAGCCCGATCGCCGCCTGGCCGCTGCCGGTGGCGCAGTCGAGGGCCAGCGCGCGGCGCCGCGGCAGCGAGGCCAGCAGCTCGAAGAGCGCCGGCGGATAGCCGGGGCGGTAGGCGGCATAGTCGCCCGCGTGCCCGGAGAAGTGGTCCTTCCAGCCGGGATCGCTGGGCTCGACGGGGGCCATGGGGACGATCATCTCACCCGACGCGTGCGATGTGGCCGCGGAAGCGGTAGGCGATGCGGGCGAGGTTCAGGATGGCGACGACGCCGAGGCCGAGGGACACCCCCCACCAGAGGCCGCGCGGGCCGAGGCCGCCGCGGAACGCGAGCAGGCAGCCGATGGGCAGGCCGAGCAGGCTGTAGCCGACGAGGGCATTCGCTGCCGGCAGGGCGGTGTCGGCGGTGCCGCGAAGGATGCCGGCGCTGACCACCTGGATGCCGTCGAAGACCTGGAAGACCGCGGCGATCGGCAACAGCCGCGCGGCAGCGGCGATCACCGCCGGATCGGGGCTGAACAACGCCGCGAGCTGGCGGGGCGCCAGGGCGAAGGCCGCAGAGAACAGGCTCATCACGCCGGCGCCCACGCCCAGGCAGACCGCGGTCGTGAGCCGGGCCGCCGGCAGGTCGCCGCGGCCGATGGCATTGCCGACCCGCGTCGTGGCGGCGCCGGCGACGCCGACGGGGACCATGTACGAGAGGGCGCTCAGCATGATGGCCACCTGGTGGCCGGCGATCGCCGCGGTGCCGAAGCGACCCATGAGGAGCGCCACCACCACGAACATCGACAGCTCGAACGACATGTGCAGCCCGATGGGCAGGCCGATCCGCAGCATGCGGACCAGGCCCTGCCAGGCGGCGGCGCCCCACCAGGTGGCGGCGAAGGCTCGCCAGCCGGAAGCAGCGTCCACCTTGCCGCGCAACGGCCGCCGCGCCGCCAGCAGCATCAGGAGGAACATCATCCAGCGCGCCGCCGCGGTGGCGCAGGCCGAGCCCGGCGCGCCGAGGCGCGGGCAGCCCCAATGGCCGAAGATCAGGGCGTAGTTGGTGAGCGCGTTGACCAGGTTGGCGGCGGCGATGGCGTACAGCGTCGGCCGCACGATGCTCATCGCCTGCAGCGTCTGGCGCAGCACGTGGAAGAGCAGGAACGGCAGGTTGCCGAGGATCAACCAGCGGATGTAGGTCGTCGCGCCGGCGGCGACGCCGGGCGGCTCGCCGAGCGCCCGCAGCAGCGGTCCGACGTCGATCATCAGCAGCGACAGCGGCACGGCGAGGGCCGCCGCCAGCATCAGACCCCGCTGCAGGTGCGTGCCGACCGCCCGGCGGTCGCCGGCGCCGAAGGCCTGCGAGACCAGCGGGTCGAGCGCCGACAGCGTGCCGGCGCCGAAGATCAGCAGCGTGAGGCTGATGACGTGCGCGATCGCCCCGGCGGCGAGGGCCTCCGCCGAGAAGCGGCCGAGCATCGCGGTGTCGACGGTGCTCATCAGCATGATCCCGAGCTGCACGGCGATCACCGGCAGCGCCAGGCGCGTGGCTGCGCGCAGCTCGGCGCCGGCGGCGCCGCGCCGGCCGCTGCCGGTGGGCAGGGGCTCCGCCGCGTCCGCGGCCACCGCGGCCAGCCGGGTTTGAGTGCCTGTCGTCGTCATCATCGGACTCGAGCGATCGGGTTCAAATGGTGTCGATGGGGCGCCGCGCCGCGCTGGCGCCAACGGTACTATAGGCGGCGCCGTGTCCCACTCAGGAAACCGGCGGCACCGCCGCTCCGAGCCGCCGCCGCCTCGCTCCGAGCCGCTGCCGCCGCGAGCAGCGTCCGCGGCAGAGCCCACTCTTGCCGCGCTGGTGCGCCAGCTGGCGCCCGGGACGTCCTGGGAGCAGGCGCGGGCCCTCTGCCGCGCCGGCAAGGTGTGGGTGGACGGCCGGCTGGCGACCGATCCGGCGTGGCGCCCGGACGCCGGCAGCCGCGTCGAGGTGCCGGCCGCGGGGGCGGCTCCGGCCGGACCGGCGGCCGGACCGGCGACGACAGCACGGACGCCGGGAGCGCGAGGGCGGGCGAGCGAGGCCGACGCGGACGGCGCCGGCGACGGCGAGAGCGGCCTCGTGGTGCATGCGGACGCCGACGTGGTGGTGGTGCGCAAGCCGCCGGGGGTGCTGAGCGTGCCCTTCGACCGCGGCGACCGCGACACCCTGCTGGCGCTGACCCGCGTCGCGCTGCGCCGGCTGGAAGGCCGCCGGCTGGAAGGCCGCGGCGGCGGCGGCGGCGCCCGCCATGGCGGGAAGGCAGCGGCCCCGGCCGCCTTCAACCCGACGCTGCGCGCCGTCCAGCGCCTCGACAAGGACACCTCGGGTCTGCTGGTCTTCGCGCGCAACGTCGCCGCCCAGCGCGCGCTGCAAGAGCAGCTGGCGCGCGGCGAGGTGGCGCGGCGTTACGAGGCGCTGGTGCACGGCGCGGCGGTCGACGCCGTCTACGACAGCTGGCTGGTGGCGGACCGCGGCGACGGCCTGCGCGGCTCGTCGAAGCCCCGGCCGGCCGGCCGGGAGGAGGGCGGCGGTGCCGGCCGCAACGCGGTGACCGTGGTGCGGGTGCTCGAGGCGTTGCGCGGCGCGACCCTGGTCGCCTGCGAGCTCGAGACGGGCCGCCAGCACCAGATCCGCATCCACCTCGCCGAGGCCGGCCACCCGCTGGTCGGCGAGACCGTCTACGTTCGCGACTATGCCGGGCGGCGGATTCCCGCGCCGCGGCCGATGCTGCACGCCGCGGCGCTGGGATTCCGGCATCCGCGCGACGGACGGCCGCTGCGCTTCGAGGCGCCGCCGCCGGCCGACTTCGCCGAGATCCTGCGGCGCCTGAGGCGGCATCGCGAAACCCCGCGCCGCCCCAGGCGGTATTGAGACCTGAACCTGTCGCGGGCCGGACGTCGAGTCGAGACGATACGGTTGGCCGAAGCGAACGGGGGCGGAAGGGTGGCCGGGGACGCCGACCGGCGCCGACGACCGGGGGACCATCGGATGGGCCAGATGATGCAGGACCTTCGCTACTCGCTGCGCCTGCTGGCGCGGAGCCCGGCCTTCACCGCGGTGGCGGTGCTGACGCTCGCCCTGGGGATCGGCGCCAACGCCGCCATCTTCAGCGTCGTCAATTCCGTGCTGCTCGAGCCGCTTCCCTACCGCGCACCCGAGCGCCTGGTCTCGGTCTACAGCAAGTTCACCACCCAGCGCTTCGACCACTTCTGGATCTCGCCGCCCGAATACCTCGAGCTGCGCCAGCTGGCGGCGAGCTTCGAGGACGCGGGGGGCTACCGTAACCAGGCGGTCAACATCAGCGGCCAGGAGCGGCCGCTGCGGACCGCCGCCACCTACGCCACCGCCAGCACCCTCACGACCCTTGGCGTGCCGCCCGAGCGGGGCCGCTGGTTCTCGGCGGCCGAGGACCAGCCGAACGCCGAGCCGGTGGTGTTGCTCGGCCACGACCTGTGGCGGCAGGCCTTCGGCGCCGATCCCGCGATCGTCGGCCGGCGGGTGCTGGTGGACGGCGTCGACCGCACCGTGGTCGGGGTGATGCCGCCAGGCGCGCAGATCGGCGGCCAGCGGGTGCAGGCCTGGCTGCCGGTGCAGCTCGGTCCGCTCGACCCGCGGCGGCGCGGCAACCACTTCCTCGACGTCGTGGCCCGGCTCCGCCCCGGCGTCACCCTGCAACAGGCGCGCGCCGAGATGGCCGGCCTGCTCGCCCGCTGGCAGAGCCTGGCGGGAGCGGGCAAGCACGCGCCGGACCTCGACAAGCACCCCCTGGTGATCGAGCCGCTGCTCGACGACACCGTCGGCGAGGCGCGGCCGGCGCTGCGCCTGCTATGGGGAGCCGTCGGCTTCGTGCTGCTCATCGCTTGCGCCAACGTCGCCAACCTGCAGCTCGCCCGCGCCGAGGGCCGGCAGCGCGAGATCGCCGTGCGCACCGCGCTCGGCGCCGGCCTCGGCCGGCTGCTGCGCCAGTTCCTGACCGAGAGCCTGCTGCTGGCGTTGTGCGGCGGCGGCCTCGGCCTGCTGCTTGCCGTCTGGGGCGTGCGGACGCTGGCGGCGGCCAGCCCCGACAGCCTTCCCCGGCTGGCCGACGCCGGCAGCCTCGGCCTCGACCCGCGCAGCCTGGCCTTCACCTTCCTGGTCTCCGTCGTCTCCGGCGTCGCCTTCGGCCTGGCGCCGGCCGTCCACGCGCGCGCCGGCGCCGGCCTGGCCGCGCTCAAGGAAGGCGGCCAGCGTTCGACCGCCGGCACGGCCCGGCAGCGCCTGCGGCGCGGCCTGGTGGTGGCGGAGGTGACCCTGGCCGCGGTGCTGGTGGTCGGCGGCGGCCTGCTGCTGCGCAGCTTCTGGGAGCTGCAGCGGGTCGACCCCGGCTTCGAGCCGCGAGGTCTGCTGACCCTGGAGCTGGCGCTGCCGAACGCCACCTACGCCAAGCCCGTGCAGGTCACGGCCTTCGTCTCGCGGCTGATCGACCGCCTGCAGGCGCTGCCGGGCGTCGAGTCGGCGGCGGTCATGAACGGGTTGCCGCCGCGCCGCGAGGTGGACGCCAACGACACCGTGCTCGAGAGCGTGCCGATGGATCCCAAGGGGCCGCCCCACAACGTCGATTTCTGGCAGTTCGCGAGCCGCGACTACTTCCGCACCATGCGCATCCCGCTCGTCGGGGGCCGCTTCTTCACCGCCCAGGACGGCGACCAGGGGCCGGGCGTGGCGGTCATCAACGAGACCATGGCGCGCACCTTCTGGCCGGGCAAGAGCCCGATCGGCCAGCGCCTCAAGGGTTACGGCCGCGATGCCAGGTGGCTCACCATCGTCGGCATCGCGCGCGACGTCAAGCAGCAGGGCCTGGACGGCAAGACCGGCACCGAGCTGTACTTCCTCCTGTCGCAGTCGCCGGCGACCAGCAATTACGCGCCGAGCAACCTCTACGTGGTGCTGCGCAGCCCGCGCGACCCCGCTCGCCTCGCCGCGGCGGCGCGCGGCGAGATCCAGCGGCTCGACCCGGCGCTCCCGGTCGCCCACGTGCTGCCCATGGAGCGGGTGATCTACCAGTCGATGGCCCGGCCGCGCTTCGTCACCTTGCTGGTGCTGCTGTTCGCGCTCGTCGCCCTGGCCCTGGCGGCGGTCGGCACCTACGGCGTGCTCGCCTATTCGGTCGAGCAGCGCACCCAGGAGATCGGGGTGCGCATGGCGCTCGGCGCCGAGATGGGCGGCATCCTGGCCATGGTGCTGCGGCAGGGACTCGGGCTCGTGGCCTCCGGCCTGGTCCTGGGGCTGGGCCTTGCCGTCGTGCTGCGCCGCGTCCTCGCGAGCCTGCTCTTCGGCGTCTCGCCGACCGATCCGCTGACCCTGGCCGCCGTCGCCGCGGTCCTCTCCCTGGTCGCCGCCGCCGCCTGCTACCTGCCGGCGCGGCGCGCCGCGGCCGTCGCTCCGGCGGTCGCCCTGCGGCACGAGTAGCCGCCGGCGCACGCCCGCGGGAAGCCTCGCTCTGGTTGGTTGCAGCCAACCCGTTTCTCGGTCGCGTCCGGCGGCGCATTGAGCGCTGGTGGAGGGACCGGTATGCTGCCGCGCGTGCCTCCCGCGAAGAGACGCTCCCTGGCGGGCGCGGCGTTCGGCTTGGGACGCTTCGTCGCGCGGCACTACCGGCCGTGCGCGCTGCTGGTCGTGGCGCTCATGGCCGGCAACGTGTTCCTGCGTCTCGGCAGCAGCGCCGTCAACGACTTCGACGAGGCGCGCTATGGCGTCACCGCCTTCGAGATGCGGCAGCACGGCGACCTCGTGGTCCCGACCTACGCCGGCGAAAAGGAGCTTCTGGCCCTCAAGCCGCCGCTCGGCTACTGGCTGATGGCCTTGTCGTTCCAGCTCTTCGGCGGCTCCGCGCTGGCGATGCGGCTGCCTTCGGCGCTCTGCGCCGTGGCCGCCGTGGCGGTGACCATGGTCTGGGCGCGGCGCTGGTTCGACCGCCGGGTGTCGATCCTCGCCGGGCTGATCCTCGCCACCTGCTTCGGCTACATCAGCCACCATGGCGCGCGCAGCGGCGATTTCGATTCCTGCCTCACCCTCCTCCTGCTGCTGGTGGCCGTGCGGTTGCCCAGGCTCGACGAGTCGGCGTGGGCGGTGGTGCCGATCGCCGCGCTCCTGGGCTGCGGGTTCCTGCTCAAGAGCTTCGCCATCGTGCCGATGGCCGCGGCGGCCGGCTGCTACCTGGTGTGGACCGGGGCCTGGCGCCGGCAGCGGCTCCTGCCGTGGTTGGCGGCGTTCGGCGTCTTCGGGGTGATCGTCGGCGCGTGGGCCGTCGCCCGCTGGCGGGCGGACGGCTCGCCGGATTTCCTGCTGCGGATGGTCCGGGAGGATGCCGTCGGGCGCTCGACGGCGATCGTCGACAAGAGCACCTCCTCGCCTGCCGGCTACGTGCTTGGGCTCTTCGACCGCTTTGCTCCCTGGCCACTGGTGATGGCCGCGGCGGCGGCCGCGGTGCTGCAGAGCGGCCGGCCGTGGCGGCTCCGGCGCCGCAAGACGATGGCGCTCCTCCTGATCTGGGCCGGCGTGCCGCTGGCCATCGTCTCGGCGGTGCGCACGCAGCACCACTGGTATCTCGATCCCATCTATCCGGCGCTCGCCATGCTGGCGGCCGGCAGCGCCCTGTGGCTGGTGCGGCGCGCTCCGGGCCGGCTGCGCACCGTGGCCGTGGCCGGGCTGGTGGCGGTGCCGCTGGTCCTCTGCGAGGCGCGGCTCCTGGGCAGGTTGACGGCTGCCGGCTCGCGCTCCGCGGGCTTGGAGGATCAGCGCTTCCTGCGTGCGCTCCGGCCGCTGGCCGCGAGCGGCTGCCGCGAGGTCCGCTCCACCTGCATCCTCGCCTACTCGGAGCGCTTCATCCTGGAGGTGGAGGACGGCTTCGAGGTCGTCGAGCCCGCCTGGGGCGGGCCGGGCGTGGCGGCGCCGCCGGGGACGTGGTCGGCCGGGCCGGGCCCTGCCGGACCGGCGCCTGGGACGGTGGGGCAGGCGGATGCGAGATCGGGCGAGTCGAGGCCGGGCGAGTGGAGACCGGGTGAGCCGAGGCCGGGCGGGTCGCGGCCAGGCGGGTCGAGGCCGGCGCCCGGACGGCGGGCGTCCGATGGCTTCGCGGGGGCAGCCTGCATCCTGGTGGGCAAGGCCCCTTGGCGCGTGCCGCCGGCGCCCTCGGCGGACAAGCTGCCCGCCCGGCCGCTGTTGCTCGCCGACAGCCCGAGCTACGCGTTCTACCGTGGCGCGCCGGGCCGCGCCCCTTCGTAGCGGGAAACGGTCCAGGTCGGCTCCCCGCCCCCGCGGGTGAGGCAGAGAGGCAGGCCGCACCGGGAACGTCCGGTGCGGCCTGTCGGGGGGGAGAGCCGGCTCAGTCGTTCGGATTTTGGTGGTTGGGGTTGCAGGCGCTGTCGTAGTGCATCGCGTCGTGGCCGGTCGAGAAGCCGTGGTTCTGGGTGAGGATCATCGTCACCCAGGCCTGTGCGGCATTGGGGTCGACCGGAGGCACGTTGCCGGCAGGCGTGACCATGGTGTTGAGGTTCAAATAACTCCAACCCGAGATGAAGGGAACCGGCAGCATCGCTCCGCCTACCACCGTGCGTTGCGCCGCGGCCGGGAAGGGAATGAGGCCGGAGGTCGCCGGCGAGGTGTCCGAGCTCAACGGCACGACCGGATGCTCCTGCTCGTCGAAGATCACGAGGTCTTCCTGGCCGAGCGGGTACCAAGGCGGCTGGACGTTCGGGACCACCGGGCAGGTGAACGAAGCCTGAGCCACCTTGGGATCGCGCCAGACGATGTAGTCGGTCATGGCACCGTTGGCACCGCCGATGGCATAGCGCGCGCCGAAGGTGGTCGGCAGCGGCTCGCGGTTGTCGATGGCCGTGAAGCCGACCCGGCCGCCGTAGAAAGTATAGTTCCCTGACGTCGTCACCCGCGGGTCGGTGCTGCTGGCCTGGATGTGGACGAGCGAAAACGCCTGGGCGGTGCGCCTGGCCGTGTCGACGTAGACGTAGTCGCCGAACAGCACGTTGTCGTCGGTGGCGTCGCCGGTGCCGCCAGCCTCGAAGTAGCCGGTGTCGCCCGGGAAGCGCAGCGTGCAGTTGTTCACCACGTCCATGGTGAGGTAGCCCCGGGCGATGTTGTCGCCGAGGTCGCGGCCGGCGCAGCGGCCGCCGATCAAGGAGGAGGGGTGACCGGTCAGGGCAGCCTGGAGATAGGCGGTGTAGAAAGCCGGCAGCGGCGGCGGCGGCAGGATGTTGTTGCAGCTGGCGAAGTCGATGTCCTGCGAGAAGATCCCTTTCGGGCTGATGGTGTCGGTCGGGTCCTGGCCGGTGGACGCGGTCTGCGGCAGCATGCCGTTGACGATCAAGTCGCGGAGGTTGACGGTCTGCTGATCGAAGCCGGTGAGGTAGACGTTGAAGTCCAGCACCGGCGCCGCCAGATCGGACCACAGCACGACGTGCACCAGGTGGGCGGCGGCGACGGCGTTGTTGACCGCGAACATCGTCGTGACGCCATTGGGGTTCGCGAGGTCCACCTCGAAGTAGGGCAAGAGCAGGGTGGCCGCGGGTTCGACCTCGATGTCGCAGATCACGGCGCGGGCGGGGAGAGCCAGCAGGACGAAGGCGATCAGCGCGATCATGCAGCAATGGACTGTTTGCTTGCGCATCGGGAACACTCCTTCCTGGTATGCCGCGCCTGAGGCGCGGCCGAAGCGCTAACGCATTGTCTTTGTCTCCCGGTCCCTACCGCGGATAGGACCGCATATGTCACATTAACATTTACGGGAGTCTGGCGCAAGTCTGGATTCGTCTGGAGCCGCTTCAACGCCATCTGTCACAGCGTCGTTGCATCTGGAGCCTACCGTGAAGGATGCCGAGTCATGTGATTTGTGCATGGCATATCTGCTAACAGCAACCGTGGCCTCCTTGCGTCGCGCATATCCATGTCGATATGCCATGGCGTCGGCCGGAGACTGTGGCCACTGCGGCACCCCGCCCGGGAACGGTGCGGGTGCCCTGCCCGGCGGCGGCGGCGGCCCACCCTTTGGGGTGTGGCCCGCGGGCCCGTCTCGGGGTCCAATACCACCAGCAGGAAGGGACGCTTGGAAGCTCTCGAGGCTGGCGGCGGTCACAGCGCCCGGCCTCATCCTGCCGGGCCGGCGGCGCACCGCTGCCGGCCCATTTAAAGTATCGGCGGAGGATACGCGCGATGAGAAGGTCGAGAAGCAGAACCCGTTGTCTGGCTGCCTTGCTTGCCGTTGGCGGGGCGTTCGCGCTCTGCTTGCCGAGCGCGGCGGTGCCGATGTGGGCGCGGCGTTACAACGTCGGGTGCAACACCTGCCACAACTGGCCCGCCTTCCAGCTCACCGCGACGGGGCTCGACTTCCTGCGCCGCGGCCATCGCCTCAAGGGCGACGGTTTCGACAAGGACTGGACGCACCTGGTCGCCGGCCACGTCGAGTGGGAGTACGACGCCGCCTCGGGCTCGACCAACCAGTTCAACTCGCCCGATTTCCACCTCCACGCCGGCGGCGCCTTGACCGAGAGCTTCTCGGGCTATGTCAACGCCAACATCAACAACGACATCGAGGCCGCCTACCTCCAGTACACCAAGGAGTGGGGCGATGACGCCTACTTCACGGCCCGCGGCGGCCGGCTCAGCCCGACCCTGCTGCGCAACTACGGCAACGGCCTCGAGGCAGGGGCCAGCGACCCGCTGATCCTCTCCGCCACCACGCTGAATGCCAACCCCTTCACCCCTGACCGCACCAACAACGGCGTGGACATCGGCGGCCGCTACCAGATGTTCTTCGCCCAGGCGGGGGTGCTCAACGGCGACGACGTTGCCGGCCAGGCGTCGGTCGGGCACCACAAGGACTTCTACGCCACGCTCGAAGCCACGCCTGACGGGGTCAGCGGCGTAGGTCTCTACTACCACCACGGCGGCTACGACCTCGGCGACCCGGCGGCGCCGCCTCAGCTCAACGACAGCTATCACCGCGCGGGGATTTTCGCCAACTACTCGCAGAGCCTCTTCCGCATCGCCGGGGCCTACCTATACGGCACGGACAACGTGGCGACGGTCACCCCGGACCGCAAGATCCATGGGTGGTACGGGCAGATCAACGGCTACCCGAGCGGTTGGGTGGCTGTGTTCGCGCGCTACGATGACACCAAGACGCAGGACGAAACGGGGCAGGTGCACACCCGCCAAGGCACGGTGGGGGCGACCTTCAAGGTGTTCGAGATGAACACCACCTCGGCGCGCATCGCGCTCGAGGCCGGCCGCCAGCAGATGCCGGGCGTCCATACCAACCTGGGCGTGGTGAACCTGTTGTGGGCGTTCTGAGCCCGCCCTCGGGCGGCGCGGGAGGAGAGACCATGGATGCATTACCCCCCAGCACCCGGCGGTCCTTCTTCGGCGTGCTGGTCGGCTCGATCAGCGCCGTGGTGGGGGCGCTGATGGCTGTGCCGCTGGTGCGCTTCGCTCTGGACCCGGTGCTGCGCGGCGGTGGCGGCGCCGACTGGTACCCGCTTGGCAGCCACGGAGAGCTCGCGGCCGCGACCGCCGCCGAGCCGGTGCGCGCCGAGGTGAGCTTTCGGCGCGTCGATGGCTGGAGGGCCACCACCGTCAAGCAGACGGTGTGGGTGACCCAAGGCATCAAGGGCGGCCTGTTGGTGCTCTCGGGCACCTGCCCCCATCTCGGGTGCGTGGCGATCTGGCACGGCGACCGCGGCCGCTTCGTCTGCCCCTGTCACAACGGCAACTTCGACCGGCACGGCGACCGCATCAGCGGACCGCCGCCCCGCGGCCTCGATCCGCTGCCGGTCAAGGTCGAGGACGGCAAGCTGTGGGTGAAGTACCAGTACTTCAGGGGGCTGGTGGCGGACCGCGAGGTGGTCGCTTGAGCGCCGTGGCCGGCGGCGGGCCCGCCAGCGGCGGCGACGCCACGCTGCGCGGGCGCTTCGCCAGCTGGCTGGACCAGCGGGTCGGCTGGCGCCAGCTGATGAGCGTGGCGCTCGACGAGCCGATCCCCGGCGGCTCCCGATGGGCGTACGTCTTCGGCAGCGGGCTGCTGTTCATCTTCATCAACCAGATCGTCACCGGGGTCTTCCTGGCGCTCTACTACGTGCCGTCGGCCGACCATGCCCACATCACGGTGAGCTTCATCCAGAAGCAGGTGACGATGGGCAGCTTCCTGCGCAGCCTGCATTCCTACGGCTCGAGCGTGATGGTGCTCCTGCTGATGCTGCACCTGGCGCAGACCTACGTCTACGGCGCCTACAAGGGGCGGCGTGAGCTGCTCTGGCTGATGGGCTGCTTCCTGCTGCTTTTGGTGATGGGCATGGCCTTCACCGGCTACCTGCTGCCCTGGGACCAGAAGGCCTACTTCGCCACCGCGGTGGGCACCAACATCGCCTCGGAGGTGCCTTGGATCGGCGGCTTCCTCAAGCTGCTGCTGCGCGGCGGCAACGAGATGGGGACGTTGACGCTGTCGCGGTTCTTCATGCTGCACGTCTTCCTGATCCCCGCCGCGATCTTCGGCGCCGTCGCCGGCCACCTCTTCCTGTTCCGCAAAGCGGGAGCGGCCGGGCCGCCGCGGCCTGCCGCGGACGTTCGGCAGCTGCCGGCCGAGACCTTCTTCCCCGGGCAGGTGTTCAAGGATTTCGTCTTCGGCATCGGCCTCATCGTCATGCTCGGCGCGCTGGCGTGGAAGCGGCCGGTGTCGCTGGGGCCCATGGCCAACCCGGCGGACGCCACCTACCTGCCGCGGCCCGAGTGGTACTACCTGCCGGTCTTCCAGTTCATCAAGTACTTCCAGGGGCCGGCGACGGTGCTCGGCATCGTGGTCATTCCGGGGGTCGTCGTCCTGGCGCTCTTCGCGCTGCCTTTCCTCGACCGCGCGCCGGAGCGCCGGCCGCTGCGACGCCCGGTGGCGCTGGGCAGCCTGCTGCTGGTGTTCGCGGCGCTGGTCCTGCTGGGCGTGCAGTCGGAGGTCCAGGACCGGCGCGATCCGGCGGTGCGGGCCAAGCTCGAGGCCCAGGAGCAGGCGGAGCGCGCCTATGCGAAGGAACCCTTTACGCCCGAGGAGAACCTGGGACCGTCCGCGGGCGGCGGCGGCGCGGCGGCTGCCGCGCCGGCGGCCCTCAGCCCGGAGGCCGCCAAGGGGGCGCTGCTCTTCGAGAGCGAAGGCTGCTCGGGCTGTCATGGTCCGCAGGGGCACGGCGGCGGCGGCCTCTTCGCTCTCGCCAACCTCGGCAAGCGCTTCTCGCCGGCGCAGCTGACGGCGCTGCTGCACGCGCCGCGGCCGGACATGCTGCAGGGCGGGATGCAGCCGGTGCAGCTCAAGAACGAGGACATGCAGGCGCTGGTGGCCTTCCTGCTGTCGGCGCAGCGCGACACGGCCCCGGCCGCGCCGTAGGGCGTTCATGCTCCAAGAACCACAACCAAACTCTCGCCATGGGACGAAGGAGACCGCACTCATGAAGACAGCAGCTCGCCGTACGACGTCCGGGGCCTGCGGGGCCCTGACGCTGGCCCTGTTCGCAACCGCTCTCGCCATGCCGCCGGCGGCCCGCGCCGACGCCGCGGCCGGCGCGCCACTCTACAGGGACAAGTGCATGGGCTGCCACGGTCCCGACGGCAGCGGCAGCACGCCGATGGGCAAGGCGCTCAAGGTCCAGGACCTGCGGAAGCCCGAGATCCAGGCCAAGAAAGACGCGGAGCTGGCGGCGTCGATCACCAACGGCAAGGGCAAGATGCCCGCCCAGAAGGGCAACCTCAGCGCCGCTCAGATCGCCGACATCGTCACCTACGTCCGCACCCTGGGCAAGGCGAAGTAACGACATCGGGCCGGGGTCGCCGGGGTCGCTACGGGTCGCTGCGGCCAGGGCCGCCCGGCGCGGCTCCGGCGGCTTACGCGCCAGCAGCGGACCCCACCCCGGCGGATGGGCAGGGTCGCGCCGGCGGGTGAGCGAAGCGGGCCGCGCCGGCGGGCTGCGGTGGGCCTACCCCGGGCGGCGGCGGCGAGATAGCCCGGCCCTCGTCAACCCTTGGGGGCGTTCGCGCCGCCTGCTCCGCCGGCCATTGCCCCGGACGCACCCGCGCCCCTGCTCCTGCCCGAGCTGCAATTCTTCGAGCGCCGCCTTCACCTCACTCAAAGAGGGTGTCGTGGGTCGGTGTGGCTGCTATACTTCGCACATTCGGGTCATCAGAAGGGAGGGTCAGGTGGGAGAGACGGAGCACGCCGGCGTCGATCGGCCGGCGACCAGCGCGCCGGACCCGCAGGCGCGCCGCGCCGCGGCCCGCGTGCCGCCAGATCGATGGTTCGTGTACAGCCATGACCTCGACCTCGACGGGCCGGTCCCCTCGGTCCTCGCGTCTCCCAAGACCCTGCTCACCATGGAGCCGCGAGGGGAATCCTTCGTGGCGACGTTCAACGCGCACCAGGGAGCAGCGCAGATCGTCATCGACCTGCACCGGAACCTGCTCGACGTCCCTTCCTACGCCGGCAGCAACGGCGAACACTGCAGCCGGCTCGTCGCCCTGGTCGAGCCTGGCGTCAGGCTGCAGGCCCTGATCGGACACGTCAGCAGGAGCACCGGTTTGCAGGCGCCCTTCGTGCGCTCTTTCTTCATCGCCACGCGGGAGGAGCGAACGGCCCGGCCGCCAATCGGCAATTACCGGTTCGACAACCGCATCCAGATCCCGCTGTTCGATCACCAGGCGCCACGCACGGGTGACGTGATCAGCCTCTCCCGGGACGAGCTCGTGATCGAGAAGCACTCCTACGAGATCGACCTGACGCCCGTGGCCTCCGGAGCCATGGAATTCCGTATGAAGGCCCCTACGGCGGGGTCGCGGACGGGCGGCCTGCTGCTCCCCATGGATCCCAGCCAGTCGGAGCAGCACCTGCTCCTCGTGGCCTACCATCACCTCCATACCCTCGGACGGCATACACCTCCAGCTGCCGCGCAGGAAGCGACGATCATGCCCGTGGAGTGCCATGACCTATGGGGCTCCCCGGGCCATCCCCTGTGCACCAACCTCTTCGGCGCCTACCAGATGCTCTGAGGCGATGAGCCCCGTCCGCTCGAGGTCGCCGCGGCCGCGGCTCCTGGCTGGCATCTCGCTGCTCATCTGGGCATCGTCCGGGCTGGCGTCCGGCGCCGGGCCGGCGCCCCAGGCCCTGCGCCTCGGCGTGAGCGTCGCCGGAGACTTCCGCGGCGGCCCGGTCCACTCCTACGCCGTCGATCTCGCCGCGGGGGAGCTGGCGCGGGTCGGCGTGACCATGGTCGGGGTGTGGGTGCGGATCGTGGTGACGTCGCCTGCGGGGCGCGAGATCCTGCGCTGCAACAGCCTCAGCAACCGCTACGGCACGCTTGCCGTCTCGGTGGTGGCGGAGGAGGGCGGGCACTATCTCTTCGCCGTCTCTCCGCAGCCTGGCGGCGAGCCGGCGGGAAGCTACCGCATCGAGCTCGCGGCGCGCCGGCCGGCGGGCCCCGACGATCGTCTGCGGACCGGAACGGAGCGGACCCTCGCCGCCGCGGGCGAGCTCCTGGTGCAGGGCGGGCCGGCGGACCTCGCCAGGGCGGTCGCGCTGGGCGAGAGCACGCTCGCGGCATGGAGGAGCCTGGGCGACCGGACGGGCGAGGCCGACGCTCACTACCTGGTGGGGCTCGGTCAGCTGCTGGCCAACCGGCACGCCGAGGCGGCACGCTCGCTCGGCCGCGCCGAATCGATCTGGCGCGGTGTCGGCGACCGGTTCGGCCTCGCGAAGGTCCTCCACCAGATCGGGCGGGCGCGGCGCTACCTGGGCGACACGCGCGGCGCGCTCGCGGCGTTCGCGGAGTCGGCGGCCCTGAGCCGGGCGACCGGGCAGGCGTGCAGCGAAGCGTTGACCCTGTACGCCGAGGCCCGGCTCGAGGACGACACCGGCGACCTGCCCGCCGCGCTCGCGGACTACGGCACGGCGCTCGCGATCTTCAAGGCCCAGGACGACCGCCTGGGCGAGGCCCTGGTCCTCGACGCCCTGGGAGGCATCCGGCAGCGGCAGGGGCGGGCGGCCAACGCCCTGGATGCCTTCACCAGGGCCCTGGCGCTCGCCCGCGGCCTGGACAACGCGAACCTCGAGGCGGAGGCGCTCGACCACCTGGGCGCTCTTCGTGCCCGTCTGGGACAGCTCTACCCGGCCGTCGATGCTTTCGCCGAGGCCGTGGAGCGCTACCGGGCCGCCGGCAATCCGGCGAGCGAGGGCCTGGCGAGGGCGGACCTGGGTGAGCTGCTCGTCGATCTTGGCGAGGCGGACGAAGGTGGGCGGCTGCTCGATGACGCTGTCGGCCTGCTGCGCGACCCGCGCGACCAGGCGCGCGTCCGCCTGCTCCTCGCCCGCCTCGCCGGCCAGCGCGGCGACGCGGCCGGGGCCCTTGCGCTCGCCGGCGAGGCGCTTTCGGCCAGCCGCGCCATGGAGCACCCGGAAGGCGAGGCGAAGGCACTGTCCGTGCTGGGCTTCCTGCACCTGGGACGGGGAGAGCCCGCGGCCGCCCGCGACGAGCTCGGGCGATCGCTCGCGCTGGCCGAGCGGGTGGGGAGCCTGGCCGCGCAGGCCGAGGCGCTGCGCGGGCTGGGACAGGCCGCCGCCGCCCTGGGCGACCTCGCCGCCTCGGACGGCTCCTTCGGCCGGGCGCTCCCCATCGCCCGCCAGCTGAAGGACACCGGCGCGGAGACCTGCATCCTCGAGGAGATGGCGCGTGCGCGCCGGGCGCGCGGCGACCTGGACGGGGCGAGAGAGGCAATCGAGAGCGCCCTCGCCGGGATCGAGTCGCTCCATGCGCGGGTCGCGGGAGACCACCTGCGGGTCTCCCATCTCGCGGCGCAACGCGAGGCCTACGAGATCGAGGTGGACGTGCTCGAGCGGCTCGACCGCGCCCGGCCTGCGGCCGGCCTGGCGGCGCGCGCCTTCGAGACCGCGGAGCGGGCACGAGCGCGCGGCATGCTCGACTTCCTGATGCAGGCGCGCGTCGACCTGCGGGAGGGCAACCCGGAGCTGGCGCGCGAGGAGGAGCGGCTGCGGCTGGAGCTCAACGCCCGTTCCGCCCGGCGAGCCGAGCTTCTGGCCGAGCCGGGCAAGGCGGCCGAGGCCGCGGCGCTCGACAGCCAGATCGCCGGCCTCGCCGCCAGCTACGAGATCGCGGAGGCGCGGCTGGCGGCGAGCAGCCCCGGCTATGCCGGGCTGGGGCAGCCCGAGGTGCGGCTGGCCGAGCTGCAGCGCGAGGTGCTGGACGGGGACACGGTGCTGCTCGAGTACTTTCTCGCCGAGCCGCGCAGCTACCTGTGGGAGGTGACGTCCGGGTCGCTCCGCAGCTTCGAGCTGCCCGGCCGCGAGCGGATCGAGGCGCTGGCGCGGCGGGTGCACGAGGAGATGGGGCAGCCCGGCGCCGGCGACGGGGCGGCGGCGCGCCGCGACGCCGAGGAGCTGTCCCGGCTGCTGCTCGCGCCGGTCGCCGCCGAGCTGGCTGGGCGGCGTGTCGCGGTGGTGCCGGATGGCGCGCTCCTCTACGTGCCGTTTGCCGCGCTGCCGGTACCGGCGTCCGGAGCGGCAGGAGAGCGCGGCGGTGCGGCCGAGCCGCTCGTCGTCGGGCACGAGGTGGTGCACCTGCCGTCGGCCGCGGTGGTGCGGGAGCTTCGGCGCGGCCGGGAGAGCCGGCCGCGCGCGCCGGCGACCCTGGCGCTGCTCGCCGACCCGGTGTTCGGGCGGGACGACCCGCGGGTGCGTGCCGGGCGGATGCCCGCCACGGCCGCCAGTAGACCGAGCGGCGCGGCCAGCCCGGCGGCGGTCTTGCCGGCGGCGAGCGGACCGCAGCCGACCGGGCAGCGGCCGGACACGCTGCCAGCCGCCAGGAAGGCGGCGGGCGGGAGCTTCGTCCGCCTGCCGTGGACCCGGCGCGAGGCGGAGGTGATTGCCGCGGCGGCGCACGGCCGGGACGTCCTCGTGGCGCTCGACTTCGCCGCCAACCGTACGCTCGCGACCGGCGGCAGCCTCGCGCGCTTCCGGCTGGTGCACTTCGCCACACACGGCGTGCTCGACACGCGGCGCCCCGAGCTGTCCGGCCTGGTGCTCTCCCAGGTCGACGAGCAGGGCGGGGCGCGCGACGGCTTCCTGCGTCTCGACGACGTCTACCACCTCGAGCTCGACGCCGACCTGGTCGTCCTCTCCGGCTGCGAGACGGCGCTTGGCGAGACGCTGCGCGGGGAAGGGATCGTGGGCCTCACACGCGGCTTCTTCCATGCCGGGGCGTCCCAGGTCCTGGCGAGCCTCTGGCCGGTCCGCGACCGCGCCACCGCCGAGCTGATGCAGCGCTTCTACCGCGCCATGCTCCACGATCGGCTCCCTCCGGCTGCCGCCCTGCGGCAGGCGCAGGCCGCGCTCCGGCAGGAGCAGCCCTGGCGCGAGCCGTACTTCTGGGCCGGGTTCGTCCTGGAAGGCGACTGGCAGGTCCCCGCACCGTGAGCTGTCCGGCGCGTGCGGTGAGCCCGGCGCTTCCGGCGCGGCAAGCGGCGGTGGCCGCGAGGTGAAATTCTCAGCCGTGTGGCAACACCTATCGGATGAAGGGGTGGCGGCGCCCGCAGGGCTCCGGGCGGGCGCGGCGGTACCCGGCGAGCGACCATGGGAAGCCTCCTGGCATTCAGCGGACCGCGGCAGCGGGCGCGCGGCTGCCCACCCGGGCCGCGGGGTGCCGTGACGGAGGCCGGGCCTGCGCCGGGCGACCTCGCGCCGAGGATTGCAGCGGGCGACCGCGGTGCCGAGGAGGAGCTCGTCGCGCGCTACGGCGAGGGCCTGGCCTTCCTCCTGCGCCGCTTCACGCGTGACCGCGAGACGGCCGACGACCTCTACCAGGAGACCTTCAGACGGGCGCTCGAGAAGCTTCGGCGCGGCGAGCTGCGCGACCCGGCGAGCCTGCCCTCGTTCCTGCGCGGCCTGGCGCGCAACCTCAGCATCGACCACTACCGCGGCCGGGCGCGGCGGAGCGGGCGGGAGCGGCCGCTCGACGAGGCGAGCGAGCCGCCGGATGAACGGACGGGCCAGCTCGGCAGCCTGTTGCGCGAGGAAAGGATTGCCCTGGTGCGCCGGCTGGTGAGCGAGGTGCCTCGCCGGCGGGACCGCGAGGTCCTGCTGCGCTTCTACCTCGAGGAAGAGGACAAGCAGCGCATCCAGTCGGATCTCGGGCTCTCGGGCGCCGAGCTCAACCTGGTGCTCTTCCGGGCGCGGCGCCGCTGCCAGGCCCTGTTCGAGGAGGCGCTGGGCGGAAGCGGCGGCCGGGGGAGGTGAGCATGGACCACCAATGGATCGAAGCCAGCGCTATCGCCGAGGAGTACGTGCTCGGCCGGCTGGGCGCCGACGCGACGGCGGCCTTCGAGGAGCATCTCCTCGAGTGCCGGGAGTGTCGCGAGCGGGTGCGCTGGGCCGACGAGCTGCGCGAGTCGCTGCGCGACATGGCGGCCGAGGACCGCAGGCGCGCCGCCGGCCTGGCCGGCCTCGGTCTGCTCGCCTGGCTGGCCGGCCGCGGACGGGCGGCGCGCCTGGGGCTCGCGGCGGCCCTGCTGCTCGCCCTGGCGCTGCCGGCGGGCCTCCTGGTGGACGAGGTCCGGTTGCGCCGTTCGCTCGCCGAGGCGCGGGCGGCCGGCGTTGCGGAGCGCGCGGGGGCGGCGGCGCGGTCGGAGCGGCCGGCGCGGTTGCCGCGGGCCGGACCGCCCGAGGGAAGGGGGCAGAGGGCGGCCGAGGCCGACGAGAGGGATGCCAGGCTGAGGCAACAGGAGGCCGCTCTCGCCGAGGAGCGGCGGCGAGCGGACGAGCTGAGCACCCGGCTTGCCGAGCTCTCCCGCCCGCAGGTCAATGCAGTGATCGTCTCGCTCGGCCTGGTGCGCGGCGGCGAGGCCGCCAGTCGCGTCGTGCTGGGCCCGCGCCCCTCCTGGATCGTGCTGTCGATCGAGTTGCCGGCACCGAGCGACGGCGCGCAAGGCGGCGGGGCATGGCGCGCCACGCTGCTCGACGGCAGCGGCCGCACGGTCTGGAGCGGCAGGGGCCTGCGGCCGACCGCGAACGACACGCTGGTGCTGGGCCTGACCTCGAGCCTCCTCGCCCCCGGCGGCTACCGGCTTGTCCTCGCCGGGCCGGGGGCGGCCGCCGAGGGGAGCGGCGAGATCCCCTTCCAGGTCGTGCGGGAGCGCTGAGCCTCCCGCGCCGTTGCGGCGGCTCTCCTGCAATCCTGCAATCGGCAATCCTGCAATCGGCGGCCGGTTCCATCCACCTAGTTGATAGGCGGCGGCACCTCCGCGGCCGCCTGCAAGCAACCACCGGTTGCGAGAGGAGCCGAGCCATGTCGACGGAGAAGGCGACCGCGATCCCGACACAGGTCACCATCGAACGCATGAAGTTCCAGCCGCCCGAGGTCTCGATCCACGTGGGGGGGACGGTCATCTGGACCAATCGTGACGAGGACACTGTTCACACGGCCACCGCGGACGATGGATCGTGGGACACGGGCGAGATCCCATTCAACGAGTCAAGGTCGTGGACCTTCCGTTCCGCGGGCGTCTGGCCTTATCACTGCGAGATCCACCCCTCGATGACCGGCAAGGTCACCGTGAAGTAGCCGAGGCCGCAGGCCAACGACAGAGGAGAGGAACGATGAAACCGCAAGACCTGAGACCTCGCAAGCTGCCGCCTGCAGTGCGCCGTTTCGCGGCGGCCGCCTGTCCGCTGCTCCTGGCGGCCCTTGCCGCTTTCGTGCTGGCGCCCGGCCGCCGCGCGGCGACTGCCGCGGCGCCCGTCCCTTCAGGACAGCCCACGCTTACGGCGGCCGCGCTGGCGCAGGCCGGCCACTTCGCCCTGGAACCCGAGGAATGGCAGGATCCTCCCGAGGCGACGCGAGGCCCCGTGCCCTTCCGGCTCGTGGTCGACTACACCAAGAAGGAGAAGACGACGGTGCGTGTGGGCAAGGACGGCAAGCCGCAGCACGTCCGCCTGCGCTCCTACAACGGCCGCCTGGTCGGGCCCACCTTCCGGCTCGCGCCGGGCGAGACCCTGAAGCTGGACCTCGTCAATCAGCTTCCCGGCGCGCCGGCGGCAGCGCAGAGCACATCCGTGCACGCTGCCGCAGGCCACGCCGGCATGGCCATGGGCTTCGACGAGACCAACCTCCACACCCACGGCCTCCACATCTCGCCGTGCTGCAAGAGCGACAACGTCCTGCGGCGGGTCAAGCCGGGGGAGACGGCCAACTACGTGTTCGAAATCCTGCCCAAGGGCAACCCCGCGGGTGAAAAGCCGATGGACCATTACCCGGGCACCTTCTGGTACCACGCTCACCTCCACGGTTCGACCGCCGTGCAGCTCGCGAGCGGCATGGCGGGTGCCATGATCGTCGCGGGCAACATCGATCGGATCCCCGAGATCCGGGACGCGCGGGAGCGGATCTTCGTGTTCCAGCAGCTCGCCTTCGACAAGGACGGCGAAGTCAAGAAGCTCGATGACCTCGAGCGGAACTGGGCCGGAAGCGGACCCGACGACAAGAAGTTCACCACCATCAACGGCACGGTCAAGCCGCGGATAAAGCTCAGGCCCGGTGAGGTCGAGCGGTGGCGCCTGATCGACGCCGGCGTCTTCCGGCTCCTCGATCTATCGCTGGTGGGGCCGGAGTCCAGGCCCGCGGTGGTGCCCTTCTACCAGCTGGCCGCCGATGGGATCACCTACCACAGGGTGGTCAAGCGGACCCAGGGAATCGAGCTCGCGCCCGGCTATCGCGCGGACTTTCTGGTCAAGGCGCCGGAGACGCCGGGCACGTATCTGCTCTACAACGGCAAGCCCAGGCTGAGCCTCACCGCGCTGACGTTCGACAGCCCGCGTGCCGCCGCCCTCGCGGAGCCGGAGGTGCTCGCCCAGGTAGAGGTGAGCGGTGCGCCCTGTACGTCGCCGGGGGCTGCATGCGCCTCGAAATTGCTGCCGGAAGGGACCCCGTTGCCGGCTCCGCTGCCGGAAATCTCGGCCGGGGAGGTGGGCACCCGCATCAAGACGGTGGAGTTCAATCCGAGCTTCAGGATCGAAAAGGAGACCTTCGACGAGAACAGGGTCTTGGACAAGTTCAAGCTCGTCAAGGGGACGGCGGAGCAGTGGACGGTCAAGAACGTGTCGAGCGGGGCGCACACTTTCCACATCCACGTCAACGCGTTCCAGCTGGTTGCGGACGGCAAGCCGGGCGAGTGGCGCGACACGATCCTCATCCCTGCCGGCAAGGAGGTGACCTTCCGCACGCGCCTGGAGCGCTTCACGGGCAGGTTCGTCCTCCACTGCCACATCCTCACGCACGAGGACCGGGGCATGATGCAGTTGGTGGACGTGTCGGGGCCGTGCCCGAAGATGGGCGCGCCCGAGTGCCCCTCCCCGTAAGGCGCCCGCAGCGGTCCGGCCGCGACGCCTGGCCGGGCCGCGTTGGACCGCCGCGGTTGGCGTGGGGCGGCGGGTGGAGGCCGGGCCGGCGGGCGGCCGGCTCGGTCGGCTCGGCCAGCGGTGAGGCAGCGACTCCGCCGGCCGCATGTGCTAGCCTTGACGCAGGTCTGCCCCCGGCCCGCGGGCCGGCGCCGTGTCACGTCCCCATCGTCTAGTGGACCAGGACTCCGCCCTTTCAAGGCGGCAACACGGGTTCGAATCCCGTTGGGGATATTCGCGCATTGGCGCATACGCGAAGCGGCGCTCTTGGGTTGACTGTCGGGCTACAGCCCGCCACCTGAAACCTACGCCGGCTGCGGCGCGAGGCGACGGTTGCCGGATTCGTGCACCACCGCCACAAGGCAGTTGTTGCCGACCCTGAACGGCCCACCGCGCAACGATCGATCGAACAGCACTGGCTGGCCTATCCTCTATGAGTTCATTGCGGGTCAGCACCCACGGTGGCGCACGCCGTCCTACTTGATTTTCAGGTCGGCCGGAGCGAACAGCGTGTAGACCAGCCCGAGCGGGTTGTTCTGGGCCAGCAAGACCCGGCGCGCCTCGACCACCGCTTGACCGGCCGTGATGCCGGCCATAAACCTGGTCATGAACTCGTGCGCGAACTTGCCGGCCAGCGCCTCCGCCACCGGCACCTCGGTCCCCAGCACGCCCGATGCCTGCCTACCGTCCACCAAGACCTTCAAGAACGGTGACAGGGCGTCAGGGCTGTAGCCCAGCGTGCCGCAGGCGTTCAGGAAAACCAGCGGCGCGTGCGACCAGGGCTTCTCGCCGCCGAAGTCCTGGGGCTCGATCCGGCCCGGATCCGCCCCCGCTGCCTGAAACTCGAGATAAGGGGGGTAGGTGCGCTCCGGGTCCACCTGGCCGCCGTGGGCATGGCAATAGAAATAGATCAGGTCCGGTTCCTTGCGGCGCAGCAGGTCCAGGATCCGATCACGGTCGTATTCCGGATCGATCCATGCCGCCGTCTGACTCAAGTCCTTCCAATGTGAAGGGGTTAGGAGCAGAGTGGCGTTGAGACCGGCCGCCAGCTGCGGGGCCCCTCGCCGCTCGACCGGCGGCTGCTCGTCGTGAGTCTTCTCGCCGTCCTCCTGCTGCCCCGGCGGCACTTCGAGGATGTGGCGGAAGCCCCAGAAGTGCAGCGGGCAGGCGACCGTGGCTTCAGCGTAGGGCCTGTTTCCCCTGGCCCGGCGCTCCGCTTGCACGTGCTCGTTGAGCAAGCACTCGGCGTGCTCGCCGCAGCGCAGGGCCCCGAACCTGGTCCCCGCTCGCGGCACGGCCGCCAGGCAGACGCCCTGTTCCACGGGCTGCCCATCCAGTTGGCTCACCTTCGCGTCGTAGCGGCGATCGTACACGAAGGCCCACGGGATCACTTTCTCGCGCAGGATCTGGGCGACGTGGATCGTCTTCAGCTCATCCTGCAGTAGGCGCCTCACGTTGTCTTGCAAGGTTTTGGTCGGCGCCAGGTTGAGAAACAAGTTCCAACCCGCGGCCGCCAGCCGCGAGATCGCTTCTCGGCAGCGTTGCTCGACCTCCTGCGGCCCTCCCAGGAACTGGTACTGCGGCTGCTCCAATCCTTGGATCGTCACGAAGGCGATCTCGTCGAGCGTGCGGCGCAAGGCGGTGACGATGTACTGCATGTCGCGGTCGGGCCGAACAGTCGTGCAGTGGACGTCGGGGCCTTTGATCGTCAGGACCTCGCGGTCCTCGAGGTCGTTGGCCACGATCGTCAGCGCCCGCCCGCGCCGGGCGTCGAGACTGTCCAGGTTGCTGGTACGGGAGTATTCGAGCCGCGCCAGGTAGCCGGCGACGCCCACCCGCGAGACCGCTACCGCCAGAGCCTTCGCCAGCTCCGCCGCAGTCGGCACCACACCGTCGCCCACCTCGCGGACCTTTGCCGCGAGCCGGAACGACTGGATCAGGTCGTTTTTATAGTAAAGCCCGAAGCGCAGCATCGCGACTCCCGGCTGGCAGGGACGGACGGCGAAGTGGACAGGCTCGCTGGTGCCCACGCGCGGCAGCCACACCTCTTGCACCGAGTCGCCGGCGACTCCGAAGTCGATCCCCGCCACCGCGAGGTCAACCCAGACGCCGTCGCGCTCCGGCGACCACGTGAAAGCGTCCTCGACAATCGCCGTCGCGTCGAGCGTCCGGATGCGCACGTCCTGCGGCCCGATGGTGATGGCAAGGTGAACCAGCTCGCCGGCCGTCAGCGCGGGCACGTCCTGCGCGATGGGCTCGAGCTCGTCGCCAGCGCCGCGCCACAGGCCGGAGCTGACGAACCGTGGCCCGGGCGCCGGCGCGGACCGCGGCGAGGTCGGTCCCCTGCGCATCCTGCCCGACGTCGCGCGCCTCTCGGAGATGCGGCGGATCTCCGCCAGGTTCGCGGCGAGCGGCAGGAGCCCTTCGCGCTCGTGCAGGTTGAAGCGGCTGGATTCCCAATCCTCCTTGATGCTGGCAAGGACCTCTCTTACCGCCGGGTCCGCCAAAACGGCGGCGGAGAAGGCGCGATCCGCCGCGAGCGCAGCCGGCGGGGCGGTTTTCTCATCGAGTGTGCGGCTCAGGTTGGCGAGAACCAGGCCGACGGCGGACACCCGTAGCGCGTCCTCACGTCCGGCGCCGGCGAACAGCGCCGCCGTGACGCCGCCGCCGCGGCGGTCGAAGCGGACGGTCTGCGCCAGGATGTCGTCGAGCGGGAAATCGTGGACGAGGTGGAAGTAGAAGGCCCGGTAGAAGTCTGCGGCGCCTGCGTCCGCGGCCGGCGCGAGCACCGCCAGCACCGCGGGGCCGCCGCGGTCGCATAGCGCTCCGGCCAGGCGGCGTGCCGCTGCCGCTGCCGGCGCCGTCTCGCAGTGCATCACCACCAGGCGCGTCCGCCAGCGGTCGGTCAAGCGTGCCAGCCACCCGAGGGTGCCGGGCATCTCCGGCAGGGCCGTCGACAGCGCCGGTCCGCCGCCGTCGAGCGGCGGCGGAGCATCCAGGTGCAGCACGTCCACCTTGGGCCAGCCGGCGGGCAGCCGCCATTGCGGGGTCGCGCCGACCATCACGGCGCGGTCCACCTCTTCCTGGGGACGATGGCCGAACAGCGAGCGCACCCATGCCGGCAGCGGATGCGCCGGACGCGGATCAACCTGTAGGATCCTCAGCGGCAGCGTCAGCGGCAGGGTCGAGGACCGCGGGCGCACGGCGCAGGTGCGCACGATCGTCCAGGCGGCATGGCCGCCCGCTCCCTGAGGCGGTATCTCTCTCGTCGCCGCCGCGAGGAGGTCCTCCCAGTCGATCGCCGCCAGCTCGGAGCCGCGGACGTCGAGCGCGACGCGGCGGACCGTCTCGGTCGTGATCGCCGGCCGCGGCGGAGCCGGTCGCTCGACGAAGGCCGCCGGCGGCAGGCCGCGAAAGAGCCGGGCGAAATCCGCTCCGGCGGCCTCCACGCGCTGCAGCCATGCCGGTCCGAAGCCCTCCACCCGGGCGGCCGGCTCGCCGCCGAGGCGCAGCACGACCCCCCCTACCGCGTCCAAGGTAATGCCGACCGGGAGGTCGATGCGCTGATACTCGACGCGCGGCAACGCCTTACCCCAGGATCTTCCTGGTGACGGCCGGCAGACCGTCCAGTGCCGAGCCCGCCACCTGGTGCAGCCCGAGGCCCCACAGCAGCGCAGTCGTGCAGGACTTCCATCCTCCCCAGACCGGATCGGGCGCCCATAGCAGGCTCACGCCCACCATGCAGGCGATCAGCAGCAGTGCGGAGTTGAGCAGCAGGTCGTAGCGCTGCAAGGCGTCCGAGAGCTGCTGGGCCGTGTTGTAGGCCCGCGCTGCAGGCAGCTGGCCAACTGCCTCAAATGACCGGACGTTCCCTTCCGGGACCGCCCCCCCGAGGCTCGCGACCGTCTGGACGCCGACCACGCCCTGGCCGGCGCCGCCAGCTTTCTGGCGATCCTCCAAGACGGAGCTCACCACCTGGGCGGTATGCTCGTACTGCGCGCGAGCCTGCTCCAGGTCGTCTCTCTGCGCGGCGAGACGGGTGTCGATGAGCGCCGTCCGCGCCTCTTCGAGCTTCGCTTTCTCCGCCGATCGTCCCTGCCCCAGCAGGCTCCCGACCATGGTGTCGAGCTTCCCGGCGACGACGTCGAGGTAGGTCCGGCTGGCGCCGCGGTAGCCCTCCACCGCACGCTCCGGGTTGGTCTCCTGCCGGATCGATGCGAGCTGCCGGGTGATGTCGTCCCGCAACGCTTCCCAGCTCTTTGCATCCAGGCCGAGTGGCGGCTGCGGTGCCTTGACGATGGTCTCCAGCTCGTCGGCCAGGACCTGGGCGTACTGCAGCCGGGCCATCCGATAGTCTTGCGTGACCGCTTTCCAGTCCTCGGCGCCCGCAGCCTGCTTCACCTTGGCGAGCAGGATCGAGATTTCACCGATCTGCTGCTTCTTTCCAGGATGCGCCGACGCGTAGGTTTCTATTGTTTTTACGTACCCGTCGATGCTCGCGACCACGGCGTCCTTGATGCTAGCGTCGATCTTGACGAGATCGGCGGTCGCGTCGACCTTCGTGCCGGCCTTCAGGAAGTAGGAGTCGGCAAGCTGCACCCACTCGCCGCGCGGCGCCTTCACGATCTCAGCGGGGGCGACGGCGTCCAGCTTGCGGCCGGTCGTCAACCAGCCCGGCAGCTGCCGGATCTTCTCTTCCAACTCGGCGAGGATCGCGCCAGCGCCGTCCGCGGCGGTACCGTCGTCGAGGTCGCGCTCGACCGTCGACAGCTGGCTGCGCAGGCCCACAAGGACCGCCGGCGCCGGCGCCGCGGGCGATCCCGCTTCGCGTTCCACCCGCTCCAGATCGGTTTGCGCGTACCGCAGGCGCCGCAGCGCCTGAAGCCTGGGCCGCTGCTCTTTGGTGTAACGCCGGATCGTAAACGACGCGGCGGCGCCGAGAAAGACCCAGAGCGCCGCCACCCAGCCGCTGGTCTTCACCAGCACCGTCACTTCTTTCGTCACCGGCTTGCCGTCGGCGCTCGCCAGCCGCAGCGTGCCCGAGTACTCGCCGGCATCGGCGATCGCTCGCACCTCGATCTCGCAGTGTTGCTCCGCCATAGGTTCTACGACGAGCGGGCCCCCCGGCGGGGGCGTGCGCGGCGCCGGCGCGTGGGGGGGGGCGGTGGGCGGCTGGCAGCCGACCTCGATGGTCTCGTAGCGGGCTTGGGTCCGCACCTTGTCGCTTTCTTTGCGCGCGAAATCGTCGAGCGCCGGCGGGTACAGCATGATCTGCTGGCCGCTTGTCTCGCGGACGGCAAAGCGGATTCTGGCGTCGGCATCCAGCCATTTGATCGTGGCGACCGTTTCCAGACCCTCGACCTGAGCGCTCACCTCGCTGCGCAGACGCGTGACCGCGAGGTGCACCGACCTAACGTGCGCCCCGGCCTGGAACAGCACGAGATTGCTGGTGTAGTCGCCGGCGATGGGAAAGCTCGCGGCGACCTCGAGCACCGGTCGGTCCTTTGGCTCGACGTCGATGGGCCGGTCCGCCGGCTTGCCGTTGAGCATCACGACGGGCTGGATGCGCGCGCCGTTCGGCGCGATGAAGTCGTCGACGGCGACGGTCAGCCCGCTCACCCTGCCGCTGTCGAGCTCGAGCGGCAGCCGCAACGACGTCGCCGTCGTGGATGTCGTGAGCTTGACGGCGCCCGCGGCGTCGGCGTCGACGACCCGGAGGGCCTGAGCGTTTCCGTCGGCGGCACCGGACGCCGTCAGCAGGACGGTCAAGGCGCAGGCGGCGCCGAGTCGCCGCCATTGCACTGTTGCCGCGTCCTCGCCGCACACACCGCCCGTCTGCCGCAGCTGGAGCCTGGCCATCAGACCTCCCGTGCCAACGGATGCTTGCGTTCTTACCTTGGAGAGTGAGCGAAGTCAAGCACCAGGGCAACCGCGCGGCCGGGTCGCGAGCGGATCGGCGACCTCGGTCGGCCCGGTCCTGGCTCCGCGCACCTGGCCTTGGTATGCTCTTCTCAATCGAGCAAGGGCTTTGGCCCGACCGCAGACGATCGCCGCCGTATGCGAGGCGAGTGTCGGCGACGGGCCCGGCTTGGCATGCGCACGGCCATACTCAGAATCGATCCGCTGGCGGGCGAGGGCTACCCGGTCTCGCTCTCCGTGGGCGGCGAGCAGCTGCCGGCGGCCGGCGCCCTTCCCGGCGCGAGCTTGCTGCCGCCGATGGCAGACACGAAGCTGGACGAAATTCGCTCCTTCCTGCTCGGGGAGGAACGGAAGTCGGAACGCTTTCGAGAGATCGGCGAGCTGCTCTGGTCCTGGCTGACCTCGACCGGGGCCGGCGAGCAATGGTGGCGCCTGCGCTCGGCCCCGGCGGGCGCGGCGGCGCTGCGGACCGTGCTCGACGTCCGCGACGCCACGCTCGCGCTCCTCCCCTTCGAGCTGATGAGGGAGGGGCTGCAATTATTGTTTGCCCAACCCGATAGGCCGATCGCTCGCGGTCGACTGGACGCCGCGCAGGAGCAGGCGCCCCTCAAGTGGCCATTGCGCGTCCTGGTGGCAGTGGGGAGCGTGCCCGAGGATCCTGCGGTCGAAGCCGAAGCCGAGATCGCAGGCATTCAAAGAGCCCTGCTGTCGGCGGGCCGCCTGGTCGAGCTGGTGCTCTTCCGGCAGTTGCCGCTCCTGGAGCTCAGGCGCGAGATCGAAGCCTTCAAACCACACGTGTTTCACTTCATTGGACACTGCGTCGAAGACCCGGCAAAGGGTCCCTGCCTGAAATTCACAGATCCTACCTGGTACCTGTCGGCCGACGACATCAGCCTGCTGCTCACCGACTGGTCGCCCCGCCTGGTGTTCGTCAACGCCTGCCGCTCGAGCGCCCTCGACGGCCAGGGGCAGACCTGGGCGGTGACGCAGGCCTTCGCCGAGCGCGCGGTCCCGGCGGTCCTGGGGATGCAGGCAGACATCCGCGGCAGCGCGGCGGCAAGCCTGAGCGGACCGTTCTACCATGACCTGGTGAAGGGGGAGCCGGTCGACGTGGCTCTCGCCCGTGCGCGCAGCCGGACGGCGCAGGGCAGCACCGATCGCCGGGACTGGGCGCTGCCGCAGCTCTCGCTGCGAGCGCAGCCCGAGCAGGTCTTGCCCATGCAGCTCATTGCGCCGTCGCTGCGGATCCAGGTCCCGAAAATACCCGAGTTCGCGCGCATCCGGGACTTCGTCGACCGCCAGTCGCAACGGCGTCGATTGTGTTTCGGCATCGACCCGATCGATCAGGACCCGTGCGACGCGGAATCGCCCTACCGCGACCTCCTGGTACTCTCGGGCGAGAGTGAGGTGGGCAAGTCGTCCCTGCTCTTCTATTGCCTCGCAGGCTGCAAGCTGCGCGGATGGCAGGTCGCATACGTCGACATGCAGGGCAGCACCCAGGATTTCCTGGGCACCCTGCGGATCCTGCGCGACGGGGACCCCGGCTCGACCTCAACCCTGTGCCGCGGCGCTCTCGATCCGGCGGCGTTCAACGAGGTGAACCACTATCTGAACCATCTCGATGTCTTGGTCACCGGCCGGCCGCTGCCGCCCGCGGCTCCCGGGCCCGACGGCAGGATCGCCGAGACACGTCCCTACCGCCGCTGGCCGGAGGCGGCTTATGACTTCGCGCCGAAGCTCATCTCGCTATTCTGCGATGCGCTGCAGCGGGCAGCGGGCGGGCGCCCTCTGGTGGTCGCGCTCGACCATCTGAACGTCAGCGCGGCCGATTTCAAGAGCTGGCTGCTGCCTCACTTCATCGCTCCGATCGCCCAGCGGCAGCGGCCCCCCTTACGCTTGATCCTGGCGGTGGCGAGCGCGGATCGATCGAAATACGACCTGGGCTCGCTCGGGGGCGACATCGAGATCGAGGTGGGACCGATCAGGAAGGAAGAGTTCCCGTCCTGTTTCCGAGAGTTCTGCGAGGCGAATTTCGACGAGATCAACCAGGCCTTGCGGCAGACGATCGATAGGCTTGCGATTACGCCGGGCGAGCCGTGGAAGCCGACCCTCCTGCGGCAGTTGCTCCAGACGGTGATCCAGATCAGCAAGGGGAGCCCCGGGTGAGCGTGAACATCGACGAGCTGGTCAGCCGCCTGCAGAAGGGCGAGGATCCAGAACAGGTCCTCCTCTCCGGGCTGCCAGCCTCCGAGCGCGCCCTGCTCAGGCGTTGCGCCGTGGTGCGCAGCTTCGATCGCGAGCTGGTGGAGGGTGTGCTGCGGCCGGCGATCCCGGACCTCGCCGAACGCTCCTATCCCTACGAGGAGCTGGTCCGCCGCGAGGACGTGCACCGAGTGCCGCGCAGCGCCGAGCGCTACCGCTTGCTCGACGGCCCGCGCCGGCGGCACCTCGAGGAATGGCGCAAGGAGGACCCAGGCTTCCGGGAAGAGGTCAAGAAGCTGAACTGCAAGCTCGCCCGCCATTACCGCAGGCGTGGCGTGGACTTCGACCTGGAGGTGCTCTTTCATTCCATCGCCTGCTCGCCGAAGGCGGCAGGGGACCTGTTCGATCGGCTCTACGCAGAAGCCGACGCGCGCTTCGACCTGGCATCCTGCACCGATCTGCTCGCCGTCCTCGACGATCGCCGCGCCGAGCTCGACCGCTCTCTTGCCGCGCTGCGGCTGCGGCGCCGGGCAGGCCTGCAGGCGCGGACGCTCTGGGCGAGCGAGTACCACCAGTCCATCCACTACCATCAGAACTCGCAGCTGACGGCGGCACTGGACCGGCTGCTGACAAAGAAAGACGCCTGGATCCTGCACCTGTTTGCCTCCGGCGGCATGGGCAAGACCTCTTTCGTGCGCTGGGTGCTGGCCCGCAAGTGCGCGCCCGAGCCGCCGGCGGTGCCTTGCGCCCGCATCGATTTCGACGTCTTCGACCCGGTGCCTGCGACCCGCGAGCCCTGGCGGCTGCTGGTCGAGATCGCGCGCCAGCTCGACGAGCAGATACCGGGGCGGCCTTTCTACGAGCTGACCACGGAGCTGGGCGAACAGCTGGGGCTGAGGACTGCGCGCAAGGAATCGCGCTCGAGCGGTGCGCCCCAGTCGAATCCGGCCGGCCGCTCGCAGGCGCTGGAAGGCAGGGTGAGGGAGCGCTTCCTCGCCGCGCTCGCCGATGCCCGCCTGGGCAAGCCGGTCCTGCTCGTCTTCGACACCGTGGAGGAGGTCATCCTCAGCCAGGAGGCCTCCTTCATGCGGCTGCTCGAGGAGGTGGCCCTCGTGCACCGGCGCCATCGCCAGGTCCGGCTCCTGCTGTGCGGGCGCACCGATCTCAACCAACGTCTCGCCGGCTTCACGGCGAAGTTTGGGCAGGAAACCCGTACCCAATCCCTGCTCCCCTGGACGCCCCGCGAGGCACGGGACTACCTGGAAGAAGACCGCGGCCTGAGCGGCCACGGCGCCGTCCCGGCGGTGATCGAGCGCGCGGCCGGAAATCCTTTCAAGCTCGCCATCTACGCCGATTTGTTGCGCAGCAATCCGGAGCTCACCGCACGCCAGATCGAGTCCTATGGCGACGCCGACCTGGCCTACCTGATCGAGAGGGTGGTCCGACGCATTCAAGACGAGGGCGTACGGTGGCTGCTGCGATATGGAGTCATCCCGCGCCGCCTCTCCCGGGCCTTCCTGGCGGAGCGCATGGTCGCCTGGCTCGCCGAAGCGCGAGCGGGCCGCTCACCCGACGACGATCCAAGCCGGGACCCGGTGCCCGATGCGGCAGCTCTCTTCCCGACGCATCCGCCGGACGCGGGCGCGTCCCTCGATCCTGCCTTGCTCTGGCGGCGGCTCACCCAATACGCAGGCCAGCTCTCCTGGGTGAGCCTGCCCGGCGACGATCCCGATACCCTGGTGTTCCACGGCGACGTGGTGAATCCGATGCGGCGACTGCTGGCGAAGGCGCAGCCGGCGACGTTCGCCCGATTGCACCAGGACGCCTTCCGCTTCTACGACGCGAAGGCCGCGGGCGACCCGCCGCGGCGGGTCGAATGGACACGAGAAGCCGTTTACCACCTGTTCCAGGCCGAAGGCGCGAGCGCGATCGCCGACTGGCGTCGCCGGCTCGAGGCGGCCGACGAAAGCGGCGACGTGCAGCTGCGGCACGACCTGGCTCTCGAGGTCTCCGGCGCCGAGTATGTGCAACTGCTCGACCCGGCGGTCCGCGCCGAAGCGGCGCTCGAGCTGGCGCGGGCTCGGCTTGACCTGGTGCACCAGCCGGTGGCGGGCTCCGCGGCAACGGGCTCCGACTACGCGCTGGTGACAGGAGCCCAGAGCAGTCTGGACGCTGCCGAGTCCATCGAGCGCAGCCTGGGCCGCGCCGTCGTGTCGCCCGAGCGCAAGGCCTGGGTGCGCGCCTGGCTGCTCAGCAACCGAGGCGATCAGGCGCAGGCCCTGGCCACGCTGGTGGCCGTACCCGGCGGCAGCGCGGCGGCGAAACCCCGCGACGTGTTGCGGCTACGGCTGCTGCGCGCCTCGCTGCTCGCGCCCGCAGCGGCTCTCACGGAGCTCCGGCTGGCCCTTGAGCTGGCGCGCCAGATGGGCGACGCGGAAGCGATCCGGTCCTGCCGGCTGAAGATCGCACAGCTCGCCGCCGAGACGCTCGATTACGTGACCGCCGCCGGGGAGATGCAAGCGGTCCTGGCGGCGCTTGGTGACACTGCCGGCGACCGAGAACGGACGTCCCGGATCGAGCGCCAATTTGCCGAGATCTGTTTGGATGCGGGCCAGCTCGGTGCGGCCAACGAGCATCTCGAGAGAGCTGAGCGGACGGCATCCGCTCTCCCCGAAGCGGAAGCGGCTCGCGAGCAGGCGCTGCGCTTCCTGGTGCGAGGCCGGTACTGGCTCGCTCTGCAGGCACCCGAGGTAGCGAGCGACACGTTCAGGTCTGCCATTGCCATCGCGGAACAATACGGGGGCGACGACCGAGCGTGGCCGTCTCGCGTGGGCGACCTGGCGACAGCCCGTGAGCAGCTCGGACTGGCGCTTGCGGAGTGTCTGGATCACCAAGGTGCGATGCTGGAGCTTGACCAAGCGCAAAGCCTGTTCGTGCAGGTGAGCGCGCAGGCGGCTGCAGCGCGGGCCTTGCGTCACAAGGTCATCCTCGATCTGCGTGATCTCGAGAATCATGCCGAGGCGGAGCTGTTGCTCCAATCGCTGCAGTTTGTCTCCGCGAGTGCCGGCGCCGAAGCGGAGACCTGGCTGGCGCTGCTGCAGGCCGAGGCAGCGCTGGGGAAGGACGACTCAGCGGAGGCTCGCAAGCTGCTGGCACCGCTGCTCGCGCACTCCTCGCGATCGCCCGGCACCGCCGGTCCGGAGACCGCCACGCCGGCGGCCTCGGTGCCGCCGAGCCTGCGGCTGCAGGTAGCCTCGAGCGCGTTGCTGCTCGGGCCGCGGCCCGGCGATGAAGCCGGCGCGGACGGCGGCCTGGCCGCACTGATCGCGGGGTTGCGCGCCATCGAACCACCGCAGGCGCGCGCCGCGGCGCTTGACCCCGGGTTGCTGCGCCGTGCCCGGCCGCTGGGCGAGCTGCCCGCGGGAGAAGCAGCCGAGCTCGCCGAGCTGCTTCCGGATCTGCTGCCCGGCAGCCCCGAGGCCGCCACCCTAGCGCTGCCGCTGGCCGAGCTTCTGCGGATCGCCGGGTTGGAAGATCGCGCACGCCAGTTGCTCGCGCAGGCCGAGAAGCAGCTTGCGGTCGAGGGGAGGCTGTTCGGTCTGCGCAAGGTGGCGGAGGCGCAGACACGACTGGGGTGGAAAGGGGATCCACCGGCCTGGACTGCACCTGCCATCCCGGGAGACCCCCATCCCATGCTGGGAGGACTGCTGCTGCTGCAAGAGGCCTTGCGACATTACCTGCGCCGGGACCTCGCCAAGGCCCGGTCTTCGACGGCCATGGCGAAGGCGGCGGTCACGAGCGCGCTGCCAGGCGCCCTGTCCGTCTGGATAGCCAGGATCCTCGAGCTGGAGGCCGAGATCGACGAGGTCGAGGGCAACGTTGTGCGGGCGGGGGAGCTCCGGCGCCAGGCGGAGACCCTCTATCGCCACCTGGGTGCCGACCGGAGGCGGAGCGGCCTCTCTTCACTGCTCGACGAGCGCACCGGGCGAGCGAATTTCTTCGGTGGCAGTGTCGCCGACTACCTCGCCGCCATGGATGCTGGGTCTGAGGTCGATCCGCGGGAAGTCGGCGATGGGTTCTGGATCCGCATCGCGCTGAGAGGCGCCTCCGTTCGCGTGGCGACGCTAGCCCCGTCCGGCGGCAAGGAAGCCTGGGCGGTCAGGGAGGTCCCTGCCGAATCGCCGCTCCTCGCCGGCGTCCTGCGGACGACCGCCGGCGAAACCTTCGTCGAAGAACTGATCACGCCATTGGCGAGAGCTTGGCCAGAAGCCTACCAGGAGCTGACCGGGGTGGTGCTGAGCGCCGAGCAGCAGGCTCGGTTCCGTGCCGGTGCATCCACGTCGCCCGGCGACGTGATCCTGGAGATCGAGCCCGGAGCCCTGGCCGCGCTCCCCTGGGAGCTGATGACTCTTTCGGCTCGCAAGCCCGAGATCCTGGCGCTGGCGCCGGCGGTCCGTCTCCTGTACCGCAGCGGCCGCGCTTTCCGGGAGGACCTCGGGTCTTCGGTCCACGCGCCGCGAGCGGCGAAGGCGGGAGAGTGCCGCGTCTTGATTCTGCAGCCATCGGCGGGTGCCTCCGCGAAAGCGTTGCGTGACAGCTCCGAGGACGACACTGGGCTCGCGGCCCGTTATCGCGCCCTCGGATTCGTCGTCAGGGTGCTGGAGGATCCCACGCTCGAGCAGGTCAGCCGGCTCAGCAGAGACTATCAGCCCAACGTCGTGTTGATGAGCGCGACGCTCAAGGAGTCGCCCTCCTTCGGCGGCGTCTACCTGGATTTCGCCACCACGGGCCGCTTTGAGAGCGCCGCGGCGGCGCGAACCGATCTATTCACGAGCTCGGGGCTGTTCAATGCCCTGGGGCGGGGCAGCGCGCCTCTGGTGGTTCTGGATATCGCCTACCCTCGCCGCATTTATGAGACCGTGCGCCAGCTGCTGTTGCGGAATGCCTTCGCCTCGCAGCTCTTGCAGCGCGAAGGGATCCGCGCGGTCCTGGGCACCGGCCTGGCCTCTCTCTGGGGCCAGCAGGAGCTCGGCGCTAGCCTTGCCGAGGGGTTGGCTGCGGGACTTTCTCTCCGAGAGATCGTGGTGCGGATGCGTCTGCAGAGGCCTCCCTTGGCGAGCGGAGAGCCGTACCGCGATCTGGAGGAGCTGCTGCCCTTCGTCGGCACCACCCTCTTCGCTGACGATCCGGATTGGGGCCCCGTCTCGGCCGGCTCGGCCTGAAGGCGGCCATCCGAGCGGCGGCCAGGATTACCCGCCATGTCCGTGACCAGCTCTGACCGAAAGCCTCCGGCTTGCTACTCGGTGGAACTGAACCTGCTGCACTGGAAGGAGGCCCGCCTTGAACTGCCCCTTCGCGACGGTGGGTAAAGTAGCGCAGCCCTACACGCCCTCGGCGGATGCCCGATAGGGCCGACAGCTCGGGCTAACTTGCGAGAGCAAGCCGGAACCTTGCCAGCCCTCACACGCAACAGGCACGCAACGGCCCTTTGTTTTCCCGCCACTCGCCGGGCCTGACTGGCGCACGGTCGGCCGGCGCGGTGCAGCCCGTATCTCGGGTGAGATCGCGGCGGCGCTCTACGGCCGGCCGACCGCGGAGGTGATCCGCTTCAAGAAGTCTTGAGAACACGGCGGGGCGGCGCCGTGCCGACCCTTTTTCTACAAGCGGCGCCGGCAGGGGATTACAGCCCCGGCCGACGCCTAACCCGGCAAAGGAGGCTACCCCATGCCGTCGGGTAGACCGGGCGGTCACCCGCCCGGCCCCCCACAGATCCGGAAGTGCAGATCTCCTGCATCCGGCTGCTCGGAGCACGGTCTCGCTACGGGATGGCCGGCTGCGTGATCGTCGCCCTCGGCAGGGGGTGTCTCTTGAGGTACTCCCGGAATCGGTGCCAAGTCATCCCCTTGCGGTGTGAACGGCGGTTCAACCACGCGCGCCAGATCCAAGCCAGCTTGTCTCGAAACTTTACCAGGGCCAAGAAGTTACCTGTGATGCCGTAGTACTGGTAGTACCCTTTCAGTTTGCGAGTCAGCTGTTCGTGCTGCCAGGGCCGTGGGTAGTGCCGATGCGTCCGGCACCACTCGTTGACCTTTCGCAGTGATCGTCTTAGCCGGTCTTTGCTCGTTCTGCGCTTGAGCGCCCAGCTTCCGGTCTGCGCCCTCCCCCAGTAGTGCGTGAAACCCAGCAGGTCGAAGGTCCCCGGCCGCTGCTGTCTGGCCGGGCTCTCACTGCGGCCGGCCGTTGGAAGCGGATCAGCCGCGTCTTGTCGGGATGGAGTCGCAGACCAAACCGGGCGAACCGCTTGGCCAGGACTCCCGCCACGCGAGAGGCGTCCTGCTCCGTCGCGAAGACGACGACAACGTCGTCGGCGTAGCGCAGGAGGCAAGGAACTCCCTCGGCAGATGTGAAGCAGGCGGCCGAAAGAGAGCCCGAAGCCTGCGGTGTGGAGGCGAGGGAGTTCGCGACGTTGATCCTGAACGCTGTGGAGTAAAGGCCGTGTTGCGGCACTTCTTGCCGACACTCCTGGCAATGACGACAGGGGACCTGGTGTTCAGGTATCTCGCGGCCCAACGGCGCAGGCAGCGCGCCGCGCACCGTGTTTGCGCCAACGTTACCGAACGTAGCCATGTAGCGCTGCATTTCCACCACCCCGATGACCACTCAGGCGTCTCGACGCCTAAGGAAACCGTGTGAAACGGCTGGTGGGGCGAAGCGCTTCGGTCAGACCGAGGAGATCGAAAGCCTCCATCTCCCACTTCGGCCTCGAGCCCGACGCGGCGTCGTCCGCCGCCGCGAACGCTTCGAGCCCGGCGTTGAATGGGTCGCTGGTCATGCCCTTGCCGCCCCGCCAGGGCGGCAAGGAACAGCGCCGTCGCAAATCGCATGTTGTCGGAAGGTTAAGCCGCCGTTGCGCGCCAGTCCCGGCGGCAGTTCGTTCGACCCGTGCACGGCGTGCCTGCCGGGCGCGCCGTAGGGACGGCTCGAACGAAGGTTCCGCCCAACCCTCGTGGCGCACTCGGGATCTCAGCAGTTGAACGCCGGTTCGGGCCGGCAACCGTCGCCGGGCGAGGATCAGATGAAAGGTGCCACTCTTTCGGTATGGCGCAACGGCAGCGAGGGGTTGCGCTACCTGCTGCAGCTGAGCGAGGTCATCGCGGTCGCGCCGGTCCTCCATTCCCTGACCTCGGAGCAGCGGGGCAAGATGGCGGAGTCGCTCGGCGAGTTCGCCGAATGCCTTGTCGGCTCGGCGGCCGACGAGTGGTTGCGCGAGCTGGGGCAGATCCTCTTCCAGCAGATCTTCCCCGAGGTGATCCGGGTGCAGCTCCGTGAGCTCGACGAGCCGCTCACCGTACTCACCGAGGATCTCAGCCTGCCGTGGGAGGTCCTACACGACGGTAACGATTTCCTCTCCCTGCGCATCCCGTTCGCGCGCAAGCTGGTGCGTCGCGAGCGGATCGGGAGGTATCTTGGGCTCCCCCGTCGCGCGCGGCCGCAGGAAGAGGGGTTCGCGGCCCTGGTGATCGCCGATCCGACCGGCGACCTCGCCGGGGCGCGCCTGGAGGGGGAGGCACTGCACCAGTACTTCAGCCAGCAGGGGACGTGTGACGTCCTCTTCGGCGCCGAGGCGCAGGACCGCAACGTCCAGCGCCTTCTCATCTCGCGCTCGTACTCGGTGATCCATTACTGCGGCCACGTCGACTACGACCGCCGCCTGGAGACGAGCTCGCTGCGCCTGCACGACCGCGCGCTCTCCGCGGACGAGATCCTCCCGGTCTTCCGCGGCTGTCCAGTCGTCTTCCTCAATGCCTGCTACAGCGACCTCCACCTCGAGGTGCACGAGGCCACGCCGTCCAACGACGGTCTGGTGCGCACGGAGAGCCTGGCCGAGGCGTTCATGTGCGGCAACGAGCGCGGCGTCGCGCCGGCCGTTGTCGGGGCGATGTGGAAGATACCGGATGAGCCGCAGGAGGCGGGGCAGGAGTTTGCGCTTGCCTTCTACCACAACCTGCTCGCCGGCTGGGCGGTGGGCGAGGCGCTGCAGGCGAGCCGCCGGATGGCGCGGGACCGCCAATGGGGACCGACGGTCTGGGGGCCGTATGTGCTCTACGGCGATCCACTGCTCAAGCCGTTCAGCCACGGCGACCGCGACCGGGAGGCGAAACGGCTGATGCGGGAGGGCGACCGGCGGCGGGCGGAGGCCGAACCCGATTCTGAGCCGGCAGCGCCATTCGACACGGTCGCTCGCCGCATCGTCCATGAGGCTCTGCGCGAGGCAAAGCGCATGGCGCAGTCGGGCCTTGGCACCATGCACCTGCTGATCGGGGTCTGCGATGCCCGCCTCCCGGTCGTTGAAAGGGCCTTCGAGGAGAAGGGGATCGCCCGCGAGGTGGTCTGCGACGAGGCGAGGTCTCGTGCGCGTACGCTGATCGCTCCAGGCGACTCCGACTTCGGCATCTCCCCCAACGTCTTCGCGACGTTCCAGCATGCGATGGAGCGGGCCACCGCGCTGGGGCGCGACGAGGTGACAGGCGAGGACCTGCTGGCCGGTCTGCTGCAGTGCGAGGACGGAACGGGTAGGGAGATCCTGGACCGGCACGGGCTTTCGGCCGAACTGCTGCTCGGCGGGTTGGCCCGGGTGAGTTTCGGTCCTCTGGGCCAGGAGGACTGCACACCCGAGGCCTGGCAGGTGCTGATGGACGCGATGCGGACCGCGCAGGACGCCGGCGGCAGCCTGGTGGGAACGCCGCACCTCTTCGCCGGCTTGCTGCAGGACGATCAGGGACCGCTCGCACAAGGGCTGCGCCGGCTGGGCGTGGAGCCCGCGGCACTGCACCAGCCCCTTGGCGTCCGCGGGGGCACCGAGGCGCTGCGCGACGCGCGCGGGATCTTCGAGGTCTCGGACAGCGTCCGGGACATCCTGCTGCGTGCCCGTGCCAACTCACACCTGGACCAGCGCGACAAAATCACCCCGGCCGACCTGCTGGCGGCCTTCGTGGCCCACGGCGGCGGTCAGACCGGAGAGCTGCTGCGCCGCCACGGCCTGATGCTCGAAGCGCTGAGCAGCTCGCTCTTCGGAACCGACGGCGGGCTGGACATGACCCGCTTCGACGAGGGCGCCCAGAAGGTCCTCGCCAGGGCGCTGCAGTGCGCACGGCTCAAGGGGCACTCGGCGGTCGGAAGGATCCATCTCCTCTATGGGCTGCTGCTGGTCCCGAATGGTGATCTGCCGCGGCGCCTGCAGGCGCAGCAGCACGATGCCGAGCACTTGGCGGACCTGCTCTTCGCACGCATGGTGGAAGGGCCTACCCCCAATCCCGGTCTGCAGCCGGCGGCGGGCCACCTGGGGCGGGAGCTGATCCTGACGCTCTGCGCGGCTGAGGCCGAGGCGAAGAGCGAGGACCGACCGCGCATCGGCGAGTGGCAGCTGGCGCGGGCCTGTCTGCGCAGCGGCGGTGAGGCGGTGGAGGTGCTCATCGAGCACGGCGTCCGCTGGAGTCGGCTTCTTTGAGCGGAAGGTAAGGCAAGCGATGGCTCGGAGATCCCTCGCCGCCCTGCAGGCGGCCGCACGACCGCGGCGCTGGCTGCTGCTGCGCCGGCCGCTCGCGGAGCGGCGGCAGGCCTTGGGCGAGCTGGCGGGGCGGGCCGCCGGCGATGCCCGTGCCGCGCGCGCCGTGAACCAGGCGTGGACCGTGCTGCTGCGCGAGGGCAACGGTACGCTGCTCGCGGATCTGGCATCGCAGATCGAACGGTACCGGCTCGGCTTTGCGGTCGAAAACCTGGTCGCTAGCTTCTCAGTGGCGGCGCTGGCGGAAGATCCCGCGCGGGTGCGCGAGGCGGCCGTCCGGGCCGTGGCCACGTTGGGGCTTGCCGCGGTGCCGAGCCTGGCCCGCGCGCTGCTCAATGGCGACGTGACCGCCGCTGCGTGGGCGCTGCTCGGGCTGCGGCGGATCGGGCTCGGCAAGGCGATGGAGGCGCTTGCCGCCTGGGGCCGCGACGCCGGCGCCGAAGCTCGGGAGCGCCTGGCGGAGCGCCTGGCGAGCACCAGCCAGCAGTCGTGGGGCGACCTGATCGACGGACTGGCCGCCGGCCTGGGAGGCGCCGCGGAGGCGCGCGACCTCGCCCGGCAGGTCCTCTCGCGGCTCGACCCGACGCAGCTCGAAAGGGAGTGCCAGCGGCTCTGGGTCGCACAGCGGTCGTCGTCGTCGCGCACCCTCCTCGCCGAGCTCTTCGACTACGCCCAGGAGGGATTGCAATGAAGCGGCGGCCCTGGTGGTGGCTCACACCGCTGGGCAGGGTGCGGATCGCGCTCGCCGATGCCGAGCAGCCAGCCGATCCGGCGTGCGCGCTTCGCAGGCTGTGCAAGGCGCTCGCCGTGCTGCGCGGGCCGCGGCGGGCCGGGAGGGCGGGCACTGCCGAGTTGTTGCAGCGATGCCTCGAGCGGGTGATCGACCTGGCACTCCGCCTGGGCGACCTGAGCCGGGCGGCCACCGGGCTGCGCCAGCTGGAGGGCTGTACCTCCGCCGAGCGCTGCCTCGACCGCCGCTACGGGCTGGTTGTGGCCGCGAGAGCGGCGGGCAGCACGGCTACCGCAATCGAGCAGGCGAGGCTCTACGTCGGAAACGCGTGCAGCGATGGCGCCCGGGTCGCCGGGCTGCTGCGCTGGGCGCTCACGGCCTCGCCGGACGGTGCGCGACCGCTCGCGCTGGCAGTCCATCGGCGCTTCAGGCAGTCGGCGGAAACGGAGACCCTGCGCCAGCTCTGCCTGGCGCCCGACCGCTTGGACGACGCCGCGCAGGCCGAGGTGATCGCCGCGGCGACCCTGCCTGAGTCGCTGGCCGCCTGGCAAGGCCTGTGTGCTCGCGCCCACGGGCTCCGTGCCAGGTGTGCGGCGGCCGGCGGCAGGTGGGCGGAGATGCTAACCGAGGCGCAGGCGGCGCTGGTGCTGGACCCGGGTGTCCGGTCTTACCGCTACTGGGCCGCGTTGGCCCTGTTGCGCAACGACCGGGCAGCCGAGGCGCTCGCCGGTCTGCCCGGCGCGGCGGACCGGCTTCCGGAGGAGCAGCGGCTGGCCACCATCGCGACGCTGACCGCCGAGCCGGAGCTGCGGCGGGTAGAGGACTGCCTGCGGGCTCTCGAAGGGGCGCTGAGACCGCCCTCCGGGACCGAGGCGGATCTCGCGCTCGCCGCTCTGCGCCGGGCGCTCCGGCCTGACGTGGGCGATCCCAGGGAGCGGCTGCTCGAGATCCGCCGCTCGAGCGAGCGCGTCGAGCGTGCGGCCGGCAGGCTGCCCTGGAGCGAGTACAACATCGCCGTCGCCGAAGCCTGCGCCGAGGCTGACTTCGCCCGGGCGCAGAAGCGACTGGCGGCGTTGGACGAGACCGCGGCACCGGAAGGCGGCTGCCCGGCCTTTCTCCTCCGTGGGGCCTGCGCGGCGATCCTCGGTCGCGGCGCCATCCTGCGCGATGCACTCGCGGCAGGCGAGGTGGGCGACGGGGACTTCGCGAGGGATGAGGAGCTGCTGCAGGCGGTGCTCGCGGCGTTCATGGTGCTCTGTCCTCCTGACGGCGGGAGCAGTTCCGAGGCGGCTCCGCCCCCTGGTGCAGAAACGCGGCTCGCGAGCCTCGCGGCGGTTCCTGGACGTCTGGCGCGGGCCCTGCCGGCGCTCGCCGGTCTCGCAGCGGTCCTGGCCGACGTGATGCAGGCGCCCGAGGAGGAGGGCGGCGCCGTGGCACCCCCGGTCGGTGGCCAGATGCTGGCAGCGAGCCCTTGGGCTGCGTGGGTCTGGGAGCGGTTGCGGCTGGCGAGTGCCATGACCGCCGGCATCATGGACGCCCTCACTCCGCGCACGGACGAGGCGTGCCATCCCGCTCTGGTCTGGGAACGGGTCGTCTGGCGCCAGGAGCTTGCGGCAGTGGCACCGGCAGCACATTCGACCCTCGGCGAGGACCTGGAGAGCCTTGCCGGCAGCCTGTCCGGGCAGAGCGGCTCCCCATGGCGCCGCCTCCTGCAGCTGCGGCAGGGTCTCACTCGGATATCCGCCGATGAGAGCGGCGGTGAGCTGATCGAGTGGTCTGCCGTTGCCGCCCCCTGGTTCCCAGCGGACAGCCCGCTGCAGCGGCCGCTCCAGTGCGAGGCACGGGCCGATCTCCACTACCTCGAGGGGCGCCGGTGGCTGCGGTCGGGCGCACCGCAGCGAGCGCTCGAGCGCTTCCGGCGCGCCCGTGAGGCGCTGGGTGGCGAAGGGCCGGCAAGATTCCTCGCCAAGCTTCGCCTTGCTTCGGTCCTCGCCTATTGGGAAGGGGTCGCCCTGGCCCATCTCGGGCGGCTGGAGGAAGCCCGCGACTGCCTCGTGCCCTGCCGGCGAGGAGTCAAGGCGATCGAGGCCGAGGTGCAGCTCGGAATGCTGGCGCTCTCCGCGGGCGATACCGCCGCGGCCAGTGAGTGTCTCGCCAGGGTGCCGCAACCCCTGCCTCCTCCGGCTTGCTACCTGGCCGCACTCGTGGCCGAGCGGGAGGGCCGCGCCGACGAGACGCAGCAGGAGGTCGACCGCGCGCTCGCCGCCGGGCCCTCCCCGCGGGGTGTCTACGCGGCGGCCGCTTGGCGCCTGCACGGCCGCCTCGCAGAGCGGGAGGGCCGCGCGGAGGAGGCGGCCGAAGCCTACCGCCAGGCGCTCGACCGTTGGCCGGCGGACCGTGCCGCCATCGTGCGCCTCGGCCGCGTCCGGCTGCGCACCGAGCTGCCCCGCCTCGGCACTGGTGCGGCCTGGCGGCACGATCCTGCGCTGGCGGCGCTCGGCGAGGCGGCGAGCGCGATCGCCTGGGCGCGGCCGATGGCCGAGCTGCGCGAGTGGTTGCTGGCGGCTGAGCCTGGCGAGGAGATGCACCCACCTCTGCCTGGCGCACCGGCCGGCCGCCGGCGCCGGTCCAGCCGCACCCGGCGAGACGGCGCTCGCCCGCCGCTGCCACCGCAGCCGGCCGGCCCGGCGCTCGAGCGTCTCGCGCTGCGCCTGCTGCTCGGCGCCGGACGGCGGCGGGAGGCGGCGGAACGTGCCAGCGCGTGGTGCGCGACGGACCACGAGGATCTGGCGCTGGCCGCTGCGGCCGCGGTCTTGGCCACGGCTTTGGTTCTCCAGTCCGGCGCCGCGAGCGGCGGTGCTCCGGCCCGGTGGGCCGCGGTCGAGGGCCTCGCAGGGCGACTGGCTTCCCTGCGCCTAAAGGGTGTATCCGATCCGGCGGTCTCCTTCTGGCATGATGCCACCCGCCTCGCGCTCGCACCCGAGCTCGCGGCGACGGGAGAGCTGTGCGTGGCCGCCCCGGCCGACGGTGGACCGCCGCAGCGGGCCGCGTTCGCCGCCGTCGTCAGACTCTTCAGCTCCGACGCGGAGTGGCGCCGGAACGCGGCCGAGGCCTGCCGTGAGCTGCTGGCAGAGGGGGCCTTCGCGGAGCGGAGCCAGCACGACGCGGTCGCCTTCCTGGTGGCGATGGCCGGCGCGGACGACGACGAGCTCGTGGCGCGCTACACCGCCGTCGAAGCGCACCTTGAAACCGTCCCCTGCGTGGCCAGCGACGCCTATGTCACCGCCTCCGAGGCCCGCCTGCGCTCCGGCGCTGTGGACGCGGTGACTCACGGCGCCATCCCGGATTCACTCGCCGAGCTGGATGATCCGGAGGTCCGGCGCGTCGTGGGGCTGGCCTATGCGCTGCGCGCTGCCCGCCGGGCGGAGCGGGATCCGCGGGGTGCGCTGAACGAAGCTGGACAAGCGATCGAGCTACTGACCGCCAAGGGGTGAGACGACGATGAGCGAGCCTCAGGCCTCCATTCAGCCACCCTCGCCTCTCGCTGGCGAGGGGAGGCCCGACTTCGGCCGCCTCACGCCGGAGCTCGCCCACCTGCTCGGAGACGGCGGCGACATCGTGGCCGAGGCGAGCAGGACGGCCTGTGCGCAGATCGAGCCGGTGCACTTCCTCGCCCACTTCGCCCAGATGGGCGGCGCCATCATTCGCGTCGAGTTGCTCGAGCCGCGCGGCGTCACACCTGGACGGTTCTGCGACAACCTGTACGAGGCCGTCCTCGACGACGATCGCGCCCGGGGGGTGCCAATCGAGTTCGGCCGCCGGGAGTTCTCCGCGGCGGCGCGGCAGATGTGGGACGCGTTCGAGCAGGAGATCGCCTCCCGCCGCCTCGAGCGCGGCACCGAGGCCCTCTTCATGCTCGTCCTGCTCGACCACCTGCCGCCGGCCGCCAGCCGGCTGCTCGCGGCCGTCGTCGGCTCGGAGGGGTCACTGGAGCGCTTCCACGCCAGCCTGCGCCGGCGCCTCGCCGGCGGCGGACGCACGCCGGTCTTCGACCCGGAGACTAGCGGGGTGCTCGAGAGCGCCTTCGACAGGTCCGGCCGGCGCGTCCTGGCCCGGCTGCGCGAGGAGGCGGCCGCGCTCGGCTGCAGGAAGGCGACGGCCCTGCACCTGCTCTATGCCCTGGCCGGGGTCGAGAACGGCTTCCTGCAGCGGGGCCTCCAGTTCCAGGCGATCGATCCGGTGCGCGAGGTGCACGCTCCGCTGTCGCGCGAGCTGAGCCGGGCCGGGATGAAGCGGGTCCGGGATCTCGCGCTCGACCGCTCCAGCCTGCACGGTTCCGTAGCCGGGATCCTCGAAGCGGCGGCGGCGGAGGCCGAACGCCATGGACTGCCAATCGGAGAGCTGCACATCGCGCGCGCGCTCTTCGCTGCGCGCGGCGGCGTGGTGCCGGAGTTCCTGCTCAGCCACAAAATCAACGTCGAGCTGCTGCGCGAGTACCTCGCCCGTGCCGAGGACGAGTCCGAGGAGACATCGGAGGGCCTGCGGCTGCCGGTGCGGGAGATAGAGGCGGAACTCGGCAGGCGGATCATCGGGCAGGACCACGCCATCCGGCGCATCCTGCCGTGGATCAAGCGCCTGCGCTTCGGCTTCCCGCGCGACCGCGGCGCCGCGGCTGTGCTGCTCTTCCTGGGTCCGAGCGGCACCGGCAAGACGCAGCTTGCCAAGGAGCTTGCACGCATCGTCTACGGCTCCGAGGACGACCTGCTCATGCTCGAGATGGGGCAGTTCAACTCCAAGGAGAGCATCAACCTGTTTATCGGCGCGCCTCCCGGCTACCTCGGCTACGGCGAGGGCAAGCTGACCAACGGCCTGCGCGACAAGCCGCAGAGCGTGGTGCTGTTCGACGAGATCGAGAAGGCCCACGCGGATGTCTGGGTGGCGCTGCTGCGGTTCCTCGACGAGGGCTTGATCAGCGACCCGGCGGGCCCGACGCGCGATGGGCGGCGCTGCATCGTGGTGCTGACCTCGAACCTCGGTGCCGACTCGTTCGCGCGGCTGCTGCCGCCGCCCGCGGCAGCGGATTCCGCGGAGCTGGACCGCCAGCTCGAGGAGGAGATCCGCAGGGAGGTCGTCAAGTACCTGCACCGGCCCGAGATCTACAACCGCGTCGACGACAAGCTGGTCTTCCGGCCGTTCAGCCGCGAGGTCTACCGAACGCTGGTGGAGCGGCAGGTGGCGGCGGAGGTGCACCGGTTCCGCGAGGTCTGCGGCACGCGCGTAGAGGTGCAGGACGACGTCCTGGGCTGGCTGGCTGAGCAGGCCGCCGGCGCCCGCGCCGAGGGGGCCCGCTGCGTCCCCCGGCTCGCCAACCGCTTCGTCGTCGGTCCGGTCATCGATCTGCTCACCCGCGACGATGACCACCCGGTGGCGAAGGTGGTGGTCAGCCGGTTGGCCGAGGCGACCGTGGCCGAGGCGGCCGAGCGGGTGCCGGAATGAGCGCGACGTGGGCCGACGCCACGGTCATGGAGGGAGAGGTCCTGGACCACCGTTTCCTGGTGCGCCGGCGCCTCGGGGCCGGCAACTTCGGCTCCGTCCATCTTGCCGAGCAGAGAGTGTTCGACCTGGCGCTGCGGCCGGTTGCGCTCAAGCTGCTGCACGGCGAGATGGTCACCGAAACGAACGCCGCGGAGGTGCTGAACGACGCCGTCCGCCTCATCCAGCTGCAGCAGGAGCCGGAGCACTCTGTGGTTAGCCGCTACCTGGTCACGGTCTACGATGCGGGCTTCCTGCGCGACCGTCAGGGTCAGGCGTTCGTCGCCATGGAGTACGTGGAGGGTTACCGGACTCCCTCGGGCGGCACGATCCGCACGCTCGAGGGGCTGATCCGTGCCTACCGCCCGGTACCGGTGGCCCTGGCGCTCGGCTGGATGATCCAGATCCTGCGGCCGCTCGCCTGGATGCACGCCTTGCCGCGTGCGGTCCTGCACTGCGACCTCAAGCCGGACAACATCCTCGTGTCGGGACGCGACACGCTGAAGGTGGCGGACTTCGGGCTGGCTCAGCTGGCCTTTGGTCTGGTCGGCTCGAGCAACGCGGGCGGTGCCCTGACCTGCCAGGCTCCGGAGACGCTGGCCGGGATCTATCCGACTACCGCGGCTGACGTCTACTCTCTGGGCCTGATCCTTTACGAGATGCTGGCGGGCTGCAACCCGCTGGCCGAGGCCGGCCTCGAGGCCCTGGCGGCCGGCCGTCCCGACGAGTACCGGCAGCTGCAGATCCAGGCGCGCCTCGAGGGGCTGCCGCCGCTTGCCGCCGCGCCGCACCCCGAGCTGGTGCACGAACCGCTGCTGCTCGAGATCGTCGACCGCTGCCTGCGGTTCAAGGCGAGCGAGAGATATGACAGCGCTGCGGGGCTTCTCCAGGCGCTGGAGCGCTATGCCCGGGACGGGGAAGCAGTGGTGATTCCCGGACAGGCGGAGAGCGAGCCAGAGGCGCCCGCCGCTCCGAGCCTAGAACGCCTCCTCGGCGAGGCGCAGTCGCTGCTCCGCCTGGGGCGGCCCGAAGAGGCCCGCGCCCGCTGGGCGGAGGCGCGCTCGCGGTTCCCAGGCTCGGGCCGGCCGCAGGCCGCCCTGGCGCGGCTGCTGCTCTCAGCAGGCGACTGGCAGGAAGCGCTCCGGACCTGCGCCGAGGGCCTGTCCAGCGACGGCCGGGAGCCGGAGCTGTTCGAGGTCATGGCCGAAGCGCGCGACGCGGGCGGCCAGCACGAGGCCGCGGCCGCCCTGCGCCGGCAGGGCGCCGGCCTGAGGTACCGCCGGTGACGAGCGGGCACGAGAGGCTGGTCACGCTGCTTGGCGAGCTGCGCGCCGAGCTGACGGTCCAGGACAATCCGGAGCGGCGGGCCATCGCCTGTCTCCAACCCAGGCCCTCGGGAGCGGTGGCGGAACTCTATGCCAAGGAGGCCTTTCGCATCTGGGAGGAGATGCACAGGCAGCTCCCGGACGACCTGCGCACCGTGCACCACCTCGCCATCATGCACCATGCGCGGGCCTTCGACCTCGAAGCCTCGGCGGAGCCGGGCCAGGCCGACGGCGACTGGAAGCGGGCGCTCGAGCTGTGGCACCGGCTGTGGCAAGAGGCCGGGTTCTGGCAGGGCCTCGAGGCGGCCTCCGACGCCGCCTCGCCCGACGCCTTCGCCGCGGTGCGGGCCGGCTGGCCGGAGCGGCTCCTCGAGGTGCACCTCGCGATCGCCTGGGCCGCCGGCACTCCGAATCATCGCCGCCGTGCCCATATCCGTCTGGCCCTGGCCTCACCGTTTCCGGCGGCGGTCAAGGACGCGGTGCGGATGCGCGCCTACGAGCGCGCAACCCGCGAAGTTCCGGCAGCCGCCTGGGAGGGTGGGACGTTCGATCCCGAGACGCTTGCGGCCGGTATAAAGGCAGTCTGCCGGTACCTGGATCTCGACGGTGAGCTGCTGGCCGCCCTCAAGGACCTGCTGGCGCTCGTGACCAGGCTGCAGACCGGGATCGTGCAGCAGATCAACGCCGCCGGCGAGGAGACGGTGGGATTCGAGGCGAAGCTGCGGGAGATGGAGGCGCTCGTCCGCACCCACGAGGCCCGCGTCAGCTGCCTCGAGGGCCATCGGCAGGAGCTAACGCCCGAGACTCTGGCGGACCTCGCGCTATGGCACGCCCGTGCCGGCCAGGCCCGCCGCCTGCTGCACGCCTACGAGGCTGCCGCGGACCACTACCGGCGCGCCATGCAGGCGGCGGCAGGCGAGCCCTCCGGCGAGCGCCGCTCCGCGGAACTGCGCCGGGAATGGCTCGAGTGCACGCTGCTGTGGGCCCGCGAGCATGCGGCCGGCGGGCCGGACGACGAGGCCACGGCGAAGCGGATCCTCGCCGGGATCGCCGGGGAGGAGCTGGCCACGCGCGCCCGCCTGCTGTGCGCCAGTGTCCGGCTGCTGGTCGGCGACTTCGACGCGGCGCAGCGGGACGCGGAAGCGGCCCTGGCTGCCTGCCGCCCTGCCGCCGAAGAGGGAGCGGACCTCGCGGCAGCCGAGGTCGCCACCCACCTGGAGCCAGAGTGCACGCAGCTGCTCGGCGAGATCCTGGCAGCGCGAAGGCGGCGCGCGGTGGCCGCCAAGCTCGAGGCGGCCCGAAAGTCGCTCGGGGGCGCCGACACGGCAAAGGCGCTGCGCCTCCTCGACGAGGCGGTGAGGCTCGATCCGCGGTGCGTTCCAGCCCTCTTCCAGCGGGCACAGTGCCGGCTCATGGATTTCGCCTTCGAGCGCGCCCGCCGCGACCTCGCCGATGCTGCCCGGCTTGCCGCGGAGCAGGACGACGCCACGGCAGCCGAGGCGATCGAGCGCCTGCGGCGGGAGATCGAGGAAGCGGAGAGGCGCAGCACGGACTTCGGCGGTCCCGAGGCCTTCGGCCTGCGACAGAAAGCCTTCGCGGCCTATCAGGATGAGCGCTTCGCGGCCACCGCGGATCTGCTGCGGCAGGCCCTCAAGGCGGCGTCGCCCAGAGGGCGCGGCAGGCTGAAGAAAGAGCTGGCGGTCTGCCTCGACCTGCTGGCTGTCGAGAAGACGAACGAGGCGATCACGGCATTGCAAGGCAAGACACCGAGCCGTCCGTCCGTCCGGATGGCAGGAAGCGGCCCCGCGGCAGGGCTGGCCGCGGCCGAGGCGCTGCTCGCCGAGGCGGTCGCTCTCGACCCCACCAACGACAAGGCAAGGGGAAACCTGGGCCAGGTGCGCGAGATCCGCGCCCGGCTGGCCTGAGCTTCGCACCGCGGAGGTGAGCATGCCACTGGTCTGGCAGGGAAACGACAATCCATATCGCACCAATTACTTCCGGCTCCTCGAGTTGGGACCTCCCGCGTCACCGGGCACGATCGTCGCGACGCGCCAGAAGCTGGCCGCGAAGATCCAGGCCGGCAACCCTCACCTGGTTGCCGGCCGGGAGGTCAGCGAGGCCGAGATCACCGGGGCCGAGTCGCGCCTGCTCGACGAGCGGTCGCGGGCCTGGGAGGTGCTGCTGGTCCATCCCGTGCCCGGCCCAGCCAGCAAGCGGTTGCAGCAGCTCTGCCGAGCCATCGCCGAAGAGGCCACGCCAGCGCCGGCGCCGCGCGTGCCGCGTCTGGGAAACGTGCGGGCGCTGGCGGCCCTGCTGCCGCTGCCGGGACCGGACGACATCGCGCTGCCGTCGTGGGATGAGCTCGGCATCCCCGGCCCCGAGGCGTGGGAGGACCGCCGTCTCGACATCCAGTTCGACCTATGACCGAGCTGCGGCTCGAACCAGGAGGCCCCACATGATTCTCGGCATCGATCTGGGAACGACCTTCAGCGTGCTTGCCGTCCAGGGCCGGGTACGCCTGGCGCCAGGCTATCCAGCGCAGCCGCAGTATCTCGAGGCCTGCGGCGTGAGCATCATCCCCGATCCCTACGGCAGCTACATCATCCCCTCGGTCCTGTGGGAGGACCCGGAGCAGCCGGGGCGCCTGATCGCCGGCAGCCTGGCGCGCGAAGCCGCCGACCTTGGCCACAGTCCGATCCGCTTCTCCAAGCGCAGCATCGGCACGAATCTCCTGTACCCGCTCGGTGGGTGCCAGCTCTCCGCCGGTGAGGTGGCGCGGGAGCTCCTGAGCTATCTCAAGAGCGTGGCCGAGGAGGCGCTCGGGGCGCGGCTCGAGCGCGCGGTGATCACTCACCCGGCCTACTTCGATCCGGCGATGAAAGAGGAGACTGCTCGCGCCGCTCAGGACGCCGGCTTCGACTTCGACAGCGAGAAACACCTGCTGATGGAGCCGATCGCGGCGGCACTCGCCTATACCCGCGCGGATTCGCGGGACCCGCTGCGGCTGCTCACCTACGATCTGGGCGGTGGCACATTCGACGTCACGGTCATGGAGCGGCGGCAGGGGGTCATCACGGTCAAGGCGGTTGGGGGCAACCGCCTGCTCGGGGGCTACAACTTCGACCGCGAGCTCGCCCACTGGCTGCTGCGCCGGCTGCAGGAGCGCGGGGTGCGGGTTTCGGTCGACGAGCAGGACCCTGCGGGGCGCGGCAGGTGGGCTCGGCTGCTGCGTCTTGCCGAGGAGATCAAGATCCAGCTCGCCAGGGCCCGCACCGGCCGGATGCCCGTCCACATCAAGGAGCAGGATCTCTTCAGAGATGACCTCGGCCGCCCCGTGAACGTCACCGAGAGCCTGTCGCGCGACCAGTTCGTCGCGCTCATCCAGGACTTCGTCACCGAGACGATCACCGGCTCCGGGGGCGCGGGTGAGAGCAAGGGCTGCGAGGCGGTGCTCGCCGAGGCCGGATGGACCATCGGGCAGGTCGACGAGATCCTGCTGGTCGGCGGCTCGAGCGCCGGGCCGTGGATCGCGGACACCATCCGCAACCTCTGGCAGCGCGAGCCGCAGCTGTTCGAGCCGGACCTCTGCGTGGCGGTGGGAGCGGCGCTGCATGCGTCCACCCTGCCCGAGCCGGTGGGCGGTGCGTCGTGCCGCATCGAGCTGGACGTGCCGCGGCAATCGGTCCTCGAGAGCGTGAACGTTGCCGGTCGGCTCCTGCCGGCCGATGGCGGCATCCCGCGGCCGGCGGGGCTCACGGTCCTCCTCAGCCATGCCGGAAGGAGGCTCACGGCAAGCCCGGGCCGGGAGGGGGCCTTCCTCTTCCAGGAGGTCGAGCTGCCGCCCGAATCGGTCACCCGCTTCCACCTCGCGGTCGTGGACGCCGCGGGGCGGCCGATCGTCGAGCACCGGTTCGAGATCGAGCAGGTGTCAGGCGATGTGCCTGGCACGACCAGCGTCCTGACCGTGCTCCCCAAGCCGCTCTATATCGAGGTCCTCGGCGGCATGAAGCCCCTCGCGGCGGAAGGTGCGACGCTGCCGGCCCACTGCGAGGTCGAGCTGACGCGGGTCAACGACGAGAGCTCCATTGCCATCCGCCTGTTCCAGGAGACGGAGGCGCTGGGCACCGTGGTGATCGAAAAGGTGCCGCCCGAGGCGCCGGTCGGCGCCAGGGTCAAGCTGGCGCTGGACGTGAGCCGCAACAACCGGATCACCGGCCGCGCCGCGGTGTTCACCCGCACCGGCCAGCTGGCGGCCGAAGCGCCGGTGGATATCAAGATTCCGCCGCTCCAGGTGCCGGAGCTCTCCGTCCTGCAGCAGGAGTTCCGCGGCACGGAGCTCGAGCGCGCCGAGCGGATTGAGCTCGAGCGCAGCGCCGAGGCCCGGCTCGCCCTGCAGGCCAAGGGGGACAAGCTGAGCGGCAGGATCGAGAGGATGCTCGCGGCCCCGAATCCCGACCGGCAGGAGATCTGGCTCGCCCTGCGTGACCTGCGGCGGATCGTGACGCCGCCGAAGGACGACCTGGAGCCGCGGCTCGATCAGTTCGAGCGCCTCGTGCTGCGCATCCGCGAGGTGCTCGGGTCGCAGGGTACGGATCCGCAGGTGCAGGGGCACGCGCAGATCGTGGACCGCCAGGAGAAAGAGGGCCGCGCCGCGCACGCGAAGAAGGATCGCAAAGCGTGGGCGCAGATCAATGCCAATCTCGAGGGGCTGCTGCACCGCCTGCAACGACCGGGAAGCGAAAAGAGCCCTGAGCGCGATGCGCCGCCGACCTTCCTCCAGAAGCTGTTCTGGCGCATGCAGCTCGACCAGACGCGCACGCTGCTGCGGGCGCGCGAGGCGGAGCTCGACAGGGAGGGCAAGCGGGAGCGTCTCCAGGTGCGCCTCAACCGGCTGCGAGACGAGATCGATCGGGTGGAGGGGGAGATCGAAAGTGTCGACGACCAGCTCGAGCCGAAGAAGGCGCAGAGCAGGCTGCAGCTTCTCTACTATCAACGGGTCAAACCGGTCGAGGATGCCATCCCGACCCTGGACGACGTGGACGTGAGGCTAGCGTGATCCGGCTCTGGCGCCCATGGCAGGCTATGAGGCGCGAGACAGTATCCATCTCTCCGCTCGCTCGTCCGCAGCACAGATGGTTCAGTTGGACTCGCCAGGGCGACGACGAAGGGGCTGGGGGTGAGAGATCTGCCGCGAGGCTATCCGGTCGCCGGCTGGTGCTCGATCGGGGGCGCTTGCGGCGGCATCGGATCGGCGCTCTCCGGGTCGGGAGGCAGGACGAGGTGCGCGTTGGGGTGGGCGTAGACCGTGTAGGCCAGCCAGTCTCCGGCCTCCGGGTCGTCGGCCCGCGCCGTCTGCTGGGCGTGCTGGATCGCCTGCCCTATGGTTCTGCCCCAGCGCAGCGCCTCGTAGAAGGCGCAGGAGAACCGGCAGGCGGCGCGGTCCTCGACCGACCATTGCGGCCCGACGAAGGCGCCGCATCGCGCGCGGTCCACCCAGGCGCCGGCCCAGCCGCCAAGCCGGCTCAGCGACCAGCCGCGCTGGCCCGCCCGGCAGGCGTTGAGGAAGACCAGCGGGCGGTCCTCCGCGATGTGAAGCTGGCGCTTGCCGTAGACGTGGTCAGGGGTCAGGGATAGCCCGTCGCTCAGCAGGATCACGGCGTCGTTCGGGCTTGCGGGGTCGGCATCGCCGTGCCCGGAGAAGTGCCACAGGCCGATGCCGCCCCGGTCGAGCAGCGCCTCGACGGCGCGCCGGGTCGCCGGATCGGGGCTCAGGTCGCGGACGCCGGGGTTGCTGGCCAGGAGCTCACCGCGCAGGAAGCGCCGTTCGTCGGCCGGGTAGCGCAAGCGGTCGTACCCGGGAGGAGCCGCCGCCTCGACACAGGCCGCGGCCGCCAAGCGGATCTCGCCGGCCGGGCCGCCCCACCCGGCAATCCAGCGGGTAAGCTGAAAACGGGCGCAGAGGAAGTCGTCGTCGATCCGCGGCTCGACCTCGTAGTCGAACGGTTTGATCAGCTCCCAGGGGATCCACGGTTCGTCCGAGGTGATCTGGAGCGTCGCGACCCGCTCGCGGAACCGGCGGTAGGCGGTCCTCATCGGACCGGCGAAGAGCTCCTCGTAGAGACGGTTGCCGAGCGCCGCGATCTCGCGCTGGCTGGCCGGCGCCTCGAGCTGGCGCAGCAGGCGGATCTGGTACTCCTGGGGTGAGCCCTGCAGCGTGACGCCGCCCGCCGGCTGATAGTGGAAGGGCGCGGCGCCGTTCGGCGAGTGCAGGGTGTAGCGCACCACGGTGCGCCCCTGTTCGGCCTCGGTGGTGACGCGCAGCTCGAGATCGGGCGGCGGCAGCTCGACCGCTTCGGGGCACAGCTGGTGCGGGGCCTCCTGCTGCCGCTCTTCTGCCGCCTCGGCGCCGACCACCTCGACGGAGAGGCGCATGGTGCCGGCGAGCTCGCCACGCTGGCGGAAGTCGACGATCAGGGGGTGGTTTCCGGGGCGCCGTCCCTCGATCGTGAACATCACGCGGGCGGTGTCGCGGCCGGGGCTGACCGCCAGCTCCCGCACCGGCCGGTCGAGGATCGCGAAGTCGCGCCGGTCGCAGTGCAGATGGACCTCGATGACCGCCGGCTGCCCGGGCGCCGGCAAGCGCACTGCGCTCGCGCGGCGGCCGACCGGGGCGGTGGTCAGGCGGACCGCAACCTCGCCGCGCCGCCGCAGCGGCAGGCGCCGCGGCGCCGAAACATTGGTGTAGCGCGCCGTGGCGCCTGCTGGAGAGGTGGGTTCTTCGCTAGCCGGCCGCGGGCGGCTGCCGCCGCGCATGCGCCGCTGGCGCAGCGGCTCGGCAACTGTCGGCGTGGAGAAGGCTACCCGAGCGATCGGCAGGCGCACTGCGGGATCGCCGAACAGCACGTAGCTGCGCGCATCGTGGCGTGCGGTCCAGAGGGCCGCGAGACGCGGGTCGTCGGTCGATCGGCCCGCCTCCAGAGCATCGAGCAGCTCGCAGGCGATGTCGGTATGGCGCTCGCCGAAGTCGTCCATCGCATGGCCGACCGGCGCGCCGTCGAGCACCCGTCCCAGCATGCTGATGAAGGTCTGGGGCTGGCTGCCGATGCCCTCCCAGAGGAAGGAGTATCCCCAGGCGCGGTCGACATGGCCGACGACCGCTAGGGCACCACCCAGCGGATGGCCCAGCAGGCGCTGCGGCAGGGCAGCGACGAAATCGTGCACTGCCAGTGGCGCCAGGGTGGACTCCTGCCGCGGCCCGAGGGGGCTCCAGCGCGGGGTGCCGGCGCTGTGGCAGGCGAGGTGGAAGGTTACGAGGCCTGCGAGGCGCGCCTCCGGCTCGACGTCGCCGGCAGCGAAGTAGAAGTCGCGCGGGATGGCCCCATGCCAGGCGCGCGGACCCGGCCAGTCGCCGCAGAGCAGCGCCCCCTGCTCGGCGAACTGGCGGGGGTCGCCGGCCGGAAAGCCCAGGCCGTGACTGGCGGTGAACAACAGGTGCGGGGTGTCGCCGCCGCCGAGCAGCAGCTTCAGGTTCGCCTTCGTGGCCTCCCGCCCCGCTAGAGTTCTGAAGCTCCTTCCGTCCTGCGCCAGGCGCGCCGCGAGCGGGGCGACGAGGTACTCAGAGGTGCCGTGGGTGGCGCGGTCGTCGGCGTTGCGCACCGCGAAGAGGGCGGCCCTCGCCCGCGGCGCCCGTGGCCCGCTCTCTGCGGCAATGACCGAGCGGGCATAGGAGGCGTAGCTGCAGGCGTCGGCGAACCAGAGCCGCCCCACGGCGTACTGCAGGTCGAGCTGGTACTGGAAATCGAAGGGAACCGCCTCAGGGCTGCCGACGATCAGCAGGTAGTAGGGAACCCGGCGGCCATCGGCCACCCCGGGCCCGGTCCGCTGGCGCCGCAGGAACTCGCGGCCGGTCTCCCCGGGATGGTGAGCGTACTCGCGGTAGGCACCGCCGCCCCCGCGCGTCGCCTGGGCGCGCCGGTGCTCCAGAAGCGGCGCCAGCGAGCGCTTCACCCGGGGATCGAGATCGGCGGCGAAGATCACGCCCCAGCCGGCGGAGGAGAGATCGAAGGCATCGACGCCATGTGCCACCGCGCGGAAGGCCGGGATGCGCTCGGCCGCCTCGCCGCGCGCAAGCCGCGCCAGCTGGGGTACTGCGATCTTGGGCAGCAGATAGCGGCCGCTCAGGCCATCGACGCCGTTCCAGACAGCCTGGCGCGCCACCGCCACCTTCTAGCGCCTCTTCTTCCGGTCGAGCCTGGCAGCGGCCGCTGTCTTGGGGTCGACGACGGTCGAGCCTCCCCCATCGCCGCTAATGCCCGTGTCGATGCTGTAACCAGGATCGGACGCGTCCGGCTCGCATACCGGTCCCTGCTCCTGCGGGTCCGCGGCTCGGCTCTTGCGGCGCTTGCTCCCCGCTGGGTCGAAGGCCGCCGTCGGCTGTACGTTTTCTTTCATGGGCCCCTCCTTTCCGTAAAGCGTCAGGGTTTGATCTCCGTCAGGAATAGATCCTGAGCCGAACGGAAAGGTTGGCCCGGTCCGCAGCCGCCCTCAGCGCCAGTCGCCCTGGAGCACGAAGCCGGCCCAGTAGTAGGGCTCGCGCCAGCGCCCCTGCCGCGCCACCGCGAGCTGCGCGGTGCGCAGCGCCGCCGCCGGGGGCCGGCCGTTCTTGAGCAGCTCCAGGTAGAAGTGGCGCATCAGCTCCGTGGTGGCCCGGTCCTCGACCGCCCAGAGGCTGACCAGCACGCGGCGGGCGCCGGCATAGAGGAACCCGCGTGTCAGCCCCACCAGGCCCTCGCCGCGGATCTCCCTGCCCAGCGCCGTCTGGCAGGCCGAGAGGACGACCAGGTCGGCAGCGAAGTCAAGCTGGTAGATCTCGTGCGCGCGCACCGTACCGTCCCGCGGCCTGCCGTGTTCGTCGACCTGCGAGAACACCAAGCCCGAAAGCTCGGGATGGGTCGCGTCGAACACTCCGTGCGTGGCGACATGAACGATCCGGTAGCGGCCGAGTCTGCCGCTCATGACGAGCTCTCTGCTGGCGGCAAAGTCGAGCGCCGCAAGGCGCCGCGCGGCGGGGACCAGTGCCAGGATCGCCTTGGCCTCGTCGTGCGAGTAGAGCAGGCGCTTGAAGCGCGGCTCGGCTCCGGGAGGGTCGGGGCTCTGGGCCGCCGTGGCACCGGCCGCCGCCGGCCGCTGGTCCAGCCGTGGGTCCGACAGGTTGAAGACGGGATCCGCAACGACCGCGACGCTGGCCGCGCTCCAGGGCTGACCAGCATGGGGCTGCGCGAGAGAGGCCAGGATCGAGGCCGAGGGGAGGGTGACGATCTCATGGCCCACGGCGAGCGGTTGCGGCCCTGCGGCGGTGGCGAGCCCCGGTTCCGGCAGCGCCGCAAAGGGGATGTAGTGCAGCGCCCCGTCAGCGACGATCAGCAGGCGCTTGCCGTACAGGCGACCGCCTGCGGGAGCAAGCAGCAGGTGTGACAGATCGGCCAGCGCCATGGCGGTCTGGACGCGCGCTAGGGCAGGGCTGCGGGCGGCGAGGAGGCCATAGGCCCGGCGTGCCGCCTGTTCAATGACGGCCTGCGGCGCCAGCATGAAGCTCTGCAGCCCGTCGCGGGAGACCACCCAGAGATAGCTGTGGTCCTCGCCCAGGGCGTACTCGAGGAGGAGCGTGTCGCGGTCGAGGATCTGGTGCTGAATGGCCTCCAGGCTCAGCGGCTGCGGCCGGGTCAGCGCCGCGTAGCGCGGGTTGGCCAGCCGCATCTCGGCCTCTAGCCTCTCGTGGTCGCCGAGCAGGCCGCGGATCCGCCGTTCGACCGGCTCCAGCAGGCGGTCCGGGTCGCCGCGCTCGAGCATGATCTGGCGCTGCCGTTCGGCGGCTTGCAGGCGGTCGGCGAGCTCCGCTTCGCGGGCGAGAAGGCGCGGTCCGACGCGGTGCTTGAGATTGGCACGGACCTCGGCCAGCAGCTCGAGCAGGCTGCGCGCCCGCATCGCTTCGCTGGCCGCGAGAGCGCGCGCATCGTAGCCGGCGGCGGGATCGGCGTTCTGGAGCTGCATTAGCAGGTCGATGTAGAAGCTGTAGTAGTCGTGCTTCCAGGCGAAGAACGAGGAGCGCAGTTCTTTGCTGGCCGGCTCGGCCCGCAGCACTTCGATGCGCGCGATGGCGAGCTCGACAGCGGCCCTTGCCATTTCCAGCTTGCCGAGCCGCCGCAGCGCCGTTGCCGTGCCAAGAGCCGCTGCCGCCTCGCCCTCGCGGTCGCCGACCGCCCTGAAAAGCGCCAGGGCCTGGTCGAAATGGGTGGCCGCCCCGCGCGCGTCGCCGCCCTCGCACTCGATCCACCCCAGGTTGGTCAGGGTCCCGGCCTGGCTCTGCCGGTCCCCGAGGGTGCGGAAGATGCCGAGCGCGGCATTGTAGCGGCGGCGCGCCTGCTCCACCTCGCCGAGGTGACGGTAGAGCCAACCGAGGTTGTTGAGCGTCACTCCTTCCTCATGCCGGTCTCCGGCCTCCTGCTGGATGCGCAACCCCTCCTGGAGCGGAGCGAGTCCCTCCCGCGGGCGATCGCCAAGGGCGAGCGCCACGCCCCGCCGGGCGAGGGCGATCGCGATGTCGCGCTGCCGCCCCGCCTCGCGCAGCAAGGGCAGCGCACGGTCGAGATCGTCGAGGGCGCGTTGCGGCTGGCCGAGCGAGCCGTAGAGCTCGGCCGTGTTGCTCAGCGTCAGGCCCTCGTTGCCGCGGTCGCCCAACTCGCGCCACAGGGCGAGCGCCTGCCCGTAGTAGGAGAGGGCCTTCTCGACCGCGTCGAGGGATGCGTAGATGCGGCCCAGGTCGTTGAGCGTGATCGCCTCCTCCCACCGCTCGCCGAGGCGGCGATGGAGGGCGAGCGCATCCCTCTCGCAATCCAGGGCGTCCTCCATCTCGCCCAGCGACCGGTGGGCCTGCCCGATGCTGTTGAGCGCCTTGGCGGCCATCGACGTCTCGCCGAGGCGGCGGAAGTCGGCGAGGGCGTGGCCGAAGAAGCCGAGCGCCACGGCACGGTCGCCGAGCGAGCTGTGCAGCCTGCCCAGGGCGTAGAGCACATCGGCCTCTCGCCGCTGCTCACCGAGGGCCCGGAACTGCGCGAGCGCTCGCTGCTCGCCAGGCACGGCAGCCTGCAGGGTGGTGGCGAGGCCGCGCCGCCGCAGCTCCTCGGCGGCGGCAAAGGTCCGCTCGGCGCCGACCATGCGGCGATCGCGCGCCGTGGCCGGGCGGTCGGCGTGGATGACGATGCGGTACAGCCCAGGCGCGGAGCGTGCATCGGCGGCGGCGATCAGCAGGTGATAGCTGCCGGTGGAGTCGGCAAGCAGCGGCAGCGGCTCGGGACCGTTCGTACCGTTGGGGCTGTCAACCCGGGTGATGAGCTGGCCGTCCGGCGTGAGCAGGCTCACCACGACGTCGACGCCGTGCTGCTCGACGACGAGATCGTAGAAGCGGGCGGCAGCCAGGGTCAGGCGATAGGCATGGGCCTGTCCCCCGGCGAGCCGGGCTTCGGCCCGCGCTCCGGGTGCTAGCGCCAGGGCGCTTTCCGGCATCGCCTGAGCAGGCGCCGGCCGGGTTTGCGCCGCGGAGGGTGCCGCGGCGCGCGCGGTTGGCCGAGCGGGACGGCCGCCGGACAGCAAGGCCAAGCCGGCGGCGGCGCCCGCTCTAAGGAGCCCGGACGCGGAGGGCATAGTCCCCGATCGCCTCGGGGCGGGGACCGGACGTGCGCTCGAGCCGCAGGCGATAAACGCCCGGCCCCATCGTCTGCCGCGACAGGGTGAGGCTGAAGGAGTCGAAGGAGTTGGGCCGCAGGCCCGCGCCGCTCCAGACACGCCGGCCGGCGGCGTCGAAGATCTCGGCGCGATAGACCCCGGCGCCCGGCGGCGCGGCAGGATTGAGCACCAGTGTGAAGAGCCGGGCGCCCGCCGGCACCTCGGCGACGGCTCCGGCCTCCTCGCCGCGCGCCATTGGCCGCAGGTCTAGGACCGGAGCGTTCAGCTGCGGGCGCGAGACTTCGTCGAGCGTGCGGCGCAGCGAGCCGACCCACAGCCCTGAACCCACCAGGACCGCGGCCAGGCAGGCCGCAAGCGCATAGGTCCAGGTACGCTCCCTGGCAGCCCCTGCCGCGCGGAGGCGCGTCCACACGAGGCGCCAGGCCGCGGCCTTTTCCACCGCCGATGCCGGGGCCCCGGCTGCCGGGTTGGCCAGGCGGTCCAGGCCGATGAGTAGCTCGGTGCACTGCGGACAGGCCACCAAGTGATCCTGCATCCGCTCCTCCTCGGCCGGCTGCAGGGCTCCCTGCTTATAGGCGAGCAGTGCCTGCGGCTCCGGGTGCGGCCCTTGCCGGAGCCGCGCCGCCGCAGCCAGCTCGCGCAGGGTGTCTCGCAGGTCCTCGTCGGTCATCATTAGGAATCCGCCTCGTCGCCGCGTGCCAGGAGGGCAGCGAAATCACGGCCCAGATCCTCCTGCAGGCGGTGGCGTGCCTCGAAGAGGTGGCTCTTGACCGTACCGGGCGACAGCCGCAACACGGTGCCAATCTCGCTGTACGTGAGCCCCCGGTCGATCCGCAGGATCAGGCATCTCCGCATCTGGGTTGGGAGCCCGGCGACCGCCTGGTGGAGCCGCTCTGAGCGTTCGTGGTTCAGCGCGTCCTCGTCCGGACCCGGTGCGCTCGACGCCAGGGTTTCGCCGATCTCGGGCAGTCCGGCATCCGGTTTGGCATCCAACGAGACCTCGGTCCCCCTCCGCTTGACGGTGGCTCCCCGCCGCCGCGCCTTCCGCTCGGCATTGGCCGCGATCTGGAAGAGCCAGGTCTCGAACTTCGCCTCGCCACGGAAGGTGGCGATACCGCAATAGATCCCAAGAAAGGTCTCCTGGATCAGATCGAGGCAGTCTTCGGCAGGGCACCCGTTGCGCAAGAAGAAGCCCTTGAGCGGGCTGTAGCAGAGATCGAAGAGGTACCGGTAGTTCTCCTCCTCCGCGACCCCTGCCTGCAGAGCCGCGATGATCTCGGGGAGCGGCGGGACCTTTTCGGCCATTTTTGCAGTCGGTGTCCTGCCAAAGATAGCAGGTATGCACTCGCTGCGGGAAGATCGTTGGCCGCTCGGGCAGGAAGGGGGCGCGCGTGGCACCCAACCCCGCTGCGGCAAAGCGGATCATTACTGTCCGATGCGCGACCCGTGGATACCTCCCGCCGCATTGGCGCCGGACTCAAGCCTGCTCGAGCAAGTAGGGCGGGTGAGCGCGGAACCGCGCCACGATTGCGTGGTGATCGGCCTTCCCGGGTGCGGCAAGAGCAGCCTGCTCGGCGCACTCACGAGGGTCTCGGGCGCGACCGGCGAGGACGGGGCGGAGGTGCGGCTGATCGCCGGCGAGGCGCTCACCGCGCTGGCTGCCGAGGTTGCGCAGTCGATTGGAGAGGGTGATCCCGCCCCGTGCCCCACCTTGGAGCCGGCGAGCTACGACCTGCAGGTGGAGGTGCGGGACCGCCCCGGCGGCGATGCGGTAGCGCGAGAGATCCTCATCCAGGAGTGGCCCGGCGGCGCGATTGCCTGGGTGAACGGGCTCGTGCACGGGCCGCCAGGGCAAAGCCGGGTAAAGCCGCTCCTCGAGACCGTACGTGGTGCCCATTGCCTGGTGCTGTGCGTCGACGCGCTCGCGCCGCGGCGGCGGCTATGGGATGCGGTGCTGCCGTCGTTGATCAGCGATCTCGCGACTGCCAGCGGTGAGCTGCTGCCGCGCCTGGGCCTCGCCGGGCGGGGCGATTTGCCGCCCGTCATGAGCTCACGGCGGCAGCTCCCCTTCGCCGCGGTGCTGCTGCTGCTGACCAAGGTCGATCGGCTCTGCGCGGCGGCGGCCGACGCGATCGAGCGGGCAGGGGTCCGGCAACGGATACCCCTCGACTTGGACCGCTTGGCGCGCAGCCAGGCAGGCCTCGCCCGCTGCCTCGATCCGTCGCGGTTCGCCGCCGACCGCCTGGGCGATGCCTGGCTGGATCAGCTGCGCGGCGCTCTCAGGCCCGGTGCCCGGCTCGCCGTCGGCCTCACCAGCGCGCGCGGCTTCACGGTGGCGGGCGCACAGGGGGGCGGGTGGCTTCCCTTCGGTGTGCGGGAAGCGCTGCGGTTCATCGTCGATGGCGTCGCCCGGCACCCGCTAGAGGCGGTCGCCACGAGCCCTGTAGGAGGTGAGGCATGATCGCCCGCGAGACCGACGACGGCGCCGCCTACGACGGCCTGGCCGAGGTGCCGCCCGAGCTGCACCTGCACCTGCGCGTACCGCCGCCGACGGAGCCGCGGCCGCAGCCCGGCTGGCTGGCGAGAGGCCTCGGCCTGCACCTGTATTCGGAAGCGCTGCTCGGCAAGCGCGCCCGAATCGAGATGAACTTCGCCGCGGTCGTGCTGCTGATCGTGACGCTCTTCGAGCTGCTGGCATGGTCCTTCCTGTTCAACGCCATCTTCAACTCGGACATCTACTACCTCGGGTGGGGGACCGTGCCGGCGGTGCTGGTAGCGATGCTTTTCGCCGCTGCCGTCTTCTGGTTCGAGCGTCAGTTCCTGGTCCATGACGAGGTGCGGAAGCTGCAGGCGATGCGGGCGGCACGGGTGAGGGTGGCGTTCATCGTCGCGGCGGCCCTGGTGACGGCGCAGCCGCTCGAGCTGTTCTTTTTCCGCCGGCCGGTCGAGAGACGCGTCCACGAGGAAGGCATCCGCGAGGAGGCGGTGCGGCGGTTGAACGCGCGCGCGGCTGACCAGGAGAGGACGGCCGATCACTTCGCCGCACTGGCGGCGAGGCGGCAGGAAGCCGTGAAGGTGGCGCAGTCCGGGATGGACGAGGAGGCGCGGAGGCGGTCCGATCTCGAGCGCGAGTTGCGCGAGGAGGAGGGGAGCCTCGCCGGCTCGCGTGCCCAGGCGAGCGCCGCAGAGCAGGAGCTGTCCGAGGCACGGCGCCGCGAGGCCGACGATCCGGACGCCGTGCGTGCCGCCCAGGCGTCCTACCGCCGAGCCGTGGCGGCCGCCGCCGCCGCGGCGGCCCAGGTCGAACGGACCCGGTTCGCGATCACCCAGAGCCGAAACGCGAGCAGCGACCTGGAGCGGCGCTGGGGCGACGCCCAGAAGCAGGCCGATACTGTCGAAGCGAACAAGCAAACGCAGGAGGAGCAGGCAGACGAGCGACTACGTGATTGGTTCCACCACCTGCAGGATGCAGAACCGGGGCCGATCACCGAGAGCGCAGCCCGCGCTCCCGTCGGCAAGGGGAAGCCATGGCACTACGGCGAACCGGACTATGACTTCTTCGCACAGGTGCAGGTGGTCTGGGACCTCGTGCGCGGCCTGCCGCCGCGGTGGTCGAACGGGGCCGATGCCACGCGCCGGATGCTCGAGGACAAGTACGGGTTTCGCTCCGACAGCGATCGACGGGGGCTGCAGTGGCACCTCCTCCTGGCTGTCGTCGCCTGCCATCTGATCGCGCTCTACATCCCCCTCCTGGTCTTGACGATCAAGCTCTTCCTGATGCCGCAGGAGCTGCGGAGCTACTACTCCAGCCTCGCCCAGGCTAGGGCGGGGGAGCCGGATGCGCTCCTCGCCTGGTCGGTCGAGCAGGGCGAGGATGCCGATAGCAGCGACGGTGGACGCGGCTGAACGCACGCCCGGGGAGGGACGCGACATGATCGATTGCAATCTCCAGCTGAGCGAGGTCGACCGCGGCCGGCAGATCCACGTGATGGTGGACGCCCTGCCGCACGGCGGCGAGGCGCGGCGCCTGCTGCCGCCGTCGGTGCGCCGCCAGCTCGCGGCCCTCAGCGAGAGAGGTCAGCGCCTGGCGGAGGACGGCTCTGGTGAGAGCGAGGCGGTGCGGTTCGGGCGGGAGCTGTTCGATCTGATATTCGACGGCGAAGGGCGCCAGGTCTATGAGCGTGCGCGGGTGCAGGAAGGGCCGCTGCGCTTAGTGGTCAAGCTGGGGGAGAGCCCGGAGCTGCACCGGGTCGCGTGGGAGCTGCTGCACGACGGCAGCCGCTTCCTGGCCAGCGATCCGCGCTCGGCGGTGGTGCGCTACCTGGAACAGGCGCGGCCGGTCGCCAGGCTGGAGGTCGAGCCGCCGCTGCGCGTGCTGGTGACGATGGCGAATCCGGGCGATCGGGAACCCCTCGACCTGCGGGCCGAGGAGATGGCGATCCGGCTGGCCCATGCCGAGGCTGGGGAGAGGGTCGAGCTGCAGGTCGAGCGCTCGGTGTGCCTGGAGACCCTCGAATCGCTGTGGCGGCAGGCGAGCCGCAACGGCGCGCCCTTTCATGTGTGGCATCACTGCGGCCACGGCGCGGCTACCCCCGGTGAGGGGAGGTTCGAGCTGAGCCTCGAGAAGGACGGCCACAGCGAGCCGGCGACGGTGGCCCAGATCTCCGGCATCGCCGGCTACTGCCCGGAGCTGCGCCTCGCGATCTTCAGCGTCTGCCTGGGTGCCTCTCTGCTGGGGCCGGCTCCCGCACTGGCGCGGCTCGACGTGCCGGCGCTCATTGGCTTCCCGCGCCAGGTTGAAGACGCCGTCGCAATCAAGTTCGCCGCCGCCCTGCACCAGCTCCTCGCCACCCTGCCCCTCGAGCTGGCTGTGAGCCTGGCGCGGCGCTACCTCAAGATCGTGGCGCCGGAACCGCTGGAATGGAGCCAGCCGCTGCTGTTCTCGCGCCGGCGAGACAGTGGGCCGCTGCTGGCGTCGAAGTCTCAGATGGCGCCGCGGGAGGACGGGGCGCGGCAGCAGGCGCCGGACCTCGACATCTCGATCAAGGGCGGCAGGATCGGAAAGATCGGGACGCTGGGCGGGCGGGGCGGCGGGCCGATGCCCAGGGTCAGGATCCGTCAGGAAGACGTGGAGGTCGCCGAGATCGGGCTGGTCGGTTTCGAGTCCACCGGCCTGCTCTCGGCCAACGAGCGGCGCGCCGGCGAGGAGCGTCTCCTGCGTTTGACCCGGAGCCTAGACGCCTACCTGGCCGCGATGCACTGAGAGTGGGAGACCGATCGTGGAGCGAGAACCCGAGACCATTCTGCGTGCCGCACCGGCGATGGGTGGCGATGCGGCTTCCGGCGGGGATATGGCCGAGGCCCGTGAGGACGTGCCGAAGGGGAAGGGGGGCGCGGCGGGCGCGGGCGCTGGCCCGGAAGGCGAGGGCGGCTGGTCGGAGGGCGCGGACGTCGAAGCTGAGGACGAGAGCACCGGGGACGAGAGCGGTTCGGATGCGCGGCGCCCGGCGAAGAAGAAGCTGGAGATTCGAAATTCGAGCTTTCCGGTGGGAGTCGGTGTCGTCGGCTGGGTCGAGAACTACTATGCAGCGGAGATCCTCCGGCCGTCGTTTGCGCCGATCACCGAGCAGGAGCTCGAGCGGGAGCTGCGGTTCTTCACACCTCCTGCCGGCTGGAGCCGGCAGATCGCGGCACTTGCCGAGATCCAAGGCCAGATCGCCGTCGTGCATGGGGCCGAGCACGCCGGCAAGCTCACCTGCGCTCTTAAGGTCGCGATGGAGATGCTGGAGCTGGATACGGCCCTGAAGGTCGTGCTGTGCAGGATGAGGTCGGAAGAGACGTTGGCGCTTGCCGAGGTGATCCGTTCGGAACCGCTCGCAGCCCACGCGGTGATCGTGATCGAAGACGCGTTCGCAACTGGTGTCGAGCTGCGGGAGCTGGAGGCAGTCGCGGTCGGCGAGCTGGCGAGAGCGCTGCACGACAAGACGAGCCGTCTGGTGCTCACGACCGAGCTGGGCACCGATACCCTGGCGCCATTGCCGGTCGTCAAGATCGCGGTCAGTGCGCCGCCGCTGGACGAGGTTTTCGCCAGCTACCTCAAATCATTCGATCTCGACGAGAAGGTGCGCAATAGGCTCGCTTCACTCGGCCCTCGGGCGCGCGGCACCCTGCACCTACCGGTGCAGGTTGCGAGCTTCTTCGCCGCGTTGGCCAAGAGCGCACCCCGGACCGAGCGGGAAATCCTGGCGCTGGCCCAGGACGCTGCCGAGGTCGGACAGGAGGATCTGCGAGCGTGGTTCGGCGGCCTGCGCGGCAGCGAGCAGCTCTTCACGCTGCTGCGCGGCGTCATGGGCGAGATGCGGCGGCCGACACTCGAGAGGCTATTCGTGCAGGTCGTCCAGGCACTGCGCGCCGCGGGCAACGACTGGTTGGATGATCCGCTGCGGCTCGGGTTCGACGACCTCCTGGAGGGAGCCAGGGCCCGCGACAACGACGGGATCGTCGAGTTCAGGGAGCGGACATATGAGATCGAGGTGCGGAGGCAGGCGCGCAGCCGCCGCGAGATGCTCTGGGAGGTCCTCGAGTGGCTGATCGGAGAGATCGGCCCTGGTGGGGACTGGGAAGACTGGGAGCTGCGCAGGGGACTCGGGACGGCCCTGGGCCGCCTCGCCGCGGGTGACCGTGAGCGGTTCCTCCGGCAGCTCAAGCGCGTCGCCGAAAATCCCTGGAGGACTGCGGCCGCGATCGCCGGCCGCGCGCTCGCGGCGGCGGTGCGCGACGACACCGGTCTGCGCGGCCATGAGGCGGCGGGCCTGCTGCGCGAGTGGATCGTCTCGGGCGAGCCGGACCTGATGTGGGCCGCGGCAGCGGCGGTCTGGAAGGTCTTCGCGGCGGCGGCCGCCGCCGCGGACGAAGCGCTCAAGCAGGCACTCCTGAAGCACCTCGAGACTCTTGTTCTCAGGTCCGCGACCTTCACCAAGGAGGTCAGGAACCGGGTCCGTGAAAGAGCGAAGAGCGGTCTGCGAGAGGGCGCCGACGCCGCGAGGTTGGCGGCTGCAGAAGCCGAGGCGAAGAAGAAGCTCTGGGCTATGGGCAAGGCCAACCGGGACTGCGCCGCGATCTCCCTGATGCAGGTCGTGCTGATTGATTCACGCTGCGCCCCAACGCTGGCGCTGTGGCTCAAGCGGGACAAGCTGCGGCAGGTGGCGCAGGACGCCATCGAGCGGCTCTTCGACGGCCTCGGCGAGCCCCGCACCAAGCCCAGCGCAGCCAGGTTCGGGTCCCTGATCGAGCAGCTGGAGCCGCTCCTCGCGACGAGCGGGAGCGGACCGGCGGTCGACGCGATGATCACGGCGTTGCGCGCCTGGCTGCGCTGGGAGGAGTGGCGCCGGCCGGTCTTCAAGGAGCTGCTCGGCGTGGCCAACCGGGGGAGCGGAGCGGTGCGCGACGGGCTCCGCGGCGCGCTGTCGCGCCGGTGGCTGGCCGGTGGCGATGCGCCAGGGGAGAAGGAGGCCGCCGAGATCGCGCTGGCGGTCGTGGCCCGCTCCTATGCCATGGACGGCATTCTGATGGACCGTCCAAGCCTGGGCCGCGGCGTCTTCGTGCTCGATCCGGCCTGCGTGGCCGAGGAGCCGGCACCTGCAGAGGCCGGCCAGGCCGTGAGCCGGCAGGCCGCAGCGCAGCGGCAGAGCCGCGAGGCCTCCTGCCGCCATCTGCTGGGCGCCCTGGAGGCCCAGCTGCCGGTCTCCTTCGTTCACCTCGGATCGCACCGGGCGGTCGCGCTGGACGGCGGGACCGCGGCACCGCTCAACGCCGCGAGCGCCGGGCCCCGCCTGCTGCTGCCGGCGGTCGCCGCGGCGGGTGGCGACGACCCGAGCATGGTCCTGGTGGTGTCTGGCGGCCCGATCTGGGACCTGTCCGACGCCGCCGGCGAAGAGTGGGCGGAGAACCTGCTGGTGATCGCGGCCGGGCAGGACGCCGAGACCTGCGAGGGAGTCACAACCATCCGGGCCGGCGCGGAGATCACGCCGCAGGACGTTGCCCGGGTCGAAGCGCAGCTCCAGGCACGCTGGGCACTGGCGCTGGCGCGGGCGACAGCCGAGCAGTGGCGGCCGGCTTTGCGCAGCTGCGGTATCGAGGAGGATCTTGCGGACGACCCCAGGCTGGTCTTGGACTCGTGGGTGGAGGCTCTCCCCGCACCCGGGCAGGCGGATGGGCAGCGCGACCTGGCGCACCGCGTCCTGTGTGTCCTCTGCTGGTACGCGGCGCTCGACCTCGAGGGCTGTGTCGGGTTGCTGCGAAGCTGGCTGAGCGGAAACGGTGAGGGAAGCGGCGCGAGCTGCCGGCGCTGGATGGGCGCGGCAGGCGCCAAGGCGCTGCTGCGCATTCACAGCGCCTACCGGCCGCGCGTTGAGGACGTGGCGCCGCGAGTGCTCTTCGAGGGCCTCGCGCACCCTCTGGCCCGATGCGGGGACGGGGCGGAGGCGGTGCTTCAGGCGGCCGGACGCTGGCTCGAGAGCGAGACCTGGGCGGCTTATCTCGCCGGTGGAGTCGTCAACGGTCGTGGCCGGCTGCTGCGCTGGGCCGAGGAGCTGGCGCCGAGTCATGCCGAGGCACTGCGCGCCGCTCTGGCCAGCTCGCCTCCGGTGGTGCCCGAGGAGGCTGCCGGCGGTTGGCGGGAGGCGGTGGCGGCACTGATCGACCGCCTGCGCATCGGCGTCTCGCTCGCTCAGCCTAAGGCGCTGCCGTTGCTCAGTGCGGGCGAGCGCTACGGCGTCATCCTGCTCGATCCCTCTGGCGCGGATCTGGCCGCGCTGGGCGCCGAGCTGTTCACCCTGCTGGCGAAACAGGAAGGGCGGCGGGTCAAGCCAGTCCTGTACCGGCTCGGAGAGCGGTCGCCGGCGTGGGTGTCGAGCGAGGTGCCGCCGCAGCCTAGCCTGCTGGGACCGTTGGAAGAGCCGCTGCCGCGTCTTGTCGGTCCGATCCTCGCAAGCCGTGAGCTCTCTCCGCAGGCGGTCGCATTCGTTCTGGTGCTGTCCCATGAGACGCCGCTCGACGTCGGTGACTGGCTGGCCACGCCCTGGCGGCAGCGCCTCCACTTTTACCAGCCCGGTGCGGGCGGCGCGCTGTGGCCAGCATTCGCGGCTCTTCCCGTCCTGAGCGGCCAGGAGGCGCCGGCGATCGCCCGCCACCTGGAGGAGGCGCAGGCCGGCGGCCTGTGAAGGAGTCCAGCCATGACGATTGCCCTGATGCGAGACCGCGCCGGCTTTCCCCTGATCGCCGTGGACGGCTTCTACCTGCACTGGCTGCCGGTCACCAAGATCCAGTTCGAGGACTTCCTGTGCGATGCCCGCGACCGCAGCTTCGGCAAGGGATGGTACGAGACGATCCTGGCGCTCAATCCCCGGGTGACGCCGCGCCAGATCTCTCCAGACAACTACTGGAATGCACTGCTGTCCGGGGTCCTGCCGGCCGAGGCGCAGCGGTATGCGTTCTGGTGCGGCGACGGCTTCCGCGTCCCCTCGGCCTGGGAGTGGTCGCGGGCCTATCGCGCGCTGAGCACCCAGCCTGCCGTGGACTTGGAAGAGGCCGGCGTTCTGGTGGGCCTCCAGTCGCGCGACCGCGAACTGTTTTTGCAGGCGGAGGCCGCCGCCACCCGTGCTGCGGCCGCGCTCGGCTATGAGCGTCACCTGGCAGATCAGATGCTGATGCGACTGGGGGTCGTCGAGTGGGTGACCGTGGAGGACCGGTGGGGGGGGATGGGGGAGCCGTTCCCGGGTTTCTGCGGCAACCTTCTCACTCCGGATGCCGGGACACCGATCCTGCCGCGCCAGGCCCAGGCGGTCCGTGCCGCCTGCTTCGGGTTCCGCCTACTGTGGCGGGAGAACGCGGGCTCTGCGGATCTGCCGGACGATGAGAGGAGGTCGTAATGGGCCTGATCGAGAGACTGCTTGCCCACTTCGGGTTCCATCGCCAGGCCGCACCGGCTGCGCGGGCGGCCGCATCCTTGCCGGCCGACCTGCCGACGTTCGAGATCTTCGCCCGTCCTGGGCATGGCAGGACCAGCTTTCTATGGGCGGCCCTCTTCATGCTCCGCAAGCTCAACGTGGTCTGGCCCGACTATCTCTGCTGGCCCCAGGACGGGGCGACCGACGAGGCCCTCAAGGGCATCCTCCAGCGCGTACACGAAGGCCTCCTGCCGTCGCGCTCGGCGGTGGTGGGCTCGGACGCGGAGGGGGCTGCCGACGATGGAACGGAGCCGGAGGCGATGCGCTTCCTGTTGGTGCTGCACAAGATGGAGCGGTGGGGCGACAAGGGGCTGGCTGTCTGGGACCGCGCGGACCCGGTGTTTTCGCCACCGGCCCGCGATGGCAGGGCCGTGGCCTGCAACTGGACCGCGCCGGCATTCTGGTTGGTGAGCCTGGCAGACCTCGCGGAGGTCGAGATCGAGTTCCTGGACATGCTGTTTGACAACCTGGTGCTCGCGCGGGTGCGGCAGGGATACGGACTGCGCCCGAAGCCCTTTCAGCTGGTCGTCGTGCTGACCAAGGCGGACGCCATTCCCAATCTCCCGCTGGCGCTGCGCACCTACCTCAAGGACGATCCGCTGTGGCATGCGGTAAGCGGCGAGGTTACCCTGGCCACCCTGCGGCAGGGCTCGCCCGCCGCCGTGCTACCCCTGGGGCCAGACCAGCTCAAGCTTTATCTCGGCACGCTCTGGCGCGTCCACCAAGAAATCCAGGCATGGCTCGACAGCACGCTGTCGGGGCACATGCTGATCCGCCGCGCCGCGGAGCATCACGTGGAGCTGCGCTTCGCACTCATTTCGGCGACGGGGTCGGGCATCGCAAGCGGGCAGAGCCTGGCTGTACCGTGGTGCCCGAGGAGGGTGCTGGATCCCCTGTTCTGGGCGTTCGAGCTGGCGGCGCACTCGCCATAATGCGGGCGATGCCCCGTCCCGCAGCATGCGGCCGAAGAGGAACCCGATCTGCGGATCGGGTCGCTTCGAGCCAACGCGGCCCGGTAGGCGAGGCCGGAGGAGTGCTCGCCGTCGAAAAGGAGGCGGCGGGCGGTGAGTTCGGCCAGTGGATTTGGTGGAAGACGAGGGTGCGCGCGCCGCCATCGCGGCCGAGAGGTTCAGCCTCCAGGCCTGTCGGAGCAGGATGTGCGCCGCGTCCGACAAGCCATGAAGTGATCCCAGGAGGCGGTCGAACAGAGCGGGCAGGCGGTGACGATGGGTCTCGGGTTGCCGGGTGGGAGGGGCTCGTGCCGATCGAACGTGTGTACGTCGCGTTTGCGCTACCTCGGTAATCGTCTCAGGCAGCGTAAAACTGTAGAAATAGAAGGTCTAGCTTGACTAGCCACGACTCGAGGCGGTTCCAACTCGGAACCGTTGGGGATATTCGCGTAAATGCTAAGGATTGGGAGGGCATCTCTCCCACCTGGTGTCGTGCCACTACGAGCGGGGCTCTATCATTAGCCGGGAGGACTCACTCTCCCAACCCGCCAGTTGCAGGGGGGCACGTCAGACCGTTTCGGCCTGCCCCTATCATTTTTGCGATGAAGCTTCGGCGGCCGGAGGAGGGGTTTGGGGCTGCGCCACGGGTGGTTTCTTGAGAAGCCGCAGGTAGGCACTGACCTCCTCGGCTTTCGCGGCGACCTCAGGAGGTACTGGGATCTCGACCTTCTTCATCCACCTGGTGAAGGCAGGGATCGTCAGATCCGTGAGCGCTTGAAACGCCGACTTGACCTCGCGATGTGCCGGCAGAGAGAGACGATAGAAGAGATACCAGACGGCGAGGCCTCCGCCGAAGCCGATCCAGTCGATCCGCATCGGTGTGCTCACGTGAAAGACGACGAGCGCCGAGCCGCCGAGCGCACCTATCGCCCTTCCGCACAGCGCGCAGAGCGCCAGGAGAGCGACCAAGGCTCCGCTCGCTGAGGTCAGGACCATGCTTTCTCCGAAGGCGACTCTCTCCTCATAGCTCTCTCGCGCCGCCTCCGGAGCCAGGAATAAGAGGTGGGACCAGAACGTCAAGCCATCGATATCGTACCGTGTCTGTGGATAACTCTCATAGCCGGCGATGATGTTGCCGAGCCGGGTAGGCCGATCGACGACGAACTCTGCCTTTCCATCCCTAAGCTCGACTGGAAGGTCTGTCAGACGAGCGTAGAGGCTGTTGGCCAAGTTCTTCTCGGCTTCCGAAAACTCGGCGTATTTCCTGCCCTTGTAAAGGGACCTCAGCTTGTCGCGGACGTGCTTCTTCATGAATCGGTTTAGGGCGCCGGCTGGCAGTGTCAGCCACCTCAGCGCAAAGCCCTCGTAGACATAGAAGACCGGCAGGAGCGCGCTGCTGACCAGCAAACCGAAGAACAGCGCTTCGGCCACCAGGACGATTCCGACCTCCAGGCCGAGGTACTCCGTACCGACAGGCAAGAGCCACTGGCGCAAATACGGATGGACATACAGGACGATCACGGAACCCGGAAGCAGGATCCGACGTAGGACGCTTCCCTCCAGGAATTCCGCTGCCTCTTTCAGAGCGGGAGGTCCTCGTATCCGTCGGGGGGTGGGATCGGTCGCTTGGGCCGGTCGAAGGCGATCAGCTCATTCTCTGGGACTCGGATGATCTCAACTTCCAGCTGTTCGAACGCTTCCGGCTCAGGCGCAGGTGGCGGATCGGGTTTACTCGGTTCTTCCTCGCGCTCGCAGGTCGTGCTGTTGTCGCCAGTGGGCATAAGTCCTCCGCGCGCTGGCAGAACAGTTCAAGGCTGCCAAACGAGCCGCCAATGGACCACTCGCAGCGCTTATCTATCTTATCTATAAGGATAGGAGGTTCTTGGCCGGTCGTCAACTTGGAAGCAAGTCATAAACAAATGGCTATGAAGCGAGTCTTGCGCGCCGCCCCGACCTCGCCGCCGGATCGCCGCACGCTCTGAGGAGGAGCGCCGGCGCCGCCGGCTCGAAGGGTAGGCGCGCGCCTTCGCTGCCAACGCCGTGCGGGCATCGGGTCGGCCCGCCGCGGCGGGTGGGGCAGTGGAGCGGTGCGACACGGGCGGCCCCATTGGGTCCGCGGTTTCCGCAGGCTCGGCACCTTCCATAGCCCAGGCACGACGAGCTGCGCCGGCTGCGGCGGGAGAACCGCCAGTTGCGCGAAGAGCGTGAGATCCTAAAAAAGGCCGCGGCCTGGTTCGCTTGGGAGAGCGAGTCGATCCCGCACAAGCCTTCGGATTCGTGAGGGCGACCAGGCCATGCACGCAGTACGGACGATGTGCCGGCTGCTGGGGGTGTCGCCCAACGGCTTGTACGCCTGGCAGCGGCGGCCGCCGTCGGCTCGGTCGGTGGCAGACGCCGCGCTGGGTGCTCGCAACCAGGCGATCACGAGCAGTCGCGGGGGACCTATGGGGCACCTCGAGTGCGAGCCGAGTTGGCCGGCGAGGGTCAGCCAGCAAGCCGCAAGCGCGTCGCCCGTCTGATGCAGGCGGCAGGCATTGCAGGCGTCAGCCGGCGCCGACGGTTCGCGACGACGACGCGGGATCGCCAGGCGGGAGTGGTGGTCCAGCCCGCACACCGCCGAGCTCCGACCGCCAAGGTCACTGCTTGCCTCTTGTGGAATGCAGATCCTATATGCATAATGGGCCATGCAGGTCGAGTTTGACCCGGAGAAGAACGCCGTCAATCTGAAGAAGCACGGCGTCTCGCTCGATGAAGCAGCTGAAGGCCTGCTCGATCCGTTGGCGCTCGTGCGCGAAGACGGGACTGCCGAAGGTGAGGCGCGGTTTGTGTTGGTCGGCATGTCCCTCGATGGGCGGCTCCTGACGATCTGCTACACCCTCCTCGAGGAGGAGGAGACGATCAGGCTGATTTCTGGCCGCGAGGCCACCAGAAGGGAGAAGCGGCAGTATGAGGAAGGAATATGACTTCACCGGCTCCAAGCGAGCCAAGGACGTGCCTCACTTGGCCAAGTTGCAAGCGGAGGTCGCGAGAGGTAAGACGCGGATCACGATCCTGATCGATGACGACGTGCTGGCGGCCTTCCGAACTCGCGCGGAGTGCGAGGGGAAGGGCTACCAGACCCTCATCAACGCCGCCTTGCGGGCGGCCATCGCGCCCGAGGCCGCGCCAGTCACGTTGGAAGTGCTTCGCCAGGTGCTGCGCGAAGAGCTTGTCTCGCGTTAACGGCGGCTTCGGCTCGTTGCGCTCGCGGCCCCAACGGCGCAAGGCAGCGCGCCCCGCACCGTGTTTGGGCCGGCGTTACCGATCGTAGCCATGTAGGCTGCATTTCCACCACCCCGATGACCAGCTCAGGCTGCGTAAAGCTCTCGGTACAAGAGGTTTAGCTTGACCAGCCACGGTTCGAGGCGGTTCCAACTGGGAACCGTTGGGGATATTCGCGCATTGGTGCATACGCTGTCCGGCCGTCGCGATGCTGGACAGGTGTGTTTGCCCCGAGAGATTCTCTCCGTCTATGGTTTTCCATGTGAAAACGACGCTGATCATCGACGACTTGGTCATGGTGCGGCTTCGGGAAGAGGCGCGCGACGCGGCGAGACGATCTCGACCCTGGTGGAATCCGCTCTTCGGCTCCTTCTAGAACCCAGCTCGACAACTATCGGCGAGCTGCCGCCCCTCCCCTCGTTCGATGGCGGCGGGTCGCTGGTCAACGTCGCCGATCGCGATACCCTGTACGCCGTCATGGAGGAACGTTGACCTTCCTGGTTGACACCAACGTCTTCATCTATGTTGCGGAACAGAGCGGCCCGAACATGCCGCTGTCGCGAGTTCGTCCTGGGCTGGCAGGAGAGGCTGGAGCCCTGGTATACCACCTGGCCTTTGAGCATGGCGTCCACCGGGTCGTGACCCGGGATGCCGACTTTCACCGCTTCCCGTTCCTGGAAGTGACGGATCCCTTGAACCCTTGAACGGCGGCTGGCCACCGCCGTAGAGCGCGCACCACAGAGGCTCTAGGGTGCTGCCGAACCGATCCAGTTCTCGACCAGGAGCTGGTGAATCGAGCCGTCGAGAAGGTCCAGGTCATTGGTGACCAAGATGGCACCGAGCTCCAAAGCCGTAGCCGCGATGAGCAGGTCGGCATCTGACTTGGTGATCCCGCGGCGACGAAGATCCGCCTTCAGGTCACCGAAGCGTTCGGCAATGGGGCGATCGACTGGAGCGAACGCGACTCTCTCCAGCATGCGGTCGATCCGGGCGAGGTTCTCACTAACGCGGCGGGAACTCGAGGCGCCGAAGCGTAGCTCCGCAAGGGCGATGGCGGGCAGGATCGCTTCCTCGAAGGGCTCAACCTCATCGAGGCGGGCAATCACCGCTGGATCGCCGTTCAAGGCGGCGATCAGGATGTTGGTGTCGAGAACTGTTGCCGGCTGAATAGACCCGCTGCTATTCGGTGAAGATCGCGGATTGCCGCCGGTTCTCGGAGTCCGTGGAGCTGCTGGCGGCGCAGAAGCGCTCTCGGAGGTCGAGGTAGCTGGGATCAGGC